>JAAIGF010110989.1_pt1 | contig 440325 bp, 342 predicted proteins | sample 6487441 | NCBI WGS metagenome assembly JAAIGF01 (sample SAMN13974129, study PRJNA590717) | phyllosphere metagenome | biome: pepper field; feature: multiple bacterial spot infested pepper fields; material: pepper leaves; isolation source: leaves from pepper fields | host: Capsicum annuum ...
CACGGAAACCGAGCTGCAACACACTGCCTTTCGCTACATCGACCAGCCCGCCGACCGTTACCTGCATGGCCGCAAGCTGCAGGAGACCCTGACGCTCAACGGCCTCTCCACCATCACCGACTACACCTACCAGAGAACCCGTAACGCCCGGGCCGGGGAAACCGTGCAGCACACCGAGATCACCCTGAGCACCGACTTCGACAGCGTGCGCAAGACTCACACCCTGCAACACTCGCTGCTTCATGGTCAGCCGCTGCTCACCCGCGACGACAACGACGTGGAGATTGCCTACCGCTACGACGCGCTGGGGCGGGTGATCGAGGAAACTGCTGCGCCGGGGACGCCGTATGAAGCGGCGCGGCATTACCGCTATGTGCTCAGCGCGGTGGATGGCCAGCAGGCCGAGCAGGAAGCGACCGATGTCAAAGGGGTCAAGACCAGGACCTTGCTCGATGGCTTGAACCGGGTGGTGACGGAGTTGAGTCAGGGAGCCGACGAGAACGATCCGGCCCGATATGTCCAGACCTACAAGGCACTGTACGACACCGGTGGGCTGCTGATCGAGGACACCGAAAGTGACTGGTGGGTGGATGTCGAGAATGGGGCACAGTTGCGTGAGCTGCCCCTGACCAGCACCTATGAGTACGATGACTGGGGAGAGCAGTCCAGTGTCACCGGCCCGGACCGGATCAAGCGGTACAAGGTTGTGGATCCGGTCAAGAACACTACCACCGAGTGGCAGGCTGGAATGGGCAAGACAGTCACGGTGACCAATCTGTTCGACAAGCCCGACTCGGTCGAGCGGCTGGCGCTGGATGGCTCGCGTATCAGTCTGGAAACCACTGTTTACGATGGGCTTGGGCGAGTCTGCGGCAAGCTCGATGCCTTGAACCATTATCGCTCGTTCAGCCATGACGCCTTTGATCGACTGCACATCCAGCAATTGCCCGACAAGGCCGAGATCGAGCGTGCTTATGCCTTGCACAGTCGTGAAGATTTACCGATATCGATTTCAGTCGACAACGTGGTGCTGGGTGAGCAGACATTCGATGGTCTCAAGCGTATGACTGAGTCCACGGTGGGTGGCCGGGTCAGCCGGTTCGAGTATTCGGGCGGGCAACTGCAGCCCGACAAGGTGCATACGCCTCTTGGCCAGGTCATCGACTATCTCTACCTGCCGCAACTGGGCGAACAGCCTGTCCAGCGCAAGATAGTGAGCAGCACCGCTGACTATACCTATGATCCGCAGACTGCTCGTCTGGTGAGCAGCAAAGAGCAGGATCAGGAACTGGAGCGCGATTACTACAGCAGTGGCGAGATCAAGGAGGAGCGCAGACGCCAGGGCGGTGAGGACTATGTCCTGCAATATCGATACAGCCTCAAGGGGCGTTTGCTCGGTTATACCGATGTGCTGGGCCAGGTCCAGACATATGGCTATGACGCCAGTGGTCGTCTGGAACAGCTCCATAGCGCAACCCTGATCTCGACTTTTGGCTATAACGCCCAAGGTCTGCTCAACAACATCACCACTCGGGACAATGGCCAGAGCCTGACTATCAGGCTGGAGTACGACGATGCAGGTCGGGAAGTCCTGCGCAGTTTTACTCTGCCGGGAGGCGCGACGCAGGAGTTGCTTCAGGCCTATGATGCTGCCGACCACTTGCAGCAGCGAACCTTGAAAGAGGGCAGTACCGTACTGCGTGAGGAAACCTTCGTTTACGACTCGCGCGGGCGTCTGGAGGTCTACACGGCTTCCGGCCCCGAGGCCCCGGTGGACCCGCAAGGCAAACAGATCCAGAGCCAGGTGTTCGGCTTCGATGTGCTCGATAACCTTTTGAAGGTCGAGACGGTGTTTGCCGGTGGCAGTAATACAGCCCTGTACGAATACACCGGGCTGGATCCGACTCAGCTCAGTGCCGTGCGCAACAGTCACCCCGATTATCCCGCCAGCATCGAACTGGAATATGACGATAACGGCAATCTGACGCTCGATGAGGCCGGAAGGGCGCTCGAGTATGATGCGCTGGGCCGCCTGCTTGCGGTCTCTCTCAACGATGGATCCGAGCTGGTTGGTTATGGTTATGACGCTCAGGACAGCCTGACCCGCTCCAGTCTGGCGGGTAGCCCCGAGCAGCGCTTTTATCGAGAGGGGCAACTGGCGAACCAGTTGCAGGAGGGGGGGCAGCGCACCTTTTTACGCGGTGCCGATACCTTGCTGGCCGAGCGCCGAGGCGGTATCGATGCCGGGACTGCGCTTTTGGCGACCGATGCCAGGAATACGGTCCTCGCTGAAAGCGAAGCGGGGAGCTCCACGGCTCTTGACTACACCGCCTATGGTTATCGCAGTGATTCATCGCAGGTCGACAGTCGATCAGCCTTCAATGGCGAATTGCGCGAACCCTCCACCGGCTGGTACTTGCTGGGGCAGGGCTATCGTGCCTACAACCCGGTGTTGATGCGTTTCCATAGCCCGGACAGCCTGAGCCCGTTCGATGAAGGGGGGCTGAATCCTTATGCGTATTGTCTGGGGGATCCGGTCAATTATGTGGATCCGGATGGGCATATGCCCAAATGGCTGATGCCGGCCATCGGTATTGGGCTTTCTATCGTCGGTATTGTCGCCAGTGTTGCCACGCTGGGTATTGGCACGCCCGCAGCTGGTACAGGTGTGGCTGCCGCCTGGGGGGCTTTGAGTGTGTCTGCGAAGGTTTCGGTTGGATTTGGGGTCGCATCCGGAGTGACGGGGATTGCCAGTGGCGTTGTTTCGGCTGCCGCTCCCAAATCTGATATCGGCGAGATGCTGGGGTATGTTTCGGCAGCGTTGGGGGCCGTGAGTGCGATAGCGGGGCTGGGAGGGTATTTGCGTAGCGTCATGAACGCTCGAACTGCTGTGAGTCCACCACCTTCACCGTTGCCTTCACGTTCATCACCAACTGATCTTGCTTCGAGACACCCTGGCGTTTCCAGAGGGCCGGGAGAATACGTTACGGTGGATCAGCTGAGAGCTGCGCAGGCTTCTCGAGAGGCGGCCTCAAAGTTGTCGACAGAACTACGCAGTTCGCCTTCTGGAGAGGCTTTCGATCTTGAAGAATTTTTCAGAAGAAACCCTCAAAAGTTGCGAGAAACTCTCCAGAACGGCAGGAATCCGATTGGGCGAAAGACTCATACAAGTTACAAGTCGAAGACGAATATTGCTGTAGACCCTTATAAGCTTAATGGCAGCTAGAAAAGCACTCACCCAAACCTCTCCTGCACAAACTCCACCCGCTGCTCAGGCGTCTCCTTGACGCCTTTGCGGGACAGCTCTTCCAGATGCTCCTCGACGGCCTGGGTCCGCTGAGTCAACCCGCAGTTGTTGGCGATCTGGATGTTCAGGCCGGGGCGGGCGTTGAGTTCCAGGATCAGCGGGCCTTTTTCCTGGTCCAGGACCATATCGACGCCGATATAGCCCAGGCCACACAGCTCGTAGCACTCGGCGGCGAGCTTCATGAAACCGTTCCAGTAGGGGAGCTGCACACCGTCCACGGCATTGGCGGTGTCGGGGTGCTTGTTGATGATGTTGTTGAGCCAGGTGCCTTCGAGGGTCACGCCGCTGGCCAGCCCTACACCGACACCGATGGCACCCTGGTGCAGGTTGGCCTTGCCGCCGGACTGGCGGGTCGGCAGGCGCAGCATGGCCATGACCGGATAGCCCATCAGTACGATGATGCGGATATCGGGCACGCCTTCGTAGCTGATGCTCTTGAAGATCTGGTCCGGGATGACCCGGTATTCGATCAGGGCGCGGTCGCGATGCCCGCCCAGGGAATAAAGCCCGGTCAGGATGCTGGACACCTGATGTTCGATATCCGAGTGGCTGATGATGCGCCCGGAAACGGTCTTGTAATGCCCCTCGAAACGATCGGCAACCACCAGAATCCCGTCGCCGCCCGCACCTTGCGCGGGTTTGATGACGAAATCGGTATGCCTGCCGAGTATGTCGTCGAGCCGGTCGATTTCCTTCTCCGTGGAAATCACACCATACATTTCCGGCACCTGGATGCCAGCCTGTATGGCCCGTTCCTTGGTGATGATCTTGTCATCGACAATCGGGTACAGGCTGCGCTTGTTGTACTTGAGCACATAATCGGCGTTACGCCGGTTGATGCCCATGATGCCCTTGGCTTCCAGGGCCTTCCAGGTTTTCCATAGACCGATCATTTGGCGTCTTCTGCCTTGAGAAAGGCCTTGAAGCGCAGCAGCTCGGTCAGACGATAGCCACGGTATCTGCCCATTGCCAGCATGAAGCCGACCAGAATCAGCAGCACTGCCGGGAAGGTGAATACAAAGTACGTCAGCTCCGGCACGGTCATGATCAGGTGCGCCAGAGAGGCCGCGAACAGGGTGCCGATGGCCACTTTCATGGCATGGCCGCCGCCGCGTTCTTCCCAGGTGATCGACAGGCGCTCGATGGTCATGGTCAGAATCACCATCGGGAACAGTGCCACCGACAGCCCGCGTTCCAGCCCCAGCTTGTGGCTGAACAGGCTGATGGCCGCGATCAGCACCACGACAAAGGTCAGTACCACCGACAGGCGCGGCAGCATCTGCAGTTTCAGGTGTTCAAGGTAGGAGCGAAGCGACAGGCCCAGTGCCGTGATCACGGTAAACAACGCGATGCCGAAGCCCAGCTGGGTTTCCCTGAAGGCGAGGGCGATCAGTACCGGAGTGAAGGTGCCCAAGGTCTGCAGCCCGACCAGATTGCGCAGGATCAGGATCACCAGCACGCCAATCGGGATCATCACCATGATCATGAACGTCTGCTGGGTTTGCAGGGGCAGGCCGTAAAGCGAGTAGGACAGGAAGTCGCTGTCGGTGTTTTCGTCGGTCAGCTTGGCCAGCCGCATGGCGTTCATTTCGCTGTTGTTGAGGCTGAACGTCACTGTGGCCTTTCTGCCGCCATCGATGCTGATCAAGTTCTCGTCGCCCGTCCACCACAGCAGCCGGTCATCCGGCAGGCCGGCTTCGCCGGTGTCCGGGTTGAAATACAGCCATTCCTTGCCATTGAAACTGCGCAGCCACAGTTCCGGGGTCTGTGGCTGGTCGGCGATCAGGCGGATAGTGTGGACCTTTTCCATCGGCACGTGAGCCATGGACAGCAGCAACTCAGTGATCTGGGCTTTCTTGAGCGCCGAGGTGTCGCCGGCCAGCAGCAGCTTGGCGTTATCGTCCTTGAGGTTGTTGACGCGCTTGATGGCTTCGCTGATGAAGGTTTCGACATCGGCGGAGTGGCGGCGAATCGGGGCGAGCAAGGCTTCGGCAGCGATCTTCTCGGCACCTTCTACCGCAATGCTGTCGCGAAAGATCGGGCCTTTGCTCTTGGGTTTGTCTGCACCGTAGCGCTTGGTCAGCACCAGTCGGTAATACAGTGTCTGGTTGCCATTGGCGCGTCGCGAAGACCAGGTCACCTTGCGATTGCCATCGACGCGGTTGACGCTGACGCCGTAATTGTTGGAGATGAAGCTTTCGTTGAGGCTGATGTAGTCCGTGGTCAAGGGCGGGACGAACATCTGGATCTTGATCGATTCCTTGCTGTTGGCCTGGAATTCCACCTTGGCGTCGATATTCCACAGGTCATCGGTCTCGTCCTCGGTCAGCGGGATGCCGAGAATGACAATCTGATAAGCCGTGATCGCGATGCCGAGTGTCACCAGAAGCGTGATCAGGATTTTCAGATGAAGGGTAAGAGAGCGCATGTATTTACTCTGCGTTTTGAACGACGGAGGCACAGGCGGGCTTGCCCGCCACAAATTTAAGGCTTGGATCGACCAGCGCATCGAAGTGCTTGAGTGCATCGGAGCCAATCAAAAGCGGGTATTGGAAAGCACTTCGGTCGGTCAAGTTCACTTCTATGGTGCGTAAAACTTCACCCATGCAGATGTCGAGGTTGATCACCGGCCGCGCGCTGTACTTTTTTTCGTCGTCCGGGTCGACATCGTCGGCCCGTCGCTTGATCTGGCTGATACGCGTCAAGGGCTGTTCGATGGGGTGTTTATGGCTGTTGTCGATGGCCAGATAGAAGCGAACCCAGTTCTCGCCATTGCGCTTGAAGTGTTTGATATCACGCGCACTCAGCGAGGCGGTCTTCGCGCCGGTGTCGAGTTTGGCGGCGACTTCAAGGTCGATGTTGATGAGTCTGGCGTATTCGTTCAGGCCGTAGACGGTCTTGTTGGCGGCAGCGCACAGGGCAGGAAGAAACAGCAGACAGAGCAACGTGGTGAGGGTTTCGAGTCTCATAGGTCCTTGCGCGACAGGCGGAAAACTTCAGGGCCGCAGCGCAGGTTTTTCAGCCTGGCGTGTCTGGCAGGCCGTGTCCTTTGAATAGCTGCACTGGGCAGATGCGGTCGCCATTCTAGCATGAAGGTTTTGTGATGCCAGTTATCCTGTCCGTCGTCGGGGTGACAGGGGAAGATTAATAATCGCTGCCGGAATGGATTGTCGACAATCCTGAGAATGTCTTTGACGAATCAGGCTGTATTCACTAGATTTGTTCTCACTGGATTTTAAAGGTGTCGACAATATGTCGGACGCAGTCGAGACTTCCGCAGTTGCTACCGAGGATTCGGAAACCCTTTCCGAAAACGTCTTCCGGCGCATTCAGGCAGCCATCGTCAAGGGCGAGATCGCACCTGGCAGCAAGATTTCCGAACCGGAACTGGCACGCACCTACGGCATCAGTCGCGGGCCGCTACGTGAGGCCATCCACCGCCTGGAAGGTCAGCGATTGCTGGTGCGGGTTCCGCATGTAGGCGCGCGCGTCGTATCGCTCAGCCATGCCGAGATGATCGAGCTGTACGAAATCCGTGAATCCCTCGAAGGCATGGCCTGTCGTCTGGCCGCCGAGCGCATGACCACCGAGCAGATTGAAGAATTGCGTAGCGTGCTGGACACCCATGAGCGCGATGCGGCTTTCCAGGCGGGGTTGGGGTATTACCAGCAGGAAGGCGATTTCGACTTCCATTACCGCATCATTCAAGGCAGCGGCAACAAGACCCTGAGCCAGATGCTCTGCGGTGAGCTGTATCAGCTGGTGCGCATGTATCGCATCCAGTTCTCTACCACACCCAATCGTCCGCGCCAGGCCTTTGCCGAACATCATCGCATTCTGGACGCCATCGCCGATCGCGATGGTGAACTGGCCGAATTATTGATGCGCCGCCATATCGGCGCTTCCAGACGCAACATCGAGCGCCATTACCAGGCGGCTCCCGACCGAGGTGAGAAATGAGTCACGACAATAAAACTCCCGGCCAGCGTTTCCGTGATGCCGTTGCCAGTGAGCACCCGCTGCAGGTCGTGGGGGCGATCAATGCCAATCATGCCTTGCTGGCCAAACGCGCCGGGTTCAAGGCGATTTATCTGTCGGGCGGCGGCGTGGCGGCTGGTTCCCTGGGCATTCCTGACCTGGGCATTACCGGGCTGGATGATGTGCTGACGGATGTGCGACGCATCACCGATGTCTGCGACCTGCCACTGCTGGTGGATGTGGACACCGGTTTCGGTTCTTCGGCGTTCAACGTGGCGCGCACGGTCAGGTCGATGATCAAGGCTGGCGCGGGAGCCATCCATATCGAGGATCAGGTCGGTGCCAAACGGTGCGGGCATCGTCCCAACAAGGAAATCGTCTCGCAGCAGGAAATGGTCGACCGTATCAAGGCGGCAGTGGATGCGCGAACCGATAGCAGTTTCGTGATCATGGCGCGTACCGATGCCCTGGCGGTCGAGGGGCTGGAGTCGGCGCTGGAGCGTGCAGCGGCCTGTATCGAAGCCGGTGCCGACATGATCTTTCCCGAAGCCATTACCGAACTGAGCATGTACAAGCAGTTTGCCAACCGTGCAGGCGTGCCGATCCTGGCCAACATCACCGAATTCGGTGCAACGCCACTGTTCACGGTGGACGAGCTGCGCGCCGCCGACGTTTCGCTGGTGCTCTATCCTCTATCTGCATTCCGCGCCATGAACAAGGCGGCGGAAAACGTCTATGGCGCGATTCGCCGCGATGGTACGCAAAAGAATGTGATCGACACCATGCAGACGCGCATGGAGCTGTATGACGCCATCGACTATCACACCTTCGAGCAGAAGCTCGATGCGCTGTTTGCGCAGAAGAAGGGGTGACCTGCACACTTTGTGGGAGGCAGCTTGCTGGCGACAGCGTGAATGAAATCTAGTGTATGTGCCGTTTTCACTGGCCCTTTCGCCAGCAAGCTGCCTCCCACAAGTGCCGATCTATGTGTGCAGGATTCATTCGCGAAAAAAACGAATCGCCAATTCCCGACAATTTCAAGAACTGGAGAATGCAATGGCTGAAGCAAAAGTATTGAGCGGTGCGGGCCTGCGGGGTCAGGTTGCCGGCCAGACTGCCCTGTCCACTGTCGGTCTCGCGGGTGCAGGCCTGACCTACCGCGGCTATGACGTGCGCGAACTGGCTGCCGAGGCCCGTTTTGAAGAAGTCGCCTATCTGCTGCTCTACGGCGAATTGCCGACCCAGGCCCAGTTGACGGCCTATCAGGATCGTCTCAAGAGCCTGCGGGACCTGCCACAGGCGCTCAAGGAAGTGCTGGAGCGCATCCCGGCCGATACCCATCCGATGGATGTCATGCGTACCGGTGCCTCGATGCTCGGCACCCTTGAGCCCGAGCTGAGCTTCGAGCAGCAGCGCGATGCCACCGACCGCCTGCTGGCGGCGTTTCCGGCCATCATGTGTTACTGGTATCGCTTCTCCCATGACGGCAAGCGCATCGATTGCGTGACCGATGAAACCTCCATCGGCGGCCACTTCCTGCACCTGCTGCTCGACAAGTCGCCCAGCGAACTGCATCGCAAGGTCATGGATGTTTCGCTGATTCTCTACGCCGAGCACGAATTCAACGCGTCGACCTTTACCGCGCGTGTCTGTGCCTCGACCCTGTCGGACCTGTATTCCTGCATCACGGCAGCCATCGGTACCTTGCGCGGCCCGCTGCACGGAGGTGCCAACGAAGCAGCCATGGAAATGATCCAGCGCTTTGCGTCGGCCGAAGAGGCCACCAAGGGCACGCTCGGCATGCTGGAGCGCAAGGAAAAGATCATGGGCTTCGGCCATGCGATCTACAAGGAGTCCGACCCGCGTAACGAGGTCATCAAGGGCTGGTCGAAGAAGCTTGCGGACGAAGTCGGTGATACGGTGCTGTTCCCGGTGTCCGAAGCCATCGACAAGACCATGTGGGAGCAGAAGAAGCTGTTTCCCAATGCCGACTTCTACCATGCTTCGGCGTATCACTTCATGGGGATTCCCACCAAGCTGTTCACGCCGATTTTCGTCTGTTCGCGCCTGACCGGCTGGGCCGCTCATGTTTTCGAACAGCGCTCCAATAACCGCATCATCCGCCCGAGCGCCGAATATGTCGGCGTCGAACAGCGCACCTTCGTGCCCATCGAACAGCGCTGAAAAGAGAAGGGGAGCCACCCATGAGCTCCCCTCTCTACTCCCAACTCCGTGATCGAGTCCCCGTGCCATGAACACTGAATACCGCAAGCCGCTTCCCGGAACCTCGCTGGATTACTTCGACGCCCGCGAGGCAGTCGAGGCCATCAGCCCGGGTGCCTACGACCTGTTGCCTTACACCTCGCGGGTGCTGGCCGAAAATCTGGTGCGTCGCTGTGATCCGGCCACGCTCAAGGCTTCCCTGAACCAGCTTGTGGAGCGCAGGCGCGACCTGGATTTTCCGTGGTTTCCGGCGCGGGTGGTGTGCCATGACATTCTGGGCCAGACCGCGCTGGTGGATCTGGCTGGCCTGCGCGATGCCATTGCCTCCCAGGGCGGCGACCCGGCGCTGGTCAATCCGGTGGTGCCGGTACAGCTGATCGTCGACCACTCGCTGGCGGTGGAATGTGGTGGCTATGATCCGCAGGCGTTCGAGAAGAATCGGGCCATCGAAGATCGTCGCAACGAAGACCGTTTTCACTTTATCGACTGGACCAAAAAGGCTTTCAAGAATGTCGAAGTGATCCCGCCGGGCAACGGCATCATGCATCAGATCAATCTGGAGAAAATGTCGCCGGTGGTGCAGGTGCGTGAAGGCGTGGCTTTCCCGGATACGCTGGTGGGCACTGACAGCCACACGCCCCATGTGGATGCGCTGGGTGTAATCGCGATTGGCGTGGGTGGTCTGGAAGCCGAGAACGTCATGCTCGGACGCGCTTCCTGGATGCGCCTGCCGGATATCGTCGGCGTCGAGCTTAGCGGTCGTCGCGAGCCCGGTATTACCGCCACTGACGTGGTGCTGGCGCTGACCGAATACCTGCGCAAACAGAAAGTGGTCGGTGCCTATCTGGAGTTCTACGGAGAAGGCGCAACGAGCCTGACTCTCGGGGATAGGGCGACGATCTCCAACATGGCACCCGAGTACGGTGCCACGGCCGCGATGTTTTCCATCGACCAGCAGACCATCGATTACCTGCGCCTGACCGGGCGCGATGACGAGCAGGTGCGTCTGGTGGAGCTGTATGCGCGGCACACCGGGTTGTGGTCCGACAGCTTGCAGCGGGTCGAGTACGAGCGCGTCTTGAGCTTCGATCTGTCCAGTGTGGTGCGCAACATGGCCGGGCCGTCCAACCCTCACGCCCGCGTCGCAACCACGGATCTTGCGGCCAGGGGTATTGCGGGGCCATGGCAGGAAGTGCCGGGGCAGATGCCGGATGGCGCTGTGATCATTGCCGCCATCACCAGTTGCACCAATACCAGTAACCCGCGCAACGTGATTGCAGCCGGTTTGCTGGCACGCAACGCCAATCGTCTTGGCCTGAGTCGCAAGCCCTGGGTGAAATCCTCGCTGGCACCCGGTTCCAGAGCGGTCGCGCTGTATCTGGATGAGGCAGGGTTGACCCCTGAGCTTGAACGACTGGGCTTTGGTGTCGTGGCATTTGCCTGTACCACCTGCAATGGCATGTCCGGCGCGCTGGATCCCGAGATTCAACAGGAAATCATCGACCGCGACCTGTATGCCACGGCAGTGTTGTCCGGCAATCGAAACTTCGACGGACGCATCCATCCCTATGCCCGGCAGGCCTTCCTGGCTTCGCCGCCGCTGGTGGTGGCCTATGCCATTGCGGGCACCATCCGTTTCGATATCGAAAACGATGTGCTGGGCATTGCCGACGGCATGGAAATCCGCCTCAAGGATATCTGGCCGAGCGACGAGGAAATCGACGCAGTGGTCCAGGCTTCGGTCAAGCCGGAGCAGTTCCGGCAGGTCTACATTCCGATGTTTGCCCTCGAAGAAGATAACGGCCCGAAAGTCGAGCCGCTGTATGACTGGCGCCCGATGAGTACCTATATTCGTCGTCCGCCTTATTGGGAAGGCGCGTTGGCCGGTGAGCGCACCCTCAAGGGCATGCGTCCGCTGGCGGTGCTGCCGGACAACATCACCACCGATCACTTGTCGCCTTCCAACGCGATTCTGCTCGACAGTGCGGCGGGCGAGTACCTGGCGAGAATGGGCTTGCCGGAAGAGGACTTCAACTCCTATGCGACCCATCGCGGCGATCACCTGACGGCACAACGTGCCACCTTCGCCAATCCGCAATTGCTCAATGAAATGGCCGTGGTGGATGGCAAGGTCAAGAAGGGTTCGCTGACCCGCATCGAGCCGGAAGGCAAGGTAACCCGCATGTGGGAAGCCATCGAAACCTACATGGAACGCAAGCAGCCGCTGATCATCATTGCCGGTGCCGACTACGGTCAGGGCTCGTCCCGGGACTGGGCAGCCAAGGGCGTGCGTCTGGCGGGTGTCGAAGCCATTGCTGCCGAGGGCTTCGAGCGTATCCATCGCACCAACCTGGTGGGCATGGGCGTCTTGCCGCTGGAATTCCTGGCAGGCACCAACCGTCTGACACTGGGGATCGATGGCAGCGAAACCTTCGATGTGCTCGGCAAGCGCACGCCTCGGGCAACCCTGACGCTGGTGATCCAGCGCAAGAACGGAGAGCGTCTGGAAGTGCCCGTGACCTGTCGTCTGGATACTGCCGAAGAAGTGTCCATCTATGAGGCGGGCGGTGTGTTGCAACGATTCGCCCAGGACTTCCTGGAGTCTGCACAAGCCTGACATACCCTGCAGGAGCGAGCTTATTCGCTCCTGCAGAGGTTTCACCATCCAAGGAAATCTCCAATGAAGCCACAGATCAGAATCCCGGCCACCTACATGCGCGGCGGCACCAGCAAAGGGGTGTTCTTCAACCTGCAGGATCTGCCTGAAGCCGCGCAGGTTCCGGGTACTGCTCGCGATGCCTTGCTGCTGCGGGTCATCGGTAGCCCCGACCCTTACGAAAAACAGATCGATGGCATGGGTGGCGCGACTTCCAGCACCAGCAAGACCGTGATCCTGTCGCGCAGCAATAAAGCCGATCACGATGTCGATTACCTGTTCGGTCAGGTGTCCATCGACAAGCCTTTTGTCGACTGGAGCGGTAACTGCGGCAATCTCTCGGCGGCCGTTGGCTCGTTCGCCATCAGTCAGGGCCTGGTGGAGAGCGCTCGCATTCCCCATGACGGCGTGGCTGTGGTGCGAATCTGGCAGGCCAATATCGGCAAGACCATCATTGCCCATGTGCCTATCACCGGCGGTGAAGTGCAGGAAACCGGCGACTTCGAACTCGATGGCGTGACCTTTCCGGCCGCCGAGGTGCAACTGGAGTTTCTGAACCCGGCCGCCGAGGAAGAGGGTGCGGGCGGATCGATGTTTCCCACCGGCAATCTGATTGATGAGCTGCAGGTGCCTGGCATTGGCACGCTCAAGGCGACCATGATCAATGCCGGTATCCCCACGGTCTTCGTCAATGCCGCCGATATCGGCTACCAGGGCACCGAATTGCAGGGCGATATCAATGGCGACGCCCAGGCGCTGGCGAAACTGGAAAGCATCCGGGCACACGGGGCCTTGCGCATGGGGCTGATCAAGAGCATCGATGATCCTGCGCTGCGCCAGCACACCCCCAAGGTGGCTTTCGTTGCCGGCCCGGCGGACTATCTGTCTTCCAGTGGCAAACCGGTCAACAGCCAGGATATCGACCTGTTGGTGCGGGCTGTCTCCATGGGCAAGCTGCATCACGCCATGATGGGCACGGCTGCCGTGGCCATCGGCACCGCTGCGGCGATTCCGGGCACGCTGGTCAATCTTGCAGCCGGTGGCGGCGAGCGCGAGGCGGTGACGTTCGGGCACCCGTCCGGCACCTTGCGCGTCGGTGCTCAGGCGCAGTTGGAAGAGGGTGAATGGAAAGTCACCAGGGCCATCATGAGCCGTAGTGCCAGGGTCCTTATGGAAGGCTGGGTGCGGGTGCCGATCAGTTAAGGCATAAACAAAACTTGTGGAAGACAGCTTGCTGGCGAAAAGGCCCGTGAAGCGGCATATATTCTGCGCTGAAGTCGCCAGCAAGCTGCATCCCACAAACTCATCGTACGTGGAAAGGACTATTTGAAGCGTCGTTCCACACCTTTCTCTACCAGCACCTTGGCTGAAATCTCTTCCACGGAGAAATGCGTGGAATTGATGTTCGGGATGTTTTCCCGGCGGAACAGGCTTTCTACCTCACGCACTTCGAACTCGCACTGGGCATAGCTGGAGTAGCGGCTGTTGGGCTTGCGCTCGTGACGGATGGCGGTCAGGCGGTCCGGGTCGATGGTCAGGCCAAACAGTTTGCTGCGGTGGGCCTTGAGGGCTTCCGGCAGTTGCAGGCGTTCCATGTCGTCTTCGGTCAGCGGGTAGTTGGCGGCGCGGATGCCGAACTGCATGGCCATGTACAGGCAGGTCGGGGTCTTGCCGCAGCGTGAGACGCCCACCAGGATGATGTCGGCCTTGTCGTAATAATGGGTGCGAGCACCGTCGTCGTTGTCCAGGGCGAAGTTCACCGCCTCGATACGCTCCATGTAGTTGGAGTTATGACCGATGGAATGCGATTTGCCCACCGAGTAGGACGAGTGTGAACTAAGCTCTTGCTCCAGCGGCGCAAGGAAGGTCGAGAAGATGTCGATCATGAAGCCGTTGGAAGTCGCCAGGATTTCGCGAATTTCCTGGTTGACGATGGTATCGAAGATGATCGGTCGCACCTCGTCCCTGTCGGCGGCATTGTTGATTTGTTGTACCATCGCCCGCGCCTTTTCGACGCTGTCGATGTAGGGGCGCGTGAACTTGTTGAACGTAATGTTTTCAAACTGAGCCAGCAGGCTCTGGCCCAACGTTTCGGCGGTGATACCTGTGCCGTCCGAGATGAAGAAAGCGGATCGTTTCATTTGCGCCCTTGGCCTTAAGCTGGTGACGATTCTTGGATATCATAGGCGCGCTTGTCGGCCCTGATGGCCTGCATTCTCACCTTTTTTCAAGGTTACTGCTTCAAGTCGGTCCAAAAAATGCCCGCTGTCACACTGCGCGTGGCTCGGGTGCATGAGCTTTTCCCAACAACAAACACAGTTAGTGGAGAGATCACCTTGGTAGAGTACGTAGTTTCCCTCGATAAGCTCGGCGTCCATGATGTGGAGCACGTGGGAGGCAAGAACGCATCCCTCGGCGAAATGATCAGCAACCTGGCAGGCGCTGGTGTTTCGGTGCCCGGTGGTTTCGCTACGACAGCCCAGGCCTACCGTGATTTCCTTGAGCAGAGCGGTCTGAACGATCAGATCCATGCAGCCCTGGACGCTCTGGATGTCGACGACGTCAATGCCCTGGCCAGAACCGGCGCACAGATTCGTCAGTGGATCATGGAGGCCGAATTCCCCGAAAGGCTCAACGCCGAGATTCGTGCGGCTTTCGACACCTTGTCGGCAGGCAATCCGAACTTGGCAGTGGCTGTGCGCTCTTCGGCGACCGCTGAGGACTTGCCCGATGCCTCCTTCGCTGGTCAGCAGGAAACCTTCCTCAATATCCGCGGCGTCGATAACGTCATTCGTGCGGCCAAGGAAGTCTTTGCTTCGCTCTTCAACGACCGCGCCATTTCCTACCGTGTACACCAGGGCTTCGACCACAAGCTGGTGGCCCTGTCGGCAGGTGTCCAGCGCATGGTCCGCTCCGAGACCGGTACTGCCGGGGTGATGTTCACCCTCGATACCGAGTCGGGTTTCCGTGACGTGGTGTTCATCACCGGCGCCTACGGCCTAGGTGAAACCGTGGTGCAGGGTGCGGTCAACCCGGACGAATTCTATGTCCACAAGAACACGCTGACTGCCGGTCGCCCGGCCATCCTGCGCCGCAACCTGGGCAGCAAGGCCATCAAGATGATCTATGGCGACGAGGCCAAGGCCGGTCGCTCGGTGAAAACCGTCGATGTCGATGCTGCCGACCGTGCGCGTTTCTGCCTCACCGATGCCGAGGTCAGCGAGCTGGCCAAGCAGGCGATGATCATCGAGAAGCACTACAAGGCTCCGATGGACATCGAATGGGCCAAGGACGGTGACGACGGCAAGCTCTACATCGTTCAGGCGCGCCCCGAAACCGTGAAAAGCCGTTCCGCGGCCAATGTCATGGAGCGTTACCTGCTCAAGGAAACCGGTAATGTTCTGGTCGAGGGCCGTGCCATCGGCCAGCGCATCGGCGCAGGCAAGGTGCGGATCATCAAGGACGTGTCGGAGATGGACAAGGTCCAGGCCGGCGATGTTCTGGTTTCCGACATGACCGACCCGGACTGGGAACCGGTCATGAAGCGCGCCAGCGCCATTGTCACCAACCGTGGTGGCCGTACCTGCCATGCGGCGATCATCGCTCGCGAACTGGGTATTCCGGCCGTCGTGGGTTGTGGCAATGCCACTCAACTGCTGCAGGACGGGCAGGGTGTCACCGTATCCTGCGCCGAGGGCGATACCGGCTACATCTTCGAAGGTGAGCTGGGCTTCGACATCAAGACCAACTCGGTCGATGCCATGCCTGAGCTGCCGTTCAAGATCATGATGAACGTCGGCAATCCCGACCGTGCGTTCGATTTCGCCCAGTTGCCCAATGCCGGTGTCGGTCTGGCGCGCCTGGAATTCATCATCAACCGCATGATCGGCGTGCATCCCAAGGCGCTGCTCAACTATGCCGGCCTGCCGCCCGAGATCAAGGACAGCGTCGACAAGCGCATTGCCGGTTACAGCAATCCGGTGGATTTCTATGTCGACAAGCTGGTCGAGGGCATCAGCACTCTGGCCGCAGCGTTCACGCCGAAGAAGGTCATCGTGCGTCTGTCGGACTTCAAGTCCAACGAATACGCCAACCTGATCGGCGGCAAGCTGTACGAGCCGGAAGAAGAAAACCCGATGCTGGGTTTCCGTGGGGCTTCGCGTTATATCAGCGAGAATTTCCGCGACTGCTTCGAGCTTGAATGCCGTGCCCTCAAGCGTGTGCGCGAGGACATGGGCCTGACCAACGTCGAAATCATGGTGCCCTTCGTACGCACCCTGGGCGAGGCGAGCCAGGTCATCGAGCTGCTGGCGGCCAATGGCCTCAAGCGTGGCGAGAACGGCCTGCGCATCATCATGATGTGTGAACTGCCTTCAAACGCGATTCTGGCCGAAGAGTTCCTGGAACACTTCGACGGTTTCTCCATCGGCTCCAACGACCTGACCCAGCTGACGCTGGGCCTGGACCGCGACTCGGGTGTCATCGCGCATCTGTTCGACGAGCGTAACCCGGCGGTCAAGAAGCTGCTGTCCAATGCCATCCAGGCCTGTAACAAGGCAGGGAAATACATTGGTATCTGCGGTCAGGGGCCTTCCGATCACCCGGATCTGGCTCGCTGGTTGATGGAGCAGGGTATCGAAAGCGTCTCGCTGAACCCGGACTCGGTACTGGAAACCTGGTTCTTCCTCGCAGAGGGCCAAGCGTCTGCCTGATACAGGTTTAATGTGATGCATCAGCGCCTTGAGCCGTCGTAAGGGTTCGGGCGTTTCCAGAAAGGGCGGTTTTTTCGGAAACCGCCCTTTTTTCATGCAGGGCCTCAAAAGGGCAGTCGACCCCGTAGTTTCACCCGTCTGTCAGAGGCGACCCGATGCCTTTGAACCTTAGATAAAGAGCAATATGCAAAGCAGCAGCAATCTTTTTCCCGTTGCCTTGATCAGTGCCGAGCGTCGTGGCGATCTGGTCGAGGACGTCTATCGCCTGAAGCCTGCCAACAGCCCGGACTCCAGCGTCGAGCTGGCTGTTACCCGTCTCGGTCTGGTGGACCCGCCCGATGTGCGCGGTGTTCCGGTCATTCTGTTGCATGGCAGTTTTTCCAATCGCCGTTTCTGGTATTCCCCCAAGGGTATCGGCCTCGGGCCGTTCCTGGCGCGTGCCGGTTACGACGTGTGGATTGCCGAGATGCGCGGTCATGGGCTTTCGGCCCGCAATCAGGACTACCGCCGCAACCGTGTGGCGGACTATGCCCGTTACGATCTGCCGGCCATTGCCGCGTTCGTACGCGAACAGAGCGGGCAGGTGCCGCACTGGCTTGGGCACTCCCTGGGCGGCACCACACTGGCGGCGGCGCTGGGCGGGCAATATCTCGGGCCTGAGAGTGCGGCATCGGTCGGGTTGTTTGGCAGCCAGATCAGCCGTAGCTACTGGCCATTGAAGATTCCGCCCGTGCAGTGGACCGGGCGTCTGCTGCTCAAGCCTTTCGAGTATATTTCCGGGCCGCGCCTCAAGCGTGGGCCGGAAGACGAGCCGATTGGCGTTCTCCTGGAAAGCATGCGCTGGCACGGATTGTTCGGGCGTTTCGGTGATCGTGACAGCAATTGGTGGAGCGGGCTGGCCAGTGTCGAGGTGCCGGTGCTGGCAGTGGCCGCGGTGGGTGATCATCAGGATCCGGTCTGGGCCTGCAAGATGCTGTTCGACCAGTTCGGCTCGCAGCAACGACAGTTCCTTTGCCTGGGGCGCGAGCATGGCTTCAACGAGGATTTCGACCATGTGCGGATGCTGGTCAGCAAGGGTGCGCAGCAGCAGGTCTGGCCGCGTGTGCTCGGCTGGCTTCAGGAGCGTTCGGCTTCAGACGAGAGTCCGCCGTTGCAGGAAGCGGTAGGGCAATAGCCGGTTTTGTGTTTGTATGAGAGTCGGGGCGCAAGTTGAGGTCAAAGCCACTATGCTGCCCTGAGCATTCCCATCTCTCACCGACAGGAGTTAGCCATGCATTATTCGACCCCCGACCTGTGTGATGCCTATCCGGAGCTGGTGCAAGTCGTAGAGCCCATGTTCAGCAGCTTCGGCGGCCGTGACTCCTTTGGTGGCGAGATCGTGACCATCAAATGCTTCGAAGATAATTCACTGGTGAAAGATCAGGTCGCGCTCGACGGCAAGGGCAAGGTTCTGGTCGTCGATGGTGGTGGCTCCCTGCGTTGTGCGCTGCTGGGCGATCTGCTGGCTGACAAGGCTGCGAAAAGCGGTTGGGAAGGCCTGCTGATCTATGGCTGCATCCGTGATGTCGATGTTGTCGCTCAAACCGATCTGGGTGTGCAGGCGCTGGCCAGTCACCCGAAGAAGACCGACAAGCGTGGTATCGGTGACTTGAATGTCCCCGTGACCTTTGCCGGCATCACCTTTCGGCCGGGTGATTACCTGTATGCCGATAATAATGGTGTGATCATTTCTCCCTCCCCTCTGAAAATGCCGGAATAAGCGAAGCAAGAATGTTCGATGAGACAAACGCGCAGTGGGGGCTGGTTCATGCCCTCGTATTGGATGGTCAGGGCGGAGCGCGTTTCATTGCTCGAACCGAACTCGATGATCTTCAGATGCAGCCTCATGAAAGTCTGTGGCTGCACTGGGATCGCAGTCATCCGCAGACTCATTCGTGGTTGCGTAACGCCAGTGGCTTGAGCGAGTTCGCCTGCACGCTGCTGCTGGAAGAAAATACCCGGCCGCGTCTGCTGCCTTTGCCGGACCAGGAGCTTTTACTGTTCCTGCGTGGCGTGAATCTCAATCCCGGTGCCGAGCCGGAAGACATGGTGTCGGTGCGGATTTTCGCTGCTGCCCAGCGTGTGATCTCCTTGCGTCTGCGACCTCTGCGGGCGACCGAAGAACTGATCGAGCAGTTGAGCGAGGGCAGGGGGCCGAAGACGGCCTCTGAACTGATGCTTTACCTGGCCCAGCACCTGACCGAAAAGGTTCAGGACCTGCTCGGCGATCTGACCGAGTCGGTGGATGACGAGGAAGAAAAGACCGACGCCGACGAGCGCTACAGCCCCGAGCACGGCAAACTGCTTCAGATTCGGCGGCGTGCAGCCGGGCTGCGCCGCTTTCTGGCGCCTCAGCGGGATATCTTCGGTCAGTTGTCGCGTATCAAGCTGGGCTGGTTCGTCGATGACGATGCCGATTACTGGAACGAGCTGAACAACAGCCTGACCCGTTACCTGGAAGAGCTTGAGCTGACCCGCGAGCGGGTTGGGCTGCTGCTGGAGTCCGAAGACCGACGGCTGCGTGAGCGCATGGATCACACCATGTATCGTTTCGGGATCATCACCGGTATTTTTCTGCCCATGAGTTTCCTGACCGGGCTGCTGGGGATCAACGTCGGCGGTATTCCCGGTTCCGACAACCCTTATGGTTTTCTGCTGGCGTGCATCTTGATCGTTCTGGTGGCAGTAGGGCAGTGGTGGCTGTTCAGGCGTCTGCGTTGGGTGTGACCGATAAATTTTCAGTTTCATGTGTGACTCGCCTGAAACTGGTCACGTCTCTCACTGACATTGCGTGAGGTGCCTGATGCACGATCCCTTTGAAGAATCTCTGCGTGACATGCTCAAATCGTCGTCCTCCAGCCGGGATGACGACGCTTGCCTGGGGCGTGTCCTGAAAACCGCCAACCGCCAGGTAGGTGCCGGTGTGCTGTTCGGGCTGCTTGGGCGCTGGTCTCAGGCCATGATGATTGCCCTGAACAATGGTTCCGCACACGTCTCTCCTGTTTCCCGTCGCACCCAACCTACTGCCCGTCCTGTCGATAAGGCTGATTGAACATGGAATTGGATCTCTGGACCCAGAGTCTGGTTGCTGCAATGACTGCATTGTGGACCAAAGTCGCAAACTTCATCCCTAACCTGTTCGGCGCCCTTGTGGTGGTGCTGCTGGGTTTCGTGGTGGCAAAACTGCTCGATGCCCTGTTATCGAAACTGCTGGCCAAACTGGGTCTCGATCGCCTCATGGGCGGTACCGGGCTGACCAAGCTGATCAGTCGTGCCGGCGTGAAAGTGCCTATTTCTACCCTGATCGGCAAGATCGTCTACTGGTTCGTCCTGTTGATCTTCCTGGTTTCCGCAGCCGAGTCTCTTGGCCTGCAGCGTGTATCGGCCACGCTGGACATGCTGGCGTTGTACCTGCCCAAGGTGTTCGGTGCGGCGCTGGTCCTGCTTGTGGGTGTGCTGCTGGCGCAACTGGTCAACGGGCTGGTGCGTGGCGCTGCCGAGGGCGTCGGGGTCGATTATGCGCCCGGTCTCGGGCGAATCGCCCAGGGGCTGGTCATCATCATCAGCATTTCAGTGGCAATCAGCCAGCTCGAAGTGAAGACAGATCTGCTCAATCACGTTATCGTGATCGGCCTGCTGACCGTCGGCCTGGCTGTTGCCTTGGCGCTGGGTTTGGGAAGCCGGGAAATCGCCGGGCAGATCCTGGCGGGAATCTATGTCAGAGAGCTTTATCAGGTCGGCCAGCATTTGCAGGTCGGCGAAGTAGAGGGTCAGATCGAAGAAATCGGTACGGTCAAGACTACACTGCTGACAGACGAGGGGGAGTTGGTTTCTTTTTCCAACAAAATTCTCCTCGAGCAGAGAGTAAGCAGCCGTTAAGCGGCGAATCTGCTAATCTATGCCGCCACAATTTGCCGGAAACCGGGGATTGGCGGACATTGAACTGACTGTCGGCACGACTCGTTTTGAATAAACCCTTACCGCTTTCGACGCGCTACGACCCACGCGAGCTCTCAGATGAGGAGCTGGTCGCGCGCGCTCACGTCGAGCTTTTCAACGTGACGCGGGCTTACGAAGAATTGATGCGTCGTTACCAGAGAACACTTTTTAACGTCTGTGCACGTTATTTAGGGAACGATCGCGATGCTGATGATGTCTGTCAGGAAGTGATGCTTAAGGTCTTGTATGGATTGAAGAATTTCGAAGGAAAATCGAAATTCAAAACCTGGCTTTACAGCATCACCTACAACGAGTGCATCACTCAGTACAGAAAGGAACGGCGAAAGCGTCGCTTGATGGATGCTTTGAGTCTGGACCCGCTTGAGGAAGCGTCTGAAGAAAAGACGCCCAAACCTGAAGAAAGGGGCGGACTCGATCGCTGGCTTGTGCATGTGAACCCGATCGATCGGGAGATTCTGGTGCTGCGATTTGTCGCAGAACTGGAATTCCAGGAGATCGCAGACATCATGCACATGGGCTTAAGCGCAACGAAAATGCGCTATAAGCGGGCATTGGATAAATTACGTGAGAAATTTGCGGGCATCACCGAAACTTAACTCGGAGCAAATATCTCTAAAGAACTGGCAAGGTCTGCTAGACTTGCCGACGAATTGCCTCAGTTGTAATGGGGCTGCTTTACAATCACCAGATGGGGATTTAACGGATGAAACTGAAAAACACCTTGGGCTTGGCCATTGGTACTATCGTTGCCGCGACTTCGTTCGGCGTGCTGGCGCAAGGCCAAGGCGCAGTCGAGATCGAGGGCTTCGCCAAGAAGCAGTACTTCGACAGCTCTCGTGACTTCAAAAACGACGGCAACCTGTTCGGCGGTTCGATCGGTTACTTCCTGACTGACGATGTAGAACTGCGTCTGGGCTACGACGAAGTTCACAACGCTCGTGGCGATGATGGCAAGAACATCAAGGGCTCCAACACTGCCCTGGACGCTCTGTACCACTTCAACAACCCAGGCGACACACTGCGTCCTTACGTGTCTGCAGGTTTCTCCGATCAGAGCATCGGTCAGACTGGCCGTGGTGGTCGTAACGGTTCCACCTTCGCCAACGTTGGCGGCGGTGCCAAGCTGTACTTCACCGACAACTTCTACGCTCGTGCTGGCGTTGAAGCTCAGTACAACATCGACCAGGGCGAGACCGAGTGGGCTCCTAGCGTTGGTATCGGTGTGAACTTCGGTGGCGGCAGCAAGAAAACCGAAGCAGCTCCAGCTCCGGCTCCAGTTGCTGAAGTCTGCTCCGACAGCGACAACGATGGCGTGTGCGACAACGTCGACAAGTGCCCTAACACCCCAGCCAACGTAACTGTTGACGCTGATGGCTGCCCGGCAGTTGCTGAAGTGGTTCGTGTCGAGCTGGACGTGAAGTTCGACTTCGACAAGGCTGTGGTCAAGCCTAACAGCTACGGCGACATCAAAAACCTCGCTGACTTCATGCAACAGTACCCACAAACCACCACCACTGTTGAAGGTCACACTGACTCCGTCGGTCCTGACGCTTACAACCAGAAACTGTCCGAGCGTCGCGCAAGCGCCGTTAAACAAGTTCTGGTCAACCAGTACGGTGTTGGCGCTAACCGCGTAAACTCGGTTGGTTACGGCGAAACCCGTCCAGTTGCTGACAACGCAACTGAAGCTGGCCGCGCAGTAAACCGTCGCGTAGAAGCTGAAGTTGAAGCACAAGCTAAGTAATTAGCCTGCTTTGAATGAAAAGCCCGGCTTTATGCCGGGCTTTTCTTTGTCTGCGATTTGATGAATAAATATTTAATCGGCCAGTACAACAGCACTGATCAATCTTTTTATTTCCGGGACACACGAACCGCACTGGGTTCCGCAACCCAACTGGGTTTTCAGTTGATTCAAATCCAGACCGTTATCGATTCCCTTCATGATTGTGTTCTGGCTGACGTTCTTGCAGTTGCAGAGGATTCTGTCACGGGCTTGAGAGGCGTTCTTGCCCGGCTCCGTGCTGATTGGAGCCAGCATCCAGCGGCGCAGTTGTTCGTCCACCCGACCGTTCAGCCATAGATTCTGCAGCCAGTGCTGAGCCAGGGTTTCTCCGGCCAGACGCAAGGCGGTGATATGCCCGTCATCCAGGCGGATACGCTTGCCGATGGCACGTTTCGGGTCGTCATAGGCCATTACCGATCCTTCATCGAGGCCCAGCAGGCGATCGATGTCTTCCAGCAGCGAGTGTTCCGGTGCCTGGGCATTGGCTGCCCGTATCACCAGGGCAGGGCGTTCGCGGCCGATCAGTCCCAGGCTGGCATAGGCAAATGTATCAAACAGCGGACGCAACGCCGTCAGGTGGTTTTGCACGTCACCTTCGATCAGGGCGAAGAATTGCCAGGGCAAATGGGCTTTCTCGATGCGTACTCCGGAATGCTTGAGTTCCGGTTGCCTGGACAGCGGGTCAAAGGCCGGTTGAGTCAACACATTGATGCCGCCCTTGAGAAACCGGTCGCCCCAGTGCATGGGCAGGAATGCCTGACCTGGACAAACTCCGTCATCGCTGCCTACGGACACCACCAGTTCGCCACGACGACTATGCAAATGGACCAGATCGCCTGATTTCAAACCATAGCGTTCCATTTCCTGCGGATGCAGGCCCAGAATGGCTTCGCTGACATGACCAAACAGGCGTGCTGCAGTGCCTGTACGGCTCATGCCGTGCCACTGATCGCGCAGCCGCCCGGTATTGAGCGTCAGCGGATACTGCGCATCACGCAGCTCTTTGGCAGCGGCATAAGCATCGCAGACAAACTGTGCCCGACCCGAGGGGGTCGGGAATATGCCATTGCTGTACAGGCGAGCCGTACCTGTGCGGGCCCCTTGAGGGAAAGGCCATTGCTGCGGGCCGCAACGGTCGATGAGGTCACGGTCGATGCCGGACATGTCCAGATCGCGGCCCTTGGTCAGAACCTTGTATTCATCGAACAGCTGGTCAGGGCTGGTGAAGTCGAAGAGCCCTGGCAAACCAGGTCGCAGCCTGCGCTCCAGACGTTGCGCGAAATCCACGGTGATTGCCCAGTCGGGACGTGCCAGGCCTGGAGCAGCAATGGCTTTGCGCACATTGGAGATACGCCGCTCCGAATTGGTGACGGTGCCTTCCTTTTCGCCCCAGCTGGCAGCGGGCAGCAGCAGATCGGCAAAGCGTGCTGTTTCAGTGGTCTGGAAGGCTTCCTGCAATACCACGAACGGGCATGTGCTCAGAGCCTCCCTGATCCTTTGCTGATCGGGCAGGGATTGGGCCGGATTGGTACAGGCGATCCAGAGCGCTTTGATCTTGCCTGTGCGCAACTGCTCGAACAGATCGATGGCTGGCAGGCCGGGAGTGGCGGGGAGCGTGTCGACCCCCCAGTATTCGGCGACTTCGGCGCGATGCTCGGCATTGCCGGCTTCACGATGGCCTGGTAGCAGGTTGGACAGGCTGCCGGTTTCGCGGCCACCCATGGCATTGGGCTGGCCGGTGAGCGAGAAGGGGCCTGAGCCGGGTCGGCCGATCTGGCCGGTGGCCAGATGCAGGTTGATCAGTGCACTGTTCTTGGCGCTGCCGGCTGTTGACTGGTTCAAGCCCATGCACCAGAGCGACAGGAAGCCGGGAGCCTGGCCAATCCAGCGGGCGCAGGCGTGCAGGTCTTCGAGGGAGATGCCACAGGTTTCGGCGACAGTCTCTGGCGGGTAATCCCGAGCCAGGATTTCCAGTTCTGCATAGCCCTGGGTGTGGGCTTCGATGAAGCCGTGATCGGTAAAGCCTTCGCTAATCAGTAGATGCAGGATGCCGTGAAACAGCGCAACGTCAGTACCTGGCTGAATGGCCAGGTGCAGGTCCGCCAGTTCGCAGGTGTCCGTACGTCGGGGATCGATCACAATGATTTTCATCTCGGGACGACGGTTCCTGGATTCCTCCAGTCGCCGGAACAGAATCGGGTGGGCGTATGCCATGTTGCTGCCGACGATCATCACGCAATCGCTCAGCTCGATGTCTTCGTAACTGCACGGCGGTGCATCGGCGCCCAGGCTGCGTTTGTAGCCCACCACTGCCGAAGACATGCACAGCCGGGAATTGCTGTCGATGTTATTGGTGCCCACCAGTGCCCGGGCCAGTTTGTTGAACGCGTAGTAATCCTCGGTCAGCAATTGTCCCGAGATATAGAACGCCACGCTGTCGGGGCCGTGTTCCCTGATGGTATCGGCGAAGACATTGGCGGCATGTTCAAGAGCCGTGTCCCAATCGGTGTTGCTGCGGGCCAGGTTTTTGCCAAGGCGCAACTGCGGCTGCAGCGCGCGCGCCGACAGGTCGCCGGTCAGGTGCAGGGTGGAGCCCTTGCTGCACAGCTTGCCGAAGTTGGCCGGATGCTGTGGGTCGCCACTGACTCCGAGAATGTTCTGCCCGTCATGTTCGATCAGCACGCCGCAGCCAACGCCGCAGTAGCAACATGTGGAGGCTGTGATTTGTGTGGCCAGGGTCGAGACTTCCATCATGCGCACGCCGCCTCGTCGGTTGTCTGTTCGCCGAACATCAGGTGATTGCGGATGGTATCGATCCCGCGGTTTTCCCGTATCTGTTGCAGATACCAGTTGCCGTCGGCGGTGTCGCCATACAGGCAGGCACCGACCAGCACGTCATTCTTGATGACCAGTTTCTTGTATATGCCGCCCAAAGGGTCCGAGAGGATGATGCTTTCGGTGCCTTCGCCACCCAGAAAGTCGCCGGCAGAGAACAGATCGATGCCGGTAACCTTCAGCTTGGTCGAGATGACCGAGCCCTGATAACGGGCGAAACCCAGCTGTGCAAGGTGATTGGCGCAGACTCGGGCCTGCTCGAACAGCGGCGCAACCAGTCCATAGGCGATGCCGCGATGGCTGGCGCATTCGCCGATGGCGTAGACCCGTGGATCGTAGGTCTGCAGAGTGTCATTGACCAGGATGCCACGGTCGCAAGGCAGGCCTGACTGTGCGGCCAGTTCCATGTTGGGACGAATGCCTGCGGCCATGACCACCAGATCGGCATCGATCACGGCTCCGCCCTTGAATTGCACGCCCTGGACCTGGCCCAGTTCATCGCCGAGAAAGGCCTCGGTCTGCTCGTTGAGACGAAACGCCAGGCCGCGACGCTCCAGTGCCGCCTGCAACATCTGGCCGCTGGTCTTGTCCAGTTGTCGCTCCAGCAGCCATTGACCGTTGTGGATCACGGTTACATCCATGCCACGCAGCTTGAGACCGTTGGCCGCTTCCAGCCCCAGGAGGCCGCCACCGATGACCACCGCGCGCCGGTGAGTGGTTGCTGTATCGATCATCAGCCGGGTATCGGCGATGTCGCGATAGCCGATCACGCCTTTGAGGGTATTGCCGGGAACCGGCAGTACAAAGGGACGTGAGCCGGTGGCAATCAGCAGGCGGTCATAGTAGGCCTGGGTACCATCTTCGGCAGTGACGATGCGCCGGGAGCGGTCGATTTTCACTACGCGACGGTTAAGCAGCAGTTGGATATCGTGTTTCCTGTACCAATCCAGGTCGTTGAGCACGATGTCGTCGAAGGTCTGCTCGCCAGCCAGTACCGGCGAGAGCAGGATTCGATTGTAGTTGGGGTGCGGTTCGGCGCCGAAGACGGTGATTTCGTAAAGGTCTTCGTTCAGCTTCAACAGTTCTTCAAGGGTGCGAACCCCGGCCATTCCATTGCCGATCATTACCAGTCTGAGTTTCGCCATCTTCCCTCCGAGGTCACGACAGGGGCGTGCTCGATAAATCCTGCGCAAACAAAAAAGGCGTCTCGTCAGTTGCCTGACGAGGACGCCTTTGTCCGGTCCCGTACTTTCGGGAAGTGCAGCTCTCATCGTTGAGGGCTGCAGTCTTGTGAATTACATGAAGGCGTCCATGCAGCGGTTGTGCCAATTCACAAGTAAAGCTTTTTACAGGGTTTCGCAGGTTGTGCCGAACAGATTCATGCACTGCCTTGAAGCGTAGCGCACAGATGAAGGGCGCAAGAGCAGGATATGCAAGCTTGCCTCGCGCCCGGGCCGGCACATGTCTATAATCGCGCCCTGAATTCAGCTTCCCACGAGCCTTGCCTGCCCATGTATAACCTGGCCCGCCAGTTACTCTTCAAACTCTCCCCGGAAACCTCCCACGACCTGTCGCTGGATTTGATCGGTGCCGGTGGCCGACTGGGCCTCAATGGTCTGTTGAGCAAGGCCCCCACGAAGTTGCCGGTCACGGTCATGGGGCTGGAATTTCCGAACCCGGTAGGGCTGGCAGCCGGGCTGGACAAGAACGGCGCAGCCATTGACGGTTTTGCGCAACTGGGGTTTGGCTTTGTCGAGATCGGCACCGTCACGCCGCGTCCGCAGCCGGGCAATCCCAAGCCGCGTATTTTCCGCCTGCCCGATGCCGAAGCCATCATCAACCGCATGGGCTTCAACAACCTGGGCGTCGATAACCTTGTTTCCCGGGTTCAGGCCGCGAAATACAAGGGTATTCTGGGGATCAATATCGGCAAGAACTTCGATACGCCTGTGGAGCGTGCTGTCGATGACTACCTGATCTGCCTGGATAAGGTCTATGCCCATGCCAGTTACGTCACCGTCAACGTCAGCTCGCCCAACACCCCCGGCCTGCGCAGCCTGCAGTTTGGCGACTCCCTCAAGCAATTGCTCGAGGCGCTGAGCCTGCGTCAGCAGGAACTGACGCAATTGCATGGCAAACGTGTGCCTCTGGCGATCAAGATCGCCCCTGACATGACCGATGAAGAAACCGTGCTGGTCGCCAGCGCCCTGATCGAGTCGGGAATGGATGCGGTCATCGCCACCAACACCACGCTCAGCCGTGAGGGTGTCGAAGGTCTGGCCCATGCCGACGAGGCGGGCGGGCTTTCCGGTGCACCCGTTCGGGAAAAGAGCACCCATACGGTCAAGGTACTGGCTGCCGAACTGGCAGGACGCATGCCGATCATTGCTGCCGGTGGTATCACCGAAGGCCGCCACGCTGCCGAGAAGATCGCTGCCGGAGCGAGTCTGGTGCAGGTGTATTCCGGGTTCATCTACAAGGGGCCGGCGCTTATCCGTGAGTCGGTGGATGCGATTGCGGCCATGCCTCGCGGTTGATTGAGGCGAAAAAAAGGGGCTCCCTGAGGAGCCCCTGGGCCGCAGCCCGCCGCCCGGATGGGGCGTGCATGGTGTTGGTGTAAAAGTCAGTAGAGTTTGATGGACTGGCCGGAGACTACCTTATCCGACCGCGTGAAGTTCGTTGAGTCTGTGGATTCCCGCAGTGCCGGTCATACCGTCCCAGTTGTCGCCACGTCCTTCTCGCCAACCATTGATCCATGCCTGGCGTACTGACGGTAGAGTAAAAGGGCAAAGCTCACGGGATTTACCAGTAACGCCGTATTGATATCCGCGCAAAAATGCTCTTTCCAACGGATCACGCTTAAGTCTTCTCATAGGGTATTGCCCTCGTCTGTTGACTGTTATATCCCTGAAGACCTCTGTCGAGGTCTGGCAGAATTTTCTGCCGTTGGTGCCCGCTGCCGGCGTCGCGGGCCTGAGTGTCATTACCGTTGCAGTGATGACCTGTGGTGAGTTCTAACCAAAGCGCGAGACGCTGGGAATGATCGTTTTGTCATAAGCACGTCACATTTAGGTCTGTAGAGCGATAAGCAGGAAGGTGTTTCAAATTTGATTCTTGTCCCAACCCTGCTGAGTCGCGGGTTTCAGCCAGGAGTGAGACGGGCTCGCAAATGCGAGTAATGGCTTAATGCATTCAGTGGATATTCGACGAAGGGTCGCGATGTGACTTTTTATTACCTACGTCGTAGGGTCCAATATTCACTTTTTCATCATTGAAAACTGCCGTAATGACATGACAGGTTCATGCGGTGGACCGGCACAAATTGTGTGCCACGCAGACGTTCTCCATGAAAGACGTCTGTTTTAAATCTGGTCGGGCAATGCGTTGCCCGCCGCTGACGGCTCAGGCCCTGGAATACTCATGTCGGATCGCTACGAACTTTTCCTCACTTGCCCCAAAGGCCTCGAAGGCCTGCTTGCCGAGGAAGCCACTGCCCTTGGTCTTCAGGAAACACGTGAACACACCTCAGCCATCCGCGGTACGGCCGATATGGAAACCGCCTATCGGCTGTGCCTGTGGTCACGTCTGGCGAACCGGGTGCTGCTGGTACTCAAGCGTTTTCCGATGAAAAATGCCGATGACCTGTACGAAGGCGTGCTGCATGTCGACTGGCAGGATCATCTGGAAGCCGATGGCACCGTGGCTGTGGAATTCAGCGGCCATGGTTCGGGCATCGACAACACCCATTTCGGGGCGTTGAAGGTCAAGGACGCGATCGTCGACAAACTGCGCACTTCCGATGGCCTGCGTCCTTCCGTGGACAAGATCAATCCTGACCTGCGTGTGCACCTGCGCCTGGACCGTGGCGAGGCGATCCTCTCCCTGGATCTGTCCGGCCACAGCTTGCACCAGCGTGGTTATCGACTGCAGCAGGGCGCTGCTCCGCTCAAGGAAAACCTGGCGGCGGCGATCCTGATCCGCTCCGGCTGGCCGCGTATCGCTGCCGAAGGTGGCGCACTGGCTGACCCCATGTGTGGTGTCGGTACTTTCCTGGTGGAAGCCGGCATGATCGCTGCCGATATCGCGCCCAACCTCAAGCGCGAACGTTGGGGGTTCTCGGCCTGGCTCGGTCACGTCCCGGCATTGTGGCGCAAGCTGCATGATGAAGCCCTGGCGCGTGCGCAGGCAGGTCTGGCCAAGCCTCCATTGTGGATTCGTGGCTACGAAGCCGATCCGCGTCTTATCCAGCCGGGTCGCAACAATATCGAGCGTGCGGGCCTGAGCGAGTGGATCAAGGTCTATCAGGGCGAAGTGGCGACTTTCGAGCCGCGTCCGGACCAGAATCAGAAGGGTCTGGTGATCTGTAACCCTCCCTACGGTGAGCGCCTGGGCGACGAGGCGAGCCTTCTGTATCTCTATCAGAACCTGGGCGAGCGTCTGCGTCAGGCTTGCCTCAACTGGGAAGCTGCGGTGTTCACCGGTGCGCCTGATCTGGGCAAGCGCATGGGGATTCGCAGCCACAAGCAGTATTCCTTCTGGAACGGTGCCTTGCCTTGCAAGCTGTTGCTTATCAAGGTTCTGCCGGATCAGTTCGTTACCGGTGAGCGCCGTACGCCCGAGCAACGCCAGATCGAGCGCGAGACGTCTGTTGAAGAGCCGGTCGAGAAGAAGCTCAACAAGAACGGCAATCCGATCAAGCCGGCTCCGGTTGTGGTCGAACAGGCACGCTTGAGCGAAGGCGGGCAGATGTTCGCCAATCGTCTGCAAAAGAACCTCAAACAGATGAGCAAATGGGTACGACGCGAGGGCATTGACTGCTATCGCGTGTACGACGCCGATATGCCCGAGTATTCCCTGGCTATCGATCTGTACCATGACTGGGTTCACGTTCAGGAATATGCCGCACCCAAATCCGTCGACCCGGAAAAGGCTTCGGCACGCCTGTTCGATGCGCTGGCAGCCATTCCCCAGGCCTTGAACATCGACAAGAGCCGTGTGGTGATCAAGCGTCGCGAACGTCAGAGCGGCACCAGACAATATGAGCGTCAGAGTGCACAGGGCCAGTTCCAGGAAGTCAGCGAAGGCGGTATCAAGCTGCTGGTGAACCTGACCGATTATCTGGACACCGGTCTGTTTCTCGATCACCGACCGATGCGCATGCGTATTCAGCGCGAGGCGGCGGGCAAGCGCTTCCTCAATCTGTTCTGCTATACGGCCACCGCCAGTGTCCACGCTGCCAAGGGCGGCGCGCGCAGCACCACCAGCGTCGACCTTTCCAGGACTTACCTGGACTGGGCACGGCGCAACCTGTCGCTCAACGGTTTCTCCGACAAAAACCGTCTGGAGCAGGGCGATGTCATGGCCTGGCTGCAGACATGTCGTGAGGAGTACGACCTGATCTTCATCGATCCGCCGACGTTCTCGAACTCCAAGCGCATGGAAGGGATCTTCGATGTACAGCGCGATCAGGTCGAGTTGATCGATCTGGCCATGGCGCGTCTGGCTCCGGGCGGCGTTCTGTATTTCTCGAACAACTTCCGCAAGTTCGTGCTGGACGAGAATCTTGGCCAACGCTATGCCGTCGAGGAAATCACCTCCCAGACCATCGATCAGGATTTTGCGCGCAACAGCAAGATCCATCGTGCCTGGAAGATCACCACGCGCGTGAACTGATTCTCCTTATTCGGACTAGGCAAATTACTGGCGAATAGCTATAAGAGAACCACGGCCAGCGTCGTGGGTTCTCTGTATGGCGTCGAAACAGTTCCGACCCAGAATTCTGGGATTCATCAGTGAACAGGCCTCTGCATGGCTGGTTGCGGCGCTGGCTTTTGCTGCTGGCGCAGCACTGACCGTGATGCTGGTGTTTGCCAATCTGGACTTGTATCAACGCCAGTTGCGCCAGCGTTTCGACCTTCTGGCAGGCGAGCGTTTCAGCCGCATTCAGGAGCGGCTGGATGGCCAGGTCAAAAGACTCGATACCCTGCGCCGTTTCTTTCTCTACTCCGAAGAGATCACTCGTACCGAATACGATGGGTTTGTCGGCCCGATGCTGGTGGGCACCCAGGCTTACACATGGACGCCCCATGTCACCAACGCCCAGCGTGCCACCTTTGAAGAGAGCGTCCGTCAGGCCGGGATAAAGGATTTTTCCATACGTGAACTCGACGGGAATGGCGTACTGAAAACAGCCGAAGTGCGTGACGAGTACTTCCCTGTGGTCTTTATTCAGACCCTCAGCAAAAAGCCTCCGCCTGTGGGCTTCGATGTGTATTCCGAACGGATTCGACACCAGGCCATCGAGCGTTCCCGCCTGCGCGGCACTATTGTCGCAACACCCCGTGTGGATCTGGTCAGCCTGAGCAAAACCGATACCCGAGGTGTTTTGCTGATGGCGCCGGTCTATTCGCCTGTTGCCACAATCGATGCCCCCACACCGGTCTTGCGCGGTTTTGTCATGGCAATCATCAGCCTCGATCAAATGATGAACGAGGGGTTGCCCAGCCAGGACAATCTGGCCATGAGCATGCTCGACTTGAGTTCGGACGGTGAGCCCGATCTGCTGTACCGCTCCTCTGGCGTGGCGGCCGAGAGTGAGTTGCACCTCAGCACTCTGCTGAGTATGGGCGATCGCGATTATCTGCTTGAAGTCCGTCCCACTGAAGCCTTTCTGCTGAGCAACCCGCCGATGGCTGGCAGTCTGGCGTTGCTCGGCGGACTTCTGAGCCTGATGCTCAGTGCCTTGCTCTACAGCCTTGTCAGCCAGCGTCAGCGCGCCTTGTACATGGTTGAACAGCGAACCCGCGAATTGCGTCAGCGTGAGCAGCAATTGCGCGTGACCCACGGACAGCTGCGCAATGTGCTCGATTCGGCGACGGAGGTGGCGATCATTGCCACTGATCTCAACGGCGTTATCACGACCTTCAACGTCGGTGCGCAGAAAATGCTCGGCTACTCGGACGAAGAGGTGCTTGGCAAATTCCGGCTCAAGGATCTGCATCGATTATCGGAGCTTGAAGCCCATGCCAAAGAGCTGAGCAGGCTGCAGGGGAGGCCGATCACTGCGGCCCAGGCCATGTTTGCCGATGCCACGCAGGAGGGCAGTCATCCCTCCCGAGAGTGGACCTTCCTGCGGCGCGATGGCAGTACGCTGGTGGTCAACATGCTGATTACTGCGGTACGAGACGATCAGGAGCAATGGATCGGCTATCTGGCCGTCTGCCTCGATATCACCGAGCACAAACGTGTCTACGAGGCGCTTGAAGCGCGTGACCAGTTGCTGAAAAAACTCAGCTCCCAAGTGCCGGGCGGTATTTATCAGTACCGGCAGGATGCCGATGGCCGCTCACGTTTCACCTACGCCAGTGTCGGCATGTGCGAACTCTTTGAGCTGACTGCGGAAGAATTGCTCGAGGATGCCGAAGTTCTGCTCAGACGTACGCATCCCGCCGATATCGTGCGCCTGCGGGATTCGATCCGTATCAGTGCCGAGCAGTCCTTGCCCTGGAGCGAAGAGTATCGTATCGAGCTGCCACGCAAGGGGCTGCGCTGGGTGCGAGGCGCTGCCAGTTTTGAGCGCCTGCCCGATGGCGGCGTGCTCTGGCATGGATTCATTTCGGATATTTCCGATCTCAAGCGGGTCGAGCAGGAATTGCGGGCACTGTCGGTGACCGATGTGCTGACCGGTGCCTACAACCGTCGTTACTTCCAGGACAGGCTGCAATCCGAACTGGCGCGCATCAATCGGCACGGTGGTTATCTGTCGGTCATCATGCTGGATATCGATCACTTCAAGCGCATCAACGACAAGTACGGGCATGCTGTCGGGGACTCTGTGCTGCAGGCCATTTCCCGAAGAATCAGCCAGCGGCTGCGCTGTGATGATGTGTTCTGTCGTATCGGAGGAGAAGAGTTCGTCGTGCTGAGCCCCGGTGCCCAGGGGCCGCAAGCCTATCAACTGGCTCTTGGTTTACGCGAGGCCGTGCGCAATCAGCCGCTGGAAAAGGTCGGGCAGATCACTGCCAGTTTCGGTATCGCCAGCTGGCGGCCGGGAGAGAGTGTGGATGCGTTGCTGTTGAGGGCCGACTCGGGCGTTTATGCCGCCAAGCAGGCGGGCAGGGACAGGGTCGAGCCGGAGCTCGACTGATGTGTTGTGGTGCCTCTGGTGCAGCGCAGTTGTCGTGAGAGGCAGCTTGCTGGCGACAGTGTGAAGTCGCTAGCAAGCTGCCTCCTACAGTCCTCTGTTGATGCACACAGAGCCAATACATTCGCTCCTGCCGGTAACGTGACAGCTCAGGGCTGCAGGATAGAAACCGTGCTGTTGTTCAGTTTCGGTTGGCGATACAGATCGACCAGGACTTCGTCCAGAATCGATGAGGCACCAAACGGACGTGGGTCGTTGAGAATCGCCACCACAGCCCAGGTATTGCCATTGCTGTCACGGCTGAAACCGGCAATGGCCCGTACGGTATTCAGGGTGCCGGTCTTGATATGAGCCTCGCCCAGCAGTGGCGTGCGTTTCAGGCGCTTGCGCATGGTTCCGTCCATGCCCACCAGAGGCATCGAACTCATGAACTCGGCGGCATACGGGCTGCGCCATGCGGCCTGCAGGATAATTGCCATTTCACGTGCGCTGACGCGTTCGGCACGGGAGAGGCCCGAGCCGTTCTCCATGACCAGATGCGGTGCGGTAATCCCTTTTTTCGCCAGCCACTGACGGATCACCCGTTGTGCGGCCCTTGCGTCATCGCCGTCTGCATCGTTGCGGAACTCCTGTCCCAGGCTGAGGAACAGCTGTTGCGCCATGGTGTTGTTGCTGTATTTGTTGATGTCGCGGATCACTTCAACCAGGTCCGGCGAGAAAGCCTTGGCCAGCAGCTTGGCGTTGCCCGGTACGACATCGACACGGTCCCTGCCCTGGATGCTGCCGCCCAGCTCTTGCCAGATGGCCCGCACTGCGCCGGCAGCGTAGGTCGGGTGGTCGAGCAGCGAGAGGTAGGTCTGGGAGTTGCAGCCGTTGCCCAGTTGACCACTGACCGTCACATTGACGCTGCCATCAGGCTGCGGGACCGGGTTATAGCGCACATCGCCCGTGCATTGTTTTGACGGCAGGGCCTTGACCTGATTGTCGACACGGATACTTGCAATGGGCGGCTCGACAGAAACGCGGATCTTGCCGTCGTCATTACGGGTGACGAAGCGCAAGGCCTTGAGATTGACCATCAGCGAGTCGGGCTTGACCAGGAACGGCTTGTTGTCGTCATTGCCGTCATCATTGAATTCGGGCAGTTGGGGCTGCACGAAATGACTGCGATCCAGCACCAGATCGCCAGTGACCTGCTGTACGCCATTGGCGCGCAGATCACGCATCAGCAACCAGAGCTTTTCCATGTTGAGCTTGGGATCGCCGCCGCCCTTGAGGTACAGGTTGCCTTGCAGAACGCCATTGCTCAGGGTGCCATCGGTGAAGAATTCGGTTTTCCACTGGTGAGTCGGGCCGAGGATTTCCAGGGCGGCATACGTGGTGATCAGCTTCATGGTCGATGCCGGGTTCACGGAAACATCGGCATTGAAGACTGTCGGGGTACCTGGGCCGGTCAGCGGCAGCATCACCACCGACAATGCGTTGTCGTTCAGCTTGCTGGCCTTGAGGGCTTGCTGGACCTTGGGGGGGAGAGTTGTATTGATGACGGCTGCATGTACAGGAAGTGCCAGCGGCAGGAGAAAAGAGGCGAGAAGCAGTGGACGCAAAGACTTGATCATCAAAAAACCCTACAGCAAAGAAGGGGAACAGAAAGAGGGCATGGATGAATTCCCTCGGTAACAATGATAGACGCCTGAGGCCGAACGGTAATAACACAGGGCCAGCGCTGTAACAGAACGGCATTATGCCCGAAGCCGGGCCTGCGTGGGTTGTGGCATGGAGTTGTAACAGGATTTTTTTGTTGTAGGTAAAAGTCAGTGCACGGGCATGAAACGTTCTCTTTACCCCGTAAAAACAAATGCCCCGACAAGTCGGGGCATTTGTTGAGCGTCGCAGACCGGTATTTGCACCGTCTGCTGATGGATCAGGCAGCCGGATTGATCGGCTTTTCCGGATACCAGGCGTCCAGCAGCGGGCTGACTTCAACCTTGACCACTTCGCTGCGGCCTTTGAGCCAGGCTTCTACAGCAGCGCGCTGCTCTTCACTGACCGAACCACGTTCAGCCAGGCAAACCAGACCGTAGTCATCGCCGCCAACATAGTCCAGACCGTTCGCGTCCATGGCTTCTGCCAGGAAAGCGTCCAGGAAGGCATCGACTGCCTCGTCGTCCAGATCCTCTTTGAATTCCAGATTGAGCTCGAAACCCAGTTCCTGGAACTCGTCCACACAGAGCTTTTTGCGCAGACGACGGGAGCGGTTAGTGGCCATGAAGCGATCCTCTTAGGTAATTTCGGCGCGCAGTCTACCAGTTAAGCGGGGACGGTGCCTGTTTCACTGTTGCTTCCCTTTATCTTCCGGTTCGCCGCTTTGTGCCAGATGCCTGACCAACGCTTCTTCCAGATCAAGCATGGCTGCGTTCACTTCCCTGTGACAGGCTTCCAGGACGCTGGAGTCAGTACCCGGCCTGCAGGCATGCTCAAGGGCTTCACAACCTTCTATCACCCGTGATGCACCAATGATTCGCGCTGCGCCCTTTATACGGTGAGCCATTTCTCCCATCTGAGTGCGGTTACCCTGTGCCATCAGTTCGTTGAGGGCCATGCGATCCTCCTGGCTGCTTTGCAGCAGTTGCGTGAACAGGCGCTGGCTCATTTCCGTCCGGCCTGCAGTCAGGTTGCTGACACTGTTCAGGTTGAAGGGCAGCGGTGCAGGGATTGCAGGTGGGGCAGAACGGACAGGGACGTTAGCCAGTCGTTCGCTGAGGGTTGTCAGGCTGATGGGTTTGAACAGGCAGTCATCCATGCCTGCCTCAAGGCAACGCTGGATTTCCTCGGGCAAGGCATTGGCGGTGAAACCCCAGATCATGCACGGTGCAAGGTTTTCGTTCTGTTCATGGGCCCTGATGGCCCGGGTGAGGTCATAGCCATTCATGACCGGCATGTTGCAGTCGGCCACTACCAGATCGAAAGGTTCGGCCAGCCAGCGCTCGAGCCCCTGGGCTCCCTGTTCGGCCATTTCGCAGCGATGCCCCAGAAAACCCAGTTGCTGACACAGCAGTAACCTGTTGGCGGGATGGTCGTCGACGATCAGGATATTCAAGGGCTTGTCGGGCTGCGGTGAAACTTCTTGCACTGGCGTTGGTGTGTCCAGCGGCTCCAGGGTGGTCAGTTCGAGGCTCATGTGGACTTGTGTGCCCCGGCCCGGCTCGCTGTTCAGAGTCAGGGTGCCGCCCATCATCTGGCAGAGGTTGCGACAGATCACCAACCCCAGTCCGGCCCCGGTACGCGCCATTCGTGCCTGATTGTCGGCCTGGGCGAAAGGTTCGAACAGACGCTTCTGATCTTCAGTGCTGATGCCGATACCGCTGTCCTGCACGGTGACGTTCAAGCGCAGTTGCTGATTGCTGGAGCCGTTTTCTGCCTGCAGCGTAACGCTGACCTGGCCCTGTTGGGTGAACTTGATCGCGTTGCTGATCAGGTTGGACAGGATCTGTTTGAAACGCAGCGGGTCGATCAGGACATCGGTGTTGGTCCGGCTGTCGAGTTCAAGCACCAGACTCAGTTTCTTCTGTCTGGCCAGACTTTCGAACACCCGGGTGACCGACTCCACCAGTTGCCGCAGGTTGGCGCGTTCGGGGCTCAGGGTAAGGCGCCCGGACTCGATGCGGGCGATATCGAGAATGTCGCCGATGAGGTCCAGCATGTCCTTGGCCGAGCTGTAGGCGACTTCGATGGCGGAACGCTCCAGCACGCCCTGGTCTGCACGTTTGAGGGCCAGTTCCAGCATGCCGATGACAGCGTTCATGGGGGTGCGGATTTCGTGGCTCATGGTCGCGAGAAAGGTGCTTTTTGCCCGGTTGGCATCGTCGGCCTGCTCCTTGGCGGACTGAAGCTCTTCCATCAACCGGCGGCGTTCGCTGATATCGATCCATCCGCCGATGATGCCCTGCACCTGGGCGAGGGAGTCGCGAAACGGCAGGATCCAGTGGTAGATGGTCAGGCGGCGTTCGCCGATATGCAATGTCCGGTCGAGAATCAGGGGAGTGCCGCTGGCCATGACCCGCTGGTAGTCGGCAGCGTACTCACTGGCCTCAAATGCGTTGCTCAGTACCCCTTCGGTGGCGCTTTTGCCGAGAATGTCTTCACGGCGGGCCTCGAAGACATTCAGATAGCTGTCGTTGCACATGCGCAGCAGACCTTCACGGTCACGGACGTAGATCGGGTGCGGCGTACCGTTGACCAGCGCGCTCATGAACTCAAGCTGATCGCCCAGTGCCCGTTCTGCCGTCTCGCGCTGTTTTATCTGGCGACGCATGTAGGCATTCCAGACCAGCAGGCCCAGCAGTAGCAGACCTGCACCGATCAGGATCTGATAGACAAGGCGCTGGTAGCTGTGCCAGTTGCCACCGACGGGTGTGTATGAGCGCCAGCGATTGTTGATGATTGCCAGATCCTGCGGCGCAATGCTGGACAGCGCCTTGTCGAGAATCGAGCTCAGTTCCCGGGCATTGCGTGCAGTGGCCATGGAGATCAGTGCAGGGTCCTCGCCAACGGTGGCGGTGATCTGCAGTTGCCCCTCGAAGACGCCGGAGGACAGAAAGTAGTTGGCGCTGAGCAGGGACGTGATTGCACCTTCCACTTTTCCGGTGGCCAGCATGTCCAGGGCCTGGAACGGATTGTCGACTTCCACGGTGACGATATCGGGATGCTCGCGTCGCAACCATTGCAGTATCGGACTGCCCTGGATGACGGCAATACGCCGGTTGCCCATCTGCTCCAGATAGGACGGGGCTTTTTCACCCTTTCGGGTTACTAGGACAAAGGAGTTGTCGATATAGGGGCGACTGAAGCTGAACCGGTCTCCACGCTCGTCGCTCGACACCATGGCACCGATCATGTCGGCCTGCCCCTGGGCGACCTGATTCATCATGTCGCTCGAGCTGGATGCACGTGTGATCTCGAATCGCAGGCCGGTACGCAGACGTATCAGTTCAAGCAGGTCGGCAGTGATGCCACGGAAGTTGCCGTTGGCATCGTAGAAGGTCAGCGGGGCATAGGCTTCGTTGACCACGACACGCACTGTCGGATGCCGGGCAATCCAGCGTTCCTCGCGTTGTGTCAGTTGCAGTTTCTGGTCGGTCAGCAACATGTCGCTGCCGACTCCCCAGCGTTTGGAAATATCGATGCGCTCATCCATGGGGATGGCCTTGAGGGTCTGGTTGACGATGTCCAGCAGCCGGGTGTTTTCGTGGCTTGTGGCAAAGCTGAAACCATTGGCTTCGTGCTTGCCGAAACTGGCCATTTTCACATTGTTCAGATAGCCCTTGTTGATGATGTATTGCGTGGAAATGGTGTCGCCGAGAAAGACATCGGCCTGATTGAATGCCACGGCATTGATGGCGTTCTGGAAAGAGGGGTAGGTCTGCAGGATGGCTTCGGGGTAGAGCGCCTGGACATCGGCCAGTGGCAGATAGTGATAGACCATGCTCAGACGCATGCCCTTGAGGCCGTCGGTCAGTGAGCGGGTATCGCCGGTGCGTACCAGCAGGACGGGTTGGTCCACGGCGTAGGGTACTGAAAGCCTGATGTAGCGTTCGATGGCTTCAAAGCCATTGGCACTGCCCAGCAGATCTATCTGACCGGTGATGAGGGCGTTCATCGCGGCTTCGCGGTTTTCGAAACGCCGGACCCTGATGGGCAGGTCCAGTGCCTGGGAAATGATACTGGCGTAATCGGCCGTGATGCCTTCGTAGTCATTGCCCGAGAGAGTGATGTCGAATGGCGGGTAATCGGGTGCCGAGGTGCCCAGAATCAGTTCACGCTTGCTGCGTACCCATTGCCACTGGGCTGCATCTAACTTCACATCCATGTGAGCCGGGCTTGAGCGGCCGAGCAGCGTGTAGTGGTCTGCTGCCTCGAGGTTGGTATATGTACCCCAGCCCAGACATAGGCTCGTTGCCAGTATCAGAAAGTTTTTCAAGCGCTTGGGCATTCGAATTCTCACACTAGCGCGTTGCGTTTTGCCATCTCGATAAGTTCTACCAAGGTCCTGGTTTTCAGCTTTTGCATGAGTCGCGTCTTGTAAGTGCTGACGGTCTTGTTGCTGAGAAACATGCCCTTGGCAATTTCCTTGTTGGAACGGCCCTGGGCAAATAACTGCAATACCATCAATTCGCGATCATTCACCAGCTTGAATAGTTCTATTTCGCTTGGCTGGCCATCTTCGCGAACGGCCGGAGTCAGTGCCTGACTGGGAAAGTAATTGTAGCCGGATAATACCGCCTTCACAGAACTCAGCAGTTCGCTCAGGTCTTCCTGTTTGCATACATAACCGGCAGCCCCGGACTGCATGCAGCGGATGGCGAATATGCTGGGGGTCTGCGAGGTCAGCACCAGAATCTTCGATGACAGGCCCATGCTGTTGAAGCGGGCCAGTACTTCCAGGCCGTCGAGCTTGGGAATGCTGATGTCGAGGATGATCAGGTCGGGCATGCATTCGCGGACCATCTGCATGGCATCCACACCGTTATCGGTCTCACCGACCACTTCATAGTTTTCGTTTTCCAGCAGCATCCTGACGGCCAGGCGAATAACGGGGTGATCGTCGATGATAAAAACTGAGTTCATAATTCAATCCATACAAGCAGCGAAGAAAGCGCGCACCTTAGCTCAGATGTTCGGGCAGGCACATGAATGGACCTGCCCGGCAGGTGTATATAGGAAAGTTCCTACAGTAATTAGAGTATTGGAGTACGTAAAAGCCCACGCAGGGATTTAAGTTTTTAAAAATTCAATCGGTTCTAGTGTGCGTATTAGTTATCAGGTTTTATCTTGTTTATAGCGTTTCGGAATTGTCCTTCAATACACTCGTCGACTGCCTACAGTGTAAAAGTGTATTTGCTGGCTTGGAGCCAGTGTGATTGCTCCAGGAACAGGGCACAGGGGATGTCGTGCTTGAAATCAGCTTCTGGCTGGCAGCCTGTCCAGCAGGCGCGAAAGGTCCGGGCCATGCAGAGGTTTGCTCAGGCAGCCCAGCAGCGGAATCCCGCGCTCAAGGGCCTGCTGCTCCAGTTCGTGCAGATGCGAAGGGTCCAGGCCACTGAGGACGATGGCCTGTCGGATGAAACCCTGTTTATAGGCCTTGTCGATCAGTTCGAAGCCCATTTGCTCGGGCAGGCACTGGTCGCACAGGAGGAGGTCGTAAGGTTCCGTGCTGCGCTCCATGGCGGCCATGGCCTCCAGGGCGTTCAGGGCCGGAGTCAGCAGGAAATATCCCTGGTTGTTGAGCAGGATCTGGGTGGCGATCAGTTGAAAGGGGTGATCCTCTACCAGCAGGATTCGCAAGTCGTTTTTAAACATGAGGTTTCCGGCAGGGCGGCAGAGTGCTTTGCTGGCGTTTGCCAGTTCGGCAGTTGAAAGTGGCTGGATTATTGAGGGTGCTGCGAAGGAGAGGCGATAGGACTTTTTTGGTCTGTGTGTAGGTCTTTTCTGAAGTTGTTGTGCATGGGGTGCGCTGGCCAGACACATGAGGCAAGTGTCCGGCCAGCAGGTTCTATATCTGCCCGGAGCGTCCCGTCATTTCTCTGGCCATTTCGGTGGCATAGCTGTCGGTCATGCCGGCGATGAAATCGATCATGCGCAGAAACGAGGTGTGCAGAGGGGCCTTGGGGTCAGGAGCGTTGTTGCCCAGCAGGTCGAGAATGCGCCGGTTCTTGAAGGACGGGGCTCGGCCTCCGAACTGTTCGACAGCCGCGCCACAGAAGGCATTGAGCAGGATTTCCAGGGTGGTGTAGGCACCGATTTCATGCAGGGTCTTGCGCTTGTCCTGGAAAATCTTCTTGCGTGCCATGTCCTTGGCGTTCAGCACACAGCGTTTGGCCGGACCATGCATGTGTTCCACCAGGTCGCCGGGCAGCGTGCCTGCCAGCAGGGCGTCCTGCTGCTCGACGAATGCGCGGGCCGCGGCATTGGTCAGGTGTTCGATGGCCTTGCCGCGCAGAATGGCCAGCTTGCGTCGACGAGAGTCGCCGGGGCCGAGCTGACGATAGGTTTCTGGCAGGTCGTCGCCCACCAGCCCCAGCAGCAGCGACTCCACCTCGGCGTAGTCCAGCAAGTCCATTTCCAGGCCGTCTTCCAGATCGATCAGGGCGTAGCAGATGTCATCGGCAGCCTCCATCAGGTACACCAGCGGATGGCGCGCCCAACGCTGATCTTCCAGTTGCGGCAGGCCCAGTTTGTGGGCGATCTGCTCAAGGATCGGCAGCTCGCTCTGGTAGCAGCCGAACTTGTGCTTCTTGTAGCCCAGCGAGTCGGCATGCCGGGCCGTCCACGGGTATTTGAGGTAGGTGCCCAGAGTGGCGTAGGTCAGGCGGGTGCCACCGTCGAACTGGTGATATTCCAGCTGGGTCAGGACGCGAAAGCCCTGGGCGTTGCCTTCGAAGTTGAGGAAGTCGTTGCGCTCGGTTTCGCTCATTGCATCGAGCCAGCCACGCCGGGCGGCCTGATTGAACCAGTTACGGATCGCGTCTTCACCGGAGTGGCCGAACGGCGGGTTGCCGATGTCGTGGGCCAGACAGGCCGATTGCACCACCATGCCCAGATCGCTGGGGTCGCACCAGTCGGGCAGGGCACTGCGCAGGGTTTCGCCGACGCGCATGCCCAGAGAACGTCCGACGCAACTGACTTCCAGCGAATGGGTCAGGCGTGTATGGATATGGTCGTTGCTTGAAACCGGGTGGACCTGGGTCTTGCGTCCCAGACGCCGGAAGGCCCCCGAGAAGATGATGCGGTCATGGTCTTTGTGGAAAGGGCTGCGGCCCAGTTCTTCAGGGCTGTGCAGCGGCTTGCCGAGTCGTTCGCGGTTAAGCAGGGTCTGCCAATCCAAGGCGTTCACTCCGTTGTGTTCGAGTCCGTCTAGCTTCCCGGTTCGGCCGCAGGACCGCAAGGCCTGTCACAGCCCGGCGGCATCGATATCGATCAGCAGGAGGCGGTTGCCATTGTCGAAGAACTGTCCGGCAGTCAGGCAATACTGGTTGCTGGTCGCATCGCGGTAGGTATTGGACAGGGTCAGCCTGCGCTCGTCCCAGCCTTCGGCCAGGAGGTGATAGAAATAAGGCCGCCAGGACCAGTTATGTCCCAGATAGCGGGCATCGGCGTGCCAGGCTCCCTGGCGTCTTTCCAGGTTCGGCGTGAGTTGAGTGCCATGCCGGTCGCATTGATAGAAACGCAGCAGCCACGGATAGTCCTGCACTTGCGGCAGCTCGCTGATGGGCAGTGTGTTTTCGGCCCAGCCTTGCAGGAGTTGCATCAGTTGCGCCAGTTGCTGGCGCAGCACCATCAGCCGGGCACGTTCTGCGACTTTCTGCAGGACATAGCGATCCCGCAATTCGGCAAATTGCCTGACGAAGGTGTCGGCGGCAAAAAAGTCCAGCTCACCTCTGGCGAACAGATAACCCTGCACATAGCGCGAGCCGCATTCCAGGGCGAAATTCAGTTCGGCCTCGGTTTCCACGCCTTCGGCAATGATCCAGCAGCCGGTCTTTTCTGCCATCAGGGCCAGTGCCTTGACCACATCGCTGCTGGGGCCGCCTCGTGCCGCAGCCTGAAACAGCCGCATGTCTAGCTTGAGAATGTCCGGTTGCAGGGATAGCACACGATCCAGTTGCGAATAACCGGCACCGAAGTCGTCAATGGCGATACGGGCTCCGGCCTCGCGATAGCGTGCGACCACATCGGTCAGGCACTGGCTGTCACCACCCAGTTCGGTTATTTCAAACACGATGCGCTCGGGAGCAATCTTGTGTCGATGCAGCTGCTCCAGGCTGGGCAGGGCTTGCCCGGGTCGAAGGCGGCTGATCCAGCGAGGTGAGATATTCAGACTCAGAAACCAGTCATCTGGCGCTTCATGCAAACGGCTCAGAGCATTGTCACGGATCAGCCGGTCAAGTCGCCGCAGATCGGCAGCAGGCACTTTCGGGTCAGAGAAAAACGGTCCGACCGATTCCAGCTGGCCGTTTTCCTTACGAATTCTTCCCAGAGCTTCTACACCGGCAATGCGTCCGGTAGCGGTATCGATGAATGGCTGAAAGCAGGCAAGGGGTTGCCCTTCCACATAGTTCTCCTTACTTACACAGCACCAAGACCCGCCCCGGATCGGCTCCGGGGCGGGCGCTTGTTACACATGTTGCAAGAATGCAGCCAAGCAGGGGTCAGCGCTTGTCCGTACGGTTTTGCAGGGCCACCTTGAGCAGGGGCAGCAGGGTGACACCCAGCTTGACCAGACGGCCTATAGTGCTGGCCTGTCGGTTCCTGGCACCTCGACCGCTGAAGAAACCCAGCAGAGCGACGGCACCCACTCCCCACAGGGGCGCATGCTTGATGCCCAGGGCGTCGTTTTTCAGGCCACGCATCCGTTGCAAGGGCTGCAACAAGTGAGCGGTCTCGTGACGTATTTCCTGGCGATGCATTTCCATGCGCAGACGAATCAGCGCCTTGCGCAGTTCGCGCCGTGTGTTGCCGCTGTGCGACTTGGGTTCATTCATGGCATCAGTCGCTCACGGTCGTTGGCCAGTTCTTCGAGGGTTGCGCTGAAGGGCGAAGATTCGTCGAAGATTGCTTCTTTCAAGCGCAATGCACAGAACACTGCCGCCAGGAGATAGAACGAGCACAGACCGATGATGCCGGCCAGGCGATAGCTGTCCCACAGAATGATCAGGAGCAGTGCCGACAAACCGGTCAACAGCAGCAAGGCGAATACCAGCGCCAGCCCGGCGAACAGCAGCAGGCTCAAGGTGCGGGCTTTCTGTTCCTGCAACTCGATCCCGAACAGTTCGACATGGCTGTGCAGCAAACCGAGGAATGCAGCGCCCAGACGCCGCGGTGAGGAGCCCTGGTCAGCCTTGGGCGACCCTGATTCAGTTCCGAGGCTCATGGGATCAGCGCCTCGTTGCCAGCAGGCCCAGAATGAACCCGACACCGGCAGCGATACCTACCGATTGCCATGGATTGTTCTGGACATAGTCTTCAGTGGCGATGACCGCTGCCTGACCGCGCTCGCGCAGGGACTCTTCGGTCAGTTTCAGGGTTTCCCGGGCACGCAGCAGGCTTTCATGGATCTGGCTGCGCAGTTCGTCTGCCTGATCACCCGCCAGGGTAGCGGTGTGTTCGAGGAGTTTTTCGGTGTCGGCGACCAGGGTCTGAAAATCTGCCATCAATATTTCTTGAGCATTCTGTGCTGTTTGGCGAGCCATGGTTTTCTCCGTCAGGTGGCGTATGAAGGTTTCGAGTACAGCGGATTGGCGAAGGTTCATTTCAATTGCCGCGTCCAGCCCCGGGCGCAGCAACTAGTGACTTGTGTTGGTGCGTGATCGGGGATGAGCGCACTGATTTGGCGTGCAAGCGTCATTGCAAATGTCCTGAACAAAGGTAATGCATTGTCGAAGATTTTGCGTGATTGTGCCTTGTCCTTGTCGGGCTGCTTCCATAGAGCTGGAACTGCACGGGTGAGTCCGGGGTTTCATAATTTCCACGCTTGGCTATGCTCTCTATCCAATTGTGGGCTCGGTCATCGGGTACTGCGTTGCCATGGAGCAGCGGCGGTCAGTAATGGAGAAAGGCATGGAGCGGCTGTATTCCCTGCAAGGGCTCAGGGGCGTGGCGGTGTTGGGCGTCGTGCTGTTCCACATGATGTCACTGGAGGAAAAGTTTTCCGGAGGCGATATTCTTCTGCCGCCTTTTCTCGATTTCTTCCAGTTGGGTGTCGATCTGTTCTTTGTGATCAGCGGCTTCGTGATGGTGATTGTCAGCCGCGGACGCTTCCAGAACGCTGTCGAGGCGCAGCGCTTTGTATTCAATCGTGTTTCACGAATCTACCCGACCTACTGGCTGTATTTCTTCATCACGCTGGGTGTGTATCTGGCCATGCCCGGCATGGTCAACAGCGGTCATGGCTCTTCCAATCTGCTGATGTCTTTTCTGCTGCTGCCCAACGATAAAGTCCTGCTGGTGATGGTGGCCTGGTCGCTGCTGTTCGAGCTGTGGTTTTACCTGATGTTTTCCACCTTCCTGTGGTTCCGTGAGCGGAGCCTGCCTTTGCTGCTGGGAATCTGGGCTCTGGTCATTGTGGTGTTCAACAGTCTGGAGAACTGGCAGGACTATTCATCGGCGCTCAAGATCATCCTGCATCCCTATTCACTGGAGTTCATCATTGGCGTGGCACTGGCGCTGTTCTTCTACGGCCCGCACAGCGCACGGGTGCCGACGGCGACGGTCTGGGGGCTGCTGATTGTTGCGCTGGCAAGCATGCCCCTGATCGGTTTCTATCGTCTTTACGACAGTCAGGGCTTGCTGCGCATGCTGGCAGTCGGGGGCGCATTCGGCGGGCTGGTGTTGAGCCTTGCGCTGCTTGAGCGGCGTAAGAAAGTTGCCGTGCCCCGGTTTCTGGTTGCTGTGGGTGATATGTCCTACACGGTCTATCTGTCGCATCTGCTGGTGCTGGGTGTGATCGGTCGGGTCTGGCATCTGGTGGGCGCATGGCCCGAGAGTTATCTGGACAACCTGTTCTTCGCGTTGCTGATGATGGCTGCCGTGGTGTGTTACGGCTGGGTGGGCTACCGCTGTTTCGAGAAGCCGGTTCTCGACCGTGCCAACGAGTTCAGCAAGCGGCACTTCAGAACGGACGCCCGGCTGGTGGGCTCATAGCGCATCATGTCTGTTGGTCGGCCATGCAGCGGACCAGCCGCTTTGACGCGCTCGCGCTGACGCATCAACCATCCTAGAATGGTTAGCCTACTGTCTAGGAGGATGCGTTTCATGCCACCCGAATGCCAACTGTTCGGCACCTTGGGCTGTCATCTCTGCGAGGTCGCCGAAGCGATTCTGCTGCCTCTGGTCGAGCATGGTCTGCTGGTCGAGCTGGTGGATATTGCCGAAAACGAGGCTTTTTTCGAAGACTACAGTCTGCGGATTCCGGTACTGCGACGCATCGATACCGGTGCGGAACTGGACTGGCCTTTTGATAGTGAGCAGGTCGCTTTTTTTCTCAGTCATTGAACCGCTTTACCCCTCATCAAAAGGCCCGGCGCGCGTTGAATATCGATACCCGAATCAAGTTTCGTCATCTGGTGTGCTTTCTCGAAGTGGCGCGCCAGGGCAGTCTGGCTCGGGCCTGCGATGCTCTGGCGATCAGCCAGCCGGCGCTGTCCAAAAGCCTCAAGGAACTGGAAACCCTGCTGGAAACCACGCTGTTCGTGCGCAGCAAGAGCGGTGCGGCCCTGACCGAAGCCGGTGTGGCGTTCATGCGTTTTGCCGGGCCGAGCGTGCAGGCGTTGCGCGAGGGTGTCAGCAGCCTGCGTTCGGGGGAGCATGAAACGGTCACGGCGCGCCTGGGCGTGCTGTCCACTGCCGAAAGCCTACTGGTGCCTGAGGTCATCAGCAGGCTTCACGAGCGGCATCCGGCTCTGGTTGTCAGCGTGATGACCGGCCCCAGTGCCTATCTGCTGTCGCAGCTGCGGGTCGGCGAGCTGGATCTGGTAGTAGGGCGCATGACCGATAGTCCGCAAATCCAGGGCCTGACCTTCGAGCATCTGTACAACGAGTCGATGACGCTGGTGGTTCGCAACGATCACCCCTTGCTGGCAGCCCCTCTCAAACGCGAAAGCCTGGAAAGTTTCCCGCTGGTCCTGCCGCTGGCCGGGACTACCATCCGCAAATTCGCCGACAGCCTGTTCGTGCAATACGGTATTCAGCCGCCACGCCAGCGTCTGGAAACCCTGTCGCTGACCTTGAGCCGACGTTATGTGCAGTGCAGCAACGCGATCTGGATTGCGCCGCTGGATGCCGTACTCCAGGAGTTGCAGGTCGGTACACTGGTGGAACTGGATATGGGGATTCGCGAGCCGGGCGGTTCCGTGGGCCTGTGCAGCAACCCGGCCTTGCCCTTGTCACGGGCTGCGCAGTGGTGTGTGGACGAGTTGCGCGGTGTGGGCGAAGCCTATCGTGAGGGGCGTTATACATAACCATATGGTTATGGATGGTGCGGTTTTTTTCAATTTTCCACCTTGGTTCTCCCGCGCGACACTTCGCCGCAGCCTGCAGCGCAAGTGATGGACACTTGCGCCCTCCATAAAAAGAACAAGGAGAACGCCATGTCTGTCGCGGACAATAGCCGCTTCGTCATTCGGGATCGCAACTGGCATCCCAAAGCCCTGACCCCTGATTACAAGACCTCGATCCTGCGCTCTCCGCGCCAGGCCCTGGTCAGCATTCCGCAATCGGTTTCCGAAGCCAGTGGCCCCGACTTTTCGCACCTGAAGTTCGGCCAGCATGACAACGATCTGCTGCTCAACTTCAACCATGGCGGCCTGCCCATCGGTGAGCGGATCATCCTGACCGGCCGGGTCTGCGATCAGTACGGCAAACCGGTTCCGCATACGCTGGTGGAGATCTGGCAAGCCAACGCCGGTGGCCGCTATCGCCACAAGCGCGACAGCTATCTGGCCCCCATCGACCCCAATTTCGGTGGCGTCGGACGGACTCTTACCGACAGCGAAGGCAATTATAGTTTCCGCACCGTCAAACCTGGCCCGTACCCATGGCGCAATGGTCCAAACGACTGGCGTCCTGCGCATATCCATGTGTCGGTCAGCGGCCCGTCGATTGCCACGCGCCTGATCACGCAACTGTATTTCGAGGGCGATCCGTTGATCCCGATCTGCCCGATCGTCAAATCGATTGCCAACCCCGATGCGGTTCAGAGTCTGATTGCCAGGCTTGACCTTGGCATGGGCAATCCGATGGATTGTCTGGCTTATCGCTTTGATATCGTTCTGCGCGGCCAGCGCAAGACTCACTTTGAAAACTGCTGAGGAGGTTTCGACATGCCCGTTCAACTGTTGCAGGAAACACCTTCGCAAACCGCTGGCCCCTACGTGCATATCGGTCTGGCGCTGGAAATAGCCGGTAACCCGACCCGCGAGCTGGAGATCTGGAACGAGATGGCCAAACCCGGCGCGCCGGGCGAACACATCCTGTTGCTGGGGAATGTCTATGACGGCAATGGTCATCTGATCCGCGATGCCTTTCTGGAGTTCTGGCAGGCCGACCACAATGGCGTCTATGACAGCGTTTATGGGGATGAGAAACCCTTCAACGGTTTCGGTCGCACCGCGACGGGGGACGATGGTCTGTGGACGCTCAAGACAATCAAACCGGGTGTCGTGAACAACGCTGCCGGAGTGCCGATGGCGGCCCATATCAATGTTTCGCTGTTTGCCCGGGGAATCAATATCCACTTGCAGACGCGGCTGTATTTCGATGATGAGCCTCAGGCCAATGCGGTCGATCCGGTACTGAACCTGATCGAGCAGCCGCCACGCCGCGAAACCCTGATTGCGCGGCGTTGCAGTGTCGATGGTCAACTTGCCTATCGCTTCGATATCCGGATTCAGGGCGAGAACGAAACGGTGTTTTTCGACTTTTAACAAGTCGTCATTGCGTGCGTTGCATGGCGCCAGCATTGGCTGGCGACCTTATAAAAATAAAAGGAAACATCCATGACGCTTTCAGCTCGCGAGTCCGTTACGGGCACGCTCGACGTGCAGGTCTTTATCAACAGTCAGCCGCTGTCCCGGTATCAATGGCGGATTGTTGCGTTGTGCTTTCTGATCGTCTTTCTCGATGGGCTGGATACCGCAGCCATGGGCTTTATCGCTCCGGCGTTGAGTCAGGACTGGGGCATTGACCGGGCCAGCCTCGGGCCGGTGATGAGCGCTGCCCTGATCGGCATGGTCTTCGGCGCATTAGGTTCCGGGCCGCTGGCCGACAGGTTCGGACGCAAAGTGGTGCTGGTGGTCGCGGTGTTCGTGTTCGGCCTGTTCAGTCTGGCTTCGGCCTACAGCACCAATATCGACCAGTTGCTGGTGCTGCGCCTGCTGACCGGTCTGGGGCTCGGTGCTGCAATGCCCAACGCCACTACGCTGCTGTCCGAGTACACGCCCGAGCGCCTCAAGTCCTTGCTGGTCACCAGCATGTTCTGCGGGTTCAATCTGGGAATGGCGTGCGGAGGTTTTGTATCGGCGAAGTTGATCCCCAGCCTGGGTTGGCACAGCCTGCTGATGCTCGGCGGCATCCTGCCGTTGCTGCTGGCGGTGGTGCTGATGGCCTGGTTGCCGGAGTCGGCGCGCTTTCTGGTGGTACGCAATCGCGGTGCCGAGCGGATTCGCAAGGTGCTGGCACCCATCGCGCCGTCCGAGGTGGCGACAGCCAGGGATTTCAGTGTCCCGGAGCAAAAGACCGTCAGCAGCCGCAATGTGCTGAAGGTGATTTTTTCCGGCACCTATAGCACCGGAACCCTGTTGTTGTGGCTGACCTATTTCATGGGGCTGGTAATCGTTTATCTGCTGACCAGCTGGCTGCCGACCCTGATGCGCGACAGCGGTGCGAGCATGGAGCAGTCGGCATTCATTGGTGCCCTGTTCCAGTTTGGCGGTGTGTTCAGTGCCGTGGGCGTCGGTTGGGCCATGGACCGTTTCAACCCGCATAAAGTGATTGGCGTAGCCTATGCGCTGGCCGGTGTCTTCGCCTGGCTGGTCGGCCAGAGCCTGCACAACGTTGCGCTGCTGGCGACCCTCGTGCTCATGGCTGGCATGTGCATCAATGGCGCGCAATCGGCGATGCCTTCACTGGCGGCACGCTTCTATCCGACTCAGGGTCGCGCCACGGGCGTTTCCTGGATGCTGGGCATCGGGCGCTTTGGTGCGATTCTCGGTGCCTGGGCCGGTGCTACCTTGCTGGGGCTGGGCTGGAGTTTCGAGCAGGTCTTGACCGCGCTGGTGATTCCGGCAGCCCTGGCCGCATCTGCAGTGTTGATCAAGGGTTGGGTCAGCCATGCGGATGCCACCTGATTTTTTATCTGGAGCGGTGATGTGAACAGACCGAGCAATCAACTTTTCGATGCCTATTTCACCCAGGCCCCGATGCGCGAGGTGTTCTGCGATGCCGGGCGAGTGCAGGGCATGCTGGATTTCGAGGCAGCACTGGCCAGGGCTCAGGCCCGTGTCGGGATGATTCCCGGAGAGGTGGTGGCCGATATCGGAGAAAACTGCCGCGCTGAGCTGTTCGATTTCGATGCGCTGGCTGTTGCAATCGGTAATGCGGGCAACTCGGCGATTCCACTGGTCAAGGCGCTGGGCAAGCAGATTGCCCGGCGCAACCCTGACGCCGAACGTTACGTGCACATGGGCGCCACCAGCCAGGATGTGATGGACACCGGGCTTATCCTGCAGGTGCGTCAAGCCATCGAATTACTGGAGTGCGATCTGCAGCAACTGGCCGACGCACTTGCCGTGCAGGCCCGGCGTCATGCGCAGACGCCACTGGCTGGACGAACCTGGCTGCAACAGGCGACGCCGGTGACGCTGGGCATGAAAATCGCCGGCTGGCTAGGAGCGGTCACACGCCATCGTCAGCGACTGGCAGAGATCCGGCCGCGTCTGTTGTGTCTGCAGTTCGGTGGCGCTTCCGGCAGTCTGGCCGCCCTGGGGGATCAGGCTTTTGCGGTGACCGAGGCCCTTGCAGAAGAGTTGCAGTTGAACGTGCCCGAGCAGCCCTGGCATACCCAGCGTGACAGGCTGGTGGAGTTCGCCAGCCTGCTGGGCATGATCGCAGGCAGCCTGGGCAAGATGGGGCGGGACATCAGCCTGTTGATGCAGACCGAAGTGGGCGAAGTATTCGAGCCCGCGGCGGCAGGCAAGGGCGGTTCTTCGACCATGCCCCACAAACGCAACCCGGTGGGCGCTGCGGTGATGATCGGCGCGGCGACTCGTGCGCCGGGGCTGGTCGCCACAATGTTTACCGTCATGCCTCAGGAGCACGAACGCAGTCTGGGCCTGTGGCATGCGGAATGGGAAACCCTGCCGGAGCTTTGTTGCCTGGTGTCCGGTTCATTGCAGCAGGCCTTGCAGGTTGTGCCGGATCTGGAAGTCGATGAATCGCGCATGCTGGCGAATCTGGACTCCACCCGTGGGCTGGTGCTGGCCGAAGCCGTCAGCATCGAACTTTCCCGACGCATCGGACGAGACGCCGCGCATCATCTGGTCGAGCAGAACTGCCGGCGAGCAGTGCAGCAGGGCGTGCATCTGCGTCAGGTACTGGGCGAGGACCCGCAAGTCACTGCTCAATTGTCATCCACGGAGCTGGATCGCCTCCTCGATCCGGCCCATTACCTTGGTCAGGCCCGACTCTGGGTCGAACGTGCCGTGGCCGAACACACAAGGATCAAGCAATGAACGAAGAAGAACGCTATCAGGCCGGCATGCAGGTTCGTCGTGCGGTGCTGGGCGATGTCCATGTCGATAACAGCCTGAAAAAACTGACGCCGTTCAACGAAGAGTTTCAGGAAATGATCACCCGTCATGCCTGGGGCGATATCTGGACGCGCCCGGGCCTGCCGCGGCATACCCGCAGCCTGATTACCATCGCCATGCTGATCGGCATGAATCGCGAAGGAGAGCTGCGTCTGCATCTCAAGGCCGCCAGAAACAATGGCGTGACCCGTGACGAGATCAAGGAAGTGCTGATGCAGAGTGCGATCTATTGCGGGATTCCGGCAGCCAATGCGACTTTCCATCTGGCTGAAGAGGTATGGGACGAGATGGGTGTGGAGTCGTTGAACAAGGCTTGATGCCGGGTTCATGAGAAGGCCGCCAGGGGTTCTCTGGCGGCCTTTGTCTGTCAGAGCAATGACAGCGGATAGCTGACGATCAGCCGGTTCTCGTCGAACTGGTTGGTGCTGTAGTCACGACGCATGCTGGAGTTGCGCCATTTGACGGACAGGTTCTTGAACGAACCGCTCTGGAAGACATAGGCCAGCTCCGATTCCCTGGCCCATTCTTCGCCATTGGTGATGGTGCCGGTATGCACGTTTTCACCACTGATGTAGCGGTTCATCAGGGTCAGGCCGGGCACGCCGATGGCGGCAAAGTCGTAGTCATGGCGCAACTGCCAGGATCGCTCCTTGGCGTTCTCGAAACTGGAGTTGTAGCTGTCGTTGGCCAGGGTGCCGCCACTGGTGCCATTGACCCGCATCCAGGCGCTGTCGCCGCTGACTTTCTGCAGGCCCAGGTAAAAGGTGCTGCCGCCATAGCGGGCTGAAAGCATGGCCGACCAGGTCTTGTTGTCCATGTCGCCGGCCAGTGATCGACCGTCATCCTTGCCGTTGAAGTAACCGAGGTTGGCGCCCAGTACCCATTGGCCCAGCGGCTGGCTGTGGACCACGTTGAGGTACTGCTGCTGGTAGATATCTTCGAGCTGGGCGTACCAGAGGCCGACCAGGGTGCGCTTTTCATTGAAGGTGTATTCGCCACCGCCGAAGTTGAAGCGGTCGGAGGTAAAGGCTCCGCGACCCTGCATCGACATGTCTTCCATGCTTGCATCGTTGCGCGGGCTGTTGGCGCGGAACTGGCCGCCGTAGAGTGTCAGGCCGTCGATTTCCTTGGAGGTGATCTGTCCGCCACGGAAGGTCTGTGGCAACGAACGTCCGTCGTCGGAACGCAGGATGGGCAGCACCGGCATCCATTCTCCGACTTTCAGCTCGGTCCTGGAAAAGCGTGCCTTGGCCGCTACGCCCAGTCGTCCGAAGTCATCGGCAGGACGTCCATCATCATGAATCGGCAACAGTTGTGTACCGCCCGAACCTTTGCCACCGTCAAGCTTGAGGGAGTAGAGCCCCAGTACATCGACACCAAAGCCGACGGTGCCCTGGGTGAAGCCGGAGCGAGCGTCGAGAATGAAGTTCTGGGTCCATTCCTGGGCACCGTTCTGGGCGTTGTCCGGGTCGACGAAGTTGCGGTTGATAAAGAAGTTGCGTAGGTTCAAGCCCACCTTGGCGTCATCGACGAAGCCGGCAGCCTGGGTAAGGGTGGGAGCGATGGTGGCTGTGATAGCCGCAGAAAAGCCGCAAAGAATTTTGCAGTTGGATTTCAAGCGCATGAGGTAGGAGCCTTCTTATCATTATGTGGGCAGTACAACTGGCTCTGATAGTAAAGACCAAAGAAGCGTCTGCAATTGGAAAAATACTATTCTGTGCGATTATCGACCAAGAATTAACTGGTTAGAACATTTTAACGAGACGCCCCGATGACTGCCTGCGATGCTCCACTCAACAATGATTGCGAGCCCGCTGCCGAGGCGCGTGAATATTCTTCAGTTGCATGCCTGAACAAGGAAGCCCGATGAGCACTACCAGCACGCCGCTATCCGGTGTCAATCAACCTCTCAAGGGAATTGGCCTGATTCTGTTGGCGACCTTTCTGTTCGCCAGCCATGACACGCTTTCCAAATACCTTTCCGGCTTCTATCCGATCATTCTGGTGGTCTGGGCCCGCTATCTGGTCCATACGCTGCTCATGGCGTTCATCTTCGTGCCGTCGGCAGGATTGCGCGTGTTGCGCACCAAGCGGCCGGGTTATCAGGTCTTGCGTGCGTTGGCTCTGCTGGGGACCAGTCTGTTGTTTACCAGCAGCCTGATGTTCATTCCCCAGGCTGAAGCCACGGCGGTCAACTTTCTCGCGCCATTGCTGGTCACGGCCTTGTCGGTGCCGCTGTTGAAGGAGCGTGTCACGCGAGGCCAATGGCTGGCGGTGGTGGTGGGTTTTTCCGGCGTGATCGTGATCATTCACCCGGGCGGTGAACTCTTTACACCGGCAATTCTGCTACCGCTGTCTTCGGCCTTGTGCTTTGCGATCTATCAACTGCTGACTCGTCTGGTCAGCCCGTACGACAGTCCGACGACCAGCAACTTCTTTGCCGGCCTGTTCAATACCTTGCTGATGAGCGCACTGGTACCGTTTTTCTGGCAGACGCCTGAACTCAAGCACTGGCCGTTTCTATTGGCGTTGGGGGCGTGCGGGATGTCCGCTCATTTGCTGCTGACCCAGGCATTCCGCTTCACCGCACCGGCCATCCTGGCGCCGTTCAGTTACTGCCAGATTGTCTTTGCGGGCTTTCTGGGGTTTCTGGTCTTCGATCATATGCCTTCACCCACTGCGCAGGTCGGCATCGTGATCATCTGTCTGAGCGGGCTTGCTGCGGCATGGCAGCAGCGCAACAAGGGGTGAAATCGGGAGGCAGCCTGCTGGCGAAAAAGCCGTATTCGCCAGCAAGCTGCCTCCCGCACAGTTCTGTTACTCGCTGATCTTCGGCACCTTGCGTGGTGCCATGAAGAACATCCAGGTCAGGGCAATGAAGTACATCGCCGGGATCATGGTGAACAGCACGTTGTAGTTGTTATTGGTGGCCGTCAGAACCGCGCCGACCAGTTGGGTCATGAACATCCCGCCGATCGCCGCACACATCCCGCCGAAGCCGAATACGGTGCTCATCATGTGCTTGGGCGTGTAGTCCATCACCAGGCTCCAGATATTCGCCGTCCAGGCCTGATGCGCACCGACTGCTAACGAAATGGCCAGTACCGCAATCCACAGTCCGCTGGCATTGGCAGCAAAGATCACGCTGCAGATGGTCAGGGCAAAGATCAGCATCGAGATCAGGCGTGCCGTGGTTGCCCGTACGCCGCGGCCGATCAGCCACGAGGACAGGATGCCGCCACCGACGCTGCCGACGTCGGCGGTCAGCCAGATCAGGATCAGCGGAATACCCATTTGCGTGACGCTGATCCCCAGGTTGTACTGCTGATTGAGAAACGGCGGCAGCCAGTACAGGTAGAACCAGAACACGGGCGCTGTCAGCGAATAAGCCACGGCGAATGCCCAGGTGCCGCGCATTTTCAGGATCTGCGAGAAAGGCACCTTGACCGGTTCCGGCTCGGCTTCCTGGTTGATGTAGTCCAGCTCACTCTTGCGCAGGGTCGGGTGTTCTTCGGGGTTGTAGTACTTCAGGCGCCAGATGATGACCCAGAACAGACCGAGCGAGCCCATGGCCACGAACGCGGCCTGCCAGCCCCAGACGGTCAGGATCAATGGCAGCAGGGCAGGGGTCAGCATGGCACCGACGTTGGTCCCGGCGTTGAAGATGCCGGTGGCCACTGCACGTTCCCCGGCCGGGAACCACAGGCGTGTGGTCTTGACGCAGGCCGGGTAGTTGGCGGCTTCGGTCAGGCCCAGAATGAAGCGGCAGACCATGAAGCCGGCAGCGGAAGTTGCCAGGCCGTGGGCACCGGTGGCCAGGCTCCAGAGCAGCACGGCCAGGAAAAAGGCACGCTTGACGCCGACCCGGTCAATGAACCGGCCTTGCAGCACGAAACCCACCGCATAGCCGACCTGGAACCAGAAGTTGATGTTGGCGTAGTCCATCGCCGTCCAGCTCATTTCCTTGGCCAGGATCGGCTGCATGACACCAAGGGCTGCGCGGTCGATGTAGTTCAGGGTGGTGGCAAAGAACACCAGGGCGAGCATGCCCCAGCGGGTCTTGCCCACGGCCATGGCGCCACGAATCTTTTCGCCGATGCCCGCCCGGGCGGCCCGGGCGACGGGGTTGGTTTGGGTGTTGATCATGATGTTCTAACCATCCGTTCCAAGACTGTGCGGTTCGCTACAGTCGGACTTGAGAAGTCCACTCGACTCAGGCGCTGTACCTGTAAAAGTGAGGTGGTTGAACCGCGATGTCAGTTGCTCACTGCATCTTCTGAACGATTCAACGGGCCGGCATCTTACAGGCTCAACCCTTCGAGTGCGCTGGGTTGATTCAGGCGTCGACGGGTCGGGTCGCGGGAACGACCGACAGATATCGTCGGTCCAGTGACCGGTCAGGGCGTGTCGAGGTGGGGGCGGACGGCGCAAGGAGGGTGGACATGAGCAATATTCCTGTTTTTTGAAATTGTTATGGGGTTGTTGCCTTGAAGCGCAAAACGGACACGCGATGATCCTGCAATGTGTGGCAGATGGTGAGGACTGATCGAAACAGCGTCAATCGAGGAAAATGGCTTCTGTTCGATAATCGAACGCAAAACTAACCGGTTCGTACACTTTCTGTTGATCTGGCATTTTGACAGGGAAATACTTTACTCGCACCCCTGAATGAGGCCGAGTCAGGCCGAGAATGCGGTGCTATCCAGTCACGACCCGAAGAGGTTGTGCTCATCCAGGAGCTCAAAGCATGCAGCGTTCTATTGCCACCGTATCCCTGAGCGGTACTCTGCCGGAAAAGCTCGAAGCCGTTGCTGCAGCGGGCTTCGACGGGGTAGAAATTTTCGAGAACGATCTTTTGTATTACGACGGCAGCCCGCGCAACGTCAGGCAGATCTGCGCCGACCTGGGTATTGCCATCACTCTGTTCCAGCCGTTTCGTGACTTCGAAGGCTGTCGCCGTGACCGCCTTCAGCGTAATGTCGATCGGGCCGAACGCAAATTCGATCTGATGCAGGAACTGGGCACCGATCTGGTGCTGGTCTGCAGCAATGCCGCCGCCGACTCGGTGGGCGATGAAAATATCCTGCTCGATGACCTGAGCCTGCTGGCCGAGCGTGCTGGTGCGCGTAACCTGCGGGTGGGTTATGAAGCGCTGGCCTGGGGCCGCCATGTGAATACCTGGCAACAGGTCTGGAATCTGGTGCGTCAGGTCGACCACCCGGCCCTGGGTGTGTTGCTCGACAGTTTCCACACGCTTTCGCTCAAGGGCGATCCGAGTGCCATCGCCCGGATTCCCGGCGACAAGATCTTTTTCGTGCAGATGGCCGATGCGCCGATCCTGGCCATGGATGTGCTGGAGTGGAGTCGGCATTTTCGCTGCTTCCCCGGGCAGGGCGAATTCGACCTGCCGGGTTTTCTGGCACCGATCCTGCGCAGTGGCTACACCGGACCTTTGTCGCTGGAAGTCTTCAATGATGGATTTCGTGCTGCGCCGACCCGGGCCAACGCTGCCGATGGTTTCCGTTCATTGCTCTATCTGGAAGAAAAGACCCGTCAGCTTCTGGCCCGTGAGGCTGAGCCGGTCGCTTCCGAAATCCTGTTCGATCCGCCGCCTGCCAGCACGTACAGTGGCGTCGAGTTCCTTGAGTTCGCGGTTGACGAGACGCAGGGCGCACGTCTGTCCGGCTGGCTCGAACGTCTCGGCTTCGCCCGCCTGGGGCAACATCGTTCCAAGGCGGTGAGCCTGTTGGGGCAGGGCGATATCAAGATTGTGCTCAATGCCGAACCCTATTCCTTTGCCCACAGCTTTTTCGAGGCCCATGGCCCTTCGCTGTGCGCCACGGCCTTGCGAGTGGATGACGGCAACAGGGCGCTGGAGCGTGCGCGCGCCTTCAAGGGCCAGCCCTATCGCGGACTGGTCGGGCCGAACGAGCGGGAAATTCCTTCGGTGCGTGCGCCCGACGGCAGCCTGATCTATCTGGTTCAGGGGGCCGAGCCTGGCCAGTCGATCTATGACATCGATTTTGTCGTCGACCCCGAAACCAGAGGTCGGGGTGGTCTGCAGCGCATTGACCACATGGCCATGGCGCTGCCGGCAGACAGTCTCGACAGTTGGGTGCTGTTCTACAAGAGCCTGCTGGACTTCGAGGCCGATGACGAAGTGGTGCTGCCCGATCCTTACGGGCTGGTCAAAAGCCGTGCGTTGCGCAGCCGGTGCAGCACGATTCGACTGCCGCTGAACATTTCGGAAAACCGCAATACGGCGATATCCCACGCCCTGTCGAGTTATCGTGGCTCCGGCGTGCATCACATCGCGTTTTCGTGCGAAGACATTTTTGCCGAGGTCAGCCGTGCCAAGGAAGCGGGCGTGCCGTTGCTGGATATCCCGCTCAACTATTACGACGACCTGGCCGCACGCTTCGACTTCGATGACGAATTCCTCAGCGAGCTGGCGTATTACAACGTGCTGTATGACCGCGATGCCCAGGGCGGCGAGCTGTTCCATGTCTACACCGACGCCTTTGACGGGCGCTTCTTCTTCGAGATTCTGCAGCGCAAGAACGGTTATGTCGGCTATGGTGCGGCCAACGTTCCGGTGCGTCTTGCAGCCATGGCCAAGGCACGGAACGTGGCGGCGCGTCAGGCGCGTCTCTGACTTCTGATGCCGGGCTGCGCAGTGCAGGAGTGCTGCGCAGCTTCCCTCGATCCATTACGCGCTTCATAATCCGGAATTCAACCGTGGTCGTGAGCGAATAATGAAAAAAACTGCCGACTCCGCTGCCGTCGAGCCCGTCGATGCGCTGCGCAAGAGCCGCAAGAACAATCCGGAAAAGACCCGCGAGGATATTCTTCAGGCGGCAATCGTCGAGTTCGTTGCCTACGGCCTGACCGGTGCGCGTGTCGACGCCATCGCCGAACGCACCAAGACCTCGAAACGGATGATCTATTACTACTTCGGTAGCAAGGAGCAGCTGTACGTCGAGGTGCTGGAAAAGCTCTATGGCGATATCCGCACCACCGAAAGCCAGTTGAATCTGGGCGAGCTTGAGCCGGTGGAAGCCATTCACCGGGTCGTGGAGTTCACCTTCGATCACCATGACCGCAATGTCGATTTCGTGCGCATCGTGTGCATCGAAAACATACATAACGGCGAGAACGTCAAGCAGTCCGACTCGATCCAGGCCAAGAGCCAGAACATCATTCGGGCGCTGGACGATATCCTGCGGCGCGGCGAGTCCATGGGGCTGTTCCGCGAGGGGGTTCATCCGGTGGATCTGCACCTGATGATCAGCTCGTTCTGCTTCTATCGCATCTCCAACCGGCACACGTTCAGCGAGATTTTCCAGATCGAGCTGTGGAGCGATGAGGTCAGGCAGCGTCACAAGACCATGATCTGCGACGCTGTGCTGAGTTACCTCAAACGCTGAGCCTTACAGGCTGTGGAAGTGGTCCATCATGCGCTCTGCATCGGCAGGGCGGCCACTGAACAGCTCGAAGGCCTTCACTGCCTGAAACACGGCCATGGTCGAGCCGTCGAGGGTGCGGCAACCCAGCGCGCGGGCATGCTTGAGCAGTTCGGTTTCCAGCGGGAAGTAAATGATTTCCGCCACCCAGAGTTCGGGGCGCAGCAGCTCCACCGGCAATGGCGTGCCGGGCAGTTTGGCCATGCCCACGGGGGTGGTATTCACCAGTCCGTCGGCTTCGGCCATTGCACCCGGCAGATCGAGTCCCACCTGAGCCCGGCCGGCTCCGAAACAGGCGTTGAGGTTATCCACCAGACCGCGGGCGCGTTCAGGCTCAACCTCGAAAACGCTCAAGCGCTGAACGCCTGAACTGAGCAACGCATGGGCCACGGCAGCACCGGCACCTCCAGCGCCCATCTGCACCACATGCTGACGCGGTGCCTGGGCCAGACCGCGATGCAAACCCTCGGCAAAGCCCAGGCAGTCGGTGTTATGGCCGATGCGCTTGCCATCCTTGAAGACCACGGTGTTGACCGCACCGATACCGCGAGCCTCATCGGACAGTTCGTCCAGCAAGGGGATGACGGCCTGCTTGCAGGGGAAGGTAATGTTCAGGCCTGTGAACCCCGTGTTCTGGGCACCTTCCAGCAAACGTGGCAGTGCATTGATATCCAGCTGGAGGGCGTCGATATCGATCAGCCGATACAGATAACGCAAACCCTGGGCGTCGCCCTCATGTTCATGCATCGACGGGGTTCTTGAAGCCTGGATGCCCGAGCCGATCAGGCCGGCGAGAATGGACGGTTTTTCAATCTGGGTCATGACTTTCTGTCTCTTGTTCTGGCGTCACATGCCCGATGTCGGGCAAACATTTCCGGCAAAATGTACCAGATGGTTCAAAGTGCTGCAGTCTCTATCTCGGGCCTTGCAGGGATTTGGTGCGGTTATCGCCCGGATAGCGATGATCAGGTCCTTGAGGGATAATGCCCGGCCAGTTGCTCCAGCATTTTCACGAGTGTCAGATCTACCCATGTCCGAGTCCGCTTTCGTTGCCGCCCATAACCAAGCCAGTACCCTCTATCTGCCGCCTGGCCCCTGGACGACGGTACTCGACTGCCTGTGCGCGCGATTCGCAGCCATCAGCCGCGAGCAATGGCTGGACCGCATCGCCCGTGGCAAGGTGCTGGATGCCAATGGCATGCCTGTCTCCCCCGATCTGGCTTATCGGGAAGGTCTGAAGATTCATTATTTTCGCGAAGTGCCGAACGAAACGCCGATCCCGGTCGTGGAAACGATTCTGTATGCCGACGAGCATCTGGTGGTGGCCGACAAGCCCCATTTCCTGCCGGTTACCCCGGCTGGCGAGTATGTCGAACAAACCCTGCTGCGGCGCCTGATCCATCGTCTGGGCAATCCGGACCTGGTTCCGCTGCACCGCATCGACCGGCATACCGCCGGGCTGGTGCTGTTTTCGGCCAACAGGCAAAGCCGCTCGGCCTATCAGGCGCTGTTTCCCACCCGCAGGATCGACAAGCGTTACGAAGCCATCGCGCCTGCGCTGCCCGGGCTCGAGTTTCCTCGTCTGCATGTGAGCCGGCTGGTGGATGGCGAACCGTTTTTCCGCATGCAGGAAGGGCCGGGGGCCAGCAACACCGAGACTCGCATCGAAGTCTGCGAGCGCAACGGGGAGTTATGGCGTTACGGGTTGTATCCGGTGACCGGCAAGAAGCACCAGTTGCGCGTACACATGGCAGCGCTGGGCGCGGCGATCTGCAATGACCCGTTCTATCCCGAGGTCGTCAAGGATGCCGTCGACGATTACGACCGGCCATTGAAGCTGCTGGCCCAGGGGCTGCGCTTCATCGACCCGCTGAGCGGCGAGCCTCGCGAGTTCGAGAGCCTGCTCAGGCTTGACTGGTAAAACCGTACAGGCAGGACCGGCTTCATCGCTCACTAACGCCTTCCCGGCTGAAATCGGTCCTACGGGATGGTGTGGAATTGTGGAAGCCAATAAAAAACCCGCCAGCTGGACGACTGGCGGGTTTTTTCTACATCACGTCCGGATTACAGATCCTTGACGGTACGTACCTGATCCTTGTTGATGCGGGTCTGCTTGCCATCGAGTTGTTTGAACTCGTAGAAGCCCGAATCTTCATCGTAGTGAGGAGTATCTACGGACTGGATTTCACGGCCATCATTGAGGGTGATTACAGTTGGGGATGCGCAACCTGCGAGGGATGCAATACCCAGTGCCAGCAAAAAGGCGGCAGGAAGTGTGCGTTGTTTCATGACTGTGTCTCCGGATGGACTCTTGGTTAATGACTCTCAGACGTATACACCTTCTGCAAGTTCCATGAAAAGTTCATGGAGCCTGATCATTGATCTGGCTCAGCAACTCGGGGGTATTGAGATTGGCCAGACGAGGGTCGCCAGCTTCCAGTTGCAAGGCCACGGGCTGAAGGTCCGCCATGGCCCGGCGTGGGCTGCGTTCACCGCTCTGCCACGCACGCTCCAGAGCCTCGGCATGGGCGGTCGGAATGATGCAGAGCAGGGGTTGCCAGTGCTCGCCTTCACGAATCATGACCGGGTGATCGGGGTGTTCGAATGCAGTGTTTCGCAGCGCCTGCAGCAAGGCATGATCGATCAGCGGCACATCGCAAGGCAGCACCAGCAGGTAGTCGTGCCGGGCACGGGGCAGTGCGGCGCGAATACCGGCCAGAGGCCCGCTGAAGTCAGTGTTATCGTCCTGAACCAGTTGATCGGCGTAAGCGGCGTAACGCTCCTGGTTGCGATTGCAGGAAATGATCAGGTCGTCCGTCAGGGGACGTGTCAGGCGATGCAGGTGCTGAATCAACGGCTCGCCTCGCCATTGCACAAGGCCTTTGTCGCGTCCGCCCATGCGTTGTCCCTGACCTCCGGCCAGCAGCAGAATGGAGCAATTCGGCAATGTGACGCCAACATTCATCAAAGACTCACCGGGCAGTAAAAAGGAGTGCTGTGATATAACACCGGCCTGTTTCCTTAACAACCGGATCGAGGCCATGAAAGCCAAGGCTGACACACCTTTTGTACCCCTGAATATCGCCGTTCTGACTGTCAGCGATACCCGCACTTTTGAAAACGACACATCGGGACAGATGTTCGTCGATCGCCTGACCGGAGCCGGTCACGGCCTGATCGAGCGCGTGCTGCTCAAGGACGACCTTTACAAGATCCGCGCCCAGGTCGCGACCTGGATTGCCGACGAACAGGTGCAGGTCGTGCTGATCACCGGCGGCACGGGCTTTACCGGACGTGACAGCACGCCGGAGGCCGTGAGCTGCCTGCTGGACAAGCAGGTCGATGGTTTCGGTGAGCTGTTCCGGCAGATTTCCGTGCCGGATATCGGCACTTCGACCATTCAGTCCCGGGCGCTGGCCGGTCTGGCCAACGGTACGCTGGTCTGCTGCCTGCCAGGCTCCACCAATGCGGTGCGTACTGCCTGGGACGGGATTCTGTCTCAACAGCTGGATTCACGTTTCCGTCCGTGCAATTTCGTGCCGCACCTCAAGCAGGCCGAGCCCTGCGCCACCCGTGGTTGAGCGCAGATGAACGCACCTCAGGCCCTGATGCCTGTCGAACAAGCCATCGCGCGCCTGCTGGAGATGGCCGAAGCCTCGCCCATTACCGGGCGTGAACGGGTTTCTCTGGCCGAAGCCCAGGGGCGTGTATTGGCGGTGGATCTGATCGCCACCCTCGATCTGCCGCCCTGGCCCAACAGCGCCATGGACGGTTACGCGCTGCGTCTGGCGGACTGGACCGGCGAGCCGCTGCCGGTCAGTCAGCGTATCTTCGCCGGTCAGGCTCCCGAGCCGCTGGCAGCTGGCACCTGTGCACGGATCTTCACCGGCGCGCCCATGCCGGAAGGGGCCGATTGCGTTGAAATGCAGGAAAACGCCGAGGTTCTGCAGGACCAGCGCGTCCGTTTTATCGAGCCGCTGAAGCCTGGCCAGAACATTCGTCCTCAAGGGCAGGAAACTACAGTCGGCGACAAGGTGTTGGCGGCGGGTACTCGCCTGGGTCCCATCGAGCTCGGGCTCGCGGCATCCCTGGGGCTGGCCGAGCTTGAGGTCATACGCCGGGTAAGGGTGGCCGTGCTGTCCACCGGCGATGAGTTGATCGAGCCCGGTCAGCCATTGGGGCCGGGGCAGATCTACAACAGTAATCGCGTGCTGCTGTGCAGTTGGTTGCAGCGTCTTGAATGCGAAGTCGTGGATGCCGGTATCCTGCCAGACGATCTGGAAAAGACCCGCGCTGCATTGGCGGGGCTCAACGAGGTCGACCTGATCCTGTCCACGGGGGGCGTATCCGTAGGCGAAGCGGATTTCCTCGGCCATGCGCTGCGGGAAGAGGGCGAGCTGGCGTTGTGGAAGCTGGCGATCAAGCCCGGCAAGCCACTGACCTTCGGCCATTTTCGTGGTGTGCCGGTGATCGGCCTGCCGGGTAATCCGGCTTCCACGCTGGTCACCTTTGCGCTGCTGGCTCGCGCCTATCTGCTACGTCGCCAGGGCGTGGCGGATGTCGCGCCCATGCAGTTTCCCGTACCGGCCGGATTTGTCTGGCGCAAGGCGGGCAATCGTCGCGAATACCTGCGCGGTCGTCTGCAACAGGGGCGAGCGGTTGCCTACAGCAACCAAAGCTCCGGCGTCTTGCGCAGTGCGGCCTGGGCCGACGGGCTGATCGAGGTTCGCGAAGGCACCACGGTCGCTGAAGGGGACTGGATCAATTTCATTCCCTTGAGCGAAGTGCTGGGCTGAGTGCATTCAAATGGTCGTCCGGCGAGGCATGAGCTACCCTCAAACACGCTGACAGATTGGGCATCGGGATTTTGCTCTGGAGTATTGTTATGCCGTCTTTGAGAGTGGCTTGTGTCATTCCGACCTACAACGGGCGCAAGGATCTGGACCGCCTGCTGGATTCGCTGGCGACCCAGACTGCGACCTTCGACACCTTGATCGTTGATTCCAGCTCCTCGGATGGCACCCTGGAACTGGCACAGGCTCGCTGCGCCAATGTGATCCGTATCGACAGCAAGGACTTCAACCACGGCGGCACCCGGCAGATGATGGTCGAGCGCTACCCCGACTACGACGTCTACGTCTACATGACCCAGGATGCCTATGTCGAGGATGTCGAGGCCATCGCCAATATCCTGCTGCCGTTTGCCGACCCCAAGGTAGGTGCGGTATGCGGGCGGCAATTGCCGCACAAGGATGCCAACCTGCTTGCACAGCATGCGCGGCTGTTCAATTACCCGCCGACCTCCCGGATCAAGACCCTGGACGATGCTGCTACCCTGGGCATCAAGACACCGTTCATGTCGAACTCCTTTGCGGCGTATCGGCGTGAGGCATTGCTGGCGACAGGAGGCTTCCCACGGCATGTGATCCTCTCCGAAGACATGTACGTCACGGCCAGGATGTTGCTCGCGGGTTGGAAAATCGCTTACGAAGGTTCGGCGGTGTGCAGGCATTCCCACAACTACAGCCTTCGCGAAGAGTTTTGTCGTTACTTCGATATTGGCGTGTTCCAGTCGCGGGAATCCTGGATCTACGAAACCTTCGGCGGGATTGCAGGCGAGGGGATGCGCTACGTGAAATCAGAGCTGGCCTTTCTGGGCAAGCGCCGCTTTCTGCTGTGGCCACTGTCCTTCGTACGCAATGCCCTCAAGCTGCTGGCCTACAAATTGAGCAAACAGGAAAAGCGTTTGCCCAAGGGCCTTAAGAAAAAGCTTGGCATGCACAAACGCTACTGGGACAGTCCGTATGCCGACAGTTCTCGCGACTGAAACGGAGCGACCGGGCGGCGATCCGTTTCAGTCGCGAAGCGCTACTTGCCCGATTCCTCTTCCTGACGATCCGCCTCGAACAACTGCGCCAGTTCCTTCCTGGCTTCCCGTGCGGTCTGCAGAAGCTTGGCTTCGTCGTCATACACCAGATGCTGGGCAGCCAGTACCTGCTCGTCATGACGCTTGAAGCGGCTGATCCGCGCATCGGCCTGGGCCTGACTCAAGCCGAGCCCCAGCAGGGTCTGACGGCTCATTTCCAGACTTGAATAGAAGGTTTCACGTACCGCCTGGGCGCCGACGTCGATCAGGCGATGGACGTGCTGGCGGTTACGGGCGCGGGCGATGATCTTCATGTCCGGATACAGCTTGCGGATCAGCTCGGCAGTCTTGATGTTGGTGTCAGGATCATCGGTGGCGATGATAAAGAACTCCGCTTCATGAACCTTGGCCGCCCGCAGGATTTCCGGCTTCATCGGATCGCCGTAGAACACCGGCACATTGCCGAAGCTGCGTGAGAATTCGATGGATTCCACAGCAGTGTCCAGGGCCACGAAAGGGATGTTCTGCGCTCGCAGAATACGTGCCACGATCTGGCCCATACGGCCCATGCCGGCAATCACCACGCGAGGACTGTCGGTATTGATATCGCGATACTCGTCCGGCACATCGACAGGCTTGGCCTTGGGCTTGATCCAGCGGGCCATGGCCATGAACAGCAGCGGCGTCATGGCCATGGAGAGCGTAATGGCCAGGATCAGAATGTCGTACAGCGCGGGTTCGAACAGGCCTTGCTGGTTGCCGATCTTGAAGACGACGAAAGCGAACTCGCCACCTGCGGCCAGTACCAGCCCCAGGCTCAGGGCGTTCTGTTTGTTCAGTCCGCCTGCCAGACGTCCGATGAAAAACAGCAGCGGAAACTTCAGGGCAATCAGCAGAAATGTCAGCCCCAGCACAGTCACCGGCGAGCTGAACAACAGGCTGATATTGGCGCCCATCCCGACGCTGATGAAAAACAGCCCCAGCAACAGACCTTTGAAAGGCTCGATCTGAGCTTCCAGTTCGTGCCGGTATTCGGAGTCGGCCAGCAACAGGCCGGCCAGGAATGCCCCCAACGCCATGGATACGCCTACCAGTTCCATCAGCCAGGCGGTCCCCATGACCACCAGCAATGCGGTGGCTGTGGACACTTCCTGGATCTTGGTCTTGGCCACGATGCGAAATACCGGGCGTAGCAGATAGCGACCGCCGACCACCACAATGGCGATGCTGCCCAGCACCTGCAGGCTGTGAAGCAGGCTTTCATGGGAACTGAGATCCTGCTCGTGGCTGGTGCCGGCCAATAGAGGAACCATGGCAATCAGCGGGATGGCAGCGATGTCCTGAAACAGCAGAATGGCAAAGGCCAGACGTCCATGGGGGCTGTTCAGTTCCTTGCGCTCGGCCAGACTTTGCAGGCCGAAAGCGGTGGACGACAACGCAAGCCCCAGACCCAGCACTACAGCGGTATTGAGGGGTTGCTCGAAGGCCAGCAGGGCAACACAGCCAATCACCAGCCCGGTCAGCAGGACCTGCGCCATGCCGACTCCGAAGACCGCCTTGCGCATGACCCATAAACGTTTGGGCGACAGTTCCAGACCGATGATGAACAGCAGCAACACCACCCCGAGTTCCGAGATGTGGCTGACACTTTCCGGGTTGCCGATCAGTTTGAGCACTGAAGGGCCGATGATGACGCCCGCGAACAAATAGCCCAGCACAGCGCCCAGTTGCAGGCGCTTGGCCAGCGGAACGGTCAATACGGCGGCGAGCAGGAACACGACTGCGGCCTGTAGCAGGCTGCCTTCATGAGGCATGTTAGAACTCCTTGGCAAGTCATGAACAGTCGATAAACGACCTTGAGGGGCGGCATTAAACCATGCGCGATTCACAGAACAATGTTCAATTGTGCCCTGTGTGTGTCAAAGAGGCTGTGACGAGGTGGGGGAGCGGTGCCAGAAACGGCGCATCGGCGTACCATATGCGGGCATTTGCGCAGAGCCGATGCTGTCCAGAGAACTCAGGAAACCGTTATGACCAACAAGCAACGCTTGATTTATTCCATTCTGATCATCCTGTCCGTCATGGCGATCATGCTGGGGCTGTCACACCTGCAGAATACGGGTGTGCTGAGTGAGAAGACCTTCCAGTACATTGCCATCAGCGTGGCCGTGATCGTGGTCATTCTGAACGGCATCATGCGACGCAAGGTCAAGCGCTGAGATTTGCTGCCCTGCATCTTCGCTTCAAGGGGTGCAATCCTTGTCTGATTCGTTCAGCCATTCCCAGGCGCGAGGGTGCAGGCTGTAAGTCTTGTCCGCATTGAGATGGATAACGCCTTCATCGCACAGGCGTTTGAGCACCTCGCGGACACTGAGAAAAGACAACGGAACATCGAGTCGCAGCAACTGGCTGTGTACACCCCGTACTCCCAGGGCCTGGCCTTCGTCATTGGCCGCCAGCAGCGCATCCAGCACCTTCAGTCTGACCAGGCTGGTGCGCAGACCAAAACTTTTCAGCAGTAGCCTTATATGTTCATTGCCGGGACGATCGGTTTCTGTGGCGGGCGATTCTGCCTGGGCAGAAAGGGCCGTCTGCCGGAGCATCGTGCGGGTTGTAATTCCTTGACGATTGAACATGCAAACTCCTTTTCAGGCTTTTTCAGGTGCGGCTCATTGGGTGGTGTGAACGAAACTCATTACTAATGACGAACGAGGGCCTGAAAAACTCATCTTTGAACGCAAAAAAAACATAAAAATGTAATTTTGCCTGGGCGACGGCAGCTTCTCGGGTCGCGAAAAGGCAGCACGCACGCCCGGATCATACCGGGGGATCATTCAAAAATCTGTGAAAATGCTTCGCATTTGCATTGGTTGCAAAGGAAAAGTTGCGGGAGTAAAACGATCAGCCTTTCGGCGTTGCCGAAGGGCGTCTGTTAAGGACAGGGTTGCCTTCCTGATTGCGGGTGACAAAGACCGGCAGCACTTTGGGCAGTGAGGTCAGCAGGTTCGACATGTCCTGAGTGTTGTAACTACCGCCCAGGCGAATCGCCCCCGTGGCGTTATCCGCCAGCAGGATCGGCGTCGGGAGGTAGCGGTTTATCAGGGGCAGGGCCTGGCTGAGTGGCAGATCATTGAAGATCAGCTTGCCATTGCGCCAGGCCAGGCTGGTGTCGCCGCTGTGGGTTTCACTGATTTTTGGTTGTACATCGCCCGGCTTGTAGCTGGCCTGCATGCCAGGTTCCAGACGATAACCAGTGCCGGGCTGTGAACGGTCGCTGCAGATCTGCACCGAACCGTCGACCAGCATGACCCGTACCTGTTCCTGATACATCCAGACATTGAAGCGGGTGCCGGTCACCTTGACGCTGCCCTGGCCGGCCTTGACCACGAACGGATGAGTGCTGTCATGGGCGACTTCAAAGAATGCCTCGCCCTTTTCCAGGGTAACGCTGCGTCGATCCTTGTAATTGGCGTAAGTCAGTTGCGTGCCCAGATTCAGCTCGACGCGGCTGCCATCGGCCATGGTGACGACCCGGGTGGCGTCCTGTGCTTCGTAGGTGTCGTAAGTGTCGGGAATCCAGCCTTGGTTCCAGCCGACAATACCTGCCAGAGGAATCGCCAGGGCAGCAATCGTGGCAGCCACGGCGTAGTGACGACGCGAGCTTTTGCGACGGGGCATGGCCTTGGGGGCTTGAGGCGGTATCTCGATCACCGGAGCCGGATTGACTGGAGTGACCTGTTCGGAAATATCCCATATCTCCAGCATGGCCTCGTATTCGATCGCATGCTGTGGATGGGCGTTGAGCCACTGATTGAAAGCCTTTCGCTCGGCATCCGTGCAGTCGTCGGCATGCAGGCGCATGCACCAATGCGCGGCGGCATCGGTTATCGCGTCATATTCTGCTTCGCTGAGGATGGGGGCGCTCATTGGCTCTCCGGTGTCTACCGTGGGGGCATTCTACCTCCTGATGTCTATTGGAGAGAACAATGTATGGCTATTGAGTATCAGTTGGAGGAGTATTTCATCGTGAATGTGATCGGCTCTCATTGATGTAAAACACGGTGTGAAAGTTTTCCCTGAAGTGCGCTGCGATATTTTCAGACAGGCCGATACTTGCTTTTTCAATCTTGACGCCGGAGCTTTTGATGTCCGCAACTCGTGATAATGACCAGGCCATGAGCGTTTCGTATCAGCAACTGGCCGACCTGCTTCAGCAGATATTCATGGTTCATGGTGTTTCGCCGCAGGCCGCTCGCGTACTGGCTGAAAACTGCGCCAGCGCACAATGCGATGGCTCTCACAGTCATGGCATCTTTCGTATTCCAGGCTACCTGTCGTCCCTGGCCAGTGGCTGGGTCGATGGTCAGGCCGTGCCTGTGGTGGAGGATGTGGCCGCGGCCTTCGTCAGAGTCGATGCCGGCAATGGCTTTGCCCAGCCGGCCCTGGAGGCTGCTCGCTCGCTGCTTCTCGAAAAGGTCGCCAATGCCGGGGTCGCAATTCTGGCGATTCGCAACTCCCATCATTTCGCGGCGTTATGGCCGGATGTCGAACCCTTTGCCCAGCAAGGTCTTGTGGCACTGAGTGTGGTCAACAGCATGACCTGCGTCGTGCCCCATGGCGCGCAACAACCGCTGTTTGGCACCAACCCGATTGCCTTCGCGGCACCCCGTGCCGGTGGCGAGCCCGTGGTGTTCGATCTGGCGACCAGCGCCATCGCCCATGGCGATGTCCAGATCGCCGCGCGGGAAGGGCGGATGCTTCCAGCGGGCATGGGCGTGGATCGCAATGGGCACCCCACCGAAGACCCCAAGGCCATTCTCGATGGCGGGGCGTTGTTGCCGTTTGGTGGCTACAAGGGTTCGGCGCTGTCCATGATGGTGGAGTTGCTGGCCGCCGGGCTGACCGGCGGGAATTTCTCGTTCGAGTTCGACTGGTCGAAACACCCCGGTGCCCAGACGCCCTGGACCGGGCAGTTGCTTATCGTCATCGATCCGGACAAGGGCGGCAGTGGGCAACATTTTGCCCAGCGCAGCGAAGAGCTTGTCAGGCAGATGCGCGGAGCAGGGCAGGAGCGAATTCCAGGCGATCGCCGCCATGCTCTGCGTGCCCGGTCACTGGTCGATGGCATCCCTATCGATGCGAGCGACTGGGAGCGGCTGCAGGCGCTGGCCAGGTCGTGATCGAGGGAGGCATTGAATGACCATTCGTCGCGAGCAGGCTTGTGCCGGGCCTGCTCTATGAATACTGTATATAAGAACAGTATCTGGTAACGAGGTCGTCATGTCCCTGAATGCATTGCAAGGTTCGATCACTCACCACTCCTTCGGCGCTCTGCTGGTCAACGAGATGCAGCGCGAAGATTTCCTTGCCCTGGCAACTGCGCTGCGCCAGTTCAATTTCGATGAGCCGCACGGCTCGATGTCTGTCACCGAAACCCGCCACGGCGATGATCGCTGCACAGCCGCTGTCGCCTGATAGCCGGTGTTTCCAGTCCCGACTTGCTTGCCGATATACGAAACATATATGATTCGTATATTCCATATGAGGTGAGTCATGGGGCTGGTAAAGATTTCTGAACACATGCACGCCAATCTGCGCTCGGCCAGCGTGGCCTTGAGCCGTTCCATCAACGCTCAGGCGGAGCACTGGATGCGCATTGGCATGCTTGCCGAACTTCATCCGACACTCGATTACAGCGAAATCTGTCAGATGCTGATTCGTGCCGAAGGTGCAGGCGGCACCGTGCTGACTGCCCAGGCTTCCGATATCTCGCCGGTTGTGCGGGTGGCCTCATGAGTCGCGGTATCACGCTCAAGACCGAGCAGGATCTGGTTCAGTTGCGCATTGCAGGCCGGATGGCGGCAGAAGTACTGGCAATGATTGCGCCTCATGTGAAGGCCGGTGTCAGTACCGAAGCCCTTGACGACATCTGCAACGAGTACATCGTTAAAGAGCTGAAAGTCATTCCGGCGAACGTGGGCTATCACGGCTTCACCAAGACCACCTGCATTTCGCCCAATGCCGTGGTCTGCCACGGTATTCCTTCGCCGAACGACATTCTCAAGGACGGCGATATCGTCAATATCGACGTTGCGGTCATCAAGGACGGCTGGTACGGCGACACCAGTCGCATGTATCTGGTGGGGGAAGTCAGTCCGCTGGCCAAGCGACTGGTGGAGACCACCTATGAAGCCACTCGTGCCGGTATTCATGCCGTGCGCCCGGGGGCTACGCTGGGCGATATCGGTCACGCCATCCAGACGGTTGCTCATCGCGAAGGCTTCAGTGTCGTGCGCGAGTATTGCGGTCATGGCATCGGCCGCACTTATCACGAAGAGCCGCAGGTTCTGCACTACGGCACTGCTGGCAAGGGCCTCAAGCTCAAGCCGGGAATGGTGTTTACCATCGAGCCGATGATCAACGCCGGCAGGCCGGAAACCAAGGCTCTGGCGGATGGCTGGACGGTGCTGACACGTGACCTGTCATTGTCCGCCCAGTGGGAGCATATGGTTGCCGTGACTCAGACGGGGTTCGAATTGCTGACGCCCTGGCCTGATGGCACGGGCAATTACGCTCCGATCTGAGCGCATTGATGAAGCCGGCCCTTGAAGGGCCGGTTTCATTTTCAGAGGTGCTCAAATGTTTGCAGAGCTTTTCTTCCAATGCACTTGTGTCACCCCAAAACCTTGCGCCTGCAAGATCGCCAGGCGTATGGGGCCAGCCGATACATTGTCGCTGACAGTGCCTACTCCGGCGTGCAATGTGGCGATATGAAGGGCGTCGCTTTGGCTGAGCAGCAGGGCTTGATGCAGAAACTGGCGAGCTTCGCCCTTGAACTGATAATGGATTTCAAATTCCGTTTGAGTTGTCATTCATGCCTGCCTGTTGGGCGTAGAGGCTACGCCATCTGAAAATGAGTACGTGCGGGTACAGGTAGCTGGGGCGCATTGCTACTTCATTTCGAGATCGATACAGGGTTGCAATTACTTCAGACGGTTCTGATCGGACTGCGGTTCTCTAGCGTCCTGTCCGGTATGTTGCCCGTATTGCAATGCTGCCGGGCAGATGCGGTCATGAGTCGGGCGGGGCGCGATGAGGGAAATTACATTGTTTTGGATCCAACTGAACAGTTGTCCGATGAGTGGCGAAGTGCCTTATCCAGATGCATGGATTACTCATCGAAAACTGTTCAAACGGATATTCAGGAGTGCTCAGCTACAGGATTTGAGATTCACCGGCCCCACGAAGTCGTTGCCGCGGCCCATCACACAGGCAACCCGCTGATTGCGCTGACGCTCCCATTCCTGAACCGGATAGGTCTTGTTCCAGGCCTGATAGAGCTGCTGATCCTGACGTGACAGCCGCAAGTTGTATTGCTTGCTCATGTAGAAGTAAGTGCGCGCGATCATGCCGCGGATCGAAGGGCGTGGCATGACCTTTTTCGCCTTGAAGTCCACTTGCGTCAGGCAGGAACCGTACTGGCCTTTCTGCTCGGGCAGCCAGCCAAAACTGAAGTTGCTCCGGTCACCGTTTACCTCTCCGATGCTCGGCACCAGATTGTGCAAGTCAGCCTCGGCACGCTTATAGATGTCGTCGTTCTTTGCGCAGTTTTTTCGACCGCCGTCCTGCCAGCACTGGCGCTGATGGCCAATCTGCCAAGCGGGCACGATATGTTCCCATTCGATGCGTTTGGCGCGGTTGGCGTTCTTGCGTGGTACGTAGCCACAGGCTGCAAGGTCAACCTGATTGCCCGTGTATTTGCAGCCGCAATAGAACTCGGTCGCTTGAGGCGCATAGAGGCCCCAGGCGATTTTTTTCGCCTCGCTGAATGTTCGCGGAGCATCGGCTTGTACGGCCAGTGGAGCAATGAGGAGCAGGGTGGTGCAGAGCAGGTTAGAAAATCGAACCATCATGCCGTCAGTCTTCCTTCGGCAATGTCCAGAAAATCTGCACGCCACCGTCATCGCGCCAGGCGAGGGTGACGTTATCGTTCTCGGCTATTTCTTCCAGCAACTGGGCCCAGTCGTCTTCCGGTTCGTCAGGCTGGCGAAATATCAGCGCGGCCCTGGCTTTCTGGGCGGTTGGCGAGTTGATGATTTTTTGCACCCGGATGCCAAGGCGTTCATAGGAGCCGGGAAGGGAGGGGGTCACTGCTGCGCTTTGTCTTGCCACGAAAAAAGATCCCTTGGGTTGCTGTACGGGCATACAGTATTTCACTGTCGTACCTTTCGCAACTCTTATGTAGGATCAATCACTTTGCTTCAGGGATATATCGCTGTCGGTTGATTTTCATGTCTCGTTTCTGGCTTCGCGATGGACTTTTCTTCTGGTCGGCAGGGCTGACGGCTGGCTTTATGTTAATTGACAAAAGCTGCTGGTTTTCTCATAGTTCTCACTCGCAAACGTTTGCGTGTCGAGCCCGAGGTTCGACCCTGCGTCGTTCGCCCGAAAAATAATCACAACATCGGAGATGAACTCATGAAGCTGCCATTCGCTGGACGTCTTCTCGCTGCCGCCATTCTCTCTGCCGCCACGGCAGTCACGCCCCTCTCTTTCGTCCATGCGCAGGAGGCTGAAAAGCCCAAGGTCGCTCTGGTCATGAAATCACTGGCCAACGAGTTCTTCCGGACCATGGAAGATGGTGCCAAGGCCTATCAGAAAGAGCATTCCAACGACTTCGATCTGGTTTCCAATGGCATCAAGGATGAGTCCGACACGGCCAGCCAGATCCGTATCGTCGAACAGATGATCGTCTCCAGGGTCGATGCACTGGTCATTGCCCCGGCCGATTCAAAGGCTCTGGTACCGGTGATCAAGAAGGCGATGGATGCCGGTATCCAGGTCGTCAACATCGATAACCAGCTGGATGCCTCCGTGCTGAAAAGCAAGAACATCGAAGTGCCTTTCGTAGGCCCGGATAACCGCAAGGGCGCTCGTCTGGTCGGTGAGTACCTGGCCAAGGATCTGAAAGCAGGCGATGAAGTCGGCATCATCGAAGGTGTGCCGACCACCACCAATGCCCAGCAACGTACTGCCGGTTTCAAGGACGCCATGGAAGCTGCGCAATTGAAGATCGTTTCCGTGCAGTCCGGTAACTGGGAAATCGACAAGGGTAACGCCGTTGCCTCTGCCATGCTCAACGAGTATCCGAACCTCAAGGCGCTGCTGGCGGGCAACGACAGCATGGCACTGGGCGCAGTGTCGGCGGTTCGTGCCGCAGGCAAGGCGGGCAAGGTGGCTGTAGTCGGTTACGACAATATCAATGCCATCAAGCCGATGCTCAAGGATGGTCGAGTGCTGGCCACTGCTGACCAGTTCGCAGCCAGACAGGCCGTTTTCGGTATCGAAGCAGCCTTGAAGCTGGTCAGGAAACAGCCTGTCGATAGCGTCAATGGCGTGATCGAAACCCCTGTCGAGCTCGTCACCAAACCCTGATCCCTGTCTGGTAATGGCGCCTGCCCGAACCGGGCAGGCGTCGGGAGAATCTTATGTCAGCACCTGTCCAGGATGCTGTTCTGTCCATCAGTGGAATCGGCAAGACCTACGCCCAACCGGTACTTGCCGATATCGAGCTGACGCTGATGCGCGGCGAAGTGCTGGCCCTGACCGGCGAGAACGGTGCCGGCAAAAGCACCTTGTCGAAGATCATTGGCGGGCTGGTAATACCCGATGCCGGTGTGATGCATTTCCACGGGCAGCCTTATCAACCGGCAAACCGTACGCAGGCTGAAAAGCTGGGTGTGCGCATGGTCATGCAGGAGTTGAATCTGCTGCCGACCCTGACGGTGGCGGAAAACCTGTTTCTGGATGACATGCCGCGGCGCCTGGGCTGGATCGATCGCAAGGTTCTGCGCGAAAACGCCATCAAGGCCATGGCTCAAGTCGGGCTGGAAGCCATCGACCCGGATACGCTGGTCGGTGATCTCGGCATCGGTCATCAACAGATGGTCGAAATCGCCCGTAACCTGGCTGGCGATTGTCATGTGCTGATTCTCGACGAGCCGACCGCGATGCTGACGTCGCGAGAAGTCGAGATGCTGTTCGAGCAGGTCAGCCGCCTGCAGGCACGTGGCGTCTCGATCATTTACATTTCCCACCGCCTTGAGGAACTGGCCAGGGTTGCCCAGCGCATTGCCGTGCTGCGTGACGGCAAGCTGGTCTGCGTGGAGCCCATTGCTCGCTATGACAGCGAGCAACTGGTCACGCTGATGGTCGGGCGAGAGCTGGGCGAGCATATCGACATGGGCGCTCGGCAGATTGGTGAAGTCGCGTTGTCGGTCAAGGGGCTGGGGCGTGGCGGCAAGGTGCAGGACGTTTCGTTTCAGGTTCGTCGCGGCGAGATTTTCGGTATTTCCGGCCTGATCGGCGCGGGACGAACCGAGCTTTTGCGCCTGATCTATGGTGCCGACAAGGCCGATAGCGGCAGCATCGAAGTGGGGCAACCATTGCGCGAAGCGACCATTCGCTCGCCGGCCGATGCAGTCGAACAGGGCATTGCGCTGATCACTGAAGACCGCAAGGGCGAAGGCCTGCTGATGTCGCAGTCCATCAGCGCCAACGTCGCGCTGGGCAATATGCCGGCGATTTCCCGGGGTGGTGTGGTCAGTGCCCGGGATGAACTGGCACTGGCGCAGCGGCAGGTTGCGGCCATGCGTATTCGCAGTTCCAGCCCGGCACAACTGGTTTCGGAGCTTTCCGGGGGCAATCAGCAGAAGGTGGTTATCGGTCGCTGGCTGGAGCGTGACTGCCCGGTAATGCTGTTCGACGAACCCACCCGGGGGATCGATGTGGGAGCCAAGTTCGACATCTACGCGCTATTGGGTGAACTGACCCGCCAGGGACGGGCGCTGGTGGTGGTGTCCAGCGATCTGCGGGAGCTCATGCTGATCTGTGACCGCATCGGCGTGCTGTCGGCAGGTCGCCTGATCGATACCTTCGAGCGCGACAACTGGACTCAGGATCAACTGCTCGCCGCTGCTTTTGCCGGCTATCAAAAACGTGATGCGTTGCTCAGCGAAGCGGCGCCCAGGAATGACTCATGAATAACCCTGTTTCCCAGACGCAGCCTTCAGCAGCCCGGAATTATTTCGGCCTCGGCACTTACCTCGGGCTGGCGGGCGCCTTGCTGGCGATGATTGTGCTGTTTTCGTTGCTCAGTGATCACTTCCTGTCGTACCAGACCTTCAGCACCCTGGCCAACCAGATTCCGGATCTGATGGTGCTGGCGGTGGGCATGACGCTGGTACTGATCATCGGCGGTATTGATCTGTCGGTGGGGTCGGTTCTGGCCCTGGCCGCTTCTGCGGTGAGCGTCGCGATTCTGGGCTGGGGCTGGAGCGTATTTCCCGCCGCCTTGCTGGGCATCGCCTGCGCGACCCTGGCGGGTACTCTTACCGGCTCCATCACCGTTGCATGGCGAATCCCGTCCTTTATCGTGTCGTTGGGCGTGCTGGAAATGGCACGCGGCGTGGCGTATCAGATGACGGACTCGCGCACGGCCTACATCGGTGACTCCTTCGCCTGGCTTTCCAATCCGCTGGCTTTCGGGATCTCGCCTTCGTTCCTCATCGCGCTGCTGGTGATCTTCATTGCTCAGGCGGTGCTGACGCGCACGGTATTCGGTCGTTACCTGATCGGCATCGGCACCAACGAAGAAGCCGTGCGTCTGGCAGGGATCAATCCCAAGCCTTACAAGATTCTGGTGTTTTCACTTATGGGCCTGCTGGCCGGTGTGGCGGCGCTGTTCCAGATATCCCGGCTGGAAGCGGCCGATCCCAATGCCGGTGCGGGCCTGGAACTGCAGGTCATCGCGGCAGTGGTGATTGGTGGAACCAGTCTGATGGGCGGGCGCGGCTCAATCATCAGCACCTTCTTTGGCGTGTTGATCATTTCCGTTCTGGCGGCAGGTCTTGCGCAGATCGGTGCATCGGAGCCCACCAAGAGGATTATCACCGGTGCCGTGATCGTGATCGCGGTGGTGCTGGATACCTATCGTAGCCACCGGGCACGGCGGCAGGGCTGATATGGCAACCATCAAAGACGTTGCGGCGCTCGCAGGGATTTCCTACACCACGGTGTCCCATGTGCTGAACAAGACCCGTCCGGTGAGCGACCCGGTGCGTATCAAGGTCGAGGCGGCCATTGCCCAGCTCGATTATGTGCCCAGTGCCGTTGCCCGCTCGCTCAAGGCCAAGACCACTTCGACGATCGGCCTGTTGATTCCCAATGGCATCAACCCTTATTTCGCCGAACTGGCGCGAGGGATCGAGGATCACTGCGAGCGTAACGGCTTTTGCGTGATCCTCTGCAACTCCGACGACAACCCGGAAAAACAGCGCAACTACTTGCGCGTGTTGCTGGAGAAACGCGTCGACGGCCTGATCGTTTCTTCGGTGGGCGGCGATGTCAGTATCGCGGGCGGTCTGGCAGAGGTTCGCACGCCTCTGGTGATCGTCGACCGCGAGCTTGAGGGCATCGATGCCGATATGGTGCGCATCGATCACGAGCACGGTGCCTATCTGGCGACTCGCCACCTGCTCGATCTGGGGCATCGCGATATTGCCTGCATCGGTGGCCCGGACAATACGGTGGTGGCCCAGATGCGTTTTGTCGGTTACCGGCGTGCCATGCAGGAGGCGGGTATCGAGGTGCCGCCTGAGTGGGCGATCCACAGTGATTTCAGCAGTTCCGCCGGTCATGAGGCGGCAGTCGGCCTGTTGGCCGGTCATCGACCTACCGCCATTTTTGCCGGTAACGACGTGATTGCCATTGGCGTGCTGCGGGCAGCGGCCGAGCGCAATATCCGGGTTCCCCGTGATCTGTCGGTGATCGGTTTCGACGATATCCAGATGAGCCGCTATGTCTACCCCGCGTTGACTACTGTCGGCCAGTCGATCATGCAGCTGGGGGAAACGGCTGCAGAAATGCTGCTATCCCGGATTATCGGAGCTTCGACCGAATCGTCCGGCAGGCGTCTTGTAACGCCCAGTGTCGTGGTGCGTGAATCCACTGCACCGCCGAACAATGCCTTCAATGAGTTGCGCTGAAATACAGCGCCGAGCGAATGAGCCATGCAAGCAAAAATAGTGATAGTGGGCAGTCTCAACATGGATCTGGTGATTCGCGCCCGGCGTTTGCCGCGACCCGGTGAAACACTTGCCGGAGAAACCTTCATGACCGTGCCCGGCGGCAAGGGGGCCAATCAGGCCGTTGCGGCTGCGCGCCTGGGCGGCAGCGTGGCGATGATCGGGTGCGTGGGTGAAGACGCCTATGGCGAACAGTTGCGAGGTGCGTTGCTGGCAGAAGGCATCGATTGTCGCGCCGTCACCTCGGCTTCCGGTGTGTCCACCGGGATTGCCTCCATTGTGGTGGATGACAACAGCCAGAACGCGATCATCATTGTCGCCGGGGGGAATGCTCAACTGACGCCTTCTCTGATCGGAGTGTTCGATGCACTGCTGGTCGCTGCCGAAGTGGTCATATGCCAGCTCGAAGTGCCGATGGAAACGGTGCACTACACCTTGTCCCGTGCCCGTGAGCTGGGCAAGACCGTCATTCTCAACCCCGCACCGGCTGCTGCGCCTCTGCCTCAGGAATGGTATCGATTGATTGACTATCTGATTCCCAATGAAAGCGAGGCGCAGGCGCTTACAGGAATCGTAGTGGATTCGCCCGCGTCGGCGCAGAAGGCCGCGACAGCGCTGCTGGCAGCCGGAGCACGTAATGTCATCATCACATTGGGAGAGCAGGGTAGCCTGCTGGCCAATGCCCAGGGTTTTGAGCATGTACCTGCGCAACGTGTGAAGGCGGTTGATACGACGGCAGCAGGTGATACCTTTGTCGGCGGTTTTGCCTCGGCTCTTTCGCAAGGCAGGAGCGAGTCCGAAGCGATCCGTTTTGCTCAGGTTGCGGCGGCACTGTCTGTCACCCGTGCCGGTGCGCAGCCTTCGATACCGACATTCGATGAAGTGCAGGAATTCAAAGCCTCATGAAAAAGACACCTCTTCTCAATATTGCCTTGTCCCGCGTGATCGCTTCACTGGGGCACGGCGATATCCTCATGATCGTCGATGCCGGCATGCCCGTGCCTGCAGGTGTCGAGCTGATCGACCTGGCCTTGACCCATGGTGTGCCGGATTTCGCCAGCGTGCTGGATGTCGTACTGACGGAAATGGAGGTCGAAAGCCATGTGCTGGCCAGCGAGATGCTGGAAGTTCAGCCGCCCGGGTTGCGAGTGATCGAAGCCCTGGCGCTCGATGAGCAATTGGGTCAGCAGCGCTGGGTGAGTCATGAGGAATTGAAAGTCTTGAGCCGTCGTGCCAAGGCTATCGTGCGTAGCGGGGAATGCCAGCCGTATAGCAATGTTGCCTTGGTGGCTGGAGTCGTTTTTTAAGGAAATATCCAACAGGGAGTAAACCATGCAGATATTGAAGTTTTCCAGGCAACTGCTGTGGAGTCTGTCGCTTTTGTCCATTCTCGGTATGAGTGCCGCCCAGGCGGCTGAAAAGCGCAACCTGATCATCGATACCGATCCGGGTGCCGACGATGTGGTCGCGTTGCTGCTGGCGCTGGCCTCTCCGGAAGAGCTGAACGTGCTGGCAATCACCACGGTGGCAGGCAATGTGCGTCTGGACAAGACCTCGCGCAATGCCAGACTTGCCCGCGAGTGGGCAGGGCGTGAGGAGGTGCCGATCTATGCCGGTGCGCCAAAGCCTCTGGTACGTACGCCGATCTATGCCGAAAACGTGCATGGTCAGGAAGGATTGCCGGGTGTGCCGATCCACGAGCCGGCAAAAGGGCTGGCCGAAGGTAACGCCGTCAATTACCTGATCGACACCCTGAAAAAAGCCGAGCCGCACAGCATCACCATTGCCATGCTCGGTCCGCAGACCAATCTGGCGCTGGCACTGGTTCAGGCTCCCGAGATCACCCAGGGGATCAAGGAAGTCGTGGTCATGGGCGGTGCGCACTTCAATGGCGGCAATATCACACCGACTGCCGAGTTCAACCTGTTCGCCGACCCCCATGCGGCACAGATCGTCCTGGCCAGCGGCGTCAAGCTGACCTATGTGCCGCTGGACGTGACCCACAAGATCCTGACCAGCGAGCAGCGTCTGCAGAAGATCGCGGCACTGGGCAATCAGGCGGGCAAGCTGGTCGGGGGAATTCTCGATGAGTACGTCAAGCTGGATATGGAGCATTACGGACTGCCCGGCGGTCCTGTCCATGATGCAAGCGTGATTGCCTGGCTGCTTCAGCCGGAGCTGTTTTCAGGTCGGCAGATCAATCTTGCCATCGACAGTCGCGATGGCATCGGCTTTGGTCAGACCGTCGCAGACTGGTACGGCACGCTCAAGCAGCCACAGAATGTGTTCTGGGTCGAGAATGGCGACGCTCAGGGCTTCTTCGATCTGCTGACCAGCCGGTTGGCGCGTTTGAAGTGAGTCGCTGTGCTTCAGGCAGGTAGCTCCACCGGGGAGTACCTGCTCAGCACCTGGCCGAGAAAGGTTCGGGCACCTTCGGTGCCCAGTTCCTTGATCAGCAGGTCGACTGCAATGATCGTAAGCTCTTCTGCCGTGCCCGGGCTGTGCGAGCAATGTCCCTGAGGCCATTTGGCCTTGATATCCGCATCGATGGATATGATTGTCATGTCTGTCTCGTCTCGTGTGAAAGCAGCGCATCATCCTGAGCGTTGCCGAATGCCTGGACGCCGTGTGCAGTAGATCATTCCACGCACAGGGTGACACTTCTACTTAGGCATCATGTCGGTTTATTAATAGCCTATGCGAATAAACGTTTTGTGACGATTTCCGGCTGCGTATGTACTCGTTCTCTGGGGCAGACTTTTGTGGCACGTGGGCCTGTGCCTGCAACCAATGCGCCTGGATGCGGTCGCACATGGTCTGAACATGTTCATTGGTAGAGGAGGGTGTATGCCCCGGAAATTTGCAACAGTGGGTTTTTTCGCTTTGACAGCTTTGCTGGCAGGATGCAGTTCCACATCGGGATCGTCTCCCGAGCCTGCCCAGGCAGCCTCTCATGCAGGGCATGGGCGCTGCGATGCGGCTCAGGCCCAGTCGGCGGTAGGGCAGCAGGCTTCGGCTGCATTGCTGGCCCAGGTGCGTACTCAATCCGGTTCGAACGAAGCGCGGATTCTGGGTCCCAACGATATGGTCACGCTGGAGTATCGGTCCGACCGCGTGAATATCAATGCGGATGCCAGTGGCAAGGTGATTCGCGTCAACTGCGGTTGATGCCTGCATTTCCCTTTTCCATAAAAAAACCCGTCCAATGAGACGGGTTTTTTTCAAGTCAGGTGGATCAGACCACAGTGACTTCTTCTGCTTGCATGCCTTTCTGGCCTTTGGCAGCAACGAAAGAAACGGTCTGGCCTTCTTTCAGGCTTTTGAAACCGTCGCTCTGGATTGCTTTGAAGTGTACGAACAGATCGTCACCGCCACCTTGTGGAGTGATAAAGCCGAAGCCTTTTTCATCGTTGAACCATTTTACGGTGCCGGTTTGGCGATTAGACATGGTGTATCTCCAAGAACATAGTTTTTCAGTAGAACGTGCTGCTCAGGCCAACTGGGCACACCGAGGCATAATAGTCGAAATGTACGAAAAGAGAGTCATTCAGGTAGGAACTTTGAATTAAAAGCGAATAGATGCAAGGCATCATATTGCTGTTTTGTAAAAGTGATATCACCGGTCGGGCGAGGAGGACAGGTGCTTGTGGTGCGCCGAAAGCCCCGTCTTGCGGGGCTTTCGGGAATATTTGCCATGGCCTTTGGCAGTTGTTGATGAAGTTTTGCTTCAGGCCGCGGCGGGAATTATTTTTTTGCCGCGCTGCAGTTTTCGGCGACCAGTTTCTGCAGTTTCGAAGCCAGGGCCGGGTTTTGAGTCGCGTCGGCGTTGAGGCTGGCGATCTCCTTGTCCGAGAAATGGCTGTCGACCTGTTTTGCGCCGCAATCGCAATGGGCCTTGGCCGTCTTGTCGTCCAGATTGTGCTGTTTCGCAGCATTGACACATTCTTGAGTGAAGGCAGAGCGAGTCGCACTGTCCATGGCCGCGTGAGCAGTCAGCGGGCCGGCCAGGGCGGCACAGGCAAGCAGGGCAGGCATAAGGTGAAAGCGCTTCATGGTGTTCTCCTTTGCTGGAAGAGTCATACAGGAACCCGACTTATTCAGACGGCCTTGAGCGGCTCCAGTTCAGGCGATATGCAAAAACGCTCTATTTCCATACTCATCGGGCAGGTTGTGCGTGTGAATCGACTTGGCTGTGCTAGGATGCGCGTCCTGTAGATTCTTTGCCCCGTGGCTCAATGGTCATCGGCGCGGCACATGCAGGTTTTTTCGCACAATCCAGTCATCTGGTTCGGTTGAAGGTTGGCCTGAAAGGCTCCTGCCACTGTGAGGCAGGCATACCACCGAATCACGTACTGGCTCATCCCAACCCACGTGACCTTTGGTAGGGGTCACCACTAGGAGAGGAGGCGCCATGCCCACCATTACTCTTCCCGACGGCAGTCAACGTTCATTCGATCATCCGGTTTCCGTAGCCGATGTCGCGCTTTCCATTGGTGCCGGTCTGGCCAAGGCCACCGTAGCCGGCAAGGTCGACGGCAAGCTCGTAGATGCCTGCGACCTGATCGAAGGCGATGCCAGCCTGCAGATCATTACTCCCAAGGATCAGGAAGGGCTGGAAATCATCCGTCACTCCTGCGCTCACCTTGTAGGGCATGCCGTCAAGCAACTGTACCCGACCGCCAAGATGGTCATCGGTCCGGTCATCGACGATGGCTTCTATTACGATATCGCCTACGAGCGCCCGTTCACGCCTGACGACATGGCGGCCATCGAGCAGCGCATGCAGCAGCTGATCGAGAAGGATTACGACGTCATCAAGAAGGTGACGCCGCGTGCAGAAGTGATCGAAGTGTTCACTTCGCGCCAGGAAGACTACAAGCTGCGTCTGGTCGAGGACATGCCCGATCAGCAGACCATGGGCCTGTACTATCACGAAGAATACGTCGACATGTGCCGCGGTCCGCACGTGCCGAACACCCGTTTCCTCAAGTCCTTCAAGCTGACCAAACTGTCCGGTGCCTACTGGCGCGGCGATGCCAAGAACGAGCAGTTGCAGCGCGTCTACGGTACGGCCTGGGCGGACAAGAAGCAACTGGCTGCCTATATCCAGCGTATCGAAGAAGCCGAAAAGCGTGACCATCGCAAGATCGGCAAGCGCCTGGGCTTGTTTCACACTCAGGAAGAAGCGCCGGGTATGGTGTTCTGGCATCCGCAGGGCTGGACCCTGTATCAGGTGCTTGAGCAGTACATGCGTAAAGTGCAGCGCGAGAACGGCTATCTGGAGATCAAGACGCCACAGGTGGTCGACCGCTCGCTCTGGGAGAAATCCGGGCACTGGGCCAACTACGCCGACAACATGTTCACCACCGAGTCCGAGAGTCGCGACTACGCCATCAAGCCGATGAACTGCCCATGCCACGTGCAGGTATTCAATCAGGGCCTGAAGAGCTACCGTGAGCTGCCAATGCGTCTGGCCGAATTCGGTGCCTGCCACCGCAACGAGCCGTCGGGTGCCCTGCACGGCATCATGCGCGTACGTGGCTTCACTCAGGACGACGCGCACATTTTCTGCACCGAAGAGCAGATGCAGTCCGAGTCGGCAGCCTTCATCAAGCTGACCCTGGATGTGTATGCCGATTTCGGTTTCAAGGATATCGAGCTCAAGCTGTCGACCCGTCCTGAAAAACGCGTGGGTTCCGATGACTTGTGGGATCGTGCCGAATCGGCACTGGCTGCTGCGCTGGACAGCGCGGGGCTGCCTTATGATCTGCAGCCGGGCGAGGGCGCTTTCTATGGTCCGAAGATCGAGTTTTCCCTGAAGGACTGCCTCGGCCGCGTCTGGCAGTGTGGTACCTTGCAGCTCGATTTCAACCTGCCGATCCGTCTGAGCGCCGAGTACGTCTCGGAAGACAACGGTCGCAAGCATCCGGTCATGTTGCACCGTGCCATCCTCGGTTCTTTCGAGCGTTTCATCGGTATTCTGATCGAACACTACGAAGGTGCATTCCCGGCCTGGCTTGCTCCGACGCAGGCAGTGATCATGAATATCACTGATAAACAGGCAGATTTTGCTCTCGAAGTCGAAAAAACTCTGGCTCAAAGCGGATTTCGTGCCAAGTCTGACTTGAGAAATGAAAAGATCGGCTTTAAAATCCGCGAGCATACTTTGCTCAAGGTCCCTTATCTCCTCGTTATCGGAGATCGGGAAGTTGAAACGCAAACTGTCGCTGTGCGTACCCGCGAAGGCGCTGACCTCGGTTCAATGCCGGTCGCCCAATTCGCTGAATTCCTCGCACAAGCGGTTTCCCGGCGTGGTCGCCAAGATTCGGAGTAATTATTATTAAGCGTGAAATGAGACAAGATAAACGAGCTGCACCCAAGGCCCCGATCAATGAGAATATCTCGGCCCGCGAGGTTCGGTTAATTGGCGCTGACGGCGAGCAGATTGGCATCGTCTCGATTGATGAAGCGCTTCGTATAGCCGAAGAGGCGAAGCTGGATCTGGTAGAGATTTCTGCCGACGCAGTACCTCCGGTCTGCCGTGTCATGGACTACGGCAAATCGATCTTCGAAAAGAAGAAGCAGATTGCTGCTGCGAAGAAAAACCAGAAGCAGATCCAGGTTAAAGAAATCAAGTTTCGTCCAGGGACGGAGGAAGGGGATTACCAGGTAAAACTACGCAACCTGGTACGTTTCCTGAGTGACGGGGACAGGGCCAAGGTATCCTTGAGATTCCGCGGTCGTGAGATGGCCCACCAGGAGCTGGGTATGGATCTGTTGAAGCGGGTTGAAGCTGACCTGGCCGAATACGGTTCCGTCGAACAGCATCCTAAGATGGAAGGACGCCAGCTGATCATGGTCATCGCCCCGAAAAAGAAGAAGTAACCACCAGGGCACGGCAGGCCTTGCGGTTATGTTTATCAATTGAATGCGGAGTATCCGAACATGCCAAAGATGAAGACTAAAAGTGGTGCAGCTAAGCGGTTTTTGAAAACTGCTAACGGCATCAAGCACAAACACGCTTTCAAGAGCCACATCCTGACCAAAATGTCGACCAAGCGTAAGCGTCAACTGCGCGGTAGCAGCTTGCTGCATCCGTCTGACGTGGCAAAAGTCGAGCGCATGCTGCGCCTTCGTTAATTTTGATCAAGAATAGAGGAAGTAACTCATGGCTCGTGTAAAGCGTGGCGTCATTGCCCGTAAGCGTCACAAGAAAATTCTGAAACTTGCTAAAGGCTACTACGGCGCGCGTTCACGCGTATTCCGTGTTGCCAAGCAAGCGGTAATCAAGGCAGGCCAATACGCCTACCGTGACCGTCGTCAGAAAAAACGTCAGTTCCGCGCTCTGTGGATCGCTCGTATCAACGCTGGTGCTCGTACCAACGGCCTGTCCTACAGCCGTTTGATCGCTGGTCTGAAAAAGGCGTCCATCGAGATCGACCGTAAGGTTCTGGCTGATCTGGCAGTGAACGAAAAAGCGGCGTTTGCTGCGATTGTCGAGAAAGCTAAAGCCTCTTTGGCCTAAGTCCCCGACAATCACCGCCTCCGGGTTCCGGAAGCGGTTTTGAACGTCATAAATAGGGGAAGAGCCTTTGGCTCTTCCCCTATTTCGTATCTGGAGTCTGTACATGGAAAACCTGGACGCGCTGGTCTCGCAAGCTCTTGAGGCTGTGCAAAGCGCCGAAGATATCAATGCCCTGGAGCAAATCCGGGTTCACTACCTCGGCAAGAAAGGCGAGTTGACTCAGGTGATGAAGACCCTGGGGAACCTGCCTGCTGAAGAGCGCCCGCAAGTCGGCGCCCTGATCAACGTTGCCAAGGAACGTGTCACAGAGGTTCTCAATGCCCGCAAGGCGTCGTTTGAGCAGGCAGAACTGACTGCCAGGCTCGCGGCCGAGTGCATTGACGTGACCTTGCCGGGACGCGGTCAGACCTCCGGTGGTCTGCACCCGATCACCCGGACTCTGGAACGTATCGAACAATTCTTCACCCATATCGGCTACGGCATTGCCGAAGGCCCTGAGGTCGAAGACGATTACCATAACTTCGAGGCGCTCAACATCCCTGGCCACCACCCGGCGCGGGCGATGCATGACACCTTCTATTTCAATGCGAACATGCTGCTGCGTACCCACACCTCGCCGGTGCAGGTGCGGACCATGGAGTCGCAACAGCCGCCGATCCGCATCGTCTGCCCGGGTCGTGTATACCGCTGTGATTCGGATATCACCCACTCGCCGATGTTCCACCAGATCGAAGGCCTGCTGGTCGACCGCGATATCAACTTTGCGGATCTGAAAGGCACCATCGAAGAGTTCCTGCGCGTGTTCTTCGAGAAAGAGCTGGCGGTGCGTTTCCGTCCTTCGTTCTTCCCGTTCACCGAGCCTTCCGCTGAAGTCGATATGGAATGCGTGATGTGCAGCGGCAAGGGCTGTCGCGTCTGCAAACAGACCGGCTGGCTGGAAGTCATGGGCTGCGGAATGGTCCACCCGAACGTGCTGCGCATGTCCGGCATCGACCCTGAAGAGTTCCAGGGCTTTGCTTTCGGCATGGGTGTCGAGCGTCTGGCAATGCTGCGTTACGGCGTCAATGATTTGCGCCTGTTCTTCGACAACGACCTGCGGTTCCTGGCGCAATTTCGCTAGAACGCATGCCCGTAACGAATCTATTAGGAGAGCAGGATGAAATTCAGTGAACAATGGTTGCGTGGCTGGGTAAGCCCGCAGGTTTCCCGTGACGAGCTGGTTGCCCGTCTGTCGATGGCCGGTCTTGAGGTTGACAGCGTTACGCTGGCCGCCGGCGTCTTCACCGGTGTGGTCGTAGGCGAAGTCCTGAGCACCGAGCAGCACCCCGATGCTGACAAGCTGCGCGTTTGTCAGGTCAGCAATGGCAGCGAAACACTGCAGGTCGTATGTGGCGCGCCGAACGTGCGTCCGGGTCTGAAAATTCCTTTCGCAATGATCGGTGCCGAGCTTCCTGGCGACTTCAAGATCAAGAAGGCCAAGCTGCGCGGTGTCGAGTCCAACGGCATGCTGTGTTCCGCTGCCGAACTTCAACTGGGCGAGGGTAACGATGGCCTGATGGAGTTGGCGGCCGATGCGCCAGTGGGTCAGGACATTCGTGTTTACCTGGAGCTGGACGATGCCAGCATCGAAGTCGACCTGACACCGAACCGTGGCGACTGCCTGTCGGTTGCCGGTCTGGCTCGTGAAGTCGGCGCGCTTTATGCGGCCGAGGTCACTCGTCCGCACGTGGCGCCTGTGGCTGCCGTGCATGACGAAGTACGTCCTGTCGAGCTGCTGGCTCCTGCTGCCTGCCCACGTTATCTGGGGCGTGTGATTCGCAACGTCGACCTGTCGCGTCCTACTCCGTTGTGGATGGTAGAGCGTCTGCGTCGTTCGGACGTGCGCAGCATCGATGCAGCTGTCGATATCACCAACTACGTCATGCTGGAACTGGGTCAGCCGTTGCATGCCTTCGATCTGGCCGAAATCAATGGCGGGATTCGTGTGCGCATGGCCGAGGATGGCGAGAAACTGGTCCTGCTCGACGGTCAGGAAGTCAGCCTGCGCGCCGACACCCTGGTCATTGCCGACCACCAGCGCGCCCTGGCCATCGCTGGCGTCATGGGTGGCGAGCACAGCGGCGTTACTACCAAGACTCGCGATATCTTCCTGGAAAGTGCTTTCTTCGACACCATTTCGGTGGCCGGCAAGGCTCGTTCCTATGGTTTGCACACCGATGCCTCGCACCGTTACGAGCGTGGTGTGGACTGGCAGCTTGCCCGTGAAGCCATGGAGCGTGCTACTGGTCTGCTGCTGGAAATCACCGGCGGTGAAGCCGGTCCGGTCATCGAAGTGGTCAGCGAACAGCACCTGCCATCGATTGCCTCCGTGACCCTGCGTGCAAGCCGTGTCGAGCAAATGCTCGGTCTGGTCATTGAAAACGCTGAAATCGAACGTCTTCTGACTGCTCTGGGCTTGAAGCTGAGCAGCGAGGCTGCCGGTCAGTGGCGCGTTGAAGTGCCAAGTCATCGTTTCGACATCAGCCTTGAAGTCGACCTGATCGAAGAGCTGGCGCGTCTGTACGGTTATAACCACCTGCCGGTTCGTTACCCGCAAGCCCGCCTGGCACCCCAGGCCAAGGCTGAAGCGCGTGGCGATCTGCCTGAGCTGCGTCGTCTGCTGGTTGCCCGTGGCTATCAGGAAGCGATCACCTATAGCTTCATTGATCCGAAGCTGTTCGAACTCTTCAATCCGGGCGTTCAGCCGCTGCTGCTGGCCAATCCGATCTCCAACGACATGGCAGCCATGCGCTCCTCGTTGTGGCCGGGTCTGGTCAAGGCGTTGCAACATAACCTCAACCGTCAGCAGGATCGCGTTCGCATGTTCGAAAGCGGACTGCGTTTTGTCGGCCAGCTTGAGGGTCTCAAGCAAGAGCCTATGCTTGCTGGGGTGGTTTGCGGCAGCCGCTTGCCTGAAGGCTGGGCACAAGGCCGTGATGCCGTCGATTTCTTCGACGTGAAAGCGGACGTGGAAGCGGTGCTTGGTTTTGCTGGCGCGCTGGGTGAGTTCATCTTCTCGGCAGGTCAGCATCCGGCCCTGCACCCCGGTCAGACTGCTCGCATCGAGCGCGATGGTCGTGAAGTCGGTTTCCTGGGCGCCATTCATCCGGAACTGGCAAAAGCGCTGGGCCTTGATCGTCCGGTATTCGTGTTCGAGCTGGTCCTGGCTGAGGTGGCCACAGGCCGTCTGCCGAAATTCCACGAGCTTTCCCGCTTCCCGGAAGTGCGTCGCGACCTGGCTCTGCTGGCTGATCGGGACGTCAATGCAAGCGCAGTTCTTGACGTTATTCGTGAAAATGCAGGCGAATGGCTCACGGACCTCAGGCTATTTGACGTTTATCAGGGTAAAGGCATTGATCCGCATAGAAAAAGCCTTGCAGTTGGCTTGACCTGGCAGCATCCATCGCGCACTCTTACTGACGATGAGGTAAACGCAACGACACTTGCTATCCTCAATTCACTTGAGGAACGGTTAAACGCCACGTTAAGGAAGTAGCGTATGGGGGCTCTGACGAAAGCTGAGATGGCCGAACGTCTGTACGAAGAGCTGGGCCTGAATAAACGAGAAGCCAAGGAATTGGTTGAGCTGTTCTTTGAGGAAATCAGGCACGCTCTGGAAGACAACGAACAGGTGAAATTGTCCGGATTCGGCAATTTCGACCTGCGCGACAAACGCCAGCGGCCTGGTAGAAATCCAAAGACCGGCGAGGAGATTCCGATCACTGCTCGCCGTGTGGTCACCTTTCGTCCAGGGCAGAAGTTGAAGGCCCGAGTTGAGGCTTATGCTGGAACCAAGTCATAACGACGAGCTACCGCCTATCCCGGGCAAACGCTACTTCACCATTGGTGAAGTCAGCGAGCTCTGCGCGGTCAAGCCGCACGTTCTGCGTTATTGGGAGCAGGAGTTTCCTCAACTCAACCCCGTCAAGCGACGCGGAAACCGTCGGTATTATCAGCGCCAGGACGTGCTGATGATCCGCCAGATCCGCGGTTTGCTCTACGACCAGGGCTTCACCATCGGTGGAGCCCGGTTGCGTCTTTCCAGTGGCGAAGCGAAGGACGATACCCAACACAACAAGCAGATGATCCGGCAGATGATTGCCGAGCTGGAAGATGTCCTTGTCATTCTTCGTGCATGATGAGTGAGCAAGATACTTCCATAATTCAAAAGCTTAGGGTATATTCCTCATCGCTTTCGCAAGTTGCGAAACAGTTTCACGCCTAGTCGGGGCGTAGCGCAGTCCGGTAGCGCACTAGCATGGGGTGCTAGGGGTCGAGTGTTCGAATCACTCCGTCCCGACCATATTTTTCAATGACTTAGCCCAATCTGTGAAGGTTGGGCTTTTTCATGTGCGTGAGATATGCGGGACTTCTTGCTTTTTCGCGCCTGCCTCCTCTTCAAGATTGTCAGAACCGGTCCGCGTTCTCAGCTTCTATCAGATACTGCCGTTCTTATGGCTGAGCAGCGCTGTACAACCTTTCTTTATTGAAGGCGACTGCCAATCCTGCGATTTAACAGATATCGAGACGAAGCGTTGATAAGCCCTTATCGAGAAGCAGTCCGTGCTCCAGTAAGAAAATATCGAGTTCATGATTTTCTTCTGTGCATATCGCAAGGCATCCCGCGGCGGTTTCTGGCCTTGAGCAGCCATAAGCTTTAGTGGACGGCTTGGGGGGCTTGCTCAGTTATGGGCAGCCGCTCGTCTAACAACTCTGCACTCCCAGCCCCCCTGACTCTCTCATTCGATACACGCGCAGAAAACCTGCGTACAGAAGGAGAGCAACCATGGGAATCGAAGACAACGGGCCTGAAAGTGCTTACCCAGGGCCGGCTGAAAAGACGACCGATACGGGTGAAGATCATGGCTCCGGTCTTGAGCAAGCCCGGTCTGAGCCAAAGCAGGGTAGTGACGAGCGGCCAGAAGACTGGAATCCGCCTCCAGAAAGCCCGGAGTCTGGCGGCGAAGCTCAAACAAATCTTGAAAATGATGAAGGACCTGAAACTGACAGCCTTATCGATTCGGAGTAGGTGTTTTTAGCTTCTTACCTGAATAGTCCTCCAGGAAATCGAGTAGCCCCGGCCTTATGCCAATTACACCATGCTGTTCTGTTGCTGGTGTGCAGTATCGACATAAAAATTTACACATGCTCCGTCAGACAAAAACCACATCTGCAACCTTGGGCTAGACTCAAGTGTCAACCCGCGATGTAGCGTCTACAGGGACGGTCAAATGCTTTCTCATCTCGAATTGCGTCATGTTATGGAAGTGGCCTTCAGGCCTTCGATCTGCAAATGCACCATCACCCCGGACGGATTGATGTCCATCGAACTGAGAAACCCGGAAACCCATATCCCGGAACTGACCATGACCGGCATTTCGACTGCCAAACTCAGTGGAGGTCGCGCCATTGCGGCCTTGGTGGGGGAAATCAAGGACGAGGCCAGACGCGTCAAGGCGGCTGACAAGGAGGAGATCAAGCGCCAGGGATAGGGCGGATATGACAAGCCCGCATCTGGCGGGCTTGGTGTTTTTAAGGCTTTCCTTCAAAACCTCGCGTCTGCGTTACGAATATCGTGCTTTCTTCCTCGCCACCACTAAAGATTCCCGCTCAATATCCGATGCAGTATGCAACCTTCCTCGGATACACATCATGTTCAATTCCCATTTGAAACAAGCCAACAAGGCACTGGAACTTCGACTCGCCATGCTGGAGCAGGCCAGTCAGGCTCTGGATTTAGAGACTGTAGCAGCAGTACTGGATGGTCGAGGGAACGTGAAATCCATCAATTCCCTGTTTGAAGCCGAGCTCGGCTATTCGCCCAGCGATGTGGTCGGGCGTCGTCTTGAGGAATTGAGTCCGTCGGAGCTCAGCGGTGATGTCCACCAGAAGCGGGCTCTGGGTGCTATTCGGGAAGGGAAGCACTTCAGCGGGACGCTGCGGTTGAATCACAAGCAGGGTTCCAAGGTCTGGCTGCGAACGATTGTCGTGCCATTGAGGAATGAAACCGGTGGTGTCGAACAGATCACGCTGTACTCGAGCGTATTGACGCGCACCATCGAGGCTTCGCGGGAGAATGAGGCGCTGGTCAATGCTTTGCAGCGTTCGACCGCTGTCATCGATTTCACGCTCGATGGAATTGTGACCGGCGCAAACGACAATTTCCTCAAGGCCATGGGCTATGAACTTGCCCAGATCAAAGGCAAGCATCACAGCATCTTTTGTACTCCGGAGGAATCCGGTTCAGAGGCTTATAAAAGCTTCTGGGAAAGGCTGCGCAGAGGCGAATTCATTGTCGACCGTTTCCGCCGTATCGATAAATACGGTCGGGATGTGTGGCTTGAAGCCTCTTACAACCCCATTACGGATGCGAATGGCAAGCTGTATAAAATTGCCAAGTTCGCAACCGTTATCACTGACCAGGTCGAGCGCGAAAAGGCGGTGTCCGAGGCATCGAATATGGCGTATCAGACCTCTGTCCAGACTGACACTACTGCCCAGCAGGGGCGCGCAGTGATCAAGAATACGGTCGAGGTCCTGGATCGTCTGACCCGGTCCATGCAGGAGGCGACTCAAGGCATCGAAGCGCTTGATTCCCAGAGTCAGGTGATCGGGACAATCGTCAAGACCATCAGCAGTATTGCCGAGCAGACGAACCTGCTCGCTCTCAACGCTGCCATCGAAGCCGCCCGGGCCGGTGAGCAGGGCAGAGGTTTTGCCGTGGTGGCGGACGAGGTTCGACAACTGGCTTCCCGGACCACCAAGGCAACGGAAGATATCGTGAGTGTGGTCAAGGAAAACCAGAGCCTTGCTTCCGGCGCTGTTGGCGTGATCGAGCGCAGTACGGAGCAGGCCAGCGAGGCGCTGAACCTGGCCAACGATGCAGACCGCGTGATCCAGGAGATTCAGCAAGGTGCGAACTCCGTGGTGCGTGCAGTCAGCAGCTTCGTTACTCAGAACTCGAACTGAACGTTCGGCCTGACAGTTTAGCGGTCAGCATTGTCGAGTGCGGGTGTGGGGCGTTTGTTGAAAGCGCTCTAGACTCGCACGGCCGTATACAGCGCCTTGATCAAGTCCGACTGGGTAATGATGCCCACCAGATGGCGTTGGGCGTCGATGATCGGCACATGTCGATGGCCATTTTCCGAAAACACCGGCACCAGATCGGTCAGCAGGCGCTCGGCACTGGCGACGCGTACCTTGCGGGTCATGATCTCGCCGACAATGCTCGCCGGTTGCTTGTTGCTGACTTGACGCAGCAGTGCCCGCAGATGCCAGCCCACGCCTTCGTGGGCGTCCAGGTCGATCTGTTTCATGAAATCGGCCACTGTCACGATGCCCATCAGATGGCGTTGCCGGTCAATCACCGGTAACGCCTTGATCTTGTGTCGACGCATCAAGGCCCAGGCTTCGCGCAGAGGCATTTCCTGGCGGGCGACTATCGGTGTCGTGCTCATCACGTCTGCGCAGCGTATCTCGCCCATCTTGCGTTGGTAGGCCGAGGCTTCTGCCCGTTCCAGCAGTTCATGCAGATCGTCTCGACTGACGTCCAGCACCTGGTTGTAATGGGCCAGGGCGGCATCCAGATCCGCATCACTGAAACGGCTGGCAGGCGAGTCGCTTTTCGCCTGCTGAACATGAGGCCAGGGACGGCGGGTCAGATTGTTGTAGACCACGCCCGCGGCCACCAGCAGCAGTGAATCGAGCATCACCGGGCTCAGCGCGTATATAAACTGATCGCAACCGGTAATCACCATCAACAGCGCCGCTGCGCCTCCCGGCGGATGCAGGCAACGGGTCGCCAGCATCGCGGCAATCGCCAGGCTGACTGCCAGGGCGGCAGCCAGTGTGGCATCGGGAATCCATTTGGCGCAGGCAATGCCCGCCAGCGCCGAAACCGTATTACCGCCCACCACCGACCAGGGCTGCGCCAGCGGGCTCGATGGCACGGCAAACACCAATACCGCACTGGCCCCGATGGGCGCGACGATAGCCATGGCCAGAAGGTTGTGTTCCATGGCGAGTGCGCCGTGCAGCCAGAGCGCTGCAACGCTTGCGACCAACAGAATTCCCAGGGCCGCGCCGCTGCTGGCGCGTAACTTCTCTCGAGTGTCGATGGCGTGGGGCGCAGGCCATAGCGAGCGCAAGCGCGCCGCAAGGGTCATGTTGGACGGTGAAGGCATGTTCAGGGCAACCGTGAATAATTGAAAACCATGGGGCGCACGGCCCCGGACTGCTGTGGTGTTTCAGCGTGGGATTCCCCAGCGTAGAGGCTGTTCCCGTACATTTTCTTCTTCGTGGACGCCGACAGAGGTCTTGAGCAGATCGCTGCGGCTGACAAGCCCCACAACTTCGAGACTGTCTGCGTCGCGGACCACTGGGATGCGTTCAAGCCCCAGGGCAAGCAGGCGTCCGGCTAGCTGGCGGCAGTTATCACCGGGCAGGCAGAAGGCGGGCGGTTCTGAAAACAGATCGCCCAGGCGTTTGGCAGGGGCATTCATGGCCTGGCGATCGACCATCCCGAGCAAGCGGCCCTGCTGCACGACCGGGTAGGCTCGATGTGCCTGGCTGCTGCCGAAGGCCTGTTCACGGACGTGATCGACAGAGTCGTCGGCATCGAGGATCAGCACCTGACGTGTCATGATCTCGCCTGCTTCGTGACGTTCCAGCGGATCCACCGAGTATTCCCGATAGATATGCAAACCCCGACGGGCGATTTTTTCGGTCATGATCGATCGCTTGGCGACCAGTACCGTCAGTGCATAGGCCACAGTGACGGTCAGCAGCAGGGGTAGCAGGGCTTCCAGGTCATGGCTCAGCCCCAGAGCGAAAACCACAGCAGTCAGTGGCGCACCGAGCACACCGGCCAGCGTCGCGGCCATGCAGACCAGTGGCCAGAGCGCGCCCTGGCCATCGGGTAGCACATGGGCCAATGCTGCGCCCAGGCCGGCTCCGAGCATCAGTAGCGGTGCAAGTACGCCACCGGAAGTGCCGGAACCCAAAGCGATGACCCAGATGATTGCCTTGACCGCCAGCAATGCCAGCGCGGCACTCAGCAGTAAATGATTGTTGAGCAGATCGCGAATGACATCGAAACCGATACCCAGTGCACGAGGCTCGAAATAGCCGCCAACACCAATCGCCAGACCACCCAGCGCCGGCCACCACATCCAGTGCAATGGCAGACGACCGAACAGGTCCTCGACCCGGTACAACGACCAGGAAAGCACCATGCACAGCATCCCGCTGGCCAGCCCGGCGATGACGCAACCCCACATGATAATCGGAGTTACGGCAGGTGTTTGCACGGCGAACAGGGGTTCGCTGGACAGCAACTGCCCACGCAGGAAACCTGCAACCGCACAGGCAATCGCAACCGGTACCAGACTGCGCGGGCGAAGCTCGAACAACAGCAGTTCCACGGCCAGCAGGACCGCGGCAATCGGAGTACCGAATACGGCGGTCATACCGGCAGTGGCACCGGCTACCAGCAGCGTCTTGCGCTCGGCGGCGCTGAGTTGAATGTGCTGGGCAAGCAGCGATCCGATCGAACCGCCGGTCATGATGATCGGACCCTCGGCTCCAAATGGCCCGCCACTGCCAATCACAATGGCCGAAGACAGCGGCTTGAGCGCGGCGACCCGAAACGACAGCTTGCTCTTGCCGAACAGAATCGCCTCGATGGCTTCGGGAATGCCATGTCCACGGATCTTGCTGGAGCCATAACGAGCCATCAGCCCCACGATCAGGCCGCCGAGCACGGGCAAGGCAATGGCCCACAAGCCCAGATGACTGTCAGCCGGGGAGACGGCGGCAAACGAAAGACGCTGAAAGTAAAAAAGATTGGTGAACAGATGAATCAATGCCAACAGAAGGGCCGCAGCAGTCACGGCCAGGGCACCAATCGGCACTGACAGGGCAACCAGGGCCAGCATCCTGTAGCTCACGGCAAAGTCACGTTTATGCTGCATGGCTCACTCCTGCTCGAAAGGCACGCGGAAACGCTTGCCGGCCGACTTGAGCTCTTCGCGATGCAGAAAAGCCAGTTGTGCCAGCACCTCACTGCCTTTGTCGGTAAGACTGACCTGTACCTCACGCCGGTCCGCGACGTTGCGTTGAGTCTTCACCAGTTCTAGAGCCTCGCAACGTTTCACCAGCGCCGCTGCTCCATGCGGCACGATCTGCAAACGCTCAGCCAGTTCACCCACGGTTGCCCAGTCGCGCTCGCTGAAGCCCTGGGTATGCAGCATCAGAAGGTACTGCTGGGAAGTAACACCGCAGGTCTGCACGGCCTCTTCGGAAAAACGCAGGAAACGCCTCAGTTGATAACGGAATTCGGACAGGGTTTCAAAATCCTGCTTGTGGAGGGTGTCAGCCATGGGCATAGCGTCGTTTCGGCTCAGGGAAGGGCGGCATTTATATCATGGCGTGATGTATTTTGGCGATGCTGGATCATGTCGATTCGCCAATGCACAGGACCCATGGCCGAATCCTGATTGATGGCCATTTGTGGTCAAGCATCCACCACTCATCGCTTGCCTTGCACTCCTGAACCCCTGGCGTTTCTCACTACAAAGCGCAGATATCCTGTGCTTCACGCGGAGAATGGTCATGGAAATTGACGAGAATGCACCGGGTAATGTTTCACAAAGCCCCGCTACCAGACCGACGGACAGCGAAACCGGTTTTGATGCCGATCCAGCCCTGGATGATCTCAACAATGATGAGAGCGACGATCCGGATCTACCGGTCAACCCGCCGGTAGACGAAGATGAAGAGCCGCCACTCAGATAGGCCCCGATAGGAGTGAATCGGGCGGCGCTCCGCTCATTCGCGAAAGGTACATCCAAAGGGAATGTATCGCCTTCAATGCAGTCATTCGCGAATGAACTCGCTTTCCCCGAGAGAGTACCTGCCCGAACCACTCAATCTCACAGCCAGCCCGCTACGAATTGCATGACGCGAAGATTCCCGTCGGCACTTCCTTGTTTGTTCCGGTAGATAGATTGTTACCAGATCCGTAAGAGTCATTCTCATTTTGCGTGGGTGACAATCTGACGCAGGTAGCGGCTTTTTTGGTATCGTTAAAAAAGTAACCGTTTAGTTAATAATTTTTCGCAGACATCGGGCCCGATGTTCAGAGCCGGAAAATCCTACAGTGGGCTTTGCCTCTGAGCCGACGGAAAAGCCTCTTTTCTCAAGGGTTCATGCATCAGCAGGATCATGCAACATGACTAAGTCTCAACCTTCGGCATCCTTCAGTCGCTGGCCCATCCGGGTTGTCGCGCTGGGTGTGCTGGTCTTTGGATTGCTTTTCGCCGCAGGAGGCGGCTATCTCGTCACGCTGGGCGGCAGTTGGTACTTTCTGCTGGCTGGTCTTGGACTGATTGCATCAAGCGTTCTGCTCTTCAGGCAACGTCTTGCGGGTGCCTGGCTGTTCGCTGCGCTGATGGCACTTACGGTGATCTGGGCGCTGGTCGATGCCGGGCTGAATTTCTGGCCGCTGATCTCGCGGTTGTTCGCTCTGGGTGTCCTCAGCCTGTTGGTGGCGCTGATCTATCCGGCGCTGTGCAGGGCCAATGGCTTGAAGGGCGGTGCTGCCGGATACGCGCTGGCGGGTGCTTTGCTTATCGCCATTGTTGCGTCTGGTGCGGGAATGTTCGTGCCCCATGCCTCGGTTTCTCCTGACGGCAATGGCCCGGGCCTGACCCGTGTCGATCCGGCAAAGGCGCAGAAAGACTGGCAGCACTACGGTAATGATGAAGGCGGCAGCCGTTTCGCAGCGCTGGACCAGATCAACCGCAGCAACGTCTCGGAACTGGTGCCAGCCTGGAGCTACAACACCGGCGACATCGCAATCAGCAACGGCAATGGTGCCGAAGACCAGACCACGCCGTTGCAGATTGGCGACAAGGTGTTTATCTGCACCCCGCACAACAACATCATTGCGCTGGATGCAGACACCGGCAAAAAACTGTGGAAGAACGAGATCAACGCGCAGTCGGCGGTCTGGCAGCGTTGTCGCGGACTGGCTTACTTTGATGCCACAGCCGCCGTTACTCAGCCAACCGATGGCAGCACGCCAGCCAAGGCCGTTTCCGTTCCGGCGGGTGCCAATTGCCAGCGCCGGTTGCTGACCAACACCATCGACGCGCGCCTGATTGCCGTGGATGCCGATACCGGTGCGTTTTGCCAGGGTTTTGGCAATAACGGGCAGGTCGATCTGAAAGCCGGCCTGGGCAAGGTTCCGGATTCTTACTATCAGTTGTCTTCCGCGCCGCTCATGGCCGGGACCACTGTGGTCGTCGGTGGGCGCGTTGCGGACAACGTTCAGGCCGATATGCCGGGCGGAGTGATCCGTGGTTTTGACGTGGTCACCGGTGAAATGCGCTGGGCCTTCGATCCGGGCAACCCTCAGGAGCGGAGCGCACCGGCTGCGGACAGCACTTACGTGCGCAGTACGCCCAACAGCTGGGCGCCGATGTCTTACGACCCGGCGATGAATACTGTGTTCTTGCCCATGGGCAGTTCGTCCACCGACATCTATGGGGTGGAGCGTACCGCGCTGGATCACAAGTACGGTGCTTCGCTGCTGGCCTTGAACGCGACCACAGGTGAAGAGAAGTGGGTCTACCAGACCGTTCACAACGACCTGTGGGACTTCGACCTGCCCATGCAGCCCAGCCTGATCGATTTCACCAAGGCCGATGGCAGCAAGGTGCCAGCAGTGGTGATCGGCACCAAGGCCGGTCAGATCTACGTCCTGGATCGAGCCACTGGCCAGCCGCTGACCCAGGTTGACGAGATTCCGGTCAAACCGTCCAACATCCCCAACGAGCCTTACTCGAAAACCCAGCCTCTGTCGGTAGGGATGCCGCAGATCGGCGCGCCGCACCTGACGGAGTCGGATATGTGGGGCGCGACGCCGTTCGATCAGATGCTGTGCCGTATCTCGTTCAGGAAAATGCGTTATGAGGGCCTGTACACCGCACCGGGCACTGACATTTCGCTGAGTTTCCCGGGTTCTCTGGGGGGCATGAACTGGGGCAGCATTTCCACCGATCCGGTCCATGGCTTCATCTTCGTCAACGATATGCGCCTGGGCCTGTGGATTCAGATGGTGCCGCAGGAAAAAGATGCCAAGGCCTCGTCCGGCGGTGAAGCGCTGAACACCGGCATGGGTGCAGTACCTCTCAAGGGCACGCCGTACGCCGTGAACAAGAACCGTTTTCTGTCGGTGGCCGGTATTCCTTGTCAGGCACCGCCTTTCGGCACTCTGACGGCCATCGACATGAAGACACAGAAAGTCGCCTGGCAAGTGCCGGTGGGCACCGTTGAAGATACCGGCCCCATGGGCATCAAGATGCACCTGCCATTGCCGATCGGCATGCCGACACTGGGCGGGACACTGTCTACCCAGGGCGGTCTGGTTTTTATCGCCGGTACTCAGGATTACTACCTGCGCGCCTTCAACTCCGCCAACGGCGAGGAAGTCTGGAAAGCCCGTCTGCCAGTGGGCAGCCAGGGCGGCCCGATGACTTATGTTTCGCCCAAGACCGGCAAGCAGTACATCGTCATCACTGCCGGTGGGGCGCGTCAGTCACCTGATCGTGGCGATTACGTGATCGCCTACGCGCTGCCTGACAGCAAATAAACCTGCAACACCCGAAACCCGCTGCCGCCCCCTCTGGCTGGCAGCGGGTTTTTTGTTTCACGATGACTCCAGCCCGGTAGTTCGCTGGACTGCGACGTAGCCCGATACAGCAGGTTTATCAATAGCTTACGCGCTTCCATCATATGCCGGTGCTTTCTGAAACTTGACCCGGTTCTCCCTCGCGCCGCTCCTATCTGGCTCCTGGAATCCGGGTCGTTCCAAGGAGTCATCATGGCAAAGATCAAGCTCACCAAGACCGCCGTAGAGTCGGCGCAACCCCAGGCGAAGGACATCGAACTACGGGATACCGTCGTGCCCGGCTTCCTTTGCAAGATTACCTCGACGGGACGCCGGGTGTTCATGCTCCAGTACCGCACGAACTCTGGCCAGCCCCGCAAGCCCTCGCTGGGACTCTACGGGGAGCTAACCGTCGAACAGGCGCGGGTCAAAGCGCAGGACTGGCTGGCCGAGGTTCGCCGGGGTGGTGATCCCGGCGGTGCCAAGGCCGAGGCGCGCAAGGCGCCCACGATGGCCGAGTTGTGCAAAAAGTTCATGGAGGACTACTCCAAGAAGCGCAACAAGGTCAGCACGCAGGACGGCTACCAGGGCGTCATCGACCGCAACATCATCCCGCTGCTGGGCCGCAAGAAGGTGCATGACGTGAAGCGGCCCGACATTGCGGGGCTCATGGAAAAGCTGGCCTACAAGCCGACCGAGGCCAACAAGACCTTCGGCGTGCTGCGCAAGATGTTCAACTTGGCCGAAGTCTGGGGCTTCCGCCCGGACGGCACGAATCCGTGCCGCCACGTCCCGATGTACCCGCCGGGCAAGGAAACCCGGCTCATCGTGGACGAGGAAATGGTGCGGATCTTCCGCCAGTTGGAGAAACTGGAGGCGGAGGGGCTGGAGAACTACGTCATCCCGTTGGCGATCCGGCTGCAATTCGAGTTTGCGGCGCGGCGCTCCGAAATCTGCCCGCTCGAATGGAGCTGGCTGGACTTCGAGAACCGGCGCGTGGTGTGGCCCGACAGCAAGGTTGGCGGCATTTCCAAGCCCATGAGCGAGGAAGCCTATCGGCTGCTTTCGACGGCGCCGCGTCTGGAAGGCTGCCCTTACGTCCTGCCGTCGCCGAACGACCCGGCCAAGCACCTGACCTTTGGCGAGCACTATGGCGGCTGGTGCCGGACGCTCAAGGCCGCCAGCGTGCCGCACGTAGGCACGCACGGCATCCGTCATCGCTCGACCACCGACATTGCCAATTCCGGTGTGCCGACCAAAGTGGGAATGAAGCTGACGGGCCACAAGACCGTGGCGATGTTCATGCACTACGTCCACACCGAGGACAAGCCGGTGCGCGAGGCGGCCGAGCTGGTGGCCAGCCGCCGCCAAGCCATCACGGGCGCGCGGCAGCTTGCGGAGGCGGTGGCATGAACGGGCGCCGGCCATCAGCAGCATCGCTCGCAGCGCCCGCGGCGCTGCTGGGCGACATTCGGGCACTGATCGAGGCGGCGCGCTTGCGCGCCGCCTCGACGGTGAATAGCGAGCTTACGATGCTCTACTGGCGCATCGGCCAACGCATCCACACGCAGGTCTTGGACAGGCGCCGGGGCGCCTACGGCAAGGAAGTTCTGCCCACCTTGGCTGCGCAGTTGGTGGAGGAGTACGGCAGCAGCTTTGCAGAGCAGAACTTGCGCCGCATGGTGCAGTTCGCCGCCACCTTCCCCGACGAGCGAATTCTCGTATCACTGATACGAGAATTGAGCTGGACGCACTTCATCGCCCTGATGCCGCTGAAAGACCCGCTCCAGCGGGACTACTACGCACAGATGGCCAGCACCCAACGCTGGAGCGTGCGGACGCTGCGCGAGCGTATCGACTCGATGCTGTACGAGCGCACGGCGCTTTCCCAAAAGCCGGAAGAAACCATAGCGCAGGAGTTGGCGACCCTGCGCGATGCGCAGCGCATGTCGCCGGCCCTGGTCATGCGCGACCCGTACATCCTCGACTTCCTGGGCCTGCGGGACACTTGGCAGGAAGGCGACTTGGAAGCGGCGATCATCCGTGAAATGGAGTCCTTCCTGCTGGAGCTGGGCGCGGGCTTCTCATTCGTCGCCCGGCAGAAGCGCATTCCGATCGACGACGAGGATTTCCACCTTGACCTTCTGTTCTACAACCGCAAGCTGCGGCGGCTGGTTGCGGTGGAGTTGAAGGTAGGTGACTTCAAGGCGGCCTACAAAGGGCAGATGGAGCTTTACCTTCGGTGGCTAGACAAGCACGAACGGGAGCCGGAGGAAGCCTCGCCGCTCGGGATCATCCTTTGCACCGGCAAGAAGCGCGAGCAGATCGAATTGCTGGAGCTGGACAAGTCCGGCATCCACGTTGCCGAGTATCTGACCGCCTTGCCGCCGAGGGGCGTGCTGGTGGAGCGGCTGCAACAGGCAACGCAACGGGCGCAGTTGCAAATCGAGCAGCGCAAGACGGACAACGAGTAGTCCTGTCCCAAGCAGTCGGGCGTCCCGGCGTGCCGCCGTCGCGCTGTCGTGCTGCGCATCGAGCTTCGCTGCGCGAGTCTCGCCCCTGTCGGGCTTCCATCACTGACGCCTCCGTCCCGGCTCGTTGATCCGGGCCTGCGCGCTCCGCTTGCCAAAAATCGACTCTGTGCAGTGGGCGGGTGTGGGCGGTCTTGCTGTTCCCTTCACCGTATCACGGCGTTCTCGCCGTCAAGGGCGGCGCGCGCCATGCGCGCTTGCGTCCTGGCGGCCGTCTGCGACCCCTGACTGCTTGCGCTGCGCCGTGCTGCCGCCGGTTCCGGGCAATTCCGCCCGAGCAACCGGAGCACGATCATGTCGCAACTGTCCTTTCCCTCGTTCGATTCCTGTCTGCTGGTGCGCGACGCGCACGGGCGCTATCTACCGGCATCGGCCGACGACATTCTGGAAGCTGCGCGCCAGGTCATTGACCGGAAAATGCGGCGCGGAGCAGAGTTCACTTCGCCGGCGGCGGTCAAGGAATACTTGCGTACAAAGTTGGCCAGCTTCGAGCATGAGGTGTTCGTAGTGCTGTTCATGGATACGCGCCATCGTCTGATCGAATACAGGGAGATGTTCCACGGCACTATTGACGGTGCGTCGGTGTATCCGCGCGAAGTGGTCAAGGAGGCGCTGCGGCTCAATGCGGCGGCGGTCGTCGTTTCGCACAACCATCCGAGCGGAAACCCCGAGCCGAGCGCGGCTGACCGGGCGCTGACCCAGCGGCTCAAGGAAGCGTTGGGTCTGGTGGACGTGCGCGTGCTCGATCACATCATCGTTGCGGGCAACGAAACGGCATCGTTCGCCGAGCATGGGCTGATCTAGCCCAAGGGGCTTCGGCCCCTTTTTGCTGCGCCTGGTGGCATAGCTATGGCCCTCGCGGCCTGATGCTCAGGCCGTCGCAACCTGAATCATCTCGTCGTAATGTTTCTTGTCCACCTCTTCCAGCCACTGGAAGATGTTCCCGATGACGCTGTGGCTTTCGCCTGCCAAGTTTTCTGCGGATTCCTCTGTTATCTCAATAACGTCGCTATGTGAATACTTATTGATAAAGCGGTAGATTTTTTCTTTAAGCTCTGGTGTCGTGATGGTGCAATCTTTTAGGCCAGCCTCCATCAATTGACTAATGTCGCTTCGACGCCTTGGATATTTGAAGGTGAAAAACGATTCAACAAGCTTTCGGGCGAGGTTGGCGGTCAAGAACGCCTCATCTCGATTGAGTGTTGTGTGCGCCCTATATTCGTAGAGCTTCTTGAAGATATAGTGGTACTCGGAACCGTAGTTCTTGAGTGAGTCGTCGGCATCCACAAGTAGGGAGTGACGAGGGGAGCCAGGTGGCGCATCCAGGCGATAAAAGAAGCAATTCTCGGCGTTGCCTTTTTTGACTCGATTCCTATTGGTGCCAGTGAACCAGTCTCTCACTAGCTTAAAGTAAGTGAAGTTGTGAGTCAGCACAAAAAGTTGCTTGGCTTCAGTGCATTGCGTTCTCAAAAACGAGTAGGCGTGAAACAAGTGATTAGAATCAAAGCTTGAGACCGGATCGTCAACGACGACGATCGTATCCTTGATGTTATTTCCATTTTCTTTGAGCTTCGTGATGAAATAGACAAATGCAATCGCAGTTTTCTCACCTTCGCTCAAATTCCCATCGTGCTCACCAACCCCGTTTCTGATGATCTCATAGCCTTTCTTCTTCTGATTGAAGTTCAGGCAAAGCTCAGAGCGGCCAATGAAGCGATGCAGGATGTCATTGAACTCCTTTGCCCCGACCGTTTCATTCGAGAGCGCCGCTTCTATGGCTCCGACCTCTAGACTAATTTTTTCAATTTCCTTATGGTCGTTCTTTGCTTCTGACTCAAGGTCATTGCACTTCTTCTCACTTCCAGCATAGTCAAACTCTTGCACCTCAGCCGCAGCAAAGTGAAGCTCCAGTGCCACCTTGCTTTTTGAGGTCTCAGATTTGAAATTTGAAGTCTTATTGTTGTGCTTTCCAACGAGAGCAACAATCGATTTCAGGATGTCATTGAAATTGGTGACATCGTCTTCAACCACATCCGAGATCTGAATGTCTGTCTTCCCAGGGTCTGTGATCTTGGCCTTCAGGGCTTCCCGCCAGGCGTCGATTTGCTGGTCGATCTTTTCAGCAGCAGTTGCGTAGTCCTTTTGAAGCTTCTCTGCCTCGGCCGATAGTTCTTTATAAAACTCGGTCGATGCGGGAAACTGATTAGCTGGAGCGCCTTGAGATTCAATCCATGTCGCCGCGTTCTGAAGTCGGCTCTGAAACTCCGTGAACTCCTTGCTGAAGTGGGCAGCAAGCGCCTCGGCACGAAGCTGGGCGAACGGAGAGCCGCAGAACTCGCAGGATTGCGAGTCGTGGTTTTTATGGATTTCCAAGCCTGCTTGAACCCATTCGCGGATTTCCGGGTTATCGGTCAGCCGCTGGATTGCTTGATTGACCGCCGTAGTCCCAATCAAATCTCTGATGCGGCCCGCCGCTTTCTTAAAGTAGTCCGGCTCAATGGCCGTTGAGGCGAAAGCAATGCTTGGAAGCTGATCTGGCTTGGCGGCATTCGTAAGGTCGATAACCCTCTCATCTGGAAGAACCGACTCCGCCTTGATAATTGTCTCGCCGTTATTCTGTATGAAGTTGAAGAGCTTGCGGCGGTCGTAATTCAAGTAATAACTGTCGCTCGTATCAATCGCCTGAAGTCCAAGCTTCATTTTCTTGGCAGCATTGGTCAGGAACTTCTCTAATGCCTCACGCTGCTTCTTGATATCGCTTTGCTTGTCGTCGTGAGCCTTCTTTTTCGACTGAAGCTCGCTCTTCAGCTTCTCCAGCTTCTGCAAGTCATCAATCTTCTCTTTCGCAATAAGAAGGATGCTCTTTACGGATTTGTCCCAATCAATGTTCTCATGCACGAAGCGTTGATTGAAAACATGAATATTCAATTGGGATGAGTGGAGTGTGGATTCCGTGATCGTTGAGCCATCCTCCAGAACTACTGAAAATTGGCCCGTGCTGAAGCGGGGAACCATCGAGCGAAGCTCAAAGCAAGAGAATAGATTCGATAACGTTGACTTGCCTGTTCCATTCCAACCATAGACCAGGTTGTACCGGCCGAACTTTTGGATCTTCGTTCCATTGAAGTCGCTGAAGATTCCGAACTGTTTGAGGCGGTTGATGCAGACAATCATCTCTATATCTCCGTGTTCTTGCTTTCCCATCATTTGCTTGCGAAACAAATGGTAAACGAAGAGTCCTCTTGCGTCTCCGCTTCGCGGATCGCGCTGCTCCAGGTTCGCTAGTCGCTCATCCCTGGCGGGACTGGCTTCGCCAGCCTTCCGCATCGCTGACGCCTACGGCCCGGCTTCCAGCTTCGGGCCTGCGCGCTTCGCTTGCGTGCGGTCAGCACAAAGGGATGGCCGTTGCCTTGTCCAGCCGTCTCCCCTGACTTCATCACCTTACCCGCGACCGTAGCCCGCGACCGTGTGCCGTCAAGGCGCGCAGGGCCGTGTCCTCGGCTGCGCCTGCGGGCCGCACCAACCCTGCGCTTGGCTCCTTGACGGCCCCCGTCCGCGCGCTCCTTTGGGCGCGGGCGATGAACTCAGGAAAGACGGTGGCAACAGGGCCAACCGGGTTCCTCGTGCCGACCGCACCAAACAGCCGAAAGGCTGGGCTCCGAATCTAGAAATCCGGTGTGCGGTGTGAACAGCAAACCTCTTTTGTCAGGAGAAAGACCATGCAACTCGCATCCCGTTTCGCTTTCCGCTCCCCCTCGCTGCGCAGCGATTACCCGCTGTCCGACGACCAGATTCACCGCGTGGCCCCGTCCATCTTCGCGGATGCCCCGCACGAGAGCCGTTCGCAGCGGTACGCCTATATCCCCACCGCCGCCGTGCTGACCGAGCTTCGCAAAGAAGGCTTCCAGCCTTTCATGGTGACGCAAACCCGCGTGCGCGACGAAGGCAAGCGCGAGCACACCAAACACATGATTCGCTTGCGCCATGCCAGCCAGATCAACGGCGCGGAGGCCAACGAAATCGTGCTGCTGAACTCGCACGACGGCACCAGCAGCTATCAGATGCTGGCCGGAATGTTCCGGTTCGTGTGCAGCAATGGCCTTGTCTGCGGCAACACCGTGGCCGATGTGCGAGTGCCCCATAAAGGCGACGTGGCCGGTCTGGTCATTGAGGGGGCTTACGAAGTCTTGAGCGGTTTCGATCGGGTGAAGGAATCGCGCGATGCCATGCGCGGCATCACCTTGGACGATGGCGAATCCGAAGTGTTCGCCCGCGCCGCGCTCGCCCTCAAGTACGACGACCCCGACAAGCCCGCGCCCATCACGGAATCGCAAATCCTGATGCCGCGCCGCTTCGACGACCGCCGCCCCGACCTGTGGAGCGTGTTCAACCGCACCCAAGAAAACCTGACCCAAGGCGGGCTGCGTGGCCGCAGCGCCAACGGGCGCCGACAGCAAACCCGCCCGGTGCAGGGCATCGACCAAAACATCCGACTAAATCGCGCCCTCTGGCTGCTGGCCGATGGCATGCGCCAGTTGAAAGCCTGAATCCCCACGCGGCAGGGGCAGGCAGCAGCCCTTGTCGCTTTCTTCGCTGCTGCATCCCTGAACCGATAGGAGTTATCACCATGAACGCCGTTACCCAAACCGAAGCCCGCGCCATCAACACCGCCGCCGCTATCCCGCTGGAAGCCGCTGATCCGACCAAGAACCTGATTCTGGTTCCGCTGTCGCGGCTGGTGTCGCGTCCCACTGGCCGCAACGTGCGCAAGACCCCGCGCATGTCCATTCCCGAACTCGCCGCCAGCATCCAGCGTGTCGGCCTGCTGCAAAACCTCATCGTGATTGCCGCCGCCGATGGCGAGCATTACGAGGTCGTGGCCGGTGACCGTCGCCTCGCAGCGTTGAAGCTGCTGGCGAAAAAGCACCGCATTAGCAAGGAATGGGAGGTGCCTTGCCTGCTGGTGGCCGATGGCACCGCCCGCACGGCCAGCCTCACCGAGAACGTGCAGCGCGAAGCCATGCACCCCGCCGACCAGTTCGAGGCGTTCGCCGCGCTCGTGGCCGAAGGCCGCAGCATCGAGGACATTGCAGCGGATTTCAGCGTCACGCCGCTGGTGGTGCAGCGCCGTCTGAAACTCGCCAACGTGTCGCCGCGCCTGCTGGCCGACTACCGGGCCGAGGCCGTGAGCCTTGACCAGTTGATGGCCCTCGCCATCACCGACGACCATGCTGCGCAGGAAGCCGCGTTCTACGATGCGCCCACATGGCAGCGCGGCCCGCACAACCTGCGCGACCGCCTGACCGAACGCGAAATCGACGCCTACCGGCATCCGCTGGTGCGCTTTGTCGGGCTGGACGGCTACGAGCAGGAAGGCGGTGGCATCCGCCGCGACCTGTTCGCGGAGGGCGACAAAGGCGTGTATCTGACCGATGCCGCACTGCTGGAACGGCTGGCGCAGGACAAGCTGGCAGGTATCGCCGCCAAGGTGCAGGCCGAGGGCTGGGCGTGGGTGGATGCCACGCCGGGCATGACCCATGCCGATCTGCAAGCCTTCCAGCGTGCGCCAAGGGAACGCCGCAGTCCGAACAAGCGCGACGCGCAGCGCATCGAGAAGCTGCAAACCAAGCTGCACGAACTGGCCGAGGCGGTGGATGCCGCGCTGGACGACGAGGACGAGGAAAAGGCCGATGCCTTGCAGGAAGAAGGCGAACGCCTGGGCGAGCAGTTGCAGGCGCTGGAAGATGGCTTGCTGGACTATGCGGCCAACGTGAAGGCCGCAGCCGGTGCCATTGTCACCATCGACCGCGACGGGCAGGCCGCGATTCATCGCGGGCTGCTGCGCGAAGCGGAGGCCAAGGCACTGCGCACGCTGGAGCGGCTGCGGCAGGGTTTCGGCAGCGAAGGCGAAGCCGCGAACGAGGACGCAGGCGAGGACGACGAGCAGCCCAAGACCGCCGCCATGTCTGACCGACTGGCGCAGCGGTTGAGCGCGCACCGTACCGCTGCGCTGCAAATCGAAGTTGCACGGCATCCGCAAGCAGCGCTGGCCGCCGTGGTGCATGGCATGGTGCAGACCGTCTTGCAGGAAAGGCACTACGGGCACGACCTGCCGCTGGGTGTGCGCCTCACGGTGCAAGACCGGCTGGAAGGCATGGCCCCGGACTGGCCGGAATCACCCGCCGCCGTGGCGCTGCGCGAACTGCAACAGGTGGCAGGCGAAACCTTGCCGGAGGACAGCGCCGAACTGTTCGCCGCGCTGCTGGCGAAATCACAGGATGAACTGGTGCGGCTGTTGGCCGTGTGCTTAGCTTCCACGGTGGACGTGGTGACGCCTCGCGCCACGCCGCACCAGCCCGGCGCGGAACTGGCGCAGGCCGTGGGGCTGGATATGGCCGCGTGGTGGCAGCCCACCAATGAGGGTTACTTCCGGCATGTGCCGAAGGCCGCGATTCTGGAAGCCGTTGGCGGGTTCGCGCCCTCGCACGTCACCCGACTGGCGAAGTTGAAGAAGGGCGACATTGCCAGCGAAGCCGAACGGCTGGCCGCTGGCACCGGCTGGATGCCCGCCATCTTCCGCTCCGAAGGCCCGCAGCAGACCGGGCAGGACGCGCCGGCGGATGGCGAAGCCGAAGCACAGGAAGAAGTGGCCGCCGTGGCGGATGACCAGCCGCAGGCCGAGGCTTTGGCCGCGTGACTTCGCACCGTAGATAGCGCCCCGGTTCCGGCCGGGGCGCTTCATGTTGAGGATGCCTGCCATGACCCACCAACCCGCAAACCGCCCCCGCATAGCTGCGACCTATGCCTCCGGCACGGTGCGCGCCCGCCGCTGGCACGGCGACGGCGACGTGCGCGGCTACCGTCCGCCGCGTGGCTGGACGGCCCGCGCCGACCTGACCGATCTGCATCCCCTCACGGGCCGCGCCTTGCCGCGCGCCGTGTGGTGGATCATCGAAACCAAGGAATAACGAGCCGCACCGGCCCCAAGCCGTGCCGCCTTGGGGCCGGTGGTCGAAAACTCCGGGCGCGGCGGTGGCCGCGCCCGGTTTCACTGCTCAAAGCCAAAACGCCCCATCGCCGCCTTCGGACAGGCGGCGATGGGGCCACGCACAAGGGCGCTCGTGCGCGAAATCCACGAAGCCAGCAAGTGTGGCGGCGCATCGCGCCGCCAACGATTCGACCGAGCCCCGCCGCAATGGGCGGGGCTGGTGTGGCTACGCCCCGGCTTGCTGCGGCAGGTTGCACGAAAGCGTGCCGTCCCCGACGCTGGCGGTTCGTTGTCTGTACGTCACGAAAGACGGTTCACCGACACGCCGCCCAGCCTCGCTTCTATGGAGCTTCCACACCACGCCTCAGTATGTGGCCGTGAGCTGCGGCAGGGGCGCTCTGGCCTTGTCGTCGGGGCATTGACCTGGCCCGCGTCAGGGCGCAAGCCGGTGCAGCCGTCACGCGGGGATGCCGAGTTGGCCACGTCTCCATTCGGGAGCGGGCGGCCTGTGCGTCCTTGTCTTGTTGTGAATCCTGGCGGTGGCGCGGCTGCGCCTTGTGCTTGATGGCCGCAACCTTGCAGCGAAAACAATTTCCCCTGCGCTGCGCGCATTCCTCGCGGGACAAATTCTTTTCGCTTCCAGGTTCTCCACGTTGTTGCGACCGCTGTGCGGTGCGACCAGCCCATCCCCCGCCGGCCGGATCACAACAAGGACGCACTGGCGCGACCTTGTTCAACCCGAAAGGAGAAACATCATGGCTAACATCGGCACCTTCACCGCAGAGAAAGACGGCTTCACCGGCACGCTTCGCACCCTGACGCTCAACGTCAAGGTCAAGCTGGTTCCCAACGACAAGGGCGACACCGAGAACGCCCCCGACTTCCACCTGCAAGCGGCTGGCCACGAAGTCGGCGCAGCGTGGAAGAAGACCAGCGAGGCCGGGCGGGAATACCTGTCCGTATCCATCGACGACCCTTCGTTCCCGGCGACGGTCTATGCCCGCCTGATCGAGAACGAGGACGGCACGCACGACCTGATCTGGTCGCGCAACAAGCCGAAGGCGGCCTGACAGCCGCTTACCGCGTCCCGCCCACTGCGGCGGGGCGCGATGCTGCTGATCGCAGCACCGCACGCGCAGGATTTCTGCTGCTGCCGCGTGCTGGATACGCCCGTCACGGCGGGCCTGCATGCGTGCCTTGTGGCTCGCAATCCGTGTCAACGAGCGGTGTGTGGCGTGTCGGCGCTGTAAGCGCCGCCGGGCTTTCGGGCTTCGCCCCGTGCCGGCAAGCCGTCACGGCCATCCGGCTTCAATCCCTCACGCCTTCGCGCCTGCGGCGCTGCGCGCTCCGCTTGCTGCAATTCAGTACCACACGCCAACGCGCTAAGGCGTGTCGGGCTCTTCCAATATCGCCCTGAGTTCCTGGCGCACCTGTGCCAGCAATTCATCAGCTTCGCGGGTGCTGTCACCGGCATAAGCCAATGTGAGCAGCGTGAGCGGATGCACTTCCATGACCTCGCACAGATCGGCCAGCTTCTGGATGGTTGGGCTTTTCAGGTCGCGCTCCAGCGTGCTCATGTAGGTGCGACTGGACACGTTGGAGAACGCTTCCTGGCTCAAACCACGCGCCTTCCTTACCGTCCGAATCGCCGCTGCCAATGAGTTCTTCGCTGCCACCTATGGTTTCCCCAAAAAACCAAGATGACAGCCCATTGCGCCCTATAGGACTACAATCTATAGTGTTCATTTGGTGGTGATGTTTTCCTTTTCCGTGCTTTTACGGAGATCCGCATCTGCGGATTTCCTCAGACCCAGGGAACCGCATCCGTGTCTTTCCTGACTTCCACCAATACGCCTTCGTGCCTCTCCGCTTTTGCGGCTTCGTGCGCTTGCGCATACGTGCATCCGTCCGCAGGCACAGATGCGCCTCGGCGATTGCGTGTGTTCGTGGAAGGGGCGCGGCCTTGACCACGCTTGTCACCGAGGAAGACCGGGTGCACCTACTGGCCCACGGCCTCACCCGCGCCGCAGGCCAGGAATGTGACCCGCTGCCCGTGGTGCGCCTGTTCACACCGGACGCACATGCGACCTGGCTATTGGCCGCGCTCGATCCGACCGATGGCGATACGGCCTACGGCCTGATCGACCTCGGGATCGGGATGCCTGCCCTGGCGACGGTGAAGCTGTCCGATCTGGCGTCCATCGTCGGGCCGCTCAAGCAGCCCGTGATACGAGATCGGTATTTCCAGCCGACGCGGCCGCTGTCGGAATACGTTCGACTGGCTCAGGAAAACGGTTCGATCACCGATTGACGCATTCCAGCGCGACCAGGCAAAAAGTATCGCATTGTGACTATTTCGGTCTTAGCCAAGACCTGGCAAGTCTTGATCCGCATGCTTGCACCAGGGTGGTGCGCTCCTGACCAAAACAGTCATGATGCCAGGCGCGAGATTCGGCACGGTGTTCAATGCTGCACCCCATTTCCGGGCGGTGCAGTCGTCGCATTTAGACGATTTCGGCAATGCACTGGAGCGAATCTGTCTTGACACCAGCAGTTAAAGCGTAACCCGAGTTTGATGACCACTTGATGGCGATTCGATAGCTCCCGCACAGCGGAATTGTGGCGACGTTCCCAGAAACAGGGAGGTTTCGCCATGACTGACCGCAGCAGCCAACACTGGTATCCCACGGCCGCGTATCTCTACACGCTGCACCTCGATGGCCCAGCGCTGGCTTGGGAGTATTTGCGCAGGAATCCAAGCTACCGGCGCGACTGGCTACGCCGGCGTCGCAAGCCTGATGCGGCGCAGGCCTGGGGCCTGCGCCTGCTGGAAGATCCCGGCCTGGATGCGCGCGACGCACATCCTGCTTGGTTCCCCGATCACGATGCCGTGGTGCAGCTATACCCCGACGCCGACCCACCACCCGATGCGCATACCTTCGAGTTCTGGCGCATTCCTGGGCGCAAGCAACTGACCCACGACGGCAAGCGCCTGGTGCTCGTATCGCATTGGCCAGGCTGCTGCGTTCGGCTGGCACTCGCACCCGACCTGGAAGATGGTTCGGCCTATCTCTACGCCACACGCGCCTGCGCCACGCCCTGTGCGCGCTACCGCACGCTCGCTGCGAAGCTGGATGCGCTATCTGCCGCAACCGTGGCCACGCCTGTGGCAACAGCCCGCTCCCGCCCCACGCCCGCCGCGCTGCTGGAACTGCATACCTTGCAAGCGCTCGACGCGACCCTCGCGGGAGCCTCCTTGCGCGAGGTGGGCGAAGGTCTGTTCGGCGCGGATGCCGTCGCGGCCGACTGGCACAAAGACAGTGCATTGCGTGCCCGCGTACGGCGGCTGGTACGCCGCGGCGATGAGCTGATGCACGGCGGCTACCGCCGACTAGCGCAGCTTCCAATGTTCCCGTCGCATTAGGGGGGACGTTTCTCGACCCGTGCGAATCGTCCCTTAGCAAGAAGCCTTGCTTTCTTGAGAGTGCCTCTATCCGGCCGCGTGGTGTGGCCGGGCTTGATGGAGGTACATCCCATGCGACCTGCTCCCTCGCGGCCTGCCGCCGCTGCCGTCACTGCGACCTCGCAGCCTCAACGCTACCTGACAAACGACGAAGCCGCCGACTACCTGCGGCTGTCGCCGCGCACGCTGGAGAAGCAGCGGGTGATCGGCGGCGGCCCCAAGTTCCGCAAGTTCGGCCGCCGCGTCATGTACGCGGTGTCCGACCTCGATGCCTGGGCCGACCAGCGCAGCTACGAGGCCACGTCCGATCCCGAATACGCCGAGCGCCACGCGGGCGACTACCGTGATGGCCGCTGATCGTCGGCGCGTGGGTGGCCTTCGCCATGTCCAGCCCGCCAGGGCAAGCCTTGCCGCAGCGCGAACAGCTCGATCTGTTCCGCGCGCTGCCGGGCGACATGGCGCCACGCGATTCCCAGGACTTGATGGCCTTTCCGTTCTTCTCGCTTGCCAAGTCGCGGCGCACGGCGCCGATCGACTTCCGCAGCGGGAACGTCACCATTCGCGTGGAAGGCACGCAGGAGCACGGCATCGCAACGATATGGGATGCCGACGTGCTGATATGGGCCGCCTCGCAGATCGTGGAGGCGCGCGACGCGGGCCTGCGCCCGTCGCGCTGGATACGCGCCACGCCTTACGAGATTTTGCGCTTCATCGGGCGCGGCACGTCCCTCAACGACTACCAGCGCCTGAAGGCCGCCCTCGACCGGCTGCAATCGACCACGGTGGCCACGTCCATCCGCGAAACCACGGGAAGGCGCTTGCATCGCTTCTCGTGGATCAACGAGTGGAAGGAACTCGCCGACGCCAGCGGCACCCCGCTGGGCATCGAGCTGATCTTGCCGGACTGGTTCTATGCCGGCGTGCTCGACGCCGCCCTGGTGCTGACCATCGACCCGGCCTATTTCCGCTTGAAGGGCGGTATCGAACGCTGGCTGTACCGCCTGGTGCGCAAGCATGGCGGGCGGCAGGAGCACGGCTGGCAATTCGACTTCCGACACCTGTACCGCAAATCCGGCAGCGCGGCCCGCTTCTCGGACTTCGCCTACGACGTGCGCGCCCTGGTGGCGCGGCAGTCGTTGCCCGGCTACGTCCTCGGCATCGAGCGGATGCCGGACGACAACACCGAGCTGCTGACCTTCCGGCCCGTGCCGCACGCGGCACGGGGATAACTGCGGGAGAACCTGTGGACGGCCTCGTGCTATCAGGAGTACCGGGTATCGTGCTATCAGGAGTACGACCCTCGTGCTATCAGGAGTACGAAAACGCCGGAAAGCCAACAACGGCGCGGGTTTGCGTTCCCTCTAACTTACCTAACAAGAAATACATAACTTTTAGTAGAAGCGCGCCGTTTCGGTGGACAACCACGAAACGGCACGGCCAGGCCGGCTTTCCAGCTCGGAGGGCCGCGCCATGATCTTCGCGTTTCTCAACCAGAAAGGCGGCGTCGGCAAGACCACGCTCGCCACGCACATCGCCGGCGAACTGGCGATGCGCGGCCTGCATGTCATCCTGCTGGATGCCGACCCGCAGGGGTCATCGCTCGACTGGACGCAGCGGCGTAGCCAGCAGGGCCTGCCCCGTCTGTTCAGCGCCGTGGGCCTTGCCCGCGAAACGCTGCATCAGGAAGCGCCAGAACTCGCCAGGCGGGCCGATCACATCATCATCGACGGCCCGCCGCGCATCGCCGCCCTCGCGCGTTCCGCGCTGCTGGCGGCCGAGCGCGTGCTGATCCCCGTGCAGCCCAGCCCCTACGACGTATGGGCTTCTGCCGAGATGGTCGCACTGATCCGCGAAGCACAGGTGTTCCGGCCAGCGCTGCGCGCGGCCTTCGTCATCAACCGGCGCGTCAGCACCACCATCATCGGCAGGGAGGCACGGCAATCGCTGGCCGAACAGCCGCTGCCCGCGCTGCGCTCGGAGATCCACCAGCGCATCGTCTTTGCCGACAGCGTAGCCGCTGGCCGGCTCGCCCGCGAAACCGCGCCCGACAGCGCCGCTGCCCGCGAGATCGCCGCGCTCACCGACGAACTGCTGCGGTGGCCGACATGACTGGGAAGCCACCACCACGCAGCAAGCGCGTCGGCATCGGTGCGCGTCCCCCAGCGAATCCGCACGCCGAAGCGTGGATTCGCCAGGGCGACGCAGATGCCGTGCAGAAAGGCGACCTCTACACCGCTCGACTGACGCTCGACATCACGCCCGCCATGCGGGCGCGCATCAAGGTGTCGGCCTTCACGCGAGGCGTGACCGTAGCCGAACTGCTGCGCGACCTGCTGGAGCGGGAGTTTCCCCCGGAGGGCACGCCGTGAACGCATCCGCTTCGACCGCCCACACCCCCAAAGCAAGTGCGCCCACGGCTGCGCCGCCGCCGGCGCCTTCGACACTCGCCGGCCAGGCCGGCAACGTGCCGCTGACGCGCGTGGCGCTGGCCTACATCGAACCGCGCTTCAAGCTCTACCTGCGCTTCGGCGAACCGGCGCGCACGCTCCAGCTCGACCGCTGGCGGCGCTGCGCCGTGTTCCTGCCGAACGCGGTTCTGTGCCGCATCCGTTGGCAGGCCAACGACTACGGCACGATCCGCTGGCAGCTCATGGTGATGCAGACCGCCACGCCGCTGGACGCCGTGCAGCGCATCCCCGGCGTGCAGCCGGGCGCGCGTCTGCTGCTGCACGCCGAAGGCGATGCCAACGTGCGCGCCGTGCTGGAACGCATCGACGGCATCGAGGCGCTGGGCATCGCAGCCGCAGACACATCGCCCGCGTACTGGCGCACGCTCGCGAACCGGCTCGCAGCGCGCTCGGCGCTACCCACATACACCGCAGAACGGCACGCCGCCTGGCTGGCCGGGAGGGCATTGCCATGACCACGATTTCCACGACCGGCCCCGTGCCGCATCCTCGCTCGCGCCTGCGCGCTCGCCTCGTGCTGGCAGGCTTCGCCACCGTCGGCCTCGCTGCGCTGGCCTGGGCGGCGTTCGTGCAGCCCCTGCCGCGAATGGCCTACAACCCGTCCGACAGCGTGGCGGTCGGTTGGTATCGCATCGAACCGTTCGACCCGCGCACCGCCTCGCGGCCACGTCCGCTGTCCGTGGACAGCATCGTGCTGATGCCGCTGCCCGACAGGGCCGCCATGCTGGCTGCGCAGCGCGGCTACCTGCCGACCCGCGTTCCGCTGCTCAAACGTGTGGGCGCAGTCGCGCCACAACACGTTTGCATCGTCGCCGGCCAGGTTCGCATCGACGGCGTGCCGGTGGCCGCCGCCCTGCCTGCCGACCGGCTGGGCCGGCCGCTGCCATCCTTGCAGCTTTGCCGCCGTCTCCAACCGGGCGAACTGTTCCTGTTGAGCGCGACCAACCCGGCGTCGTTCGACAGCCGCTATTTCGGGCCGGTCAGCGCGTTCGCCGTGATCGGCGTTGCGCATCCGATCTGGCTGGAGACACGTCCATGATGGCCGCCGATTCGCTGCACTTTGCCGCGCCTCTCATCGTGCCATCGGGCATGTCGTTCTACTGTTCGTCGCCGTGTCGTCGCGCGTGCAGTGCGGGTGCATTCGCACCGCACTTCGCGCTGCCTTCGGCGCAGCCGCCCAACGTGCAGGCGTCTTGCCTCGAACGCGCCTGGCCTGCGGCCATTGGCGTGTTCGCCGGCGGGCTGGCTGCTCGTGCAGCAGCGCCGCCGGGCCGCCGATGCCCGGAGCGGGAGCGAGGGGCAAAGGCGGAAGGCAAGACAAAAGGGTTCGGCACTCTGCCGCCCGCAAAGCCAGTCTGCACGTGGGGGTGGCGCGGCACGGCGCGGCTTCGCCGCCGTGCCGCGTGGGGCGCGAGGCACGCGCCGATGCAGGCATGTCCGCGTGCTTCGCACGCTCGGACACGCCGGAGCTTGCAGGGAGCACAGCCATGACCGACCGCGGCGACCATGATTTCTGGGTGCGCCCTGGCGCGCCGAAGAACCGAGGCAAAGGCCAGGGCCAGAGCTTCGTTTCCAAGGTGCTCAAGCAGGCTGGCAAGGCCAGCGGCGGCAAGTCGGCGGTGCGCCGTCCTACCGCTGGCGGGAGCGGCCAGCACGCCGGCCAGCGGCCCGGCTCACGGCTTGGACGCGGCCATACGGCGGCGCGCTTCGCAGGCGCAAAGCTGACCCCTATGTCACGGCGCGTGACCATCAAGACGCTGCTGGTCAACCAGCGCAACGCCAGTCCGCAGTCGCTCGCCAAGCACCTGCGCTACATCGAGCGCGACGGTGCCGGCCGGAACGGCGAGCCGGGCCGTGCCTACGGGCCGCAGACCGACGAAGCCGACCTCGATGCCTTCAAGGAACGCTGCCAGGACGACCGACATCATTTCCGCTTCATCGTCTCACCTGAAGACAGTGCGGAGCTGGACGACCTGCGCACCTACACCCGGCACCTGATGAACCGGATGGAGGCCGACCTGGGGACGCGGCTGGATTGGGTGGCGGTCGATCACTGGAACACCGACAACCCGCACACGCACCTGATCGTGCGCGGACGCGACGATACCGGCAAAGACCTCATCATCGCGGGCGACTACATCGCCCACGGCTTCCGCCATCGCGCCGCCGAGCTGGCGACGGAATGGCTGGGGCCGCGCACCGAACTGGAGATCCAGCAGACCTTGCAGCGCGAGGTGGAGCAAGAGCGGTGGACGAGCCTCGACCGCACGTTGCAGCGCGAGGCCGGCGAGGATGGCCGGGTGCAGATCGAACGCTTCAACGAACCCCGGCTGCAACGCCAGCGCCTGCTGCTGATCGGCCGCCTGCAACACTTGCAGCGCCTGGGCCTGGCCGACGAGGTGCAGCCCGGCACCTGGGCCGTCCATGCGGACGCGGAGAAGACCTTGCGTGCCCTGGGCGAGCGTGGCGACATCATCCGAACGATGCAGCGGGCCATGAGCGGCAAGCCTCGCGAGCTGGCGGTGTTCGAGCCGGGCGACGACGGCCGCACTATCGTCGGTCGCGTGGCTGCTAAGGGTCTGGCCGACGAGCTGCACGACCGCGGCTATCTGGTCATCGACGGGTTGGACGGCAAAGCCCACTACGTCGCGTTGGACGCCCGCGACGAGCTGGCGAACTATCCCATCGGCGCGGTGGTGGAGGTACGCGGTTCCGCCGAGGTGCGGGCGGCCGACAAGAACATCGCCACGCTGGCGAGCAATGGCCTGTACCGCACCGATCACCACCTGGCGATCGAGCAAGGCCGAGCCAAGCCCGGCCGCGACCCGCAAGAGGCTGTGGCGGCCCATATCCGCCGGCTGGAAGCCCTACGGCGGGCCGGCATCGTGGAGCGCGTGGCCGAGGGGTTATGGAAGGTGCCGGACGACTTGGCCGAGCGTGGCCGCCAGTACGACGCGCAGCGGCTGGGCGGCGTGGCGGTCGAACTGAAATCGCATCTGCCGATTGAACGGCAGGCCCGCGTCATCGGCGCGACCTGGCTGGATCAGCAGTTGATCGGCGGCGGCAAGGGACTGGGCGACCTGGGCTTTGGCGGCGATGCTAGGCAAGCCTTGCAGCAGCGCGCCGACTTCCTCGAAGAACAGGGGCTGGCCCAGCGGCGCGGGCAGCGGCTGATTCTCTCCCGGAATCTGCTGGAAACGCTGCGCAATCGGGAGCTGGCGCAGGCCGCCCAGCACATTGCCGCCGATAGCGGATTGGAGCATCGGCACGTCACAGACGGGCAGCGCGTAGCCGGCATCTACCGGCGCTCGGTCATGCTCGCCAGCGGTCGCTATGCGCTGCTCGATGACGGCATGGGATTCAGTCTGGTGCCTTGGCGGCCGATAATCGAGCCACGACTGGGGCAGCAGATCGCCGCGACTGTACGCGGCGGCGGTGTGTCATGGGAGGTTGGACGGCAAAGAGGTCCTGGGATTGGATCGGGGCCGTAGGCTGTCGTACCGAGTTAAGGTGTCGAGCAGCGTTTTGGCCCTAGCTTCTGTGCTCCGTTAAGACGACTAGTCTGTGCTTATCGACGACGCTGTGGGTGCATGGTTGCTTGCCAATTCCGGTGCAACTCGCAAACGCGCTGCCCCGACCTGAACTGCCCATTCAACGATCTGCCCGGCCAATATATCCGTGGCGACACCGAACGCGCTCACCACATCGGCCTCTCGCTTGCTGCCTGTGGCTTGGATTGCTTCGAAGCGTCTACTGGCAATAGCAGTCCGTTTGGCCGGATCGACCAGTTGCACATCGAGCCGAACCGCGGCGATCGCTTCAGTGCCGCGGTATTCGAGCTGGAACGCCCGCAGCGTACTGCGCAACTCCATATCGGCGCTCATTGGGGTGCTATCGGTAATCACGGAAGTCGACCGCCCATCGCGCATGAAGGCTTCGACGATTCGGTCACGCAGCAGCACCGGTGCGGGGTCGGCCCAACGCACTCCTTGCCAAGCCGACAAGCGACCATCGGGCTGCGCAATGAACAGCCGCTCCGAATCCAGGACGCGACTACTCTCAGGGGCGTAGACGCGCAGCGCCCCGGGTCCCGGAACGGCGCGCGGCGTACTCTCCGCCTGGGCGATGTGATAGTCGGGCAATTTGTAGGTGACCATTGGAGCTGCTTTGGGAAGCACACTGCACGCGGACAAGCCGAGTACTAGCGTCATAGTCACGGCAGCGACGGGAATCATCCTGGCGGAAGTGTTCACGGCTTGGTTTCCTCAATGTTCTCTCCACCGAGCAGGTATTGCGCCGGATTGCGATCCAGTCGGCGCAGCACGGTGTTTAGATTGGCCAGCGCCTGCTGGAGTTCGTGCATGGCAGGACCTGTGGCGGCCAAGCCCTGGTTCAGCGATTCCTGATTGTTTTGCAGTAGCGTCTCAACCCTGAAAGCGGCGCGTTCGAGGGATGCCGTTGCATCACGCGTGTTCACCATGATTTGCTTACCATCGTTATTTAGTAGCAGGTTGGCATCGCGAAGAGTGCTATTTGCTTGGCGCACGGCAGCTGTCGATTCTCTGCTTGCTTCGGTCAGATTGCTGATTAACGTCGCGATCTCGGCCCTCTGGTCAGCGACCGCGCCCGTGGTCTGTTCAAGATTCACCAGACTGCGGTGCACAAGAGCCAAATTCTCCTTCGACAGTAACTCCTGCGTGCGCAGCAAGATGCCGTTGAGTGTCGTCATGCTGTTCCCCTCACCGGAGACCAGGGATGCCATCGCCGAACGTGGTGCGAGGATCAACGGTTCCTCGTCCTCTCTCCGATCCAGCAATGGCACGTTTGGCCCACCGTCGCTCAACTCGATCACCGCGTTGCCGGTAATTCCCGTGATGACCAATTCAGCGCGGGTATCCTGCCGGACCGGGATGGTGGCATTGATGCGTACGCGCGCTATCGCCCGCCTTGGGTCTCGCGGTGAAAGAGAAAGTGCAACGACTTCGCCAATCGTGATTCCGCTGTACTGAACCTGGCTGCCGGGCGTAAGCCCGGTCACTGGCTCATCGAACATAATCCGGTAATACTGGTAATCGTGGTCGGAACGTGTGTCGCTGAGCCAAAGCGCGAAGCCAATACCAATCGCACCGAGCAGCACGACGAACAGACCAATGAATACATGATGGGCACGTGGTTCCATGATCAGACCACCTCGTTCTCAGAGTTTAAATATTGCGTGCGCCCAGCCCAATGCGTGCGCGACGGAAGAATGATGCAGATGCGGAGGGGTTTCATGGCTGCGTCTCTTGGCTGGAAGCACCAGTGGCCTGTGCGGCCGCACGGCCACGGGGGCCGTGAAAGTATTCCTGTATCCACGGGTGCTTGAAGCGCTCGACTGCCTCGATGCCGTCGTTGATGAGTACCTTCTGGTTCGCCAGGACCGCGACACGGTCGCATATGGTGTACAGCGTATCGAGGTCGTGGGTTACCAGAAACACCGTGAGGCCCAGTGCATTGCGCAGGGTCAGAATCAATTGGTCGAAAGATGCAGCCCCGATTGGATCCAGTCCTGCGGTGGGTTCGTCAAGAAACAGGATGTTCGCATCAAGCGCCAAGGCTCTCGCCAGTGCTGCTCGTTTCACCATGCCTCCGGACAACGAGGCCGGATACTTGTCTCCCGCTCCGGCAGGCAACCCCACCAAGCCCAGCTTGCTTCTTGCCAAACGCTCGGCAAGAGGCCGCGCCAGACCGACATGCTCGATCAAAGGAAGAGCGACGTTCTCCAAGACGGTCAGCGATGAATACAACGCGCCCTTCTGGAACAGAATGCCGAACCTTCGCTCCATACGCGCGCGCGCAAGCCATTGGGCTCGCAGTAGGTCGCGCCCCCCGATACGGACCACGCCCGAATGCGGCTTCTGCAGCCCGACGACGCTACGCAAGAGCACGGATTTCCCGGTGCCTGACCCTCCCACCACGCCAAGGATTTCCCCGCGCCGCACGTCCAGGTCTAGGTCCTGATGGACCTGCTGGGTTCCAAACCTGTTGTCCAGGCCGCGCACTTCAATAGCGTGTCGCACACCGTTGTCGGTGTCTTGCTTCACCGCGCTCACCAGCCCATCTCCATGAAGAACAGTGCAGCGATGGCGTCTATCAGGATCACCATGAAGATTGATTGCACGACACTAGACGTCGTGTGGTCGCCTACCGACTCAGCGCTACCGGCGACCTTGAACCCTTCATGGCAGCCGATAGCGGCGATCATCACCGCGAAGAGCGGGGACTTGCTCATTCCGACAAGAAAATGGCGCACCTCGATTTTTTCCTGCACGATGGCAAGGAACTGTGCGGGAGGAATTTCCAAGCTCAGTGCGCATACGGTGGCGCCGCCCGCAATGCCAGCCAAGATGCCTACTAAGGTGAGCAGTGGCAAGGACACAAGAAGCGCCAGCACGCGTGGCAGCACCAGTAACTCGATGGGGTCGAGCGCGTTGGAGCGAAGCGCATCGATCTCTTCATTTGCCTTCATCGAACCGATTTGGGCGGTGTACGCGCTTGCGGTACGGCCTGCAATCAATATGGCCGGGAGCAGCACTCCGAACTCGCGCATGAACGAGAAGGCGACCAGATGCACCGAGAAGATGCTCGCACCGAAGTTGGCCAGCACCGTTGCTCCCAGGAACGCCACCACCATTCCTACCATGAAGCTCAGTAGCGCCACGATGGGAATGGCGTCCACCGCTGATCGCTGGATTTGAGCGATCACCGAGGTCGCGCGCCAGCGACGCGGGTGACGAACGGTACGGCTCCATGTTTCGATGATCTGGCCCACGAACCCGGCCAGACCAAGACACGCACGACAGCCCTGTTCCAAGGTCAGGCCTATGCGTCCCAGACCGCGGAGCAGAGGATTCCCGCTCACCGCTGCTTTCTCCGTCTTCTGCTGATCGGTAGCAGCGGCGGCCAGCGCTCTCATTAGGGCGAGGCGATCCGAGGACAGATTTGGAGCTGCCTCCGGCCGGTCGAGTATCGAGTCTGGCCCGAGAATTTCCACCAGCAGAGCCGCGCCGGCGGTGTCCAGTCTCTGGACTTGCGTCCAGTCGAGTAAGGGAGTGGCGTACCCCTCGGCATGACTGATGCGGGCGGCGGACACGGATTTTGCCAGACTGGCGTAGTGCTCTATCGTCCAGTCGCCACCCGCCAGCCATTTGTGATCACCGCCGACCATGGCATCCTGCCGGAGCCAAGCCTGTGAAGCGTTGCTCATGGCTGCGTGTCCCGCCAAGCGCTGTCGATGCGCTCGATGCAGTTCGTGATCGCCGCTTTGGCATGACCCAGCAATGTGTACGAACCGGCGAACTCTTTAATGACGTTGCCGCGCTCGAAGCAACTGGCGGCAGCAACCCGGCGTCCCGTCCTTAAATCGACTGCTTCGAACTCTAGGCTGGCACCACCCGTCGTCACGGGTCCAACCAGCAGGGTCGTCATTGCATTGACTGCCCGATTCGGTGTCTGCAGTTCGGTGACCGCTACACGCACCCGAACCTGTCCCGCGCCACCTGGGGGGGCGGGACTTTTGCCTTCCTGGCGTTTCAGTTCGCTCGTCACATGGTCTAGCACTTCGCGCTGCTGCGCGTCATCGAGCCCATCGATGCGACCCGAGGCGGTCTTGATCTGCGCTTCTTCCACCACGACAGCGGCATAACGCTTGGGCTCGAATCCCGCTGCGCGGTACATCAGTACGTTCTCGTATCGTGTCGGCGATAACTTCTCGTAGTCGCCGAGAAATCCGGAGCGCGTCATGCTGTTGGTCGCGCATCCAGAGAGCGCGCCTGCTACGCAAAAAAAGATGCCGCCGCGGATCAATGCAGTTTTGCTCTTCATAATGGGTCTCCTTGATCAAACGAAACTAAGACAGGCAATGCCTGCTGCGATGAGGGCGGTGCCAGACCAGCGCGTTACCGATGCGACATCGCCTAGTAGGAGGGCGCCGACGCCCAAGTTTCCAAGTAGCCCGATTCCTGCCCAGGCTGCAGAGGCCGCGCTGATCGGAATCCGCTTGAGCGCGAACCACAAAAGTGCGCCGCTGGCCGCCATGCACGTCACTGCCACACAGAGGCCGACCCAGCGCATCGGACCGCCCGCCGTGATGGCCCGCAGGCCCAGTGGATAGCCCGCTCCTAGAACCCCTGCGGCAATGACAATCGACCAGGATTTCCAGATCAGCGGATGGGTGCTGAATCGCATAAGCCTAGCGAGACATACGCATGAAGCGTGGGTGCATACGAATTCTGAGAATGCGCAGCACGCGGCGGCTCGCAAGAGACTCATGAGCGATCTCCATGCGCGGTGGCGACACTCAGGTTCCACGGCCCAATTCGCTTGATTCCAAACAGGACTTCGTAAAGCAGCGGAATCAAGCCCAACGTCACCAGCGTTCCGAGTGCCAGCCCACCGATCATCGCGATCGCCATCCCTTTCCATAATGGTCCGGAGAAGAGCATGAGTGGCACCAGTCCCGAAATGCAGGTGACCTTGGTCATCACGATTGGACGAAGCCGTTGTATCGCGGCCCCAACCAAGGCTTCATGGCGTGGCAGGCCTTCCGCTAGCCCCTGGTCGATGCGTTCCAGCAAGAGCACGGCGTTGTTGACAATGATCCCGAACAGGGCCAGTACGCCGAAGGTCGCCATGAAGCTGAAAGGTGTGCCGGTCAGCTTCAGAGCCAATACCACGCCGATAAGCGTGAAAGGGATCGTCGCGAGGATCACACCGAGCTTGCGGAAAGAATTGAACTGCCATACGAACAGCATCAGCATCGCCAGAAATGCGAGGGGCATGTAGGTCGACAGCGCGGCGTTCGATTCGGCGGCTTCCTCGATCTCGCCGCCAAGTTCAACCGAGTAGCCCGCGGGCAGGTCCAGGGCAGCGACGCTAGGCGCCAGGCGGTTGATGATCTCCTGGGCGGTGTAAGAGGTGTTCTGTCCTTGCACGGTGATCGTGCGGATGAGATTGCGCCGTTGGATGACCGAGGGCTCGCTCGCGAGCGATACGTCTGCGACCTGAGCCAGCGTCACCGCTGGACCGCCGTTGGTGGGATAGATGAGCGTCGCGCCTACGTCTGCCGTGCTGCGACGCTCGCTTACGATACTGCGCAGGACGATCGGGACGGAGGTGTCACCGTCGCGAATAACCGAGATCGATCTGCCGCTGTAGCGGACATCCAGCCCGCCAGCGATGTCTTCAGTCGTCACGCCCGCCCGACGCGCGCGGTCCTGGTCGACCCGTACGTCGATGCGGCCAACGCGCGTATCCCAATCGTTCTTGACGTTGATGGTGCCGGGCAGCTTGCGCAGCGCTGCTTCGATTTTGGACGCGGCCCCCAACAATACCTCCTCATCCGGACCGCTGACGCGATAAATGGCAGTCCCTGACTCGGTCGCACCGAGCGAGAAACGCTTGGGCTCGGCGCGCACGTCGCCATGTGCTTGCGCAAAGTAGCTGCGGGTGCGGGCGAGGACGGCGTCGATGTCGCTCTTCGGCTTCAATGTGACAACGAAGTACGCGATGTTCGATGCCGGCAGTGGTGGATTCAGGCTAAGGATGAAGCGCGGGCCACCATCGGCGACGTAGCCGATGTGATCGGAGACTTCTGGATTGATGTTCGTGTCGCCCAGCCAACCACTGATCTGCTTCACGCGGGCGAGCGTTTCGCGCGAGTCGGTACCGGGGGCGAGCTGCACCGGAATCTGGAACTGAAGCCGGTCGGACTTGGGCATGAAATCGTACGGCAGGGTGGTGAAGCCATACAGCGCAATGGCAAGCGCCGCGATCATCGACGCTACATAGACCGCCTTATGGTGGAGCACCCACTCCAGTACGCGCCGGTAGCCACGGTAGAAGCGGGTGTCATAGGCGTCGCCCTGCTCCTGCTTGTGATGGGGTTTGGCGAAGTGGTAGCACAATAGGGGCGTGACAGTCAGGCACAGCAGCCACGAAGCGAACAACGTCAGTGCCAGCACGACCACGAGATTGTGCAGATACTCGCTCGTGGCGTTCTGGCCAAAAAAGAACGGCGAGAACACGATCACGATCACGAGCGAGGACGTGAGCAGCGGAATGGCGAGCGTGCGGCCCGCCTCGAGGCAGGCATGCTTACGATCTTCGCCACCGGCCAGGCGGCGTTCGATGTCTTCGGCAATCACAATGCCGTTGTCCACCAACAAGCCGAGCGCAATGATGATGGCGCCCATCGAGACGTTCTGAAGCTCGATGTTCATCGCGCGCATGACGATGAGTGCACTGAGGATCGTCAACGGCACGATCATGCCCACGATGATCCCGGTGCGCCAACCGAGAAATAGCACGACGACACCGAGGACGACGATGATCGTCTCCATCATGACGTGGTTCATTTTGCCCATCTCGTGCTTGACGACATCGGCCTGGAAAGTGACGTATGACAGATCGAAACCCGCCGGCAGCAGCTTCTCCTGGTCTGCAACCCGTGCTTTGAGCGCTTTTCCGAACTGCTCCACGTTCTGACCGGAGGCCATCGAAACCGCCATGACGACAGCGGGCTGGCCTTTGTAGATGGCAGCAGATTCCGGCGGATCGGCTGGCCGCACACTCACCTGCGCCAGTTCACCCAATGCGATCGTCGGCACGGGCGCCGTACTACTTTGCGGTCGTGGCAGCGCGATCGGCATTGCTCGCAGGGAGGGAGCGTCACGCACTTCGCCACTGACCGCCAAGGTTGCATTGATGCCGCCGACAACAATTTGTCCACCCGAAGCGACGACGTTCTGTTTGACGAGTTGGTCGATCACCCCCTGTGGTGTCAGCTCCAATCGCGCGAGCCTAGGCCGATCGAATTCGAGATAGACGCGCTCTTCCTGCAGGCCGTAGAAAGTGATGCGCTCAATACCAGGCACGGTGTACAGGCGGTCGCGCATCTGCTTGAGCGCGACGCGCATCTCGCTCATGGAGTAACCTGGTGCAGTGACCGCAATCGAGGCAACCGCGACGCGGCCGAAGTCTTCGTCGACGAAAGGCCCCATCGTGCTCTGTGGTAAGGCATCCTTCGAATCGGCGACCTTGGCCCGGACGCGCTGCCAGATCGGTGCCAAGTCGGTGTAGCGGTCCCAGATCGTGACCTGGATCATGGCGCTGCCTGCGCGCACGGTGCTCGTCACGCGCTTGACCTCTGCCAGTTCGCGCAAGCGCTCCTCGATCGGCCGGGCAATGAGTTGCTCAACGCGTTCGGCGGGCAGCCCCGGGTTCAACGCCGTGACCATCGCATCGCGGACCGTGACAGTCGGCTCCTCCTGAGAAGGAAAATTCAGGAAGGTCGCGATGCCGGCGACGAAAATGATGAGCGCTACAAAGTAGGTAAGTCGACTGGCGCGCAGCGCCATCTCGGTGATCTTCATGATGAAGTAACCTGGTGGATCGCGTTAGCGCTTGGTCAATTGAGTGGTGGCTTCCAGTGGTGTCACTGGCTGTCCATCGGTGAGCCATCCTCCTCCGGCGGCAACCACCGTCTCGCCGGGCTTGAGTCCAGCGAGGACGCGCGCGCTGTCTCCTTCCTGTACCGGCGTGAAGCGCACCGCGCGACGGTGCACCTTCTTATCTTCAGGGGTGTAGACGAAGACGGAAGCCTCGCCCGGCTTCGTGCCGAGCACCAGCGAGGCATAAGGTATGGATACAGTCTCGGGCCGAGAGGTCTTGGAGGTTGCCGCAGGTGCGTCGAGCACGACCTGTACGGGAATACCTGGCCGAAGTGCGCGCGCTTGCGCGTTATCTTCAGGCACTAGCACCACGGGTAGGAGCGAGCCATTTTCGGCGCGCAGACCGACACGACGTACCACCGCTCGGATTGGTTGTTCGGCTCCGCTCCAGCTCAGTTCTGCGCGTTGGCCGACATCTATGTGAGGTGCCTGTGTAGTAGACGCGTTCGCGATGATCTCAGTGCCACTGCGCACGCCGTCGACCTGAAATACCGGCGCACCAGCAGCAATGTCGGTGAACGCCAAAGCCAGCTTTTCCGCCACGACACCATCGAAAGGAGCGACGATCATCGTGCCACGTTGTGCTCGTTCGGCCAGGCCAAGCGCCGCCTTGGCAGTGCGCGCTTGACCCTCTGCGACCGCTAGCTGCGCCTTCGCGCTCTCGAACGCAGCAGGGGAGATGACTTCGCTTTCGAGCAACCGGCGCTGTTGATCTGTCTGTACACGTCGATCCATCAGGCCGGCTTCGGCGGCCGCCAGGGATGCTTGCGCTTGTGTCACGCGAAGCCGGTCAGGTTGCGCATCAAGTTCTGCCAGGACTTGGCCGCGGGAGAACCGTTCACCCACGTCGACGTTCAACTTGGCGATCCGTCCTCCTGTTTCAAATCCTAGGATGCTGCGCTCGGTTGCTCGCGCCGAGCCAGTCAATTCGATGCGAGAGCTATGCGGGAGATCCGACTGCGCGGCGGCGAGCTTCACTGCGCGCGGAGGCTCGGATACGGTGGATTGCGAGTTTCCGCACCCTGAGAGCAGAGTCGAAATGGATAGTGTGCAAGCAACCGCCAAGGAGCGCGGTGCGCACGCGGTCATGACACCGCTACGGACGCGACTCATGTGCGTCCTTTTGCCGGGACAAGTTCGAGATGGCCCGAGGCGAGATCCTGGAGCGCCCGAAAGAAATGCCGCCGCTCTGCGGGTGCGAGTATTGGCAAACCCAGAAGATCGGCGAACAGGGCGCCATCCAATGCCAGCATGATGAGTGCCGCGGTCTCGGTGCCACGCGGGGATCGACGCACGCGTTCGTACTGCACGCGGTACCACTCGCGCAGTGGGTCGAGAAGTGTTGGATCTTCCGCAGCTGCCGCGAGCAGCGCTGCGCCCATCTTCTGCATCTCGTCGTCGGGCATCGCTTCCACCTGGCTCGACAGCCAGGGGTCCGGATCTCCGGCAAACCTGCGCTCGTGATTGGCTTGTACCGCGTCGAACGCCCGGATCATCTCGTCGATCAGTGTCACGAACAAATCGCGTTTGGTCTTGAAGTGATAGAGAAACGCCCCTTTGCTCAACCCGGCCCGCACAACGACGGCGTCCAGTGTCAAGCGACTGGCACCTTCCTCCAGCACCAGTTCGCGGGCGGCCTGCAGGATGCGGTCGCGAGTTCGCTGGGCTCCTTGCTGGAGGCCGGGCTGCGCATCGGCGCTGCTATGGGCAGTGGACGGGGGGGGCAACTTTGTTTTCGCGCGGGGCGGCATGGTCGTGCTCCAAAAAAGCTTGAGTCATATACAGTCCAGACGGTATAGTAGAAGCCATACAACAGTCCGTCAAGACTTTTTCGGAGCGCAAGGAGCTGCCATGTCTCAAATTCTTGAACGCTATCGCCTCATTGCCATGATTTCTCCGCTACTGCTTCTTGCGGCCTGCAGCCATGCCCCGCACTCTGCCGATCCACCTCGCCTGGATGTACCGGCCCATTTCTCAAATGAAGAGGGAGGTGAAGGCATCTTGGACAAATCGTCCCGCCGTACTCTTCCCGTCGATTGGTGGACGGCCTACGGCGATCCGCACCTCAATGCCTTGGTCCGGGCGGCGCTGGAGCGCAATACCGAACTGACGATTGCGCGAGCGCGCGTGGACGAGGCATCGGCCGCCACGCGGCGAGCACGGGCCTCCCTGCTCCCCTCGTTGTCCGCGGGCACGCAGGCAACTCGAGGACGCGACTATTCAGAGAACGTTGCAATCGGCAATGATGGCCGCGCCACGTTGTCCGCATCGTGGGAGGCAGACCTGTCGGGACGGCTTTCGCAGGCAGCAGAAGGTGCGCGCCTGGATGCGGTGGCAGCCGAACAAGCGTGGGTTGCCACGCGGTGGCAGGTCGCGTTTGAAACAGTGTCGGCGGCTGTGCAGCAGCGCCAAGCCAGTGAGCTCGAAGCGCTAGCCGCGGCGCGGCTGGCATCCGCAGAACGACTCGTCTTGCTGATGCAACGGAAGTTCGAGGCCGGACAAGCTACCGGCTTCGACATCGAGCGTACCCGCGCCGGCGTCGTCGCACTGCGCGTGGAGCAAGAGCAACTGCGGCGTGCGCGCGGCGAGGCGACGCATGCACTCGATGTACTAGTGGGACAAACGCCCGGAGCGCCTGCAGCTTCCCCAACTCTTGCGTCGCTCGCCGTCCCGGACTGGACACCGACACGCATACCTGCGGACCTGCTGAGTGAGCGGCCCGACGTGCGCGCCGCCGAAGCGAAGTTCGCCGCCGAAACCGCGCGCTGGAACGCAGCCGAAGGCGAACGCTTCCCCAGGCTGGTGTTGGACCTGAGCGGCGGACGGCAGCGCGTAGAGAGTGTGGGAACCCGCATCACTGGAAACATTTTTTCACTTGGGGCCGGGGTGTCGTTGCCGATCTTCGATGGTGGCGCGATCCGTGCCGGCATCGAGACCGGAGAGGCGCGCAGCCGAGCTGCCCGTGCGGAGTTCGAGCGCACTTTGTTGAGTGCTTTGCAGGACGTAGAGAACGCATATCTCGGTTGGCATACGCAGCACGCAGCACTGGAGCATCAGGCCGAGGGTGTCGCAGTCGCGGAGCGTCAGCTCGATCGCAGCCGACGTCTGTTCGAGGCGGGACAAGTGGACGCCACGGTGGTGGCCGAGGCTGAGGCCGGGGTGCTGTCAGCGCAGGCTTCGCTGATCCGCACGCGGGCCGAGACAGCCATGCAATGGGGCGTCCTGGCAAAAGCATTATCCGGCTCTCCTGTTTGATCGCAGAAACATGCTGGAGCAGCTTGCGAAGGCTAGCTAAATAGCGTGACGCAAGGCGAAGGTGGTGAGGCCTGAGTGATGAGGAATGCGAACATGGAAATTCGACACCTGCGCTACTTTCTGGCGGTGGCAGAGGAGCTGCACTTTGCCCGAGCCGCAGAGCGCCTCCACATAGAGACATCGCCGCTGTCGCGCGCCATCAAGGAACTTGAGGAAGAGTTGGGCGTAGCGCTATTTGCGAGAACCACTCGGAGCACCCGCTTGACTCGTGCGGGCAGGCTCTTCTTTGAGAGCGTGCCGCGTGTCTTCGCAGCTTTGCAGCAGGCGCGCGACAGTGTGAACGCCGCAGCCAATGGCTTTCATTGCCAGCTCCGTATTGCATTGTCTGATGGAATCACGCCATCGCGCCTGCCTGCGTTGTTGGCGCTCTGCCGGCAGGAAGAGCCGGAAGTGGAAGTTCGCTTCTTCGAGGTGCCTTTGGCACAGCAAATCAAGGGATTGTGTGGCGAACTGTACGATCTCGGCTTCGCTCAATCGGATGAAGTCGGCGAAGGCATCATCGCCGTGCCGGTGTGGAGTGACCCTCTGATGGTAGCTGTGCCCGCACGGCACCCCTTGCTATCCCACAAACAGATTCCCCTAGAAGAGCTGTTGCGGTATCCGCTGGTGCTCTGCGACGCGGTGGCGTGTGAGGGCCATGCTCGGCAAGTTGAACGGGTGCTACGTCGCGTGGACATAGAGCCACTGATTGCCGAACGCGTGACTTCCAGCGATCTAATGATGGTCCTGGTTTCGGCGGGACTTGCACTAGGCCTCACAGGAGGCGCGCATATCACAGCCAGCAGGGAACAGGGGGTGGTCGCACGGCCGCTGACTGGACGTTCGCCAATGCTCACGACCTATCTACTACGGCCGGCCAGCGAGCCGTCAGAAATGCTGACTCGCTTCATGGAACGCGTTCATTCGATCAAATCTCCAGATGCCAAAGGTCGGCGGTAAACCATCACACAATCTCCCAAAGAAAATTAACCATGAAGAAGATTGCTCTCATATTGCTTTCCTCGACATTGGCAGCCTGCAGCCCATCTGGGAAACCAGATAAAGCCAACCTTCCGACAGTCGATGAATTAGCGCTCAATCCTGAGCGTCTGAAAGAGTTGCGCAAGCAATGCAAGTTGGATCGACCAATGCTGGGCGACCAACTATGTAACCGGGTTGCCGAGGCTACGCGAAAGCGCTTTTACGAAGATGGCGATGTGCCCCACACCACGCCTAAAGAGCCGCCGAAGTTCTAAGCTGGTGGTCATGCCGGAGTATGTATGCCGGATATGAAAAATTTGAAGGAGAATCGCAATGGGTTGGATCTATCTTGTTTTGGCTGGATTGTTTGAAATCGGATGGCCGGTCGGGCTGAAAATGGCGCAAGAGCCAACATCGCGTTGGAGTGGGGTCGCAGTAGCCGTCTCTTTCATGACAATTAGCGGCGCCTTCCTATGGCTTGCTCAGCGTCAGATACCGATTGGGACTGCTTATGCGGTGTGGACGGGTATCGGAGCGGCGGGAACTTTCTTAGTCGGAATTCATTTCTATGGCGACCCAACCTCCCTGATGCGATACCTTGGCGTGGCGTTGATCATCCTGGGCGTTATCACGCTCAAGTTATCGAGTTGATCGCTAGCTCCATTGGTAGCGTAGTCGCTAGGCGACCCAGCTCCCAGAGTGGATCGGGCGCTGGGAACTCGTACGGTCACCTCCTCTCTCTAGTCGCTATGTGACGAGCTTGCCGGCGCCTCGGGAGAGTTCGAGCCAGTGCGCGTAAGGCGGTGGGAGCACCCATTCCGGGTGGCTCCACCTTCAGTGCCTGCGCCAAGGTGACCTGAGTACGAACTTTGTAGCCAGTCAGGCAGTGAGTTCGGAGGGGATGCTATCGGATTGGATCCAGTTGCGCCGGATCGTCGCCGGCGGTTTGTAAGCATGCGCGCTATGCGGCCGCTGCTCGTTGTAGAACTGTCGCCAACGTTCGATCAGCACCTTCGCTTCGGTCCGACTGCGGAACCATTCGCGGTTGAGCAGTTCGTCGCCCATCGTTGCCTGCGAAGTCAGGACCAGCAGAATCCTGAGGGGAGTTCTCATCATGGTTTTCTCCGTTCAGACGCTTGGGATCAAGCGGCCGGAGACCACTACGCCTGCTTGGCTTTGCGCGCTGCCTCGACCAAGCTGTCGAGCCAGTCCTGATGGCCGTTGATCATCGGGTTGGGTTTGGCGTTGTGCAGCTCCTCGGCCGGTTTGCCCTTCTGAGTTTCCTGCGTGAGGATGCGCACGCGCCTGCCGTCCAGGTTCTCAACCAGCCAGGCGTGATGCACATCCAGGCGCGTATCTGTGCCTTCCTCGCCGGACCAGCCGTGCCAGGCCACGCGGCCGGGTTGCCCATCCGCAGGTGGCACGTATTCGTTGCACTGCCCCTCTACCGGGAAGCCGAAGGTCTCGAAGTAAAACCGATCGCCGTCGGCCAGTACCGGGCCTTTGCCGTCATGAAAGCACACGTTAGCCGAGTTGGCGTAGTAGCTTGGCCACAGCGATGGTGTGACGAGTAGAGGCCATACGTCGGCCGCGCTCAAGCCGGCGGCGATGATCTCATTGGAGGCGAAATTCTCAGTAAAGCCCGGCGTGTAGCCTTCGGGCCAGAGGATGGCGTTCTGTTGCTTGCTCATATCGAAGCTCCTTCACAAAATGTCGATGACGCAACAGGGGTGGCTGCGTCATTCAAGTGGTCATGGAGCAAATCATGAGCCTCCATCTGCAATAAGTGAAATCCTAAGTTTCTATTTTTGATATCATAAAATATGATATCAAGGCCTAGGTTCTGCCATCCACCGACTAGGCTATCTCGCAGCGGCGCTACGAAAGGGCGCGTCTCCAATTGAGCCGACTGATTGCTTATTTGTAGTGCGAGGTAGAGTTGTGCTGAGCATGACGATAGGAGCGATCTTGCCTACTTGTTGTTAGCACAGGAAGTGAACAGCAGTGCTCGTATCCAGCGATGTGCTGGATCGTGATGGGTGCGTTCGTGCCAAGCAGCCGTCTTGGTGAACCCCGGTATCTTCACCGGCGGCAGGGAGATAGCCAGCTTGTCCATACCGGCGACCAAGCGGCTCGGCAAGATCGCAACCATGTCACTGGCACGCAGGATGTCTGGCAAGATCAGAAAGCTCTTGACCGACAGTGTGACGCTGCGTCGTTTGCCCAACTGTTCTAGCGCATCGTCGGTGACGCCGCGGAAACCTCCACCATCGTAGGAAACAAGCGCATGGTCGAGAGCACAGAACTGTTTAACGGTCAGCTTGCGCCCCATAGCCGCAGGATGGTCTTCCCGCAGGACACACACATAGTGTTCCTTGAACAGCTCTCGGGCATGCAGATTTGGCGGAGTGATCTCTGGCGTCAGGAGGGCTAAATCGATCTGACCGCGCTCAAGCTGGTTCTGTAGCTGCCCGCTCTCGACTGGCACTAATGAGACTCGTACACGCGGTGCGTGCCGTTTAAGTGCCGATAGAAATGGGACAGCAACGGCACGCAGCGCATAGTCCGTCGCGGCGATGGAGAAGGTCAGTTGTGCGGTGGCCGGATTGAAGGAAGGTGGCTGGAGCAGCGCGTCGATTTCGGCGAGCACCTGCTTGACAGGCATCCCTAGATCCAGCGCCCGCTGCGTTGGAACGATACCCCGCTGCGAGCGCGCGAAAAGCGGGTCACCGAAGCTCTCGCGCAACCGCGTCAGCATGCCACTCAAGGCCGGCTGGGTTAGTCCCAGACGGGCCGCCGCCCGTGTCACATTGCGTTCGTCTAACAATGCGTCCAGCGCCTTGAGCAAGTTGAGATCCATACTCTTGATATTTTTCATTTTTATTCCAATCTTAAATATCATCGTTTTTCATGATATCTAAATATTGCCTATGAGTGGAAGCAAGGCCCATTGACGGCTTTTTTTGGGTAACTTGCTTGGAACTCTGTATGCGCCGCAGTGCGCTTTCGCTTGCGGCGCTTTTCTTTGACTCGCCACCGCGCTCATTCTTTCTTTTCCCTCGACCATTGTGCTGCGAACGGTCTTTGACCGGCACTAGCCCAGAACCGATCCTGACGCCTGCGACACCCCCTGTGCAACGCTTTCAATGAGACACCAGCGCAGGAGAAATCGGAGGACAGGTCATGCAAGGGACGAACGTTCTGTTCGGCCAGATCGCTGTGGTAATCGGCATCGTGATCGCCGGCGTCTGGGGCGCCACACAATGGACAGCAGCGACCCTTGGCTATCAAGTACGCCTCGGATCGCCCTGGTTCGATCTTCTAGGTGTACCGGTTTATCACCCGTGGCGCTTGTTCGAATGGTGGTTCTTCTTTGATGCCTACGCGCCGCACGTCTTCGACACAGGCGGTGCGATTGCGGGTGGTAGCGGTTTGTTCGCTTTACTCGTCGCCATCGCCATGTCGGTATGGCGTTCTCGGCAGTCGCGGCTGGTTACGACTTATGGTTCGGCACGCTGGGCCGATGCCGTCGACATCCGCAAAGCTGGACTGACCCTCCCGGCGGGCGTCTTCCTCGGCCAACACGACGACCAATACCTCCGACATGAGGGGCCGGAACATGTCCTGAGCTTCGCACCCACGCGCTCGGGCAAGGGCGTGGGCTTGGTGGTGCCTACGTTGCTTTCGTGGCCGGCGTCCGCCGTCATTCACGACATTAAGGGAGAGAACTGGAAGATCACGGCGGGCTGGCGTTCGCGCTTTTCGCACTGCCTGCTTTTCAACCCCACCGATAGGCAGTCGGCCGCCTACAACCCGCTGCTTGAAGTCCGGCGCGGCGCACATGAAGTGCGCGACGTGCAGAACATCGCCGACATTCTGGTTGACCCTGAAGGTGCGTTAGAGAAGCGCAATCATTGGGAGAAGACCAGCCACGCGCTACTGGTCGGTGCAATCTTGCATGTTCTGTACGCAGGCGAGGACAAGACGCTGCGCGGCGTCGCCAACTTCCTCAGCGACCCGGCGTGTCCGTTCGAGCTGACGCTGCACCGGATGATGACGACGAAGCACCTGGGCGATGCGCCTCACCCGGTTGTCGCATCCGCTGCCCGCGAAGTGCTCAACAAGTCGGACAACGAGCGATCGGGCGTGCTCTCCACCGCCATGTCGTTTCTCGGCCTGTACCGCGACCCGACCGTGGCCGAAGTCACATCGCGCTGCGATTGGCGCATCGCCGACCTGATTTCCGCCGAGCACCCGGTATCGCTCTATCTGGTGGTGCCGCCCTCCGACATAAGCCGCACCAAGCCGCTGATCCGGCTCATCTTGAACCAGATCGGGCGGCGGCTGACCGAATCGCTCGACGGCAGCGATGGCATCGCGCGCCGGCACAAGCTGCTGCTGATGCTGGACGAGTTTCCGGCGCTGGGTCGCCTCGATTTTTTCGAGTCCGCGCTTGCCTTCATGGCCGGCTACGGCATCCGCAGCTTTCTCATCGCTCAAAGCCTGAACCAGATCGACAAGGCGTATGGGCAGAACCATTCCATCCTCGACAACTGCCATGTCCGGGTGACTTTCGCCACCAACGACGAAAGGACGGCGAAAAGGATTTCCGAAACCCTCGGCACCGCCACCGAGCTTCGCGCGCAGCGCAACTACGCGGGCCACCGCCTCGCTCCGTGGCTGGGGCACCTGATGGTGTCGCGTCAGGAAACTGCACGTCCGCTGCTGACGCCCGGCGAGGTGATGCAGCTTCCACCTGAGGACGCCGTAGTCATGGTGTCCAGCGTTGCCCCGATCCGCGCGAAGAAGCTGCGTTACTACGTCGACGCCAATTTCAAGGATCGCGTCCTGCCACCGCCCGTGCTCGCAGTCGGGAGGTACGCCGACGCGCCGCCAGCCCGCCCCGACGACTGGAGCGGCTTGGCGATCCCGGCCGTACCTACGGCGCCGACCTCGGTATCCGCCGATGGTCCGGGCGGCACCGATGACGGCGGCCCGCGCCGCCAGCTCGAACTCTCCGAAACCGTCGCCTACGAGCCCGAGTTGGACGCGTGTGCGAACGACCTGGAGCTGCTCGATGACGACGACCTGGCGCTCCCGCTTCCCGGCCAGCTCGACCCGGCCATGCAGCGCACGGCCCGGCTGGCTTCTCTCGACCCCAACGACGGAATCGACCTATGAGCCAATACCGCCTCAATCTTTTCATCCAGCCCGAGCACGCCAAGCGCCTGGATGAACTTGCCGCCAAGAAAGGCGTGTCCAAGTCCTCCATCGTCGCAGCGGCCTTGGCGTCCTGGCTGTCACCCGATGCGGGCGACCAGCGTGAGGCCGCCATTGCCAAGCGGCTGGATCGACTGTCGCGGCAGACCGAACGCATGGAGCGCGACCAGAACATCCAGATCGAAACGCTGGCGCTGTTCATCCGCTATTTCTTGACCATCAGCACGCCGGTGCCAGAAGCCCACAAGGACGCGGCCCGCGCCCAGGGCAAAGCGCGCTTCGAGCAGTTCGTCGAGCAGTTGGGTCGCCACCTGCTGCGTGGCCGCAGTCTGGTGCGCGACGTGGTGGAGGAACTGCACCCCGATCCGATGCGGATGGATGACGCAGCAGCGATGGCGTCCGCCGATGAGCGAGCTGCAGAGCGTGCGTCATGAGTGCCGTTCCGCAGATTCCGCCTGAATCTCGCTCATCCGCCGCGGCGTCCCAGGATCGCCGCATCCAGATGCTGCGCACGGCGATGGGGCCGCTGATCGCCGCTGCGCTCGAAGATCCGGATGTTGTGGAAATCATGCTCAACCCCGATCGCACCCTGTGGGTGGATCGGCTGTCGTCGGGTCGCTCGCCGCTGGGCGTGGAGATGCCCGAGGCCGATGGTGAACGCATCATCCGCCTGGTCGCCGCGCATGTCGGCGCGGAGGTGCATCGCGGCCAGCCGCTCTTGACCGCCGAGTTGCCGGAAACCGGCGAGCGTTTCGAGGGCATCCTGCCTCCGGCCGCCCCGGGGCCAGCCTTCGCGCTACGCAAGCGGGCCGTGAGCATCATCGGCCTGGATCGCTACGTGGCCGACGGCATCCTGACCGCCGGGCAGGCCGAGTTCCTGCGCCGCGCCGTGCGCGAGCGGCAGAACATCCTGATCGCCGGCGGCACCAGCACCGGCAAGACCACGCTGGCGAACGCGCTGCTGGCCGAGATCGCCGCCACAGGCGACCGCGTGCTGGTGCTCGAAGACACCATCGAGCTGCAATGCGCGGCCCGCGACCATGTGCCGCTGCGCACCCGCGCCGGCGTCGTCACAATGACCGAGCTGGTGCGGGCCACGATGCGCCTGCGGCCTGACCGCGTGATCGTCGGCGAAGTGCGTGGCGGCGAAGCCCTGGACTTGGTGAAGGTCTGGGGCACCGGCCACCCCGGCGGCATTGCCACCATCCATGCCGGCTCCGCCTTGGGCGCACTGCTGCGTCTGGAGCAACTGATCCTCGAAGTGGCAGTGAATCCGCCCCGCGCCCTGATCGCCGAGGCGGTCAACGTGGTGATTCACATCGCAGGCCGTGGCCGCAAACGTCACGTCGAAACCATCTCCCGTGTCGTCGGCTTCGACGGTGCGGGCTATCGCCTGACAGATGCGCTGGAAACGCCGTTTCCCGAGCTGCCGCCGGTTCCTCTTGCAGCCGCTGCCGCTGCGCCTTCCTCGACCCCTGACCAACCTGGAGAACTGCCATGACGCACGTTGATGCTTTCCGTCTTTCCGTAAATCCTATTTCTCGCCTGTCCAGCATGGCGCGGCTGCGCCACCTGGCCCGTCCCGCAGGGCAAGGGCTGCTGCTGGCCGCGCTGATGCTGTTGCTGGCGGGCACGGCGCAGGCCGCCGGTTCCTCGATGCCGTGGGAAGGGCCGCTGACCTCCATCCTCGAATCCATCCAAGGGCCAGTCGCCCGGATCGTGGCGGTGATCATCATCATCTCGACGGGGCTTGCGCTGGCGTTCGGTGATACCAGCGGCGGCTTTCGCAAGCTGATCCAGATCGTGTTCGGCCTGTCCATCGCGTTCGCCGCGTCCTCGTTCTTCCTGTCGTTCTTCAGCTTCTCCGGAGGGGCCGTCGTATGAGTAAGGCCACCGATCTTCCGGGCTTTGAAGTGCCGCTGCATCGCTCGCTGACCGAGCCGATCCTGCTGGGCGGTGCGCCGCGCACCGTGGCGATTGCCAACGGCACGCTAGCCGCCGCCGTCGGGCTGGGCCTGCAACTGTGGATTCCCGGCGTGGTGCTCTGGATCGTCGGCCACTCGCTGGCCGTATGGGGTGCGCGCGTCGATCCGCAGTTCATGCAGGTCTTCGCGCGGCATATCAAACACCGCCCGCTTCTGGACGTGTGAGGGGAGGACGCCATGCTGAACCTTGCCGAATATCGTCAGCGCCCGGCCTTGCTTGCCGACTGGCTGCCCTGGGCCGGGCTGGTCGCGCCGGGCGTTGTGCTGAACAAAGATGGTTCGTTTCAACGCACGTTCCAGTTTCGCGGCCCCGACTTGGACAGTGCGACACAGGGCGAGCTGATTGCCACGTCGGCGCGGCAGAACAACGCGCTTCGCCGTACCGGGTCTGGCTGGGCCTTCTATATCGAGGCCGAGCGGATGCGGGCATCGAGCTATCCGCAATCCTCCTTTCCCGAACCACTGTCCTGGCTGGTGGATGAGGAGCGACGCGCGGCGTTCGAGGAGTCGGATGGCCATTTCGAGAGCGTCTATCACTTCACGTTGCAACACCTACCGCCGCAAGAGTCTCGCGCCCGTGCGGCTGGGATGCTGTACGAGAACCGGCCCACTGAGGGTGTGGACTGGCGTGGTCGGCTTGATTCCTTCGTGGCAGAGACCGATCGCGTGTTCGACCTGCTCGATGGTGTGATGCCGGAGATTGCCTGGCTGGACGATAGCCAGACGCTGACCTACCTGCATGCCACAGTCTCCACGCGGCGCTATCGCGTCGGCGTGCCCGACGTGCCGTTCCATATCGACGCACTGCTGGCCGATGCCGCGCTGGTCGGCGGCCTGGCGCCCATGCTGGGCGATCAGCACCTGCGCGTGGTGTCGGTACGAGGCTTCCCGACCTCGACCTGGCCGGGGATCTTGGACGACCTCAACCGCCTGGGCTTTGCGTATCGCTGGAGTACGCGCTTCCTGTGCCTGGACAAAGCCGAGGCGGAACGGGAATTGGGGCGCTTGCGGCGCCAATGGTTCGCCAAGCGCAAGAACGTCATCGCGCTGCTGCGCGAAACGATCTTTCAGCAGGAAAGCCCGCTGGTCGATACCGATGCCAGCAACAAGGCCGCCGACGCCGATGCCGCCTTGCAGGAGCTGGGCAGCGATCAAGTCGCCTTCGGCTACCTCACCGCCACGGTGACGGTGCTCGACGCCGACCCGGCCGTGGCCGACGAGAAGCTGCGCATGGTGGAGCGCGTCATCCAGGGCCGGGGTTTCGTGACCATCCCCGAAACCCTCAACGCAGTCGATGCCTGGCTGTCGTCCGTCCCCGGCAACGCATACGCGAACGTGCGTCAGCCCATCGTTTCGACGCTGAACCTGGCGCACATGATGCCGATGTCAGCGGTATGGGCTGGGCCGGAGAAGAACGAACACCTCGATGGCCCGCCGCTGATCGTCACCCGCACCGATGGCGCGACGCCGTTCCGGCTGGTGACGCACATCGGCGACGTGGGGCACACCCTTGTCGCCGGGCCGACCGGCATGGGCAAGTCGGTGCTGCTCGCCATATTGGCCATGCAGTTCCGGCGCTACTTCGGCTCGCGGATCTTCGCCTTCGACATGGGGCGCTCGATGCGCGCCACCATCCTCGGCCTTGGCGGTGAGCACTACGACCTCGGTGCCGATGGCGGCATCGCCTTCCAGCCACTCGCGCGAATAGCCCACGAGGGCTACCGCACCTGGGCCGCCGAATGGGTGGAGGGCCGGCTGCTGCACGAAGGCGTGACGGTCGGCCCGGACGAGAAGGCTGCCATTTGGTCGGCGCTGCGAAGCCTTGCCGGTGCGCCAGTGGAGCAGCGCACCATGACCGGCTTGTCGGTGTTATTGCAGTCCAACGCGCTGCGCCAAGCGCTCGCGCCCTATGTGTTGGGCGGCGCCCACGGCAAGCTGCTGGACGCTGACCACGACCGGCTGGGCATGGCCGACGTGCAGGGCTTTGAGATGGAAGAACTGATGCACAGCCCCGCCGCCGTGCAAGCAGTGCTGCGCTACCTGTTCGCCCGCTTCGACGAACGTTTTGACGGCGCGCCCACGCTGCTGATCCTCGATGAAGCGTGGCTGTTCCTCGATGAGCCGTCCTTCGCGGCCCGCATCCGGCAATGGCTCAAGACGCTCAGAAAAAAGAACGTCAGCGTCATCTTTGCCACGCAGTCGCTGGCCGACATCAAGGACTCGACCATCGCGCCAGCCATCATCGAAAGCTGCGCGAGCAGGATCTTCTTACCTAACCCGCAGGCCACCGAGCCGCAGATTCGCACGATCTACGAAGGCTTCGGCTTGAACAGCCGCCAGATTGAGATCGTGGCGACCGCACAGCCCAAGCGCGATTACTACTACCAGTCGCGCCTCGGCAATCGCCTGTTCGACCTCGACCTGGGGCCTGTCGCGCTCGCATTCGCGGGCGCATCCACCCCTCAAGACCAACGCGATATTGACCGCGTGCTGACGCAGGCCGGCGCTCCCGGCTTCGCCGGCGCGTGGCTGCGCCATCGCGGCCTCGGCTGGGCCGCCGACCTGCTGCCGTCCGCTCCGGCGGCAGCTTCCTTTCTCGCTTCTCAACCGCTGGAGGTTTCACCATGAAGACCAAGCCCCGTTTGCTCTCTGTCTCACTCGCTGCCGTGCTGTCGGTATCGCTGCTGGCCGTGCAGCCCGCATCCGCGCTGACGGTGTTCGACCCGTCCAACTTCGTGCAGAACACGCTGACCGCCGTGCGCACGCTGGAACAGATCAACAACCAGATCAACCAGCTTCAGAACGAGGCGCAGATGTTGATGAACCAGGCCAGGAACCTGGCAAATCTCGACTTCAACATCGTCAACCGCCTGCGCTCGACGCTCGCCACCACCGAGCGCCTGATCGCCGAGGCGCGCGGCTTGGCCTACGACGTGCAGAGCATGGATGCCACGTTCGCCCGCCTGTACCCGGAACAGTACGCCGCCACCATCAGCGGCGACCGCATGGCACAGGACGCCCGCGAACGCTGGCAGAACACCTTGAACGGCTTGCACACCGCGATGCGGATGCAGGCGCAGGTGTCGCAGAACCTCGCCCAAGACGAAAGCGCGCTGGCCGATCTCGTGAGCCAGAGCCAGTCGGCCACCGGCGCGCTGCAAGCGATGCAGGCGACGAACCAGCTCCTGGCTTTGCAGGCCAAGCAGTCGATCCAGGCGCAGCAGCTCCAGATCACGCAAGACCGGGCCGCTTCACTGGAACTGGCGCGGCAAGCGGCGGCTATGGAGCGCGCCCGCGAAGTGCGGCGGCGCTTTCTGGGCACCGGCACGCCGTACACGCCGCAGTCCGTCAACTTCTATAACAACTGACCGGAGGCGGCCATGCGATGCGCTTCCGTCCTGATGGCCGTGCTGCTGACCGCGTGCGGCCAGCAGCCGGCCGAGAACCTGGCCGACGCCCTGGCCGCAGATCCGGTGCGGCTCAAGGCGTTGCGCGGGCAATGCGCGGCCGACCGGCAGGCCGTGGGCGAGGATGCCTGCCGCGCCGCCGCTGAAGCCTTCCGGCGGCGCTTCTTCGCCGGCCATACCGGGCCGGATGAATACAACTCGCTGGCTGAACTCCCGCCGATTCCGCCGAGCTTCGATACGCCCGCAGATGAATTGCCAGAGGGCGCCGTTCCGCTCACTCCGCCCGAGGATTCGCCATGAACGACGTGACCATCATCGACCGTTTCCTCGATACGTTCTCGCGCTACATCGACTCGGGCTTCGGCTTATTGCAGGGCGAAGTGGCATTTCTCACCGCCACGCTCATCGTCATCGACATGACGATCGCTGGCCTGTATTGGGCCATGAGCCACGCCACCGGCCAGGGCGACGACGTGATCGCCAAGCTGCTGCGCAAGGTGCTCTGTGTCGGCGCGTTCGCCTACATCATCGGCAACTTCAACTGGCTGGCGAGCATCGTGTTCCGCTCGTTCGCCGGCTTGGGAATTACCGCTACCGGCTCGGCCATCACGATGGAGAACTTCCTTCAGCCGGGCCGGCTGGCGAAGACCGGCATCGACGCAGCCGCGCCGATTCTGGAACAGATCGGGGACATGGCTGGGTTCCCCGAGGTGTTCGTGAACATCGACCCTATCGTGGTTCTGTTCATCGCCTGGCTGGTGGTGATCCTCTGCTTCTTCGTGCTGGCCGTACAGCTTTTCATCACGCTGATCGAGTTCAAACTGACTACGCTCGCCGGCTTCGTCTTGATCCCGTTTGCACTCTGGAACAAGACCTCGTTCCTCGCGGAAAAGGTGCTAGGCAACGTGGTGTCGTCAGGCATCAAGGTCTTGGTGCTGGCCGTCATCGTCGGCATCGGTTCAGGCCTGTTCGCCGAGTTCCAGGTGCATCCCGACGAACCATCCATCGACCACGCGCTGGTCGTGATGCTGGCCTCGCTCGCGCTGCTGGCGCTGGGCATTTTCGGCCCCGGTATCGCCACCGGCCTGGTGTCCGGTGCGCCACAGCTTGGTGCGGGCGCGATGGCTGGTGCTGCGGTCGGGGCTGTCGGCACCGGCGTTGCCATCGGCGCCGCCGTAACGGGCGTGGGCGGCGCCGTCATGGCCGGGGCACGAATGGCCCCGGCGGCCGCAAAGCTGGCCGGTGCCGGTGCGCGTGCCGCGACTTCGGCGGCCGGCAGTGCCCGATCGGCGTTCCAGGCCGGTTCCGCTGCGGCCGGCGGCGGTGCCAAGGGCGCGGCGGCTGGCCTCGGCAATGTCGCCAAGACTGGCGCACAAGCCGCAGGCCGCAGCGTCACCTCTGGTGCTTCCGCTGTTGGGCAGAAGGTGGCCGACTCCTTCCGCGCTGGCTGGAACGGCACAGAAGCCGGCAGCGACGGTGCTGGCCCCGGCCAGACCGCAGACGGCACCGCAGGCTCGCAGAAGCAACAGCAACCGGCCTGGGCCAAGCGGATGCACCGCCGCCAGCAGGCTACCCATGCCGCGACCACTGCCGCCCACACGCTGCGCGGCGGCGACGGCGGCGGCTCCGGGCAAGGCCCGAGCCTGCGGGATTCCGATACCTAACCTTCAAGGAGAACACCCATGCGATTCAAACGACCGCAGGTGCGCTACGCCGATACGCCGCAGCCTGCCACCCCGTATCAAGCCGCCGCCCAGGTGTGGGACGACCGTATCGGCTCCGCCCGCGTGCAGGCGAAGAATTGGCGCCTGATGGCCTTCGGCTGCCTAGTGCTCGCGCTGTTGATGGCCGGCGGCCTGGTGTGGCGCTCGGCGCAGTCCATCGTGACGCCCTATGTCATCGAGGTCGATCAAGCCGGGCAGGTGCGCGCCGTGGGAGAGGCCGCCACGCCGTACCGGCCCGGCGACGCGCAGATCGCGCACCACCTGGCGCGCTTCGTGACGCTGGTTCGCTCGCTGTCCATCGACCCCATCGTGGTGCGGCAGAACTGGCTCGATGCCTACGACTACACCACCGACAAGGGCGCGGCGGTGCTCAACGACTACGCCCGCACCAATGACCCATTCGCCCGCATCGGCAAGGAATCGGTAACGGTGCAAATCACCAGCGTGGTTCGCGCGAGCGACACGTCTTTCAACGTGCGCTGGACAGAGCAGCGCTATGTCAACGGTGCGCCCGCCGGCACCGAACGCTGGAACGCCGTGCTTTCGACCGTCCTGCAAACCCCGCGTACTGAACAGCGCCTGCTCAAGAACCCATTGGGTATCTACGTCAACGGCCTGTCATGGAGCCGCGAACTGGATTCTTCCGAAGGAGCCAAACCATGAAACTTCGTTTCCGCCTTTACGTTGTTCCTTTGACGCTGCTGGCCCTCGCGGGCTGCGCCTCGCAGGGGAAGCCGCCGCCATCCATCTCGCTCGACGAGACGGTGCTGGCCCAGCCGTTGCCCGAACCGCCCAAGCCCGTCGAAGTCGTCGCCGTCCCTGAACCGCTGGCGCTGCCGGCGCAGTTGAAGCCCCTGCCGGAACTCGATGAGGCCCCCGTTGCGCCGGAGCCGGCCGACGAAAAGGTGCGCGTTTCCCGTGCCAATGCAGAAGCGCGTATCGCGCCTACCCGTGAGGGCTACGTCAACGCGATTCAGGTGTGGCCGTTCACCGATGGCGCGCTTTATCAGGTCTATGCGTCGCCGGGGCGCGTGACGGTGGTTTCGCTTCAACCGGGCGAGGAACTGGTAACGGTCGCCGCCGGCGATACCGTGCGCTGGATCGTGGGCGACACGTCCAGCGGCGGCGGGGCCGATCTGCGCGTCAATGTGCTGGTCAAGCCTATCCGCTCCGGTCTGAAAACCAATCTCGTCATCACCACCAGTCGGCGCACCTACCTGCTGGAGCTGACCTCGACCGAGAGGGCATGGATGGCGTCGGTGTCCTGGGACTATCCGAAAGACCGAATGCTCGCGTTGCAGCGCCAGGCGCAGGCAGCGCAGGCAACAACGCCTGTCGATACGGGCCTGTCGCTGGACAAGATCCGCTTCCGCTACGCGGTATCGGGCAGCAACCCGCCGTGGAAGCCTCTGCGCGCCTTCGATGATGGAGAGAAGGTCTATATCCAGTTCCCGCCGGGCATCGCCCAGGGCGAGCTGCCGCCGCTGTTTGTCATCGGCGCGCAGGGCGACGGGCAACTGGTGAACTACCGTTTTCGCTCGCCGTACTACGTCGTGGATCGCCTGTTCGGCGCGGCCGAACTGCGGCTGGGCGGCGATGGCGGCGACGTGGTGCGGATCGAGCGCACCGATGGTGTTGCACGGAGGAACTGACCATGAGCCAGGATGACACTCCCGACCTTGCCGCGCCGCAGGCGGACAAGGTGGCGCCGGAGGCAGTGGCGCTGCGCGCCCAGCCGCGTCCAGTCACACGCCTGAACCGGCGCTCGCTGGCCATCCTTGCCGGCGTCCTAGCGGTCGCCGTGCTCGGCGCGCTGATGTGGTCGCTGCAACCTCATCGACGCAGCACAGGCGAGCAGACCGAGCTTTACAACGTCGATCGCGTGTCAAAGTCGGAAGGACTGGATGCGCTGCCGACGGACTATTCCAAGCTGCCGCCGGCGTTGCTGCCTGCCGTTCCCGAACTAGGGCCACCGCTGCCGGGCGATCTTGGCCCGGCTATCGTGAAGTCGCAGCAACCGGCGACGGCTGCCTACGCGGCCCCCGGTCACGACCCGAACGATGCCCTGCGAAAAGAAGCCGAGGCGGCCGCGGCCTCGTCCGTGTTCTTCCGCTCGGGTGGGCAGAATGCGGCGCCGGTAGCGCAGACACAGGTGGCCGCTGCGCCGGGCTTCGCCGCCAATGCGGCGTTTGACCCGCTGGCGGCCGGGCCGGCCTCCACGGCGGCCCAACCTGCTGACCCGACAGCGGTGCAAAACCGGCAAGACCAGAAAGAGGCTTTCATGAAAGCTGGCCCCACTGAAACCCGTAATTCCGGCAATCTGACTCTGCCAATTTCGCCGTATCAGGTTATGGCCGGAACAGTGGTCGCAGGTGCCTTGGTGACGGGCATCAAGTCGGACTTGCCCGGCGACGTGATCGCCACGGTGACGGAGCCGGTCTATGACACAGCCACCGGGCGCTTCCTGCTGATTCCGCAGGGTTCGCGCATCCTGGGCAAATACAACAGCCAGGTCAGCTACGGGCAGAGCCGCGTTCAAGTCGTCTGGAACCGGATCATCCTGCCGGACACGTCTTCGCTCACGCTCGACAACCTGGCCGGCACCGACCCAGCCGGCTATGCCGGGCTGGAGGACGATGTGGACTACCACTGGGGCCGCATCTTTGCCGGTGCGGCACTCACCACGCTGCTGGGCGTCGGTGCCGAGCTGGCCGCGCCGGAGAACCGGCAGGATGGTGATCGCGTCATCATCGCTGGGCGCGACAGCGCGCAGGACAGCATCAATCAGGTCGGCCAGGAGATGACCCGGCGCAACCTCAACATCCAGCCGACCTTAACGCAACGGCCGGGCCTGCCGGTTCGCATCATCGTCAACCGGGATCTGGTGCTGCGGCCGTACCAGCCGCTGTTCTTCAACCGGGGGACTTCACGATGAGCACGACCAAGAAGCTGCGGCTCGGCCCGCTGCCGAAGACCGAGAGCACCAAGCTGACTTTCGTTTGCCCGACCAGCTTGAAAGTCGACCTCGACCGCTACGCCGCGCTACACGCGCAGGCGTATGGCGAGGCCGTTGATGCGGCGACGCTGATCCCGCATATGCTGGAAGCGTTCATGGCGGGGGATCGAGGATTCAGGAAGGGCACGGCGACCCGCAGCACACCACCGAAGCCGCCATGATTGCACCGCATGCTATTCAACGGCATCCATCGAACGCGCAGCCCAGGCTGCGCGTTCTTCATTCTGGATGCCGCCGAGCCTGTTGGGCTATGATGATGCGACAGGCCCGCCGTTCCTCGGCAATCCAGCACTACACAGTGCGATGCGGCTTTCTCTCCCAACGCTCCTATGTCGCTCCTAGCCGACAACGCCGCTCTTCTTCTAAGCGGCCCCGAAAGGAGCTAACCTACTGTCCCATATACGGTTTCAAGTCCTTCTTGATTTGCGCGAAAGAATTGACACCGGCACTTTTTTGTTGCCCGTCGGATTTACCCCTCTAGCTCTGCATCATGGAGTCGTCTAGGCTAATCGAGCCGGTCAAGCGCTGCTTGATGATCGGCCAAACAGCACTGCCGTGAGAACGGAGCCCAGAGAACCTGCGGGCTCCGTATATGCCATAGACATCATCTGTCGCGCGATCCGGGCTTGAGGCCCGGCCGGATAGCAGGATGCAGACCAAGAGGTAGCAGTACATGTCAACCGAATCAAAATGTCCGTTCAACCATGCAGCAGGTGGTGGTACAACGAACCGAGACTGGTGGCCTGAGCAACTCAATCTGAAGATCCTGCATCAGCATTCATCCTTGTCCGATCCAATGGGCGAGGCCTTCGATTATGCTGAAGCGTTCAAAAGCCTCGATCTGGAGGCCGTGAAAAAAGACCTGCACGCCCTGATGACTGACTCTCAGGACTGGTGGCCAGCCGACTTCGGTCATTACGGCCCATTGTTCGTGCGTATGGCCTGGCATAGTGCCGGGACTTACCGGACCGCCGATGGCCGTGGCGGCGCAGGTGCCGGTCAGCAGCGTTTTGCACCGCTCAACAGCTGGCCGGACAACGTCAGTCTGGACAAGGCACGGCGTCTGATCTGGCCGATCAAGCAAAAGTACGGACGCAAGATTTCCTGGGCAGACCTGATCATCCTCACCGGCAACGTGGCGCTGGAGTCCATGGGCTTCAAGACCTTCGGCTTCTCCGGCGGTCGTCCGGACGTATGGGAGCCTGAAGAAGACGTGTATTGGGGTTCCGAGAAGACCTGGCTGGGTGGCGACACTCGCTATGGCAAGGACACCCAGCCACCGGGGGAAGGCGTTCTGGTCGCCGAGCCTGAGCTGCATGGCAGCGAAGAGAAGCGCACCGACAGCGAAGGGCGCCACCTGGAAAACCCGCTGGCCGCCGTGCAGATGGGCCTGATTTACGTAAACCCGGAAGGCCCCGAGGGCAACCCGGACCCGATCGAGTCCGCCAAGGACATTCGCGAAACCTTCGGCCGCATGGCCATGAACGACGAAGAAACCGTTGCCCTGATCGCAGGCGGTCACGCCTTCGGCAAGACCCACGGTGCAGGTCCGGCAAGCCATGTGGGGGCCGAACCTGAAGCGGCAGGCCTTGAAGAGCAGGGCTTTGGCTGGAAAAACAGCTTTGGCACGGGCAAGGGCGCCGACACCATCACCAGCGGCCTGGAGGTGACCTGGACCTCCACTCCAACGAAGTGGAGCAACGAGTATCTGGAAAACATGTTCCGCTTCGAATGGGAACTGACCAAAAGCCCGGCAGGCGCCCATCAGTGGACTCCGAAGAACGGCGAAGGCGCCGGTACGGTGCCTGATGCCCACGATCCCTCCAAGCGCCATGCGCCGAGCATGCTGACTTCCGACCTGGCGCTGCGCTTCGATCCGATCTACGAGCCGATTTCCCGTCGCTTCCTCGCCAACCCGGATCAACTGGCTGACGCCTTTGCTCGCGCCTGGTTCAAGCTGACCCACCGCGACATGGGCCCGCTGGCGCGTTATCTCGGGCCGGAAAACCCAACCGAAGAACTGCTCTGGCAGGATCCGCTTCCAGCCCTCGACCATGCCCTGGTGGACGATAGCGACGTCGCAGCCCTCAAGAGCAAAGTCCTGGCTTCAGGCTTGTCGGTTTCGCAACTGGTATCCACTGCATGGGCATCGGCTTCGACCTTCCGTGGTTCCGACAAGCGCGGTGGTGCCAATGGTGCGCGTATCCGTCTGGCTCCGCAGAAAGACTGGCCGGTCAACCAGCCTGAGCAACTGGCGAAAGTGCTGAAAACCCTTGAAGGGATTCAGGCCGAATTCAACAGTGCCCAAACGGGTGGCAAGAAGATTTCCCTGGCCGACCTGATCGTACTGGCGGGCAGTGCAGGTATCGAAAAGGCGGCCAGCAACGCCGGGCAGAGCGTCAAGGTGCCGTTCACACCGGGCCGTACCGACGCTTCGCAGGAGCAGACAGATGTGGAGTCCTTCGGCTTCCTTGAACCTGTTGCCGATGGCTTCCGCAATTACCTCAAGGGCAACTACAAGGTCTCGGCCGAAGCGCTGCTGGTGGACAAGGCGCAACTGCTGACCCTGACCGCACCGGAAATGACCGTACTGCTGGCAGGTCTGCGAGTCCTGAACATCAATGCCGACAATAGCCAGCATGGTGTGTTTACCAAACGGCCAGAGGCGTTGACCAATGACTTCTTCGTCAATCTGCTCGATATGGGAACGGCGTGGAATGCGGCTTCAGGCGCCAACGACACCTTCCAGGGGCGTGATCGCAAGACCGGCCAGGTGAAGTGGACCGGCACCCGCGTCGATCTGGTCTTCGGCTCCCACGCTCAACTGCGTGCAATCTCCGAAGTCTATGCAAGCGCCGATGCCCAGGAGAAGTTTGTCAGCGACTTCGTTGCTGTCTGGACCAAAGTGATGAACCTGGATCGCTTCGACATCTGAAGCCGGTCTTGTGAACGTCAGCCTGAAGCGGTGTGAGCCGCTTCAGTGCTGTTGCAGTGCGTTTTGCCCCGTAAAAATTCCGCGACTCAATCCGCCAAAGCCATCCTCAACGCCACCGCCACTTCAAGCAGTTTATGCGCCTGCTGGGCAACTTTCGCGGCCAGCTCTTCATTACCGGCTTCCTTGAGCATGGGCACCAGATCCAGCAGCCGGCCGACTTCGTTCTCGATGCCACGAATGGAGTCTGACACCTGATATTGAAGTGAATGTGCCATCTCTCTATCTCCGGGGCTTGCGCCGCATGCGCGTCACGGGATGCTACAGCCTCTGCTTTGATAACTGAACACGGGAAAAGGAAATGCCCTGCAGAATTCTCAATGATCTGCAGGGAGTCACAGAAGTGTAGAAGATAGCCTCATGTCTCGTTATCAGAGGGCGAGGTGTCGGCAGGCTGGATTAAAAAACCGCGAGATGGCTATTGAGAATATCGGTCACCACCATATGCCCCGGTTTGTGGGTAATGGCGAACGAGGGACGTGCGCTGCGGATCGCTTGCTGAGGGGTTACGCCGCAGGCCCAGAACACCGGGATCTCGCCTGGGCGGATGATGGAGCGCTCGCCGAAGTCGGGTACATCTACATCGTTGATACCAATCAGGGAAGGATCGCCCAGGTGGACGGGTGCTCCATGGACGCTCGGAAAGCGGGAGGTGACCTGCACTGCCCGGATGGCCTGTGCCGGAGTCATCGGGCGCATGCTGACCACGGTGGTCCCGCCGAAACGGCCAGCCTTGCCATTTTCAATATTGGAAACGTACATCGGAACGTTGGTGCCCTGTTCGATATGGCGAATCGGGACGCCTGCATCCAGAAGCGCGCCTTCGAAGGAAAAGGAGCAGCCAATCACAAAACCTACCAGGTCATCGTTCCATAGACCTTTCAGATCTGAGACTTCATCGACCTGCTCGCCATCGCGAAACACGCAATAAGCGGGCACATCGGCCATCAGGTCCACGCTACCCAGTTCCGGAACCCGGCTGTCTCCCGGTTCGGTCATCCCGATAATCGGGCAGGACTTTGGATTGAGGCGGGCAAATCGCAAGAACTCATCGGCGTATTCGCGAGGCAGAATGGCCAGATTCCCCTGGGTGTAGCCAGGGCAAACATCTGCGGTCGGCCCGGTATGCAGGCCTGCCCGAACGGCGGCGCGAAATTCGGCGGGATTGTTCCAGGGATTGCTCATCGTGAAGACTCCATGAGTACGAAGTGGTGGAGTCATTCTTTGAGCAGTTCACTGGCAGTGTCTATCCAACAATAATCGTCATGCCTGTTCAATTTAACTGAACAGAAGAATCATCCATGGCTGATGATCCAGTGTTCCCCCTGGCGTTTGCAGTAGGTTCGGCAGACCTTGTGCACGATCTCTGCCACTTCTGACACAAGAGGCGATGCGTTTTTCATATGGGATGTGGCGATTTTGAATGAGGGCGGGCTGGGTAGAGGAAGCTCCTGCAACTCGCCTTGTTCCAGGCTGTCCTTGACCAGAATGCCCGGCATGATCGCCACACCCACGCCTTCCTTCACCAGCGATACCAGTGCCGCCAGGGACGGTGAGCCGGATATGCGCAATTCGCTGGCCAATACCCCATGCTCCGATGCCAACTGCTGTGCAATGGAAACTGCAGACTCATAAGGTGCCGAGCCACGCATTTGCGTCAGCATTTGCCTGCTCAAAACCTTGCGGACCCTATCCCGTGCCGGTACAGCTCGCGGACGTGCGACCCAATGGATGGGCAGCTCTGCAATGGGCTTGGTAATAGCAAAGGGATTATCGTTGTCATCGGCGATGACCTGAATGATCAGGTCGACATCGCGTCGCATCAGTTGCTCTTTTGCGTTCGAGGTCAGCTCAACCGAAAGATCGATGGTGATATCGGGCATTGCCCGGCTCATCAACTTCATGAAGTCCGGCAGAAAGGTATGGACGACCGTCTCGATGACCGCAATCCGGATTCGGCCCAGTTCCCTGGCTGGAGAACAGGCCGCACGCTGAAAGGCTTGAGTGGCTTGCAGCAGACGCTCCGCATGAGGCAGCAGGCTGACACCTTGAGCGGTGATCTGAAGGGTCTTGTGGTCCCAGTTGAAGAGCACAATCCCGAGTTCTGCTTCCAGCTTGCGCACACGCATGGAGATTGCGCCGGGTGTGGTGTGCATCTGTTTGGCAACCTGACGAACGCTACCCACATGGGCCAACAGGATGAAGGTCTCAACGAATCGTGTATTCATGAATGTCACAACCTTGTGCGGGAAACCCCGCATACACGCCACATGGCCTCTGTTCAGTAAATATGAACAGAGGTCGCTGCCAGTTTTCTGCTTCCGGGCTATTGAAGCATGAAAAGCACGACCCGGTGTGTGGGAAGAGGAGGTTCGTTCTCTATCGACGTATCAGCACTATGAAAAACACGCCGCCAATGGCAGCAGTGGCGATGCCGATGGGCAGGTCCTGTGGTGCAATCAGCGTGCGGGCTGCGACATCTACCCAGATCATGAACAAGGCACCCAGCAGGGCACTGACCGGGAGCAGCCTGCGATGTTCGGCTCCCACCAGACGACGCGCCATGTGCGGCAACATCAGACCGACGAAACCGATGGCACCGGAGAGCGACACCAGCACGCCGGTCAGCAACGAGGTACTGACGAAGACCTGCCAGCGCGCATGTCGGGTGTTGAAGCCCAGGCTGACAGCTGTCTGTTCGCCACTCATCAATGCATTGAGAGCACGGGCCAGACTCAGCAGCACAATGAAACCACCTGCTACACAGGCGCCCGGCAGCCAGAGCAGTTCCCAGCGCGCCAGCCCCAGGCCACCGAGCATCCAGAACATCACGGAGTTGGCGGCATGCTGGTCGCCGGTATAGAGCAACAGATTGACCAGCGCCATCAGCACGAAGGACACCGCAACCCCGGCCAGCAGCAAGCGTTCGCTTTCCAGGCGTCCGTGCCTGCTGGCGACGGCCAGGACCAGCAACATGCTGCCCAATGCGCCGACAAAGGCAGCCAGCGGCAGACTGAATACGCCAATGAACTCACCCAGATACAATACCGCGACCACCGCCCCGAGCGCCGCGCCGGAACTGACGCCCAGCAGGTGCGGGTCAGCCAGTGGATTGCGGGTCACCGCCTGCAATGCAGTACCGACCAGTGCAAGCCCCGCTCCCACCAGTGCGCCGAGCAATACCCGGGGAGCGCGGATCAGCCAGATGATTTGTGCCTGACCCTTGCTCTAGTCCACCATGCTATCGAAGCCGGCTTGTTGCAAAACAATGCCCAGCACCTTGGCCAATGGCACCCGTGCCGAGCCGAAGCCCAGGGAGATCAGGCACGACAGCGCCAATAGAATGAACAGGCCGCCGATCAGCCAGCGATAGCCGGCCACGCTTCGTACAGGCTTCACTGCCGGGCTCCGTCGAACAGTTCGGGATGCAGCGCAGCGGCCAGTTTTTCGATGGCTTCGGCGTTATCGACCGAAGGCGTCACCGCCACATAGGGCAGCACCATGAACCGTTTCTGGCGGATGGCTTCGACACTGCTCAAGGCTGCGTTCTGCAAAAGAAAGTCACGTTTGTGCTGCCAGGAGGTCGGGCCGTAGTCGACGATCACGATCACCTGCGGGTTGCGTTCCACCACGCTTTCCCAACTGACCTGAGTCCAGCTGGCGGCCACATCGTCCATGACGTTCTGTCCACCAGCCGCTTCGATCAAGGCCTGCGGCATTCCCAGTTTTCCAGAGGTCGCGGGTCGGTCTTCGCCACTGTCATACAGGAACACCCGCGGGCGTTGCCGTATCTGGCCCAGTCTGGAGGTGATCTGCGCGACCCGTTGTTGCAGGCCTGCGATCACCGTATCGGCGCGCTGTTGGACGTCGAAGATGCGTCCCAGGTTATGCAGGTCGCGGTACAGATCATCCAGGCTGGCTTCGCGCTGAGCCATGATCCGCGAGCAGGATTCGCTCAGTTCATACACGGGAATGCTGAAGGGTTGCAGGGTTTGTGGCGTCACCGGGCCTCCGACGCGCATGCCATAGCTCCAGCCCGCAAAGAAAAAATCGGCATTGGCATCCAGCAGGTTTTCCACCGACGGATAACGCTCTGCCAGCTCGGGCAGACCGTCCAGAGCCTCGCGCAGGGCCGGGTCGAGGGTTTTCCAGCCGGTGATGCCGGTATAGCCAACCATGCGGGGGCGCAAGCCGAGGGCAAGCAGCATGCCGGTCAGGTTGATGTCATGGCTGACGGCCCGTTGTGGCGGATGATCGAAAGTCACCTCGCGGCCACAACTCTTGACGGTCAGAGGGAAATTATCGGCGGCCGCAGCCAGGGGCAGGGCAGCAAGTAATATCAGGCAGGCCAGGGCTCGGGTCATGATGGACTGATCCAGGTAATGCGTGGGTGAGGGGCCAGTGGATGGGTATCCACCAGAGCGTGGACGCCGAATACATGCAGCAGCCGCTGCTCGGTCAGAACTTCGGTCGGTGTGCCACTGGCAACGATCCGGCCGTGGTCGATGACATACAACCGGTCGCAGAAAGCCGCAGCCAGATTGAGGTCATGAAAGCTGGCCAGTGTGCTGATTTTCAGTTGCCGCAAGTAGTGCAGCAGTTCCAGTTGGTAACGGGGATCGAGATGGTTGGCAGGCTCATCCAGAATCAGCAGACCGGGTTGTTGCACCAGTGCCCGGGCCAGCAATGCTCGCTGTTTTTCGCCGCCCGAGAGTGATGCGAACGAGTGGTCGCGGAGTTCTTGCAGACCTACCTGTTTCAAGATCGTGTCTATCAATGCAAGGTCTTCGGCGCTTTCGCCGTCAAACCAGCTCTGATGAGGCGTACGCCCCATGGCCACGACATCCTTTACGGTCAGGCCGAACTCCTGAGGAAACTCTTGCATCATCACAGCCATGCGCTGAGCGCTCCAGCGAGGTGTCTGTTGCCAGATATCCTGCCCGTCGAGGTGCAGCGCGCCACTGTCCGGCTCGTTGAAGCGATAGGCACAGCGCAGCAGGCTGGTCTTGCCGCTGCCGTTGGGGCCGATCAGCCCCACGAACTCGCCTTGCCCGATGTGCAGGTCGATGTCTTCGAGTTGCCAGTGTTGCCCCTGGCCCTGTGGCGCAGCCCAGTTCAGGCGCTTGATATGCAGGGTGGACATGCTCGATCTCCAGGTCGGCTGGCGACAGGTTGTATGCCTGCCGCCAGCAGGATCAGAAGCTGTAATCAGCCGTTACGAAGAACGAGCGAGGCTCGCCCATCAGCCACTGCTGCCCGTTGTTGTACTGCGATGCGGCGTAGCGGCGGTCGAGCAGGTTGTTCAGTTGCAGGCCCAGGCGCACATCGCGTTGCACCTGCCAGCCCAGGTTGGCGTCCAGCACCGTGTAGCCCGGCACTGAGGTGGTATTGGCGGTGTTGGCGTAGCGCCGGTCCACATAGCGCAGGCCCATACTGGCATCCAGCTCTTCGGTCAGCGTCTTGCTCACCCACAGATTGGCGGTGCGGCGCGGCACATCGGCAGGACGATTGCCAGCACGGGAGACGACTTGCCCGGCAACGTTTTCGTCGAAGTCGTCGTATCGGGCACGCACTACCGAGGCGTTGGCCGACACATGCCAGTCATGGTCGAGTGCCAGTTCCAGAGAGGCTTCCAGACCGTCGGATGACTGCTGGCCAACCTGTTGTGTCAGGCGTGTTATCGGGTCGAGGGTCAGAAGCTTTTTCTTGACGATGTGATAGGCCGCCAGCGTCCATTCGCCCCGACCATCCCAGAATTGCTGCTTGAGGCCGAACTCGGTCTGTTTCGCTTCGGTGAGATCCATCTGTTGCTGGGTCGGGTTCATGCTGATGAGGTTGCTGACACCGTCTTCACTGGTGGAATACTGGCCATACAAGGACAGTTGCTCGGTCACGGCAAACACCAGCCCGGCGCGCCAGTTGCCACCGGTGAGGCTACGGTCGCTTCGACTGTCGGCACGTTGGTCATAGCGGTCGATATGATTCTGGTCGCGGCGGATGCCGGTCACCAGCGACCAGCGTTCGGACAGTTGCAGGCGGTTTTCGGCAAACAGGGCAAAGGTGCGGGTGGTGCTTTCGGCCAGCGGCCGGAACGCCGACAGGCTCTGGAAGTCAGCGGATGCCGGGTTCCATGGATCGATGAAGTCGCCGCCGACATCGTTATAGGGCGAGTTGTTGCTGACGTCGAAACGAATTCTGTTGTACTCGGCACCGACTACCGTGCGGCTGTCGAGGCCGAACAGGGAGTGATTGAAGGTGAAGCTCTGGCGGTCGCCGATCTGTTCCTGATCGTGCTTGATTTCCAGATAGTCGCCACGCAGTAACTGGCCCTGTGAGCTGCTCCAGTTATAGGCTTCGGCGTTGCGCCAGTGGCGGCGGCTCTTGATGTAATAGAGCTGGTTGCTGGCGCTGACGTTGTCGTTGATGGCCCAGTCGCTGTTCAGGCGGGTCCACTCATCGTTGTAGCGTTGTACGGCATTGCGCAGGTTGTAGTTCTTGTCACGCAGGCTGTCGCGGTAGCGGCCATCGATCAGCGGTGTGCCGAAGTAGCTCATCGGCTCGTTGTCGCCACGCTCGTGGGCGAGGGTGAAACTCAAGTCGTCGGTAGCCTGCCAGCGCAATGCAGCGCTCATGGCCAGGCTGCGGGAGTTGCTATTATCGACCCAGCCGTTGCTTTGCTGCTGGTTCAGAGTGACGCGATAACTCAGGGTGTCGCTCAGCGAACCGCCGCTGTCCAGTGCCAGTTGCTGACGGTCATTTGAACCGTAACCGAGCCGCAGGCGATTGCGGATCTCGCCCTCGAAAGGCTTTTTGGGCACTACGTTGATCACGGCTCCCGTTGCGCCCTCGCCATACAGCACCGACGCCGGGCCACGGATCACATCGATGCGCTCGACCATGAACGGATCGACCGGGAAGGTCTGGGTGCCCGCTCCGGTGTACAGGCGCGAACCGTCGAACAGGGTCATGACCGAGGAGTGTCCGGTGAAACCCCGTGCAGACAACGCGGTATTGCCATCACCAGGGGATGCGATGCTGGTGATGCCGGGCGAACGGCTGACGGCATCCTGCACGGTGAGGTTGTTGCGGCTTTCGATGACCGGGCTGTCGAGGCTGCTGGTGCTGGCGGGGGTTTCCAGCGCAGTGAGATTCAGGCGCGAACCGCTGGTTGTCGGGGTTGCCAGGTCGGTCACTGGCGTATCGGCGCTGCCGGTGATGGCGACCGAGGGCAATGCCAAGGGGTGTTCGTCGGTGGCCAATGCGTGAGGCGAGAGCACCACAAGACTGATCTGCAGCGAACGATTCGCCAGAGTTTGAAACAGGAGAGAACGGGACATGCGATTCCAGCCAATCAGGAATGAATGAATCCCGGAGGGAACAACGCATAGGGAATCGCAGGCGCAAAAAGCCCGCGAAGACCGGCCTGCGCCCGCCCACCGCGGGTTTGCCAAACAAGGTTGCAGGCCGGTCTCCGGGCTTGCGAGGGTCATGAAACATTCACCTTCCCATGCCTTGGCACAGTGGTATGTCGAATGTTTCGCTCGCTTACCGTTGCGGGGGCAGCGCCGGACTGATCACTGGAAGTGACGCACCGGCTTCCCGTTTAATCCCCTGCACGGCGGCAGGGGACACCTGAAACTGGCGCGCATCAAATCATTGAAGTTCAAAGGCGTCAATGGCAGATGCTTGGCAGAGGGAATGAGACTCAGGCTTCTATATCAAGGCTATTGCGGCTCAGCTCGATGACGGGGTTACTCGTCACCCCTGGCAAAACTCAGCAGCGCGTCGCCTTCCATGCGATAGCGCACCCACTCGTCCTGAGGTGCAGCCCCCAATGCCTTGTAGAACTTGATGGCCGGTTCATTCCAGTCCAGCACGCTCCATTCGAAACGTCCGCAACCATTGGCGACGGCCTCACGGGCGATATGACGCAACAAGGCGCGTCCGGCACCGATGCTGCGGTTTTCCGGCGAGACATACAGGTCTTCAAGGTAGATACCGTTGCGGCCCAGCCAGGTGGAGTAACTGTAGAAATAGACGGCGAAACCGACCGGTTTGTCGTCATGCAGGCAGATCAAGGCTTTGGCAGGAGCGTTTTCGGCGAACAGCGAGCGATGAATGTCCTCGACCGTGGCGACTACTTCATGGCGGGCGCGTTCGTAGATGGCCAGTTCAGTGATGAAGTCAAGGATCTGGCTGGCGTCGTCGGGGCGGGCAGGGCGAATTTCGAGCGGCACAACGATTCTTCCTTGTGGGTATGAGCCGGCATCATAGCTCAGGCATCACGCAACAAGTCATGGGCGTTGAGCAGTTCCCAGGCGATTTCCGGGCGATTCTCCAGACCACGACGAATGGCCGCCGGAATCGTCTGGCGGGTTTTGCGACACAGACCGGTCTTTTCCGGGACATGGATGCTGATACCGCGCATGGTACGCACCTCATTGAACCCCGGCGCGATCTCCACGCGGATGCCCAACTGATCGTGGATCTTGCCCTGCAGACGCTGCAGATCACCGAGGCTTTCGATACGCTCAAGTCGCGCAAGCAGGCGTTTTTCTTCCTCACGGGTAAGAAGCAGAATACGCCGATCGGCATCGGGAGCGTCCAGCTTTTCACGCTCGCAGTTACAAGCGCCGGGCGGGCAGGGATTGCGGATCGGGGGTGAGGTGTTCATGAACGCAGCATAGCCATTTGCGGGGGCTTCTGGCCATAGCTGTTAAAGCCTTCTGTCGAGCGTTGGCTGCGTTGTCGGAAAGGAATGAATTCAGGTCGGGTGGCGAGGCTCGTTTTTCCTCGTAGTGCCATTGGCCGTGCTTGCGTTCATCTGGCAGTGGCTGAGTATTCCTGCGATGCGCCGCTCCCTGTGGACAGTGGGCGCCCTGCTAGCATTCTGGGGCCTGGTTGCCACGCCAGCTCCTGTTGCCTGGGGGGGCTGAGCAAGACCCTTCCACACGATGCAGAAGCGGGAAGTTGCCTGATGGTCGCTACCATTCAGATGGCGATTACTTGCCTGGGCAGGGCTTGGAGGCATGCTGTTCGACAGCCTGGGCTGGTGGAGCCCATTTGCTCTGGGGGCCTTGGTTCTGCTTGCGTCCGCAGTCTTTGCCTGGGCTGCTTTGAGTCAGGTGAGCAGGCGCGAGCGTATTGGTGCGAAAGCCTTGTCGAGCCAGTAAGTGAAGATGATCCGCCTTACTCAAAAGAATGCAGCTGAGTTCGTTTACTAGTCGCTGTCTCGAACAAGACCTGCACCGGGAGTGTCGCTTTCTGTATCTTTCCAGCGCTGCTCGTTAAGTTGGGGCAGGATCTTGTCCGATTCCCCGCAAGCACTTCCTTTCAGTAGGGGCGAGATCCGTATTACTTCCTCAGCTCTGTTTCTCGACGCTAATCTTGGACCTATCTCAGCATCACCGCAATCTCGCATACCTATCCGCATTTGGCTATTTACAGTTAAAGTGCCACCATGCGAGAGGTTTATTGCAAGGATGTTGTCCAGATGGTTTCACCAGAACAACCCCAAAGTCTGATTTTTGACCTGGAAGTCGTCCCCGGCAAGAATAATCAAACTGATCGTATCTTTATGGTGGGTGCGATGCGGCCCGACACGGAGGAAGAGTTCGAACGTAAAGTCGACAAGGATTTGCCCGTCGTCCTCGAGGCCCTAGATCGCTTAGGGCGGGGCGCTAGTTTTATACTCGGCCACAATGTTATCGACCATGACTTGCCGATACTTCAAGAGCAAGCCGCGCATCTGGCCTTACACCAGTTGCCAGTGATCGATACCCTGCGCCTATCGCCGTTGGCTTTTCCGCAGAATCCTTATCATCGCTTAGTCAAAGACTACAAACTCATTCGTGACAGCCTCAACTCTCCGCTGTCCGATTGTCGCTCTACTCTTATATTGTTCAATGACCAGCGCCGGGCATTCAAAGATCTGAGTGATAAGCACCAGTCAGAATTGCTCTGCTACCAAGCGCTTCTCGCCCCAACGTCGAATAGTGTCCTGGGGTCGTTCTTCGCCTCAATCACTGGTCAGGAGGCCATATCGCTCACAGAGTTGCGCAGTCTGATTCCAGAGCTGCTTAGGGAAACCGATCCGCAGTTGACGCGTACTTCCAAAGTTTGCAGCACCCGATTGAGCCAGTTGCTACAAAACGACCTGATGGAGGAACGCCTGCGTTGGCCACTGGCTTATGCGCTGGCCTGGCTGCGCGTCTCGGGCGGTAACTCGGTTCTGGCACCCTGGGTGCGCCATCAGTTTCCTGCAACCGGTAAATTGATTGCCGAGTTGCGTGATGTACCCTGCGGAGAAAGCCACTGCGGTTACTGCAGTACCACTCATGATCCCCGCCATGAGCTCAGGCGCTACTTTGCTCCCATTCAGGACTTTCGGACTGAGCCGGATGGGCGTCCCCTACAGCACGATGTGGTGTTGGCAGGTATGCAGGGCAAGCACGTGCTCGCGATTATTGCGACAGGGGGCGGAAAATCTCTGTGCTATCAGTTGCCAGCGCTGAATCGCTTTCACCGCAACGGCAGTCTGACAGTCATCATTTCTCCGCTGCAGTCACTGATGAAGGATCAGGTCGACAGCCTTCTTGCTCGCAACGTCCAATGTGCTGCGACCTTGAATGGCCTATTGACCATGCCTGAACGGGCTGAAGTACTGGAGAAGATCCAGTTAGGGGATATCGGTATTCTGCTTGTCTCGCCCGAACAGTTTCGCAACATAGCTTTTCGCCGTGCGATCTCCCAACGTCAGGTCGGTGCCTGGATCTTCGACGAAGCGCATTGTTTATCCAAGTGGGGCGCAGATTTTCGGCCGGACTATCTCTATGTCTCGCGTTTCATCAAACAGTTCACAGGTGACGGTCAACTCGCGGCGATCGGTTGTTTTACGGCAACCGCCAAGCCTGACGTGCTTGAGGACATCGAGCAGCACTTCCAAGAGCAACTGGGCATCACCTTTAAACGCTTCATCGGTACTCACGAGCGAACCAATCTGCACTTTGAAGTATTACCTTGTACCCGTTCAGACAAACGTCACCATACCCAAGCATTACTTGAGGAAGAGCTAGGCGGTAGTGAAGGCGGTGCGGTGATATTTGTATCTAGCCGCAAAGGTGCTGAAGAACTCGCGGATTTCTTGATCGGCCATGGTTGGGCATGCAAGCATTTTCACGCTGGGCTGGAGCCACACGACAAGAAAGATATACAGGAAGCCTTCAAGGATGGGGAACTGAAGATTATTGTTGCCACCAACGCTTTTGGCATGGGGGTCGACAAACCTGATATTCGCCTGGTGGTACATGCTGATATTCCGGGTTCGCTGGAGAACTACTTGCAGGAAGCCGGCCGTGCTGGGCGCGATCAAGGGCAAGCTCGATGCGTGCTTCTATATGACGCTCAGGATATCGAAAACCAGTTTGGTATGTGCGAAGGGTCGAAACTGACTCTGCGTGATATTCAGCAGATCCTGCGCAAACTGCGCAAGGAGAGTGATCGACGCAAGGGCAGCAGGCTCGTCATCACTGCTGGCGAAGTATTGATGGACGAACACGTCGATACCAGTTTTGAGGCCGGAGAACGTGATGCCGAAACCAAGGTAGTCACGGCTGTGTCCTGGCTAGAACGCGGGCAGTTCTTAAAGCGAGAAGAAAATCAGACCCAAATCTTTCCGGCAAGTCTGAAGTTGACGAAGGAGGAAGCTAATAAGCGTCTGACCACCGCCAAATTGCCGACCAGACGGCTAGAAGAATTCAAGGCCATTCTGAGTTATCTATATGAAGCGAGTGCTGATGAGCGTATCAACACCGACGCTTTGATGACACTCACCAGTCTTACGTCCGAAGAGGTTACTGCGACACTTCGCCAGATGGAGGACTTGGGGATTTTAGTCAACGATTCTAAGCTCACTTTGTACGTCCGGCATGGCGTCGTATTTCCTTCGACACAACGTCTGCAGACCACCTTAAAGCTCGAATCTGCCTTGTTCGACCTGTTACAGGAGTTGGCGCCGGAGGCCGAGAGTGGGGAATGGCAGGACCTTAACGTGCCACTGTTGACCTCTGCACTCAAAACAGCCACCGGCAACAATGATCTGATACCTCTGCATGTTTTGCGACTGCTGCGTAGTCTGTCCCAAGATCACGACAGCGAGAGTCAACAGCGAAGTTGTTTTGAGTTGCGTCAAATTACTCAGGATTTTCTCAAGCTTCGTATTCGTGGAGGGTATAACTGGAGAGGTATTCAAGGGTTGGGCGAGCGCCGACGTGCCTTGGCGGGCGTAGTACTTACATTTTTGATTGGCAAATTGCCGCCGGGCTCACGAAACAAGGACCTGCTGGTTGACACCACGTTCGGCGAGCTTATGAGCCTGATTGATCAGGATCTAGAGCTGCGCTCCAGAATCCCGGAGCTGCAGCGACGTAAAGCTGTTGAGCACGTATTGCTACACCTGCATAAACAGGATGTGCTCACGTTGAACCACGGCATGACAGTCATGCGTCGCGCTATGACGATTGAAGTCGAGCCGGAAAAGCGTACCGGCTACCTCAAGGATGACTACCAGCGTCTTGATGAGCATTATCGAGAAAAACGTATTCAGGTTCATGTTATGCGTGAGTATGCCGAAGTTGGACTCGGGTCGATGGGAGAGGCCCGTGGCCTCGTTCAACACTATTTCACGCTAGCCAAGCAGGAGTTTATTCGCCGCTACTTCGTAGGCCGCGAGGAGGTGCTTAAGCTCGCTACGAGTGAAGAGTCCTGGCGCAGCATCGTCGAGAGGCTTAGTGCTGCCCAGCGGGTTATCGTTTCCGACGACGATGACGTAAATCGTCTGATTCTGGCGGGGCCTGGCTCGGGTAAGACCCGCGTGATCGTGCACCGTATTGCTTATCTACTACGAGTTCGGCGTGTTCCGGCACGTTGCATCGTCGCTCTGACTTTCAACCGTCACGCTGCTAATGAGATCAAGCAGCGCCTGCTCAAGTTGGTTGGTCCCGATGCTTTTGGCGTCAACGTGATGACTTATCACCGCATGGCAATGCGTCTGACAGGTACTCGTTTCGAGCGCGGCGAAACAATCGAGGAAGGGCGTCTTGCCCAAGTGATGGAGGAGGCTGTTGAGTTACTCGAGGGCAAACGTCAGGTAGAAGGTGAGGATGATCTACGCGAGCAACTAATGCGAGGCTACCGCTATATCCTTGTCGACGAATACCAAGACATTGACGACCTTCAGTATCGACTTGTAAGTGCACTGGCCGGGCGAAAGGCTGAAGAAGAAGGACGTTTGTGCATTCTTGCAGTAGGTGACGATGATCAGAATATCTATGCCTGGCGTGATACCAATAACCGCTACATAGAGCGCTTCCGCGAGGAGTACTCGGCTACAAAGAACTATCTCGTCGACAACTACCGCTCCAGTGGCGGCATCATTGATGCGGCCAACAAGGTCATTGGGCGTAATCCCGATCGCCTCAAAAAGGACCACCCAATTCAGATCGATACTGTTCGTCGTACACTGCCGAAAGGCGGCGACTGGGAAACCCTGGACATCGAGCGGGCTGGCCGTGTGCTTCGCCTCAGGATAGAGGCTGAGAGCTACGCTTGGGCGAATCTGCAGGCCCAGGCTGCGATGGCGGAGCTGCAGCGTCTGCTCGGTCTTGACAGCGAGGATTGGCAAGGGTGCGCTGTGCTAGCCCGCACCCACCAATACCTGCTGCCTCTTCAGGCTTGGTGCGAAGCTCACGGCGTTCCATATTGTCTTGCAGCCGATAAGGAAAGTGTCTTGCCTATGACCGCTCAACGCGGTTTCGGGCAGGCTGTTGAAATATTGCGAGCAATTACCGAGCCGCTGAGTGCTTCCGAGATATGGAAATACATAAACGAGAGGTCACTTGGGCCTGAATGGTACGACATATTGTTCATCGCCTTTGACGAGCTCACAGCCGAGTTCGGGCAATGTCCACTAAGCGCCGAGATGTTGGTCGATTGGCTCTACGACTATTTTAGAGAACTGCGTCAGCAACCCAGAAAGGGCCTCTACCTGGGCACTGTCCACTCTGCCAAAGGTTTGGAGTTTCGCCATGTAGTAGTACTTGATGGCGGCTGGTCCACCAATCCCGAAAAAATTAGCGATGAGCGTCGACTCTACTACGTGGGTATGACTCGCGCCGAGCAAACTTTGACCTTGTGCGAGTTTCCTGAAGGCAATCCTTTCAGCAACCAACTTACCGAGGAGGTCATGGGGCGCACCTTTAAAGGCGAATTCCTTTCAGAACTCGAGAAGCGCTACCTACAGCTTTCTTTGAAGGATATTGACCTTGATTATGCTGGGCGTCATAACCCTACGGCGTCAATACATCAGTTATTGGCAGCGCTTGAGCCTGGCGATATTCTTGCGTTCAAGGCCCATGAAGGCCGGTATCTGATTCAGGATGCCAGCGGGAAGGTTGTAGGTCGTACATCAAAGTCATTCAGTTTGGATATTGAGGTCGAGGAGTGTGAAGTTGCAGCTGTTCTGGTGCGACATTCTGATCGATGTGAAGAGTCCTATCGAGCGTTTCATCGCTCGCAAGAGTGGGAGCTAGTTGTTCCGAGAATTGCTGGTCGGGTCGTAAAACCAATATAAAGGCATGAAGATCTGTTTCCTGTCTCAATTGACTGTTCCGTCAGTATTCGGACTTAAGGAAACTCTGGAAACGTTAGCATGCCTTCAGATATCCACCCGAGTGTAGCAATCCTCTGGAAGTGGATGGATTACCTTGATTTATGAGAAGGCAAAAATGATCAGCTAAACAACTCGTCCAACAATCCTCAAAGACTATCCGGATCCCCAAAAAACATCTGAATCCGCGACCTCAACCACCTTTCCCCCGGATCATTATCCTGCGCCCCGCGCCAGGCCATGTGCAGTTCAAAGGTCTGTGTCTCCAGAGGCAGATCCTCTGCACGAACTCCGCCTGCCGCTGTCAGAACCTGCGCTGCATAGTCCGGCACGGTCGCGATGATGTCGGTGCCGGTCAGGAGTGTGGCCAGGCCATTGAATTGTGGGACGGCCAGGACGACGTGGCGTTTGCGGTTCATTGCTTCCAGGTATTCATCGATGAAGCCGCTCAGGTCTCCTGCGAATGACACCAGGGCATGGGGGCGGGCGCAGAAGTCGTCCAGGGAAAGTGCGCCGGGAATCGAGTCGGCGCGCAGCAGTTGGGGCTTGCTTCTGCGCAATACCTTGCGTTTGGCGTTGGCGGGCAGGTCCTGGGTGTAGCTGACGCCCACGGAGATTTCGCCCGAGGCCAGCAGGGCCGGCATCAGGATGTAGTTGACGCGGCGGATCACCAGCACGATGCCCGGTGCTTCGGAGCGCAGTCGTTTGAGCAGGGTCGGCAGCAGGGCGAATTCCACATCATCGGACAGGCCGATGCGGAAGACGTTGGTGCTGGTGGCCGGATCGAACTCCGATGCCCGGCTGACCGCAGTGGAAATAGAGTCCAGCGCCGGGGACAGAAGGGCGAAGATTTCCGTTGCGCGGGCTGTCGGCTCCATGCTGCGGCCGGTACGCACGAACAGCGGATCGTCGAACAGGCCGCGCAGGCGCGAGAGGGCCGCGCTGATTGCCGGTTGCCCGAGAAACAGTTTCTCGGCTGCGCGGGTCACGCTTCTTTCATGCATCAGGGTTTCAAAAACGATGAGCAGATTGAGGTCAACGCGACGCAGGTCGTTGCGATTCATGCGGAGTTTCTCGGGCCGTTTTTCGATTTGGTGCTTTGAGAGGTTGCGATAGTACGAGCAAACGCTGATGGTGCGCATCGAAAAAATTCGTGGCGATGGCTTAAATGTCCACACAGGTTGCAATGTTTCGTCGACATGCCAACAATGGCCGCCCATGAATGCATGGACATCCAGGGATGTGGCAGGCGTCGTCGCCCGGCCCATGTGACACAATCGATGACAGGCATGTCGACTATTAATAGCCACTGATAGTGTTGTCGGCAGAGCCCGGATAGAGTTCACGGCATCAAGGTATACAAGGCGAGGTTCTAAATGTCCCGCACGATCCGTTTTCACCAGTTTGGCCCGGCCGAGGTGCTCAAGGTCGAAGAGCATCCCGACGCGTTGCCTGCTCCCGGAGAGGTGCAGGTGCGTGTCCAGGCAATCGGTGTCAGTTGGTATGACGTTCTCTGGCGGCAAAATCTTGCTTCCACCCAGGCTCGTCTGCCTGCCGGTCTTGGTTATGAGATGGCGGGTATCGTAAGCGCTGTGGGTGAAGGTGTCAGCGATCTGGCTGTGGGTGACAAGGTCGCCAGCTTTCCGGCCGCCGATGCCAACAGGCATCCTGTGTATGGCGAGTCCATCGTCTTGCCGCGTTCGGCATTGACCCGTTATCCCGACGTGCTGACCCCCGTCGAAGCCAGTGTGCACTACACGCCGATGCTGGTTGCCTACTTTGCCTATGTCGAGTTGGCTCGCATCAAGGCAGGGCAAACCGTGCTGGTCACCGATGCCAGCCATTGCTCCGGGCCGTGCTTCGTGCAGATTGGCAAGGCGTTGGGCGCTCGTGTCATTGCTGCGACCAAGACTGACGATGCTCGTGATTATCTGTTGGCCCAAGGCGCTGACAAGGTGGTCGTCACCGAAGAACAGGACTTGCTGATGGCCGTCAACAAGTACACCGAGAATCGCGGCGTGGATGCGGTGTTCGATGGCTTGGGCGGGCCGCAGATGTCGATGATGGGCGATGTACTGGCTCCCCGTGGAAGCCTGGTGCTGTATGGTCTGCAAGGTGGTAACCAGACACCATTCCCGGCCTGTGCAGCTTTCCAGAAGAACATCCAGTTTTTCGTGCATTGCCTGGGTAACTTCACAGGCAAGCCTGAGCTCGGCATTGTTCCTGATACCGAGGCGCTGCAAAGGGCCTTGCGCGATATCAACCAGCTGACAGCTGACCGGGTGCTGGTGCCCCTGCAGACCCGCAACTTCCCGTTCGAGCAAGTGGTTCAGGCTCACCGCTACATGGATGCTTGCCCGATTGGTGGACGTGCCGTGCTGGAAATCGCTTAGGCCTGGGTTTACTAACTGTCTGTAAGTTCTACTTGAAGCCCTCCTTTTCAGGAGGGCTTTTTTGTGCGTGCAAGTTTATGGGGTGTCCGCAGGGCGGTTGACTTAGTTGTTTGATTTTTCTGTTTTACGGATGAGTGGTTGTCCGGAGTCATGAATTTTAAAATATTCATGATGAATAAACCTGTTTAGTATTTCTGTCGGATGTTGGCTTGGGTCAAAAGAGTTTCCTACGAGGCAAAATGCATTTTTTGTCGTCCTCTTCGAGCGTGTCGGTGCGGAGCGCTTGTCTAGAGAGCTCGCCTTGGTGATATGGATTTGCACGACTGGCTGTGTCTGATCGAAGCCTGATCATTACGCAATCAACAACATGTTTATCAAAGGAGTTTTTTAAACGGAGTGTATTGTTTTGGGTGTCGATCTGTACCTTGTAATTGTTTTAGGGATGCCGATAATCGTTTGGTAATTCTTACTCAGGGAATGAGTCATGATCGATTATAAAATCGCGTATAAGCCCGATATTAAATGCCGCCCTTGCATCTTGTGTTGTTTTGATAACAGGGTGGGTGAAAAAGTATGAGTTCCATTCACGAACAGGCAATGAATTATGTGTACCAGCAAGTATTGCAACGCTTGCTGGGCTATTTCACGAGGGCTGAGCGCACGGCTCTGCAATTACTGATTCAGCGGCTGATCGTGGCCGCAGGCGGTATCGAGCGGATCTCCAGTTTCAAGGTGCTGATCGCTTTCGGTGGCGGCAAGGATAGCGCCTATACATTGGCTTTTCTGAGAGCGGCACAACTGAGTATTGCAGGCAGATCCCCCGGCACTTTCAATCTGCGCGTTGCCAATATGCGTCACGTGGGGCTGACTCAGGCGGTGATGGATAACATTCATCGCACCTATTCGGCGTTGTTCCTGTATGACGACCCGCGGGTGGAAATGCTGGTGGTCGATAACCAATATACCCAGGTTTTCGAGCCGGACCTGCCGTTCTCCAGCGCGGGGCGCGAGCAGAACCGCTCGGACATGTTGCTGGCCGGCCATCTGACCGGTGGCGATGGCCGCACCACCTTCTGCAATCGTTGCTATCTGGGGCTTGCGGAGTTCATGGGGCGGGCTTCGAGCTGGGGCAGTGGCGTGGACGCCGTGGTCAATGGCGACTCCCGAAAAGAGCAGAAACATTACGTCACCTGGGCGATGCGTCTTGCTCAGCGAACGGGGCAGGGCAGGGTCAACTGGAGCGGCCAGAACCTCAATGGCATCCTCAGGTCCATCGATACTGTCGGCCAGGCATACTTTCATGAGCTGTATGGTGAGGGCGATGAGGCCGCCAGATCACCACGGGCGGTCGTTTACCCCAACCAGTCGATTGTCCCGGCCTTCATCAGCATCTGTGATCTGGTCAGTTGCAAGGTCGAGGAGCACTGGAACCTGCTGACCGAGTTTCTGGGCTTTCGCTTCGATGACCTGTCGTTCGCTTTCAGTGAGTCTGACTGTGCCAATCCATTGTTGATGGCCCATATCCGTGGTCTCAAGGCGCAGTACCTGCAAGGCCGCCGCTATGCCGACGGTATTGCCGAGTACCTGGCGCTGGCCCGAATGCTGATGCGCCGAAAGCAGATGCCGTCGCGGTTGATCAAGCTGGCCATGGATGCCTATGAAGGGCCTGAGCGTATCGAGTCGCGTCGCGAACTGGCCGCCAGCTACGCCCAGGATGGATTCGGTCTGAACGAGTCGCAACTGGTCTGCATGATTTTCTCGCCTTTCGTGGACCGGGGGCGGGCGCTGGAAGCGTTCCTGCGCTCCTGTCATCCGGGCATGCTGGTGGCCCTGCCGGACCTGCACAAGGTGCTCTCGGGTCTCACGGCACCTGAGCAGGTTGTGCAATGGCTGGTGGATATCAGCGGCCTGAGTATCAAGGGGCTGCAGAGCCTGTACTGCAAGTCGCGGGTCAACTTTGACAATGAGCACTCGATCATCGCCAAGGTCCGCGCCGCCGACCCGGACAAGTGCCGTGTCGTGACGGTCGATCCGCAAACCGGTGGTGTCATGGCTGAAGTGCTCTCCGGACGCTGAGCCCTTTTGTCTGGCTAATGGCTGTTGCCGTGGATTCGGTACAGCCATGTCGCTATCGCCTGGAAAATCTTTTGGCCTTGCGCCGGATTGTCTCCCCATGAAAAACAAAACGGATTTCGCCTATCAGGCGGTCTACCGCTATCTCGTTCGTCTGATTGACGAAGTGCAAACCGATTCCACGACCAGAATGCCCTCCTTGCGGCAACTGTCCCGGCGTCTGCGCGTATCGATTTCGACTGTGCAAAGTGCCTATTCACTGCTGGAAAAGGAAGGGCGGGTGTGTTCAATGCCCAAGTCCGGCTATTACGCCTTGCCCAGCGGGGCCAGCGAAGAAACCCCGGAGCCGGTAGTCGAGAATGACAGCCTGCTGGAAACGTTTTACCGACATGTTCGTCGTCCCGGTGTATGGGTGTTGGGCAATGACGAACCCACGTTGCTGCAATCCATGGAAAGTCCGCTGCTGGCGATGGAGCGCGAACTGCTCAGGTATTACCCGCGTCCGTTAAATGCCGTATTTCAGCCGTTTGGCGATATTGAACTGCGCACGGCTCTGGCAGCTCGCCATACCCGTGATGCTCAGCGCTGCTGGCACCCGGAAAATGTCTATATCGGGCCGGACATGCCGGGCATGCTGACAGCGGTTGTCGATGTACTGAACCTGCGTGGCGGAACCGTGCTGGTGGCGTCGCCCTGCGCCTGGACTTTGCTGCGTCTGCTGCAGTCTTTCGACATCCGGGTTATCGAGGTATCGCTGGATGAGATGGGTGAAATCAATCTGGCAGCGCTGGATCAGGTACTGCTGACGGAAAACATCGGGCTGGCGTTGTTACCCTCGCTGCTGAATCCGGTGCAATGCAGCCAGTTGTCTGTTGCCAACCTTCAGGCTGTCGCTCAACTGCTCAATCGATATCGGGTCTGGGTGCTGGAAAACGACAGTCACGGTGAACTGATCTTTGCGCCGGAACAGACCCGCTTGCGTGACCTGATCGATCCCCAGCGCCTGCTGATACTGGGAAGCTTCGACAAGACCCTGGGGCCGGAAGCGCCCTATGGCTATCTGCTGTGCAAGCACTTTGACGTGCAGTGGCAGCAGTACTTCCTGCTGCGGGCCTTCGAGTTGCCGCCGATTCGCCTGAAGGCAATTGCCAGACTCTGCAGCAGCGGGCGTCTGGATACACATCTGCTTGAGCTGCGGGGTTTGTTGATGGAGCGCATGAAGATGATGATGCAGTTGCTGGACCGGCATTTAGGGCAACTGTTGCGTTATGAAATGCCAGAAGGCGGTTGTGGAATATGGGTGCAGAGTACCTATCGTGTGGACATGCGTCAGGTGTTCGAAAGTCTGCTGCAACAGCGCATCATCGTCACCCCCGGTGAATTGTTCAGTCTGCAGGGTTTGCATCGGCAATACCTGCGTATCGGTTACGCCATCGACTGGACCCAGAATATTCCACGTCTGCTGACGGCGTTGGCTGAGGCCCTGAAGCAGGCGCGGCAGCATTGAAGGCGTGGAGGTACTTTGCAGAAGCGTATTTGCCCTCGATGGGGCCGCTGATCCATTTGTATTTGCCAGAGCCGGGCAAAGGCTGTTATCTGTATGTCTATCCAGTATCGGCAATCAACAGTTCCCCTGTGCAGTGACCCTGACGATTCCATCGAGCCCTCATCCCGAACCACCAGCCATCGGCGCAGCGACCTCACGCTATGTCGTGGCGGTGCGTGCGTTGTGTGAGTTCACGGCCAAGGTTGGCAGCCTGGACCTGCGCTTCACGCCTTCGCCTACCGCTCAGGAAGGCATTGCCGGTCACCGCACCGTGGCTGCGCGGCGGGGTGCGGGTTATCAGGCCGAGCTGTCGCTGAGCGGCGATTATCGGGAATTGACGGTCCGGGGCAGGGCCGATGGCTACGATGCGACGCTCAATCAACTGGAGGAGGTGAAGACCTACCGCGGCGAACTCGATGCCATGCCCGCCAATCATCGTCAATTGCACTGGGCCCAGGCGAAGATCTACGGCTGGCTGCTTTGTGAGCGTCTGGACCTGAGCGACGTCACCCTGGCGCTGGTCTACTTCAACATCGTCAGCGAGCAGGAAACCGTGATCCGCGAATCTTTCAGTCGCGAGGCGCTACAGGCGTTTTTCGAGCGACAGTGCGAGATCTTCCTGCACTGGGCACAGCAGGAACTGGCGCACACAGCATCGCGTAATCAGGGGCTGAAGGCGTTGGCGTTTCCTTACTCCGGATTTCGCATCGGGCAACGGATGCTGGCCGAGTCGGTCTACAAGGCGGTCAGTACCGGTTCCTGCCTGATGGCCCAGGCACCGACCGGGATTGGCAAGACCGTGGGCACGCTGTTTCCGATGCTCAAGGCCACGCCGTCCCAAAAACTCGACAAGGTGTTTTTCCTGACCGCCAAGACGCCGGGCCGCAAACTGGCGCTGGATGCTTTGCAAGTGATCGGACGCAGCGCGCCTGACCTCGGGCTGCGGGTGCTGGAACTGGTTGCGCGGGACAAGGCCTGCGAGTACCTGGACAAGGCGTGCAATGGCGATTCCTGCCCGTTGGCCAACGGTTTCTATGATCGCCTGCCTGCTGCGCGCAGCGCCGCCTTGAATGCGCCATGGCTGGATCAGGCTGGCGTGCGGGAAGTCGCCTTGCAGCATCAGGTCTGTCCGTATTACCTCAGTCAGGAACTGGCGCGCTGGGCGGACGTGGTGGTGGCCGACTACAACTACTATTTCGACCTGAGCGCCTTGTTGTTCGGTCTGGCCCAGTTCAATCAGTGGCGTGTGGCGGTGCTGGTGGATGAGGCCCACAACATGGTCGAGCGTGCCCGCAGCATGTACAGCGCCAGTCTCGACCAGCAGAACTTCAATACGCTGCGGCAAAGCGCTCCACAGCCTTTGCAGAAACCTCTGCAACGGCTCAATCGCCAATGGAATGCCCTGCACAAGGAACAGGCGGGTGCCTATCAGGCCTATGCCGAGGTGCCGGGCAAATTCCTCAACAGTCTGAACCTGTGCGTAGCGGCCATAGGCGACTACTTCAACGAACATCCCCATGCGGTGGATGGGGCGCTGCAAGGTTTCTATTTCGACGCCATCGGCTTTGTGCGGATTGCCGAGCTGTTCGACGAGCATTTCATCTTCGATATCGCCGTGCGCGAGTGGGGCGCGAAACGCCGTTTTTCCCGGCTGACCCTGCGCAATGTGGTGCCAGCCCGTTTCATTGCACCGCGCCTGGGGGCTGCGCTGGGAACGGTGCTGTTTTCCGCCACGCTGAAGCCGCAACGCTACTACGCCGATTTGCTGGGGCTGCCGGAAAAGACCGTCTGCATCGATGTGGAGTCGCCGTTTCATCGCGATCAACTGAATGTGCGAATCGTCAGCCGTATTTCGACCCGCTTCACCCACCGTCAGGCCTCGCTGGCCCCTATCGTTTCCTTGATGGGAGAGCAGTTTCAGGCGCAGCCGGGCAATTATCTGGCGTTCTTCAGCAGCTTCGATTATCTGCAGCAAGTGGTTGAACTGATGCGCCAGACCTGGCCGCAAATCGAGCTATGGCAACAGGAGCGCGGCATGAGTGAAGGCGAGCGGCAGGCCTTTCTCGACCGTTTCACCCTCAGCAGCCAGGGCATCGGCTTCGCCGTGCTGGGCGGGGCTTTCGGGGAGGGGATCGATTTGCCGGGTGACAGGCTGATCGGCGCGTTTATTGCGACCCTTGGCTTGCCCCAGTTGAACCCGGTCAATGAGCAATTCAAGCAACGCATGGCTGTCTTGTTCGGCTCTGGCTACGATTACACCTATCTTTATCCGGGTGTGCAGAAAGTCGTGCAGGCGGCCGGGCGAGTGATTCGCAGCCAGCATGATCGCGGCGTAGTCATGCTGATCGATGACCGTTTTGCCGAGCGTCAGGTGCAACAACTGCTTCCGACCTGGTGGCAGCTCGCAAACTCAGAGACTTAGGGATCGATAGCCAAGCATTCCGGTCAAACTGCCAGTAAACTGCCGCACCATAGCCGTTTTCGTCAAAACCGAATTTCCTGTCCCCATTTACGTGGAGGTTGTATGAGTCTCAGTCCTTTCGCCGGCAAGCTGGCACCTGCGCAGTTACTGGTCGATATCCCGAGACTGGTAACGGCCTATTACGCCGGGCAGCCGGATGCTTCGATCGCAACCCAGCGCGTGGCTTTCGGAACCTCCGGTCATCGCGGCACCTCTTTCGAGCTGAGTTTCAACGAGTGGCATGTTCTGGCCATCAGCCAGGCGATCTGCCTGTACCGCCAGGCCAATGGCATCGATGGCCCGCTGTTCCTGGGAGCCGACACCCACGCACTCTCGACGCCTGCCAGCACAACAGCCCTGGAAGTGCTGGCCGCCAACGGCGTGCAGGTGATGATTTCCGAAGGTGACGAATACACGCCGACTCCAGCGGTATCCCACGCGATCATCTGCTACAACCGTGGCCGTACTTCCGGCCTGGCCGACGGGGTCGTGATCACGCCGTCCCACAATCCGCCGCAAAGTGGCGGCTTCAAGTACAACCCTCCCAATGGTGGCCCGGCTGACAGCCACATCACCAAATGGATCGAGAACAAGGCCAACGAACTGCTGGCCGATAAACTTCAGGGTGTACTGCGGATCAGCCATGAAAAAGCCTTGCGTGCCGACACGACCCATCGCCATGACTACGTCAACACCTACGTCGCAGACCTGAAAAGCGTCATCGATCTGGACGCGATCCGCGACGCCGGTCTGCGTCTGGGCGTCGATCCGCTGGGCGGAGCAGGGGTGCGCTACTGGTCGGCCATTGGCGAGCATTACGGCCTGAATCTGGATGTGGTGAACAAGTTCGTCGATCCGACCTTCCGTTTCATGAGCGTGGACTGGGATGGCCAGATCCGCATGGACCCATCGTCTAGCCATGCGATGCAGAGCCTGATCGGTCTCAAGGACCGCTATCAGGTCGCCTTTGCCTGCGACCCGGATCATGATCGCCACGGCATCGTAACCCCAACCGGCGGGTTGATGACCCCCAACAGCTATCTGGCCGTATCCATCGATTATCTGTTCCAGAACCGTCCGCACTGGCGAGCCGATGCGGCGGTCGGCAAGACCGTGGTCAGCAGCGGTCTGATCGACCGGGTCGCGGCGCGTCTGGGACGTCGTCTGTATGAAGTCCCGGTAGGCTTCAAGTTCTTTGCCGACGGGCTGTTCGAGGGTTCGCTGGGCTTTGGTGGCGAAGAGAGCGCCGGTGCTTCGTTCCTGCGGCGCGACGGTACGGTCTGGACCACCGACAAGGATGGCCTGATCCCTGCCTTGCTGGCCGCCGAAATCACGGCTCGTACAGGGCGTGATCCGAGCGAACTCTACAAGACCATGACCGATGAGCTGGGCGAACCATTCTCGACCCGCGTCGATGCCAAGGCCAACCCGCAACAGAAGGCGCTGCTGGGCAAGCTGTCGCCCGAACAGGTCACCTCCACGGAACTGGCGGGTGAAAAGATCCAGGGCATTCTCAGCCATGCGCCGGGCAACGATCAGGCCATCGGTGGCCTGAAAGTGATGACCGGGAACGGCTGGTTCGCCGCGCGTCCATCCGGGACCGAAGACATCTACAAGATCTATGCGGAAAGCTTCGTGAGCGAGGACCACCTGCAGCGTCTGGTGGCTGAAGCCCAGGTGCTGGTCGATGGAGCCATTGCACCGAAGTGACAATGCAGGTTTCGGGCTACTCTTGTCGTTGGGCATGAGTAGCCTGGAGCCAGGTCAGTCGCGGTAGAACACCTGAACCAGGTGATAGCCGAACTTGCTTTTGATGGGGCCGTGCACGGTGCGCAGCGGCTTCTTGAAAATGACCTGATCGATGGCACCGACCATCTGGCCGGGCCGCACTTCACCCAGATCGCCGCCACGCTTGCCGGACGGGCAGGTGGAATGTTTTTTGGCCAGCACGTCGAAAGCCTCGCCCTTGGCGATACGCAGCTTGAGCTGTTCGGCTTCTTCGGCGGTCTTCACCAGAATATGGCGGGCTTGGGCTTTCATGTCGCACTATCACCTGTCAGAAAAGGCAGCCATTATGCCTGTCCTGACCTGAATGATTAAATCTGCTCGTCGAAAGCCATCGAGTGTGGCGGGTGGACAAACGTTTTCATATTTTCTTGTGCGGTGTTGATTATGGATTTCCCGGCGTTGTTGAAGATTCTGGCCAGCCAGGACGGATCGGACCTTTATCTTTCCACCGGAGCGCCGCCATGCGCCAAGTTCAATGGCGTGCTCAAGCCGCTGGGCACCGAAACCCTCAAGCCCGGTGAGGTGGCGATTGTCGCCCAGGGCCTGATGGACGAGGAACAGAAGCTCGAATTCCAGCGTGAGCTGGAGATGAACCTGGCGGTGTCGCTGGCCGGTATCGGGCGTTTCCGGATTAATATCTTCATGCAGCGCAACGAAGTTTCCATCGTTGCGCGCAATATCAAGCTGGATATTCCGCGCTTCGAGGATCTGCATCTGCCGCCGGTCCTGCTCGATGTGATCATGGAAAAACACGGGCTGGTGCTGTTCGTCGGCGCGACCGGGTCGGGAAAGTCGACTTCTCTGGCTGCGCTGATCGACTACCGTAACCGCAATGCCAGCGGTCATATCATCACCATCGAAGATCCGGTGGAGTTCATCCATCGCCACAAGAAATCCATCGTTAACCAGCGTGAAGTGGGGGTCGATACCCGCAGTTTCCGTGCGGCCCTGAAAAACACCTTGCGTCAGGCACCGGATGTCATCCTGATTGGCGAGATTCGTGACCGGGAAACCATGGAACATGCGCTGGCCTTTGCCGATACCGGCCACCTGGCCATCTCGACCCTGCATGCCAACAACGCCAACCAGGCACTGGACCGGATCATCAATTTCTTCCCGGAGGAGCGTCGCGAGCAACTGCTGCACGATCTGGGCAACAACCTCAAGGCCTTCGTTTCCCAGCGTCTGGTCAAGACCCCGGATGGCAAGCGGCGGGCGGCAGTGGAAGTGATGATGGGCACGCCGACCATTCGCGATCTGATTCAGCGCAACCAGTTGACGGAACTCAAAGGCATCATGGAAAAGTCCGGCAGCCTGGGTATGCAGACCTTCGATACCGCACTGTTCAATCTGGCCGTTGAAGGCGCTATCAGCGAAGAAGAAGCGCTGAAGAATGCCGACTCGCAAAACAACGTGCGCCTGCGTCTCAAGTTGCACGGCGAAGGCGTTCACAACCTGACGACACCTCCGCCCGCGCCAGTGGGCACCGATTCGACAAAGATGTCGGATTGGGGGCTGGTAGACGAAAACGAAGGTACGTAGGAGTGATGTCGATCAGGTAAGGCGCAACAAAACCTGTAGGAGGCAGCTTGCTGGCGAAAAGGTCTGAAAACCGTTGGGTATTCTTCATCATGCGTGAAGTCGCCAGCAAGCTGCCTCCCACAAAGTGATTTATGACCTTGACTGATTACTGCGCCAGCCACCCGCCATCCACATTCCAGGCTGCACCACGCACCTGGACGGCTGCCTCGCTGCACAGAAACAGCACCAGCTCACCCAGTTGCTGCGGTGTGACGAAATCCAGCGAAGGCTGTTTTTCGGCCAGCAGGTCATGCCGGGCCTGATCCGGGTCGCCCTGGCGATTGTCGATCTGCTGCTGTACCAGCGGCGTCAGGACCCAGCCGGGGCAGATGGCATTGCAGGTGACATTGCTGCGAGCCGTTTCCAGGCCCACCACTTTGGTCAGACCGATCACCCCATGTTTGGCTGCGACATAGGCTGCCTTGCCGGTCGAGCCCACCAGCCCGTGAACCGAGGCGATATTGATGATGCGTCCCCAGTCCTTGTGGCGCATGCCGGGCAGGCACAAGCGGGTAGTGTGGAACACCGATGACAGGTTAATGGCGATGATCGAGTCCCAGCGCTCAATGGCAAAGTCCTCCACAGCGTCCACGTGCTGGATGCCGGCGTTATTGACCAGAATGTCGACACCGCCGAATTCTCGTTCGGCATAGGCAATCATGTCGGCAATCTGAGCCGGGTCGCTGACATCCGCTGGATGATGGCCAACGCGGCCGCCAGACTGTTGCACTTGGGCGATCACCGCCGAAGCATCGCCGAAACCGTTGAGCACCAGGTTTGCGCCGGCTTTTGCCAGCACCAGAGCAATGCCCAGCCCGATACCGCTGGTGGATCCGGTGACCAGTGCGGTTTTTCCTTGCAGATTCATAGTCGATTCCTTAAACGATGCCAGTGGCGTAGAACGCTGCGATCACGACGAAAACCGCCAGTGTCTTGATGAGGGTGATACCGAAAATGTCCAGATAAGCTTCACGATGGGTCAGGCCGGTCACAGCCAGCAGCGTGATGACCGCGCCGTTGTGGGGCAGGGTATCCATGCCGCCGCTGGCCATGGCCGCGACCCGGTGCAGGACTTCCAGTGGGATGTTCGCGGCATTGGCGGCTGCGATGAAACTGTCCGACATCGCCGCCAGGGCGATGCTCATGCCGCCGGATGCCGAGCCTGTGATACCGGCCAGCAAGGTGACAGTGATGGCTTCATTGACCAGCGGGTCCGGGATGCTTTTCAACGCGCCGGCCAGAACCAGAAAGCCCGGCAGCGAGGCGATCACCGCGCCAAAGCCGTATTCGGATGCAGTGTTCATGGCCGCCAGTAGCGCGCCATTCACCGCGCTTTTGCTGCCATCTGCCAGCCGCGAACGAATGGCGCTTAAGCCGAACAGCAGCACCATCACAATGCCAATCAACAGTGCCGCCTCGACCGCCCAGATTGCCGTCAGCTTTGTCACTTCGGTCTGAATCGGGGTAGCCAGGCCTGGCAGCGCCAGGGTGTGAGTCTTGCCATACCACTGGGGAATCCACCAAGTGAACAGCAGGTTCATGACACCCACCAGGATCAGCGGCGACAGCGCGATCCACGGGTTGGGCAGCTTCAGGTCGGCAGCCGTTTCGGGCTCATTGCGCAGGTCGTGACCATAACCCTCGTCGGCACGCGCAGCCTTGTTGCGCTGACGCTGCAGGTACAACATGCCGGCGCTGAACACGAATACCGTGCCGATCAGGCCCAGCCATGGCGCAGCCCAGGCGGTGGTGTTGAAGAAGGTGGTGGGGATGATGTTCTGTATTTGCGGCGTGCCGGGCAAGGCGTCCATGGTGAACGAGAAGGCACCCAGGGCAATGGTCGCCGGAATCAGGCGTTTGGGAATATCACTCTGGCGAAACATCTCGGCGGCAAACGGATAGACCGCGAACACCACGACGAACAGCGACACGCCTCCGTAAGTGAGCAGGGCGCAGACCAGCACAATCACCAGCATGGCCTGGCGCGTACCGAGCACGCCGATGGCGGCTGCCACGATGGAGCGGGAAAAGCCGGACAACTCGATGAGTTTGCCGAACACCGCGCCGAGCAGGAATACCGGAAAGTACAGCTTGATGAAGCCGACCATCTTGTCCATGAACAGCCCGGTAAAGGCAGGGGCCACCGCCGAAGGATCGGTCAGCAATACCGCACCCAGCGCGGCGATGGGGGCAAAGAGTATGACGCTATAGCCACGGTAGGCCGCGAGCATCAGCAACGCGAGCGCTGCCAAGGCAATGAGTACGCTCATGGGTATCTCCTGTTGTTATTGTTTTTTGGGTGCGGTCAGACCGCCGCAGAGCCATAGCGGGATTCGTGCCAGATATTCAAGTTATTGAATGTAAAGGGAATTTTTGATTTTCATGATGATGAAAGTCTCGCAACAGAGACTTCCTCTCCCGTAGGGGCGAATTCATTCGCGAAGAACCCGTGAATATTCCCGAAATTTTTAGCGTCAGGACTGACTTCGCGAATGAATTCGCTCTTGCCGTGCCTTGTCTCTGAAAAGAGACTCATCTCTACTTATTGAGACTCGACAATCCCCAGCACTGCCATCTTCTTGTAGAGGGTCGAGCGGCCAAGTCCCAGTTGCCGGGCTGCCTGCACCACATTTCCTGCGCATTGCAGCAAAGCGTTTTCAATCAGTTGCCGATCACTGCGTTTGCGGGCCTGGCTGAAGGTTTCCTGGATATGAGGACTATTATCGCGGTTGCTGCTGGCACTGACCGGCAGCAGGGTGCCGATAGCGCTGTGGATGTCCTTGGCTGTGAGTTGCAAGTCGTCGCTGAGCAGGGCCGCGCGTTCCAGCACATTGCGCAATTCCCGGATATTGCCGGGCCAGGCATGCTGAGCCAGCAGTTTCAGGGCGTTGCTTTCCAGTTCATGCTGGCTGTGCAGTTCTTCGAGAATGGTTTCACTCAGGACAGGCAAATCCTCCAGGCGCTCGCGCAGGGGCGGAACCTGAATCGGCAGGACGCTCAGGCGATAATAAAGATCGGCGCGGAACTCCCCCCGTTTGATGGCGGCTTCCAGATCGATGGAGGTGGCGGCTATCACGCGTACATCGCTCTGGAACACTTCATTGGAGCCTACGGGTTCGTATTCCTTTTCCTGCAGCACTCGTAGCAATTTGCTTTGCAATGCCAGTGGCATGTCGCCTATTTCATCGAGAAACAGCGTGCCGCCCTGGGCAATTTTCAATTTGCCAGAACGCCCATTGCGCACGGCACCGGTAAAGGCTCCGGGGGCCGTGCCGAAAAACTCTGCTTCCAGAAGGGCTTCGGGGATCGCTGCGCTGTTGATACTGACAAAGGGTTTGTCGGCGCGGGGTGAGGCGTTATGGATGGCATGGGCCAGCAGTTCCTTGCCGGTACCGGTTTCACCCAGCAGCAACACCGGGGATTCGGTACTGGCGCTGCGCCGGGCGCGGCGTTTGACTTCCAGGGTTGCTTCACTGATGCCGATAAAGTGCGCAAAACTGTATTTTGCCTGCCGGGCCTTGAGCAGCGAGCGCGTGCTGGCCAGTTCCTGCTGCATGCTCAGGTAACGCTTGAGCAGCGGTGACAGGGTCTGCAACTGATCGAACAGGGCAAAACCGATGGCACCAATCACCGAGCCGGCGTTGTCATGGATCGGCAGGCGCATGACCACCAGCGGGTCCTTGGCGGTGTCCATCATATCCAGCAGGATGGGCTGGCCATTGCTGGCCACCTGACGTAACAGACTGCCGGGAATCACGCTTTCACAAGGTTGCCCGATGGCCAGACTGGCATCCTGCAGGCCAAAGCGGCGGGCGTAGCGTTCATTGATCCAGACGATGCGTGCTTCTTTGTCGACGATCACCGTGCCCTCACTGGATTGCTCGATGATTTCGAACAGGGAACGGGTCGCAAGACGCTGGATGTTTTGGTAGTCGCTGAGAGTGTTCTCTTTCATTGGGGGTGTTCCGTCATTTGACCCCGGCGTCTGGCCGAACAGAATGCCTGTTTTTATCCTAGGTGCGCTGCCGCCAGCAATTCCCTGGTGTAAGGATGCTGAGGCGAATCGAAGATAGTGTGGCTGGCGCCGTACTCGACCACTTTGCCGTCCTTGACCACGATCAGATCATGGGCCAGCGCCTTGACTACGGCCAGGTCATGGCTGATGAAAAGATAGGTCAGGCCATGTTTTTCCTGCAGGTCGCGCAGGAGTGCAACGACTTGTTTCTGTACCGTACGATCCAGCGCCGAAGTGGGCTCATCGAGCAGGATCAAGGCCGGCTTGAGCACCAGTGCCCGAGCAATCGCAATACGCTGGCGCTGACCGCCGGAAAACTCATGGGGATAGCGATGGCGACTTTGCGGGTCGATACCGACTTCTTGCAGCGCCCGGATCACTTCGGCTTCGCATTGCTGTGCATCCAGTTGCCGGTGGACTTCCAGGCCTTCACTGATGATCTGCGCCACCGACATGCGCGGGCTGAGACTGCCGTAAGGGTCCTGAAAGACCACCTGCATCTCTTTGCGCCACGGGCGCATCTGTTTCTGACTCAAGCCATCCAGAGCCTGTCCCCGAAAGCGGATACTGCCACGAGACTCCAGCAGACGCAGGATTGCCTGACCAAGTGTCGATTTGCCAGAGCCGGATTCGCCGACGATTCCGAGTGTCTTGCCACGTTCGATGCTCAAGCTGACATCGTCGACGGCCTTCAGATACTCCTTGTGCCGACGCAGAATGCCGCCTGCCAGGGAAAACCAGACGCGCAGATTCTCGACCTCCAGCACCTTTTCCCGGGCATCCCGGGGCAGCGGTTCGCCTGCGGGCTCCGCATCGAGCAGCAACCGGCTGTAAGGGTGCTGTGGCGATTTGAACAGTGACTGGCAATCGGCCTGCTCGACGATTTCACCGGCGCGCATCACGCACACCCGCTGGGCGACGCTATGGACCAGATTCAAGTCATGGCTGATCAGCAGCAGCGACATGTTCAGGCGCTGTTGCAACTCCTTGAGCAGCAACAGAATCTTGCGCTGCACGGTCACATCCAGTGCGGTGGTCGGCTCATCGGCAATCAGCAGTTCAGGCTCGCAGGCCAGGGCCATTGCGATCATGACCCGCTGGCGCTGACCGCCGGACAGTTCATGAGGGTAGGCCTTGAGGCGCTTCTGCGGCTGCTGGATACCCACCAGTTCCAGTAACTCGACAATCCGGGCCTCAGCCTCGCGCCCGCTGATGCCGCGATGCAGGAGCAGCGTCTCGCCGATCTGTCGGGCGACGGTGTGCAACGGGTTCAGGGACGTCATGGGTTCCTGAAAGATCATGGCAATCCGATTGCCTCGCAGCTCACGCAAGGACTGGTCGCTGGCACCGATCAGTTCCTGGCCACGATAGGTGATGCTGCCGGTACTGGTCGTGCCTTTTTTGGGCAGCAATTGCAGGATTGAGTGGGCCGTGACGGATTTACCCGAACCGGATTCACCCACCAGTGCCAGGCATTCCCCCGCGCAGATATCGAGGCTCAGATTACTGACGACTTTCTGCCCATCGAAGGCGATGTTCAGGTTGCGGATTTCGACCAGCTTTTCTGACATTTCAAGGTCTCGAATCAAATCGGGGGATCAAGCTCGGGGATCAAGATCGAGGATCAAACGCATCACGCAAGGCTTCACCGATGAACACCAGCAGCGTCAGAATCAGCGCCAGGGCGAAAAAGGCCGTCAGCCCCAGCCACGGCGCTTGCAGGTTCTGTTTGCCCTGGGCGATCAGTTCACCCAGCGAAGCGCTGCCAGCCGGCATGCCGAAGCCCAGGAAATCCAGTGCGGTCAGGGTCGAGATGGCACCGGTCAGGATAAACGGCAGGTAGCTCAGGGTCGCGGTCATGGCGTTGGGCAGGATATGCCGCACAATCACCTTGCGATCACCCAGCCCCAGGGCACGGGCTGCCTTGACGTATTCCAGGTTGCGCCCGCGCAGGAATTCGGCGCGCACCACGTCCACCAGGGTCAGCCAGGAAAACAGCGCCATGATGCCCAGCAGCCACCAGAAACCGGGTTCGACGAAGCCTGAGAGGATGATCAGCAGATAAAGCACCGGCAAGCCTGACCAGACCTCCAGCAGGCGCTGGCCGAGCAGGTCCACCCAGCCGCCGTAATAACCCTGCAGCGCCCCGGCCGCAATGCCGATCAGGGCGCTGATTGCAGTCAGGATCAAGGCAAACAGGATCGATACCCGCGCCCCGAAGATGACCCGTGCCAGGACATCGCGAGCCTGATCGTCGGTGCCCAGCCAGTTGGTGGCCGAGGGGGGACTTGGGGCCGGGAGCGCCAGGTCGTAATTGGGCGTGTCGTCACTGAATGGAATCGGCGGGAATACCATCCAGCCATTACCTCTGGCGATGAGCTTGTGTACGTATTCGCTGCGGTAATCGGGCTGAAAGGGCAGTTCTCCGCCGAATTCCTGCTCGGTATAGCGCTTGAGAACCGGGAAGTAGAGCGAGCCCTGATAGTTCACGACCAGCGGCTTGTCATTGGCGATCAGCTCGCCGCCCAACGTCAGCGCAAACAGCGCACAGAACAGCCACAACGACCACCAGCCCCGGCGGTTGGCGCGAAAGCGTTCCAGGCGGCGTTGAGCCAGCGGAGAAAGTCTGCGCATCAGGCATTCCTCGCGCTGAAGTCGATTCGCGGGTCAACCAGGGTGTAGCAGATATCGCCTGCCAGCTTTATCAGCAGGCCGAACAGGGTAAAGATGAACAGCGAACCGAACACCACCGGGTAATCCCGCGAAACAGCGGCTTCGTAACTCATGCGGCCCAGGCCGTCCAGGGAGAAAATCACCTCGATCAGCAGTGATCCGGCGAAGAACACCGTGATGAAGGCCTGGGGAATGCCTGATACCACCAGCAACATGGCGTTGCGAAACACATGGCCATACAGCACACGCCGTTCGCTCATGCCCTTGGCCCGGGCTGTCGTGACGTACTGGCGGGTGACTTCATTGAGGAAGGCGTTCTTGGTCAGCAGGGTCAAGGAAGCGAATCCGCCGATGACCAGCGCCGATACCGGCAGCACCAGATGCCAGAAGTAATCGGCGATCTTGCCCAAAGTCGAGAGCTGGTCGAAATCATCCGATACCAGACCCCGTACCGGGAACCAATGCAGCGAAGTACCGCCGCAGAACACCACGATCAGCAACATGGCAAACAGAAAGGCCGGAGTGGCGTAGCCGATGATGATGGCGGTGCTGCTCCAGATATCGAACTGGCTACCGTGGCGGACCGCCTTGCGAATGCCCAGCGGAATCGAGACCAGGTAGGTCAGCAGCGTCGCCCAGAGCCCGAGGGAAATGGAAACCGGCATCTTTTGCAGTATCAGGTCGGTCACTGTGCTCCCACGAAAGAAGCTGTTGCCGAAATCCAGGCGTGCGTAGTTTTTCAGCATCAGCCATAGCCGCTCGTGCAGCGGTTTGTCGAAGCCGTACTGGCGTTCGATTTCCTTGATCAGTTTGGGATCGAGGCCTCGCGAAGCCCTTGATTGACCTGTGCTGGCTGTTTCTGTCGCGCCAGCACCCACACTGGCACCGCCGATGCCTTGCAGTCGGGCAATGGCTTGCTCCACCGGACCGCCGGGAGCGGCCTGCACGATAAAGAAATTGACCAGCAGAATGCACAAGAGTGTGGGAATGATCAGCAGCAAACGGCGAAGGACATAACCGAGCATTCACTGCATCTCCGAAACAAGGGCTGAAGCGCCGCGTTTTGCTGCGAACTGTTCATTGGTCAGCGGTGTGGGGCTGACTTCCCACCAGGTTTCGATGGCTTCACTGTTGCTGGCCTGGGTTTTCGGGATACCGAAGCGATTCCACCAGACGGTGGAGGAGCCCGGTGGGTAATAGTTGGGAATCCAGTAGTAGTTCCATTGCAATACCCGATCCAGACAATGGGCGTAATCGGTCATGGTCGCCTTGTCGCCCGCCTTGATCAGGCCCTCGATCAAGGTATCCACGGCGGGGTCTTGCAGCGCCATGTAGTTGCTGGAACCGGGGTCGTTGGCCACCTTTGAGCCAAAGCTGTTATAGAGGTCCGCACCCGGTGAAGTCGAAACCGAATAGCCGGTGACGATCATGTCGTAATCCCGGGCCATGACACGGTTCAGATACTGGGCCGGGTCTATTCGCCGCACATCGAAGTGGATGCCGATCTGCGCCAGATTGCGCTTGTAAGGCAGCAGCAGGCGCTCGAAACCCGGCTGGCCATTGAGGAAGGTAAAGCTCAACGGTTCGCCCTTGGCGTTGACCAACTGATCGCCCTTTGGTGTCCAGCCGGCTTCCTGCAGCAGCGCCAGCGCCTGCAGTTGCTTGTCGCGGATAAACCCCGTGCCATCGGTTTTCGGGTTCTTGAATACCGTAGTAAAGGCTTCGTCGGGAATCGAACCGCGCAAGGGTTCAAGAATCTTCAGCTCGGCGGGTGTCGGCAACCGGGTCGCGGCCAGTTCCGAGTTCGAGAAGTAACTGTCCTGCCGGATATACATATTGCGCATCATCTGCCGGTTGGCCCACTCGAAGTCCCAGAGCAGAGACAGCGCCTGACGCACGCGTCGATCCTGAAACATCGGGCGATTCAGATTGAATGCGAAGCCTTGCGTGCCCTGGACCGCTCCCTTGGCCAGATGTGCCTTTTGCAACAGGCCTTCGCTGAGCGCAGGGCTGTCATAGCGGATCGAGTAACCGGTGGCCGAGTATTCGCGGTTGTAGTCATAGGCACCGCCCTTGAGCACTTGCCGCGCGACATCGGTATCGCCGAAGTACTCGATGCTGAATCGGTCGAAGTTGTACATGCCTCTGTTGACCGGCAGGTCCTTGCCCCACCAGTCCGGGTCGCGCTCGAAAGTGATACTGCGGCCCGGGTCCACGTGGCTGATCCTGTAGGGGCCACTGCCCGGTGGAACCTCGAAACCCGCGCCACCGGCAAAGTCGCGGGTTTTCCACCAGTGCTCGGGAAACACCGGCAAAGAGGCCAGATCCAGGGGCAGGGTACGGCTGTCGTTATTCTTGAAGTCAAAGCGAATCCGGTTTTCGGATTCCACTTCCAGGCCTTTTACCGCTTCAAAGCGGGTGCGGTATTGCAGGCTGCCTTGAGTCATCAGCAACTCATAGGTGTATTTCACGTCATTGGCGGTGATCGGCGTGCCGTCGGCAAAGCGGGCACGCGGATCAAGATAGAAACGCAGGGACATGCCGTCCTCCAGGCGTTCCATTTTCTGTGCGATGAGTCCGTATACCGTGTAGGGCTCGTCCAGGGATTTGACGGCCAAGGGGGAATAGAGCATGCCGTTGATCTGTGCGACGCCTATGCCTTTATCGATATAGGGCATCAGATGATCGAACTGGCCTATGTCCGTTGCGGATCGGCGCATGCTGCCGCCTTTGGGCGCATCGGGATTCACGTAGTCGAAATGCTGGAAGCCGGCAGGGTAGCGTGGCGGCTCGCCATAGACGGTCAAGGCATGCTGCGGCGTCGCCAGCACCTGTTGAAAGCCTGTGATCAGCACCAGCATTGCAGTTATCAGTGATAAGAAAACAGAACGCATTACTCGAATCCTGACTGAGGTTCACACAGGAACATCAGGGTTGAAGGCATGCGCCAAGGTACCGGATCACAAGGGGCTTGTAACCGTAATTGTCAATAAAGACGGGAGCTTGTGAAGGTCGCGCAAATGAAAACGGCCCATCCGAAGATGAGCCGTCCATGTGCATCAGCGAGTCAGGATCAGTCCTGGCGGCTGGTGACTTCCAGCAGGTGATAACCGAACTGGGTTTTCACCGGGCCTTGCACGACATTGACCGGCGCGCTGAATACGACGGTATCGAATTCCTTGACCATCTGGCCTGGACCGAACGAACCCAGGTCGCCGCCCTGGCGGCTCGACGGGCAGCTGGAGTTGGCCTTGGCGATTTCAGCGAAATCAGCGCCGCCTTCGATTTGAGCCTTGAGTTCGTTGCATTTCTCTTCGCTCGAAACAAGGATGTGGCGGGCAGTGGCTTTAGCCATGGGAAAGTGTCTCCTGTGAAAAAAAGAAAGAGCCTACCGGAATCAAGGCTGCATTTCCTGATAAAAGTTCACCGACAACCGATTACCTGTAGCGCAACCGGTCCACTGCATCACGCAAGAGTTGCTCGCTGCCTTCCCATCCAAGGCAGCCATCGGTCACCGAAACCCCGTACTTGAGGGTTTCACTCAACGGCTGGCAGCCCTCGAACAAGTGACTTTCCAGCATCATGCCGATCAGCGAGCGGTCGCCCTGCAAGCGCTGCTCAAGCACGTCATTGAACACCTGCGGCTGACGCAGCGGGTCCTTGCCACTGTTGGCGTGACTGCAATCGACCATGATTCTTGATGCGATCCGGTTCTTCTCGAGGCTGGCGCGCACCTGGGCCACGCTCTGGCTGTCGTAGTTGGGGCCGCTGTGGCCGCCGCGCAGGACGATATGAGTGTCCGGGTTGCCTTGAGTCTCGATGATCGCTGGATGACCGTGCCGATCGATGCCGAAATGCCGATGCGGGTGGGCGGCCGAGCGCATTGCGTCACTGGCTACTGCTACGCCGCCATCGGTGCCGTTCTTGAAACCGACCGCCATGGGCAGGCCGCTGGCCATCTCCCGGTGTATCTGCGATTCGGTGGTGCGTGCGCCAATGGCCACCCAACTGAGCAGGTCATCGAAGTAGCCGGCGGCCATGGGTTGCAGGATTTCGGTGGCGACCGGCAGGCCCATGAACAGCATTTCGCGCATCAGGTGGCGTGACATTGCCAGGCCGGCAGCCATGTCATCGCTGCCATTGAGCTGCGGGTCATAGGCAAGGCCTTTCCAGCCGATGGTGGTGCGCGGCTTTTCGACGTAGGCGCGCATCACCAGCAGCATCTGGTCGCTGACTTCACTGGCCAGGCACGCAAGGCGTTCGGCGTACTCGAGGGCCGATTGCGGATCGTGAAGAGAGCAGGGACCTACGATCACCAGCAGGCGGGAATCTTCCCCGGTCAGGATCGAGCGCACGGCACGGCGGTGGGCTGCGACCTGTTCGTTCAGGGCGGCGGTCAGTGGCAGGCGGCTTTTCAGCTCTATGGTGCTGGGCAGGCGCGTTGGAGCGGGAATGTTGTCGAGCAGGGTGACATTGCTGGACAGGTCGGACGGTTTTACGGCAACGGACGAATTCATGATCTGGCTTCCTGGGCTGGCGGGCATGTTCCCGCTCAAGACCCTATTGGGGTGTTCGACAATTGGCCTGACAGGCCATGCGTTTGAGGTTGCCACCTGGCAGTGACCGGTCGGAGGCGGCTGGCTGTCCCGAACGGAGGTTGCTAAATCGCCATGCGAAGTCGATGTCGTTGCGGTAATAGAAAGTGCTGTTCATGTCGTATTCCTCAAGTGGATTGAATCGGGCTTTCAAAGGCCCCAAAAAAACAAAACCCCCGGTCGGGTAGCCGACCGGGGGTAGAGAATTCTCTGGTTGGCGTCCCCTGATTCCGGGCGCCTTTTGGGTATCAGGCGCGCCAGTGGCTAAACCAATACCCGTAATAAGAGTTGACCGGCAGGCAGGCAGCAGTCGAAGCAGTCCGCGCAGCAACAGTCGCTACCGGGCGTTCAACGCTGGCAGGGTGCAGAAGCTGTGATGAGGCGGATGGCAACATGATGTGTCTCCAAGGGTTGAGCGCGAGCTTACCGTAGGCGAATGCCTTGATTCAATTGGAAAGTTCAATCGCCTGCATTGACGGTCGTATGTTGGCCAAAAGAAACGCAAAACCCGAAAAGAACACCGGTGTTTAAACGGCAGATTTTCCATGGACAGGTTCTGTCAGAAAAGTCGACACCGGCAGTCGGATTATTGAGTTATTGATTGCGGATGTTGGGGTGGGAGATATTCTCAAATCTCAGTCTTTTGTGCTGGGTCGCTGCTTTGTGAAGGGATGACACCTATCTTCATGCCCAGTAGAACCGCCACTTTATGGGCTTCTCCGCGACGGCCTTTCTTGCGACCAGCCAATACTTGGTAAGTAGTTGCCGGGTCTATGTTGTTTTCCCGAGCAAATTCTTGAACCGATTTTCCCTGTTGTTCGAGCCAGGCTTTGGCTTGTGCAGCAGTACGTATTCCGGGCATAGTTCAAAACCGTTCAAATAAGTTTAATTCTGTCTGGATTCTACCATTCGTAAGGATGGGGTCAACAAGGTTATGCATTCAAATGAGTGGAATCGGGTATCGGTTGAGAAAAGAAAGGGAGCGTCTTGGGCTCTCTCAACGCGCCTTTGGTGAAATCGGTGGCGTGGAGGCTAATGCCCAGGGGAAATATGAAAGTGGTGATCGCGCGCCCAAGGCAGACTATCTCGCAGCGGTAGCAGCCAAGGGTGTCGATGTCCTTTACGTGTTGACCGGGACGCCAACGCCTGTTCCCATCGATAACCTCAGTATCGCCGAAGAAAAAGTATTGGGAAGCTACAGAACCTTGCACAAGGAGGATCAGGATGCGATAAGCCGATTGACCACCACTCTGGCTGAGTTATCGGCGTCCTACACCATTCAAAATAAACCGTTGCCCGACGATCATTGATGGCAGATCTGCCAATCAAGCGCTTTTGCGAAAAAACACTGGCGTCTTAAGAGGTTAGTGATAGTTTGTTGGCAACGCTTTCCACGTATCCGTGTGAGACGGACCTTGCCGTGTGTTGCCGTTTCAGCATGATTGCACACCCTGTCGGCTCTGCCGGGATCGGGTGGGGTAATCGGCTTTGTTCTGAAACGGTAACAGGCGCTAGGTCTGACTCATGGTTTTTGTTATGGTGGCTGGCATTCGTTATGACTGTTGCGTGAGGTGTCTGCTTGATTAGGGTGCTAGTTGTCGATGACCATGATCTTGTCCGCACAGGCATCACCCGTATGCTTGCCGATATAGATGGCTTGCAGGTTGTCGGTCAGGCTGACTCTGGTGAGGAATCCCTGAAGAAGGCACGGGAACTCAAACCTGACGTCGTGCTGATGGACGTCAAGATGCCCGGTATCGGAGGTCTTGAAGCGACTCGCAAGTTGCTGCGCAGCCATCCCGAGATCAAGGTTGTGGCCGTGACGGTCTGCGAGGAAGATCCTTTCCCTACGCGACTTCTTCAAGCTGGCGCTGCTGGCTACATGACCAAGGGCGCAGGGCTTGCGGAAATGGTGCAGGCCATTCGCCTGGTTTTTGCCGGTCAGCGCTATATTAGCCCGCAGATCGCTCAGCAACTGGCATTGAAGTCTTTTCAGCCTCAGGTCAACAATTCTCCGTTCGATCTGCTTTCCGAGCGCGAAATCCAGATTGCCTTGATGATTGTCGGCTGCCAGAAGGTCCAGACCATTTCCGACAAGCTATGCTTGTCACCCAAGACCGTTAATACCTACCGTTACCGGATTTTCGAGAAGCTTTCGATCAGCAGTGATGTCGAGCTTGCATTACTGGCTGTACGTCACGGCATGGTTGATGCCAGCGCCTGAACATGACCCAATCGTTTGATCCAAGTGCGTTTCTTGCAACCTGCAGTGGCCGTCCCGGCGTGTATCGCATGTTCGATATCCATGCCCAGCTTCTTTATGTCGGCAAGGCCAAGAATCTCAAGAAACGCCTGGCCAGCTATTTTCGCAAGACGGGCCTTGCGCCCAAGACCAGTGCTCTGGTTGCCCGTATCGCCCAGATCGAAACCACTATCACAGCCAACGAAACCGAAGCGCTGTTGCTGGAGCAGACCCTTATCAAGGAGTGGCGGCCTCCTTACAACATTCTGCTGCGCGACGATAAATCCTATCCGTACGTTTTTTTGTCCGATGGCGCGTTTCCGCGTCTGAGCATTCATCGCGGCGCCAAGAAGGCCAAGGGGCGATATTTCGGCCCTTATCCAAGCCCCGGTGCGATTCGTGAAAGCCTGAGCCTGCTGCAAAAGACGTTTCTGGTTCGCCAGTGCGAAGACAGCTATTTCAGGAACCGCACCCGGCCTTGCCTGCAGTATCAGATCAAACGTTGCAAGGGGCCGTGCGTCGGGCTTGTAGAACCGCAGGTCTATGCCGAGGACGTACGCCATTCGGTGATGTTTCTCGAAGGGCGCAGCAATGCCCTGACCGATGAGCTGAACGAATCGATGGAAAAGGCCGCCATGGCCCTGGATTTCGAGCGGGCCGCCGAGCTGCGTGATCAGGTGGCCTTGCTGCGTCGGGTCCAGGATCAGCAGAGCATGGAAGGCGGGACCGGTGATGTGGACGTGGTGGCGGCATTCGTGAACCCGGGCGGTGCCTGCGTGCATTTGATCAGTGTGCGTGGCGGGCGCGTGCTCGGCAGCAAGAACTTCTTCCCGCAGGTCGGTATAGAAGAGGAGGTCGGTGAAGTGATGTCGGCCTTCCTGGCCCAGTACTTTCTTGGCGGTATTGATCGTGAGTTACCCAGTGAGGTCATCGTCAATGTGGTCCATGAGGACTTCCCGACGTTGATCGATGCCATCGAAGAGTCCCGTGGCCGCGAGATGACCATCAGTCACAGGGTTCGTGGCACGCGGGCGCGCTGGCAGCAACTGGCTGTCACCAATGCCGAACAGGCGCTGAGTGCACGTCTGGCCAATCGTCAGCATGTGGCTGCGCGATTCGAGGCGCTGGCGACGGTCCTCAAGCTTGATGAGCCGCCTCAGCGGCTGGAGTGTTACGACATCAGCCATTCCAGCGGCGAAGCCACCGTGGCGTCTTGCGTGGTCTTTGGCCCTGAGGGGCCGATCAAGTCCGATTACCGGCGCTACAACATCGAAGGTGTCACTGGAGGCGATGACTATGCCGCCATGCACCAGGCTCTGACCCGACGCTTCAGCAAGATCAGGGACGGCGAGGGCAAATTACCCGATATTCTGCTGGTGGACGGTGGCAAAGGGCAGTTGTCCATGGCCCGCGATGTACTGAACGAACTGGCAATTCCCGATCTGATCCTGCTCGGTGTGGCCAAGGGCACGACCCGCAAGGCGGGTTTCGAGACTCTCTACCTCAATGATGCCGCTCACGAGTTCACCTTGCCGGGCGATTCGCCTGCCTTGCACCTGATCCAGCAGATTCGCGACGAGGCTCACCGCTTTGCCATTACCGGACACCGAGCCCGACGTGGCAAGACACGCCGCACCTCGACCCTCGAAGGCGTTGCTGGGGTGGGGCCGACTCGGCGTCGGGATCTGCTCAAACACTTCGGTGGATTGCAGGAATTGGCCCGTGCGAGCATCGATGAAATAGCAAAAGCACCCGGAATCAGTAAAAAGCTGGCAGAGTCGATTTATGCAAACCTGCACAGCGAGTAGAATGCACGCTCACCTCGTAGCCAGTTGTGCCGATGAATATCCCTAATCTGATTACCGTTCTGCGCGTTTTACTGATCCCGATCTTCATTCTGCTGTTCTATTTGCCCTATCACTGGAGCTACATGGCGGCCAGTAGCGTGTTCGCATTTGCCGCAGCGACTGACTGGCTCGATGGCTATCTGGCGCGCCGTCTCGAACAAAGCACGCCATTTGGTGCCTTTCTCGATCCGGTGGCAGACAAGCTGATGGTTGCGGTCGCACTGGTGTTGCTGGTGCAGACCCATGCCAACCTGTGGCTGACCCTGCCGGCTGCCGTGATTATCGGTCGCGAGATCGTAATCTCGGCATTGCGTGAATGGATGGCCGAAATCGGCGCACGTGCCCAGGTGGCCGTGTCCAACATGGGCAAATGGAAAACCGCCGCACAGATGCTGGCGCTGGTGATCCTGCTGGCCAACCCTCCGGCGGTCACTTTCTGGGTTGTCCTGGGCTATGCATTGCTGCTGATTGCGGCGGGGTTGACCCTGTGGTCGATGGTTCAATATCTGAGAGCCGCCTGGCCTCATCTGAAAACCACTGCCGAAAAGAAATAACTTTTTTGAATCAAGGGCTTGACGAATAAACGCCAGCGTATAGAATGGCGGCCATCACCAAGCGGGAATAGCTCAGTTGGTAGAGCACGACCTTGCCAAGGTCGGGGTCGCGAGTTCGAGTCTCGTTTCCCGCTCCAAATATTTTTCTGCAGGGTTCAATTGAAGCCTGCAGAAATTGAAAAAAGAGGCTTAGGCCTCTTTTTTTCGTTCCAGCAAATTCCACTTTCCTGATTACTGCGGCCTGACTCTTTTCGTGAGTTCCACGGTCGCCAAGTGTTGGCACTTCCGCTTTTCCAGGGTGGAAAATCAACCTTCGTATTTCTCTCGATACCTATCCTCAAATCAGCTTATGAGATGTTCGTGCTCTGCGTGTTGTGGCGAGGCACTGGGCGCTACGCGCCGTCCCATACCCCCCAGCAACCGCGCAGCTCTGCCCCAAGGCTATTGCTGACCGCTCTAAGCTAAGCGTTAAATGTTATTGGTTTTATGTTTTTTATAGCCATAAATTATTTAACCTCTAGTTGCTTGGTAGCGCTCAGGCACCAGGAATAAACCGCAGCAGTGCCATTTGCGAGGAATCGACCCTGAAACGCACCATCAAAGCCCTGCTGCTAGCTGTCGCTGCAGCAACCGCCGTCCAGGCGCATTGTGCCGATATCGTCATCGGCTACCAGACCGGTGTGGACCCCTCCAAGGTCGCCCAGGCCGACGGTGCCTATGAAAAAGCCATTGGCCAGAAGCTCGACTGGCGTCGTTTCAATGCAGGTCCGGAAGTGGTGACCGCGCTGGCCTCCGGTGATGTGCAGATCGGCAATCTGGGTTCAAGCCCACTGGCAGCGGCCGCCTCGCGCAAACTGCCGCTGGTGACCTTTCTGGTGGCGGCGCAGATCAACTCCGCCGAGGCGCTGGTGGTGCGCAACAGCAGCGGCATCGAAAAGCCCGAGCAACTGATCGGCAAGACGATTGCCACGCCGTTCGTATCCACCTCCCATTACAGCCTGCTCGGTGCCCTGAAGCACTGGAATATAGATCCCACCAAGTTGAAGATCGTCAACCTCAATCCGGCCGAAATCAATGCCGCCTGGAAGCGTGGCGATATCGACGGTGCTTTTGTCTGGTCGCCGGCCCTGGGTGAAATCAAGCGTGACGGCAAGGTGCTGACCGACGCTGCCGAAGTAGGCAAGTGGGGCGCCCCGACTTTTGAAGTCTGGGTCGCCCGCAAGGACTTCGCCGAAAAGCATCCTGAAGTGCTTGCCAGGTTCGCAGGTGTAACCCTGAGCGCTTTCGCCGACTATCAGGCCAATGCCGCGAAGTGGACAGCTGATTCGGAACAAGCCAGGAAGATTGCCCGGCTGGTCGGTGCCAATGCTGCCGACGTTCCCGAACTGCTGGCCGGTTCCCGATACCCCAACGCCCAGCAACAGCTCAGTGCCGACCTGCTCGGGGGTGGCACTGCCAAGAATATCGCTGGCACCGCGGAATTCCTCAAGGAGCAGAAACGCATTCCCGCCGTGTTGCCAGACTACTCGGAGTACGTGAGCACCGAGTACGTACGCCAGGCCCAGTAATATAGAGAAACACCTATGACCATCGTATTTGAACGTATCGGCCTGGCCCTTGGCGCGCGCGTGAGCGGTGTCGACCTGAGTCGCCCGCTGAATGCAGAAAGCTACACCATTTTGCGTCAGGGGCTTATGGAGTATCAGGTGCTGTTCATGCGTGATCAGTTGCTGACGCCACGCCAGCAGCGGGACGCGGCAGCCCTGTTCGGCGATCTGCATATACACCCGATCTATCCGAAGATTGAAGACCAGCCGGAAATCCTTTTGCTGGATACCGACCTCAACGACCTGCGCGACAACGCTCTATGGCATTCAGACGTGTCCTTCATCCAGTCGCCCCCGATGGGCTCGCTGCTCAGCGCGCGGCATGTTCCTCCGCACGGTGGAGATACCCTGTGGGCTAGTTGCTCGGCTGCTTACGAGGGATTGTCCGCCAGGATTCAGCATTTGCTCGATGGCCTGACCGCCGTGCATGACCTGACTCTTTCGTTTCCCCTGGAGCGTTTTGGTAATACCCCCGACGCATTGGAAAAATGGAACGCCGCCCGCGCTGCCAATCCGCCCGTGACTCATCCCGTAGTGCGCGTGCATCCGGAAACAGGTCGCAAAGGGCTGTTTGTCAGCGAATCCTTCACCACCCGGATTCTCGAGTTGGAACCCAATGAAAGCGATGCAGTGCTGAAGATGCTGTTCAAGCAGATCGCCAAACCGGAATTCAGCGTTCGCTGGCAATGGCGCAAGGGCGATTTGGCCTTCTGGGACAACCGTCTGACTCAGCACTACGCCTGCGACGACTACCGCCCGCAAAGGCGCATCATGCATCGTGCGACGATTCTCGGGGATCGACCGTTCGGGCCCTGACACTGTTAACGATGCCTTAATCGGGCCCCCTCAAAGTTGCAGTCACTTGAAGCAGACGCCCTTGGCGCTGCAAGCCTGCCAACCCATGAGAGTGATACCGATGACTACCAGGAAATTTATTCTGACCTCGTTTCTTGCCCTGTGCTGCACCACTGCTTTTGCCCAGGATGGTGCCGACATGATTCAGAAGCGTCAGGAGGCCTTTGCGCTTGAGCGTCAGCAGGCGCGTGAGAATCTGGCCAAGGCTCAGGAGAAAGCCGAAAAGAGTCAGGCAGCCGCAAGTGCGTCCCGGGATAATGCCAAATCCCAGGAGATGAATGAAAAGCCCGCCAGTTAAATCATAAGCATTTGTTATCTTCAGATCCCGGAATGCCGCTTGCGCGTTATTCTGGCAAGCATGAAATCCTGTCCTCCAACAGAGTCGGCCATGCACGTATTGCTGTGTGAAGATGATGAACTCATTGCCAGTGGCATCGTCGCCGGCTTGAACGCTCAGGGTTTGAATGTCGATCGCGTGGCTTCGGCCTCTGCCGCTTATGCCATGCTGGATGTCGCGCAGTTCGATGTGATGATTCTCGATCTGGGCCTGCCCGATGAGGACGGGATAAGCCTGTTGCGGCGCTTGCGGCTGCTCGGTCAGACGATACCGGTATTGATACTGACTGCACGCGATGATGTGGATGACCGGGTCAAGGGGCTGCAGGCGGGGGCCGATGATTACCTGCTCAAGCCTTTCGATCTGAGGGAGTTGTATGCTCGCCTGCATACGCTGGTACGCCGCGTTGCCGGGCGAGCGGTCAATCTCATCGAGCATGGTGCCTTGACCCACGATCCCAGCACCCGGGAAACCTGGCTGGCGGGTGAGGCCATCGACCTTTCGCGTCGTGAACAGGCATTACTGCTGGCGTTGCTCAACAACCGGGGCAGGGTGCTTTCCATCGAGCAGTTGAAAGACAGCGTGTACGGCTTCTCTGATGAGGTCGAAAGCAACGCTTTGAACGTCCATATCTTTCATCTGCGTCGCAAGCTGGGTAACGGCATTGTCGAGACGGTCCGCGGCTCTGGCTATCGGCTCGGGACGCTGGAGACCGGCTCATGAGTCTGCGCCTGCGTCTGAGCCTGATTCTGGGGATTGCCTTTGTCGTGGTCTGGACACTGGCGGCGACCTGGATGTATCAGGACCTGCGCACCCAGATGATGTTCTCCCTCGATCAGCGGCTTGTGGCCTCGGCACGCATGGTCGCTGCCCTGGTCGATCAGTTGCCCGAACCCTTGTCGACCAAGGAGGGCGGTGCCCATTTCAGCGCCAGCCAGTTGGCCATTCCTGATGGCATGGCCTGTGAGGTGAGTTCGCTGCGTGGCGAAATCCTGGCCAGCAGTCATGGCAACGTCGGCAATATCATCGCCAGCGCCAATGGCGGTTTTCATGATCAGGAGATCGACGGTGAGCATTGGCGAACATTTACCCTTGTTCAGGGTGATGTGCTTATCACTACGGCGGATCGTGAGCAGGAGCGCGAATCCCTCAACCATTCTGTCCTGCTGTCAGCGTCCGTTCCTGTACTGGTAGCGCTGCTGGCATGCGTTGCAATGCTTTGGCTGGGGATAGGCAAAGGTCTGTCACCGCTCAAGCGCATGCGAGACGAACTCAAGAAACGCAATATCGATTCTCTTGAGCCTCTGCAGCTTCGGATGCTGCCCAATGAATTGCAGCCGCTGCTGGAAACACAGAACCACCTGTTGGTGCGCATAGGCCAGGCAGTCGAACGCGAGCGCCGCCTGACCGGAGATGCAGCCCACGAACTGCGCAGCCCGCTGACCGCGATAAAAACCCATTTGCAGGTTGCACAGATGACCAGCGGTGAAGCCAGAGAACTGGCATTGGTTCGTGCCGAGCAGGGGACTGACCGGTTGCATAACACTCTTGAGCAATTGCTGTTGCTGGCCAGGGTTGAAGGCAGCCTGTCATTCGAAGATGGCAGCCAGTGCAATATCGAGCAGGCTGTTTCCCTGGCTATCCAGGATACGGGCAACAGTACGGAACGTATCCAGTTGAGTTTCCAGGCAATGACCTCGTCATCTGTCCTGGACATGCCCTCGGTACTGGCAGTGGCTGCGCTGCGCAACCTGCTGGACAACGCCTTGCGGCACAGCCCTGCCGATACGCAGGTGACCGTGCGTGTGACAAGCAACAGTGAATCCGCTTTTGTCAGCGTCAGGAATGCGAGCTCTGGAATATCCGAAGACAGCCTTCGGCACATGACCGAACGCTTCTGGCGCAGCAGTTCAAGCACCGGTTGCGGGCTGGGTCTGGCAATCGTTCAGGCGATCGTACAGCGTTGCGGCTGCACGATTGACTTCAGCAGCTCCAGTCAGGACTTTGTGGTGACGTTGGGGCTGCCATTGTCTGCAGATACTGGTCGGGAGCGCTAGACAGTACGCACTACCAGAGAGCATCAGGGGAAGCCACTACCTCATGAGAGGATCGAATGTTCGTACAATGGCCCCCGATTCATCTCTGTAGCGTGTACTTGGATCTGTTGCAACACGAACATCGAATTGCCCATAACTATTATCTGCTAGAGCATGATTGACTAGTTCTTGGGATCCCAGAGGTGGCAGTTTCATTTTCTCAAGCTTCTTTTCAAGCGCTACAGTTCCGAGCACCTCGATCTTGGTCAGGCGCTGTGCGTCTTGTGTGCTTACTGATGCATGATAGATTTCATGTCTGTAATTGTTCATCAGTTGAGTTATGGGAGCATGGGTATTCTTTGTAGCATCGTGCAGTACTGCCTGGTCCAGAGTACAGGCGCTGGGGTAGCTGGGCCATGGGTCGACGACAACAGTATTTCTCTCCCCGTATTTTGGGACTCGCGGATCTCCCAGTAGTACAAATTCATGGGAGTTGCCGTCTGGTAGCTTCATGCGTACCCGGTTTATGGGAGCATCCACTCCTCGGCTCTGAAGAGCGGCAATTGCAATGCTGGCGTGTATCGAACAATTGCCACCCTGGAATTTCTGTGCACGTTTGAGTTGAGCAGCAGTACCGCCCGCTGGATATTTCTGATTAGCCAAATGCAAGCGAGCCCAGCTTTCTCCGCCAGACTCTATGATGTCCGTGCGCTGATTGCCTGATCCAGAGGAAATCACGCTTTTGGCTACGCGGTTGGCCCAAGTGGCATCCGCCAGTGCATTCAGAGTGCCTGAGGTAACAGTTACCGTCTTGCCCTGATAATTATGCAGGCCCAACTTGTCGGGTCTGACTGTCTCGTGAACGGTCTTGTCAGATTCGTGGTTCTGGACAGTTGCGTCGTAATGTTGAGTGGATGAACTGCCATGAAAAAAACTGCTGATTTTTGGCATGGACTGTCTCCTAACTACGTAGCGATGAGCTTTGGATTGTCATCGTTGCAAAATTGGTCTTGCTCAAGGCATCCGGCTTTGAACTGGATGGGGTTTGGACGGGCGGGAGTATCTTTCCGGAGTGAAAATCAACTGCCCTTTGAGCAAAACTTTCAACGAGATTCAGGACTTTGTTTTCATTCAGTTCTGCCAATGGCTGGCGCAATGAGATCACCATCTTTCCACTCATGGTTTCCAGGCCGAACATCAGCGCAGGATGGAAAAGACTGAAGACATTTTCCGCCAAGAGAGCCTTCATACCTTCAGGTACAAGCCACTGACTGGGCGCAGGAAATGTAGCTACCAGATTTAAATATCCGGGTTGGCTACCAATCAGATGAATATCTACTTCAACGCCAAACGTCAGTAGATAGACCGGATGATGTTCCTCGTCAGGAGTTTGTGATGAGTCTCGGTACTTTTGAACGACATGTCGTGCAAGCGTCTGAAAATGATCTGATTGCATGGCTCTGATCTTGATAAAAACATGTGACTGAGTGGTCACGAGTTTCGGATCGGTTCCAGCAGGCAGCTCGAATATCCCAATAAAAGCTTCCTGATTCTGATCGAGGCTTGTCGGAATACCTTATATTCCTGCGATGAGGCCCGGACTTTGTTAAGTCCGGGCATCTTCAAATACCTCACGCCAGCTCTGTCACCTCTGAATCCTGCTCCTGAACCTGCCGACTATGGCGATTGCGGGGTACATCGATTCCCAGATGGCCGCGCAGGGTGCTGGACTGGTATTCGCTGCGGAACAGCCCGCGTTCGCGCAGGATCGGCAGTACTTCGTCGGTAAAGCGGGCAAAGCTGGCCGGTGCGCCGACGTGGATATTGAAGCCGTCCACCGCACCTTCGTTGAACCAGCGCTCGATCTCGTTGGCGACGGTCAGTGCCGAACCGGCGAAACCGGTGAAGGGACGGGCAAAGCGCAGGGCGGTTTCGCGCAGGGTCAGGCCTTTTTCCCTGGCGACCCGCTTGATCTTCTCCGCATGGCCGCGATAGCCGTTGCTGCCCAGCTCGCCGAGTTCGGGGAAGGGGGCGTCAAGGTCATACTGGCCGAAGTCGTGATAGTTGAACGGGCGGCCCAGTTGCACCAAGGCCTTGTTCAGATCTACCTCACCTTCGCGCTCCCGCAGAATCGCCTGTGCCTGTTCATCGGTATCGGCAATGATCGGTGTAATGCCCGGGAACAGCAGCACCTGCGCCGGATCACGGCCCGCCGCTGCGGCACGGCGCTTGATATCGGCGTAGTACTCGCGGGCATCCTCGAAATTGTCGACACCGGCAAAGATGCCTTCGGCGATTTCCGCTGCCAGCTTGCGACCGGACTCGGAGACTCCTGCCTGGAAGATTACCGGCTGGCCCTGTGCCGAGCGGGAAATGTTCAACGGGCCGGTGACCGAGAAGAATTCACCGCGGTGGTCCAGGCGGTGCTGCTTGCTCGGGTCCAGAAAGCGCTTGCTGGCCTTGTCGCGAGGGAAGGCATCGTCTTCATAGGAGTCCCACAACCCCTGAACCACCTCGACATGCTCTCTGGCCCGGCGATAGCGTTCGGTGTGGTCGATGTGCTGCTCGCGGCCAAAATTGCCCGCTGCGCCTTCGAGTCCGGTGGTAACCACGTTCCAGCCGGCGCGTCCGTGGCTGATCTGGTCCAGTGAAGCGAACTGCCGGGCTACGTTGAAGGGCTCGGTGTAGGAAGTGGTCAGGGTTGCGACCAGCCCGATCCTGTCGGTAGCACCCGCAAGCGCCGAGAGCAGGGTCAGTGGTTCCAGGCGGTTGAGAAAGTGCGGTGCCGAGTCCGGGGTGATATAGGGGCTGTCGACGATGAATACAAAGTCGAAATGTGCTGCTTCGGCCGCCCGGGCCTGCTGCTTGTACCAGTCGATATCGATGCTGGCGTTGCCGGGAATATCCGGGTGCAGCCATTCCTGCTGGTCGGTGCCGACGCCGGTCAGGATGGCGCCAAAGTGCAGTTGGCGTTTGCTCATGGGTTCAAGTCCTTTCGGTGGAATAGAGGGCGTTCGGTGTGGTCATGCCCTGGCTTGTCGGGCCGGCTGGCTGTCGGCATCCAGTGCGGCATCTACGGCATCGATGATCGCTTGTGCCTCGCTGCGCACCAGCCAGTCGGGGCTGACTTCGGCGAAGTGCACGCGGCGGTCGCGACCGATGACCACCACGGTCGGTTGCGGCAGTTCCCAGGTTCCGGTGCCGGTGATTGCGCCAATTCCCTGGCCTTTGGCCAGAGAGGCCTGACGCGATGCTTCGTCGAAGCTGTAGAGGATGCCGAGGCGCTGGCCCAGCCGATTGTCCTTGTCGCTGGCCACTTGCAGGCTCAACGAGTGCTTGTCCCTGATTTCCACCAGACGTTCCGGAACCTGAGGGCTGATCGCCACCAATGGAACCCCGCGCTGTCGCAGGGCCGGTTGCAGGTTGCGCTCGTAATAGGGGATGGCGATGTTGCAGGCCGGACAACCGGCAAAGCGGAAGAACACCAGCACTGCGGGGCCGTCAGCCACTAGTTGATCAAGGCTGAGCGTGCCCCCTTCGACCTTGAGCAGTTCGAAGGGCGCGATGCTGTCACCCGCCTTGACGAAGGTATCCGGTCGCGCTTCATCGACCAGGCGCTGACGCTGATCGATATTGATCTTCAGGGCTGCGGGTGCCCAGGTGCGCACGCGCTCGGCATGCAGTTCGGCCAATAAATGGTTGAGAGATTCGCTCATGACGGGCTCCTGACGAAGGTCTTTGGGGAAGCGGCCTCCGCCAGGAAAGGGGTCGGACCGGAATAGACGATAGGCTTCCGGGAAACGCCTGTGAAAGTCTTTTTAGGTCTAAGCTAATTATATGTTTTTGTTATTTTATAAATTTATATAATCAGTTTTTGGTATTTTGAGGGTTTATCCTGTCGACGATGTTTCATGAAACTAAAAACAGTGACGAGCGGTCATTAGCCTCGCAGAGGTTGGTCATGTCGCGAAACCTCAAGTATTGAAGATGCCCGCCTTGGCCAGTCACTCTGATCGCCGTAACGCTCTGTCCCTCGATAGCCTCAATTTCTTCCTTGCTGATGTACGCGACGGGCTCGGACCTTACCTGGCGATTTACCTGTTGGCCGTTCACCATTGGGATCCTGCCAGTATTGGCGTGGTGATGACGATTGCTGGCATTGCAGGGCTCATTACCCAGACTCCGGCTGGAGCACTGGTCGACAGTGCAAGAGGTAAACGGGCGATCATTGCAGTGGCGGCGCTGTTGGTGACCGGTAGCTGTCTGCTGCTGCCTTTCGTGACCTCATTCACTCTGGTCGCCCTGACTCAAGCGCTCAGTGCTGTGGCTTCATCGGTATTTGCCCCGGCCATTGCCGCGATTTCCCTGGGTATCACCGGGCCAAAAGCTTTCACGCGCCGTACCGGACGCAACGAAACCTTCAACCATGCCGGTAATGCCTGTGCGGCCTTGTTGGCTGGCGGATTCTCTTACCTGTTCGGACCTGTTGCGGTCTTCTATCTGATGGCGGTTATGGCGCTGGGCAGTGTGATTGCGGTCAGCTTCGTTTCGGCGGATGCCATCAACCATGACCTCGCACGTGGCCTGGATACCCACGACACGAGGCATGCTGAACCGCCTTCGGGATTTGCCGTGCTGCTTACCAATAAACCATTGCTGCTGTTCGGCATTTGCTGTGCGCTGTTTCATCTGGCAAATGCCGCGATGTTGCCGCTGGTGAGCCAGAAACTGGCGCAGGTCAATCTGCAGATGGCCACGCCACTGACTTCCGCCTGTATCGTTGCGGCGCAACTGGTCATGATCCCGGCCGCCTTGCTGGTGGGAGCCAAGGCTGACTTGTGGGGGCGCAAGCCGCTGTTGTTGATTGGTTTCCTGATCCTGCCGTTGCGCGGTGCGCTTTATACTCTGTCGGACGATCCTTACTGGCTGGTCGCCGTGCAACTGCTGGACGGTGTCGGAGCAGGTATCTTCGGTGCCCTGTTTCCGGTGATTGTCAAAGACCTCACGTATGGCACCGGACATTTCAATATCAGCCTTGGCGCGCTTTCGACGGTATTCGGCCTTGGCGCTGCGCTAAGCAATAGTCTGGCGGGCTTTGTGGTTCAGGAGGCCGGTTACAACGCGGCGTTCCTGACCCTTGCCGCGGTGGCGGCTGCGGCGCTGGTTCTGTTGTGGGCGGCGGTGCCTGAAACTCTCAACGCCAGCAAGCTGCCATCTATCAAAAAAGCTTTGATCACCTGATCACTATCCACCAGCCATATAACTCAATGTCATCCGACTCAGCGCCCGAATTCCCACGGCAAGCGCTGAGTCATCCACGGTAAATCCCGGCGAGTGAGTCGGCCATACGGCCTTGCCTTCCAGTGCCGGTGGCGTAACGCCCATGCGCATGAATATCCCCGGGATCTGTCGCGCATACTCGGCAAAATCGTCGGCGCCGTAGGTGCCGTTGTCGATTTTCACCGGAGTGGTGGAGACCTGGTTCAGCACCGGCAGCATTCGGTCGACCAGTGCGGTGTCGTTGTGCCCGGCGCGGTAGTTGCCCGGCAGGTAGTCGATCTCTGCCGTGGCGCCGGAGGCTTCGGCGATTTTTTCTGCGCTGCGGCGCATGCGCATCAGCACATCTTCGCGCTGTTCGTCGCTGACGGTGCGGATCGAGCCTTCCAGGCGCACTTCGGCAGGGATGATGTTGTGACGGTCGCCGGCTTCGATCCGGCCTACCGAGATCACCGGAGCGGGCAGCAGGCTCAGGTTCGACTGGCGACTGGGGATGGTCTGCCAGGCGAGGATGGTCTGTGCCGCGACCGGCACCGGATCGATGCCGGTCCAGGGAAACGCGGCATGGGTCTGACGGCCCTTGATACGGGCAACGAAGGTATCGGCTGCCGCTGTAGTGCGGGTACGGCTGAGGGTGAAGGTGCCAGCAGTACCGGCCGTGACATGCAGACCAAAGATCACGCTGGGGGCTGGGTTGGTCAGTACGCCTTGCTCGATCATCAACCGCGCACCGCCGGTTTCACCCAGCGGCGGACCTTCTTCGGCGGGCTGGAAGATCAGCTTCAGGGTGCCGGGCAGTTCGCTGCGGTGGGCGGCGAGGACTTCGGCCACGCCGAGGGCCATGGCCATGTGCGCATCGTGACCGCAGGCATGCATCACGCCGACTTCCTTGCCACGGGTGCGGAAGTCGCCGCTCTGGTCCTGCACGCGCACGGTCGAAGCGTAGGGCAAGCCGGTCTGTTCGATCAGCGGCAGGGCATCCAGTTCGGCGCGAATCGCCACTACCGGCCCCGGTTTGCCGCCGCGCAACACGCCGACCACACCGGTATGGGCGATGTCGGTCTGCACTTCAAGGCCCAGCTCTCGCAGCCGCTCGGCGATGCGTTTGCTGGTATTGAATTCACGATTACCCAGCTCGGGGTGTTGATGGATGGCATGGCGCAATTCGATCACGCCGGGCAGGGCGCGGGCGATCTGCGCATCCAGATCGGCCCAGGCCGTCGGTTCGGCGGCCCGGACCTGGCTTGCCAACAAAGTCAGCAATAATGAAGCGCCCACTGCCAGGCGCGTGCAGGGCTTGTGATTCGGCTGCATGGTTGACCTGTTCTGTCAGTAGGTGAAAGCAATAGGCGGGTAATTGCCATTGAGCAGGTAGTCACCGATGGCCTTGTACTTGTAGGCCACGGCATCGTGGGTGGTGTGGGTCCGGGCGTTACGCCAGTGACGATCGAAGTTGTACCTCGATTGGGTGGTCGCCGCGCCGCCTACTTCGTAAAGGCGCTCGCAGACATGCAGCGAGGCACGGGTGGAAGCGATCTTGGCCTCGGCCACGGCAATCGAGGAACGTGCCAGCAAAGCGTCCAGTTCTTCGCCGCTCAGCAGGCCCTGCAACTGGGTGCGTGCGGCCAGATCGACGCTGAGCGCGGCCTTTTCAACCAGCGCTTCGGCACCATGAATCGCCGCTGAAAGATCCCCGATGGTGTGCAGGATGTACGGATCGTTGCGGGCCTTGTCGACGCCGCTTTCGCGCACCGGACGCGAGCCATTTCGCGCCCAGTGCACCGCATCGTCCAGTGCGGCGAGGCCAATGCCGATATCGATGGAGCAGTGGATCAACTGGGCGCTGGCACCGACGTAGTTGCGCCGCTGATACCACTGGGCCAGAGGTATCACCTGCTCCGGTTGCACGATGACATTTTCCAGCAAGGTGCTGCCGCTGGCGGTGCTGCGCTGGCCCATGCCGTCCCAGTCATCGAGCATGGTGATGCCCGGCGTGTTGGCGGGCAGCATCACGTACAGCGCGTTGCCGTCTTCGTCCACGGCCTGGATCTTCAGCAGATCGGCGAACAGGCAGCCGGTGCTGTAGAACTTGCTGCCATTGAGAATCAGCTGTTCGCCACGACGCTCGAGCCGGGTATGGATTTCGCCGCGAAAGGTGCCGCTGCGCTCGGCGACCGCGCCAGAGGACAATTGCCGGTCGGCAAAGGCGCTGAGATAACGGCGCTGCTGTTCCGGGTTGGCAATCAGGCGCAGGTGCTCGACGGTAGCGAAATGCGGGAACAGCGCCTGGGCCACGCAAGGGTCGGCCTTGCCCAGGGCGATGAAGATCTGCGCCACCTGCAACTGGCTGATATCGCCGCCGCCAAACTCCGTCGGCACGCGGGCGGCACCCAGTCCCGATTCGCGGATCAGGTCGAGCTGGGCATAGGGCAGGGTGCGGTTGGCATCACGATCTGCTGCGCCGGGTTGAATGTGGGTAGCCAGTTCATGGGCCAGTGCCAGGTAATCAGTCATGTGCAACTCTCGAAAAGTGATCAGGGCGCATCGCGCAAGGATTGGCGTGAAACGCCGAGCAAAAGGATCAGTGTGCCGCTGGCCACCAGGGCTGCGACTATGTAGAGCGCCAGGCTGATACTGCCTGTGTTGGTTTTGATCGAGCCGATCATGATCGGCGTCAGCAGGCTGCTGACTTGTCCGCAGCAATTGACCAGCGCCAGACCGGCAGCCTTGGCACCGTCCGACAGGTAATAGGTGGGGATGGTCCAGAAAATCGAGGTGGCCACCAGATAACCGCTGGTCATCACGGTCAGTACGGCAATGGCCGACCATGGGCTGAACAGCATTTGCGGCAGGATCGCCATCGCCAGTGCAGCAGTCAGACCGCCCAGCGCGAAGTGCCAGCGGCGCTCCTGATGCAGGTCCGAATGGCGACAGGCCCAGAGCATCATGCACACCCCGATCACATAGGGCAGGGCCGAGAGCAGTCCCAGATGGCCGAGGTTGCTGACCCCCGAATCGCGGATGATCGACGGCGCCCAGATATTGGTGACGTTGCCGGTACACATGATGGTCAGGCAGTAGGCCAGGGTGATGAACCAGACCTTGCGGTCTTTCAGCGCTTCGACGAAGCGTTGATGCCCACCGGGCAGGCGCTGCTTGCGCTCATGGGCCAATGCGTCGGCGATGGCTCTTTTTTCGGCATCGTTCAACCATTTGGCGTTGGCCGGTTTGTCGTCCAGCCAGTACCAGGCGAAAAAACCGGCCAGCACCGGTGGAATGCCGGTGACCACAAACAGCCATTGCCAGCCGGTAAAGCCGCCAAGGCCGCCGAAGTGGCTCATGATCCAGGTCGACAACGGTCCGCCGATGATCCCGCAGACCGCAATTGCCATGATGAAACGTGAGGTTATCCGTGCCCGATGGCTGGCCGGAAACCAGTACGTCAGGTACAGGATCACGCCGGGAAAGAACCCGGCTTCGGCTGCGCCCAGCAGTATCCGCAGTACATAGAACTGCGCTGGCGTCTGGGCAAAAGCGGTGGCGATGGTCACCAGGCCCCAGAGAATCATGATTCGGGTCATGGTCTTTTTTGCGCCGAATTTCTCCAGCAGCAGGTTGCTGGGAATCTCGAACAGCAGATAACCGATGGAAAACACCCCGACGATGATGCCGAAGGTGGCGTCGCTGATGTTCAGGTCGGTCTTGAACTGCAGGTGGGCAAAGCTGATGTTGACCCGGTCCAGCCAGTTCAGGACAAAACACAGGAACAGGAACGGCATGATTCGCCACGCCAGTTTGCGGTACAGGCGTTGGTCGAAAACCACCTCGGTGTTTTCAGTGGATTGCGTGTCAGCGGGTACAGCGCCGGGAGTGCTCATCGGTCTTACCAGCTCACGTCAAGTTTGGCGAAGTAGTAGGCACCTTCCAGCCCGTAGGGCGAGTACCAGCTATAGGTCGGGTTGTCGGTCGGGAAGAAGTAGAAACGCTTGGCTTCTTCGTTGAGCTGCTGGGGCCTGCGATCAAAGATGTTTTCGCCGCCGACGGTCACTTTCACCGCATCGCTCAGCCAGTAACCCAGGCTCAGGTCGGTGATGAGCGCCGGGCGGATTTCTTCGTCGCGGCTGGCGGAAACCTGATTGCGACCGGTGACTTTCGAGTAGCGTGTGCCCTTGAGCGTCACGTCGAAGTCGCCCAGTTGCCAGGCGGCAGTCAGGGAGGTGACGTTCTTCGGATAGGCCGTGGTCAGGTTGCCCTGGCGATCGCGGCCCACGGCGCTGACGCCGGTCCCGGCCAGAGCTTCGGGTTCCTTGATCTTTTCGATGGTCTGCAGACTCTGGTTGCTCAGCAGGGTCCATTTGGTCTTGCCGTAACGGCCCAGGTCATAGCGATAGTCGGCCACCAGATCGATGCCACGGGTGCGGGTGTCGGCCAGGTTGCCGAAGTAGGACACGATCTGGTTCGGATCCAGACCGTTGGCGGCCAGCAGGTTGGAAACTGCAGTGCCTTGCAGGTTGCTGGTCTGCAGGATGCGGTCCTTGATATCGATCTGATAAAGATCGACGGTCACGTCAAGGTTTTCCGTCGGCGTGGCGACAAAACCCAGGCTGTAGTTGGTCGAACGTTCGGGTTTCAGATCCTTGGCACCGAGTGCCTGGCCGGCAGCATCGTCCACCGTCACATAGCGGGTGATGGCTTGTTCCAGTTGGCCGGTCAGCGGGCTGGTGCGCCAGGCGGTCAGCGATGAGGAGTAATACTGTTGTTGCAGCGACGGTGCCCGGAAGCCGTTGCTGATGGTGCCGCGCACGGCAAACTGCGGTGTGAAGGCATAGCGCGTCGAGAACTTGCCGCTGCCGGTATCGCCAAAGTCACTGTAATGCTCGAAACGCCCGGCCAGACTGACATCCCAGCGCTCGGTCAGACTCTGGCTGAGGTCGATATAGCCTGCGGTGTTGGTCCGCGAGTAGTTGTGCGCATCCTGCGGCGTGAAGCCCACCAGCCCCGGCGCGCCAGGGTTCGGGCGTTGCCCGGCCAGCGGATGGCCGACGGGGAATATGTAACCGCCGTCGGCATAGGACGCATATTCGCCCGCTTCGATACCGAAGCCGTCGCGGCGGAATTCCAGCCCGGTGGAAATGTTCAACGGCTTGGCGAACAGACCGGTATCGAAGCCACGGGTCAGGTCGAGGTTATTGGTCCACTGGCTGGCAATCAGATGACCGCCATCCATGTCGCGTGGGCTGTCCGGGCCCAGGGAAGGGTTCAACGAACGCTCGTTGCGGGTGTTGGCATCGTTGCGGCCATAACTGGTGCTCAGGTCCCAGCGCCAGCCCAGCAGGTTTTCATGGCGAGCGCCGAACACGGTCTGGAAGTCATCCTCTTCCACCACAAAGCGCGGCGAAAAACCGTCCGGGTACACCGAAACAATGTTCTGTGGCGAGTTGGCGGTGCGGTAAGTCCCCCAACTGGTGGAGTTGCGGTGGCTGAGGGTCGAGAACGAGTACAGGCTGATGTCATCGTTCAGAGGAAGTTCGGCGTTGTAACCGAAGTTGTAGGTCTGCGAGCGCGGCTGGCCAAGTTGCTGGCGATAGCGGCTTTCGCTGGTTTCCCGTGGGTCGGCGCTGCCGTTCTGCGGAAAGTAGATGCGGGTACGATCGGGCACTGCGCCTGCGACGTTGGAGCTTTCCTGGATACCGATATCGGCGCTGAGGCTGAAGAAACCGTCATTGGGCAACTCGAAGCCCTGATTGATCTGGCCCTGGCCGCGGGCACCGAAGTTGCCCTTGCCGCCGACCCGCTCTTTGTATTGCCCGTATAACGCGCTGGCACTGCCGCCGGAACGGTTGGTCTTGAGGATGATGTTGATCACTCCGGCGATGGCATCCGAGCCGTACTGCGCAGCTGCACCGTCGCGCAGCACTTCGATGTGGTCCACTGCGCTGACCGGGATCAGGTCCAGGTCGGCGGGCGACTGGCCGCTTGAGGTGGCGGCGGTCTGCACGAAGATCAGCGAAGTGTTATGACGGCGTTTGCCGTTGACCAGTACCAGCACATGGTTACCGCCCAGGCCGCGCAGGGTCGCCGATTTGACCGACAGCCCGGTGCCACCGGTAAAGCCGGCGGCATTGGTATAGGACGGCACGCTGGCGGCCAGGGCGTCGCGCAGGTTTTGCTTGCCCGAGCGGGCCAGGTCGTCGGCGCTGATCACGTCGATGGGCGCAAGGCTCTTGGCCACGGTACGGCCTTCATCGCGGGCACCGGTCACCACCACGGTCTGCAGGGCGGTATCAGTAGGGCTTTGGGCGGCGAGCGCCAACTGGTTGGCGCAAAGACCCAGTGTCGCTGCGGTCAGCAGGTTCAGCCTGGGCTGGAAAGTCTTGGGGCGAGACATGGTGTGGCTCCGATTCGGGTGCCGCTTTCCATTCCTGGTGGTGGGTGTTCCTGACAGTACTGGCGAGGCGAAAAGTGTTGGTTATTGTGGTTATCGGTAAAGCATGACGTCCTGGCGGGCCTGATCGACCAGCGCCATGTGCTGCTGGAGTCGGCTCTTTCTCTGGGCCAGCAGCAAAGCCTTGGTCCATTCCACCGCCTTGGGGGAGTGGGCGGCCAGACGTGATGCCAGCTCCAGCGCGCTGGCATGGGCTTCGTCCGCGAGCTGGTTGACCAGTCCCATGGCCAGTGCCTGGGAAGCATCGAACTTGCGGGCACTGAGCATGATGTCCAGAGCCGCCGCTTCGCCGATCAGCCCCGGCAGGGTGATGGCGCTGAAACCCGACAGCATGCCGTGCTGGACTTCCGGGAAGCTGAAACGGGTGTCATGCCGGGCAATGCGAAAGTCGCAATGAATCGCCAGGCTGATGCCCAGGCCCAATGTGTGGCCGTGCAGTGCCGCGATCACCGGTTTGTTCAGATCACAGCCGACGCCTGGCAGGGCACGGGCGAGCAGCGCGCTGCTCACGGCTTCGCCGGTGGCCTCGATTTCCTTGAGATCGGAGCCGGCACAGAACGCTCGCTCGCCCGCGCCTCGCAGCACGATTGCCCGCACGCTCTGGTCGTCTGCGGCGCGCTGCCAGATCTCGCCCAGTTCGCGTTTGGCCTGGCTGTCCAGGGCATTCAGACGCTCGGGGCGGTTGAGAGTGACCTGCAGGACGCCTTCCCCAAGGTGTTGATACTCGACTGTCATGACTTCGATTTCGCTGAGTGTGAAAGAAAGACGCATTGCCTCTTGAGGTCCGCGTCAAAGTGGGGAAAACTTAATTGATGTTCATAATGCAAACAAAATGTTTGTTATATGAACATATTCTTAGTGGGTCACTAATGGTTATAAAAAATGAAAGCGATAGTCCTGAAAGCCTTCGGCGGGCCTGAGCAACTGCAAGTCGAAGAAGTGCCTACGCCGCAGATCGGTCCGGGTGAAGTGCTGGTCAAGGTTCATGCGGCGGGCGTCTGTCATCACGATTTGCTGCACCGTGCCGGGCATTTGCCGGGTGCGCATACCGGCGTGGTACTGGGCCATGAAGTGGCCGGCGAGGTGGTGGAAGTCGGTGCAGGCGTTTTGCAGTTGGTGGTCGGCTCCAGGGTTGTGGTCTATCAGCGACGTTTCTGCGGCCAGTGCCGCGACTGCCTGCGCGGACGCCAGGATTTGTGTCGCGCACTGGGCCTGCCATCGGTGGACACCGAAGGGGCCTACGCGCAATACCTGCGGATTCCGGCGATTTCGGCCATCGAACTGCCTGACGGCCTGGATTACACCCTGGCAGCGTTGGCCTCCTGCCCGATTGCCACCAGCGTACGTGCCTTGCACGGCGAGGCGGCACTCAAACCGGGCGAAACCGTATTGATCAACGGTGCCAGCGGTGGCTTGGGTGCGCATCAGATCCAACTGGCACGGGCGTTGGGTGCGCGAGTGATTGCGGTCACCGGCAGTGCGGCGAAGCGCGATTTTCTTCATGAGCTGGGTGCCCATGAAGTAGTGGTTTCCAACGGCAGTTACAGTGCCGAGGTCTGGAAGCTGACCGGCAAGCGCGGTGTGGATGTGGCGATGGAAAATCTCGGTCACACCCTTGAAGACACCTTGCGCAGCATGACCCTTGGCGGTCGTGTGGTGGTGCTGGGCAATGTCCAGCCGGGGAGCGTGCCGATTCCGCCTGGCTTGCTGATCGGTCGGCGGCTCAAGGTTCAGGGTTCGGGCAGTGCCACCGTGGAAGAGCTGCGGGTTGCTCTGGCGCTGATTCATGGCGGGCAGGTCCGACCGTTGATTGACCGGGTATTGCCGTTTCAACAGGTGAGCGAGGCCCATGCGCTGCTGGAGTCGCGCCAGGTCAATGGACGCATCGTCCTGAGCGGGTGGTAGCCATGGATATCAGTACTCTGCTGGACCAGGCAGCCCGAAAATGGCCAGATCTGCCTGCACTGAGCGAACCGGCCAGCGCCCGCAGTCTGAGCTTTCTGGAGCTTGACCGTGCCGTTACAGCATTCGGTCAGGTGCTGGAGCGGCTGGCTATCGAGCCCGGTGCCCGGGTGGCATTGCTGGCTGATGCCAGTATCGATTACCTGATCGCCGACTATGGCTGCATGGCCAACGGACGTGTCCGCGTGCCACTTGATCCAGCGCTGGCCCTCGATGAACTTCTGGCTCAATTGCGCGATGCCGGTGCGGCCTTGCTGTTGTTTTCCAGTCAGTACGCGGCGGTTGCCGAAGACCTGACGCTGGCAGGCATCGCATGCCGGGCTCTGGATTCGGTTATCGAAACAGCGTCTGCCGATATCGGGCTACGCGCCGCCCAAGCGGCCCAGGCCCTGGCTTCTCTGAACTATACCGGCGGCACCACCGGCGTGCCCAAGGCCGTCATGCACCGGCATGCCAGTCTTTGTGCGGTGTTGCAGAACATCGTGATGGGGCGTGGCGCTGTTGTCGGCGATGTGCTGCTCAATGTCCGTCCGTTGTGGCCCATTGCGGCAGTGGCGGTATTGGCGCATCTGCTCAGTGGCGGGCACGTGGTGCTGGGTGGTCGTTTCGACAGCACGACCTTTCTGCATCAATTGCGAGAGCAGCGGGTCGCCTTCAGTTCTCTGGTGCCGACTCAGTTGTTGCGTCTGCTGCGGGAAAACGGCAGCGAGCCTGCGCAATTGCCTGCTTTCAAGAGTCTGGATATCGGCGCAGCGGCCTTGACCGGTGAAGTGCTTGAAGGCTCTTTCAGGTTGTTCAGCGGGCGAATCAGTGTGCTTTATGGCATGACCGAGGCGCCCTGGAGTTGCTACCTGGCCGCCGCGCAAATGACTGCGTTACGTGATGCCGGAGAAAGCGCCGAAGGCGTGGTGGGGCGCCCCTTGTTTTCTGCGGCCATCCGTATCCATCAGCCCGATGCCAACGATGTGGGCGAGATTCTGCTGGGCGGGCCGCAATTGATGAGCGGCTACTGGCAGCAGCAAGTCCGCAGTGCCGAAGTGCTGGCTGACGGCTGGTTGCGCAGCGGCGACCTGGGCCGGATTCGTGAAGACGGGCAATTGGTGGTGCTTGGCCGCTGCAAGGACATCATCCGCAGTGGCGGCAAGTCGGTGCAGCCCGGCGAAGTCGAGCAAAGCCTGCTGAGCTACCCCGGCGTCAAGGAGGCCCATGTATTCGGGCTGGCGGATATCGAATGGGGCGAGCAGGTGTGTGCGGCAGTGGTGGTCGATCCGGCCAATGCTCCCTCGTTGCCGCAACTGACCGAGCATTGTCGCGCCAGTCTGTCGCGGCACAAGGTTCCGCGACAGATCTATTTCATCGATGAGTTGCCGCGTTCGCACTACGGCAAGGTGCAGAAAAATCGCCTGCTTGCGGCGCTGGGGCCGCAGTTGCCGGTTTAAAGGTTGCCCAGTTGCGCGGCAATGCCTTCACAGGCGCGACGCACATGGCTGGCCAGTGGCGAGGCGGGATGGGTTTCATCCTCCATCGCCAGGCCTGCCACCACCACTGCTCCCAGGGCCATGCCTTTTTCGAGGCGGATCGGAAAGGCCACGGACGACAGACCCGGCTTGAACTCGCCATGGCCGAAGGCAAAATCCTGCTGGTTGCGGATCTGCTCCAGTGCGCGAAGCACTTTGGCATAACGCTCCTGGCCCAGAATGTTCAGCGCCGCTTCTTCACTGTAAGTGGACAGCACGGCCCGCCCGCTGGGGCTGCCATCGATGGGGTACTGATCGGCCAGATCGACGATGACGTTAAGCGGTGTGGTCGGTGTCCACATCCGCTCGATCAGCACCACCTGATCGCCCACCGGTATCGATAGAGAAACGATTGCCTGACGCTCGCCGATCACCCGCTGCAGTTCGATGGCATAGGGCAGGGCGATCTTGCGCAGATTCATGCGGTTCAGATAGGCCGCCGAGTAGATCAGGCTCTCGGGACCTATGCGGTAGGTCGCCCCCTGGGATTCGATCAGGCTCCAGTGGGTCAGGGTCTTGAGCAGACGATGGATGGTGGAGCGGTCGATGCCGGTCAGGCGTGCCAGATCCAGCGCACTGGCACCGTTCTTGAGGCCGGCCAGGGTTCGTAGCAGAACAATCGAGCGGTCGATGACCTGAACGCGCCCGCCGCCAGCGTTTTCCTTGCTGCCGTTGAGTGCGGGGTGAGTCGAAGAGATATCCATCGTGGCAGTGTTTTCCGAGAGCATTTTGATCGGCAGGCGCGACATGCTGGCCTGACCGGTCGCCAAGGTTAGCCGTGATCGGATGCCGGGTGAAGAGTCAACTGACGTTGAGTGGACTTTATGCAAGGCACTGGCTGCCGGTTTATTTGCGAAGCGTTTAGATCAAATATTCATTTGGGTTATGAGCATAAAACCTGTAGCGATATCCATTGCGTTGGATCTGTCGCTAAAAAGTGATCATCGGATGCAATAACAGTCATTTTTCTTCTACTACAGTTACAGCGCCGGTAATTGGCGCAAAACCGTTTGTCCCGACAGCATCCGGTGCTGTTTTGCCAGCATCTTGCCGTGTGTACGCTTGAGCCTAGAATCGGCCCCCATCAGCTCCACACCCTATCGTCAAATTGAAGAGGACTTTCACCATGATGAACGCGATGCAGATGCCAATGAGCGCCAACATGCCGATGATGCCAATGATGGGCATGCCGATGATGATGGCAACCATGACTTGCACCATGGTCGAAGACGGCATGATGTGCACCATGAAGCCTGCGGCTGGCATGGACATGGCCATGTTCAAGAACAACGCCGAAATGATGCAGATGATGATGAACTGCGGCATGCCGGTCATGATGCAGTGCGCGAACATGTCGATGATGTGCATGTCCGAAGCGGCCATGGCAATGTCCATGAACATGCCGATGATGGGGATGTCGATGCCAATGATGGGCATGCCGATGATGAAGTGTATGATGGAATGCACCATGATGGCTGACGGCATGACCTGCAAGATGATGCCGATGCCTGGCATGAGCATGGACATGATGAACAACTGCTGCATGCTGATGATGAAAATGATGAACGACTGCAGCATGCCGATGATGATGAGCTGCAACGGCATGCCGATGATGTGCTGCACCTGCTGATCCGATGCCGGGTGCCGCGAACCTCAGTCGCGGCGCTCGGGGTGGGTCACCACCAGGTAGGCCACCGCCTCGCTGTCTACCGGATTGCGGTAGCGGTGGGGCTGGTCGGCATAGAACATGATCGAATCGCCAGTGGAAAGCAGGAAACGTTCCTCATTCACACTGATCTCCAGCGCACCTTGCGCGACCACCAGATTCTCCTGCACGCCCGGACCGTGCTCGGCGGAATATTCCTCGCCCAGCGGGCTGATCCGTAACTCATAGAATTCAACGTGACGCGATGTGTCGTAGGGGTAGAGCGCCCGGCTGACAAAGTCGCCGCTGGCACTGACCAGGCGTTTGCTGTCGCGCGCCGGCAGGACGGTCACACCCTCGCATTCGCGGTTTTCCAGAAAGGCTGCAACCGAAACCCTGACACCCTTGGCGATCTTGAACAGTACCTTGATCGAGGGCACGCTGCGCCCGGACTCGATCTGCGCCAGCATCGCCCGGCTGACCCCGCTCAATCTTGCCAGGGCATCCAGTGACAACTGGCGTTTGCTGCGCAGGCGTTGCAGGTTCTGAGCGACACGGGAGCCGATAAGATCGTCTTCGTTGGTGGCCGTCTCTTGGGCAAGGTCCAGAGGTGTATCAATCGATGTCGCCAGAAAACGGTCCGATGTCGTCATGGCGTCAGGCTTGGCGAGGTGTTTTCGGCGACGCGAGACCTTCGCTTCCCGGTTGTATCGCAATCCCTGCCTGATGCGCGTACATCGCCCACATCAGACGGCCCAGCTGCTGTGCGTGCCTGCGTTTGCGATACAGGCTCAAGTCGATGATCTGTGCTGAGTGGCTCATGGGGAAATCCTTGTGTGCGAAGCTGGGCATGGGTTGAGACTAAGGGCTTTTTTATAGAACGATAAATACTTTGTTTTCATGTGTTGATTCGTTTTGGGAATAAGAAATTTCAGCGCTGCCTGCATCGATACTTTGTATGTCGATGCAGGCCGATCACGCTTTCGATTACAGGTCGTAACGCACGCTCAGGGTGATGGTGCGCGGGTCGTTGACTGCGTAGTACGCCGTGCTGCTGGCCGCCGAATAGGCGATGCTTTGCGGGTAGGCGCGGTTGAGCAGGTTTTTTACCGCCAGGGTGGTGGTCCAGTGACCGTCGCCACTGCTGTAACTGGTGTTGGCGTTCCAGAAACTCTGCTGGGGGACTTCGTAGATATCGCCATTCACGGCGTTGGCGTAGGACTTGGTCTGGAACTGCCAGTCGGTGCCCGCCACCAGAGCGCCAGGCACATTGACCGGCACTGTCCAGTTCAGACCCAGCGAGGCGTTCCAGCGGGGTGCGAAGACCATCCAGTTGCCATCGGCATCCACGCCCGCACCGGCGGCGTTCTTGAAGTCGTCGTACTGGGCCTTGAGGTAACCCAGATTGGCGGTCAGGGTCAGGTCGCGGTTGAGCAGCGCGGTGTTTTCCAGCTCGACACCGTAACTGTGGGCGCTGCCGACATTGGTGCGTAGGTTGGCGCTGATGGCCGGATCCCAGGCGTTGGTCTGCAGGTCGCGATAATCGTTATAGAACACCGCGATATTGCTGCGCAGGCGACCCCCGAGGTAATCGCCCTTGAAGCCGGTTTCATAGGTAATCACGTTCTCCGGTTCGAAACCTTGCAGAGCAGCGGCCTGGGTCGGTGCGCGGTTGTCGAAACCGCCCGCCTTGAAGCCTTTGGCCACGTAACCGTATTGGGTCAGGCTGTCGCTCCAGGCGTATTCCAGGCCCACTTTCGGACTTAGTGAAGCCCAACTGTCGCTGGTTTCGGCATCGAAGTTGAGACCGGTGATCTCACGTGCAGTGGTGATCCGGTAATTCTTGTAATCGAAGTTCTTGTGTTCGCTGGTGTAGCGCAGGCCGGCGGTCAATGACAGGCGCGGTGTCAGCTTGTAGTTGCCCTGGCCATAGAGCGCGTAGCTTTCGGTGTCGGTGGTGCTGTACTGGCCGCTGGCATTGACCCGGTCGGCAGCGACCGAATAGGTCAGGCTGTCGCGTTCGGCGCGGAAGCGCTCTTTATACAGGTACACGCCTAGGGTGTAGTTGAAACGCTCGTAGTCGCCATTGAGCTGGAATTCCTGGGTGGCGTAGCGCTGCTTGTAGTGAATCAGGTTGTTTTGCACTGGCGCGGCGTTGCCGCTGTTGGCTTCGCCGGAGTTGTCGTAGTCCACCGGTTGATCGAAAGCCGACCAGCCGGTAACCGACTTGAAGTTCAGGTGTTCGTCGAAGGTATAGATCGCCCGCAGCACGGCGCTGCCCTGATCGAGGCGGTTCTTCGGGTCGAGGCTGCTGTAGGTCTTGAACTTGTCGAAACGACCGGTGGCCGGATCGAAAGGCGTGTAGCTGGTGGTGTCGCCACGGTCAAAGGTGCCCGCCAGGGTCAGTTGGGTGTCCCATGGCGAGTCCAGCGGGGCCAGGCGCAACTTGCCGCGATAGGACTGGATGTCGACATTGTTCACATCGGTATCCCGGGTCCGGTTGCGCACCGTGCCGTCGCGACTCAGGCGCAGCGCGGAAAAACTGCCGAACAGGGCGTTATCCACCAAGGGGCCGCTGATCAGCAGGCGGCTGTTTTGCGCGTTGTAAGTCCCTGCACCGAGCTCGACGAAACCACGGGTTTCCTGGTTCGGGTCGCGGGTGATTACACGAATCGCCCCGGCTGCGCTGTTGCGGCCATAGAGCGTGCCCTGGGGGCCGCGCAACACTTCGACGCGCTCGACATCGTTGAAATCGAGCATCGAGGAAATCGCCCGGGGAATGTACAGGTCGTCGGCATATACCGCGACGGCTGCTTCCTGGATCGGATCGGTTTCACCGATGCCGCGAATACCGTAGGTCTGCGCACTGTAGGAGATCGATTGTCGATTGAGGGTCAGGTTCGGCACCCGGCCGGAGAGGTCGCGGATATTGTTGATCTGCTGGTCGCGCAGGGTGTTTTCGTCGAAGGCGCTGATCGCCAGCGGGGTTTTCTGCAGGTTTTCCTGACGGTGTTCGGCCGTGACAGTGACGCTGGGCAGGCGCTCTTCCGGCAGCGGGTCGCTGGCGGCGAAAGCACTCAGGGGCAAGGACAGCAGGAGCGGGGAAATGCGGTAACGCAAGGTCGGTTGGGCCATGGACGGAGTACCTGACAGTCAATATGCTCGGTTGGTGTGTTCAACCTGCAGCCGTCCACGCAAACGCACGAGAGCCGGGGAGGGTGCAGGAGTCCTGTGCCTCCGCCGGGTCGGGGTCGGTCAGTCTGTAAAGGGGCAGTGCTTTTTCAGGGGGTTGTCGGGTTTGTAGCGAATTCAGTAGCCGCGCTGGTGATCCACCAGATTGTTCAGGGGCAAGCCCTGGCGGTAGCGCTTGAAGTTCTCGACGAAATCGTCGACGAAGCCGCGAATGCCGTCGGTGGACAGTGCGCAGGTATGCGGCGAGATCAATACCCGCGGGTCGCTGTACAGCGGATGGCCTGCCGGCAGTGGCTCGGGCTCGGTCACATCCAGTGTGGCGCGGCCAATCCATCCTGCTTCGAGTGCTTCGAGCAGTGCCTGCTGGTCGAGCAATCCGCCACGGGCAATATTGATCAAATGCAGGCCGGGCCTGGAACTGGCCAGCACTTCACGATTGATCAGGCCACGGGTCTGTGCTGTCAGAGGCGCAGCCAGCACCAGATGGTCGGATTCGGCAAACAGATGATGGAGGTTTTCGGCTGCTTCCACATGGGGCAGTTCTTTCAATGGCTGATCGGGCCGGCCAAGGGCAATGACGCGCATGCCCAGCGCCGCAGCTTTGGCTGCCAGGCTATGGCCGATGCTGCCCAGCCCGAGAATCCCCAGGGTACGGCCACGCACCGGTTGCAACTGGCTGAAGTTCCAGTCGTCATCCTTGACCCAGATGTCCGGCAGTCGCTTGGCTGCGCAAAAAATGGCCGCCAGCGCGAACTCGGCGACCTGTTCGGCATTGCTGCCCTTGCCGCTGGTGACCGGTGGTCCCTGAAACAGCCAGTCCGGATAGAAGTCGATGCCCGAAGACACCAGTTGCACCCAACGTAGTGACCACGGCCAGCCCCGCGGCGGTTCATCCACGCGGCGACCACGCACATTGACCGGACGCAGGATCACCACATCGGCACGTTCGGCATTGAACTGATCGGGCGTCAGGTCCAGTACCCGGTGGCCGGGTAACAGTCGACGGATCGATTCGTTGGTCTGGGCATCCAGTTGGCTGGCGATCACGCTGACAGTGCTAGCAGGAGGTTGATTCATCGGGTACTCCTCACAGGAAACACGGAGAGCGCCCGATCCGGGCGCTGTTATCCCGCCCAAGTGGGGCGATGCTTATGACCGTATTCTTGGTAATTCCTGCTGTAAAATTCTTTTTCGGTATAAGCTAATGGCAATAATTAAAAAATTACGCATATTAGGATATGACTAAAATGCATTTCACTGAGTATTGACTTGCCGGTACAGTCATTCTCCAGAACCTGACCACAGGCTGCCTCAGCCACGGAGAATGTCCTCAATGCCCCCTTTTGCAAGAATCCTGGCGCTTGGCGCCGCCCTGCTGCTGGCAGGCCCGACCCTGGCCGAGCAACGTATCGAACTGCGCATCGGCGACCAGAAAGGCAACATGCGCGCTCAGTTGGAAGCCGCTGATGCTCTGCGTGATCTGCCTTATGACATTCGCTGGGCGGAGTTCCCGGCCGCTGCACCGCTGGCTGAAGCCTTGAATGCCGGGGCGGTTGACGCTGGCATCATCGGTGATGCGCCGTTGTTGTTCGCACTGGCTTCCGGGGCACAGGTCAAGGCTATCGCTGTAGACAAGTCCGACGCCTACGGCACGGCAGTGCTGGTCGAGCCCAAGTCGTCGCTGCAAACGGCGGCGGACCTCAAAGGCAAGCGCATCGCCACGGGGCGCGGCTCGATTGGTCACTACATCGCCCTCAAGGCTCTGGCCAGCGCCGGGTTGAGTGAGAAGGACGTGGAGTTCCGTTTCCTTGGCCCGGTGGATGCCAAGGTTGCGCTGGCCAATGGTTCGGTCGATGCCTGGGCGACATGGGAACCCTACACCGCGCTGGCTGAACTCAGTGGTCAGGGCAGGGTGCTGGTCAATGGCCGCGGGCTGTCCAGCGGCAACAGTTTTCTGGCCGCTACCGACAAGGCACTGGCCGATCCGGCCCGTCGCGAAGCGTTGCAGGATTATCTGGTACGACTGGCCGATGCGCAGGTCTGGGCGTACCAGAACCTCGACAGCTACTCAAAAACCCTTGCGCAGATTATCGGTTTTCCCCAGGAGGCAGCGCGCCTGCAATTCGAGCGTCGCAAACTGCGCTGGCAATCCGTGGATGCCAAGACCATCACCGAACAACAGGAAACTGCCGACTTTTACCAGGCCCATGGCCTGATCGCCAAGCCACTGGACGTCAAGCCGACCTTCGCTACAGGTTTCGTACTGCCTGCGGCTGATGCGGTGACGCAGAATCCTTGATCTGTTAAAGGGCTCAACCTGTCGGCATAGGAGGCTCTGGCGTGTCCCTGACACTGCGCTATCGCGCCGCAAACAGGGGACGGTGTAGGAGCGTGCTTGCCCGCGATCGAGTGCGCAGCGCTCGCAAAATCTACGACTGCTACGCAGTCGATCGTCGGAGTGCCGCTCAGGGCAAGCGCGCTCCTACAGAAAAGCTCTGTAATTCATGATGTTGCATTTTGGATGGGAGCGAATTCACTGGGGTAGGGGCGGCTGTATTCCCTGCACGATGTAAACGTTGGTTTTTCCTGCCTTGTGGCGGATCGGCTTGAGCTCTTCATAGGCTGGCGAGCTGTACCATGCTCGGGCCTGCTCAATGTTGTCGAACGCAATGACGATCATTCTTCCCATGGGTTTTTCACCCTCCAGAGCATCGATTTCTCCACCGCGCACGATGAAGCGTCCGCCAAAGGGTTTGAAAGTGTCTTCTACCCGATCGCTATAAGGTTTGATGGCTCCCGGTATGGTGGGCTCGAATTCGGCGACGTAGTACGCCATAGATCCAGGCGTTTGAGCGAATGCTGCACTCATGGCAAGACTGGCAGCGGCCAGCATCAGACAGGCAAGCTTTTTCATGATGTTCTCCCAGTGATAATCCGCACGATGGTTTATTTCACGCTCAATTGGACCGGTGTCGTCTCGATCAGCTTGCGCGAGACAATCATCGTTCTGGTTGCTTCTACATAGTGTTTGAAATGCGCTGAGGCGATATGGGACTTGTAGGCCTGCTCGTCGGCGTAGATTTCAAAGAAGTGGAGCTTGTTGGGCTGATCCTTCTCGGCCACGGAGTAAATGGCGATGACGCCCGGTTCGTCCCGTGCGGAAATGTCCATCTCTTCCTTGACGATCTGCGAGTAGCGTTCCAGTTGCTGCGGGTCGATCTCAAGTTGTGCGACGCGGACCACCACCGAAGGCGGAAGCTGTTGGGCGCTGGCCCAGTTCGATGCGAGCAGGCAAAGCGTCATGGAGCAGGTGGAAAACAGACGGCGAAGTTTCATGGTCGATCCTTGATGTCATGGCTGGGGTTATGGATTGGGCGATTCAAAAGAGCATCATTTCCGGCAGTCGGTTCGCCAGCACGTCGATGAAATGGCGAAGCCGCTTGGGCATCTGCCGCATCTGCGGCCAGACAGCGTGACAATCCATGGTGGTGGGAGGATGGTTTTCCAGAAGCTGGACGATTGCGCCCGACCGTAGACGATCACGTATCAGCCAGGAAGGCAGCCAGCCGATACCCATGCCGGCCTCGACCGCATCGGCGATTGAAGACAGATCGTTCAGCCGGATGCGCGGTGCAGGGGACAAGTTCTTGAGTTGCCCATCCATGTCGAAAACCGGCCAGGTCTGGGTGTAATCGCGTCGGTGATACAGAACCGCCTTGTGATCCATCAACTGCGCGATGGTGCGTGGATGTCCTTTTTCCGCCAGATAAGCCGGTGAGGCACACAACAGTTTCTGTTGTACGGCCAGGTGTTGGGCTTGCAGGCCGTTCAACTGCGACAGTGGGCCAAAACGAATCGCCAGGTCGAAGCCTTCAGCGATCAGATCCATCGACTGATCGGACAGATGCAGATCAAGTTCCAGCTTTGAGTGCTCGCGTGCCTGTTCCATCAGCAACGGGGTCGCACAGTGTTGCCCGAACAGGACGGGCATGGTGATGCGCATGCGACCGGCAATCTCGTGCAGGCCTGATTCGATCAGGGATTGGGCTGAACGGACTTCGTCCAGTGCACGCAGGCAGTGTTCGTAATAGAGCTGCCCATCCTCGGTCAGACTCTGGGTCCGGGTGGTGCGATGGAACAGCCGCACCCCCAGCCGCTCCTCCACTCGGGCAATCGCTTTGCCCACCGCTGAGCGTGTCAGCGATAACTGCTCGGCAGCACGAGCAAAACCGCCTGCATTGACGACCTCGACGAACAGGGCAACGCCATCCAGAGGATCTCTCATGAATTCTCGTCTCTCAATTGGTGCCTATGGTTCTACTTTAAGGAGAATAAATATCGGCAATGGTGATTATTACTCTACTATAAACTTCCTTCCTGAGCTATTGGTGCCTTTACGGAGCCAGTGCTGCGACCTGTCAGCGTCGCTTTCCTTTCTATCCATGGCTTAAGAAGGACTCATGAATCGTGTTGATTTCCATCGTTTATGACAGTGGCTGGGGCCACACCGCCAGGCAGGCTCAATATGTGGCCGAGGGCGTGCGCCGGATCGAGGGTGCCGAGGCCCGGTTGATCGCGTTATCCGAAGGTTCGATAGCCTGGGATGTCCTTGAGGCAAGCGATGCAATCGTTTTTGGTTCTCCCACCTACAACGGTTCGCCCAGTGCCCGCTTCAAACAGTTTTGCGAGGACTCCACCCGGCATGCCTGGAATGACTTGAAGTGGGGCAACAAGGTTGCCGCCGGTTTTACGAATTCGGGTGCGCAAAACGGCGACAAGCTGCACTCGCTTATTTCCATGGCGTTGTTTGCTGCCCAGCACGGGATGCTGTGGGTAGGGCTCGACCTGAAACCAGGTAACAGCACTAGCAAAGGCGGCGAGCAGGGACTCAACAGGCTGGGTAGCTGGCTGGGCGCGATGGCGCAATCCAATAGCGATCAAGGGCCGGATGACACACCGCTCAAGAGTGATCTGGAAACCGCTGCCTATCTTGGGCAGCGCGTTGCTGAAACCGTGCTCCGTCTTCAACCGCTCTGATCTGGTACTTCAACAAGCGAGCTTTCCAATGAAATTACTTTGTCTCGATGTTCCACAACCCGGTGCCAGCCCGGAAAAGTACCAGCCCCACCTGCTGGATGAAGTGCGTCACGCCTGGCTGCTCTACAAGAACGGCATCGTGCGCGACTTCTACTTTCGCCAGGACCGTCCCGGTGTTGCGCTGATTGTCGAATGCGAATCGATTGACGCGGCACGACAAGCACTGTGTGAGTTTCCGTTGGCTGAGGCCGGGCTTATCGATTGGGAAATCATCCCGCTGGGTCCTTTCACTTCTTGGGAAATGCTTTTTGAACCAGGCAATACCGAGCGGCTGATCTGACTGAAAGGAGAAAACCATGCTGCAAGACATCAGCAACAAGGCGGTTGTCATCACCGGGGCCAGCAGTGGCCTGGGCGCCGAGACGGCACGGCATCTCGTGCAGGCCGGGGCTAAAGTTGTGCTCGGGGCACTACGAGCACAATGCGATTCCTGCCAGCAGTTTTGATCGAGGAGGGGATGGACATGATTGATTCAAGTCAGCCATCCCCTCCAGGCCACCCGCCGCTTGTGAGGATTGCGCAGATCGAGGTTGATCCCGCAACACAGGCTTTAGCGCATCTGCAGAATGATCACATTGCTGCTGGCCGGATTGGTCCGTTCGCGAAGATCCTGCACATCCTTCACGCCGACTGGCCCGCCCTTGTTACCCCATGAAGTGCGGATAAAGGTCAGCACATCTGCAGTTTCCTGATCGGAAAGCTGATTGCGGAACGGAGGCATGCGGTAGGCATCCGGTACGCCATTGGCCACGATACGTCCCGACCCGTTCAGGGTGACGTTGATCGACGAGGCATGTTCCTTGGCCAGTGAGGATGAGGCTCCGGCCAGAGGCGGGACCCATTCTCCCTGGCCACGCCCGTCCGAACCGTGGCAGGAGCTGCACTTGGCCATGTAGGTGCGTGCGCCCGGGACCTTCAACTGTTCGCTGACCGTCAGGTTGGCATTGGATTTTGCATCGTATTGCCATGGTTCGCCGTCACGCCTGGCATCTCCTGGCAGTGACTTGAGGTAGTGGGCAACGGCCTTGAGGTCTTCGTCGGTCATGAACTGCGTGGAGTTGTTGAATACGTCGGTCATCGAGCCGAAGACCACGGCATGCTGATTGCGACCTGTCTTGAGGAAGCGTGCGATGTCTTCCTCGCTCCAGCGGCCAAGCCCGGTGTTTGGATCGTTGCGCAGGCTGGGTGCATACCAGCCATCCAGAAGCGCGCCGGAAACAAATGCCGGGCTGCGCTCGTCCAGGGCTTTCTCGTTCATGGCAAGGCCACGCGGCGTGTGGCAACTGCCGCAATGTCCGGGACCTTGCACAATGTAGGCACCGCGCAGCCACAACGGGTCTTTTGCGGTTTCAGCCTTGATATAGCTTCCGGAGTCGGTAAAGACCGCGTTCCACAACGCCAGGGGCCAGCGCATGTTCAGCGGCCACGGGATTTCGCTTGGCTGGTTTTCCTGCCTGACGGGTTTCACGCCTTGCATGAAGTAGGCATAGAGCGCACGAATATCATACTGGCTGAGCTTTTCATAAGACGGATAAGGCATTGCCGGGTAAAGCCGATGGCCGTCACGGGCCACGCCCAGCCGCAGTGCCCGGTCGAACTCCGCCAGGCTGTAGTTGCCGATGCCGGTTTCCTTGTCGGGAGTAATGTTGGTGGCAAAGATCGAGCCCAGGGGCGTTGCCATTTCCAGACCGCCCGCAAAAGGCGCGCTGTCCGGTGTGCTATGGCAAGCCACGCAATCGCTGAGCCGGGCCACGTATTCGCCACGCTGAATCAGCTCCGCCGGTGCTGCCTGAGGGCTGGCCACGCCGTCGAAGGGTGAGGCGGGTGTGCGGGTCACGAACCATGCGACACTTGCTGCCGCCACGACACACACCGGCACCAGGACGGCAGCAACTTTCTTGAATCTGCTTGTTGTCATCTGTGATCCCTGGGCCCGAGTCATGCTTGTTGGTCTTTGAAGGTGTACCGAGACAGCGGCATGCTGCGAATCCGCTGGCCGGTCAGCCGGGCGACGGCATTGGCCACTGCTGGCGGAACGGCGGGCAGCGGTGGTTCGCCGATGCCGCCCATTTTCGCGCCGCTCTCGATGATCTTCACATGCACGCGAGGCATGCGATCAGGTGGCAGGATCGGGTACATGTCGTAGTTGCGGGCGGCGGGGATACCGTTCTCGTAGACCGCTTCTTCAAGCAGAACCTGCGAAAGACCCAGCGCAACGGCACCATTGACCTGGGCCTCGATAATGCCTGGATTGACGATGCTGCCCGGATCGATGGCCTGCCAGATGTCGTGCACCTTGACCTGGCCATTCTTGATCGAGACTTCCGCAATGACCGCCGCTTCTGTGCCGAAAGGCGACGCCATGGCAACGCCACGGGCACGGAGAGTGCCATCCTCGGCCTTGAACGGACCGCGCTTCCAGCCACCGGCCAGATCGCCGACCGCGCGCAGCAGGTTGGTCAACCGCTCGTTGTCTTTGAGCAAGTGCAGTCGCAGCTCGTAAGGGTCCTGACCGCCCTTGTCCGCCAGTTCGTCAAGGAAGGTTTCATACAGAAAGTCGTTCATCGAGTTGCCGACCGAGCGCCAGTAACCCAGCATGACCGGACTCTTTACATACAGTTGGGCAATCCTGCGATTGGGGATCGCATAGACCTTGCCTGCCAGTCCTTCCAGGGCGGTAGGGTCGATTTTTTCTCCCTGTTTGTTACTGATGCCTTCGGTTGGGCCTTCGGTTGCGCTGACCGCTTCCAGTGCGACAGGCATGCCCTTGGCATCGAGTCCGCCACGAAAACGAACGACGGCCATGGGGCGCAGCACATCGCGCAGGAATTCCTCTTCGCGACTCCAGATCAGTTTGATCGGACGCCCGACTTCCTTGGCCAACTGGATGGCCTGAGGGTAGGGCGAGGCACTGTTGTAGAGGAAGTGTCTGCCGAAGAAGCCACCCAGTACCGGGGAATGCAGCTTGATCTGCGAGGGCTCAAGGCCTGTTCTCTTGGCCACATCGGCCAGGAACATGTCCGGTGCCTGGTTGGGCAGCCACAGGTCCAGTGTGCCGTCCGGGTTGAAGCGCGCCAGCGCGGAAGGCGGCTCCAGCTGTGCATGATGGACAAACTGGCTGTAATAGGTGGCGCTGACAACGGTATGAGCACTGTCCAGAGCCTTGCCGGCTTCGCCTACAACCTCGTCGTCCTTGCCTGCGCCGGGCTCGTTGGCCAGTCGTTCGCTGAACGCCGCGGTGGAGAAATCCGCCGGCATGTAGCGCAGATCCGAGTCTGGTCCTGGTTCCTTCCAGTCGACCTGTACCGCTTCCACCGCGCGTTTGGCCGTCCACCAGCGCTCGGCCACGACGGCGACGGCACCCGGCAGACGATGCACGGAGTGAACGCCTTTCATGGCTTTGATCTGGTCTTCGTTGCGGATGGAACCGACCGTCAGGCCGAGTCGCGGCGCGTGCTGTACGGCCGCGTGGAGCATGTCATCGACACTGCAATCGATGGTGTAGAGGGTCTTGCCCGTAGACTTTTCGTAGCCGTCCAGACGTTTTACCGACTTGCCGATCCAGCGGAACTGGCTCGGGTCCTTGAGTTTGACACTGTCCGGGTCGGGGACCGGCAGGTCCATGGCGCGGGAGGCCAGTTCGCCGTAACTCAGCGTCCTGCCCGAGGCCGCATGAACGACCTGTCCGGGCTGGGTGGTCAGTTCGCTGACCGGCACCCCCAGTCGTTCCGAACCTGCCTGCAACAACATCGCCCGCGTCAAGGCACCGAGCCGGCGCATGGTGGGATAGCTCATGCGTACCGACATGCTGCCGCCAGTGATCCGCATGCCGTTGCTCAGGACCACATACTCGCTGCCGGGAGAGGCGTTCTCCACGATGAAGGTGGCCGGATCTGCGTCCAGTTCTTCACCGACAATCTGCGCCATGGCGGTAAAAATGCCCTGGCCACCTTCGATGAACGGACTCTGCAACCGGATCGTGTTGTCCGGACGAATTTCCAGAAAGGCGGGGACCCGTGTACCCGGAACCTCTGCTGCCACCCGGGCCTGAGCCCGTGCCTGGCCCATCGGCAGGCCGAAGCCGAGAACCAGGGCACCTGCCATGGTGCCTGCCGATGCCACCAGAAAACGCCGCCGAGAAATGTTGATCGCTTCCCCTGTCGGAAACGCCTCGCTTGTGTCGGGACTGTCCGCCAACTTTGTCATTATGATTTCCTCTGGATTCCATCCCTTTCAAGACGCATCCACGCTCAGGTTCTGATCACGATTGTTGAAGCTCGATGCCGAGGTCTGCGCCTCGTGCAGTGCTCAAGACTTGCCGGGAGTCGCTGCCGGTTCGAACAGTGCGACCTTTTCTCCAGCCACTTCATGCACCGCTGCATTGATGAAGTTGTAGGTGCCGCAACGGCACAGGTTGACCATCGCAGCGCCGATCTCTGCATCCGAAGGGTGGGCGACCTGCTTGAGCAATGAAGTTGCGGCCATGACCTGGCCGGACTGGCAGTAGCCGCATTGCGGGACCTGATGCTTGACCCAGGCAGCGACCACTCGCTTGCCTACGTCATCTTCTTCGATGGCTTCGATCGTGGTGATCTTGCGTCCGATCACACCCTGGACCGGCACGACGCATGAGCGTGCGGCCACGCCGTCGATCAGTACGGAACAGGCTCCGCATTGAGCGAGGCCACAGCCGTACTTGGTTCCGGTCAACCCTAGTTCGTCGCGAATGACCCACAGCAACGGGGTATCGCCTTCGGACTGGACCTGATAGGTCTTATCGTTAATCTGCAATTCCATGATTATCCAGCCATCTCGTGAGGGAATGCCCTGGGGTGTTATCTGCGGGCCAGGGAGCAAGCGTTTCACTTGCACAATACTGCTGAAACGGTAGCACGCTATTGAGCACCCTCAATTGCGTATGGTTTCTAGGCCATATGAGCGGGATTGATTAATAGGCTTCGATTACGCACATGCTGAGGCCAGGTGCTGGCCACAGCATGTTGCCTTGAACCCCAGAATCAGGCGTTGGCCAGGGTGGTGTTGTCGATCACGAAGCGGTATTTGACGTCGCCCTTGAGCATGCGCTCATAGGCCTCGTTGATCTGCTCTGCACGTATCAGCTCGATGTCCGAGACGATGTTGTGTCTGGCACAGAAATCCAGCATTTCCTGGGTTTCGGGGATACCACCAATCATGGAGCCGGTGATCGAGCGGCGCTTGAAGATCAGGTTGAACACCTCTGGCGATGGATGCGGTGAGGCGGGTGCGCCGACCAGCGTCAGGGTGCCGTCACGTTTCAATAGCGCCAGAAAGTCATCAAGGCTGTGCGGTGCGGCCACGGTGTTGATGATCAGGTCGAAGCTTTTGGCATGGGCAGCCATTTCTGCGGCGTTGTGGGAGATCACCACCTCGTCGGCCCCCAGCGCTTTAGCCGCTTCACGCTTGGATTCGGAGGTGGTGAAAGCCACCACCTGTGCGCCCATGGCATGAGCCAGTTTGATACCCATATGGCCAAGGCCACCGATGCCGACAATCCCGACTTTCTTGCCGGGGCCGGCCTGCCAGTGGCGCAGCGGCGAATAGGTGGTGATCCCTGCACACAGCAGCGGTGCAACGGCGGCGAGTTGTTCTGCCGGGTGACGGATATGCAACAGGTAGCGCTCGTGTACCACGATCTGTTCCGAGTAACCTCCGAGTGTCCAGCCGGGGGCGTCTGGAGTCGGGAAGTTATAAGTGCCGATCATGCCGTCGCAGTAGTTTTCGAGGCCCGAATCGCATTCTTCGCAATGCTTGCAACTGTCGACGATGCAGCCGATACCGACCAGATCGCCCAACTGGAAGCCTTTCACGTGCTCGCCGATTGCGGATACACGCCCGACAATCTCGTGGCCCGGCACGCAAGGAAACTGAGTCCCGGCCCATTCGCCCCGCACCTGATGCAGGTCGGAATGGCAAATACCGCAATAGGCGATATCGACCTGAACGTCATGAGCACCCGGAGCGCGACGAGTGATTTCCAGTGATTCAAGAGGCTTGTCGCCAGCGTAGGCGCCGTAGGCTTTGACAGTCATGGGTTCTCCTTTTCATGAGGACATAAGCCCTGTGCGGGGCTGAGGAGAGCCAGTTTAGGGGCGGGGAACCCATCGATAAATTGCGTCAATCTGTATGCGGACATGAGCCGGATTGGATAATGCCAAGCACTTGGAAATATGGCTCATGGCCCTATATTCAGGATTACCAAAAGCAGATGCTTTATCCCTGACAGCAAAGGAGTTTTATGCAGGCCGAGCAACTGAAGAAATTTCTTGAGGCGAAAACCACGTTTTCATTTGGTGATGCTACGACTCCCTACACGGCCAGTGATTTCTGGGGCTGGGCATTTTCCAATATGAATGTGCCGGTCTTGCGCGGTGTTTTGATCGAGTATCTGGTTGCCAAGAGCCTGATCGCGAAGTGTGGCGACATTGTTGGGGATACGGTAAGAACCCTGACGACTGATAACCCCAAAGAAGGCGATCTGACTCGAAGCATTGAAAAACACTATCAAGTACAGCCCCATGGTGATGTGTTTGACCTGCAATTGACCTGGGGCGTGACCCTGGAGATCAAGAGCACGGCGTCTCCCCAGAACTGGAGTCTCAAAAAGACTTGTCGGTGGAACATCATGGAAGACAAGAACCTTTCCGAGCAGGTTTTCCCCGCACAGTTCTACATCCTGGCGCATATCAACTCCGACTCAAGTTTCAATGAAAACGACCTTGATCTGGGAGCGGTGACTTTTCATGTCCGCACAGGACGTGAGCTGGATGCCTTGACCGGGACTAACCAATCAATTGGCTTCAACAGATTTGTAGGTGATGAAAGCAAACGTCCTGGATGCCGGTTTGAGGAACTGGCAGGCGTCCTGTTGAAGTTGCAGACCGAGCGTTTGAGACTCGTGCGAGAGAACATGCTTGCGGACTGGAAGCAGGATCCGGCACCGGGCGAGCAAGAGGAAAACCTTTTGCCTCTGGCCATTGAGCAGGGTGAAGCGGTGCATCTCTTCTGGTGTAAGCAAGTGGAGCTTGATAAAGGGATGTGGCGATGCGTCCCCAGAGGGCTTATCACATCACCTTGGCGACCAGACTTCACCCCCGATTGGCGTGACTGGGAGGCTGCAGGTTTTTCGTATGTGCCCGAGGTGAAAGCCAAGGACAACGCTGAGGCTGTCCTGGCCAATCAGGACGATTGATGTCGGTCGTGCGTTTACCTGACTTTAATGACCACCTTGCCTTTTGAACGCCCCTGTTCCACATAACTCAGAGCCTCTGCTGCCGACTCGAACGGGAAGGATCTATCTATCACCGGCTTGATTGCACCGGATTCGATCAGTGTGCTGATTTCACGCAGTTGGGCACCATTTGCCTGCATGAAAACGAATGCATAGCTGACGTCGAATTGGCGTGCTTTCCTCCTGATGCCATAGCTCAGGAGGCGCATGATCTGCTGTAGTCCCCAAGACAGTTTCTGCTCGTCAGCGAACAGAGGCGTCGGTGGCCCGGAGATGGAAATGAGCTGGCCACCGGGCTTCAGAACCTTGAGCGATTTATCCAGAACGTCGGCTCCCAGACTATTGAGTACGACGTCATAATCGTGCAGCTCGCTCTCGAAACTTTGCTGCTTGTAATCGATGACAACGTCCGCCCCCAGCTCTTTCACCCACTGGACATTGCTCGTACTGGTCGTTGTGGCAACAAAGGCTCCAAGGTGCTTGGCAAGCTGAATGGCGATGGTTCCAACGCCGCCTGAACCGGCATGTATAAGTACTTTCTGTCCTTTCTTTACCCTGGCTGTCTCGACCAGTACCTGCCAGGCCGTCAGAGCGACCAAAGGGATAGATGCTGCTTCCTCCATGCTTATGTTCTTGGGTTTCAGAGCCAGTGAGTCTTCCTTGACGCAGATAAGCTCGGCGAAGGTGCCGATTCGCTCCTGAGGAGGACGCGCATAAACCTCATCACCTGGCTTGAAGTGCCGCACACCAGCCCCTGTACGAACCACAACGCCAGCCAGATCGTTACCCAGCACCAGTGGAAAGGAATACGGCAGGATCAGCTTGAATTCACCTTTCCTGATCTTGGAATCCAGAAGATTGACGCTTGTGGCATGCACTTGAACCAATACGTCGTTGGGCCCCACTTGCGGGTCGGGTAACTCGGCAAAACGTCCGCTGTGCTTGCCGTAGCGCTCAATGAAAAATGCCTTCATGTTGATTTGGCTCTGTGGATTGGAAATCGGGCGATCCGGGAAGCCTGCTTTTCTCGTCAGGCTGACGGGATATGAATGCCTATTTATGATGATGGTCGTAATCTTTTTGGTCAATTGATTTGATTATGATTGACATCAAAGTGTTTTGCGATTGGGCGCTGACTCCGCAAGGGGTGGAGAGCAGGATTGGCGGCCCAATTCTGAGGGTTATGACAAAAGGCCAGCATTCGCCAAAAACTGATCTACACTGCCAGTCAGGGTGCAGCCCATCGAAAATTCGGGCGATGTGCGCATTGAGTGCGGTTCCCGGAGACAGTTACGAAGGATCGAGAAAAATGACAGTGAAGTCTGTGCTGGCAGCGGTAAGCATCGGGGTCGCAAGCCTGACATCGGCAGTGGTACTGGCAGATGAGTACAGTCTGGATCAGAACTGGAGTGCGAAAGATCTCGCAGTCTGGCAGGACACCTCTCAAGGGTCGCGCCTGGTTCCTCTGAGCTGGATGATGGCATTGGAAATAAAATGTTCGAAAGTGCCTTTCATGTCCGATGCGAATATTGAAAAGTATGGTTATACACCGCGTACTCTGGAATTTGACTACAAGAGTTATCGGTTGCCCCTGGGGTTTGTGGTCGATCAAGGCAGTGACAAGTCCATGACTTTTTCGCGCCTGCGCTGGATGAGTAACCAGTCTGACCGGGAACCCTGGGTGGGAATGAACTGCGCGGCCTGTCATACGGCCAACATTTCCTATGGTGGTCATACCTGGGAGGTTCAGGGCGGCCCCACCAATGCAGATTTCCAGAAGTTTGTTGATGCCTTCCGCGAAGCGTTGATCGACACCCAGAACGATACTGAAAAATTTGATCGCTTTGCGACAAAGGTCCTTGCAGATGCCGACACCGAAGGTAATCGTCAGCTTCTGTCCAGTTCCCTGAATGAGTTGAACCTTTTCCTTGAGAAAAGCGCATCGCTCTATCAGACGGATCTGGTGTATGGCCCCGGCCGGGTTGATGCGGTGGGGCATATTCTCAACCGTGTGGCCCAGCTCAATGGTGCCCCGAACCCGACTCCCAACCCCGCGGATGCTCCCGTCAGTTATCCGTTTCTGTGGAACACTTCCCAGCACGATAAAGTGCAATGGAATGGTGTCGCTCCAAACAAGAAACTGGGCCCGGATGGTCTGGATGTCGGTGCTCTTGCGCGCAACGCCTCGGAAGTCGTAGGTGTTTTCGGTGATGTGGCCTTTCGCTCCAATTCGCTTTTCAAGGGCTTTGTTTCAAGCGTGCGCATCGATAACCTCGATCAGCTCGAGCGCACGTTACAGCGTCTGAAACCACCGAAATGGCCTGAAAGACTCGGGGCTATCGATCCTGTGAAGGTGCAACAAGGTGCCAAACTGTTCGACACCAATTGCTCAGGCTGCCATTTACCGTTGTCACGCGACGATCTGAAAAGCACGATCGTTGCGCAGATGACGCCTATCAGCGCCGGCCCCGAAAGCCTTCAAGCCATCAATACCGACCCCTGGATGGCCTGTAATGCCGTGCAGTTCATCAGTAATCCTGGCAAGCTGAAGGGCACGCTCCTCAACACATTCGAGGGTGTTGTCACCGATGAGACGACTCTGGTCACGCAGTTGGGCGTTACTGCACGGGAAATATTGCTGAATCAGAAGAGAGAACTTCTTGAGCTGGCGTTCAAGGATTACATGAATGTCAAATCGTCACCGCCACGAGTCGTACACAAGAGCACTTTCTCCTTTCTGAGCTTTGCCTCGTCCGAAAAGAACAAGCGGCTCCAGGCCTGCTATGCACTGGATATCAACCAATACCCGACACTTGCCTACAAGGCCCGTCCGTTGACGGGGATCTGGGCAACGGCGCCTTACCTGCACAACGGCTCGGTACGCACGCTGTATGATCTGCTGCTTCCCCCTGATGCACGTCCTTCGAGTTTCAAGACAGGCTCGATTGTGTTCGATCCGAAGGCTGTCGGTTTTATCGATGCCAATGGGCCTGGCGCCCCGTTCACTTTCGATACCTCCTTGCCGGGCAACTCGAAGGCAGGTCATGACTATGGTGCATCATCGTTCAACGATGACCAGCGCTATGCGTTGATCGAGTACATGAAAACCCTTTAGCTGCCAGCAGGAGTGGGTTTATCCGCGAAAACGGTATGACATCCGACAGAGATGCGTCGTTTGAAATGCCGTTTCGCGAATGAGCGGAGCGCCGTCCGATTCGCTCCTACTGGGTTGTGCTTTGGGCTGAGTCCTGCCTTACATCCCGCATCAACAACCCGAATTCCAAATCCACCTCGGCGGGGATCGGCACGTACACGGTATGTCCGTCCCCGGGCGCGACTTCTATGGCTTCTCTCTTGGCATTCTGCAATTGCTGCAGATCAAAGTGGAAGTTACCTCGGGGTGTCATCAGTTCCATATGGTCGCCCAGGCCGAAGCGGTTCTTGACCCGGACTTCGGCCAGACCGTCGCGACGTTCGCCGGTCAGTTCACCGACGAACTGTTGTTGCTCCGACACCGAGCTGCCGTTCTGGTAGTTCTGGTATTCGTCATGCACATGGCGACGCAGAAAACCTTCGGTGTAGCCGCGCTGGGCCAGGGATTCCAGATCGGTCATCAGGCTGCGATCGAATGCACGGCCTGCCACGGCGTCGTCGATTGCCCGGCGGTAAACCTGGGTGGTGCGTGCGCAATAGAAGTGGGATTTGGTCCGGCCTTCGATCTTCAGTGAGTGCACGCCCATACGTGTCAGACGCTCGACATGTTGTACAGCGCGCAGGTCCTTGGCGTTCATGATGTAAGTGCCGTGCTCATCCTCGAAGGCGGGCATCAGTTCATCCGGTCGATTTGCTTCCTGCAACAGGAATACCTGATCGGTCGGTGCGCCGGCACCCAGGGTCGGCTCGGGCTCACAGGTCTGCACGATATCGCCAAGCTGGTTTTGCGTGGCTTCCCGGGCGGAATATTTCCAGCGGCAGGCATTGGTGCAACTGCCCTGGTTGGCGTCACGCTTGTTGATATAGCCCGACAGCAGGCAACGGCCGGAGTAGGCCATGCACAGTGCGCCATGGACGAATACTTCCAGTTCCATGGTAGGAACCTGCTGGCGGATTTCGTCGATTTCTTCCAGGGACAGTTCGCGAGACAGGATGATGCGGCTCAGGCCCTGTTGCTGCCAGAACTCGACACTGGCCCAGTTTACGGTGTTGGCCTGCACCGACAGATGAATCGGCATCTGCGGGAAGTGCTTGCGCACCAACATGATCAGGCCAGGGTCGGACATGATCAGCGCATCCGGTGCCATCGCAATCACGGGCTCAAGGTCCTTTAGGAAGGTCTTGAGCTTGGCGTTGTGCGGCGCGATGTTTACCACGACATAGAAGCGCTTGCCCTGGGCCTGAGCCTCGCGAATGCCGCGCTCCAGGTTGGCGTGATCGAATTCGTTGTTGCGCACCCGCAAGCTGTAGCGAGGCTGGCCAGCATAGACCGCATCGGCACCGTAGGCGAAGGCATAGCGCATGTTTTTCAGGGTGCCGGCAGGGGCGAGCAGTTCCGGGGCAAAGGGTGTCATGGCGGTGTCGGTCGCAAAAAGTCGCGAACAGTAATCGCCTTGCCTGCCGGATTTATTGATCTGGATCTATGAAGCGGTCGATGCGGTAGTTTCTGATGCCTGAGCCCGGTCATGGGCTCAGGCAGGCGGCAGCGGATAAGGTCAGGCATCCACTTGATTGATCAGCGTCTTCAGATACGCAAGGCCTCTTTGGGTGATCGCGTTGCGCAGGGTTCTTTCGGCGGCGGTCACTGCGTTATGGCTGGCGGCCCGGCAGAAGCGGTAGACAAGGTCCACGGTCTGTTGCTTGTCCGGTGCCAACTGGTTGTTTACATCGCAATGCGCGATCAGCAGGTTGCGCAGGGTCAGGGTGCGGATCGCCAGGGTGGTTGCCCACTCTGTCAGGCTCAGGCCGTAATCCTGTCCGGCGCTGGTGTTGGAAATGAACGGGAAGCCGGTGCGGGTCATTTCGGCGGCAATGAAGCGCTTCAGGATCAGATCCAGGCTGTGTTGCAGTTTTTCCGTGTACAGGCGGCGATATTCGCTGCGCAGGGTCCATTGCGCCTGCGCCGGGGTTGCACCGGGCACGATGAGTGAAGAGGTGAGTAACTGCTGGCGCAAGGAGGAGGGGGCGCCCGGCGAGTTCAAGACATTGATCAGCACGATCAGCAGCGGGTCGGCAAGAATCGGCTCGCTGGTATCTTCCTGAAGGTTACTGGTGTTGTCGGCCAGCAGCGGGATTTCCTCGATCCAGCGGGCGTGGGGCAGTTCCGACAGTTGCGTGGAAATATCGTACAGACGCAGCAGAACCTGGCTGACCGGCAGCTTCTTCGACAGGGTGATCTGCAGCAGGGATTCCATCACCGAACGCCACTGGGTCGGATCTATCCCGGGAAACTCCTGATTGGCGGCAGCGTAGAGATGATGGTCGTCCTGCGGACCTTCTTCGATCTGGAACGGCGACTCGCCAAACAGCCCGATACGGGCAACTTCGGGACAGCTCATGGTTGCGGATTTCACCAGCGAGTTGTTGATGCGGCGATACATGCGAGGGTAGTTGGCACAGGTATCGGTGAGGACTGCTTCACCCTGTTGGGCATGGATCTGGCAGCGTCCGCCCTGCAGCGCGCCGCACTGGCCGCCGGCCTTGTCCATCTGGTAGCCCGAGTCGTCCTTGACGATCAGATTCAAGAGTTCGGGAAATTCCCGGCTGTACAGGTCGTGGCTGCGATTGCTGACTGCAATGCGCCAGTTACCCTTGCAGCAGTTGTCTTCGCAACGCTCGGCAATGCATGAAAAGTCTTGTACGTATTTGAAAGCCCTGGCGGACTGAATGCCCATGAATTCTCTCCCGCAGTCTTAGGTTCGTTTGAACCTGAGTGGCCGATGTGCGGGAGTTGTTCCATGCAGAAGGGGAAATGCTGATGCGGATGTAAAGGCTCCCGTCCCTCTGGAGGCCGGGAGCCTCGGCTTTTACTGGGCCATCTTTGCCATGACCGACGCATAACCGGTGGCAGAACCCAGTACATCGGCTTTGCCCTGAGCAATCAGAATGGAGTCGGAAACCTCACGGAATGCACCGGTGCCACCTGCGCGTTGCAGCACATGGGTGGCTTGCTGCTGCACATAGACCGGTGCATCGGCCACGGCGAACGACAGGCCGCAGGCAGCAAAGGCCGGCAGGTCGATGGAGTCATCACCGATACAGGCTGTTTGCCTGGCCGTAACGCCGGCAGCGGCCATCAACTGCTCGCAGGCTGCCTTCTTGTCCTTGATACCGAACTGGCAAAGCTCGACGCCCAGATCTGCCACGCGCTTGCGCAACGTGGCCGAGTCGCGGCCCGACAATACGGCCACTCGCACGCCGTTTTCTTCGAGCATGCGCATGCCCATGCCATCGCGAACGTGAAAGCGCTTCAGGCATTCGCCGCTGGCATCGTAGAAAATGCCGCCATCGGTCAGGACGCCGTCGACATCAGTGATCACCAGACGAATATCGGCCAGTGCAGGCAAGCCTGGCAGCGAGCGACCTTCGATCAGGGCACGGACTTTTTCCAGACATTCAGGGGTGTCGACGCCAGGGCCGGTGGGCTCCACCACCCAGGCGCGAATGCAGTAACCGGCAGTCAGCAGGCGCAGTTGTTCCAGCTTTTCCGCGTGCTCGATCATTGGCTGGGACAAACCGGAGTAACTGGCCAGCACCTCGCGACGATAGGCATAGACCCCGACATGTTTGAGGTAGGTAGCAGTTTCAGCTTCGCGGGGGTAAGGAATCGGCGAGCGACTGAAATACAGTGCATTGCCGTTGGCGGCCAGCACGACTTTGACGGTATTGGGGTTGCCTGCTTCGCCCGAGTCTATTGGATGGCAGAGCGTGCCGACCTGCACGGACTGATCGGCAAGCATGCCCTTGACCAGCGTGACGATATCCGCAGGCCTGACCAGAGGCTCGTCGCCTTGCAGATTGACGTAGATATCGGCTTCGACCTGGCTCATCACTTCGGCCAGACGGTCCGTGCCCGAAGGATGGTCGGGGGAGGTCATGACACATGCTGCGCCAAAGCTGCGCGCCGCATCGGCCACACGCTGGTCGTCGGTGGCAATCACCACCGTATCGGCAATGGCGGCTTCCAGAGCGCGCTCATACACATGCTGCACCATGGGTTTGCCCGCGATATCGGCAAGCGGCTTACCGGGGAGGCGAGTGGATGCGTATCTTGCCGGAATGACAATGGCGACACGTTGCGGATGGCTGGCCATGAAGGGTCCTTAAACGATTTCAGCGGTGCAGGGCGAAAAGCGGATCATACCAGCGATGCTGGGGGCGTCGACTTGTGGAAAAGGGCGAACCGGTATGGACGTGAAATTCTCTTTTCATGAATTCGGCGATTTTGACTAGACTTATCGGGTCGCTGAATCGTTTAATCAGCTTCAGTTGTCCCCATAATTCCAATAAGGACCACCCTCATGAAATCGCTCGCCTGGCTTCTCGGTGCCACTGCCATCGTCTCGGCTACCAATGCCTTCGCCTGGGACTATGTGCTGCTCGATACCGACAAGGCCGCCCAGAACCAGCAGATCACCAGTGCCCAACTCGGGATCAAGACCGACAAACCCTTTTCCGTCACCATGCGCACCCTGCACGGCGGCCGACAGGAAGGCGTGAGTATCATCGAGATCGACAACGGCACCATGAAGCTTTCGGTTGTGCCCACTCGCGGCATGAACGTACTGCAGGCCTCGGTCGGTGATGTGCGCATGGGCTGGGACTCGCCGGTCAAAGAGGTCGTCAACCCGGCCTTTATCGAACTGAACGGTCGCGGCGGACTGGGCTGGCTGGAAGGTTTCAACGAACTGGTGACCCGTTGCGGCTATGAATGGGTTGGCCATCCGGGTATCGATAACGGCGAACTGCTGACTCTGCATGGCCGTGCGGCGAATATCCCGGCCAACAAGGTCACTCTGCATATCGACGAAAAACCGCCTTATGCCATTCGCCTCAAGGGTGAATTGAAAGAGCAGGCGTTCAAGAAAGTCGACTTCTCGGTCCAGACCGAACTGGTCACCGATCCGGGCAGCACCCGCTTTACCCTCAACGATACCCTGACCAACAACGGCGATTATCCGAAGGAATACCAGGCGCTGTACCACAGCAACTTCAGCACGCCATTCCTGGAGGAGGGCGCTCGCTTCGAAGCACCGGTGCAGCAGGTCTCTCCCTTCAACGAAAAGGCCAAGGGCGACTTGCCTGACTGGCAAACCTATCGCGGGCCTACACCGGACTACGACGAGACCGTCTATAACGTAGTGCCTTACGGCGATGCCAAGGGCGATACCCTCACCGTGCTGCACAACAAGGCCGGCAGCCTCGGAGTCGCGGTGGGCTTCAACACCCGGCAACTGCCTGTGTTCTCCTTGTGGAAAAACACCGACACCCGTGGTCAGGGCTATGTCACCGGCCTTGAGCCAGGTACCAGCTTCTCCTACAACCGCCGCTATCAGCGCCCTCTGAAACTCGTGCCGACCATCGCCCCGAAAGAACAGCGCCAGTTCCAGATCAGCTACAGCCTGCTGGCAGACAAAGGCGCAGTCGACACCGCACTGGGCCAGATCAAAACCATCCAGAACGGCCGGGCAACCGAAGTACGTAAGGAGCCGTTGGTAGACCTGAGCAAAGAATAGGCGCCGGTTCGTTGAGCGGGTATGTATGGAATTATTTCACTCACGTTCTTGACATGCCCGGTCAACCAGTCCAGAATTGCGTCCATTCCTGATTCGGGAACGAGAAAAACCCTTAAGATTCAACGGGTTGAGGATAAAGCCAAGGCTTGATCCCAAAGAGTTCAAAACGGTTGATGTGGTTGTAAAGCATCGGGCGTCTGAGGCCGAGTAGCAAAATGGTTATGCTGCGGATTGCAAATCCGTCTATGCCGGTTCGATTCCGACCTCGGCCTCCACTATTGAAAACCCCGTAGATTAACGTCTACGGGGTTTTTTATTGGGTGCAGGAAAGGCAAGTGTCCTGCAACTCAGTCAGTCGAGTGGCTAAAAACTTGTCTTGTAGCGTTTTAAGCACATAAGGATATAGTCGTGCGGGTTATAGCTTTCGTATCGCTTGTTGCTGTAATGCTTGTTGGTTGTTCTGGAATGCCTTTGCTTCCATACGAAGAGCCTGCTCAATCAGAGAGCTCTGCGCGTATTCGAGTGATTACCAACTCCAATGTATATGGAGATAGCATCGTCGGCAGTTGTACGCCTGCTACTCGTCACAGGATGGCTCAAGCGGGTCGTTTCTTGAGCAGCGGAGCGATGAATACCAATTACCCTCAGTACCCTCTGAAGTCGGCGAATCTCGGCATGCCGAAAAGAGTTACACCTGGCCTTGTTCAGTACATCCCATCAATCCGGATGGGGCAGGGCGTATACAAGGAAGTTGTGGCGGAGTATCACGTGAGAACTGATGTGCCATTGCAACTAGCAACTTGGGGGGCGAGTATTGGTGGTTATGGAAGCTCTTCCTTTGCTTGTGTTAGTCAGGCTCTTGCTTTCAAGTTGGAGCCAGGAAAAGACTATGAAGCCTTGATTGGGGTAGGCAGTAGATCTGATGAGGGAGGGAATGAAGCGTTAATGTGTGTGTTCGGAGTAGTAGAACTTGTCTCTATGCCTGGCACTCCCATTGTGATTCCCGAAAAAGTCTTGCCTTTTGTGACCTCGCAAGCCAGTTGCAAGAACTGAAAGGCAAGGCGCGAATGGTAATTGCCTATGCGTAGACAATGTGCGTATCACTTGCTGTGTATGGAGGGGGCTCTGCATCAGGTTTTTGATGCGCTAGCTGAGGCTTTTTGAAAAGGCAGTAGATTGCTTGAGTCCAGTTTGAAAAAAGATTCGGCGTCCTTGTGTACCGCTTGGTCTTGGAGTTGCTGATACGATTGGCTGGTATCATTGTTTCTATCAGCTTTCGTATTACTGGCGATCAGGGATGCGCCTCCAAGTAGGAATGCGCACACGAGTAGTGCGGCTATCCCGTATTTGATGATTTTTTGAGCGGTGGCTCTTATTTTCTTATATTCGTCTTCACCACCTTTTACCAGATTCCATGTGTTTTTCAGGAGAGGAGCTGCTGCGTTGCGTATATCAATGCAGCAATCTGATGCCCCTGTGTAGTCTTCATTGTTAAAGCAGTTTCTTGCATTGTTGATGTGCGTCATCAAATTTGCTTCGTGACTTTGGTTGTCGTTTATATGTTCAGGGTTTAGCCTTAATTGTATTTTTGAGAGGTTTTCAATTGCTTTTATATATGAGTCTCTTGTGTCGGTTATATAGTCTTGGTCGATTTTACGATTTCTTGGTATTTATATAGGCTTCGATTCAGTTCTGAGTAGTTTTCCGCAGCTCTCACCAGATCTTGAACCGCTGCCGTATAGCTTGCAATTTCCTCTCTGAGCCCGTCGATCCATGAAAGACGGAATTCGGATACTTTGTTTTCTTTTGTGCTTACCAGGTTAAGAAAAGAAAAGAATCCGGCAAGTAGTGCGGCAGAAATAACGCCAAATGCGATAAATATTGTTGGGGGTATTAAAAAGCTGTCCATGTTTTCTCTCTAGATATGTGTCTGAATCGGGGTGATAGGGCGGGCGATTATAGTGAGTTCAATTTTAAATATTTTTTACGCATAAGCAATTGTGTTTTAGATTTTTATTGGCTCCCAAGGGTTAGCGTGACTCTTCTGGTCCACTTCGAGCTTCTGGCAATGGAACCACCCCCGCCAAATACCCACTCACCCTCCAAGCCGGTCTGCACACCTATCTCGCAACTGAAAACTCATACGCACGGCAACGCCGACGGTGCGACCAATTTATTTATGACAAAGGAGGGTTGTATGAATCTGTTTGCACTATCTGCCTTGCTCGTGGGTGCGTTGGGGCTGGGTATGCTGATCGGTGGGATTGTTCTGATGCGTAGCCCGGCAGTGTTCATTGTGGCGGGTATGGGATTTCTGAGCTGGACCTATGTGGTATCCCGAGCGACTGATCGCAGACAACGCAGGCAGATGGTCAGAGGGTAATCGCGGGGGCGGGCCTGCAGTCGCTCATGAGGTCAATCAGGCCCGCGTTTCGAAGTACGGCAATGTCTAGCGTCGATGGCCGGAGTGTTCCCCATCGCATCCCGCCATCTGTGGGTTGTCTGTGCAGTTGTCTTCCTGAAATGAAAAATAGCTACAGCCAGATACCGAAAGGGCAAAAAACAACAGCAGCATGATTTTTTTCATGAAAGCTCCAGATCAAGTCCGCTTCGCAGTGATACGCCCGGATCTGTGTTTCATGCGCCGGGGGATGCAAGTACCTTGAAGGTAGTACAGGGGACCGGTATTCGCCATTTGCGTCGATCCATTTACCCGTCATGAGCGGACTTGCCTCTCATCATCAACTGCCGAACAGCTCATTCAGAATGAGCAGTTCTGCCACTGCCGTCACGATGCAAAAAATGACGAAGCCTCTGGTAAATACACGACGAGGGCGTTCATAGGTGGGCCAGTTCGCAAATATATTCAATGCATCGCTTATGAAATCGAGCAAGTGGCAACTCTCGTGCGTATGAATTTGCCTTCCAGTATGAAGCAATATGCTATGACCGGCAGCAACTTACCTGAACGGTGTTGTTGGTCCAGAGCAACTGCGGCTGTTCGCAGTTTAGCCCTGTAAAATGTGCAGCATCGTCGTCACTTCACTTTGAATGCTTGCCTTCTTTGCGGGCGGTTTTCTGCGCCGTTGAATCATGTGCTGTTCCAGAAGACCCGTCTGGACGATGCGCATCGTTATCGCGCTCGACTTCGCCTGATTGATCTGACGGCGGCACTGCTTTGTTCTTGGTGTCGGTGTTCTTTTTCATGACTGCCTCCCAGCCTTGGCTGTCCATCCGAATTAGATCAGGCTGCTTGAAAGTGGATGGCGTTGCAGTCCGTTGGTTCAACCGGATTTCCTGTGAAGGGCTCGGCGGTCATTGCTGACAGATCTTGCGGTGCATCCTGTGATGGGCGAATATTCGGCACCTCTGCGGGCAGGTGCCCTGACTGCGGGGGAAAGCACGGACTGTTATCGATGTTTCGACCAGGAGGTTGCAAATGAAGAAAGTGATGTTTGCTGTAGTGCTGCTGTGTGGTTTCTCCCTGAATGCCCAGGCTGCATGCCCGGTATTCGGCCCATCCCCAGACCCATGCAGCGGCCCGGTGTTTGGTCCGACTACCTGCGTATGTCCATAAGGTAAGTCGCCTGGCAGGTTCGGCGGATGTCGGGCCTGCTCTCTGAAGTTGATACAACTGCCGATTTCCGCCAGGCAGGTATTCGAAGTCTGCTTTTTCAAGGGATCAAACAGACTGATGAAAGAGGAAATCCAGAAGCAAATTGCCGGCGCTCTTGAAGAGTTGTTTGGTGCGGTATCGAAACTTCAAACGGCTTATCCAGGCAAGCCTTTCACTCTCGACGGAAGACTCGTCGGAGATATTGGAGAAGTGGTTGCCAGTTTGCATTATCGGATCAAGTTGAATGAAGGGCTGACCAAGCATCATGATGCCGTCTGCGATGATGGTCGAAATGTTCAGATCAAGACTACTTTTTCCAAGAACCTTACATTTCCTGTAGGGCATGTGCCTGATTATTACCTCGGCATCAAGCTCAATCGTGATGGGACCTTTGAAGAGATCTATAACGGTCCGGGGCAACTGATCAAGGATGCATTGAAAAGACGTGCACCAACGAGCACGGGGTTGCATGGGAATATCACGAGTCAGTTGAAGCGCATCAACCTGGACATTCCTGATAGCCAACGTATACCAAGACGCTAGCTCGGTCGTACGATCCGGGCCATACCAGCATCAGAGTTGATCGGGCAGGAGTCTTCAATGGGACTGTCACCAAAGAGAAAAGTGATCAGACGCGAAGTTGTTCGCAAGGCCTGGCAAGACAATTCGCACTGGATCAAGCAGTACGGCTTTTCTGAATATGCGCTCGAAGCAGTGTTCGATGACGACGAAGAACTGCGTATTTGCTGGTGCTGCGGCGATCAGGGATATCAGGAAGTCGCACATATCATTCCGCATTCTCTGGGCGGAGCGGATACGGTAGAGAACCGTTTCCTGCTCTGTGCCGAGTGCCATCTGGCGTCACCGGACTGCTACAAGAGCGAGTATTTTGTTGACTATGTGAACAGAAACGCCGGTAAAGCCAGCCGCCTTATGGTGGAGGCATGTAATCGGGCAGTCGAGAGGCTTTTACTGTTTCTGAAGGAGCATCCTGAGTTATCCGGGGTGGTTCCACATGATCGGCTACCTCCCTTTACAGGAAGCTGTTTGTATCAACGAACGACGACTCACGGTTCAAGCATTTCCCTCAGCACAAGGCTTGCTCGGGCGGAAATGTATGTGGATGAGCTTATCGACTACGCTCGCAGCCACTTGAGCTGACAGAATATGCCGACGATCGGCAACAAGTTGGCGTAATACTTGTCTAGTATTGTCGGAAAGATCTGATCAGTAGCGAGCAAACCATGTATTCAAAGCCCGAGCTTCAGCGAGTCCTTGAAACGGCCTTTCTGCCTAGTAAATGCGAATGTGTCATCTCGGCGAACGACAGTTTTTCGGTAAAGCTTACCAACGCCGAGTCAGGTGAGATCGAGCTGTACGTGACGGGCATGCCTTTGTCCGATCTGTCATCCAGCAGGTCCATCGCGCATCTGGTGCTTTCTTTGCGAGAGCAGAGAGATCTGATGGCGAAGATGGAGTTGTCCATGAGGCGGTTGGCCTAGGGCCTGAAATGAAAAGCCCGGCACTAGGCCGGGCTGATATATCTGCTATAGCGCAATTGCGGAGCACCGCAACTTTCACAACCCCAAAAAACACCAAAGGCCTGCCGAGTCACCCCGTGCAAGCCCTTGATTCATATATGGTGCCCCGAGCCGGGGTCGAACCGGCACGTCCAGAGGACGAGGGATTTTAAGTCCCTTGCGTCTACCAATTTCGCCATCGGGGCGGTAGCGCCAAGGCAGGGAATATATACATCCCGTCCCCATGAAGCAAGCACGCAAGTCCTTCAGATGGCACAAGATGTTACTTTTTCCGTGAAAAGAAAAATCTCTGTAAATCATGAGGCTACGAAACCTGCTTGCGATGCTGGTGGAGGTTCACGGTCTGCCTCTCTGGCAGGTACTCAACTCACGATTTCTTCGTGGACGCGACGTCTTCCATGCTTTTCGCCAGGCTGCGCAGGTAATGAGCCAGTGCGACTTCTTCCAGATGCAGGCCTTTGCGTTGCCGGCTGCGGGGCAGTTTCGCCAGGTTGCCGAGCATGAAGCCTTCCAGCACTGCGGGGTGGATGTAGCACTTGCGGCAGATGGCGGGGGTGTTGCCCAGTTGTCGTGAGACGGCCTTTACCATTTCGACGATGTGTTTTTTGGCATCGGCTTCCGGCTCCCAGTGCAGCTTGCGCAGGGTTGCCAGAGCCAGCGCGCTGGCGGCCCAGGTTCGATAGTCCTTGGCAGTGAAGTCGGCACCGGTCAGGTCTTGCAGGTAGGCATTGATATCCGAAGAGGTGACGGTGTGGCGTTCGCCGTTGTCGTCCAGGTACTGGAACAGGTTTTGCCCCGGTAATTCCATGCAGCGCTTGATTACATTGGCCAGGCGCCGGTCTCTCACACTGACGCGATGTTCTATGCCGCTTTTGCCGCGAAACTCGAAGACGATTTGCGTGCCATGCACCTCCACATGCTTGTTGCGCAGGGTGGTCAGGCCGTAGGAGCGGTTTTCCTTGGCGTAGCGGCTGTTGCCGATGCGGATCAGGGTGGCATCCAGCAGGGAAATGACCGTAGCCATGACTTTTTCGCGACCGATGCCGGGTTGTGCCAGTTGCGCCTCGATCTGTTTGCGGACCTTGGGCAGCGCCTGGCCGAATTCGATCAGGCGCGAGTATTTGTCCTGGTCGCGGATTTCCCGCCATTGCGGATGGTAGCGATATTGTTTGCGGCCTCGGGCATCGCGGCCTGTGGCCTGCAGGTGTCCGGCCGGATCGGCGCAGATCCAGACATCTGTGTAGGCGGGTGGAATGACCAGTGCGTTGATACGCTGGATCTCGGCCTCGTCGCGAATGCGTTGGCCCTCGATATCGAAGTAAGCGAACTTGCCTCGCAGTATCTTGCGGGTGAACCCTGGCTGAGAATCGTCGACGTAATGAAGTTCAGGTGCTGCGGATGAACTGGCGGTCGGAGAGGGCATGGTCATGTTTCCAGGTCGGTTAACAACACTGACCACGCCTGCTCGAACGGGTGCCAATTATTTCATGCCAGTACCGCAACGGCCTTGATCTGCGCCCAGAGTTGTTGCCCCGGATACAGTCTCAGGTTGTCGTAGGAGTAACGGGTGATACGGGCGAGCAAGGCTGTGCCGCCAGCATCCAGTCGCACCAGCATATGCGCCGTGTTGTCAGCGGCGACTTCGCTGATCACGGTTACAGGCAATCGGTTGAGTATGCTGCTTTGGTCATCCGCCCGCAGGTTGAGGCTGACATCGCGTGCCTGCACCTTGACCCGCAATGTCTTGCCCTTGGCCAGTTCGGTATGGGCGACGGTCAGACGCAGGTCGCTGTCGGGCAGAGTGATGGTCAGTAGCCGGTAGTGACTGTCGTAAGCGCTCACTGCGCCCTCGATCACTACGCCGGCATCGTCGCCCATGGCCAGTGGCAGATCGAGTCTGGCGAGGGTTTCTTCGATGGGGCCGCAGGCCAGAACGCTGCCTTCCTCAAGCAGGACCAGATGATCTGCCAGCCGTGCCACTTCATCCTGTGAATGGCTGACGTAGAGCATGGGGATTTCCAGTTCGTTATGCAGGCGTTCCAGGTACGGCAGGATCTCGTTCTTGCGCCGGGTATCCAGTGCGGCAAGTGGTTCGTCGAGCAGCATCAGGCGTGGGCTGGTCAGCAGGGCGCGGGCGATGCCGACTCTCTGGCGCTCGCCGCCGGAGAGTTTGTCCGGCAGGCGATCGAGCAGGTGGTCGATGCCCAACAGAACGGTCGCGTGGTGCATCTGAATGCTGCGCTGGTTTTTGGGTGTGCGGTTCAGGCCGAATTCCAGATTGCCGCGTACCGACAGATGCGGGAACAGGCTGGCTTCCTGAAAGACATAGCCGATCGGGCGCTTGTGAGGTGCTACGAATATGCCGTTGGCCGAGTCCTGCCAGATCTCGCCATTGACCTGGATAAATCCCTGTTGTGCCTTCTCCAGGCCGGCGATGCAGCGCAGGCAGGTGGTCTTGCCTGAGCCCGAGGGGCCAAACAGCGCGGTCACACCTGTGCCCGGCAAGCTCAAGTCAACATCCACCTTGAAGGAGGGAAAAGCCATCTGCAGGCTAACGGCGATGGGTGATGCCATGAATCAACTCCAACCTGCTCTGGACTTGCCGCTTGAGTAGAGCGCCAGAAGAACCAGAAATGAAAACACCAGCATGGCACCCGCCAGCCAGTGGGCTTGCAGGTACTCCATCGACTCTACGTGATCGAATATCTGTACCGACACCACACGGGTTTTCTCGGGGATATTGCCGCCAATCATCAGCACCACGCCGAACTCGCCCACGGTATGGGCAAAGCCCAGAATCGCACCGGTGATGAAGCCAGGTCTGGCCAGCGGCAGAATCACATGGAAAAAGGTGTCCCACGGGCCGGCTCTCAAGGTGGCAGCCACCTCCAGCGGGCGTGTGCCTATGGCCGCGAAAGCATTTTGCAATGGCTGCACGACAAAGGGCATCGAGTACACAACCGAGCCGATCACCAGCCCGGTGAAGCTGAAGGTCAGGGTGCCCATGCCAAGGCTCTGGGTCAGTTGGCCGACAAAACCGTTGGGGCCCAGCAGTATCAGCAGGTAGAAGCCGATGACGGTCGGTGGCAGCACCAGGGGCAAGGCCACCACTGCACCGACCGGACCTTTGAGCCAGGAGTCGGTCCTGGCCAGCCACAGTGCGATGGGCGTGCCGATCACCAGCAGGATGACGGTTGTCAGCGACGCCAGTTTCAGCGTCAACCAGATCGCCGCGAGGTCGGCACTTCCCAGCGGCATTTACAGTTCATACCCGAAAGACTTGATCACGCTGGCAGCCTGCGGACCTTTGAGGTATTCCACTAGAGCCCTGGCGGCCGGGTTGTCCTTGCCTTTGTTGAGGATTACCGCGTCCTGCCTGATCGGATCATGCAGTTCGGCAGGAACGATCCAGGCCGAACCGCTGGTGAGTTTGCCATCCTTGTAGATCTGCGACAGTGCGACGAAACCCAGCTCGGCATTGCCGGTGGACGCGAACTGATAGGCCTGGGTGATGTTCTGGCCTTCAACGATCCTGGTCTTTGTCGCTTCGGTCAGCCCCAACTTGCCCAGCACTTGTGTGGCAGCCAGGCCGTAGGGCGCAGTCTTGGGATTGGCGATGGACAGGTGCTGATACTGACCGGTCTTGAGTACTTCGCCCTTGCTGTCTACGTAACCCTCTTTGGCCGACCAGAGTGCCAGGGTGCCGATGGCATAGGTAAAGCGTGAACCTTTGACGCTATCGCCTTCCTGCTCAAGTCTGGCCGCTGTGGTGTCGTCGGCGCTGAGGAAAACCTCGAAAGGCGCGCCGTTCTTGATCTGGGTATAGAACTGGCCTGTCGAGCCAAAGGCGGCGACCAGCTTGTGGCCGGTGTCTTTCTCGAAGTCCTTGGCGATGGCCTGGATCGGTGCCGTGAAGTTGGCAGCCACAGCGACCTGGATTTCATCGGCAAAGGCAGAGGTCATGCCCAGCGCTGCGATGGCAACGACAAGAGATTTGAGGGTAATGCGTGGCAGGAACGCTCGCATGAAACGGCTCCGGGATATGTGGGGGCAGGGAAGTCGGCGCGAAAGCGGCTGGCGGCCATTCGCTATATATTTAAATATATAGCGATGACCCATCCGTATGGAAGCGCTGTATCACTTCCCGGAGAGTATTTTCAGCGCATTATCAGCCAGTTGCCGGGTCAGTTCGGCTGCAGACAGTTCATGCTTGATGCCCACGGCCTGGCCTGCCCACAGGTTCATGAAGTCGCCGTTACCCTGTGGCTCGGCCTTGGCGCGAAGGGGAATCAACGCGCCGCCTGCCAGTGGAAAGGCGGGCGCAAGGGCGCTCATGGGGCCGATTTCGCTCATGATCCGGTTGACGATGCCCCGCGCCGGGCGGCCGGTGAAGATGTTGGTCAATGCCGTCTGGCTGTCCGTGGCGCTGCGCAAGGCCCGATGATGCGGTTTGCTGACCTTGGCTTCGGGGCAGAACAGATAAGCCGTACCCACTTGCACGGCCGATGCGCCCAGGATGAAGGCTGCTGCGACACTTCGACCTTCTGCAATACCGCCTGCGGCAATTACTGGCACGCTGACGGCATTGGCAATTTGCGGGACCAGGGCAAAAGTGCCGACCTGAGTGTGAAGCTGGTCGCTGAGGAACATGCCTCGGTGGCCGCCCGCTTCGTAGCCCATGGCGATAATTGCGTCGCAGCCATTTTTCTCAAGCCATACCGCTTCTTCAACGGTGGTGGCCGAGGACAGGATCCTGGCGCCTGTCGCCCGGACTCTGTCCAGCAAGGCGCGCTCGGGAAGGCCGAAATGGAAGCTCACCACTTCAGGTTTCAGGTCTTCGACCAAGGCGCAGCTATCGGCATCGAAAGGTGCCCGGCTTGAAACCGGTGTGGGTGCATCGTAATCGGCCCCCAGCTCCTGATAGTAAGGCTGTAGTGCCTCTTTCCAGCGTAAGGCCCGCTCAGGATCGTCGGCCGGTGGTGTATGGCAGAAGAAGTTCAGGTTCAGTGGCGCCTGACTATGTTGACGAATCAGTGCCACTTCTTCGCGGATCTGCTCCGGGCTCAGCATGGCGCAGGGCAGCGAAGCCAGTCCGCCGGCATTCCCGACAGCAATCGCCATGGCCGAGCCTGTGGCCCCGGCCATGGGGGCTTGCAGGATGGGCAGGGTGATGGAAAACAGATCAAGGATGCGGTTGTCAGGCCATGCGCTCATGCCACGGGCTCCTTATCGAAGGCAGTGAAATCGCTATTGAGCGCGCAGCCATCGTCTTTGGCAACCCTTCAGGCTGATGTCTTCTGACAGGGATTTGACTTTAGAGACGGTCGGTCTAATATTGTCGCCATGACGACATTACCCGAAAAGCCCAGACGCCCCGGTCGCCCGCCCAAGGTGGATCGCGAAAATCTGGAAACCCGCGAAGCCTTGATTCGCCGAGGCCTTGAGGTCCTGACCGAGCAGGGCTACATGGCCACGGGCATCGATTACATCCTCAAGGAAGTGGGTGTACCCAAAGGCTCCTTCTATCACTATTTTGCCAGCAAGGAAGTCTTTGGCCGTGCAGTGCTGGAGAGTTATGCCGGTTACTTTGCCCGCCGCCTGGACCGCTGGCTGCTGGATGAGTCGCTTTCACCGCTGGAGCGGCTGGTAGGGTTCGTACAGAGCGCCAAGCACGGGATGGCGCGCCATGGTTTTCGACGCGGTTGCATGGTGGGTAATTTCACTCAGGAAATCAGTGTTTTACCTGAGATTTTTCGTGTTGAGCTTGAAGATATTTTGCAGGATTGGCAGGCGAAACTCGCCCATTGCCTGAGGTCTGCCCAGCAGGCCGGCGAGCTGGCTTGGGATGCGGACTGCAATGAGCTGGCGGCTTTTTTCTGGATCGGCTGGGAAGGCGCGGTACTGCGTGCGCGGCTGGTCAAGAGCGAGCAACCCTTGAATACCTTTATTGCGGGCTTTCTTCGCGGCTTGCCGCAATGATTGCTCGGGTCTATTTAAAGACGATCGGTCTAAATTGGAGGTGCATATGTTCAAAGGCATTTTGATCGACAAGGACGAGCAGGGATATCGCGCCAGCCTGGCAGATATCGATGAATCCTCGCTGCCGCCGGGCGATGTCACGGTGCAGGTGTCCAGCAGCACCCTCAACTACAAGGATGCCCTGGCTATCACCGGCGCCAGCCCTGTGGTGCGCAGCTTTCCCATGGTGCCCGGGATCGATCTGGCAGGGACGGTCGAAAGCAGCGATACCCCGGAATTCAAGGTGGGTGATCAGGTTCTGCTCAATGGCTGGGGCGTGGGCGAAGCACATTGGGGCGGTCTGGCTGCCAGGGCACGGCTCGAGAGCCAGTGGCTGATTCCGCTGCCCGAGGCTTTCACGCCAGCCCAGGCCATGGCCATAGGCACGGCCGGATATACCGCAATGCTGGCGGTTATCGCTTTGCAGAAACATGGTCTGACGCCCGACAGCGGCGATGTGCTGGTGACCGGTGCCAACGGCGGCGTGGGCAGTTTTGCGGTGGCCATTCTGGCCAGGCTCGGTTACCGGGTTGTGGCCTCGACCGGGCGTCCTGCGCAAAGCGAGTACCTGCAGCAACTGGGCGCCGCACAGATCATTGATCGAGCGACCTTGTCCGAACCCGGTCGTCCACTGGCCAAAGAGCAGTGGGCGGCAGCCATCGATTCGGTCGGCAGCCATACGCTGGCCAATGTCTGTGCCGGGATTCGTTATCGCGGCATCGTCGCAGCCTGTGGCCTGGCTCAGGGCATGGAGTTTCCGGGATCGGTCGCGCCGTTCATCCTGCGCGGAGTCACCCTGGCCGGTATCGACAGCGTCAATCGTCCGCGCGCCGACCGTCTTGAAGCCTGGGCGCGACTGGCCAGTGATCTGGATATCTCGCTGCTGCCGCTGATCAGCCGTGAAATCGGTTTGAGCGAAGTCATCGATATTGCGCCGCAGCTGATTGCCGGTCAGGTGCGTGGCAGGCTGGTGGTGGATATCAATCGCTGACCCAGAGCGAAGTCGGTGATTTCCATGATCTCGATCCGCTTCGCTGCCGGGTGCCGCGGATTGAGCATGATATTGCGGGCCTGGGGCAGTGCCGCAGAGGGGACGATCAGGCCAAGTTGCTGGCAACGCCGCAGCCAGGCCGTGCCGAAATCCATACCCGGAATATCGGCCGGGTTGCTGGCCCAGCCTTCGCCAAGTGATTGCAGGTCGGGCTCGCAGTAAAGCTGCGGTTCGTCCGGCAATTTCACTCTCACCAGTTTCAGCGCGATACGCGGGACTTCTGTGCAATGAATAACCGTTTCCAGCGCACAGATTGTCGCTGTCATGCCGAAGTACAGGGCCTTGTGTTCCTGATGATTCCAGCGCCCGCCATATAACGCGGCACCCTGGCCGCTCAGGTCGATGGCGAACGGTGCCCTGGCGATTCTCCAGACATCCATCAGACAACCCCGCCATGGGCGATGGCTGCAAGGGTCCGGCGTACCTGCCAGGCCCCGATCTCCGTTTCACACAAGCGTAAAGGGCACTGATCCCTCAAGGCCGCATTGGCGGTCAGCATCCACTGACTGGCGCGCTCCGGTGTTTCAAAGATATCCATGGCCTGGGTGGCAATCATGGCGATCCGGTCAAGGCGTTCCGAGGTCACCCGGTCCAGAGGCTGCTGCTGGCGTTGGCGTCGTTCCAGAGTGGAGGTCGAGGCATTGAGCAATTCTTCAAGGTGTTCATGATTGAGCCTGAAAGCTTCCCGGACCGAGCGGATCCAGCCTGGAGCAAATCCTGCCTGGATATTCATCAGACGTTCATTTTCGGTGCGTCTACTGACCTGATTGGCAAGAAGCCAGAATTCGGCACCGGACTCGGTGCTGCGAGGGGGAACTGCTGGGGTGGACATCGGAGTGCCTGTTTCTACCATTGGAAAACGGTCAAAAACTATCGCAAACAGGCTGCTCATCAAGACGAAAGTTGTTACTGCCGATTGCCCGAAATCACGTTCGAACATTCAAGCCAAAAAAAAGCCACCGCACTCACGTGTGATGGCTTAAAGATCTAACCAAAGGACTGATGAAGTAGAGCAGGTATTCAGGCCCTGCGATGCGGTTTCGCAGGGCTATCCACGTGTTCTGTCATCGCGGGCACATTAACACTGCCCGTACATATTCAATCATCAGCAACAATGATAGTGATTATCATTGTTGGCCCCTTGCGCGCCAATGCCTTGCAATACCTGTCATGCAGTTGTCTTTTATTTGCAATGAAATGCCTTGAATTACATTTGCGGATGTTTGCAAGAAGTTTTCCCTCGGGTAAACGGGCTATTGGAGAGGCGAAAGTTTCATAGGCATCCATCCAGAAAATCGATGCGGCACACCTGACTTATCAGGCGATCCGATAGCCAACGATTTCCCCCGAATTCATGCTTTGTCCGTCTACAACGCACGGATTTGAGCATGGAAAAGTTCGACATTCACCGTAAAACCAACTTCGACGCTCTGGTCAATGAGTACGGGCTCGATGGCAGTCGTCTGCTGCCATGGGAGGGTTATCCGATGCCATTTGCCGGTGGCTGGTGTGTCGTTCGCCCCGGTACCAGCAGTGAAGCCCACACCCAGATCGATCAGGAAATCTTCATTGCCATCAAGGGGCGCTCCAGGCTGGTAGTCGGTGAACGGGAAATGGAGTTTGCCGTGGGGGACATCGCGGCAATCCCCAAACACACCAATCACTACGTCATCAATGATTCCGATGAGGACTTTCATTTCTACGTGGTCTGGTGGGACATGAACTACGTGAATGCCTTCGTCGCACAGCACAACGAGACGACGGGGTGCCTCAATGGCTAAGTTCATTGTGACCATCACCCCGCCCACGCCCAACGGTGATCTGCACATCGGTCATATCGCCGGGCCGTTTCTGGCAGCCGATGTCTTCACTCGTGTTCAGCGCCAGCGCGGCCATGATTGCGTGCTGGTTTCCTACTCGGACGATTATCAGTCCTACATGTTGCGCAAAGGCATGGAGCTGAATGTCGACCCGGTGGAACTGGCCAATCGCAACTCGGACCGCATCGAGGCGTCGCTGGCTGCGATCAACATCAAGCCCGACAACTGGATGCGTCCATATCGGAATCCGTGGTTCGAACAGTCGGTTGGCGAGGTATTCGGCAAGGTCCGCCAATCCGGTTTCATCGAGTTTCGCGATGCCGAGGAACCGTACTGCCCGGACTGCCGGGTATGGGGTTATGAAGCTTTCGCCAGGGGCAACTGCAATTATTGCGGTGCCGAGTCCGATGCCAGCCAGTGCGAAAACTGTGCCCAGGCTCCCGACGCTGCCTTGATGACCGACCTGCATTGCAAGCTGTGCAAGCAGCCGTCGCAATGGAAGTCCACCCATCGTGCCTTCATGAAGCTGGCGGCGTTCAAGCCGGTCCTGCAAGAAAGGTTGTTGCTCCGCAAATGGCGCAGGCCGCTGGACAACTGGCTGCGCGAAACCGTCGAGCATCTGCATGACTGGGGCGTTACGCGCCCTGAAGATGGCGGGCTGGATCTGGAGGCCGACGGTTCATGCCGGGTGCATACCTGGTTCATGGGGCTGGCCGGTTACATGGCGGCTTTTCGGGAGTATGCGGATCGGGCCGGACGCCCCGAGCTGTTTCGTCAGTACTGGCAATCGGGGCAGGGGACGCTGGTGCATTTTCTGGGTTTCGACTGCGTGTTCAGCCACGCCATCGTGTATCCGGCGCAACTGTCGACCCTGGATGATATCAAGGTCAGCCAGCGCTTCATTCCCAACCAGTTTCTCAAGCTCGATGGCCTGAACCTGTCCACCAGCCGCAACCATGCCATCTGGGTCGGTGATCTGGCCCGTGAAGCCTGCGCCGACAGCGCTCGTTTGTATCTGGCCAGTATTGCTCCTGAAGAAAGCGAAGGCGATTTCCGTCTGCAGCACTTCCAGCAATGGCGCCAAAGCGTATTCAACGAATTCTTCCCGGCCTTGCTGGACGCCGGGCAGCGCTGCGATGACTGCTGGTGGAGTGGCGTCTGCGGCCAGGATGCCGGTCTGCTTGAAGCCCTGCGCCTGCAATGGATCAAGGCTTCAGACCCCGAACATTTCTCGATGAAGGGCATGGCTCAGGTGCTGCTGGATGTGATTGCCATCACTGCTGCGCGCCTGGCCGAAGGGCGACCGGTGATTCATCTGGCGGCATTTCTGGCGGTCATCGGCAAACCGCTGATCCCGCAGATGTCGGCGCGCATCGTCACGGCATTCCGGCTGCCCGAAGCGCGGGTCAACGCCACGGTCATGTCCGGCTCGGCCGCTGAATACTCCATCTGAGCAGGAACATCCCGATGTTCATCGATTATGAAATTGCGGTGATCGGCGCTGGCATCGTGGGAGCCAGCATTGCCGCGAAACTGAGCAGTACGGGTGTTTCCGTGGCACTGATCGATAAGGGCGTGGCAGGAGCCCTGGGTTCCAGCAGCTATTCCGGCGGGCTGGTGCGGCTGTATGACGCCGACCCGCTGCTGATGGAACTGGCAGCCTATTCCATTGGTTTGATGGATGAGGGCGTTTTTGCCACGACCTATTCCAATGCATTGCGCCGTACCGGCGTGATTTATCGCGCCGCGCCGGATCAACTGGAGAATATCTGGAGCGCGATTCGTCAGCACGCCAAAGTGCGCTACCCGATGCATCTGGTCGGCACTCATGAGCTTGACGGCGTGCATTATCCGCACTGTCACAAGGACGCGCGGGTCAATCTGTTCGAGCCGCGTGCCAGTGTGGGCAATGTGCGTCAGGCCGTGGCCTTGTTGAGCAATGTGGTTCGCCAATATGGCTTGTTGCTGGAGCACAGCGAAGTCAGAGCCATCGACTGCCGTTCCAGTCACGATGTGCGTATCGAACTGGGCAGTGCCACCTTGCGCTGCCGGGCTGTGGTTATCGCCGCCGGTGCCTGGAGTCCGGATCTGCTGCCGGACATGGACTTCGGGCTTGAAACCCGTTCCATTCCCCTGGCACGAGTGATGACCGAAAGCACCTGGTTCATGCCGGTGATCGACGCCGTCACCCAGGCTTACGCCATCCCTCTGACTCGCAATATCGTGCAGACCGGTTGTGGCTTGCGAGAGGCGGGTGCCTGGCCGCAGAGCCTTGCCCTGCCTGATGAGCGTCATGCCCTGGATGCTCGTCAGCGACTGCAGCAACTGTCGGCATCCACCGGCCTGATCAGCGTGCTGGATGTGCTGCCGGGCTTTGACAGCTACAGCCCCGATGGCAGGCCGCTGGTGGGGTTCTGCGGCAAGCACAGCCCGGTTTATCTGGCTACCGGGATGTCCGGGCTTGGCTTCAAGTTTGCCCCGGCGATTGCTCAAATTGCTTTCGACCAGTTGCGCAGTCATCTGGCAGGTCAGGAGCTGGGCAGTGAATGGTCGCTCCTCTCACCGACCCGCACCTGCAATGGTTCCGCCGAGTCGAGCATACAGCCATGACCCCAGTGCAGAAGTCGCGCCTCCTGCGGGTTGGCGTCAGTGCGTTGTTCGATCCCCATGACACGCCCCATGCCCGAACCTTTCTGCGCGCGCTGGCTGTGGCCCGTAACTTCATTCCCGGGCTGGACCGTGTGGAATGGTGTTTTCTCGACGATGGTGCCAATGCCGCACGCGGCGCAGAAGTCGCGCGCCAGATGATCGACCGGGAAGTCGATCTGGTGGTCGGGCACTTCTCTTCCGATGCGGCGCTGAGTGCAGCGGCAGTTTATCGGCAGGCGGGAATCGCCTTGTTGACGCCTGCTGCGACCATCGACTGCCTGACGCTGGAGCACTCCAACGTCTTTCGCTTTTGCCCGTCGGATCGGCAACTGGCCAGTGATTTGCTGGCCTGGCTGAAAACCCGTGACTGGCGAGTCCTGCATATCGCTGCTGACGACAGCGCACACGGCCAGGCCTTGGCCAGATCTATTGCCGTGGCGGCGCAACAGGCGGGGCTGCGTCAGGTTCACGAGCCCGGGCAGGCTCAGGTGGAAGTGTTCGCCGGGCGCTTGCAGGCCAGTCGCGAGCACTGGCTTGCACGACGCCGCTCAGGCAGCAAACGACCTCTGGTGCTGACCGACGACGCCGCATCGCCTTACCTGGGCTCTGCACAGGCCGATGATCGCGACACCTATGTCATCGGTTTCGGTGTGGCTGGTCCGGCTGGAGAGTCGGAAGGCTCTTCGTGTCACGCAACGGATCTTCATCGACAGCTGTACGGCGCAATGCCGCAAACCTATTACCGCGAAAGCCTGCTGATGTTTTACGTACTGGCGGTACTGGCCAACAGCAACGGGCGCAAGGCCGAGCTGTTGGATGCCTTGAGCAACACCACTTTCGACACTCCGCTGGGCCTCGTCGGTTTCGACCGGGGCGAATGTCGGGGTGCGTTCAACAGTGTCTGGAAACTGGGCGAGGGAGGGCTCGTCCCCGTTACCGAATAGCGCAACACCTCTATCTGCTTACTGCCATTTACTCCAGTTCTAAGGATGGTTATTCAATGGGTAACTTAGCACCACACATGTTTAATACCGATGCGGTCTGTATTGGTTTCGGGCCGGCAGGTATTGCACTTTCCTGTGTGTTTGAAGATGCGCGGGAAGTCGATGACCCACTGTCTCGCCTGACGGTTCGTTATCTTGAAGCCGCGCCGGATACGCAATGGCATCGCGAGTTGCTGCTGGCCGGAACCGATATCAATCACCATGTCTTTCGCGACCTGGTAACGCCGCGCAATCCCCGCAGCCGTTTCTCGTTCGCCATGTACCTGAAAAGCCAGGGCCGCATGTTCGACTTCGGTCTGCTGGGCCGTCCTGCCAGCCGCCATGAGTGGTCGGACTACGTTGCCTGGGTTGCCCGACAGGTCGACAGCCACACCCGCTTCAATGCGCCCGTCACTGAAATCCTGCCGGTCATTCGTGACGGCCGGTTGTGCGAGGTGCGGGTCAAGACGCCGGATGCCAGTTTCAACACGCGCAATATCGTGCTCTCCAGTGGCAGTGCGCCAAGAGTACCGGTGGAGTTCCAGGCGCTGCTTGGCCCGACCTTGTTCCATACCTCGCAATTCCTGACGCGCCTCAAGGCCTTTGGCGACCAGTTGCCCAAGCGCTGGCTGGTGCTGGGCTCCGGGCAGAGCGCCAGCGAGTCGGTGCTGGAACTGATCGGACGCGACAGCAGCATCGAGGTGCATTCGGTGCATCGTTCCGCAGGTTTCAAGCTGACCCAACTGGGCCAGTTCCCCAACCGGGTTTTTGCCCCGGATCATGTCGATTACTTCCATGACCTGAACCCTGCCGCACGCCACCGGTTCCTCGACTGGAGCCGGTCGACCAACTACGCCGGCATCGATCCGGATGAGAGTCAGAAACTGTTCTCGATGATCTACGAAGACACCATTGCCGGTCGCAAGCGCCTGCAGACCTATGGCTACCGAGTCATTTCCCACGTGGAAAAGATCGATCAGGGCTATCGCGTGGCCTTGACCGACACCTTCAGCCAGCGCACCGAAGTGCTGGAAGTGGATGTGATCGTGCTGGGCACGGGTTACCAGCAGTATCTGATCCCGCCGTTGCTGAGCAACCTGCAGCCCTGGCTCAAGGCCGATCTGGATGGCGGCCTGGTCATCGACAGGAATTACAACGTCGCCACTCAGGGCGAGTGCGACGTGGGTATCTGGGTCAACGGCCTGTCCGAACGGACCCATGGCATCAGTGACAGCCAGTCGTTTTCCCTGATGGCATTGCGCGCCGAGCGTATCGCCAATGCCCTTGGACACACCCTCGACTCCCTGGCCGATGCCCCGCTCCTGACACAGTGAAGTGATCCTCATGTACGACAATATCTGCGATATCGTTCACGACCAGACCTTTCTCAAGGTCGCGGGCCTGGGGCCTGAATTTTTCCTGAAAATGGAATCGCTCAACCCGGCAGGTTCCATCAAGCTCAAGACTGCCGTCGGCCTGGTCGATGACTTGCAGGCCCGTGGCCTGATCGGCCCGGACACCATTCTCATCGAGTCCTCGTCCGGCAACCTGGGCGTGGCCCTGGCGATGATCTGCGCCGAGCGTTCGATCAGATTCACCTGTGTGGTCGATCCCAACAGTTCCAATCACAACATCCGCATGATGCGCACTTACGGTGCCGAGGTGATCCAGGTTGATACGCCGGACGCCAATGGCGGTTTTCTGGGCACACGCATCGCCCTGATCCGTGACAAGGTCAGCAGTGACCCGCGCTATGTCTGGCTCAACCAGTATGAGAATGCGGCCAACCCCCGAGCCCATGCGCGGACGACGGCACGCTCCATCGCTCGACATTTCGGGCATGTGGATTATCTGTTCGTGGGTGCCGGTACTACCGGAACCCTGATGGGCTGCGTGCAGTATTTTCAGCGTCACCATCCCACCACCCGGATCATTGCCGTGGACAGTGTCGGCTCGGTGACCTTCAACACTCCCGCCAGCCGCCGTTTCATTCCGGGACTGGGCACCAGCCAGCGACCGCCGATCTTCAACGCCGAAGGCATTCATGCCCTGGAAATGGTGCCTGAATCGCGCACCGTTGCCATGTGCCGGGTATTGGCGCGCAGCAAAGGCCTGCTGGTCGGTGGTTCGACCGCCACTGTGGTGGCGGCCGTGCATGCCTGGCGCGAGCGTATCGAGCCGGGCTCGGTGGTGGTGGCGTTATCCCCGGACTGGGGCGAGCGCTATCTGGACACTCTCTATGACGATTCATGGGTCGAGCAGCGCTTTGGCAATGAAGTGCTGAACATGACCCTGGCGGACATGCCGATCGTTCCCGAGTGGACCACCTATCTAGCCGCCGAACGCCTGCGCCAGACGCCGTTTCATGTGGTGGATGGCGAGGCTGTAGCGAGGATTCTGGCCGACGATCCGCAGGCCTGCATCGACGATGTGCAGCGTGCGTATCTGGAGCATGAAGCAGGGCGTTCCATCAATCCCGACAGTTACTTTCTGCGCTTTCCCCAGGCCCCGGCCAATCGAATCATCGCTTTGCCGGCCAGCCTGTCGGGTGAGCAGCCGGTCAGTGGCATCAAGTGGATTTCCAGCTTTCCCGGCAATATCGACACAGGGTTGCAGCGTGCCTCGGCGGTGCTGATCCTCAACGACCCGCTGACCGGCTATGCCTTTGCGTGCCTGGAAGCTTCGCGCATCAGCGCCATGCGGACGGCGGCTTCGGCAGTGCTGGGGGCGCGCTGGTTGAACCGGCAGCAACGCAGTGTCCGTCGAATCGCCTTTATCGGCGCGGGGTTCATTGCCCGCACGATTCTGGACATGTTCGTCAGCGATGGCTGGACGATGGATGACGTGAGTGTATTCGACAAGCATGTGGAGTCGGCCCTTGCCTTGATCGAACACGCTTCGACCCGCCATCAATTGACCAGTCACCCTGCGGATCTGGAAAGCAGCCTGCAGGCCGATGTGGTGGTGTTTGCGACCACCGCGCCAAGCCCTTACGTGGAGGATTATCCGTTCCGACCCGAGCAGGTGATTCTCAATATCTCATTGCGTGATCTGGGGCCAAAGGTCATTGCCGGTTCCAACAATATCCTTGATGACGTGGAGCACTGCCTCAAGGCCCAGACCTCGCCGGATCTTGCGGTGCAGCATTACCAGGACCGCTCGTTCATCAATGGCACCCTGGCGCAACTGATGCTGGGGCAGATCGAGTTGAAGCCGGACCGGGCGACGATCTTCTCGCCGTTCGGGCTTGGAGTGCTGGATCTGGCGGTGGGGCAGCGGGTGTATCAGCAGGCGATTACCGACTGCACGGCGTTGTCCGTGCCCCGGTTCTTCTTTGAGTCGAACCGGTGGTGATGGCTATGCAGACTCTTTCCATCGAACGTTTTATTGATGAGCCGGTTCCGGTAATCGAACCCGAAACACGCAAGGTCGCCATTATCGGCATGGGCTCCAGAGGACTGAGCATCCTGGAGCAGTTGATTGGCATGGCTCGCGATGACCGGAGCTGGCGCTGGCGGATCGAAGTCTTCGATCCGCAATTGCCCGGCGGTGGCTTGCACCTGGCCGAGCAGCCGGACTACCTGATGCTCAACACCATGGCCGGCCAGCTTTCGGCGTTTTCCAGTGCGTTTCCGGTCTGCGAGCCGGCGGGCATGACCTTTCTGCAATGGTGTACAGCCCGTGGCGTGCGTCTGGATGAGCGTGGCCACACCAGTGACGACGAGAACGCTCGGCCCATCGGGTTTGGCGATTTTGTGCCGCGCAAGCTGCTGGGTCGCTACCTGCAGGACAGTTATCGGTTTTTGCTGGAGCAGTGTCCGGCCCATGTTCAGGTGCGCCATTACCCTGAGGAAGTGACCGGTTGTCAGCCCTTGTCGGGGATGTCGGGCTTTTGTCTGCAGACCGCCAATGGCAGACCGTTCACGACCGAAGCGGTGTTTCTCACCAGCGGGCATGTGCCTGACGTCCTTGCTGAACAGGCCGTGGGTGAGCGGGTCGCCATCGAAGGTCTCGGGCTGACGGCCATGGATACCCTTGCTTCATTGACCGAGGGTCGAGGCGGGCGCTATGAGCGCGACGCTGGCTTTGCTGGCTGGCGTTACATTGCTTCGGGACGCGAGCCGCACATCAGTCTGTTTTCCCGTTCCGGGCTGGCGTTCCATGCCCGACCGCAATGGAGCCCGGCCAGCACTGCAAGATTGCCCAGGCTGTTTTTCACGGCCCGGGCCATTGAGGTCTTGCGGCAACAGAGTGCGAGCGGGCAACTGGATTTCGAGCAGGACATCCTGCCGCTGATCAAGGACGAGATGCGCGGGGTGTTCTATCAGGCCAGGGTCCGGCTCGAATCACCCGAGCAACTGGCGTCTGTTCAGCAATGGCTTCGGGAGGCTCAAAGTGCCGAGGCGCGAGAGTCCCTGTTCGCCCGTCTGGCCGGAGAGTGGGGTGAGTTCGAGCCTGCACGATGGCTGCCAACCCGGCGCTGGACGGGGCAGGCCAGCGATTACAGCCAGTGGTATCGCGACTGGATCGAGCATGACCTGGCGCTCAGCCGTCGAGGTACTGCGCTGAGCCCGCTGAAGCAGGCACTGGAAGTCTGGCGCGATTACCGGGATCTGCTGCGAATGCTGGTGGATCGAAACGGGCTGACGTCAGCCTCGACCCTTGAGTTCTATGGCACCTGGGCCGGGCTTTCCAACCGGCTGGTCGGTGGTCCGCAAAAGGAGCGTTACGAAGACCTGCTGGCCTTGATGGATGCCGGTGTGGTCACGGTCCTGCCGCCGATGGAAGACATGGACTGTTCGGGATTCGACAGGGTCATCAAGGCCCGGGTCCCCCATAGCGGCCTGTCCCGTAGCCATCAGGGATTGATCGGTGACTTGCAGCGTCAGGGGTTGGTCCGCGCTGCCCATGCCTATCCCGCCGACGGCATCGAGACGGACAGCGTCGGTCGGGCGCTGAGCGTCGATGGTTCGGTCCAGCAGAGGCTTTGGGTTCTGGGGCCTGCCGTCGAGGGCTGCACTTTCTATAACCACTACGTTCCCACGCCGGACCCGGGCTGCCGGGCGCTTATCGAAGCGCGACTGGCGGTCGAGTCCTGCATGGGTGCATTGGGCGTGAACGCTTCAACAGCCGTCGGGCTGTAATCCGCAACATTACTTATTGAATTGAACAGGATAGTTTTTCATGTACGAAATCACGTTGTTGACCGCGCTCGCCGGTGCTTTCATCGTTTTGATTATCAGCCCCGGTCCCAACTTTCTGGTCATTACCCAACTTTCATTCAGTCAGTCCAGGCAACAAGGAATTTGCGCCGGACTGGGCGTGGCGTCGGGAAGCATCATCTGGGCATTGTTGGCGGCCACCGGTCTGGGGCTGATCTTTCAGCAGTTGCCCTGGTTGCAGCCGGCTCTGCAATTGCTCGGGGGCGCTTACCTGACCTGGCTGGGCAGCAAGAGTCTGCGCAGCGCGGGCAGTCAGCCCAAGCCGCGTGATATCCAGGCTCTGGGCATCGGTAGCCTGAGCCGTGCCTATCGCTTTGGCCTGCTGACCAATATGACCAACCCCAAGGCGCTGGCTTTCTACACCAGCGTATTTACCACCGTCACCACGCCGGGCATGCCGATGTGGGTGCGTACTGCCGGAGTTTCGATCATCGCGATTCTGGCCATTTCCTGGTTTGTCTTGCTGGCGACACTGTTTTCGATTCCCGCTGTGCAGGCGCGTTATCAGCGCATGAAGAAGGCCATCGACATCATTACCGGGCTGTTCATGATCGTTTTCGGTCTGCGGCTGCTGATCGGTTTATTGCCTGCCGGTGTTATTGGTTGAAACAACTATCGCCTCGATAAGGAATGGACACATGCACACTAACGACTGGAACTATCCCACTTCGATCCGGGTGGGCGCGGGGCGTGTCAGCGAGTTGGCCGACGCCTGTCGTGTCACGGGGATCAAGCGCCCGTTGCTGATTACCGATACGTTTCTGGGCAGTACTGACATGATTCACAACGCTGTGGCCGACTGCCGCGAGGCGCTGGGACACTGCGGCCTGTTCGATCAGGTCAAGGGTAATCCCACCGGCGACAATGTCGCCAATGGCCTGCTGGCATACAAGTCGGGAGGGCATGACGGTGTCATCGCCTTTGGTGGCGGTTCGGCACTGGATGCGGCCAAGGCGGTGGCGCTGATGTCGGGTCAGACCCGCCCGCTCTGGGATTTCGAGGATATCGGGCAGAACCATTTGCGGGCCGATCCTCTGGGGATTGCGCCGGTCATTGCCCTGCCTACCACGGCGGGAACGGGGTCGGAAGTGGGGCGGGCGTCGGTCATCACCGACGAAGAGGCGCGGGTCAAGCGCACCATCCTGCATATCCGCATGCTGCCGCGTATTGCCATTCTCGATGCCAACCTTACCCTTGATCTGCCTGCACAGCTGACCGCAGCCACTGGTGCTGACGCGCTGACTCACTGTATGGAAGCCTACTGCTCACCGGTCTATCACCCGATGGCCGAGGCTGTGGCGGTCAAGGGCATGCAATTGATCAAGGCCTGCCTGCCCAGAGTCGTGGCGGACGGTCACGATCTCGAGGCCCGTCAGCAAATGCTGGTGGCTTCAAGCCTGGGGGCGGCCGCCTTCCAGCGAGGGCTGGGCGGTGTGCATGCCATCGCCCAGAGTCTGGGGGCCTTGTATGATCTGCACCATGGTTTGCTCAATGCCATTCTGTTGCCCTATGTCCTGCAAGCCAACGAATCGGCCCTGACCACACAAATGGATGACCTGGCGGTTTACCTGCGTTTGCCCAGACCGGGTTTCGAGGGCGTCATGCAATGGCTGCTGCAACTGCGGGAAGAGATCGGCATTCCTCACACCTTGGGTGCGATTGGTCTCGATGAGCGGGATGCGGAACTGGTCGGGCGCATGGCCTTTGCCGATGGTTGCTCACATACCAATCCGATCCCTCATTCGGCCCAGGTCTATTCGCAGATATTCAGTCATGCGGTCAGAGGGCAGTAGCGCATGCCGTCTGTCGATGCGCGGAGCATGGAGCGGCTGGCCGAAGTCTGGCAGGGCTTTGTCGACCGGGGCTCGATTGTGGGAGGCGTGCTGTTGGTGGCCCAAGAGGGCGAGCTTCGCTATGCCTCTGCCCGTGGCTGGGCAGATCGTGAAACCGGCAGGGCAGTCACGCGCGATACCCGGTTTCGTCTGGCTTCTCTGACCAAACTGCTGACCTCGGTCACGGCTTTGCGGCTCTGTGAGCTGGGAATCCTGTCGCTGGAGGATCCGGTGACGAACTGGCTCAAGGACTTTCGTCCCCGGATGGACGATGGGCGAGAGCCGGTCATCACCTTGAGGCATTTGCTGTCGCACACTGCCGGCCTGAGCTATGGCTTCGAGCAACCGCCGGACAATCCCTATGACCTGGCCGGTGTGTCGGACGGGCTGGATCTTGTCGCCATGGACCTGCAGCAGAACCTGCAACGTCTGGCCAGTGTGCCGCTGTTGTTCGAGCCGGGGACTGCCTGGGGTTATTCGCTGGCCACGGATGTGGTGGGGGCTGTTATCGAACAGGCGACCGGCCTTGCATTGCCGCAAGCGGTAGCACGTTGGGTGACGCAGCCATTGGGCATGAATGCGACAGGTTTCCGTTTCGATGACGATCAGCCGTTGGCCTGCGCTTACAAGGACGGGATTTGCGGTCCCGAGCGGGTAGGGAAGCATGATCTGCTGGTGCTCGACAGCGGTCATGCCTGGCTGTCGTCGAGCCGTGCCTTTGAGCCGCAGGCTTATGCTTCTGGCGGAGCAGGGATGCTGGGTACTGCCGATGATTATCTGCGTCTGCTGGAGTGCCTGCGTCTGGGCGGTTCACCGATATTGAACGCCGCGAGTACCGCCAGCCTGCTGGGCAACGCCATTGGCGAAACGAGACTGGCGGGCAGGGGCGCAGGCTGGAAGTTCGGCCTTGGTCCGGTGCTCCTGACCGATCCCGATCTGGCCCGACATCCCCAGGGCGCGGGCACCTGGTCGTGGTGTGGTTTATACGGCTGTCATTACTGGGTCGATCCGCAGGACGGGATCAGCCTGGTTGTCCTGACCAATACCGCCGTGGCCGGAGCATGGGGTGCATTGGCCGATGGGCTGGTCGAGGCGATCTACGGTTAGAACGGGCCAGTATCAGTATCTGTCACTGGTGGGAGGCTGCTTGCTGGCGACTTCACGTTGAAGGGCTGGGCATTTTCAGTGTCTGAAACGGGTTGTCGCGGCCAAGGCCCCCTCCGCGATCCTGGTCACCCTCAGGGTCAGGCCCTGGCAAACTGCTTGCGGTAGCTGCTGGGGCTGATACCCACCAGATTGCGGAAATGTCGGCGGAAGGACTCTTCCGAGCCAAAGCCTGCTCTGTCTACCACCTCATTGAGGCGGATTCGCGAAGATTCCAGCAATTCCTTGGCGTATGCGATGCGCTCGCCCAGCAGCCAGTCATAAGGTGTCAGCCCGGTGCTTTCCATGAAGCTGCGGTGCAGGGTGCGGGTGCTGATGGCGGCGCGGGAGGCCATTTCCTTGATGGTATGCGGGCGTTGCAGGTCGCTGCGAATCCAGTCCATCAGGTTGGATATCGGCCCATCGGCGGCGGCTACCAGTTGCCGTGAGGCGTACTGGGACTGTCCGCCTTCGCGATGGGGCGGGATCACCATGCGCTGCGCCACCATGTTGGCGACCCGGGAGCCGTGATCGTTGCGTACCAGATGCAGCATCATGTCCAGGCCCGCGGCAGAGCCGGCAGCGGTGACGATATTGCCCTGGTCGACATACAACTCGTTGGGCTGAATGGTCAGGCCCGGATACATGGTCGCCAGCAGGTCGGTATAACGCCAGTGGGTGGTCACCTTGTGTCCATCGAGCAGGCCAGCCGCCGCCAGTACAAAGGCACCGGTGCAGATCGAGCAGATACGTGCCCCGCGTGCATGGGCTGCCTGAAGCTGTTCGATAAGCCGCTGCGGGATTGCGGATTCTACCCCGCGCCAGCCGGGAACGATGATGGTGTCGGCGTTTTCCAGCAGCACGTCACCGGGCGTCGGCACGATGGTAATGCCGCCGGCTGCAGTGATCGGGCCATCATCCACCGGGAAGGTTGCGAACTCATACCAGTTGACGCCCAGCTCGGGCCGTTTCAGGGCAAAGACTTCCACCGTGCAGCCAAATTCGAAGGTGCAGAGCTGGTTGTAGATGAGGGCAACGACGAGATGGTTTTTCATGGCGCGATGTTACCGGATATTGGCATTACCGACAGTAGTTCGGTGTGATGCTACTGGGTAATCTGGCGGCTGTCACCAAGTACTCTGGAGCCCCTTCATGTCACTCAATATCGGTATCTATGTCTATGACGACGTCGAAGTCCTGGACTTCGCAGGGCCCTATGAAGTGTTCACCACTGCCACACGCATGCACGCACGCAAGAGCCGCGACGAACGGCCACTGTTCAACGTATTCACCATCGGCCGAAGCACCGCTTCGGTGCGCGCCAGGGCCGGCCTGAAGGTCGACCCGGACTATTCGATTCACGATCACCCGGCCATGGACTGCCTGATTGTGCCGGGCGGTGTGGTGAATGCCGAACTGGAAAAGCCGGATGTCATCCACTGGATCAGCGACCAGTCCGTACCCGGTCGTGTGGTTGCCGCCGTCTGCACCGGTGCCTTCATGCTGGCCAAGACCGGCAAGCTGGCGGGCAAGCAGGTCACCACTCACTGGGAAGACATCGCCGATCTCAAGGAAATGTTCCCCTCCATCGATGTGCTGAGCACCCTGCGCTGGGTCGACGAAGGGGCCTTCGTGACTTCAGCAGGCATTTCCGCCGGTATCGACATGAGCCTGCACCTGGTTGAACGCCTGCACAGCCGCGAACTGGCGGAACGTACTGCACTGCAACTAGACTTCGACTGGACCGAAAACGACTAGGCTTTGCACGTAAACTGGCTGCGCGTCGCTCATGCTGCGTTGAAACCGGGCTCGGAATGCTTATTTACACCCAGTAAAGTCGGGCGCGACTCCGACCGTTCCTTGCCTGTTTCGCCTGCCTGAGTACCGCTCGCCGAGTTTGCGTACAAAACCTGAGCCATCCTGCCGTTACGTTTGTTTTCTGCTTTTTCGCAAGCCTCGGTGCCGATATTCCCTCTGACAGTCAGTCAGCCATGCGGGGGCATCACTGATACCGTTGCGTACTTGTGCGTAACGCATCTTTTCTCGAAAAATGCAGCGGTCGCTTTACCCCGTCTGACTCATCCGTCTGAACTGTCCTGTGACAGGCAGCGGGATTGCGTTTGCGGGGCTTCTTGTATTCCCTTCACCAACCTGCTCAATTGCAGGCCCGCGCCCATTTCGCCACGTCCAGAGTGCAGGAAATATGAAAACCCATTTCTTCAAAGTCGTTCAAGCCGTTGCATTGCATGGTTCTTTCTCGGAGGCTGCGGCCATCCTGGGTTGCAGTCAGTCCAATATCAGCTACGCCATCAAGGAGGTTGAGGATTTCTTCGAAAAACGCCTGTTCATCCGCAGCCGCACCGGCTGCACCCTGACTCCGGAAGGAAAAGTCATCACCCAGACCCTGGGAAACATCATGGCGACGCTTGAGCAACTAAAAAAAATGGGACTAGCGGTACTGTAACCATTCACTATTTCACTCACATTCTCGAAACGAGCCTGGATACATCGCTGGACTTTCTGGCCCGGATTTACCCGGATATCCATTTGAGCGTTGTGCACAGCAACGAACAGAATCCCTCCCTGGAACCCTTGCGAAAAGAGCTGGCCGATATCCTGATTCTGCCCAGCACCGTGCTGAGCGAGCACTATATCGAGCATCATCACTGGTCAGACTGTTACGTGCTGGCCTGTGCCAAGAGCCGACAGCCTTCGATGCGCAGCTTTATCGAACTGTCGCAAACCGTGCGCTATGTCGCCTGGCGTCATCCGGGTCTGGAGCGACTGCACAATCACCTGGCCTCGGCCCAGTTGCGCTTCAGCCATCGCGGCGAACTCAGTTGCCTGGAAACACTGCTCGACCTGATAGCCAAGGGGCATTGCATTTCGATCCTGCCCAGTGCCTTGCTGGCCGGTCGTTTCAGAGATATCGAGTCAGTTCCGCTGCCTGTGATGATCATGCGCAATATCAGCGTCGTTGCACGGCCTTTATCGCTGCTTTCCAATGCGTCCAATGCCGTGCTGCAGACCCTGAAAAAACCGTCCCTTGTTCCGGTTCAGCGTCTGGCCACGTAAACCGGATGCAACGTTTTCCATCGCCGGCGCTCATACCCATAGGTAGTGAATTCGGGACAGGTCGCCTGCGGTCTGTTTTGAGCTAATGGACGTGGATGACTGAACCTATGACGACACCGGACAAGCAGTATCTGGACTGGCTGGTTGAACAATCGATGCTCAATACCGCAAGGCAGCGGGCCAAATCCTATGGCGGACAGGGCAGGTTATGGCAGCGCCCCTTTGCCCAGGCCCGTCCCAGAGATGCTTCGGCGATAGCTTCTGTCTGGTTCACGGCTTATCCGGCGTCGATCATCACCCGTGAAGGCGGTTCGGTTCTGGAGGCTCTGGGGGATGAAGCGCTTTGGCACTCATTGTCCGAGATCGGCATCCAGGGTATCCACAACGGACCGCTCAAGCTTTCCGGTGGCCTGCAAGGTCGCAGTCTCACCCCCAGCATCGACGGCAATTTCGACCGGATCAGTTTCGGTATCGACCCGCAACTGGGTACCGAAGCCCAGTTGCTGAATCTCAGTCGTATCGCTGCTGCGCACAATGCGGTCATCATCGATGATGTGATTCCGTCACATACCGGCAAAGGCGCCGATTTCCGCCTGGCGGAAATGGCCTATGAGGATTACCCCGGCCTCTACCACATGGTGGAGATCCGCGAGGAGGACTGGTCACTGTTGCCGGATGTGCCAGCAGGAAGGGATGCAATCAACCTGATGCCCGAGGTGGTCGATCAGCTTCGGGACAAGCATTACATCGTCGGACAATTGCAGCGGGTCATTTTCTTCGAGCCGGGCGTCAAGGAAACCGACTGGAGTGCCACAGCCGTCGTTCATGGTGTGGATGGCAAGGCACGGCGCTGGGTTTACCTGCATTACTTCAAGGAAGGTCAACCCTCGCTCAACTGGCTGGACCCCAGTTTTGCCGCGCAGCAGATGATCATCGGCGATGCACTGCATGCCATCGATGCCATGGGCGCCAGAGTTCTGCGGCTGGATGCCAACGGTTTTCTGGGCGTGGAACGCAAGGCCGAAGGTACAGCCTGGTCGGAAAGCCATCCGCTGTCGATTACCGGCAACCAGTTGCTGGGTGGTGCGATCCGCAAGGCGGGCGGTTTCAGCTTTCAGGAGCTGAACCTGACCCTGGACGATATCGCGGCCATGTCCCATGGCGGTGCCGATCTGTCCTATGACTTCATTACTCGGCCTGCCTATCAGCATGCACTGGTGACCGGCACCACCGAGTTTCTGCGCCTGATGTTGCGTCAGGTGCATGCGTTCGGCATCGATCCGGCGTCCTTGATCCATGCGTTGCAGAACCATGATGAACTGACCCTGGAACTGGTGCATTTCTGGACCCTGCATGCCCATGACACGTACCACTATCAGGGCCAGACCTTTCCCGGAAATATCCTGCGCGAGCACATCCGCGAAGAGATGTACGAGCACCTGGCGGGAGAGCATGCCCCCTACAACCTCAAATTCGTCACCAATGGTGTGTCCTGCACCACGGCCAGTATCATCACGGCAGCCCTGGGGATTCGTGATCTCGATACCATCACCGAGGCAGATATCAGGCAGATCCAGCACATCCACTTGCTGCTGGTGATGTACAACGCCATGCAGCCCGGGGTTTTCGCCCTGTCCGGCTGGGATCTGGTGGGGGCATTGCCATTGCCTGCCGAGCAGGTCCAGCATTTGATGCAGGACGGCGATACACGCTGGATTCATCGCGGGGCCTATGATCTGGTGGATCTTGACCCGGAGGCAGAGTTTTCCGCCGGCAATATGCCTCGCCCCAAAACCCTGTACGGCAGCCTGATCAGCCAGTTGCAGCGCCCGGACTCGTTCGCCTCGCAGCTCAAGAAAATACTCGCCGTGCGCCGAGCCTACGACATTGCCGCCAGTCGCCAGATATTGATCCCCGATGTGGAGCATCCCGGCCTGTTGGTGATGGTCCATGAGTTGCCCGCCGACAAGGGCATTCAGATAACGGCCCTCAATTTCAGTTCTCAGACCATTGTCGAAACCCTGCACCTGCCGGATATCGCTGCCGGTCTTGTGGTTGACATCATCAATGAGCGAGTGGAAGGCGATCTGACGTCCGAGGGCGAATTCACCATTACTCTGGATGCCTACGAGGGACTGGCATTGCGCGTGGTCAGCACCATTTCTTGACGAAATCATGACATCCGCTCCCCGATAATCACTCACGCCTGAAGGCTTGAGTGATTTCGGGTCGTCGAGCATTGTCCTGTTGTCGGAAAGTCCATGGAAAACAAGCACAGCCTGAAGCAACGTATCGTCACGGTTTTTGCGTTGATGAGCGCACTGATTGCCGGAGTTTTTGCGATAGGTGTCGTTGCTACAGTCCATGTTGTCGAGAAGAGGCTGGCCATCATCACACTCGGCAGTGACTTGCACCGGCTCTTGATGATGGAGAACGCAGATGACTGGCGGCATCGGCCTTATAAACGTTCGCTGTTCTATGTTCAGGGCGGAGCGGGTGATCTGGCGATGACGCCCTCTCTTGAGGAGCTTGGCGAAGGTTTTCATGAGCTGACCTGGGAAAACCGCCCTTATCACGCGATGGTCGAATCCGTGAGCGGCCGCAAGTATGTGCTGTTGCGCGACCTGTACAGCTCCATCAAGCGTGAAAGAATCCTGCTGGTCGTGGTCTTCATCAGCTTTGTGTTGAGCGTGCTGCTGGCCATTCTGTTGGGGCGTTTGCTGGCCCACCGCGTGATTGCGCCGGTGGTAAGCCTGTCTCGCCAGGTCCGGCAGCGTGAACAGTTCATGGGCCTGGCCCCTGCACTGGCCCCCGAATATGCTCAGGACGAAGTAGGCACCCTGGCCTTGGCGTTCGACAAGACCATGGACCAGCTACGTGCCGCACTGGGGCGCGAGAAGCTGTTTACCAGTGACGTCAGCCATGAGCTGCGCACGCCCTTGATGATTCTGATCAGCTCCAGTGAACTGCTGCTGGAAAACCCGAGCCTGGACCCGCGCTCTCATTCACAGGTGGTGCGCATTGCCAGAGCCAGTGCCGCCATGCAGCAACTGGTGGAAACCTTTCTGCTGCTGGCGCGTGCCGAAAGCAATCAACCCAGTCAGGGACCGCGTTCGACACTGTCGATGGTGGCCAGGGAACTGGTCGAATTCTGGAGGGAGCCCATCAGACAGAAAGGCCTGGAACTGATCCATGAGCCCCTCGAAACATCCGACACCCTCTACAACGCGACACTTCTGCATTCGGTCATGGGCAACCTGCTGCGTAATGCCTGGCACTACACCGACCAGGGTTTCATTCGCCTGACCCTGAGGGCGGACAGCTTTGTTGTCGAAGATAGCGGCATAGGGATTCCCGTCGAGAAGCAGCAGGAAATGTTTCAACCCTTTGTCAGGGGCGATGAACAACGAGGCAATGGCCTGGGCCTGGGGCTTTCACTGGTACAACGCATCTGTGCCAACCAGCAGTGGCAGGTGCTGCTGACCAGCCGTGAGCCCAATGGCTGCCGGTTTGAAGTGCGGCTGCACAGCAGTTGAGCGCAGGACCGGATGTATCCGAAAGGCCGTTCAATTACGCCCGTTCGACCAGCGTTTGTAATCGGCGGGTGTCATGCCGGTCGATTGGATAAAGGCGCGGCGGAATGCGGTTTCTTCGCTGTAGCCGCATTTGAGAGCCACTTGCTTGACGCTGCTGCCCGGCGTTTCCAGAAGCACGCAGGCGGTTTCTATCCTGACGCGAGTGATGAATGTCTTGGGGGATTCATTGGTCAGTTCCTTGAGCCGGCGATGCAGGGTTCGCTCGCTCATGTTCAGAGCTTTTGCCAAGCCTCCTGCTGTCAGTTCGGGATTGATATGGCGGATGGTCTGTTCTGCCTGCAGCAATAACGGATCTGCTGCATTGACGAACCCCCGAGGCGCATACACCAGTTGTGGCAGCGGCAGGCTGTCGGCAACGGAAATGTCCGCGGCCAGCCTGGCGACTTCGGCCCCGGCCTGACGTCTGATCACATGCAGGGCCAGGTCGACCCAGGACAGCGGACCTCCTGTGGTGATGATTCCGTCCTGTTCTTCCACGGCCGTGCCCCAGACGGGAAGTGCCCTCGGAAAGCGTTGCTTGAAGGCGTGATGCAGCCACCAGGTGGTGGTGCAGCGTCTGCCGTTCAGCAGGCCGGACTCCCCCAGCACAAACCCACCGGCACAGGCTGCGCCAATCAGCACGCCTTTTTCGTGGCTGCTCTTGAGCCAGTCCGCGGCCTGACGGATCGAGTCGGATAACGGTGGCAGTCCGTCCGGCCCGAGGGCCATCCCGGTGACAAGGGCGACATCGCAATCGGGCAGGTCATGAAACGAGCCGTCCACCGGAATCTGCCGACCCTGAGGGTCGCGCATGGCCTTGCCATCGGCGCTGACGATGGTGGTTTCGAATTCGAGACCGGCCTGATTGATGAGGCCTTTTGCAGCCCCTTGCGGCGGGCTGCGCAATGCCTGATTGGTGATCCAGAACATATCCGACAGACCGGCAATCGCCGACAGCAGGCTGCCATCCACGGCAACGATCGCAATGCGCATAAGGACTCCTGATGAATGTCACGCATTGGCGAGTTTTGCATGAAACATGTCTGGTTTGCCATCTGCTGCCTTTTCGAGAGCCTCTATAGACTTTTCTCCATCAAGTCATTCAGGCGTTTCCCCATGAAGTTTCTCAAATCTGGCCAACTCGCTGCGGCGCTCGGATTGACGATGCTGTTCAGTGCCGGGCAGAGCATGGCCGCCCCTGCAGAGCAGGGCGTGCGCAGTATCGTGCTGGTGCATGGCGCATTTGCCGATGGTTCCAGTTGGTCTCCTGTCATTGCCAGACTTCAGGCCAGGGGCTATCGCGTCACCGCGGTACAGAACCCGCTGACCTCATTGGACGATGATGTCCTTGCCACCGAAAGAGTGCTGAAACGCCAGAAGGGCGATGTGCTGCTGGTGGGCCACTCCTGGGCCGGGGCCGTGATCAGCCAGGCGGGTAATGAAGACAATGTCAAAGGCCTGGTCTATCTCAGCGCGCTGGTTCCCGACAGCGGTGAGTCGGTGGCCGATCTGTTGCACAGGCTCGATGCCCCCATGGAGGGGCTGGTACCCGATGATCAAGGCCTGATCTGGCTGGACGATCCCCAGGCATTTCAGCAGGTCATGGCAGCGGATCTGCCCATGAAAAAGGTACAGGAACTGGCCGCGGTCCAGCAGCCCATCTCGGCGGACAGTTTTGCCGGAAAGGTCCGGCATGCGGCCTGGCATGAAAAGCCCAGCTGGTATCTGCAGACGGAAAGCGACAAGGCTCTGCCTCCCGACGTGCAGAAGGTCATTGCCCGGCAGATTGGCGCACAAATCACCTCCATCCGCTCCAGTCATCTGTCTCTGCTTTCTCACCCCGAAGAAGTGGCTGCGCTGATTGACCGGGCCGCCAGGGAAACAGGCCAGGAATCCTCTAACCGATAACCCCCGTAAACGTGAGGCTGAAATGAAAATCCTGCATATCGACTCCAGCATTCTGGGCAATAGTTCTGTAACCCGCGATCTGTCTGCCGCCACTGTGGCTCATATCAAGGCCAGCCATCCTGATGCTCAGGTTGAGTACCGCGATCTGGCTCTCAACGAAATCAGACACCTCAATGGTGCCATTGCAGCCGGATTCCGTCCCGGCGGTAGCAGCGTTGTCGATGACAGCGCCCGGCAGGAACATCTGGTATCGGAAGCGCTGGTAAACGAGTTTCTGGCCAGCGATGTGCTGGTGATCGGCGCGCCCATGTACAACTTTTCCGTGTCGAGTCACCTGAAAGCCTGGCTGGACCGTATTGCGCAGATGGGGCGTACCTTCAAATACACGGATAAAGGTCCTGTCGGCCTGACCGTCGGCAAGCGGGTCATTATCGTCTCGGCTCGTGGCGGTTTTTATGCGCAGGGACCGGCGGGGCATATGGACTTTCAGGAAAGCTATCTCAAGGCCTTCTTCGGTTTTCTGGGCGTTACCGATGTGCAGGTGGTCAGGGCCGAAGGCGCATCGAAAACCGAAGAAGTGCGCAACAAGGGGATCGAGCAGGCCAGGGCGGCAATTGTTGAACTATCGATCTGAAACGGTTTGACGCTTGCAGCTTGAAGCTTATGGCTGCTTTTTCACTCCAGCGCGCTACGCAGCAGCGGTGTCAGTTCGTCCATCAGTACCTGAACCGAACGCAATGCCCGGCAATCGGGACGTGTCAGTAGCCACAGGTCGGTGCTGCAGCCTTCCAGGGGAGGGCTCAGCACCTCGCTGCCCGGCAGGTTGCGGGCGGTGAAGTCGGGCATGGCCGCCACACCCAGTCCGGCAGCTACCAGTTGCGAGACGGCCGACATGCTGCTGCATCGATAGCGTGGCACGACGGCAGGAAATGCCTGTCTGCGCCAGATCACCGAGGTATGGTCCGGCATTGAATCGTCCGGGCTGATCCAGGGTACTGAATTCGCGGACTCCTGCAGTGGCTCGCGATAATCCGGGTGGCCGCAAATGACATAGTGGGCAGTGCCCAGCTGACGGCCGATCAGATGCTCGGGCGGCGTATTGGTCAGGCGCAGGGCAATGTCTGCATCGCGGCGGCTCAGGTTGGCAAAGGTATTGGAGGTCGCCAGCTCCAGGGCCAGTGCGGGGTAGGCCGCCATGAAGCGGGTGAGGGCGGGTAGCAGCAGACTGTGCAGGACGGCGTCGGTGCAGGTCAGGCGCACCGTGCCGCTGACCACATTTTCTCCTTGTTGCAGGGCCACGCGCGCGGCATTGAGAGCCAGCTCCGCTCGCTCGGCCTGCTCGGACATGGCCTGAGCCGTGTCGGTGGGAATGTAGCCGCGACGGTTCTTCTCGAACAGCGCCGTGCCCAATGCCGCTTCGAGCCTTCTGATGGAGCGGAATACCGTGGATATATCCACCTGCAGCAATTCTGCCGCCCGCGCCAGAGTGCGTCCGCGCACCAATGCCAGCACCAGAGCAAGATCGGCGTGATTGATCTCATATTGCATCGCTGCATACTTCCATTGCCAGAATGCCCATGCCAATTGCGGTGATGACTATCTTAGACTCATGCCATTGAACGCGATAGCGGCTTTACAGGCCCTCGCGCATCGTCGAAGAGGTTGAATCATGTCGAACCTTCCCATGATTGGCGTTACCGCGTGCCGTCAACAACTGGGCAAATATTCGTCCCATACGGCAGGTGACAAGTATGTCGAGGCAGCCGCGTTTGCCGGTGTTCCTGTGGTCTTGCCTGCGTTGACCACGCCAACCGATCCTGTGCAGTTGCTGGCGCATCTGGATGGCCTGCTGTTTACCGGTTCTCCCTCCAATGTCGAGCCGCGCCACTATCAGGGCGCGCCCAGCGCCGAAGGTACCCAGCATGATGTGTTTCGTGATCGCAATACCTTGCCGCTGCTGCGGCAGGCCATTGCCATGGGGGTGCCGGTGTTCTGTATCTGCCGGGGCTTTCAGGAACTGAATGTGGCCCTGGGGGGCAGCCTGCACCAGCGTGTCCATGAACTGCCGGGCTACATGGACCATCGCGAGCCGAAAAGCGAGCTGCTGGAAGAGCAATATGCCCCGCAGCATGCTGTACAGGTGCGGCCTGGCGGCGTTCTGGATTCGCTGGGGCTGGCTCCCGGTTTTGAGGTCAACAGCCTGCATAGCCAGGGCATCGACCGGCTGGCGGGAGATTTGCGTGCAGAAGCCCTGGCACCGGATGGTCTGGTCGAATCGGTTTCCATGCCTTCAGCGCCCGGATTCGTGTTGGGCGTGCAGTGGCATCCCGAATGGCAGTTTCTGGACAATCCGGTGTCGTTGCGCCTGTTCAGGGCATTTCGTGAAGCCTGTCAGGTTTATGCGCAACGCCGCAGCCAGCGATAGCCGGACGATGTTCCGTACGCTGGCAAACGTGATTTAATACGCGGCTTTTGTGGGGTTGTGGTGTCTGCCATCAACCGCGCCTAATTCACCGGATATTTCTCATGTAAGGCGGCTATGGACACGGGAGCACGACTCAAGCTGGTACGCGAAAGCTACAAGTTGTCTCAGCGCGAGCTGGCCAGACGCAGCGGTGTGACCAATGCCACGATCTCTCTGATCGAGCAGAATCGGGTAAGTCCTTCGGTCAGTTCTCTCAAGAAACTGCTCGAGGGCATTCCCATGACCCTGGCGGATTTCTTCACCTTCGATCAGCCGCCCGGGCAGGACCAGTATGTGTTTCGCGCCAGTGATCAGCCCGATCTGGGGCGTAACGGACTGCGCCTCTTGCTGGTCGGCGCGACGCTGCCGAGCCGGCAGATGCGTTTTCTGCGTGAGCAATACGCGCCGGGTGCCAGTTCCGGTGACGAACCCATCGTGCATGCCGAAGGCGAGGAGTGCGGTCTGGTCACTCGCGGGACAATCGAGCTGACCATCGATGGACAGATCAATATCCTGACTGCCGGGGATGGCTACTATTTCCCCACTACCTTGCCTCATCGCTTCCGCAATATCGGCCAGGACGAGGCCGAAATCATCAGCGCCAACACGCCTGCAAACTTCTGACCGCTCCCCATCGCTTGCACAGGGCAAGCCGATGGGGAGCATGTCATCTCAGCGCAGACTCCAGGACACCCCGGCATAGACACCCATGCCATCGCCCGGCGTCGAGCGCGCCACATCCTGTCCTCGGTCGTCATAACCCGGTGTCACGGTACTGGCATAACGCTTGTTGGTCAGGTTGCGCAGATCCAGCCAAGTCTGCCAGTCATCCTTGGGCGAGGCATAACCCAGCGTTGCCCCCAGCAAGGTGTAGGCGTCTGCGTAGAAGGAGTTGGCGTAGTCCACGGCAATTCTTGAGGCATGCTCGGTGTTCAGCCCGACGTAGAAGCCGGTGGGATGGCTGTAGCGCAGTTGAGCCTGATAGTAGTGTTTCGGGATGCCGGCCAACTGGTTGTCACCGAATCGGTCGTCATCACGGTAATGGAAGTCGCTGTAGGTATAAGCCTGGAGCAAGGCCAGCTTGCCGGCCGCGCCGCCTTGCCACAGCGTACTGTCCAGGCTGGCTTCGACCCCTTGGTGAATGGTCGGACTGGCATTGGATTCCGCAATGATCTGCGAAGTGGTCAGGGTGGCGGCCTGGGTTTCGATGCTCAGCAACTCATGGCGTACCTGCGAGTAATACCAGGCAAGGTCCCAGCGTCCGATTTCGCTTTCCCCGCGTCCGCCCAGTTCCAGGGTGGTGGCGGTCTGGTTTTCCAGTTTCACGCCTGCCCGCTGCAGACCGGTCGCGGCTCCACTTCCGGCCGGGAAGAACTTGTTCGAGCCCCAGATCATCGACCATGCATGAGGCGGCTCCACCGAACGGCTGAGGTTGCCGTACACCTGCAATTGCGGCGTGAACTCGTAGCGAAGGCCGAGGCGGGCGGCGTAATCCCAGTCATGGATACTGACCGGGTCGTTGACCTCAGGGTAAGTCACTTCCGTCTCGCGGCGGGTATAGATGGCTGCGATACCGGTGGTCAGCCACAAGTCCGGGACCAGTTCCAGATCGTTGCCAAGGTGCAGCGCCGTGTCGGAACCCAGGTAGCTGTAATCCCGGGTCTTGGTACCAACGGCAAAACCGGCGGTGTTGCCTGTGGGAATCCGCACGTATTCGGAGGCGCCATTGTTCGGCAGACCTTTGGTAGTACGCAGGCCGATGGTGGTGATGCTTTGATGCCCGGCCAACTGGTCCTGACGAATGTAGTTCAGCGTGCCACTGATATCGGTGTAGGCGACTTTCAGGCGGTTGGTGCCTTCGCGCAGATCCATGGGATAGTCGTGATAGACCAGACCTGCTTCCACTCTGGAGTCGTCATCCAGGTAAAACGTGGTCTTGTTGGCCAGCCAGGTGCTGCCCGGTTGGAGGCGTTTGGAGTCGCGGGCCACATTGAGCGAGTTTGCGGCACGCGGGTCGTGCTGGATCTGGTCTTTGGTGAGGCGGCCCGGTGTGTCGTTATCGGTTTCCCGGTAGCGGAAGTAAAAGCGGGTCTCGATATTCGGGTTGAAGCGGTAGCCGACATTGGCGGCAATGCCTTTGCTGCCACCGGAACTCTGATCCTGGAAACCTTCATAGTTCGAGTCGGTCAGGCTGACGTAGTAATCCAGATCCCCCAGAACCTGCCCGGAGCTGATCTGACGTTTGGTGTAGCCGTGGCTACCGGCTTCGTAACGCAGTTGCAGTCTGGGTGCGTCATGGCCGGTGCGGGTCAGGTAATTGATCGAGCCGCCCAGCGCCAGAGAACCCTGATCGAAGCCGTTGGCACCGCGGCGCACGTCCACATGGCTCAGCCACAGAGGTTCCTTCAGTTCATACGGCGTACCGCCAGGGCCGGTCAGCGGCAGACCGTCGAGCATTTCAAACAGGCCGGAAGCATGTGCGCCCGGTGCCCGGTTGATGCCCGAGCCGCGAATGGAAATCTTCGCGCCTTCGTTGTTGGCGGCCTTGGCATAGATGCCGGGCTGATACCTGAAGACATCCTCATTGTTAGCCACACGGCCTTGCTCGACATCGTTCAGGTCCACGACATTGGTGGCTCCCGGTACTTTCTTCCCTTGCTCCCGTGACGCCTCGGCTGCGCTGACCGTACCGGCCGACACCTCGATATCGGCCAGGTTGACGGTATTGGCATCGCCATTCTGAGCCTGAACGAGATTGGCGCAGGCGAGAGCAGCGCTGAACCCGAGCAGCCTGGCCGTGTTCAGACGCGAGAGAGGGAAAGGGAGGGAGTGTTGCAAGTGCATATGCCTTGTTCCTTGAGAACGACCACTGTGCCGCAGAATAGGTATTCGATGCTGGACAGGGGGATGGCGTCACTTGCTGCCAAGATAGATGGATTCATGTCTGTGGTGGGGCTTGCCCGCGATGTTCTGCCTGGAGGCAAGACACTTTCAGCGCCTTCAGGATACTGTCGCGGCCAAGGCCCCTCCCACGGTTTTGACGCGTCAGGAAGATAGCGTCACTCGCCGCAATCTCCCGGTCAGTGGCACCACTGTATTTTCCCGACCGGGCAGCAGACGCCCGGTGAGCCCCATGCCTTCACTGACGATCACGGCATTCTCCACAAGACACAGGTTGGAAGGGGTATCCAACCCTGTGGCGAGGACGGTGATGTCCCGGGTTTGCAAATCGCAGCTCAATAATCTGCCGCTGAACCGCTCGAAACCTCCATGCAAGGGTTCGCCGGTCCATTCGCGGCGCAAGGGTTGCAGCAGCCGGTCGCACAGTTCCAGCACCAGTACGCTGCCATCCGGGCAAATGGCTAGGCCGGTGGGCAGTTGCAGTCCGCTGATCAGCAGTTCGATCTTGCCGGTGTCGGGCCAGACCCGGATGACCTGGCCGGCCCTGTCGACAAAATCGATGCCCTGACGCTCGGGATCGGCGCGCAACTCCCCGGAAAACAGGCTGATCAGGACGGCTCCGGTCTTCGGTTCATAAACCAGGGTCACGGGCACCGCTTCCTGCCCCTGAGCCAGATCGGGCAGTTGAGTCAGGATGAGCTCGTTTTCGTTGCCGTGCCTGAACTCCACCAGTTGGTTGGTATCGGGCTTGACTGCCAGCCAGCTGTGACGGGTGGGGTGATAGCACAGGGAGTTCAGGTTGCCTTGGCTGCGGAATACCGGCTCGGGCGGCGAGTACTGGATATCCAGGATCTTCGAGCCCTGCACATAGTCGGTCTGGCTGACCAGAAAGCGCCCGTCACCCCAGGCGATATCCGAAACGCCCATGATTTCGTCCCGCAGCATGCGAGGCTGCATGTTCATGGCGCGAAAGCCTTGGGCCAGAGGTTCGGCAGGCAGATAAGCCCCCGGGTTTTTCGGATCAGGGCGCAGCACGCTGATGCGACCGCTGAAAGGCGCATCGGGCAGCCCCGATCCGGCTTCGGTCAGCAGCAGGTTGCCATCCGGCCCGGTACACAGCCCTCGCGGGTTCAGCAAACCTTCGGCAATGAAAGTACTGGCGCACAGACGCTCAACGGGACGGGCGGGAATTTCAATTGGAACAGTCATCAGGCTCTCCATAGCCACGGGTTGGGCACTCATGGCAGCGGCTGCCAGGGCGTGCCTGTCAGGTAGGCGCTCAACAAGGCGCGCTGACTGGGCGACATCGAGCGAACCACTGGCATGTACAGGGTGGTGCCTTTGTAATTGTCCGATATACGTCTGAGAATGGCGTCCTTGGCCCCCATGACTGCATTTGGCTGGTTAAGCGGTACATAACGGGACATGGCAGGGAAGGCCAGATAGTGGAAGCGCAGCACGTTGGGGTACACCTGATCCCAGGTGATGATGCTGCCTTTGGCGATGCCGAAGTCTGTCTGGGCGTATTTGCGGAAGGCGCTGAAGTATGGGCTGTTGCCTGCAAGGGTGTACGTCAGCTTGGGAAAGCCCGCCAACGCTTCGGTCCCTTTTTTCAGACTGATATCGATATTGACCGAATGTTGATTGGCGGGCACGGAAACCGACGAGGGATAGTTCAGGCAGTCGAGGCTGGTGCCAATTGCTATTCCAATAGGGGTGTCGGAAGGGACAGGTCCGCCCAGATACCTGACCTGCAAGGGAATCGTCAGGCCGTCGGGGTGGTCTTCCAGATAGATATTTCGCTGGTCGGTGTAGAGTCTGTAGGGAGACTCGGCTATTTGTAGAGACGTCTTTCCTGGCGGTTTGCTCTTGTAGTTCATTACCTCGTCTGGAGCCGTTATGGTCAATGGCTGGGTTTTGACCTGCTGTGTCGTGCCTGTATCAAGCGGCAAATCCACGATACCGCCGTACAGGTAATAATTCTGCAGGTACTCATTGTCTGGAGTCAGAGTCTTGAAGGTTGTAGTGCCAGCACAGAAGCTGACAGGACCATAGTTGGCATTGGGGCCGATGGGGCTGGTGATGGCAGTGCGATCAGTCCTGAACGTCTCCTCGGGAATGAGATTCACCATATCGATGCTCAATAACCCGTTGTCGCTCAGGTCTGCAAAGCCGGTGCCTCCTGTGTTCTGGTTGACGAGCAGTCGTCCCGCTGGGCATATGACAGGCTCGTCGGCAAAGGCCGGTGCCAGCGTGCCGATAACCCTTCCAATGCTGGGATTGGGTGTGTAGCGCTTTGCCGCATAATCGGCATTCAACTGCGCCGTGGTCAGGGTCGGGCACATCTCGAACATGACAAAGCGCAGGACGATACCGGTTGCGCCGGGAGCCTCGATGATCGACTTCAGGGCTTCGCTGTTCTTGTTGTAACTGACGATGCTGTCCAGCGGAAAGGTCAGTTGAAAGGTACCGCTGAGTGCGTAGGAACCTGGCGCATCCATGGTTGCCGGCCCCAGTATTCGCTGCGTTACATCCAGGCTGCTGCAAACGGTATCGCAGTTGATCAGTAATTGGATATTGTTGTTGTCGCCAATCTGAAGACCACCGACAAATATCTGGGTGGTGACCACCGAGGTCGGGTCAAGGTCCACCATCATCGGGCCGGAGGAACTGCGCTGGCCGGTTGCTGGGTCCACCGAGCCGAGCAGATAGACCGGTTGCCCCACCTGATCACCTGTTTTTTGAACATTCCCTGGATTGCCCTGCGAACTGATCTGCGTGTCCATTTCGACGAGATGCTGGCCATAGTGATTCCAGCCACCCTGGGTGTAACCGCTGGCTGGCGCAGTACTGGAGGGCGCATTGATCTTTTCGTTCAGTTGTTCGTCGGTGTAGGACTGGGCCTCTGGAGCAATGGTGGATGTCGCCGGATCGAACAGCTTGAACCCTGTCGTATCGTTCTGAGGAACGGTCGCCGAATTGTTCGGCACACTCACATCCGTGCTGATGCCACCCCAGAAATTCAATCGTGGTCCATTGAGAATGCTCATGATCTATTTCTCGTCCTTGGCGCCTTGGGCGGCGGGTTGTGCAAATTTGAACATGTAGGAAAAGTCGGCCTTGTAAGGGCTGCCGACCGGTGTCGCCATGGAGTGGCAGGTCATGCAACTGCTGTTTTCCTGGATATAGCTTTCCATCGTGACGTTGGCCGAGAGTGCCGGAGTCGGCTGGCCCAACGGATTACCCGGGTTGTTCGGATTGAACGGGCGCTGGGTCGTGACGAGCTGGTAGTACTTCAGAGCGCTCTGCTGCAGGCCGGGATTGAGCTGGAATCCCTTGTTGATCAGTTCGGTGGAGAGAGCAATCGGCGTTACCCGGTTCAGCGGGTTCGGGGTCTGGAAGGTGGTGCCGGCCTTGGGCACGCACACCATCTTGTTATCTTGCGTCTGCCAGTCGCACGGGGACTGATTGAGGCTGGCAGGCTCGGCATGCGGGTTGAAGTAGGAGTAATTGATGCCGGAGGTCGGATTGTCTACCCATTGGCCTCCCGACTCCTTCTTGGGTGGCACATTGTCGACCTGCTCGAAGGTGGACCAGATCCACTGTGGGTAGCCCTGCACCTTGGTGATGATATGCAGACCCACCAGCCCCAGGTAGGCATCTGCCACAGCACCGGTGGGCTTGCCCTGATCATCGAACAGATCGACCTGCGAATGAACCGTCAGGTAACGACTGGCATTATCGGCTGGCGTGAGGATACGCCAGCTGGACTTGACCTCGATGACCCCGTTCGGGAAGGAAATATTGCTGGCCTTGGAAACCACATTGGCGTTGTAGAAGTTGTTGGCCACGATGTAGTTGTACGAAACCTCGTTGGCCGAGATGTCGTAATAGGTCGGATTGCCGCGCTGATCGATCAGCCAGCCCCCCACGGCCTGATCGACCGCCTGAAGTACGCCGGTATTTTTCAGGGCCGAAATATTGATCATGCCCAGATTCCGGCCGGTCAACGGAGTATTCCAGGGGCCTGGATTACTGCCGTCCGCCGGGAATATTTCACTGACGTTCTTGTAGCTCTGCCAGACGGTGTAGCCCGCATCGCCAGGCTTCTTGCTGCAGTCGGGGACTCCGCGCTGACCATCCGTTACGGGCCAGTTCAGGGCGATGAACATCTGCCAGCTGTACAGATCGAACAGGTCCTGGCCGCTTTTGGCGGCTGGGGCGCTGCCGGGAAGCTGGCAGTTGAGGCTCGTCACCGACACATCAGGCATCGGTTGTTCCAGAGCCAGGGCAGGCAGGCTGACACTGCCAAGCAGTGCCAGGGCAAGACGATATCGAGAGTTCATGGCGTACCTCCTTGTCTGTCAGGGCTTGTTGGGCATGAGGTTGTTCCATTGCGCCTTTTTGCCATTGCTCAGCGTGGCTGGCGGGTTGAACAACTGGCAGGGCTCTGGATTGGCCGGACACATCTTCGCCACTTGTGCCCAGGTGGTGGCCGGGTCAGGTTTGCTCACGCGAAAGTTGGTGTAGTTCTGGCTGACGATGGGAGCATTGGCGGTGGAGACATCGCCTGAAAAGAAGAAGGATTGCGGATGCCGATAAGGAGCCTGGCCTTTCTGGTCGCTGGTGGCGTCCTTGAAGAATGAATAACCGAACAGGATCGGACCATCCGGCCCCGGTACATCGATGGAATAGGCCTGCACGCTGGCATTGAGGTTTTTGCTGCGCTCGACGCTGTAGGGCAGGTGCTGGATGAAGTCCTGGCGAGGCGGGTGGTTCATGGGCGAGAACATGCAGCAGGCGGGCATGCCCTTGGGGCGGTCCTGCTCGTAGGTCAGGAAGTACGCCTTGTTGCCCAGCGATACGAAGGAGCAGGTGTAATTGTTGTCCTTGATCGGGAAGATCGGCAGGCAGTATTTCTCGTAGTGCTCCATCATCGCGCCGTAGCCATCGCCGTCGGCGGGAATGTAAGTGGTGTCGTAATAGCTGGTGCCCTTGGAAACGCTGTAGTCACTGGGCTTCAAAGTGGCGGGTGGGTTGCTGTAAGGCGGCGGGTTTTTCTTGTAGCTGTCGGTGGTGACCCGGTACATGGTCCAGTCACTGACCCAGAACGCCGGGAAGAACGGATCGCTGGGGTCGGTCGGGTTTCGTTTGGCGATGCAGTTGCCGTTCTTTTCATTGCAGCCTGCGGTGTTGTGTACGCCCATGGTCGGGTAGATATCGCCACCGCCCTGCGCAAACAGGGAATTGCAGAACAGCAGACTCGACAACACGAACAACCGAATCAGAACGCTGGATTTCATACCACACTCCTTTGAAATGGCGGATGGCATGTTTGCCATCCGCGCTTTCCTGCCGGGTTTTAACAGCTTTGCGGGAAGTCGCTCATGCTCAGGGGCATGGGCGGGTAGTTGCCCTTGACGAGGGATTGCGCCCAAAGCTCCAGCACGGCGCGTCGGCTTTGTGGCATGTCACGGGTGATGGGCATCGCCAGGGTGCTTTCTTCCTGGTATGGCTTGCTGATCAGCACAATCAACTGATCGACCGCGCCTTCTATGCGCTTCAGGGAGTTGAGCGGCATGTACTTGGCCATGATCGGATACAGGTAATAGAAGGGCTCCAGGATTCGTGGGTAGATGAACTTCTCCCAGATCAATACACGGGCATCCTGCTGTTCGCAGATGCTGTTCCAGTAGCTGATAAAGTCCTGTTGCAGTTCCGGTTCCAGAGGAAGAACCCGCAGTGGGGCCAGGAAGTCGGTATAGGCTTCCATGTAGTTGAAGCTGAAAGGAATGGCGGGCGGCTGATCACCTTCCTGTACGAAGAAGCGCAGGGTAGGGAAGCCGGGAGCCTGGGCTGTGATCGTCAATTGGGCGATGCCATTGGCATCGGTCTTGATCGTCGTTGCGCTGTACTCAACCACCGAATTGCCCTTCAGCGTGCCTTGCAGGGTTGTCGCATTGGCAAGTGACAGACAAGGTGCGAGGGAAAGCGCCGTCGGCTCTTGCAGGTAGGCCTGATAACTGACCTTCTTGCCATTTGTCCCGCCGCTGGCTACGGCAGGTAGTACGGCCTTGAGGCTGCGGCCACTGCCTTTGGTCGCGTGACTCGTGACTGACTGAGCATCGACAAACTGTGGCAGCCGGGCGGTATTCTGTGAGTAATCGGCAGGGTTGTTGGTGAACAGCGTGAAGTCTGGTTCATTGTTGAAAGCCAGATAATAGTCACTGGTGGTCACCGAGAAGGCGTTGTTGTATTCCGCCACCCAGATCACGGCGTCTTTTGCCGGTTTTCCATCGTACTGGACCATGATGTTCAAGGTCTTGATGCCGCCCACATCGATGAAGCTGGCGCTTTCCACAACCTCGGCGGTCCACATCTGCTGTGTAGCGGCAGTCTTGGGCGACGAGCCCAGCAAGCGCAGCTCTATCGGCCCGCTTTGCAGCGTGGATATGGCGTCGGGGCTCAGGGTGAAGTCCAGAAGACCGGCGCGTTTGTCGAAGGCAAACTGCTGGTATTGCTTGAACCCGAAACTGGCTACCGGGTTGAAGCAGCCGTTGGTGCGCACGCCCACCTGGTAATCCCCTGCCTGGAACTTCTCGGCAACGGGAATCGCCGCCTTGCTGTCAATGGGGTAGAACGGGAAGCCGGTCCCCAGATCCAGCGATAAGGTATTGATATCAGGCTGTACCTGAGCCGAAATCACCCCAAGCTGAATGGCCACGCCTGGTGGCAGAGGCGTGTCGCCCGGTTTGCTCTTGTAGACACTGATGGGAGACGCCGGGACCAGACGCTGTCCGGCGGGTGCAGTCGGGAACTCATCTTCGAACCATAACCCCAGTGTGCCGGCCGTGCGGCTGTAGGCCGGGTTGAAGAAAATATCGGCAACGTTATCCAGGCCTTTCTGATACATGGCCTGCATTTCTGCCAGTATTTTTGCCGGATCGTCATTACCCGTGGGGTGAGTGATAAAGGGGGGATAGTCGTTGAAAATGCCGTTCTTGTCGTAGTAGGTCAGGTACGTCGTGAAGCGGAACATCAGGCCTTTGGCGTTTTGCTGTTCGATTTGTTGCTGAAGGGTTTGCAACAGCACCGAGTCGCCGATCACCCATTGCAGGTTTTCCTTGGGGAAGCAGGTCTGCCAGGTGGTGGTGACATAACTCAGGCCGCCGAAAGCCCCCCAGTTGAAGTTCAGAAAGCGGTCAAGCATGCGGTACTGGCGATTGAGGGTCAGCCCGCACTGGCTGTCGCCGATTATCAACTTGTCGAAGTACAGCGCCGTGAAGGTGTTCTGCCAGGGGCTCACATCAACGAAGCGGGCCGGACCCGGGGTCGGAGCTTGTGCACTGCTGTGAAAGGGGTTGCCTACCAGTTGATAGCCCTTGTTGACCAGGCTGTCCTGGCTGATATAGCTGTTGGCCTGCAACTCGCCGCCTATGACCAGTGACTGGGTGACGTTGTGGCTGACGGTGCCGCAGGCGTTGTCCCCGAACAGGTTCCATTCACCGGGGATTCCGCCCGCGCCAGCATTGCCAGGCACTTGCAGGACATAGTCGGGCACCTTCGGAATCGGCGCGATGGTCCAGGGCATCAGGGTGCTGGCAGCGTTTTCAGGCGTGATGCCGTAGTCCTTCAGAAACGGCCAGTTCATCTGCATCTTGACTGCGTCGTACAGCGGAAACATGTCGTTGTTATTGGCCGTTGGAGGGTTCCAGAACATATGGCCGTTGAAATAGATACGAGGGAAATTCAACACGCTCATGGGGTCACTCTCCTTTGGGTGCAGGTCGTTGCCACTGGGCACGCTTCAGCGACCAGACGAAGTCCAGTTTCTGGTAGCCGGCATAGACCGAGTCCGGCAGTTCCTTGACCGGATAGACGATGCCGTCGTTTTTGGGGAGCGCGAAGTTGAAATAGTGTTTTGTCTTTGAGTAGGCCGCTGTGCTGTGGCAGGCCAGGCAATCGGAATTGCTCTGGAAAGCCGATTCCAGTTGCGAGTTGGCCAGCAGTTGCCCGTCGTTCTGATACTGAACGCCGATCAGCTCATACTGCGCCAGCGCCGGGTATTGGGCCTGGAAGGCCGTGTTGACCGGTTTGGCCGCTGCTGTTGGCCCGGTGACGTTGATCATCGGTTTTGCCGGCGTGTCATTGGTCACGCTGTACTTGCTGTTGTTCTTGTTCTCGAAGGTGGTCCAGACCCAGCTTGGCGACAGCTTGTTGATGACATGCATGCCGCTGAGGGCGGCATAACCCACGTTGTAGGTTTTCTCGTCGTCCTCCAGGTAATAGGCCTGAATGATGTAATAACCATCATTGGTCAGTTGCTGCATGAACGTCTGGTCGGTACCGATCCACAGCCAGGAGGTTTTCAGCTCCCAGGCTGTCGAGGGAAAGTTCAGGTTGCTGGTCAGGGCTGCCTGACCGTTGATGTTGTAGACGTTCTTTTCAACGATGTAATTGAAGGTGTCTTCACTCATCTGCAGGTGAAAACGTACCGGCTTGCCCAACTGCGCCGCAGGCACCTGATTACCCATTTGCAGGATCAGGCCGTCCACCTGCTGCACGCTGTCCAGGTTCTGGAAGGCTCGCTGCATGTTCATGTTCGAGGCCTGGGCCTGCTTCTTTACCGGCTCCGGCAGCGGTTCGCGCTGGGCATAGGGCAGAGGTTTGGCTCCATTGGGCAGATAGACCTGATCGCTGGGCTTGAGGGTTTCCCAGACCCGATTGGTATCGCCTTGAGCCGCTGGCTGGTTGAGGCAGGCAAACCAGTTCCAGGCCATGGTTTCAGGGCTCTGCTGGAACTGCGTCCAGGTCGTGGCGGGATTGGCACCGAACTTGAGGAAACTGGTGCAATCGAAAGGGGCCGGGCTGGGTGTCTGCGCCTGAGCCAGACCGGCCATGGCGCTCAGAACGCTTACATAAAGGGCTCGCCGCATGAAATCTCCTTGGCATACGCCTGATCACGGTGTTGGTGCCCCCGGAAGTACTCCAGAAGCAGTTGCTTGACGGCGGTTGCAGGAAGACGCTCCGGCAACTGCAGTTCGCAATTTGTAATGAGCAACGGGCCTGACTGTTCATCGCCGGGCAAGCGTCCATGGCTGCCGCGAATCAGTCGGGTATCGAGAGGGATCAAGTCCATGTAGTAGCGAAAGCCGAGTTTTTTCTGCAGCAGGCGGCGCGCCACTTTCAGTTTCGGGAAACGGATGGCCGGATCGATGAACAACTCCAGCGGGTCGTAACCGGGTTTGCGATGAATATCCACGGTACGGGCAAAGTCGGGTGCCTTGCGATCATCGAACCAGTAGTAGTAATCGAACCAGAAACCGGCCTCGGCAATGGCCACCAGTTCGCCGCTGCGCGGATGATCCAGTTGCCAGGCCTGCTGCTCGGTCTTGTCCAGTACCTGCTCGATGCCTGGCTGGCGCTGCAGCAGGGCTTTTACTTTGGGGATGTCTTGTGCCCGTTTCACGTAGATATGGGCGATCTGGTGGTCGGTGACGGCAAAGGCTGCACTGGCCCCCGGATCCAGCAGTTCCCAGGACAGCGACTGACGCACCTGCAGCAAACCCTCCGAGCGCAGCACACGGTTGATCGATACCGATTGCTGAACCGCTTCTATGCCGTATTCCGAAAGCAGCATGACCCTGGCACCTTGCTGTTCGGCGAAGTCCAGCAAGCGGCCGACTTCATGGTCGATGGCGCGTACTTCATCGGCAATCGACGGATGATCCGGCCCGTGGCGTTGCAGGCTGTAGTCCAGGTGCGGCAGATAGACCAGTTGCAGATTGGGCCGGTTGATGCGGAACTCGGCCATGGCGCAATCCACGATCCAGCGGCTGGACGCGATGCCGGCGGCGGGTCCCCAGAAACCCGGGAAGGGAAACTCGCCAATCTGCTGCTCGATGACCTCGTGCAGCGATGCCGGTGATGAATACAGACCGAACATCTTGCGCCCGTCAGCGGGGTAGTGAGGCCGTGGTGTGATGGACGCATCCACATCGGCGTACATGTTGAACCACCAGAACAACTGGCTGCTGCGAAAGTCCGGATGTTCACGCTTGAGAGCGTGCCAGACCTTTTCGCCCTGTATCAGGTCGTTGGGTTGCAGCCAGAAACGTACCTCGGCCTGGTCACGGAAATACCAGCCATTACCGACGACACCATGCTTCGAAGGTGGCTGGCCGGTAAGGATGGAGGCCTGCACAGTGGAAGTCACCGCCGGAAATACCGGCTGCAAGCTGGCCATCTGCGCATTTTTCAGCAAGGCATTGATCTGCGGCGTGGCCTCGCCCAGCAAGCCGGGTGTCAGGCCCACCACATTGATCAGCAACAGGGGCGGCAGGTCAGATCGCATCGGCATACGCCCTTTGCTTATGGGCATCGGCAATCAGCAGACCACGCTGGCGCAGTTGCTTTTCTACCCATTGCAGTTCGGCTGCGATGCCCAGCAGCAACGCCCGTTCGGTTTGTGGCCGTATGGCAGAAGGCAGGACGTTCCAGCTGTAGGTTTCCGCTTCCAGCACAGGCCTGAAATCGGCATGGTCAGCCAGGAAGTCGAAGGTCTGGCTCAAGGCCTGCTGGCTGCCGCTCAGTTCCGGCAACAGCAGTTGCTCGCTGAACAGCGGCACGTGGAAATGAATCCTCAGTTCGCTGCTCTGCTCCGGATCTTCCAGCGCCGCAGGCAGGTCATGCCAAGCCTTCAACCGGCCCTGGGTGTCCAGAGTCTTGACCTGATGCAGGTAGGTGGCTTCGGCAAAATCGCCCAGAGCATCAAGAACCTGTTCACGACGACTTTTGTCTTCGGCAGGCAGATGGCAGATCATCGCATTGGATAACTGGATCTTGCCCACCGGAACCCCGGCTTCGCGTAGCCTTTGAAGAGACTGGTAGCAATGCTCGAACACGACGGCCTGATGGCAGACATCGAAGCACAGCGCCAGATGCTCGTGATGGGGATCGCGAGCTTGCAGGCGTTGGAAGAACTCGATGGCCTGGGTGGTGTTTTCCAGTACGCAGTCCGGTTCCATTTCCAGGCAGATCACGATCTTCTTGCCGGTGTTGTGTCGCAGACTGGCCAGGGAAGATGTCAGTTGCGCAAGCAGTTCTTCGGCACGTTGCTGCCGCTCCGGGCTCCAGTGGGCGGCGTAACCCAGTGGCACGCTGGAGATCACGCCTTGATCGCAGTCCGCAGGCAAGGCCTCGGCCAGAATTTCAGCCAGTTGCAGGCTGTAGGTCAGTCGTTCGGTGTCTGCCCAACTGGGCAGGTAGACCTCGGCTTTCACCGCGCCCTTGTGAAACTGGCCGTAGGGAAAGCCGTTGAGTGATGTCAGACGCACGCCGGAGCGCGTCAACACATCCAGAAAGTCCTTGCGCGCCCTTGCATCCTGCAGTTCCTGAGCCGCCTGGGCACTGATCCACAGGCCGCTTTCCTGTTCGGTCAGCTTGCGTTGCTGACGTACGCCCTGGAAATGCTGCTCGATGGAGGCGCACAGCTCAGCCAGCCCGGGTGCAGGATGCACGTTGCTGCAATAGCCGATCTGGGCAGCGGTCCAGCCGGACACGGCGCTCATTTGACCACCGGTTCCTGGCCGCGCAGAGCCGAGTTTTCCTGCCATTGCTTGCGCTGGTCGATTGGCAGTGGGGTGCTGACCAGAGTCTTGTCCAGTTGCCCGCTCCGGGCGAAGAAGTCCACCGGATTATTGAACAGCACTTGTTCGACCTGAGCTTCGGTGAAGCCGGCCGCCAGCATTGCCTGTCCGGTTTTCGGCACCTTGAGCGGGTCGCTGATGCCCCAGTCCGCGGCGCTGTTGACCACCATCTTTTCCGTGCCGTATTCCTTGAGCAGCGCCACCATGCGTTGCTCCGACATCTTGGTGTTGGGGTAGATCGAGTGGCCGCGCCAGCAGTCGGTTTCCATCACCAGCGGCAGGGTCAACTCGTTCAGGTGATCGATGATGACCAGGTTTTCGGGAATGTCGACTTCCCGGATCACCGCCAGAGTGCGTTTGGTGCCGCCAATCTTGTCGCGATGCGGAGTGTGGACCAGAACCGGAAGTTTGAACTGCTTGGCCAGCTCCAGTTGCGCGGCGAGAAAACGGTCCTCTTCGGGAGTGATATCGTCGTAGCCGATTTCCCCGACGGCCACCACGCCATCCTTGACCAGATAACGAGGCAGGATATCCAACACTTCGTAGGCGATCGACAGATCGTTGGCTTCCTTTGGGTTGAGCCCGATGGTGCAGAAATGATGGATGCCGAACATGCTGGCGCGGAAGCGCTCCCAGCCCAGCAGCATATCGAAGTAGTCGACAAAGCTTCCGACGCTGGTGCGCGCCTGGCCTTGCCAGAAAGCGGGTTCGATGACTCCGGTGATCCCGGCAGCGGCCATGTTCTGATAGTCGTCCGTGGTACGGCTTACCATGTGGATGTGCGGATCGAAATACTTGGGCATGGAACATCCTCGTAATGCGCAAAGGGCAAGCGTTGGGGAGAAGCGGGATTGGTGTTACCGGAAGTGCCCGGCCCATTCGGCGGGCAGGCGTTGGGCCTGATGCAGTTGGGCAAGCCTCTGGTGTTGGGATGTGGTGAGCAGCGCAAAAGCAATGACGTGAACCAGGCCGATTGACACCGGGCGCTCGGCGGCAAGCTGTTCTTCCAGCAGGTCCAGGGCAAGCTGGTTCAGCGAACTGCTGCGTCTTTCGGGAAGGCCCAGCAGGCGCCTGATGTCGAGGCCCAGGCTCAGCGCTTTCAAGACCAGTTGATGGAAGGCGCGTTCGTTGTAGTGGCTCGACGGGAAGGGGTTGTCCAGGGCAATGGCGGCGAACACCTGGCTGTTGTGGGTGCGACCGGCCTGAAGTGCCAGGTCCAGGCACTGCCCGCCGGCATCGAACCAGTCCAGGGCCTTGAGGATGGCAATCTTTTCCTGATCGTCCCCCCAGGCATAGAACTGACGCAGCAAAGGTGAGCGCTTGTCCGGTTCTTGATGCTTGAGGGCCTGGGCCAGAAGCAGCACGCGGGCTTGCTGCACCTTGGTCCAGACCGCGCTGTCGGCCTGAGGCTGTTCGGTCAGTTGACGTTTGCACTGACTGCTCAGAAGCACCAGCGTATCGGCACTCGGGTTCTGTGCAAGCTGTGGCAGCGCACTTTCCCACCACTGCAATTCGGAAATGGGCAGGTGGCGGGTGAAACGCTGCAATTGTTCGGTCAGGATCTCGTCTCTGAGTTCAAGTGCCGCAAGTCCATTCGGGGCGATTTCGATCATGTCGGCTTGATCCAGCGTTGGAAGCGAGGGAGCAGAAAGAACACCAGGACACACAGCAAGCTGCCCCAGGGCTGATCCGCCAGGGCCAGAACCATGGCGTCGAACAGCGGCAGTGCTGCCAGACCGGCACCGATGAAAGCGCGCACCTGACGCTGCTGCGGGTTGGCCAGATGGCGCCAGTAATTGCGTCCCAGCCAGACGAGCCAGATCAGCAGCACCAGCCAGAACACGCCGTTGCTGGCGTAGCTGACCAGAATCAGCGGGCTGAGCATCAGAATCAGCGGGAAGCGGCTGAGCAACTGGTTGCGATGTTCCTGGCGGGCCAGGTAGGTCAGGCCGCTGATATAGGCACCCAGCAATGCCGCGCAAAGCCAGATGGGCTCCGGCGGTATGCTGAGGCTGGCAGCCGCTGTCAGGTAAAGTGCCGAGCGGCAGGCACCCATCAGCCAGACGCTGTGGGGATATTTCTTGTGCAGAATGTTGTAGGCCAGGATGAAGCCGAGCAACAGCGCAGCGCTGCCCAGCAGCCAGTTCGGTTCTTCGATCAACTGGCTCAGACCCAGTATCGCGACGGCCGCCACCAGAATCAGTGCGCCGACAGCCAGTGCGACCTGCTGGCGACTGACCAGCCCGAGGGTAATGGGGCGCGGATTATCGTGTTGCCGATCCCAGTCTGCATCCAGCAGATCATTCAAGAGCATGCCGAACAGATAAAGCAGCGACAGCACCACCAGTAGCAGTACCCAGACCAGAAGCGAAGGCGGGGCGAGGGCGCCAGCGCTACTGGCCAGCAAGGCGGCTGCCAGGGCATTGGTCCATACCGTCGGCAGATTGGAGACACGGCCCAGTGTCATCCAGGTTTTCAGGGAAGTCTGGTTCATTCGGGACAACTCTTGGTCCAGCCGAGGGGCGACGTGCTGTAGGACGAAAGGCGCTGCAAGGCCTGCTCCATCAGCGCGAAATCGATTTCGTGCAGATCGGTGGACTCACCCAGACTGGTGAGCATTGGGATGGAAAGCTGGCCGCCAAGATGCTGCCTGAACTCTTCGAGCCCTTGCACGATCAGCGAGCGACCCTGGGCGTCCCTGAGCAACAGCTCCGGCGGGTTGAGGCTGAAACCGAGCTGCACGAGCAGGTGCAGCAGACGCTCGGTATCAGTGTCCGACAGCAGTTTCACCGCATTGGCATACAGCGCGTCCAGCGCCATGCCCACAGCCACCGCTTCACCATGACGCAAGCGGTGCTGGCTCAGATTTTCCAGCTTGTGGGCGGACCAGTGTCCGTAATCCAGTGGCCGGCCGTTACCTCGCTCGAACGGATCGCCTGCACCGGTGATATGCCCCAGATGCAGCTCCGCGCAACGGCGGATGGCGTAACGGCTGGCAGCGTGTTCGAAACCGGCCAGATCCTGAGCGTGCTGCTCCATCCACTGGAAAAACGTGGCGTCCTTGATGGCTGCGACCTTCACGGCTTCAGCCAGCCCGGCGATCCGGTCACGCTGCGACAGGCTGAGCAGCATCTGGAAGTCGTTGATCACCGCATTGGCCGGGCAGAACGCGCCGAGCAGGTTCTTCTGGCCAAAGGCATTGATGCCGTTCTTGACCCCGATACCGGCATCGTTCTGGGCAAGCACGGTGGTCGGGATACGAATCAGGCGCATGCCACGATGGAAGGTGGCACAGGAATAACCCACGGCATCCAGCACGGCACCGCCACCCATGGCCAGCACATAACAATGCCGGTCCAGCCCATGCTGCAACATGTGTTCATAGAGTTGATGCAAGACTTGCGGGGTCTTGCTCAACTCACCTGCGGGCACTGCGATGGGCGCGGTCTGCAAATGCAGCTCGCGGCCATGAGCGGCAAAGTAGGCATCGATCTGCGGCAGCAGATGGGGTGACGATTTGAGCAATTGTTCGTCGGCAAAGATCAGCACGGTTACCGGACCAGCCTGATCTGCGGTGAGTTGTGCACGCAGGCAGTCATTTTTCGGGTCGAACAGGTGGTCGGTAAAAACCACCGGGTAGTTGTAGCTGACGTCGAAGCGGCCCTGCAAAGGGCGATCAGTATCTTTGGCTGCCCGGTTCCGGATGGCTTTGACCAGGCTGCGGCCGGCAATGAACAGGGCAGGCAGGAGCATGCTGGCCAGTACCGTTACCAGCAGGGCGTCCTGCTCCATGAGGTATGTGCTGATGGCGCTGTAGGCCAGGGCCAGCCCGGCATTCGCCAGAGTCGTGACCACTAGGAACTGACGCAGTGGATAGCGTTGCATGCCTGCGGCCACCACTGAAGTTTCCGCCAGCACCGGTACGCCACGAAGGCAGATCAGCGACAGGGTATTGAGCCGATAGGCCAGTTGCCCGCTGCTGCGCTTGTTGACCGCCAGACGCCTGGACAGCAGACGCAGGTAACCGGCTCCCAGGGCATAGCCAATGCCGGCTCCCAGGCAAAGCCCGATGAAAATGACCAGATAACCACCGACACTGCCCAGCAGCGCCACAGCCATCAGCGCCACGATACTGGAGGGCACAGGCAGCACTACATCGAATGCAAGCAGTGCAATCAACAGAAGAGCGAGGTTTAACTTCTGAATGGGGTCTGACGGAATCGTCAGGCTCAAACCGGTCAGGAATTGTTCGATCTGCTCACCAAACAACAGAAAACTGGCGATGACCAGAATCGCAAAGCACAGTAACGATAGCCACCCACTTCCGGCAACTCCTGCTTTAAAGAGTGCACGGTACAACTGACTATGCTTCATCAAGCGTCCCTCTTGATTGTAATGACTGAGTGTCCTTGTCAGATATTTCAAACTGCATCCGGGGCCGGTATTACTCCTGTCTCTACAACCAAGCGGGTAGGGCGCCTGAGTGCTCAGGCTTGGAATCAATAGCAATGTAGTTCAGTGCTAGCGTTTTGCAAGTATGTGAAATGACAGAATTTGCCGGGCAAGTTTCGCGGTATATAAAACGCTTATGCCAACTTGATAATGAGTGTTAATAAAATATTTTTTCATTTATTAATAAGACTCGTTATCAATAATTGTGAATTATGGCAGCCGAAAGAGCGTTTCGGCTGCCATCCACCCATCCTTTCAGTGGGCGACTATCAGATCGGTCAGGGGCTGGCGCCAGCGCTCTTCGATCCTGGCGTCATCGGCGCGATAGCCCAATGCGACAATCAGCGGAATCACCGAGCCGCGCGGCAATGTCAGAAGACTGGCCACCCGGGAGGCCGAGAAACCTTCCATGGGGCAGGAATCGATGCCTTTTGCGGCTGCGCCCAGCATCAGGGTCTGAGCAGCGAAGATGGCGTTGCGTGCCGCCCATTGGCGACTGCCGATATGGCCGATGGGCAACAGCGACAAGCCAGGGCGAAGCAGTGCTGCGAGCAGCACGAACGGCGACCATAATGCGCAGGATCCGACCTGGAGGATTTTCCGAAACATCCCGATCTGCTTGCGGTAATAAATCCTGGAGTCCTGGCCCAGCGCCGGTGAGTCTTCGACGTATTCCAGTTGCGCTCTGGCGGTACGCAACCCCAGCGCGGGGCTGGCGACAAACACAATCAGGTCTGCCGCCGAAGCCGCTGCCTTCTGGCCGTTACAGGCCGCGGCGAGACGGGCTTTCAAGGCCGGTTCACGAATCCAGTGCAACTGGTAAGGCTGCATGTTGCCGCTGGAAGGCGCATACGTCGCTTCCGTGAGCAGTGCACTGATCTCGGTTTCGGCAATGGGCGTCGGGTCGAATTTGCGGATGGCTCTGCGAAAGCGGTTGGCCGCCTGGAAGCTATCCCAGGTGCGCACGAAGTCTGGAGTTTTCATGGCTGCAATGGTTCTCAAGGACATAAAGAACGTTGTGTTCTCACGCAGCAAAATCGTAAGTTAAAGCTTATATTTTAAAAACTCATGTTCTGGAGCCGCCCGTGAGCAGAAGCCGATCATCCGTCAAACCCCGGAAAGTCCCGACTCAGGCGCGCTCCCGGGCGACCGTGGATGCGATTGTCCAGGCGGCAACTTACATTTTGACCCGGGTGGGCTGGGAAGGCCTGACGACCAATGCAATAGCGGAGCGCGCAGGCGTCAACATCGGTTCGCTGTACCAGTTCTTTCCCAACAAGGAAGCGGTGATTGCCGAGTTGCAACGGCGTCATGCGGCGGCAACGCGCAGCGACTTGCTCAAAGCGCTGGAAGTCGTGCCGCAGCAGGCCTCTCTGCGCGAAGCGCTGACCTTGCTGGTCGAGATGATTGTCCATGAGCATCGCATCGCGCCGACGCTGCACAAGGCGATTCATGAAGAGCTGCCACGTACCGTGCGGCACATGGCAGACGATCAGGACCAACTGCGTAGGCATTTCTCGGATGTCCTGACACCGTTCATGCAAAACGTGCCTGACCCGGAGCTTTCGATCTACCTGATGAGTGTCGCGGCTCACGCGATCATCCATACCGTGACGGCTGAACGGCCCGACGTGCTGGAGCATTCTGCCTTCGTTGTCGAGGTCGTCACCCTGCTTGAAAACTACCTTCATCGAGAGCCGCGGCAGGCCGCTATTTGAAGTGCCGGGCGAACTCCTCTACCTGCTCCGGCTTGATCAATTGATAAGGTACCCAGATATCGGGCTCCACAGCTTCGCCCTTGATCATCCGTAGCGCGGCAGTGATGGCGCTGCTGGCCTGGGCTTTGGGGTCCTGAAACACCGATGCTGCCAGTTGGCCGCGCTTGATGGCCGCCAGTCCATCGGGCAGACCGTCGATGCCGACCACGGGGGTCGAGCCTTGTCCGGCCTGTTTCAAGGCCATGGCGGCACCGATGGCCATTTCATCGTTGTTGGCGACTACGGCATCGATCCTGACTCCGGCCAGCAGCCAGTTGCTGGTCAGGTCCATGCCTTTGTCGCGCTGCCACATGGCGCTCTGTTCGCCGACGATCTTGATGTCCGGGTAGTTCTTCAGAATCTGCTTGACCCCCTCGGTCCGGCCTTGGGTGGCGTTTTGCACCAGATCGCCCATGATGATCGCCAGATTGCCCTTGCCACCCATCTTTTCCGCCAGGTACTGCATTTGCAGTTGCCCGGCCTGGATGTCCTCCGAGGCCACGGCGACCACGCCGGCGGGCAGGGGACGCTGGTCGGGGCGGCGATTGACGTACACCAACGGTATTCCGGCCTTTGTAGCGGCGCGGGTGATGTTGACTGCGGCGGCGGTATCGACCGGCAAGACAATGATTGCATCCACCTTCTGGCTGATGAAACCCTCGACCTGGCTGAGCTGGCGAACCACATCGCCCTGGGCATCCTCGAACTGGATCTGTACGTTTTCCTGCTTCGCGGCCTCGTTCAGACCGCTGCGCACATAGGTCATGAAGTTGTCGTCGACCTTGGCGATGCTGACGCCAATCCGGGCATCGGCAAAAACGCTGTGGCTGAACAGCAGTGCCAGAGAGGCCAGTGCAAACAAGTAGCGACGCATGATGGTTTTCCTCTTGTTCTTATGAGTTGAAATTCATCAGTGGATCAATGCCTCGGGTGGTCACGTCGGCAGGGTAAAAGCCTGGCGGAAGCGTTCCAGCGCAATGACCGGATCGCCGCTGGCCCAGCCTTCCAGACCCACCACGCCCTGATAACCCATGTGATGCAATGCCCGGGCAATGGCCGGGTAATGGATCTCGCCGGTGCCCGGCTCCATGCGTCCCGGCACATCGGCCACCTGAATCTCGCCTATGGCCGTTCCGGCACGCTGGATCAGTTCGATCAGATTTCCTTCGCCGATCTGCGCGTGATAAAGGTCCAGATTCATTTTCAGGTGCGGGCTGTCCACTGCTTCGATCAGGGCCAGCGTGTCTTCGGCCCTGGCGAAAGGCGTGCCGGGATGGTCAACCTGAGTATTGAGGTTTTCCAGCAGGAATACTTTTCCATGCTCTTCACCCAGGCGGGCAATCTTTTCCAGAGTCTTGCAGGCGCTCAGCCACATCCGGCCATTGGCATGGCTGACGGGTTTGATCGGCAGGCCCTTGTTGTCCAGGCCAGTGCCATGCAGGTTGAGGCTGGGGCAGTTCAGGCGCTCGGCAACGGCCAGTGACTGCCTGGCACTTTCCAGCAGACGATGGATATCTTCGGCATCTGTCAGATTGCCCGAGATATAGCCGGTCATGGAGGTGAAGTCGGCACCGGTGGCACTCAACGCTGCAATATCCTTGGTGGTCCAGTCCCAGATTTCGGCGCTGAAACCCAACTCATGGATGCGCCGGACGCGCTCTACGAAAGGCAGCTCGAGAAACACCATTTCGGCGCTGACTGCCAGCTTGAAGGGGCAGAAACTCATGGCTGTTCTCCTGCAATCCGGATTGTCTTGCCCTGCTGGACTGACTCGATGCAGGCGCGGGCAATGGCCAGTGCCGCTCTGGCATCCTCACCGCTTGCCAGTGGTTTTTCGCCCGTGCGCAGGCAGTCTGCAAAGTGATTGAGTTCAGCAATGTAGGCATCGCGCAGCAGGTCGGTGTCCATGCGCTGGGTGTCGGCCTGAATGCCATCGGCCAGATAACGAAGCAGTTCGGACTGGGCGACGCTGCCCATGGTCAGCATGCCGGCGCTGCCGAAGACTTCTCCTCGAACATCGTAGCCATAGACCGCCTGGAAATTGGCCTCGGCAGTGGCGATGGCACCATTATCGAAACGAATCGTCACCACCGCGGTATCGAGCAGTCCCTTGTCCTTGTAGGCCGGAGCGACCAGCGCATCGGCCATGACATTCACTTCCACGGCCCTGGCACCGGGGTTCAGGTAGAGCAGGGCATCGAAGTCGTGGATCAGTGTTTCCAGAAAAATCACCCACTGGCCGATGCCGGCCGGGTTGTTCAATGCCGGGTCACGAGTGACCGAGCGCAGCAGTTGCGGTGTGCCGATGCGGCCAGCGACAACATCCAGATGGGCCTGGCGAAAGCTTCTGGCAAAACGCCGGTTGAAGCCGACCTGCAACGGCACCTGTGCATCGGTGGCAGCAGCGATGGCACGGTCGGCTTCGTCCAGAGTGATTGCCATGGGTTTTTCGCAAAAGATGCCTTTACCGGCGCGGGCGGCGGCGATCACCAGTTCGGCATGACTACGGGCCGGAGCTGCAATCAGAACCCCATCGATATCAGGATCATCCAGCAATTGCTGCGGGTCGGTGTAGACCTTCTGCACATTGAGTCTTTCAGCCAGGCGAGCTGCTTGTCCCGGTGTCGGGTCGGCAATCGCAACCAGGCTGGCGCCCGGAATATGCAGGGCTGCGGTCTGGCCGTGAAAGCTGCCCATACGGCCTGCGCCGATGAGTCCCAGGCGAATGATCTTGCTCATATGCATGCGTTCCTTGTTGTTGTAATGGAGGGAGCGAGGTCATTCGCTCCATGGACGGTAGAGCAAGCCCTGTGCCATTTCTCAAGTGATTGATATGTAATGGAAATATCTTTTTTGCGCATGCGAAAGTGTCTATTTGAAATACATGTCTACAATGACATGTCAAAGAAATGAACACTTCGAGAGCTACAAATGGCTGACCATTCGTTCCTGACATTGCCCCAGAGTGAGCTGGACTACATCACCGCCATCGGCCCGCTGGCCCTGAATGACGGGCCGATGCTCGAATTGCAGCAGGCCTGGCGGGAGTGCCTTGCAGGCAGGGTCGATCCTCATCCTCTGGTCAGGCCGGTGATCTGGGCTTCATGGCGGCGTAGCGTCGAAAACGGGATCGATCCCGAAGATGGCGAATACCGGTTCGTAACGCCGACAGATCTGGCTGAAAAGCTGACCGGCAATGCCTTGTTGATCGAGACTGCTCGGGAGGTGATGCGCGGTCTGCTCGCCTATAACCCACGAGGTCATATCAACCTCACCGATCCACAAGGCACGACCCTCAGTTTCTGCGGGTTGGACATCACGCCGGTGGGCAGTCGCCTGTCAGAGTCCGTACAGGGCACCAACTGCACGGGGCTTGCGATTGCCGAGGACCGAATGGTCTATGTGCTGGCCGAGGAAAACTTTGCCAATGGTCTGCGGCAACGTCGCATGCACTGCGCTGCCGCGCCGATTCGCAATGCCAGTGGGCAAACCCTGGCAATCCTGACCCTGACAGCCGAACCGGGATGGTTTCACTTCCATACCCTGGGCACCGTGCAGGCAGCGGCCGAGGCCGTTTCGCGGCAGATGGCGTTGCAGACCCTGCTGGATGAGCAGCGCAGCGTTCTGGAGGTGCTCAATGAAGGCCTGGTTGTGCTTGATGACAAGGGCTGCATCAAGGCACTCAATCGCTATGCCCGCCAGTTGTTTCGGGTCGGACCGGAACTGCTGGACTGCCCGTTCCCGCAACTCGGACACAGCGAATTGAATGACGAAATCATGCAGCATCAGGGTGAAGCGTTACGTGACCTGGACTGTACCTTTCAGCTTCACGATGGCACTCAACTGGCGTGCCTGGTTTCGGTGTGCCTGACCGGGCAGGGCGGGCGGATTGTGTCGTTGCGCGAGAACCGCCGGATCCGCGAAATCACCCGCCGCATCATGGGCGCTCAGGCCCGTTATACCTTCGACAGCATTCAGGGAAACTCCAGAGTCATGCAGGACGCGCTACGCCTTGGCAGGATCGCGAGTCGCAGCGATTCCACCATCCTGATCCTCGGCGAAAGCGGCACCGGCAAAGAGCTGTTCGCTCAGGCCATCCATAACGCCAGTGACCGCAGCAGCGGTCCTTTTGTGGCCGTCAATTGCGGAGCCATTCCCCGTGAACTGGTGCAAAGCGAGTTGTTCGGTCACGTCGAAGGCGCATTTACCGGGTCTGCTCGTGGCGGCTCGGCGGGCAAGTTCGAGTTGGCCGATGGCGGGACCATCTTTCTCGATGAAATCGGTGACATGTCGTTTGATGCACAGGTCAGCCTGCTGCGGGTCTTGCAGGAAGGCGAAGTGACCCGGGTCGGGGCCAGGAAGTCCCGTCAGGTCGATGTGCGGATCATCGCCGCCACCCACCGTAACCTCAGTCAGGCGGTGGCCGAAGGCGCGTTCCGGGAAGATCTCTACTACAGGCTCAATGTCCTCAACCTCACTGTGCCGCCGCTGCGGATGCGCAAGGAGGATATCCCTCTTCTGGCTCAGCACTTTCTCGACCGTTGCGCGCAGTCGCTGCGCAAGGCCGTGTCGGGCATCTCCAGCCCGGCGCTGGACGCGCTCATGGCGTATCCATGGCCGGGTAATGTGCGAGAACTGGAAAACATCATCGAGCGCGCCACCAATCTGGCGGCGACGGCATCGCTCCAGCCAGCCGACCTGCCCCTGGAAATCATCCAGGCATCGCTCCGGCCGCAACCTCCATCAAGACCTGAATACAATCATGCCCCTGACCTGGGAGCCCATGAAATGAACGCGATCATCGATGCGCTGAAGCACACCAACGGAAATATCCGGCTGGCTGCAAGGCACCTGAAAGTGTCCCGCGGCGGGCTGTACAACAAGATGAGCCGATTCGGGCTCAGCGCCGATGCCTTCCGTTAGGCTGACTTGACCATGAGCCGGCCTCGGTTCGCAGCATATCGACCAGTTCGCGAAGGCCTGGCGTCATTTGTCTGCGGTCCGGGTAGTAGATATGAAAGGGTGGTTCGATTGGAGCCCAGTCGGGCAGCACCACTTGCAGTTCACCCCGATCCAGATGACCGAGTATACGATCCTCCAGGCAATACGTGATTCCTCTGTCTGCCAGAGCCATTTCAATACCGAACTCGGTCTCGTTGACGCATAGCTGCCCGGTTACATCAATCGTCCGGTGTTCTCCATCCTTCTCGAAATCCCAGCGGTAGATCGTCCCGTTGCCGGTGCGGATCTGGATGCAGTTGTGATACCTGAGGTCTTCGGGATGCACAAGCCGCGGCGATCGATTGATATACCGCGCAGAAGCCGTTGCCACCCACCTCAACGGGCCGCTGATGGGCACGGCGATGAAGTCCTCCGGGATGGTTCCCCCATAGCGGATACCTGCATCGAAACCTGCCGCGATGATATCCATCATGCGGTCGTCCACGGCTATTTCGACCGAAACGTCGGGGTAAGCGTCCAGAAACGGAGGCAGCCATCTTGTGAGCAACAGACGCGCGCCGTCATTGAGAACGTTGATGCGCAATCGCCCCGAAGGTCTGTCACGGTGCCTGTCCACTTCAGCCAGTGCGCCGCCGATTTCCTGAAAACCGATTGAAAGCCGTTTAGCCAGAGTGGCACCGGCATCCGTAGGAGAAACCGTGCGGCTGGTGCGATTGAGCAGACGTACGCCAAGGCGGGTTTCCAGATTGCGGATGGAATGGCTGAGAGCCGAGGTTGTGATACCCAGTTCGATAGCCGCTCTGGAAAAGCTTCGATGGCTTTCTACCGTCAGAAACGCATTCAGATCGGCCAGATCCGCTCGTGACAGCCTGGTAGTCGGGAGTACCGGCATCATCGATCCCTATTGTTGATTTCTATTCAATGCTTTGTGCGGAATGCCTAAACAAAGCTGATTTGATCCAAGTGTACCATTAGAAAAATTCATTAATGGTTGGGGTAGCAGCGGCATAGTGCTGCGGCCCGTTAACCCGGCGGCAGGATATTTTCATGAGTCAATCAGACGGAATTGCGCTCGGCGATCCATCGGCAACCCCTGTTCCCCATGGCGTCAGCGCAGCTATCGTGACGCTTGGCCTGGGCGGGCTTTTCATCGGTACGGGCGAGTTTGTTTCCATGAGTCTTCTTCCGGACCTTGCGACCGGCACGGATGTCTCGGTGCCAACGGCCGGTGGCTACATCAGTGCCTACGCGCTTGGCGTGGTGATCGGTGCACCTGCCATTGCGATCATGGCCGCGCGCTGGCCCAGAAAGCTTTTGCTGATCTCTCTGCTGGCACTGTTCGCACTGGGGTATGCCGCAAGTGCAGTGGCCTGGGATCACCTGTCGCTGCTCGCGGCCCGGTTCATGGCAGGTTTGCCCCATGGCGCCTATTACGGCGTCGCCTGCCTGGTAGCGGCAGCCATGGTGGCCGAAAACCGCAAGGCCCAGGCGGCCGGATATGTGATGGCCGGCCTGGCGGCAGCCAATGTGATCGGTGTACCGGTCGCGACCTGGATCGGACAACTCTGGGGCTGGCGTGCGACTTTTGCTGCGCTTGCCATTGCCGGGGTGGTTTCGATGGCATTGTTCTGGTACTTCGTGCCAGCCATTCCCAAGGATGAAAAAGCCAGTCCCGGGGCCGAGTTGAGCGGGCTGAAGAGCCCCCAGATCTGGCTGACTCTGGCGACGGCCTCGATCGGTTTCGGTGGCATGTTTGCGGTGTACAGCTATATCACGCCGACCCTCACTGAAGTGAGTGGCTTTGGCATCGATCAGGTGCCCATGATACTGGCGCTGTGGGGCCTCGGCATGATTGTCGGCAATCTGGCGGGAGGCTGGCTGGCGGACCGCGCACTGATACCGGCCATTTTCTACATCATGATCTGGAACCTTGTGTTTCTCGGACTCTTTTCCGTCTGCGCGTCTTCGTCCTGGGGCTCACTGGCGATTCTGTTTTTCATCGGTTGTGGCTTTGCGCTCGTGCCGGCGCTGCAAGTGCGTCTGATGAACGTTGCAGGTGAGGCTCAGACCCTTGCCGCTGCCCTCAATCACAGCGCCTTCAACATCTCCAATGCTGTGGGAGCAAGCCTTGGAGGGGTCGCCATTGCTTCGGGCTTCGGGTGGGCATCTACCGGATGGGTCGGAAGCATCCTTGCGGCATCGGGCATTGTATTGATGTGTATTTGTGTGGCAGTCCAGCGCTGTGAGAGGAGCAATACGATCAACTGAAACCCAACATTCAGCCGATCAGGTTTCGGCAACCCATGGGGTAATGGTAATTTAATGGCCCGTTCTTTCTTCAAGCAGATCAAGGATCGTCGGCTGTCATGGAAATACTGTTGGAATACGTTTTTCGAGCGATTTTTTTCCCTGTCGGCTGGCCTGTGGTGAAGATTCTCACGCTGGGAAAATACCCTGTGAAAGGCTCATGGTTTGCTGAAACCCCGCAATCCGAATGGACGACCGGGATGGGCATTGCCGTTTCGTTGATTGCCATGATGGCCGCACTGAAGCAGTTCGTTATCCCTTGATACGTATTTATTGCCTTCCTTCGTTCCAGTCGTTTGGCGATGCCCTCAGCGCTAGCGTATCTTGTCGCCTCCTTGGCCTGGCTCCGTGGAGCCGGGTATTACAAGACGTCGAGACAGTTTGAATGAGTGTGTTAGCGGATCCTTATGGCAGTTGACGAATCAGGGAATGAATCGGTTGAAGAGACTGCGCCGAAGCGTCGTCGCGCGCCGAAGGGTGAGATGCGCAGAACGGCGTTGCTGGATGCGGCCACCGTCATTTTTGCGCGGGATGGATATTCCAGCGCCTCGATGCGCGATATCGCGGCACTTGTCGGTATTACAACCGTAGGGTTGCTGCATCATTTTCCGAACAAAGAGGCTTTGCTGAACGCGCTTCTGGAGCGCAGGGATCAGAGGGTCGTCTCACGATTTCATGAGCTGACCATGGAGATGACGCTTGAGGGGTTCCTCAAGTTCCTCAGGCAGAGCATGGGCTTCAGTATCGAAGATGCCTTCGAGTGCCAGGCGTCGCTGGTCATGAATATGGAGAGCATGTCGAAGGCGCACCCTGCATGGGGCTGGTATCAGGAACGCTTTCACCTTACTCATCAACATGCGCGCGGGCACATGACGGCCTTGAAAGAGGCAGGAGAGATTCGTGCTGACATCGATGTGAAGGCATTGGCGCAGGAAATCTTCTCGGTCATGGACGGTTTGCAGATCCAGTGGTTGAGATGTCCGCAGGACGTGGATGTCATGGCCGTTTTCGATATCTACCTTCGTCGTCTGGGCAAGGATATCCAGGCTCATCCCTGAGCCTGAATGCCTGTCATCAGAATGCCTGGGTGGCGCTTACCTGTACGGCCTTGCGCAACGGCAGCGGCAACGGGTTGCTGTCGCGGGTGGTCAGGTGCTCTGGATACAGCGTGATCAAGGTGCGATCCAGGGGAAGATTCTCTGAGTCCGGCCCAACCAGAATCTTGAACTTGCCGGCATCCACATCCCAGCTGGCGGTCTTGTCCACGTAATAAGCCAGTGAACGCGAGTCGATCGGGATGCTGACGGTCTTGCTTTCGCCTGGCTGCAAGTACACCTTGCTGAACCCCTTGAGTTCTTTTTCCGGGCGGTCAACCGCTGGTGTCACCGGCCGGACGTACAACTGAGCGACTTCGAAGCCCGCCTTGTCGCCAGTGTTGGTCACCGTGAATTTCACGTCAATCGTATTGCCAGGAGTCATGACGTTGGTCGACAGTTTCAGATCGCTGTACGCAAAGCTGGTATAGGAAAGCCCGTAGCCGAACGGATACAGCGGCTTCGCATGCTTCTTGTCATAGCCTCGGTAACCCAGATAAATACCTTCGCTGTAGGTCATTTCGGTCAGGGCGTTGTCGCCCCGGTAGACCTTCGGATCGGAGTAGGACGCATAGCTCGGGTTGTCCTGGATCTTTTTATCGATGGTGATTGGCAGCTTGCCCGAAGGGTTGACCTTGCCGTACAGGATCTCGGCGATGGCCTGGCCACCTTGCTGGCCCGGGAACCAGGCGTGAAGGCTGGCGCCGACCTTGTTGGCCCAGGGCTGCATGTCCAGACCGCCGCCGCTGTGCATGACGACGACGGTGTTGGGGTTGGCCTTCGTTGCGTAAGTGATCAGGTCCGACTGGTATTCGGGCAGTTCGTAGGCATGGTCTATCGACTCGCCTTCGTACTCGTAGTTGGTACCGGCGGCGATCACCACGGCATCGTATTTCGACAGATCCTTGGGCGGACGCAGCGAAGCCCAGCTCATTTGCACGCCCGCCAGACCGCCGAGGAAAGTGGTGAAGTTGCCCTGCAGACGGCGGTATTCCAGCTTCACGCTGTATTCCTTGCCAGCCTGCAGACGCGCGGTCTTGCCTGAAGTGACCAGCGCATTGATCAGGTCGAACGACTGCTGAGTGCCGTCGTTTTCCAGCACCAGTTCATCGTTGACCCACAGCTTGTAGGCACCGTCGGCACGCACCTTGAAGACCTGCTCGCCGGAAATGGTCGGTTTGATCGTGGCGGTGAAGCGTGCCGAGAAGGAGCCGGCTGCCGGATTGAAACCGGAAACGCTGGTGCTGCCGGAGTCGGTGGTATTGGTGTTGCTGACCCAGTTCAGGTTCACGCCCGGCTCGACCCGGGTCAGGACCGGAGAACCGGCAAGCTTGGTATTGGCGAAATACTCCGCTTTGACGCCACTGTTGCTGATGCTGTTCTGGCCACTGGCGGGCTGATACCAGACCGACGCCTTCGGATTGAGGCTCATCTCGTGCAGGTACTCGATATTCGAACTGGTCGAGGCCAGTTGCTGCAGGCCGCTGAGTTCGGTCACGTAACTGTTGGGTGGCGAGTTGGCGGTGCCGAACGGCGAAGTCGGTGGCTGCAAGGCCAGGTCGCCGATGACGGCGATTTTTGCATCACGGGCCAGTGGCAACAGCGCTTTGCCGTTGCTGGTCTTTTCGTTGCGCAGCAGGACGACCGATTCACGGGCCATATTCAGCGCAGCACGCATGCCGTATTCCGGATGTTCCAGCGTTTGCGCCTTGTTCAGTTGCTTGTCGAACCCGTAGCTCACCAGGCCGCGCAGGTTGCGCCGGACCTTGTCGTCGATGACGTTCTGGGTCAGTTGCCCGCTCCAGAGATACGGCAGCAGTTTGGCCTCGGTGAATTGCAGGCCGGACGGCATGTCGATATCGGTCCCCGCCCAGGCGCCCTTGAAGGCATCCTGGACTGAGTTGAAGTCGCTCATCACGAAGCCTTGAAAGCCCCATTCACCCTTGAGAACGTCAGTGATCAGGTGGTGGTTTTCGCAGGCGTAATCGCCGTTGATCTTGTTGTAACCGCACATGATCGAAGCGATGTTGGCATTCTTGACCATCGACTCGAAGCCCGGCAGATACAGCTCGCGCAAGGTGCGCTGATCGACGCGGATATCCACGTAATGCCGATTGGCTTCCTGTTCGTTCGCGACATAGTGCTTGCCGGCTGCCTGAATGCCCTGCACCTGGATGCCGTTGGTGATGGCCGGAGCCAGTACCGCACCGAGGAATGGATCTTCGCCGCTGACATACTCGGCGGTGCGTCCTGCATAAGGCGTGCGATACAGATTGACGCCCGGCGACAGCATTTGCTGGCCGCCGGCAATGCGCGTTTCGTAACCGATGGCCAGGCCGAATTCCTTGGCGCGGTTGATGCTCCAGGTGGCCGCCAGGGCGGACTGGGCAGGGTACTGGGCACCGAAGGTTGCATTGTTGACGTGTACGCCCATCGCCGAGTCATAGGCGACGGTGCCTTCCATGCCCCATTTGCTCAGGCGCGGAATCATGCGCCCGTCATCCACGCGGGTGAAATTGATTTTCTCGCTGACATTCATGTTGTCCAGCATGGCACCGACACGGGCTTCCACTTCGTTGCCGGTCATGGGCGTGGTGACGGCCATGGCAAAACTGGCCTGCGCTACGCTGATGGCCAGGATGCTCAGGCCCAGGGTGTGTTTGAAGGCTGACAACGGCAGCATCCTTTTTGGCTGGTGGTGTGAAAGCGCGGTGAGGGAATTGCGGGCATGTCGAGTCATGGTTTTTGCACCTGCGCCGGTGCGTCTTCGGTTTCAATCGGTGCTTCCAGAAGGGCGGCCGAGCCTTTTTCCACCGGCGCGGCCAGTTTGTCGGCACCCGAAAGTTGATCCCTTTGTTTGTCTACCTGAGCACGAACTTCCTGTTCTGAATGAGTGTTATCGGTGGCTCGGGAATCTGCGGCAACAACACAGAAGCTGGAAGCACCCAGAAGTAATGCACTAAAAACAGACAGCATGGGTCTAGTCATCGATTGAATCTCGATTCGGAAAGAGTATTGGGTCGGCTGGCAAAAGAGGCAGCTGGCTCGTTGTGAGGTCGATGGTTAAGTCCGAGCGAACGATTAAAAGTTCAGCGTGGATAAAAATATAATTTATGCGGGGATTCTGGAATGATGGCTCTTGGCTACTTTGGCTTTTCAAGGCGATTTTACAAGGTCGACAGAATCATTTTTACGCAATTATTGGTTTAAAATTGCTGTATTTTGCGTTTTATTGAATTTTTATTTGTATTTTTTGGTTTTATTTCTGTTTTTATTGCCAATTACTAAACCTAATTGTGGTTAGGTTTATAGGTCTGATAAGCTTTGCCTGCCAAAGGTCTGGATGAGATTAGTTCGCGCTTTAAAGAATGTTAGTTGAGTATTTTGCCAGCGATTAGTGTGTCTGGATAACGATCGGTCTGGCGATTTGAATAAAGTTATTCAGGTATTGTTGGGGCTTCGTGCAGCAGGTCATTAAATGCATTTGTGCGCTTGTTAAGTATTAGGCCGTTTACGGTCTTTAATCAGTTGAGCGTATTTAAGAAACTTGCAGAGGAGTACGGCATGCACCTGCAAAAGGCCCCGAGGACTTTATGTTCATTGATGCTCTGGGCGCTGATGCTGGGTGCATGCACCCCGTCGGCATGGTCAGCCACCAAGAGTGCCAAGCGTGGCCTGGCCTATGACCTGTCTTCCCCGGCAGATTTGAGTGCCCTGGCCCCGGGAATAAGCTGGTGGTACAACTGGAGCCCCAGGCCGCACGACCGGGTAGCGTCCTACGACTATGCATCCTTGTACGGCGTGGACTTCATTCCGATGATCTGGAACGCCAATATGGATGACGGCCAGTTGAAGCTGTATCTGCTGGCTCATCCGAATATCCGCTACCTGCTGGTCATCAATGAGCCGAATCTGGTCGACCAGGCGAATATGACGCCCGAGGCTGCCGCTCGATTCTGGCCAAGACTGGAACAGATCTCCGCGCAGACCAACGTGAAGCTGGTCGGCCCCGCCATGAACTGGGGCACCCTGAGCGGTTATGGCGATCCGGTGGTCTGGCTCGACACTTTCTACGCCGCTTACCGGGCACAAAACCAGAATCGCGACCCGCAAATCGATTACCTGGCCTTTCACTGGTACGACTACGGGCTGTCGGCAATGCTCGACAGGCTGGCCAGATACGGCAAGCCCTTCTGGGTCACCGAATTCGCCAACTGGCATTCCGTTGATGATGGGGTGCAGATCGACTCGCTGGAAAAGCAGAAACAGCAGATGGCCGAAATGGTTGCCATCTGCGAGAACCGCGCGGACGTGTTTCGCTATGCCTGGTTCACCGGGCGGATGAGCGAGGACCCGCATTTCTCAAGCTTGCTGAGTAACGAGGGAACACTGACAGAGCTGGGTCGATACTACCTTTCACTGCCATTCGCCGAGTGAATCTTCCCGGTCAAGGGATGCTATCTACCCGTAAAACCCTGCCTCACGCGCCTGCGCACTTTTCCAGCTATCAAGGTTCTTCAGGGTGACCAGATAGCGCTGGATATTGGCGTAAGTCTCCGGTTTCTCCAGGCGCTCGACCAGTTCGGCAACGAACAGCATCATGAAGTCCGCACCGCTGAGCTTTTCCCCGACCAGAAACGTTCTGTTTTCCAGTTGCTGATCCAGGTAGCCAAAGACCTTTTCGCATTCCTGCTGCGCATAACCGGGCAGAAAGGAGAGGGTGGCCGCTTCGCGCTGGGCAAAGATCTTCAGCAGCGGCGGCAGCATGGCCGAGCTTTCGGAGAAGTGCAGCCATTGCAGATAGTCCAGGTAGTCTGCGGTGTGCTTTTCAGGAGCGAGGTGCGGCGCGAAGCGTTCGATAAGGATTTCGGTGATGGCGCCTGACTCGGCAACGACCTTGCCATCGAGTTCGATAACCGGGGATTTGCCCAGCGGATGGATCGCCTTCAAGGACTCGGGGGCAAAATGGGTCTTGCTGTCGCGACGGTAGAATTCAATGTCGTACGGCGCGCCAATCTCCTCCAGCAGCCAGAGAATGCGGATGGAGCGAGACTGGTTCAGATGATGCAGCCTTATCATGGTCTTTCCTTGAGGCGATGAGCGATAAGGCATCCTAGAGATCAGGCCGGTTGGCAGCCAACAAGGTTATTTTCCGACCCCCATAAATTATTTTATGAGGCTGGTCCTATATCGCAGCCTGTAACTCCAGGCTGCGACCCGGTATCGCGGCAATAAGCTCTTGGGTGTAAGCCGCTTCGGGCCGCTCGAAGACGTCACTGGCCAGGCCTTGTTCGACGGTCTTGCCGTTCTGGAGCACCAGCACCTGATGGGCAACGCTGGCGACTACCGCCAAGTCATGGGATACCAGCACATAAGCGATGCCCAGTTCGCTTTGCAGTTCGACGAGCAGGTCGAGGATCTGCGCCTGCACCGAAACATCCAGTGCCGAGACCGGTTCATCGAGCAACAGCAGGTCCGGTTGCAGGGCCAGGGCTCTGGCAATCGCCACCCGCTGCCGCTGTCCACCTGACAACTCGCGAGGCAGTCGGTCCAGGTATGCCGTCGGCAAATGAACCCGCTCAATCAACTGGCGTGCCGCCTGCTCAAGTTCCCGGCCTTTGAGCAGACCAAAGGAAACCAGTGGTTCGACGATGCTTTCAAACAGGGTGAAGCGTGGATCGAGAGCACCGAACGGATTTTGCTGGACCAGCTGGATACGCCGCCGCAACGGCCTGAACTCGTTCCAGCCAAGGTCCGTGACATCGCGGTCCTCGAACAGAACTCGCCCGTGAGTCGGCTTTTCCAGACCCAGTGCGATACGTAGCGCAGTGCTTTTGCCGGAGCCGGACTCGCCGACGATGGCCAGCGTCTGTCCCGGATAAACCTTGAAATTGACGTCCTGCAAGGCCTGGAAATCGGCGTCTTCACCCTTTACATGGGGCAGACGATAGGTCTTGCCGATATTGCTCAGGGTCAGCAGCGGTGTAGCGTCTGGCGCGACAGGGCGGGGCGCTGCCGGGCTTTTTCTCTGGCCGAACGCCGGTGCGGCGGCAATCAAGGCGCGTGTATAGCTGTGTCCGGGATAGACGAGGATCTGCCGTGGCGGACCTTGCTCCACCAGTTCACCGCTTTTCATCACCAGTACCCGGTCTGCGCGGTCTGCTGCCACGCCGAGGTCGTGGGTGATGATCAGCAGGGAAATGCCACGCTCGCCCACCAGACGTTGCAGGTGGTCGAGAATCTTGCGTTGTACCGTGACATCCAGAGCGCTTGTAGGCTCGTCGGCGATGATCAGGCGCGGATTGCCTGCCAGCGCGATGGCGATCAGCACCCGCTGGCGCATGCCGCCGGACAACTCGTGGGGGTATTGCCGGGCGCGCAGCACCGGCTTGTCGAGGCCGACCTGTTCCAGCAACTCCACCACGTCGGCGTCGATGGCCGGGTAGCGGCGACCGTGAGCCTGGATCAATGCTTCGGCAATCTGCTGGCCGATACGCAAGGTCGGGTTGAGGCTGACCATCGGGTCCTGTGGCACCAGACCGATGATGCTGCCGCGAATCCGCCGCTTCTCGCGTTCAGACGCGTGGCTCAGGTCGTTGCCGTCGACCCGAAGCTTACCGCTGGTGATGGTCGCGTTATCCGGCAGCAGACCGAGGATCGAGTTGGCGATGGTGGACTTGCCCGAACCGGACTCGCCGACAATCGCCACGGTCTCGCCTCTGGCCACCTGAAAGGAAACGTTGCGTACGGCCTGGGTGAGCTGCCCGTTGAAACGATAGGTCACATTCAGGTTCTGGAGATCGATCAGTTGCGGGGCGTCGGTCATCGTTGAGTCTCTTCCAGAGTACGAGCGATATGGTTGAAGCTGAACACCACGGCAACCAGAAACAGGCCGGGCAACAGCGACACCCAGGGCGCGGTCATCAGGAAGTGACGGCCATTGGCAATGAGCGTGCCCCATTCGGCGGCTGGTGGCTCTGCGCCAAAGCCGAGAAAACTCAGGCCGGCGGTGGCCAGAATGGCCGCGCCGAAATCCAGGGTGGCCAGCACCGCAACCGGGCCCCAGGCATTGGGCAGGATGTGTCGCAGCAAGGTCCGGGTCCAGCTTGCGCCGCCCAGCCTGGCCGCTTCGACGTAAGGCAAGGTCTTGACGCGCAGCACTTCCGCACGGGTGGTGCGGGCGAAGCCAGGAATGATCCCGACGCCCACCGCGATTGCCACCGGAATGGTACCGAAGCCGATGGCCGTGACGATGGCCAGAGCCAGCAACAGGCCGGGCAGGGCCAGCAAGACGTCAATGAAACGCATGATCACGGCATCGATGCGGCCGCCTGCAAAACCGGAAATCACCCCGAGGCTGAGGCCGCCGGCCATGGCGATGCCGACGGCCAGCAAGGCGGCCTGCACCGACAGGCTGGAGCCATGCACCACGCGGGTATAGAGATCGCGCCCCAGTTCGTCGGTGCCGAACCAGTGGACGGCATTGGGCGGCGTCAGCTTGTCGGCGGGCGATGTGGCGTAGGGGGCGTAGCTGCTGAGCAGGGTCGGTGCGACGGCTGCCAGCAACGCAAAAGCCACGATGGCCAGTGCCAGCAGAAATCCGGGGCGACGCAGCAGTGGTCTGACCGCATCGAAAGCCCGACTCAGACTGCTGCGCCGCTGCCACTGAAGTGCAGGTGGTGTTTCACTGCGGCTGACAGCGCGTGCCAGACGTGCAAGGCGAGTATCGAAAATGGTCATGGCGTCAGGAGACCTTTGGCGTGTGGGCAATGCGCGGATCCAGCGCGGGGTAGAGCAGGTCGACGATCAGATTGACCACGACGAAAGCGGCAGCCGAGACGGCGACGATGGCGAGTACCACCGGAATGTCCTGGCGCAGCACCGCTTCCTGGGCAAGGCGACCGACGCCGGCGCGGGCGAAGATGGTTTCCACCAGCACTGCGCCGGAAACGGTGTTGCCCACCTGCAGGCCGATCAGCGTCAGCAGTGGCAAGGCTGAGTTCTTGAAGGCATGGCGTGCCTGAACCTGTGCGCGACTCAGGCCTTTGGCGTAGGCGGTGATGATGTAGGGTTCTTTCCACACCCCCTGAAAGCCGCGCAGCAGAACCTGCGCATAAACCGCAGCGCTGGGAATCGCCAGGGTGACCGCCGGCAATACCAGGCTGGAAAAGCCCTGATTGCCGGTGGCCGGAAACCAGCCGAGGCTGAAGGCGAACAACTGGATCAGCAACAATCCCATCCAGAATACCGGCACCGAGAAACCCAGCGATGGCAAGCGCGACAGAGCCACTTGCAACGGTTTCCAGCGCACGTAAGCGGTGAGGTAAGCCAGCCCGACCCCGCCGATCAGCGACAGGACAATGGCCAGGCCTGCCAGCGACAGGGTCTGCGGCAGACGCTCGACCAGCAGTTCCGAGACGGGGCGGTTGAGCGTCAGCGAATGGCCGAAGTCACCGTGGATCGCGCCCCACAGCAGATCGATGTACTGCTCGAAGACGCCACGATCCAGCCCGTAATACTGTTTGGCCTGAGCGATGTCCTGTTCGGACAGGGCATCGATCTCGACACCGGAGGCACTGAGCATGATGGACAGGGTGTCGCCGGGCAGCAGATACAGGATGAAATAGGTGATGCTGTAGGCCCCCCAGAGTACCAGCAGCGCTTGGGCAACCCGGCCAAGAACGTAACGGCTCATGGCGTTGCGATCTCGATGTCGTTGAACAGCGCAAAGCCTTCGGCGGTCCAGTGGAAGTTGCGTACCTTCTTGGCCGTCGCGGCTTGCCATACCCGCTCATAGACCGGGAATGCCGAACCTTCGTCGATCAGCAGGTTCTGCAGGTCGCCATAGGCCTGTGCCCGTTGTTCGGGGCGAGTGGCGGTCAGCCCGGCATCGAACAGTTCCAGCGCCTTGGGCAGCGTTTGCGGTTCGTAGAGGTTGGTGGCCAGGGTCGAACTGTTTGCAGTGCGCGGATCGATGATGGTTTGCAGGACAATCGGGTCGGCGCGGGTCATGTAGGTCGATGTCAGGTCGTAGTTGCCTGCGGCGTTGGCCGCTGCCCATTCGGCAGTGGTCACGACGTTGAGCTTGAACTCGATACCGATCTTGCGCAGTTGATCCTGGATCAGCACGTCGCCAGCGCTTTCGGCAGGCGACAGGTTGTACGCCAGCCTCAGGCGTTTGCCGTCCTTGTAGCGATAGCCGTCGGCATTTTTCTGCCAGCCGGATTCTTCAAGCAGGCGTTCGGCACCCTGAGGGTCATAGGCAAGCTTGTCGCCCAGATTTCTGTAATAGGGCGTGGTGATGTCGTAGATGCTGGAAACCACCGGGAATTGCGCGTTATAGACAGTCGCGGCGTAAGTCTTGCGGTCGATGCCTTTCTGCAGCGCCAGACGTACATTGCGATCGGCCAGGATGCGCGTGCCACGGGTATTGGGGTACATGTTCAGGGCCGGGCCTGGCAGCGAACGGCTCTGGATGGTGGCGCCCTTGGACTTGAACAGGTTCAGGTCCACTTCCGAAAACGGATTGCGCGGCCAGAGAATATCCACCTGACCTTGTACGAACTGGCCGTTGCGTACGCTTTCTTCCGGCACGTAACTGACTTCGACGGTATCCAGATGCGCTTCGCCCTTGTTCTGGGCGTTGGCCGATGGCCAGGCGTAGCCCTTGCGTTTGGTCAGGCGCAGACCGCTTTCCGGGGTGTAGCGCTCCAGCACGAAAGGCCCGGTGCCAATGATCGCGCCCAGCGAGCGTTCCTTGGCACTGAGCTTGTAGGACTCCGGAGCCAGAATCGAGAGGTTGGTGGTGGACGTGGCCTGCAGGAAACCTGCATTGGGTCTGGCCAGCACCAGCTTGACGGTAAAGTCGTCCAGCACTTCGGCGTGATCGTAGCCCGCCAGATACGTCGCACCGAAGGTGGTCGGCAACTGGGTGGCAAAAGCCTTGTTGGAATCATAAGCCGCCTTCACCGCCTGGGCATCGAAGCGTGTGCCGTTGCTGAAGGTGACGTCCTTGCGCAGGTGAAAGGTGTATTCCAGCGCGTTGTCGCTCACTTCCCAGCGTTCCGCCAGCCAGGGAATGATATTGCCGGTTTGTGGGTCCTGATCGGTCAATGATTCGGCGACATTGCGCAATACGACCCGGTGTTCCAGCCAGTAGACCTGGAAAGGGTCGAGGCTGACCAGCGTGGTGTTATCCCTGAAAAAAGCGACTTTGAGTGTCTTGGTTGCCTGGCTGTCCTGACCGGCCGGTGAGCAGCCGAGCAAAGTGCTGGCCGCGACGGCGGCGAATAACAGGCGTGGCAGAAGAGGGCTTTTGATCATTGCTGCGTCCCCTGGTCCGCGGGGTTGCCTGGCAATGCCTGAGATTGAATGCGATGCATGAGAAATCCTCTTCAAGTCGAACAGCGCTTCAGGCTGGTTTTTAAGACCTTATTCGTCTTAGGAGGCGTTGTGAAAGTCTTTTTGGTTGTAAGCTAATATACGTTTTTATGATCTATGGCTTTTTTATTATGCTTAATTGGCATTTTTTAAGTGGCGAATCCGCCCTGTTTGCAGACAGATGACTCATCCGTGCAGTGAAAGCTTCGCAGGATTGCATCCAAGCCATTGATATCGAATGAAAAATATTGAATCCCGGAGATAGCACATCCGTACTATTGGCCGGGATCTTCCGTGGAGGTAGATTCCGGGCAGCCCGATGCTTTGCATGAAGGCTGAAGATGACTTTGCCCGGACAGAATCAGTAATCAGGAAGTGCCATGAAACGCTTGCTTGCAGGAGCCGTTCTGGGGGTGTTTTCAGCGGTGGCCTGCATGGCCCTCGCCGCGAATAAAGATGGGCGCATTCCCCTGGAGACCTATATCGGCAAGTATCCCTGGGAAAAGGTCAATGGCATCGCCTTTATCGAAGATCCTGACGTGCGGGCCGCCGTGATCAAGGCGGCACCTTCGGCCATGGTCAGCGATGCGGTGCTGGGTGAGGACATGATCAGTCCGATCCTCAAGGTCGATGACCGTTTGCTGGCATCGGGTTGGGATCGTCGCAGTGGTGGGTCAGTGAACTGGGCTATTCTTGCGGCGCTGGATGGCAGCCGCATGGCGCTGTGTTACTACGAAGAGTACGACAACAACATGGCGTACTGGTATGTCGATGGCGAGATCGTCGTTACGACCACGGATGGCAGCGGTTGCCCGTCAGAAGCGGGTGACATCGCCGACATGGGCACATTTCCGATAGGCCCTGTTCCTGATGAGCTTATATATGACGAGCCTGTGCCGTCGGGTGCCGTGGTCAATTGAATACCCGGGTTTTCGTCTGCCTTGCAGACGTCATGATTTTCCTGGAGAGCTTACCTTGAAAGGTAGTTTGATAACGCTCATGGCCACGCTTGCCTGGGCAACCGCCGCAGGAGCCGAGCCATCTGCCACGCTTTCGGAGCCTGTGGGTGGCTGGCGCTACAACGGTCTTCTGGACCGCAGTGAAAACCCTCGCGTCGCTTATCCCACGCCGCCCATCGACCGGGGCGTGGAGCGCAATCGCACCATGATCGAAGGCCAGCTCAAGGCGATCGGCAAACAGCGTGGGCCGCATGTGCTTTCGGTCAATGGCAACCCGTTGAATCTGTATACCGACGAAGAAGGGCGTTTTGCCCGGCCTTATGCATTTGGTGCCGGTTCCAACAGCGTCGAAGTGCGCAGTGCCGAAGGCAAGTCGCTCAAGCGCGTTCAGTTCTATGAAGCCAACAGCCAGCGAACCCCGGCGCGGATTCGCGTTGTCCTGGGCTGGGACGATCCCCAGGCCGAGCTCGACCTGCACATCGTGACCCCCGACGGTCAGCATGCGTTCTTCGGGCATACGGCCTTGACCAACGGCGGCGGCCTGGACCCGGACGGGGTCGACGGGCCAGGCCCGGAAATGTTCACCATGACAGCTCCCATGCAGGGCACTTACCTGATTTACGTGAACTACTGGGGCAACTTCGGCAACGGCGGTTACAACTTCGATGAAGCCAGCAACAAACAGGAAGTCATTACTTCGCAGATAAGCCTGGTGCTCAACGAAAACACCGTCGATGAAAAACGCGAAACCTTCATCGTGCCTCTGCGTGCCATCGGTGACCTGCTGCTGGTCAAGACATTCAACTATTGATCATCCCGTCCCATGGATGAATTGGGTTTTGTGAACATGAGCGATAACTCGACTGCAACAGCGGCTCCCCAGTCTGCCGAAACACCTGTTGTCAAACGCCGTCCGGTGCTGCTGGCCGGGTTGTTTCTGGTGGCCGGTGTTGCCGGGGCAATGGGCTGGTTCATGCACAAACCCAAGGTGCAGGTGGCCGCCATTGCCAGTGACAGACTGGGCATGAGCCGCCCGGACGGCCTGCTGGAAACCCGATCCCTGAGCCAGTTGCCCAGGGACCTGCTGGCTGTGCCGTTCCTCAAGGAAACCCTGACCGAAGATTTCGTCTTCTATTACGAAACCCATGCCGATCGCCTGGGCCTGATCGGCAGTCTGCGCAGAATCATTTACGAATACGACCTGAAGTTGCAGGACACCCTGATCGAGGAGCTTCTCGATCAACCGGCGGATATTGCCCTGTGGCGTGGCAAGGATGGGCGGCTCAAGGATTTTCTGCTGGTCATGGACCGCGGAGGCCTGGCCAAGACTCTGGAGCCGCTGCTCAAAGTGTTGTACGACACCCAGTTGAACAATATTGGCGTACTGAAAGTGGGCGCCGATGAGGTGCCGCTCTATCAGCTCAGCTACAACGCCAGCAAGTCACTGGTATTCGCATCCCACGGCGACAAGCTGGTGGTGCTGTCCAACCCGGCCAGGCTTGTGGGGCCGGACACGGCCACCCATGAACCGACATCTTCCGGCATGAGCCCGGCTGACGAGCAGGAAAACGGTTCCTCGCCCGCACCCGGCAGCGTTTCCACCGAAGCCATGGCCGCTTTGCTCAAGGGCGACAAACTGTTTACCGAAGCCTTCGGTCTGGAGCCACGGGCACCTGAGGTCAAGCAACGCCTGTCGGTCAACTCCAGTGTCCTGGCCATGGGGTATCAGCGCTTTATCCCGAACTTCGCCGGCCTGCGTTTCGAGATGGATGACAAGGGCTGGCACAGTTTCCTGGCCATGGACGAACTGGAGAATCAGCCGGATCTGAACTTCAAGCCGATCTGGCAGGCCATGCCCATAGGGGCCAGCGCCTGCGTGGCCTTGCCATTGGCTGCCGCCCAGCAGAAGCCGCTGCTGGTCAAACTGGGTGCGCAGGATGCTGTGGCCCAGGCACTGACTGAACACATCTCCGATTCGGCGGGCCTGTGCTGGTACGCCGACTCGCGCCTGTACACGCCGCTTCTGGTTGCCAGTCTCAAGCACCAGGAAAACCCCGGTCTCGACGCAGATCTGGGTAGCCTGTTCGGCTCCATGGTCGGTGCCTATGAAGCCAATGTCGCGGAAAAAGTGTTCCCTGTGATCGAGAAGCAGGAGGGCCAAACCCACCAATGGCAACGGCAGGTCAGTACCAACTTCGGGCCGTATCTGGCTCGCAATGCCGAGAACCCGGACGCTATCACCGGCAAGGCCTTCATGAAGGTCAGTCTGGCGCGTCATGGCTCGACGCTGCTGTTTTCCCTCGACGACAAGCTCGTGGACAAGGCCCTCGGCACCCTCGACAAGCGATTCCCGCCGCTGGCCGATGTATTGCCCAAGGACTCGCTGGTGCCGATCTACTTCAATCCCGGCTCCATGGCGCAACTGATGCAACAGGAAACCCTCGGCAGCCTGCCGAAAGACATGGAACCGGTGTTCTATAACGCCGCGCAGACCCATCTGATTCCCAAGCTGCGCAAGCTGGGCGGTTACGGCAAGTACGCACTCACGCTGCCGCAAGGCACCGAGCCCGACGGCCATTGGCAATGGCTGCCGCTGGAGTGGAAAGCCCTGTGATCACGCTTGTTCGAGGATTTGTCCTGTTGGCAATGCTGCTGGGCAGCCGGGCGTTTGCCAGTGAGGTTCCGCCGCTCGATGCGCAGCAATCCCAGGTGTTTCGTGCCTGGTTCGTGCGTATCGCCCAGGAACAGCTGGCCCAGGGACCCAGCCCGCGCTGGTATCAGCAGGACTGCGCGGGACTTGTGCGCTTTGCCAGTAATGAAGCGCTGAAGGTTCATGACGACAAATGGCTGCGCAGCAATGGCCTGTCGAACCGTTATCTGCCACCTGAACTGCAATTGAGCGAGGCTCAGCGAGGGCTCGCCCAGCAATGGCAGCAGGGGGGCGGCAAGGTCGGCCCGTACGTGAATGCCATCAAGCTGATCCAGTTCAACAGCCATCTGGTGGGACGCGACGTAACCCAGGCTCGCCCCGGCGACCTGCTGTTTTTCGATCAGGGCGACGACCAGCACCTGATGATCTGGATGGGGCGCTACATCGCCTATCACACCGGCACCACAACTCCCACTGACAACGGCATGCGCTCCGCGAGCCTGCAGCAACTCATGACATGGAAGGACACCCGATGGATACCCGACGCTGCCAACCCCAATTTCATCGGCGTCTATCGACTCAACTTTCTCTCCCAATGATCGGTGCCCGCATGCCGCGTATCTGTTCTCTGATTTCATTGCTTCTGGCGTTGCTGATCCCCGTGGCCAGTACCCACGCCGAAGACAGCGTTGCACCCAGCGGTTATAGCCCGGTGTCCGGCGAAAGCTTTTTCCTGCTGGCGGACAGCAGCTTCTCCAGCAACGAACAGGCGCTGGTCCGCCTGGAAGCGCCGGGGCGTGACTATCGCCGGTTTCGCATGGAGCCTTACGGTGGTGCAGACATTCGCGTATATCGCATAGAAAAACCGCTGGATTTCCTCAAGCGGCAGAAGAACCTGCACCGCGTGGTCAGTGAGGGCCAGTTCAAGGGCGAAGGCTTGTCCAACACCCTGGCTTATCTGTGGGACAACTGGTACCGCACCTCACGTCGCGTGATGCAGAGAGCGTTTTCCTACGAGTCCCGTAAGCAGGTGACCGAGGAAGTGCCTGAACTGAAGATGGGCAACGCCATCGCTGCGCCGACACCTTTCGAGTCTCAACTCCAGTTCGCCCTGATCCCAGGCCTGCCGGTTGTCAGCCAGTTCCGTTATCCGCTGTGGGAAGCCAAACCTATCCAGCCACCGGCCGGCGTGGATCTGAGCGGTTCGTCCAGCAAGTTCGTCACTGTGGTGCCGGGCAACGTCTATATCCCGCTGGGCCAGTTGAAGCCAGGCCTGTATCTGGTGGAGGCGCTGATCGGCAAGTACCGCGCCACGACCATGGTCTTCGTTTCCAATACCGTGGCAGTGAGCAAGATTTCCGGTGACGAGCTTCTGGTATGGGCCGCCCGCAAGCATGACGGCAGTTCGGCACCCAAGGTCAATGTGCTGTGGACCGATGGCCTGGGCGTAATGAGCAGCGGGGCGACCGACAACGATGGCTTGCTGAGACTGAAGCACGTCAGCCCCGAGCGCTCGTTCGTGATCGGTGAAGACGAAGAGGGCGGTGTCTTCGTTTCGGAAAACTTCTATTACGACAGCGAAATCTACGACACCAAGCTTTATGCCTTTACCGACCGGCCCATGTACCGGCCCGGGGACTGGGTGTCGCTGAAGATCGTCGGTCGCGAGTTCAAGAATGCCCGTGATTCGGTTGCGCCGACCGCTGCCGATGTGGACGTCACGGTGCTCGATGCCACAGGCACTGCACTGCAATCGCTGCCACTGAAGTTTGACGCCGTGTCCGGTGCCCAGGGGCGTTTCCAGTTGCCGGATAACGCCGTGGCGGGCGGCTATGAATTGCGTTTCAGCTACAGGGACCAGGCCTACAGCAGCGCCTTCCGGGTGGCGGAATACATCAAGCCGCATTTTGAAGTGTCGCTGAACCTGGCCAGACAGGACTACGGCACCGGTGAGCCGGTAAAAGGCAATCTGGTGTTGCTGTATCCGGACGGCAAGCCGGTGGCCAATGCCAAAGTGACCCTGAGTCTGCGCGCCCAGCAATTGTCCACGGTCGATAACGAGCTGCAATACCTCGGGCAATTCCCGGTGGAGCTGACCAGCACCGAACTGACCACCGATGCCAAGGGCAATGCGCCCCTTGATCTGCCTGCTGCCGACAAGCCCAGCCGTTACATGCTTACCGTGTTCGCCAGCGATGGTGCGGCGTATCGGGTCAAGACCACCCGGGAAATCCTTATCGACCGCGGCGCGGCCAGTTTCCGCCTCACTGCGCCCCGGCGTTTCAGTGCCGTGGGCGAGAAGGTTGCGTTCAGCTATCAGAATGAAGGCAGCAGCGAGCCGGTCAAGTCCGTGACGCCGAGCAGCTACAAGTGGGTTCGTCTGGAAGACCAGACCAGTGGCGGCGACAAGCTCGCCGCTACAGCAAAGGATTTCAGCCTGACCTTCGAGCGTCCGGGTACCTACAACCTGACCCTGCTGGATGAGCATGGCCGCCTGCTGGGTGCCACCGGGCATTCCGTGACCGGTGATGGCGTCAAGGCCGTGCCGGGCACCGTGGAAATCATCTTCGACAAGCCCGAGTACAAGGTGGGCGACGAAGCCCTGGCGCTGATCACTTTCCCCGAGCCGGTCAGCGATGCGCTGCTGTCCCTGGAGCGCGACAAGGTCGAGGCCACAGCCTTGCTGTCCAGGGGCGGCGACTGGCTGAAGATGGAGAAGCTCAACGACACCCAATACCGGGCCCGGATTGCGGTAAAGGACGCCTTTGCGCCGAACCTGACCTTCTCGGTCCTGTACACCAAAGGCGGCCAGTACAGCTTCCAGAATGCGGGCATCAAGGTAGTTGCGCCGCAGATAGACGTGGCCATTGCCACGGACAAGGAAGATTACCAACCGGGTGATATCGTCTCGGTGGACCTGACCACACACTTCGCTGGCAAACCGGTCCCGGCACACCTGACCGTCAGTGTGGTGGACGAAATGATCTACGCGTTGCAACCGGAAATCGCACCGACCATCGACCAGTTCTTCTATCACCCACGCCGCAATAACGTGCGCACCAGTGCCAGCCTGTCGTTCATCAGCTACGACGTGGCATTGCCGGGCAGTCCGAGTGCGCCGGGCAAGGCCAACCGCAGCGAGCGCGGGGTGAAAGTGCTGGAGCGGCCGAGACGTGAGGACGTCGACACCGCTGCATGGGAACCCGAACTGGTGACCGACGCCAATGGCAAGACGCGCTTTACCTTCAAAATGCCGGACTCGCTGACCCGCTGGCGCATCACGGCCCGCGCCATCGATCAGAACGGTCAGGTCGGGCAGAAAAAGCAGTTTGTACGTTCGGAAAAACCGCTTTACCTGAAATGGAGCGGCCCGACCCGATTCCGTACAGGCGACCAGCCTGATCTGGGTGTGTTTGCTTTCAGTCAGGCGGATAAACCGATCAATGCCGAACTGGTGACGCAATACGCCGGCACCGGGCAGCGTGTGCCCGTCACCCTGAACAAGGGCATCAACTACATTGCGTTGCCAGGGTTTGCACTGGCCAGTGGCGAGTGGACGGCGCAGTTGATCCAGGACGGAAAAGTCGCCGATGCACTGGCCGTGAGTCTGACCGCGACCGGAGAAGGCTGGCAGGTGACGCAAAACCGGAGCCTGGACGCCGTCAGCGGCGACAATCCGCTGGCCTTGCCGAGCGATGCAACGGGTATTCGCCTGCGTCTGGACGACAGCCCGCAAGCGCTGTTCCGTTCGGCTCTCGACGATTTGCTGAGCTACCCCTATGGCGGCGTCGAGCACACGGCCAGCGGTCTGTTGCCGCTGAGCATGGCCTATCCGATCCTGTCGTCGAATCCTCAGGTCAGGGACCGTCTGCGCCTGATCATGCAGAACAGCCGTTTGCGGCTGGTGCAAATGGCCGGTCCTTCGGCGAGCTTTACATGGTGGGGCTATGACGTTGAGCCGGATGCGTTCCTGACGGCCTACGCCTATTACGCCGACTGGCACGCCAGCAAGGCTCTGGAGCTGTATCTGCCGCCGGAGCATTGGCAACGGGTGCTGGATGTGTATGCGAAACAGGCCAGAAACACGCCTCTGCTGCAACGGGCGCTGATCCTGTCGTTTGCCAGACAAATGCAATTGCCGGTCAACACCTTGCTCAGCGGCTTGATGGATGATCTGGCGAAGGCCGGTGAGGGGCCTCAGGCGAACCTGCTGGACAGTGGTGAAGACAGCATGGTCATGAGCGCCCCGGATTCTGCATTGGGACTGGCCGCAGCGCGTGCACTGACCGCTTCTCTGGCCCGGCAGTCGAAAGTGACGTTGCCGGAGGCTTTCAGCCGTCAACTGCCGGATGCCCAGCAACGTCTGGCTGTCAGCTCCCAGCCCTTTGTCGAAGCCTTGAACCTGTCGCTGCAAGGCTTCGATCAGGGCCGTGCCCATGCGTTGCTGCAACGTCTGCTGCCACAGCAATCGACGCTGGAGCGCGCCCTGGCCTTGAGCTGGTTGCAACGCAGCATCGAGCAGGCTTCGCCTACCATCGCTCTGGCACCGGGTGAAGGCTGGAAGAAACGATACGGCGACAGCGGTGAAATGTACTGGATCTGGCAGGGGGCTACTCCCGTGCCAGCGGTATTGTCGTTGTCCGGGACCCAGGAACGCCCGCTGCGGGCCTTGCTGAGCTATCAGACCCGGCAGCCGGCAATCGATCCGATGGCTGTGACCGTCACCCGTCGCCTGTCGCGCCTTGTACCGGGAGACGAAGCGTTCAAGTTCAGTCTCGAAGCGGTCGATGGCAAGCCTTTGTCCAGTGACAGCCTTTATCTTGACGAGGTGATCGTCACCAGCAAGGCCGCCAAACCGTTGCGCTACGGCATGATCGAAGTGCCACTACCACCGGGCGCGGATGTCGAGCGCACCACCTGGGGCATCAGGTTGCAGGGCAAGGCCGGTACCGAACCGACGGCGCTGGAAAAGGCCCGTTTTGAACCGGGGCAAATGGCTTACGCCATTCCAGTGGACGCCTTGAGCGGCGAATTGCGGGTACGCCATCTGGTGCGCTTCTCGCAAAAAGGCCAGTTCAAGCTGCCGCCGGTGCGTTTCACTCAGGTCTATGCGCCGCAGAATCAGGCTATGGAAACAAAGCCTGCCTATGGTCAGGTCAAGGTCGACTGAGATGATCCGGCGTCTGTCATGGCTGGTATTGCTTTTGCTCCCTGCGCTGGCGACAGCGCAGGAAGACCCTGTGCAGATTGGGTTCAAGGGCGAACTGCTGTCTTTGAACCAGACCCGACTGCTGTCGCGAGAGCCTTTACCTGCGGATTTGCAGACGCATCTGGGCAGCCTCTGGAAACTCTTTGTCTACGCATGGCTGGTGGATACCGGTGCCCATGAACCGGCCTATGAGTGCCGTGGCCAGTCGAAAGAGGAAGTGTATTGCTGCACGGCGGGTGGCAAGGTCGAGCGTGATCAGGCCCTGGTGAAATCCTGTGGCCTGTACTTCGAGCCGCAACGCCTGGCCATTTCCGAAGCCGACTGGCGTTCGTACTGGCAAGCGCGCAAGGCCCCGCAATGGTTGCTCGGTCTTCAGTCGTTGCAGCCTGCTACACAGGTGCCTGTCGCGGAACTGCTCGGGATGCTGGCCGTGTTGCCTGCTCAGGATCAGGCGCGACGGGTATTGCTGGATGTGGTGTTGAGCGCGGCTGACGGCAATGTCGTGGGCGAACTGGGTGGTCGATTGCGGGTTAAAACCTGGAGCTGGTTCGAGGAGCGCGACAGCGGGTTGCGGCAGGGCGGGTTCGCCGGCTGGACGGTGGATGGCACGCCTGTCTGGGCCAGAGGGCGGGGCACCAGCCAGACGGTACTGCGCAATTATGGCCAGGCCATCGCATCGGTGCTGCCTGTCGGGTGGCCCGCGGAGCCGGGGCGTTGCGTCGAAGTGGATCTGTTCTCACGCTATCCGGTAGCGCGCGTTCTTGCGGCAGGCCGTATTGTGGAGTCGGGACCTTTGCTGGGGGATTATCGCGTCGAGTTTGCCAATGGCAATCAACTGGACATACACAGCGACGGCGAGCTCTTCCTGATGCAGGACAAGCTGGTCGCGCGTCTGGACCGTGAGGAATATGTCGCTCGTGTGCTGCAACGTGAAGCCTCGGCCAATCCTCCCGAAGCGGCCAAGGCCCTGGCCATCGCGATTCGCACTTACCTGCTGCAGAATGCCAGCCGTAACGGCGAGTGTCTGGCCATCGACGACAGCAGCAACCGTCAGCGCGTCGCCCCACGCCCGGCCTCTGCGGAGGCCCGTCAGATCGCGGCCTGGACCAGCGACCTGGTACTGGCGGGTAGCAACATCACTTACCACTCCACTCAACCCGGTTCCGACAAGCTTTCCTGGCAGCAGGCTGTGGAGCAGGCCGAAGCCGGTCAGCGTTACGACGCCATCCTGTTACACGCTTATCCGCGCACCAGCCTCAGTCGCTGGGACAACCCGGTCGCATCCTGCAGAGCGCTTCCGGCCGCCCAGGACTGGTTGCAGAATCAGCGCCGGGGCTGGCGTCAACGACTCGAAAGCGAAGCGGGCTATAACGAAGTCGGCACATTTACCGTCTGCCAGCTGGCTTTCGGCAACCCTTACGTCGACCGCGAGCGCAAGCGCATCTACGTGCGTGGCGTGCTGTCACTTCAGGACCGTCTCGACCTTACCCATGAATACCTTCACCTGGCGTTTGAAGCGCACCCTGTCGGCCAGGATGAAACCTATATCGAAGGTCTGGCCCGGCGTCTTTTGCTGGAATAGATCCCGGGAGTGTTGTGATGCAGAAAACGATTCCATGCCTGATTTTGCTGTCCGTTGCCCTGGCGGCATGTGGCCCCAATGAACTGGTTTCCAGTCTGCCTTCGCCAGATGGAAAGCATCATGTCGAGGTTCGCAGATGTCCCGAGAGCGGTTCCATGACCTGGGGTGAGAAGCTACAGGTTTCCGTTCTTGATGCGGGCGTATCGGCAGCGTGCCAGTCCGCCGTGGAAGCCTGGGCACAATTTGATATCACGACCCCCGAGCCTCCGAAACTCGACCGGTTACAACTCGAATGGGCGAGTGATACTCAACTCAAAGCCTGGTATCCGGGGTTCAAGCCGGGTGAAGGACCCCGGAGCTGGACTTACAAGCAGAACACACCGGTCAAGGTGATCTTCCAGCCGTGATGTACCACTTGGTGGGAGTTCGCCCGCCGCGCTGTCGCGCAGCAAACAGGTGCGGTGTGGTTGCTGATTGAGGGTTCGGCTTGAGGCCGCCTTGCGCCTTTACGGCGCGTCACTTTGGTTTCGGCCAAAGTAACCGGAGCCCATGGTTTCCCCCCTTTGCCGAAACAAAGGGGGCCGCCGTAAAGGCGGAACCGGTAGAACCAGCCCATACCGATAATGGATATGTCCACCGGAGCGCGTTTTACCCCACGCGTCTGTTTGATGAGAGGCAGCTTGCTGGCGACTTCATCACGGGTATGACAGGCCGCCGGGCACGACATATTGGCTGCCGTCATAGTCGAGGGTGCGTCTGGAGCTGACAGGTTTGCCTTCGGTTCGTTGGCAATCCTCACCCTTGCGCCGATTTTGCGTGTCGATGACTTTTTCCTCGATATTCAGGCTGGCAAAGCCATGGCTGTGTTTCTCTGCGATGGACAGGGTGCGCAGTGTCCGGGTGAAGTCGCCGTTGCACATACCATCCCATTCGCCGCTGCTTCTGCTGACTTCCAGTGTGTTCATGACCGGGCGCAACTTTGCGCCGTCGAGCACATAGAGGTTCAGGGTCGTGCTGGCAAAAGGGTTGACTCTGGATGCGCCGTCGTAAGAGATCCGTACCCCGAAAGCTCTGAGCCGCGGCGTCAGCTGATAGCGGGCGGTATCCAGGCTGAGGCTTTCAAACGATATGGCGTCCGAGGTGATTGCAGCACTCTGGTAGTGCCGGGCAGCGATCTGGCCACTGGCAGCATCGGCCATGATCACGCCAAGGCCATAGTCACCCTGAGCATCTTCATCCACCGTCTCGGCAAAGGGCAGGGCCGCCAGTATCTGTCCAGGATTGGCTGGATTGACCTTGCATACAGCGCGTTCGCTGTCGAATTTCAGATCGGGCTTCAGGGTCCTGGCCCAGTTCTGCAACTGCTCCGTGCAGTCGGCTGAGGCCAGCAGAGGGAAGAACAGCAGCGCCATGGCGGCGAATTTATTCATTGTCGGGTTTCATTCCTGCAAATGGGAAAGCGATAGTCGGGGGCTGCAAGTGCCTTGGCGTTGTAGCACGAATCGGCGTGCAGTCGTGGGCAGCGCCTAAGGTCCCCATCTCTCCAGAACGACATTCTCGATAGAGGGATCGAAGACTACCGCAACTCGCCCTGTCGATTCATGAAGTGCCTGGAAGAAAGCCTGCAAGAGAGTCCCACAGGTTTCGTCGCCTACCGGCCTGTCGGCTGTTTCAGGCGCAGCCCCCAGCGTCCAGATAACCTCCGGGCCTCCTTCTTCAAAACATCGTTCTGACCAGGCGAAGAACGATGAGTCAGGTTTGCCGTTCACCCTGAGGGTCACGACCTGGCCTGTCCGTCGTCCTTCAAGATCGATCTGGTACTGCCCGTCGGAGGTTTCATAGGTTCCGGATGCGGTTTTCCTGAACTGGACGGGATGTCCGGATTTCATTCTGCGGGTTCGGGACCCGGAGGCCGGAGCGCGCAAGGTGCTCATGGCCATCCAGCCGAGCAGGACCACGCCCGATACCAGTACGGCCCACAAGCCAATGCGTTTCCAGTCGATGCTGCTTTCGGCTGTCTGGGGCAGCCTGACCGGTTCGCTCAGCGGTTCGGCGCTGCTCAGGTTGTTCATCTTCCGGGCGTCGTAATCCGGGATCAGGGTGGCCAGGGGCAGGTTGGCAGGTCTGGCGGTCGGGTTGCCGATAGCCAGTGAGTACGGGCCGTTGCCGCGTGCCAGAAATACCACCTGAGGCGCTCGCACGGCAAACCGCAGGGAAGGTGGCTGGCTACCCAGACCGCCACCACGCTCATCCACTTCAAGTTTCAACTGACGCACGATTGTGCCGGAGGCCTGTATTTCATCCTGAGTCACGTCCTGGCCATTTTGCGTCAGACGGTACACCAGGCCGCTGCCAAGCGTCTGCCAGGGGCTCTTGCTGTCCGGTCGCCCGTACAAGGTGCCGGGTGCCAGGCTGTTGGCCTGGGCGATATCGAATTTGAGGCGTTCGACGGGCAGGGCAGCGGGCAATTGCCAGAGGTAACTGCCCGGCTTTTCGAGGCTGCCTGCCAGCGGTTGTGACCAGGTGAGAGGCACTTGCGGTGTGTCACTGCTGGCGATGAGCAGTTGCGCCGCAGTCAGTGTTGGCGCGCTCTCTGGCGTCTTCCACAACAGGCGCAGATAACGTGCGGTGCGGCCAGGCAGATTGACCTGACGCTGCTGCACCACATCGCTGGCAAACGACAGGCGCGCCACCTGGCCCTCACCCCAGGCTTGCCAGTGCTGCAGATCATCGCTGGCCTCGATACTGAAACGCTGGAAGCCTTCACGCCCGGTACTCCAGTCCAGGATCAATTGTTTCAGGGGCTGCTTTATGGTGCTGGTGTCCAGTAACCAGCCGCGCAGCACTTCGTTGCCGGCTTCGACGGCACCTTGCGGCTGTACCTCGACCAGCGTGCCGCTGGCACTGCGCTCAACGCGGATTCGGGGCGCGCTGTCGGGAGCGTCTGCTGCGCTGTACAACGGAAACCATTTGACCGAAACCGGCGTCGGCTCCTGTCGGGACTGAACCGGGTCATAAGCCAGAGCATACGCCTGTGCCTGGCCTTCGCTGTTGAAGACCCGCAAGTCGCCCAGAGCGCTTTGGCGCGAATTGAGCTGCACGGTCAGCGGCAGTTCGATGCGATACCAGGGGCCGCCGCCATTGAGTTTCAAGGGCGTGTGGCTGGCAAAGTCGGCCGGGTTGTCCTGAGCACTGACGAATGTCGAACCCAGCAGGGCCAGGTTGCACAGCACGATCCTGAATAGCGGCGGATGACTCAAGCAGGCAATCCTCATGATCAATAGGTCTCTGTAGTGTTTGCCGGTTTTTTCGGTGGAAGCGGCGCGAAGTACCCCATCACCAACAGCAGGACGCCAACGCCGATGAAGGACACGATGCGTGCCATTCCTCCCCGGTCGCTCAATTCGACCAGGAACAGTTTGGCGACCACGACACCGATCAGCAGCGCGCCGGTGATCCAGATTTCACGCTGGCCGCGAATATGGCCGCCGACCATCAGGGCCAGTGCCATCAGGGTCCAGACGATGGACAACACCGCCTGATCCAGCATGGGGTCGATCTGGTACCAGTCCCAATGCCGGGCAGTGCGCAGCACCGTGGCGGTGATCAGGGCGAACAACGAAGCGCCTGCGATGATCATCGCCAATCGTTCTGCGCGCGGTACGGTGATGCCGAGGCGTGGCAGGTTATTGCGGGTCCAGCTCACCATCCCCAGCAGGGCGAACGCCAGGCCCAGATCGAGAGGGTTCAGCAAGGGCACGTAAGGCAGAGGCTCGGTGTAGCCACGGCTGTAATAGTTGGTCAGCCAGAACCACGTCAGCATGAACAACGCGACGGGCAGTGCGGCCCACACGCGATAAGCCCTGGCATGGGTATTGACCGGCCAGCTCCATGTCCGGCTGGAGGCCATGCCCAGCAGATACAGACTTGGCAGCAATGTGCCTGCCATCGTGTTCCACGCGCTGTTGGGGGCGTTCGATCTGATCAGGGTGTCTACGCCGTAGAACAACTCCACGCTCAGGATGAAGAGGGTCAGCCAGCAACCCAGAATATGCGCCAGTGACAGTGCCTGGCGGGGCAGGAGATCTGTCAGGCGACGCAGGGAAAACAGATGCACGGCCAGCAATGCGCCCCAGCCCACCCAGGCCCAATCGGCAAAAAGGTGCTGAGTGTCGGTCATCGCGCCGACCAGCAGGATCAGGCTGACGGGTGTCAGCCACAGGCTCAGCGCTGCCAGCCCGCTCCAGCGCCAACGCAGGGCCAGCAAGGTCCAGACAGCTATGCTGGCAGCCACCGAAAACAGCAGCCAGGTCGGGAACAGGGTGTGCGACGAGAAGCGCATGAGCGCGATGATAAAAGCCAGCCCCCACCACAGGCTGCCCCACACCAGCAACATGCCTGAGAGCACGCTGTCCTTGAGGTAACGCAGGGGCTTGATGCGATGCACGAACAAGGCACTGAGCAGGGCGGCCAGGGCGATGATCATGGGCGTCCAGAAATCGCCTTGCAGTGTCAGGGAATACCACTGGAGCATCTGCTGGATGAACGCCAGTCCCGCAGCAACCTGCAACAGCAAGCCAAAACCACGTGCCAGCACGCGCTGCTGACGCAGGCCCAGCCAGAAAATCGCCGCGCCCTCGATGGCCCATGCACTGGTGGTCCATTTAGCGCCAAGCCCCAGCGGGATTGCCAGTGTGGCGAAGACCACGCCCAGTGCCAGGCAGGTTTCTACCAGCAACAACGCGCGACCCGGAGCCCGGCCCGAGAGCAGGCGAGCGATGCCCATGTACAGCAGACCCAGCGCCAGTGCGCTGAAAGCGGTGCCGAACTCCATGTCGGCAGTCAGTGCATATTGCAGGCCGAAGCCTATGAGGGGCGTACCGAACAGCAGCGTGCCATCGACATGGTCGCCCTGACGTCTGGACCAGCGCAGCATCGCTTCGCGACTGTCATCTTCGGGTGCATCACTGCGCTGCTGCAGTTTGTGCCGGGCGAACAGCAGGCCGATGGCCAGGTACATCAGGAAGAACAGGACCAGGAACGGTTCGACGCTCCAGAACAGTTCCGGCCTGTACGAGCGCAAGCCCCAGGCAAAGCCGATGCCGAATGTCCCTATAAATCCGAGCAGATTAAGCAGGCGCCAGGCCTTGAACCAGGCAATGGCGAAAATTCCGGCATTGAGCAGGACAAAGTAACTGAACAGCGTGATATGGCTGCCTTGGCCGGTAGACGACAGGATGGGCGCGGCGAAACCACCAATGGTGGCGGCGCAGGCCAGGGCCAGCGAGTTTTGCGTGACGGCCAGCATTGTCGAGAACAGCATGACGCCGACCAGCAAGACAAAACCCAGGCCCGGGTCCAGCAGTTCATGCACCCGCATGGCACCAAGGACCGTCAGGTACAGCACGCCGACCCCGGTGCCTTGCATCATCAAGGCGAAGGTGGCGTTGCGTTGGCGCAGCCACCAGCCCAGGCCGAGCAATCCCATGGCACTGGCGGCGACGCCTGCATAGCGGGCCTCGATCGGCACCACTACGCCTTCGGTTGCATAGCGCAGCAGAAACGCCAGCCCCATGAACAGCACGACTGCGCCAACCCGCAGTACGGTATTGCCGCCCAGCAGCCAGTTTTGCGCAGCCTCGAACGCAGCGTTCAGCGGGTTCGGCCGTGCAACAGGTTGAGTGGTCGGTTTGGTGTCAACTTCAGGTTGCGCAGCGGCGGCCAGTTCTTCCGGCAGGTCCCAGACCAGTTCCGGCCCGCTGTCCCGGGTCGTCACAATGATTGCATCGTCAGGCAAGGGGATTGTGGCCTGCGCCGCTTCAGGCCTGGCGGGGGGCGATTCCAGATTGGCAATGCGCTGCTGCAGGGCTTCGATCTGCTCTCTCTGGCTGACGGACTCCATGCGCAGTCTTGCAACTTGCCGCTTCAGCCACAGGCCCAGTGCCAGAAGAACAAGGGACAGGCCGAAAAGCCAGGCATAAGGCGGATTCTCGGCAAGGTATTCAAAGGTTTCCAGCCCGGTTCCCAGAAAAATCGGCAGCACGCGACGACATCCTTTCAGGCCAGGAGCGACTCACTATTGAGCGTTTGGCGGTAATCGAAATGATAGTACTGAACAAACCGATATGAATGGCGAGTTGTGAAGTCAGTCATTGTATTGACTAACTTAGAGTGTTTGAGAGCCTGCTTGAATAGTACACCTGTACTATTTTCCCGAACGCCAGCCAGACCGTATAACGGCCTGCGCACTTTGTAGTGCCTCATCGAAAAGATGGACGGCCAGTCTGTCATATCAACTGATTTGGAGTTTGGGATATGCGGTTCCTGATAGTCATTCTGTCAGCTCTGACGCTTGGCGGTTGTGCCAATACACCCTTGGGAAACCTGTTGAATAACCAGCGTTTTCAGACAACCGATGATGTGCAGGCATCCTGGGTAGGCTCATCCCTGGACGATCTGATCATGTCTTGGGGGACGCCGCAAAACAGCTTTCCAATGGCGGGAGGTGCAGCAAGCATGATTTCTTATGAATATGTCTGGCTTGCAGGCGCGAGCGGAGATAACCCCAGATATTCCAGATGTGTTCAACGCTTCCTTGTCGAAGGGGGCATTATTACCAAATGGGGTATATCCGGGGGTTGTCCGAAACAACCCAAGAACGCCAAGTCGATTCCAGACACGCCCGTTCCTAAACCGACACTCTGACAGGTTATTTCAGAGCGTATATTCATCGGTAACCTGTTAGCCTATTCCGCCGCTTCACCCGACGATGCTTTATCCTCGCCAAACGGAATTTGAATGCAGACTTCACCGCTTTTGCCACTTCCTTCAAGGCCTGTGGCCATCCTGGGTTCCGGACACGCTCTGCCGGAACGGATTGTTACCAGTGCCGAACTTGATGTCGAACTGGGGTTGGCTGCGGGAAGTGTGGAGCGCATCAGCGGGGTGGTTCAACGGCATGTCGCCAGCCGCACTGAAACCGCTGCCAGTCTCGGCGCCATTGCTGCGCGCCATGCCTTGCATGCAGCTGGCGTAGAGCTGGAACAGATCGACCTGATCGCCTGCGCCAGCGGCACCATGGATCAAGGCCTGCCGTGCAATGCCGCCTTGCTGCATCGCGAGCTGGGGCTGGGGCAGTCCGGCATTCCTGCCATGGATATCAATGCCAGTTGCCTGGGCTTTCTCGCCGCCGTCGACACCTTGTCCTGGCCCCTGATGGCCGGGCGTTACAGGCGCATTCTTCTGGTGTGTTCGGATATCGCTTCGTGCGGTCTGGACTGGCAGCAAGTCGAAGTCAGCGGGATTTTCGGCGATGGTGCGGCCGCCGTGGTGCTGGGCGTCAGCGATGACGGATCGAAGATTCTTGCCTCCAGCCTCAAGACCTTCTCCGAGGGCGCGCATCTGTGCCAGATCCCGGCCGGCGGCTCGCGCTTTCACCCGCGTCGTATCGACACGCCGTTCGAACCGCTGACCAGTTTTGCCATGCAGGGCAAGGACGTGTACCGCCTGGCAGCCAGGCACTTGCCCGCCCTGATGGATGAACTGCTGACCCAGGCCGGACTGACCCGGGAGCAGATCCGCTGGGTCATCCCTCATCAGGCCAGCCAGCAAGCGCTGCAGCATGCGGCCAGGCGGTTGGGCTTCGCTGCAGACCAGGTCATCGATATCTTTGCCCGGCACGGCAATCAGGTGGCTGCTTCGTTGCCCACTGCGCTGGACATCGCTATCCGCGACCAGCGTATCCTGCGCGGCCAGACGCTGATGTTGATCGGCACCGGCGCGGGCCTTTCGCTTGGCGGCATGATTCTGGAGTACTGATGAAAGTTCTGGTTACCGGCGGCACCGGGTTCATTGGCCGGCATATTGTCTGGCGACTGGCATCCCGTGCCTTCGAGGTGCAGTTCAGTGGTCGCAATCCAGCGGCGGCTGCCGAGGTCATTTGCCACAGCCCCGGTGCTGTGAGCTGGCTTCCCTTGCAACACGGCACGCCGGGGGCTGCCGATACACTGGGCGAAGCTGCCCGCGGGTGTGACGCCATCGTCCACTGCGCGGCATTGTCTTCACCCTGGGGCACGCCGCAAGCCTTTGCCCAGGCCAATCTGGATTCCACCGATGAAGTGCTCCGGGCCTGCCGCATCAACGATGTGAGGCGTCTGGTGCATCTTTCGACGCCCAGCCTGTACTTTGCCTTTCGCGATCGTCTCGATATCCGCGAAAACGATCCGCTGCCACCGGCAGTCAACGAATACGCCCGCAGCAAGGCACTGGCTGAAACACGAGTGCATGCAGCCGGGCTCGCCGAAGCCGTGATCCTGCGCCCGCGTGCGGTCTTCGGTCCTTGGGATGGTACGTTGTTGCCGCGCTTGCTGCGGGTCATGCAGCGGGGACGGATTCCGTTGATGCGTGGTGGCCAGGCGCAGCTGGACCTGACCTGTGTCGACAATCTGGTGCATGCCGTGGAGCTGAGCCTGAGCCAGCCGCTGCCCCGGGCCGTGTGCACCTATAACGTCAGTAACGGCACGCCGCTGGCTTTCGAGGACTTGCTGCAGCGTATCGCCGAGCAGTTCCGCCTTAACCTGCGTACCCGGCACTTGCCGTGGCGACTGGTGGACGCTGTCGCGCGGGTGCTGGAAACCCGAGCCCGACTTACAGGCGGCGGCGAGCCGCTATTGACCCGGTATGGCGCTGGCGTACTGGCATTCAGTCAGACCCTCAACCTCGATGCCATCCGCAACGAACTGGGATACCGCCCCGTCATGACTCAGGAAGAGGGCATTGGCCAGCACGCGCAGTGGTGGCTGGCCCGGCAAGGAGCACAAGGTTGAGCCGTACCGTCAGCCTCAACGTATTGCGCGCCGGTTGGTGCCGACATCTGGAATGTATGGCCGATCGTGGCGGGCGCATCGCGCCGACCCGTTTCCCAGCCTTGTGCGGTCTGATTCGCCACCCCGATGCGGGCTGGATACTCTATGACACCGGTTACGCCGAACACTTTTTCAAGGCGACCCAGGCGCTGCCCGAGCGCCTGTATCGCCATGCGGTGCCGGTGCAACTGCCGGTTCAGGAACAACTGCTCGCCCAATTGCACGAGTTAGGTATTCGCCCGGATGATATCCGCACCCTGATCATTTCCCACTTCCACAGCGATCACATCGCCGGCCTGCGGGATTTTCCCAACGCATCGTTCATTGCACTGGATGCCGACCGCCGACAGATCGAAAGCCTGCGCGGCTCACGCTGGCGCGCCACGCTTGGCGGTCATTTGCCCGGATTGTTGCCGGACGATTTCGGCTCGCGGGTGACGCTTGCCGATCACAGCAGGAAGGTTGCGCTGCCCCAATGGATGGCACCTTTCAGTCAGGGCCTCGATCTGCTGGGCGATGGCAGCCTGATCGGCGTGCCGCTGCCGGGGCACAGCGAAGGCCAGCTTGGCCTGTTTATCCCCGATGCCGATGGACGCCCGGTGTTTCTGGTGGCCGATGCCTGCTGGTCGGTTCCGGCCTGCCGCGCCGAGCGGCTGCCAGCCTGGCCCGCGCTGCACTTTGTCAGCCACGATGCCAGGCAGTACCGCCAGACCTACAGTGATCTCGGTACGCTGATTCGCCGAGAGCCTGCCGTGGCTGTGCTGCCATCCCATTGCACCCAGGCCTGGGAGGCATTCGGTCATGAGCAGTGAAAGACTGATGGGGGCTCTGCGCAGTGCCCTGAGTTTCATCAACAGTCGCTACCGGCTGCGCTTCACCCGGCGTGAGCAACTGAAAGCCTGGCAGGCCCGGCAGTTGCAACACTTTCTGCAGCATGTGCTGCCCCGGGCGCAGCGTTTCAAAGACTTGAACGTCACCGATCTGGCGGACCTGCCGCTGATGGACAAGGCCACTCTGATGGGCGACTTCGCCGGGTTCAACACCCGCGGCCTGAGCCTGGAGCAGGTCTTGCCCGTGGCACGTCAGGCAGAAGAATCGCGTGATTTCAGCCCGACCCTGGGCGATATGACCGTGGGGCTTTCCAGCGGCACTTCCGGCAATCAGGGGGTGTTTCTGGTCAGTGCGCTGGAGCGTCAGCGCTGGGCTGGCATCCTGCTGGCGCGAACCCTGCCGCGCCGCTTCCTGCCACGGCTGTTGTGCTTCTGGCGCGCACCCTTGCGGATCGCCTTTTTCCTGCGTGCCAACAGCCGTCTCTACACCACCTTGTCCAGCCGCCGTATCGACTTTGCCTTTCACGACCTGACACTGGGCCTTGAGGCATCGTTTGCACGTCTCAACGCGCAGAACCCCGATGTACTGGTGGCCCCGGCCACGGTGCTGAGAGGGCTGGCCGAGGCCATGTTGAGCGGGCGGCTGACGATACGGCCCACGCATATCCTGTCGGTGGCCGAAGTGCTCGAAAGCGCCGATGCCGATGCCGTGCTCATGGCCTTCGGTGTCGCACCGCAGCAGATCTATCAGGCCAGTGAAGGGTTTCTGGGTTACACCTGCGAGCAGGGCACCTTGCATCTGAACGAAAGCCATCTGCATATCGAACCGCAATGGCTGGATGCCGGACACACGCGCTTTCAGCCGATCATCACCGACTTCTCCCGGCGTACGCAGATGATCGTGCGTTACCGGCTCAACGATATTTTGCGGGTCGCTCAAACGCCTTGCGCCTGTGGGCGGGTCGAGCGGGCGATCGAGGCTGTCGAAGGTCGTGCCGATGACATCCTCTGGCTGCCCAGCCTTGCAGGCGACCGGTTACAGGCGCTTTATCCCGATGTCATGCGTCGTGCCTTGCTGATGCATGGCACGGCGCTTGAGGAATACGAGATCCATCAACGAGGCCTGCACTGGCAGATCAACCTGCTGGCCCGCGACGATCACGCCAGCCTGTGCCAGGCCCTGACCGACAGCCTCCACGCACTGTGCGCCGATCACGCCTTGCAGCCACCGGTGTTGAGCTTTGGCCATTGGCAGGCTCCGCCGCCAGATGCCAAACGCCGACGCCTCAAGCTGCTGCAATTACCCGAGGGCCTGCCATGCGTGTACTGATTCTCGGGGCGCGCGCGCCAGCCTGCCTGGAATGGGCACGGGCTTTTGACGAGGCCGGATGGCACGTCATCGTCGGCGATTCTCTGGGGCAGCCACTCAGTCGCTTCAGTCGCTCGGCACACCATTTCGTGCGCCTGCCGGAGCCCAGGCAGAACCCGGCGGTCTGGATCGAAGCCCTTGCGAAGCTGATCGAAACCCAGCGTATCGACTTGCTGCTGCCCACCTGCGAAGAAGTGTTCTATCTGTCTCACGGCCTTGAGCGGCTGGCACCGCTGTGTCGTGTTCTGACTAGTGACTTTTCCCTGTTGCACCGCCTGCATCACAAGGGGCAGTTCGCTGCCATGACTCAGGGCTGGGCGCTGGCGGCTCCCGAAACCCGACTGCTGCTGGATCGTCAGGCTGTGCTGGCCCTTGTCGATGAAGCAGAGCAATGGGTATTCAAACCGGCGTACTCGCGCTTTGCCTCGCAGACCCTGATTCGTCCCTCGGCCCGCCAGTTGAGCGAGGTCCATCCCGACCATGCATCCCCCTGGGTGGCACAGCGCTTTATCGACGGGCAAGAGTTCTGCAGTTTCAGCGTACTGATCGATGGCGAATTGCGTGCCCACAGCTGCTACCAGCCGCGCTATCGGGTGGGACGTGGTTCCGGGATCTACTTTCAGCCAGCCGTGCCGCAAGCCGTGCGCCGGTTTCTGGAGCGGTTCGGTCAGGAAACCGGCTACACCGGGCAGGTGGGCTTTGACTTTATCGAGGACCGCGAGGGGCGCTTCCATGTACTGGAGTGCAATCCACGGGCGACCAGTGGCGTGCACCTGTTCGACGATCAGCGCAAGTCGCTGGTAAGCAGTCTGGGCGAAACCTGTGAGAAAGTGCTGGAGCCGACAGATGATCCGCGCATGATCGCCTTGGCTATGCTCTTGCTGGCAGCCCCGCCGCGGCTTTTGAGCCCGACGTTCTGGCGTGACTACAGCGCTGCCAGGGATGTGGTTGTACAGAAAGGCGACTTCTGGCCGCTGGGCGCGCAAGTGCTGAGCCTGGCAGAAATCATCTCCCGCTCCGTTTCCCGGCGCTGCGGCTTGCTGGCAGCTTCCACGGCGGATATCGAGTGGAATGGCCAGGCGTTGAGCGAGCGTTCGCCATGAGGCTGTTGTTGCCGGAACAACTCCTCAGCGCGCAGGCCAGTCCCGACGACAGCCAGGCCCGGCACTATGTCCGCGCCTGTGCCAACGCGGGCCTGATCGGCAATGTCAGTACCCGCATGGTACTGCTCGACACCGGGACTCAGGAGTTTCCGGTCAGCATCAACGACGGCACTGAGCCAGAAGATAACTGCTACGTGGTATCGCCCCGGACTGCCTACAGCGGCTATGCCCGTGAAGAGCTTTCGCGTCTTGGCCGACCCTGGCTGACCTGGCCATTGAAGTGGCTGACCCGAAGCGTTGACCTTTTGCTGAGGTCGGCCAGGGTCGACAGGCTGGTGCAGGTCAACAACTGGCTGCTGTCCACCAATCTCTACCCGGCCCAATGGAATGTCGCCGAACTGCCGGCGATCACTGCTTTTCTGCAGCAGGCTTTCCCCGATCACGCTTTGTGTTTTCGCTCCATCAACGACTTCAGCAACCGGGAGTTGCGCAAGCATCTGCAAACCCTCGGCTACCTGAGCATTCCCAGTCGTCAGGTCTATCTGTTCGATGGTCGGGCAGGGGACGAGGCCGGGTTTCTCAAACACCACAATGTGCGCATGGACACCACGCTCTTGCGGCGCGCGCCCTATGAAGTCGTGTCCGGTTCTGTGCTGAGCGATGCCGATTTTCAGCGTATCGAACACCTCTACAACCTGCTTTACCTGGAGAAGTATTGCATTCTGAATCCGCATTACAGCGCCCGCTGGATGCAACGCGGCCAACGCGAAGGCTGGCTCGACATCCGCGCTCTGCGCAGGTCTGACGGACAGATCGACGGCGCGTTGGGCTGGTTTGCCAATGACACGACCCTGAGCACTCCCATCGTGGGTTATGACACGGCACTGCCGCAAAAAACCGGGTTGTATCGGCAACTGACCTGCCTGTGTCTGCTGGAAGCCGCCAAACGGCGTCAGGTCCTGAATTTCAGTTCCGGAGCCGCCGGGTTCAAGCGTTTGCGCGGTGGTCAGCCGCAGATCGAATACAGTCTGATTCACGTTGCTCATCTGTCCTGGGGGCGTCGACTGGTGTGGACTTTGCTCAGTGCTCTGTTGCATGGCATTGGCGTGCCACTGATGAGGAGGTTCAAGCTATGAATCCTCTTGCCCAATGGTGGCCGGTCGCGCTCAGTCACGAATTGAAGAATGTGCCCCTGGCGTGCCAGTTATACGACTCGCCGCTGGTGCTTTTCCGGGCTGAAGACGGACGCGCCGCCGCGCTGCCGGATCGCTGTCCGCATCGTTTTGCGCCCTTGAGCGCGGGCAAGGTCCGCGACGGGCAGATCGAATGCCCTTATCACGGTTGGCGATTTGCCGCTGACGGACGTTGCACCCGCGTGCCCGGCACCGAACACGCGCCAGGCAACAAGCCGCTGCTCGACAGTCCGGCCTGTTGCGAAGCCCATGGTCTGGTGTGGGTCTGTCTGAGCGGGCAACCTCCTGCCATGCCGCCGGTTGCTCCTGCCGAACAAAAACAGCAACTCGATACGTTCTGGATCACGGACCATGTGCAGTGCTCGCTGCAGGACGCTGCGGAAAACTTCCTTGACGGGTTTCATACCCATTTCGTCCACGCCGGCTGGATACGCCACGATCGGAAACGGCAGAAAATCAGCGCCCGGGTCCGGCCGCTGGCCGATGGCATCGAGGCGCAGTACAGCGAGGAGGGCAAGCAGTCAGGGCTGATTTCGCGCCTGTTCGAAGGCGAGCGGGGCAGCAGCATGGGGCGCTTCCGGTTGCCGGGTCTGGCGGAAATCGAATATCGCGACCGTCGCGACGGCCTCAACCTGCTCGCCAGCGCCTGGCTGACCCCGTGCGGTGATGGACAACTTCGAGTCTTTGCCCGGATTGCCACGGCACAAGGCTGGTGGCCGGCTGTGCTCAAACGCCTCGTTCTGCAAAAGGCGTTTCGGGTCATCCTGCGCCAGGACCGCCAGATTCTGCAGCAGGTCAGCGCCAATCAACGACGTTTCCAGGCGTCTCCTGCCGTGCCGCTGGATGGTCCGCAGGATCTGCTCGGTCCGGGTATCCGGCGGTTGCTGGAGCATGGACAGCCGTTGGTTTTTGAAGAGCGACAATTGGATATCTGGCTTTGATAACACATCTGTTCTACTGCGGTGATCTTCCCTCCGGCATTGCCTCATACCCCTCCAGTGCATAACCGCTGATACTTGTCCCGGAAAGATGGCGACCGTTACAGCTATAAGTGCGACGTTCGTAGCTGTAGCTGGTCCGGATCTGACGAATGTCCAGGAGCGGGCTGCGAAACTGCCAGCCTTGCTCCACTTCATAGGTGGCATGGTTGGCGTCGATGACCACCACACCTTTTGAATAGATCAGCGTCTGCCGGTTGCCGTCTTCGGTGGGGATCGGCTGCGGATCGGCCTTGCCCTGATCCTCGCGCCAGGTGGCGTCGAGGAAGGCCCGGCAGGAAGCGAAGTCGGGCAGCATGCGGTTTTCGATGGATGACGGTGGTAATTGGCCGCTGGCCTGTGCCAGGGATGAACAGGCGCAAAGCACTGCACCTGATGCAAGAACTGATACAGATTTGAATGATATGGCCATGGTTGCTCTTGTATTGGCGCTTTCTCTTGAAGGCTAATCTTGTGCAGGGACAGGCCCGATAAAAATAGTACGCATGTGCTATTGAATAACAGAAGCTTTCTGATAGTGAGTTTTGCGCAGGTATAACCACAATAAAATATAACTGGATCGTTTTTATATTATCGGACATCAATAATCGTATGCAGCGTTTTGATGGGATGGTTCAGGTTGTAATATAAATGAGTCGTCTCGCTGCGCTTATATGAAACACATGCTGTAACTTCCCGGGAAATATTCGACGGAAGTATTAAACTTCCTGACTTGCCTTCGGGTCACTGGACTAACGCAGACTTGTTGCGTGTTCTGCCACTGACTTCAAGGACTATCACCATGATTCGCGATGACCGTATTACTCCGGGCACCGATCCCGCCTATGTCCGTCAGGACACCCCTACCATTGCGCCAGTGCTCAAGCGTATTTCCTGGAGTGCGATATTGGCCGGTGTCGTGCTGGCCATGGTCGTTTCATTGCTGTTGAACCTGCTGGGTACGGCTATCGGCACTGCCAGCATCGATCCGATCGAGGAAGCCAACCCCATGTCCGGGATCGGCACCGGGGCCGGTATCTGGCTGGTCGCCAGTTCCATGATCTCGCTGTTCGTCGGCGGCTGGGCAGCAGGGCGCCTGGCCCAGCGCGAGGGCGCGCTTCATGGTCTGATGGTATGGGCCAGCGTTTCTCTGATCACGGTCTATCTGGTTTCCAGTGCTGTCACGGGCGTGGTGCGCAGTGGCCTGAATCTGGCGGGCAGCGGCATGTCGGCACTGGGCAGTGGCATCGCTCAGGTCGCGCCTGCGCTGGGTGACAGGATTCAGGAACAACTGCGTGCGCAAGGTATCGACTTCAACCTCAACGATATTCAGGGGGAAATCGAAACGGCCATGCGCCAGACCGGCAAGCCGGAACTGAACCCTGACAATGTCCGCCAGGATGTCGAGTCCGCTCAGCAGGATGCGCAGAATACTGCCCGACAAGGTGCGCAGAACCCTCGGCAGGCCGATGATCAATTGGGTGGCCTGATGGATCGCATCAAGGACAAAGGCAATCAGGTCTGGGATGCAGCCGACCGTCAGGCCATGATCAATCTGATCAAGGCCCGTGGCAACAAGACCGATGAAGAAGCCAACCAGATCGTCGATCAGGCTCAGGCCAGCTATCGCGAGGCATATGCCAGGTATGAGGAGTTGAAGGCCCAGGCCGAGCAGAAAGCCCGTGAAGCCGCCGAAGTGACGGCCAGACGGGTTTCCCAGGCGGCCTGGATGCTGTTGATCAGCATGGTGATTTCCGGTCTGGTGGCAGCAGGTGCCGGTGTACTGGGACGTCGTACCCAGCCGCCCGTCAAGGCGGTGGTTTCCTGACCCGGAGCTGAAGGCTCCCGCGCAGTGTGCGGGAGCACGCTCAGATCCAGCGATCGTTCTCGGCGGTCATCTCTCCCGTATGCTCGCCGGTATTGATGACGCCACGAGGCTCCACCAGCAGAATCCTGGTTTCCCGTGCCGCACAGGGTTTGTGCTCGACACCTTTGCCGACCACATACATTTCTCCTGCTCCCAGAGTGACCTTGCCATCGCGCAGGTGAATCTCCAGCTCGCCTTCAATGACGATAAAGACTTCATCCGTATCGGCATGGCTATGCCAGATAAACTCGCCTTCGACCTTCACCAGCTTGAACTGGTAGTCGTTCATCTGCGCGATGACCTTGGGAGTCCATTGCTCGGAGAACAGGGAAAACTTGTCGGCAAAGTTGATGGCCGTTGCAGATGCTCCATTCACAAAAAGTCCTCGCTTCGATCCAGAGAGTGGCGGCCTGGCGTTCGTTACGCCAGGCCGCCGTTGCTGCTGGAAGTTATAGACGCTTCAGGGCCAGAGTGATGGCCTCGCCCAATGCGCTGACGTAGGGGGCCTTCACCAGCGTATTGTGCTCGCCGCGCAGCGGGGTGATCTGCAAACGCTCACCCTGCAGTTCGCTCCAGCCCAGTGCTGCATCGACACGCTCCTGATCCCTGGCGGTAAACAGCGATACGTTCACCGCCGTCACCGGGCTGACATAGGCATCGACCGCCTGGCGAATGGCATGGGCAACCTTCAGGTGAGTGCGCAGTGACTGGGCGTCGATGTCTTTGCTCAGTTCCTGCGGCAACAGGTCGTTGGCCAGGCACAGCGCAAGCATCTGCTCGATCCGGTTGGCGGCCGCATGGGCATCCAGTTCACTCCTGATGCTCGGCGCGATCCTTTCGGGCAACCACTCCAGCAGGAACTGCGTTTCGCTGATTGGATGCTCGGCAGGCGCAGTCTTGTGGACCGAGGTGTCGATAATCCCCAGGAACTCGACGGTTTCCCCTGCTGCAATGACCTGATGCGCCATTTCGTGGGCGATCAGACCACCGGCGGACCAACCCGCAATCCGATAAGGCCCCTTGGGCTGCACGGCGCGAATCGCTGTCAGGTAGCTGGCAGCAAGGGCCTGGATCGTGGTCGGCGTCTTCTCACCGGCTGCGAAGCCACTGGCCGCCAGCCCGTAGACCGGCACCTCGGCGTCCAGCTCCGGTGCCAGGTCCCGGGCATATTGCACTTCGCCGCCCAGCGGGTGGACCATGAACAATGGCCGCTGGCTGCCACTGCGACGGATCGGCACCAGATTGCTTCGCGTACCCTGGCCAGACTGCTGATCCAGCGTCCGGGCGAAACCGGCCACGGTGGGTTCGACAAACAGATCACGGACCGCGATGGCCTTGCCCAGCACCTTGCGCAGCCTTGAGGTCATTTGCACGGCCATCAGCGAGATGCCGCCCAGCTTGAAGAAATCATCGTGGCGACTGATCTGCTCGGTCTTGAACAGCTCCTGCCAGATGCGGGCAATGGCCTGTTCCGTATCGCCTTGAGGGGCCTCACAAGGCAAGGCTTCTGCTTCCTGTGCTTCTGGTTCTGAGGCCGGCAGATGCGGCGCGGAATCGGCACGCACCAGGGCTGGCAACTGCTCCAGCAGCTTGCCGACCGGTTGCCGGGCATCAGCGATCAGATGCTCCAGGTTCAGGGTGAACAGATCGAGAATGTTCTGCACCGTGGCTGTATCGAACAGGTCGCTGGCGTACTGCATGCTGCCGTACAGCGTGCCCTGGTCTTCGGTGAGGGACAGCGACAGGTCGAACTGGGTGGTGCTGTGAGCACTTTCCAGCGACTCGATCTCAAGGCCCGGCAGCGTCAGTGGCGCGGGAGGCGTGTTGTTGAGGCTGAGCATCACCTGGAACAGCGGGCTGTGGCTCATGCTTCGGGTTGGCTGCAACGCGCTGACCACTTGTTCGAAAGGCAGGTCCTGGTGATTGAAGGCCGCCAGGGTCAGGTCTCTGATACCGACCAGCAACCGGGAAACGCTCGTCTCACGCTCGGCCTTGACCCGCAGGGCCAGGGTATTGGCGAAGAATCCGATCAGAGGCTCCAGCTCGGTACGCTGCCGGTTGGCGACCGGTGTACCGACCACCACGTCGTCCTGGCCACTGAGGTGAGTCATCAGGGTCGACCAGCCCGCGAGCAGGGTCATGAACAGGGTGGTGCCCTGTGCCTGGCTGAAGGCCCGCAACTGCTCGCTCAGTCCGGCGGGCAGAGCGAAGTCGATGATGCCGCCGGCATAGCTCTGCACTGCCGGACGAGGCCGGTCCAGGGGCAGGTTCAGCAACGCAGGGGCACCATGCAGGTGCTTGTGCCAGAAGTCGGTCTGGGCCTGCAGCGCTGCACCCTGCAACCACTGCCGTTGCCAGACGGCGTAATCGGCGTATTGCAACGGCAAGGCCGGTAGCGGGTCCTTCCGGCCCTGGCTATAGGCGCTGTAAAGCACGCTGATCTCATGGGCCAGAACACTGTTGGACCAGCCGTCCGAGATGATGTGATGCAAGGTGATGAACAGCAGATGTTCATGGTCGCCAGTCCGCACCAGAGAACCTCTGAGCAGCGGTCCGTTGCCGAGGTCGAACAGCGTGCTGGCATTGGTTTCGCCCAGTTGCTCGATGCTCTGCTGACGTTCCGCAGCCGACAACGGACGCAGGTCGTGCCGCGTCAGTGCAAAGCCACGGTCTGCAGGCGCGATTTTCTGTTCCGGCTGACCATCGACCAGTGCAAACGAAGTGCGCAGGTTTTCATGGCGGGCCACCAGGCGGTCAAGGGCTGCCTGCAAGGCATCGGGGTTCAGTTCTCCACTCAGTCGCAGAGCCACGGGCAGGTGGTAGGCGGCACCGGCTGCCGGGTCCAGGTGATCAAGGAACCACAGCCGTTGCTGCGAGAACGACAGGGCAAGCTTTTCCTTGCGGTTGGCCAGCGGAATGGTCTGGCTTTGCTCGGACGATGCCGATTCCACCCTTGCAGCAAGGCCGCGCACGGTCGGGGCATCGAACAGCTCACGCAGGGTCAGCCGGGTGCCGAGCTTGCGGCGCAGCCTGGAGAGCAATTGCACCGCCAGCAGCGAATGACCGCCCAGTTCCAGGAAGCCATCGTTGCGGCCGACCCGCTCCACATGCAGCAAGTCCTGCCAGATTTTGGCAATGGCCTCTTCGACCTCGCCCTGTGGTGCTTCATAGGCACGGCTGGCCAGCGACTCCTGGCCCGGAGCGGGCAGGGCGCGACGGTCGAGCTTGCCGTTGGCGGTCAGCGGCATGGACTCCAGTTGCACGAAGGCACTGGGCACCATGTATTCCGGCAGGCGTTTGAGCAGCAGGGCGCGTAACTCCTCGGCAGAAGTCGGTTCGCCACAGACGTAGGCCACCAACCGGCTGCTGCTGGCTTCGCCCGGATTGTCCTCGCGAGCAATCACCACGGCCTCACGTACCGAACCTGAGGCCAGCAATGCGCTTTCGATTTCACCCAGTTCGATACGGAAGCCGCGAATCTTGACCTGGAAATCGTTGCGTCCGGCGTATTCCAGGCTGCCGTCGGCTTTCCAGCGGCCCAGGTCGCCGGTTTTGTACAGGCGGGCGTGTGGATCACTGGAAAACGGGTTGCTGAAGAAGCGCTCGGCGGTCATGTGTGGATTGTTCAGGTAACCGCGGGCCACACCGGCACCGCCGATATGCAGTTCTCCGATCACACCCACCGGCACCGGCTGGCCACGCTTGTCGAGTACCAGCACCTGCATGTTGGACAGTGGCTTGCCGATGCTCGGACGGTCGCCCAGTTCGCTGATCAGTCCAAGAGAAGCATCGACCGTGCATTCGGTCGGGCCGTACATGTTGTAGAAATGGATGTTGCGGCTCTGGCGCAGCTTGTCCCAGGTTGCGGCATTGAGGGCTTCGCCACCCAGCAGGACGCTGACCGGCTGATAGCTGCGACGCTCCAGCAAACCGGCGGCCAGCAGGGTATCCAGTTGCGATGGTGTGGAGTCGAAAGCATGCACTTGATGCTTCTCGAGGAAATCCAGCAGTTCATGGCCACTGGCACGGATCAATGGAGGGATGATGATCAGACGATGGCCGAAGAACAGCTGGGCGATGCCCTTGATGGACATGTCGAAGTAGAAGCCGGCATTGAGCGCCACATTGGCTTGTGGAGGGCAATGCTCATGGGTCGTGCGCGCCATGACCTGGCTGAAGTTGAACACCGAACGATGTTCGACCATCACGCCTTTGGAATGCCCGGTGGAACCGGAGGTGTAGATCACATAAGCCAGGTTTTCGGCGGTCAGGCCGAGATCGGCAGGATCGATGTTCCTGTCGTACTGCGGATCGTTATCGACTGATGCAAGATCATGCTCATCGAGCAGGATCAGCGTCGGACGGCAGGACTCGGCAGGCAGGTGAGGGACCAGAGCCTGCTGGCAGAGCAGAGCCTGAGCGTTGCTGTCCTTGAGGATAAAGGCGATACGCTCGGTCGGGTGATCAGGGTCGATGGGCACATAAGCGCCGCCGGCCTTGAGCACGGCGAGCAGGGCCACGATCATCTCGATACCGCGTTCGGCGCAGATGGCGACCCGCTGTTCCGGCTGAATACCGTGGGACAGCAGACGCTGGGCCAGCTGATTGGCCCGACGGTTGAGCTGGGCGTAGGTGAGCTGCTGTTGCTCGTGAACCAGAGCGATGGCGTCCGGTTGCGCCTGAACCTGCGCCTCGAACAGGGTCTGCAGAGGACGCGGGCTGCCGAAATCGTTGGCGGTCCGGTTGAAGCCGTCCAGCACCAGTTGACGCTCTGGCTCGGGCAGAATGTCGAGGGTGTCGGCCAGGCGTTGCGGGGTATGTTCCAGCGCTTGCACCAGAACGGTCACCGCTTGTGCCAGATAATCGGCAATCCGCTGCGGGTCGATGCCGACCACCGTCTGCGAGGTCAGCGAGATCGCCCCGTTTTCAGTCGCCACGGCAATTTCGATCGGGTAGTTGGTATGGGTTTCCGAGGCCTCGAACTGGATACCGTCCCACTTGTCGATTTCCGCGATATTGCTGCCATCGGCGGTGATCATCTCACCATGACGGCAGTTGAGGATGACGGTGAACAACGGCATCGAAGCATCGACCGCACTGCAACGCTGGGCCAGGGCCAGTGATGCCTGTTCATGGGTCAGCAGTTCGCTCAATTGCTGATAGGCATCCTGGACAATGTCGCTGACGCTTCTCTGCTCCAGGCGAATGCGCATCGGCAGGGTGTTGATGAACATGCCCAGTGCCTGGTCGGCACCGCTGGCACCCTGGGAGCGGCCCGACAATACGGTACCGAATACCGCATCGTCGCGTCCGCTGGTTGCCGCGACCACCAATCCCCATGCCGCATGGAACAGCACGGAATTGGGTACGCCACGGATTTTGGCCACGCGGTGAACGGCTGCACTGACCTCATCGCTCAGATAACGGATGGCCTTGGTATTGCCGGCACCGCTGCTCTGAACATCCAGTACGCCATAAGGCGCAGTGGTTTCGTCGACGTCGCCCAGCAGTTTGCGGAAATAGGCTTCGTGCTCTTCCTGGGAAACCATGGCCGCTTTGGCAATGAAGTTCCGGTAAGGATGGGAAGGCGGCAGGCTGTGGCCTTCGCCATGCAGGATGGTGTAGATCTCCGACATGATCAGGCGCAGGGTCACGTTATCGCTGATCAGGTGGTGGTCCAGCAGCGCCAGCAGCCATTGCTCACGGGTTCTGTCCCAGGTCATGTACGCCGCGATCAGCGGGGCTTGTTGCAGATCCAGACTCAGCGTCTGGGTGTCGGTGTGTTCATGCAGCATCTGCAGCGGATCGGCGGCCTGACTGCTGTCGAGCAGGGTCACCGGCAGCGTTGCCTGGCGCTGTACGATCTGCACCGGTTTCGGCAGTCCGGACCAGCGCAGGGCCGTGCGCAGGATGTCATGGCGATCGATCACGCTTTGCAGCGCCGCCAGAAACTCGTCCAGACGCTCGCGCTGATCGAACCTCACCACGGTGCGCATCAGGTACGCATCGCCCTGGTTCTGCAGCAGGTGGTGGAAGAGAATCCCTTCCTGCAGTGACGACAGCGGGTAGATGTCCTGGACATTGCCGGCACCACCGGGCACATCGGCCACGATCTGCTCGATCTCCGCCTGGGTGAGCGTGACCAGCGGCAGCATGTCCGGGGTGATTTCCGTGCAGCCTTCAGGAATCAGGTTCGGCGGGATAGAAGCGCTGACAGTCCCGCTATCGGTGGACAGCACCGCAGCCATGGCCTTGAGTGTCGGTGCGGCAAACACGCTGCGCACATCCAGCACAATGCCGTTCTGGCGCAGGCGCTCGATCAGGCTGATCACCAGGAACGAATGTCCGCCCAGCTCGAAGAAGTGGTCTTCGCGACCGACTCGCTCGATCCCCAGCAGTTCCTGCCAGGCCGAGGCCAGGGCCATTTCCAGCGCGCCCTGAGGGGCTTCGTAGTCGCGGGTTGCCGTTGCGGTGCGATCCGGCGCGGGCAGTGCGTTGCGATCCAGCTTGCCATTGGTGGTCAGCGGCCAGGCCGACAGCGGCACGAAAGCGCTTGGAATCATGTGTTCGGCCAGGGTACTGGCCAGTTGCGAGCGCAGGGCCGATGACTCCAGCATCGTCTGTTCATGGGCGATCAGGTAAGCCACCAGACGTTTGTCACCGGGCGTATCTTCACGCACGATCACTACCGCTTCACGCACGCCGTCGCAGGCTTGCAGGCGGGCTTCGATCTCGCCCAGTTCGATACGGAAACCGCGGATCTTGATCTGTGAGTCGTTGCGGCCCACGTAAACGACCTCGCCATCGGCCCGGTAACGCGCCACGTCACCGGTGCGGTAGAGGCGTGCTTCGGGACTGGCGGAAAACGGGTCGGCGATAAAGCGCTCGGCATTGAGTTCAGGGCGATTGAGGTAGTGGCGAGCGACACCTGCGCCACCAATGTAGATTTCACCTTCGACACCGACCGGCACCGGCTGCCCGAAGGCATCCAGAATGCGCAGGCACAGGTCCTGCAGCGGTTCGCCGATCAGGCCGTTATCGCCTGCATCGATTTCAGCCTGACTGACAGCATGAAAGGTGGCGTGCACGGTGATTTCGGTAATCCCGTACATGTTCACCAGCCGGGTGCGGGCCAGCGGTGTGTGCTGTGTCCAGGGGCGCAGGGTACGAACATCCAGAGCTTCACCACCGAAAATCACCTCTTTGAGGCTGTGTGCCTCATTGCTGCGTCCGGCGGCTTCGATGAACTGGCGGAAGGCGCTTGGAGTCTGGTTCAGCACAGTCACCTGTTCACGGCAGACCAGCGCATGGAAGTCGTCCGGCGAGCGTGCCAGTTCGGTGGGCACGATCACCAGTTTGCCGCCGTAGACCAGGGCTCCCCAGATTTCCCAGACCGAGAAGTCGAAGGCGAAAGAGTGGAACAGCGTCCAGACATCGTCGCTGCCGAAACTGAAGCTGGCTTGCGTGGCATCGAACAGCCGCGCCACATTGCCATGTTCCACCAGCACGCCTTTTGGCAGCCCGGTCGAGCCGGAGGTGTAAATCACGTAGGCGAGGTGCTTCGGGTCAAGGTCCGGCGTCGGGTTGCGATCCAGAGTGGCGTCCGTGGCCGTTCCGGGACTGGTTTGCGGGTTGAGCTCGATCAGCGCAATCTCGGGAAGAGCGCCCAGGGCATCCAGGCTGGCGGGCTGGGCCAGCAGGGCCACCGGCTGGCTGTCTTCCAGCAGATAATTCAGGCGCGCCTGAGGATAGGCCGGATCCAGCGGGACATATGCTGCGCCGGCTTTCAGCACGCCGAGTATGGCGCACAACATGTCCACGCCACGTTCGGCGAGAATACCGACCCGGTCGTCGGGTTTGACGTTCAGCTCCAGCAATTGCCCGGCGATGCGGTTGGCCCGGCGGTTGAGTTCCTGATAGCTGACCTGACGCTCGGCGAATTGCAGTGCAATGGCGTGTGGCTGTTGCTCCGCCATTTGCTCGAAGCGCTGATGAATCAGGGTATGGGTATTGAAGCTCGCCACAGGAGGGCGCAGTGATGGATGCGCTTCTAGCTGGGCAGGCGTCAGCAGCGGCAAGGCCATGACCGGCTGCTCGTTGTCACGGACAAAGGCTTCCAGCAAGACCTGGAAGGATTGCGCGAAGCGCTCCACGGTTGCACGGTCGAACAGGTCGGTGGCGTATTGAATGGCCCCCCCCAGCTCACCGGCGTTTTCCGCCAGGGACAGCATCAGGTCGAACTGCGAGGTTTCCTGAGCCTGATTCAGTGCCGTGAGGGTCAGGCCCGGCAGGTTCAGCGGGCCATCGTCCGGGGTGTTGTTCAAGGACAGGGCAACCTGACACAGCGGGTTATGGCTCAGGGAACGAGGCGGTTGCAGGGCTTCGATCACATGCTCGAAAGGCACTTCCTGGCGTTCATGGACGGCCAGCAGCGTGTCCCGGACCTGCGTCAGCAGTTGTCCGACGCTCGGACTGTCCTGCAATTGCACCCGTACCGGCAGCGTGTTGACGAAAAAGCCGATCAGCGATTCAACCTGCGCATTGCCTCGGTTGGCAGTCGGCACACCGATCACCACATCGCGCTCGTTGCCCAGCCGTGCCATCAGCACCGACCACGCGCTGAGCAAGACCATGAACAGCGTGACGTCGTGCTGTTTGCAGCAGCGCTCTATCTGGGCGAGCAGTTGCGGGCTCAGGGCCAGTGGCACATCGGCACCGCGATAGCTTTGCAGCGCCGGTCTTGGACGGTCGGCAGGCAGGGTCAAGAGGGTTGGCGCGCCACTGAGGTGTTCGCGCCATTGTTCAAGCTGACTGGCCAGTTGCGGGCCTGACAGGGTTTCACGCTGCCAGGCGGCATAGTCGGCGTACTGGATCGCCAGCGGTTTCAGCGAGGGGGTATTGCCCTGGCTGAAGCTTTCATAGAGCTGTGCGAATTCCCTGACCAGCACACCCACGGACCAGCCATCGGAAATGATGTGGTGCTGGGTGATATGCAAGCGGTATTCATCATCGGCCAGGCGTACCAGGCTGCCGCGAATCAGCGGTCCTTGCTGCAGGTCGAAAGGTGCTGCCGCTTCGCGCTGGGCGATACGTGCCGCGCTGGATTGCGCCTCCGCGAAAGGCAGGGCGCGCAGATCGTGTTCGGTCAGACTGAAACCGCTGTCGGGGGCGGCAATCACCTGCACCGGCTGCTCACCGATGCGTTTGAAGGTTGTGCGCAGCCCTTCGTGACGAGCCACCAGATGATCGAGAGCCTCTTTCAAAACCCGGGTGTTCAGTTCTCCGTGCAATTGCAGCGAGGCCGGCATGTGGTAGGCGATGCTGGCATTGGGGTCCAGTTGATCGAGGAACCACAGGCGCTGTTGCGAGAAGGACAGGGCCAGCGGGGTTTCACGGTTGACAGGCTGGATATCCGCAACCGTGGTCTGTTCCAGTGTGCCGATGACTCTGGCCAGCTCTTCGACGGTGGGGTGGCTGAACAGCTCACGCAGCATCAGTTCACCGCCCAGTACCTGACGGACGCGGGACACCAGTTGTGCCGCCAGCAGCGAATGGCCGCCCAGCTCGAAGAAACCGTCGCGACGACCTACGCGCTCGACCCCCAGCAGTTCCTGATAGATCTGTGCCAGAGCCTGTTCGGTAGCACCCTGCGGCGCTTCATAGCCGCGCTCGGACATGGAGTCCACACCCGCAGCGGGCAGGGCGTCCTGATCCAGTTTGCCGTTGGCGGTCAGCGGGTAGGCGTTCAGGCTGACAAAGGCGCTGGGCACCATGTAGTCCGGCAAGGTCGCACCCAACTGCTTGCGCAGGGCCGCCACTTCAATAGCCGCGCCCGGCTCGGGAATCAGGTAGGCAATCAGGCGTTTGCCCTGACGGGCATCGTCGCGGGCCAGCACGCGCACTTCATGCACGCCTTCGCAGGCCAGCAGTTTGGCCTCGATCTCGCCCAGTTCGATACGGAAGCCACGAATCTTGACCTGAGCGTCCATGCGCCCCAGGTGCACGATTTCGCCATTGCTCAGCAGTTTGCCCAGATCACCCGAGCGGTACAGGCGTTCGCCCGGACGCAGAGGGTCGTCGATGAAGCGCTCTGCGGTGAGTTCAGGGCGGTTCAGATAACCGCGCCCGACCCCCAGGCCACCGACACAGATTTCACCTGGTACGCCCACCGGCAGCAGGCGCTGTTTGCTGTCCATGACGTAGGTCACGGTAGTCGGAATCGGTCGTCCCACATTGGAAATGCCGACTTTGATGTCTTCGGCCTTGATGTGCTTGAAGGTCACATGCACGCAGGTTTCGGTGATGCCGTACATATTGACCAGCGCCACCTCGGGGAAGGCACCGTGGAACGCCGCCAGGCGGTTCACTTCCAGGCTTTCGCCACCGAAGATCACGTATTTCAGGGCGCGCAGAGCGGTTTCCTTGCGCCCCAGTGCCGCTTCGCTCAAGGGCAGGAAGGCCGAGGGTGTCTGGTTGAGAACGGTGACCTGCTCGCGCTCGAGGAAATCGAGGAACTGCGCGGGATCGCGACGCTCGGGTTCCGGCACCAGCACCAGACGCCCACCGTGCAGCAAGGCACCGAACATTTCCCATACCGAGAAATCGAAGGCGTTGGAGTGGAACAGGGTCCAGACATCGTCGCTACCGAAGGCGAACGGGCTGCGGCTGTTGTGCAGCAGGCGCACCACGTTACGGTGCTCCAGCAAGGTGCCCTTGGGCTGGCCGGTAGAGCCCGAGGTGTAGATCACGTAGCACAGGTATTCCGGGGCCGAGAGGTTTTCCAGGTTGGCGGCGGTGCTGCGCTCCTTGTCCGACGAGACGGGATCGAAGACTTCAAGCGCCGTATCTGCCAGCGATCGGGCTGTCTCTGTCCGGGCGATGATCTTGCGCACGCCGCTGTCTTGCAGAATGTAGGCCATGCGATCGGCAGGCGAGGCCGGATCGATGGGTACATAGGCCGCACCGGCCTTGAGTACGGCCAGGGTGCTGACAATCATGTCCAGCGAGCGGTCCAGCAGAATGGCGATCAGTTCCTGAGCTGCGACCCCGCTGGCACGCAGGCGATGGGCCAGATGGTTGGCACGCTCGTTGAGCGCCTTGTAGGTCAGCTGACCTTCGTCACTATTGACCGCAATATGCTCTGGCGTGGCCAGAACCTGGGCCTCGAACAACTGGTGCAGCGTCGCATCGGTCGGGTAAGCGGCCTCTGTATCGTTCCAGTGCAAGGCCTGAACGAGTTTTTCCTGCTCATCCAGTAGCGGAATGTCATCCACCGGCTGTTCGGCATGCTCGGCAAAGGCGTCCAGCAGACGGACGAAATGCTGCATCAGCTGCGCGATGAAGTCCGCGTCGAAAAAGTCGGCGTTATAGGTCATATGACCTTGCCACTGGGCTTCGCTGGCAACGATAAGCAGATGCAGGTCGTTCTTGCCGTAACCCAGGCTGGTTTCCAGGGTGCGTACCCCGAGGCCCGCCACCTGATCGGGTGTCTGCCGGGCCTGCTCGAAGTTGAACAGCACATCGAACAGGGCCGTGCGGCTCATATCCTTGTCGGGATTGAGGGCCAGTACCAGTTGGTCAAACTGCATGTAGCGGTGCTTGTGGGCCTGGGCCAGCTTTGTCGCGGTCTGGGTCAGCAAGCCTTGCAGCGAGGTGTTTTCATCACAGGCACCGCGCAGCACCAGCAGGTTGCCGACCGGGCCGACCATGTCTTGCAGGGCCTGGTCTTCGCGGCAGGCAGCGGTGGTGCCGACCACCAGCTCGTCATGACCGGCATAACGGCGCAGCAGGGCGGTGAATGCACTCAGGGCCAGGCTCTGGGTTGAAACCCCGGCGCGGCGCGCAACGGCTTCGACCGCCTTGACCTGCCTTGCCGTGAGTTCGAAGGCATGAGTGGCCGGGGTAAAGACATGAACCGCTGCACGCGGGCGGTTGAGAGGCAGTTCCATGGGTTGCAGCTTGCCGCGCAACTGGTAGGCCCAGAACGAACGCAGGGATTCACGGGTAGCCGCAGGCAACTGGCGCTGCCACTGGGCAAAATCGCGATAGGTCACCGGCAGGTCGGGCAGTTGCGGCGCGCGCCCCGAGCAGGCTGCGTCATAGAGCTCCAGCAAGTCGCGCTTGATGATCTGCATTGAGGCCCGGTCGGCCAGCAGGTGATGAACCGTAATGGCCAGTACCGATTCCCGGGTGCCGTCCTGTACCAGAGTCGCACGCACCAGTCCGCCGCCGTCCATGTGCAGCGGCTGCGCCGAGTCTTCCAGAGCAATGGCAGCGCATTGACCGGTGGCGGCTTGCAGGCGGTTCAGGGGCAGTGCGGCGTTCTTTTCAAAACGCTGCCACGCCCTGGCACCGTCGCTGAGTACCCGGCAGCGGAGGATTTCATGGCGAGCCATCAGGCCATTGAGCGCCGTTTGCAGGGCGCTGTTGTCGATCTCGCCGCTAAGCTCCAGCAACAGCGGGATGTTGTGGTAGATCGGGTTGGCGGCATACAGATAGCCGGTTTCAAAGGTGTCGACGAACCAGATACGTTCCTGGTGCCAGGACAGAGGTGTTTCCAGGGCATCGTGGCCGGTGGGTTGCACTTGTGGCAGATCGAGAGCCGGGTCCAGATCCAGCGTGCCTACCCGGGTTTCGGGTGCCTCGGTGAAATAGCGCAGTACCCGCTCGAAGCGCCGGGCAAGGCGCTCGATGGTCGATGCGTCGAACAGTGCCGTGGAATAGGACAGGCTGCACACCAGTTGCTCACCGCCCTCATCGATGTGCAGGGACAGATCGTGCTGGGTGTCTTCCTGGCGCGAAGACAGGAACTCCAGCGTCAGTCCCGGCAGACGCAGTTGTTCTGCGTCGTTGCCGGCATTGGTGTAGAGCATGGTCTGGAAGATCGGGCTGTGGCTGGCGCTGCGCGGTGGCTTGAGCGCTTCGACCACCAGATCGAAAGGTGTGTCTTGATAACTGGACGATTCCAGCATCAGATTGCGCACCTGGGCCATGACTTCATCAAGGCTCGGATCGGCCTGCAAGCGGACGCGCAGGGCCAGGGTATTGGCAAAGAAGCCGATCAGTCCTTGTACGTCCTGCCGGTCACGATTGGCGGCGACTGTGCCGATCACCACGTCCTGCTGGCCGCTGATGCGGGTCAATAGCACGGCCCAGGCAGCCATCAGGGTCATGAAGGGCGTAGCGGCGCGCAACTGGGCAAAGGCCCCGATTGCCTGGGACAGGTCCTTGGGCAGACTGAACTTCAGGGTGCTGCCTTCATGACTTTGCACCGGCGGACGCGGCCGGTCGGTGGGCACCGTCAGCAGGGCGGGAGCGCCGCTCAAGTGATTGCGCCAGAACTCCACATGTTGCGTCTGAAGTTCGCCATTCATGCGTTGGCGTTGCCAGGCGGCATAGTCGGCATACTGGATCGACAAGGGCGGCAGAGGGCTTGGCTGATTGCCGACAAAGGCTTCATAAAGGGCCGAGAACTCCCGGACCAGCACTTCAATGGACCAGCCATCGGAAATGATGTGGTGCTGGGTGATCAGCAGCAGGTGTTCTTCATCGGTCAACTGCAGCAGACGACCACGGATCAGCGGCCCCTTGAGCAGATCGAAAGGCTCTGCTGCTTCGGCCTCGCTGATACGCGTTGCGCTCAGACGTGCCTGTTCCGGGGACTGATCGCGCAAATCCTGCTCCACCAGCGTAAAGCCGCTATCGGCCGCGGCGATGACTTGCACCGGTTGTTCGCCCTTTTGCTCGAAGGTCGTGCGCAGGCTTTCATGGCGTGCCACCAGATGATCGAGAGCTGATTTCAGCGCCGATCTGTCCAGCGTGCCGGTCAGGCGCAAGGCTGCCGGCATGTGATAGGCGGCACTGGCGGCATGATCAAGTTGATCGAGAAACCACAGGCGCTGCTGGGCGAACGACAGGGGCAGCGCGGCGCTGCGGTCTGCCGCTTCGATTGCATCCTGAGGTGTCTTTTCGGTACGGCTGGCACCGCGTTGCTGGAGCAGGCGCAGCAGGGCGGCGCGTTTCAACTGGTCGAGACTTTCGTTACGGTCGTTCAATTCAGGCATCCTTGGAGACAATAGCGAGCAGGTCGCTTTCAGAGAGCAAAGCCAGTTCCTGTTCGAGCGCGAGCAGGTCGTCGGCGTCGTACAGCGCCAGTTGCAAGGTGTTGATGTGGTCGGCCAGAGCCTTCAGCGAGTTCTGTTCGAACAGTGCCCGCAGGGGGATCTCGACGCCGGTTTCTTCACGGATCCGCAGGGTCAGTTGCACCGCTGTCAGCGAATGTCCACCCAACTCGAAGAACGAGTCGTTGCGACCGATTCGCTCGAAGCCGAGCAGGTCGGCCCAGATGTTCGCCAGCAATTGTTCGGTTTCGCCGTTGGGCGCTTCATAGGTTCGAGGGGCAACCTGTGCCGAGCGCGGCACCTTGACCTTGAGGTCGTTACGCCCCATGAGCGCCAGGCTGTCGTCGGCCAGGTAGCTCAGCAGATCTCTCAGTTCGGTGTCTGGGCTGTTTTCCATTGCCTGAACCAGCAGATTCAAGGCTTTGAGGGTCATGTCGGCGATGCGCTGGACACCGATGAGCGGCACGCTTTGCAGGGTGAGCTTCATGTGCTGCGGGTAGTCGTCCACCGACAGCGACAGCGGGTAGTCGCCGTTGTCCACGTCAGTCAGCACCCGAATGCCCGGCCAGTCCGCCAGTCCGTCAGCCTGGGCGTGCTGGCGGTAGTTGAGCAGGGCGGTGAACAAAGGCGTGCCGGTTTCGATGCTGCTGCAACGCTGGGCAGTGGTCAGTGCTGCCTGTTCATGAGTCAGCAGCTCACTCAGGTCCTGATGCGTTGCGCTGATCAGCTCCTGCACGTTGCGTTCTGACAGTTGCACCCGCACCGGCAGGGTATTGATAAACATCCCCACGGCACTTTGCGCCCCGGCACCGCCTTGCAGCCGGCCGGAAAGCACGGTGCCGAACACCACGTCGTCGCGGGCTGTGCAGCGCGCCAGCACCATCGCCCAGGCTGCATGCACGAGAGTGGCAGGCAGCACGCCATGGCTTCTGGCCTGGGTGCGCAGTTGTGCGGTGAAGTCTTCGTCCAGGGTCAGGATGTGGTTCTGGAGATCGCTTTCTACTTCCAGCACGTCGAATGGCGCAGTCGGGCTGTCCACGTCGGCCAGACGCCGACGGAAATAATCCTCATGCAGCTCCACCGGGCTGGCCAGGGTCTGGGCGACAAACTCGCGGTAATGCTGTGGCTCAGGCAACAGATCAGCGCCGCCATCCATGATGGTACGGATTTCGTCGAGGACGATGCCCAGGCTGACATGGTCGTTGATGATGTGATGGTCAAGCAGGGTCAACAGCCAGCCCCCCGCATTCCGGGTGACATGGGCATGGATCAGGGGTGCCTTGCCCAGGTCGATACGCAGCCGGTGCGGGTCTGTGGCGTGGTCCAGTTGCCCGCGAATGTCGTCGCCCGTGAAGTCCAGGTTGCTGACGGTCAGTTGCGCTGTGCGTTGTACCACCTGCAACGGCTGCGGCAGACCGTTCCAGTGCACCGAGGTACGCAGGCTGTCATGCCGGTCGATGACCTGTTGCAGCGCATCCAGGAAGGCATCGAGGGTTGCCCGCTCGCTGAATTCCAGGACCGAACGCACCAGATAGGTATCGCCTTCCTGGTCCAGCATATGGTGGAACAGAATGCCTTGCTGCAGAGGCACCAGTGGGTAGACGTCCTGAATGTTTGCCGAGCCGCCCGGTATCTGACTGACGATGCGGTCGATATGCGCTTGGCTGAGCTCCACCAGCGGCAGCAGCTCCGGGGTCAGTTCCGTGCAACCGTCCTTGATCGGGTTGGCCGGGGTCTCGAATTGCAACACGTTGCCATGCTGCAGGGTTGCCGCCAGTTCATGCAGGCTTGGCGCGGTGAATACGCTGCGCACATCGGCATTCAGGCCCAATTGGCGCAGACGATCGATCAGTGTGACCGCCATCAGCGAATGGCCGCCCAGCTCGAAGAACCGGTCATGGCGACCGACTTTTTCCAGCCCCAGCAGTTCCTGCCAGAGCGTGGCAAGCACGGTCTCGGTTTCGCCTTGTGGCGCTTCGTCCCGACGGCTGGTGAACGCCTGCTGATCGGGTGCCGGCAACGCTCGGCGGTCGAGCTTGCCGTTGGGAGTCAGCGGCAAGGCATCCAGTTGAACGAAGGCGCTTGGCACCATGAACTCGGGCAGCCGTTCGAGCAGTTGCGTGCGCAATTGCTCCACGGACAGGGACTCGCCGCACAGGTAGGCGACCAGTTGCAGGCCTTTGGTCTGTCCCGGGCTGTCGTCTCTGGCCAGGACCACCGCCTGACGCACGCCAGGACAGGCGGCGAGGGCGTTTTCGATTTCACCCAGCTCGATACGCAGGCCCCGGATCTTGACCTGATCGTCGTTGCGACCCAGGAACTGCAAGTTGCCGTCCGGCAGCCAGCGCCCCAGGTCGCCGGTGCGATACATGCGTTGTCGATCTTCACTGAACGGGCAGTCCGGGAAGCGCTCGGCACTCATTTGTGGCTGGTTGAGGTAACCGCGAGCCACCCCGGCACCCGCGATATACAACTCACCGACCACGCCGGTGGGCACTGGCTCGCCATGGCGGTCGAGGACGTAGACCCGGGTATTGGCCAGTGGCCGTCCGATGCTGCGGTTCGGGGTGTCCTGTGGCCGGACTTCAGCCGCAGTGGTCACGATGGTCGCCTCGGTCGGCCCGTAGGTATTGAGCAGCCTCGGGGTATGGCCGGGACGTGCGAACCACTGCTGCACGGCCTCGGTGCTCAATTCCTCGCCGCCGATGACCACCACACGCACATGCTCGGGAATCGCTGCCTTCTGATCCTGAGCCAGTTGCTGCCAGAAGCGCGTGGGCAGGCTCACCACATTCAGCCTGTTTTCTGCACACAAGGCCCAGAAGTTGCTGGCATAGGTAAGCCAGGCATCGCTGCGCAGGACCAGTGTGGCACCGCTGACCAATGCACCGAAAATCTCCTCGGTGGAGGCGTCGAAGTTGACCGAAGCGAATTGCAGCGAGCGTTCACCCGCGACCAGGCCGGTCAGCCCGCAGATGGCCTCGACTTCGTTGCGCAGGCCGGCATGCTCAAGCATCACGCCTTTTGGTTTACCGGTGGAGCCTGAGGTGTAGATCACATAAGCCAGGTTCGATGCACTCAGGCCCAGCGCCGAAGCATCCGGGTTGCTGTCATCGTGAGAGGTCCAGGGCTGGAGCTCGCCATCCAGAGCAATCACTTGCAGCCCGGCGGGCAGTTCGCCCAGCCGCTGCAGGGCACCGTGTTCACAGAGCAAGGCCCGCGGCGCGCTGTCACTCAGCATGTACGCCAGGCGCTCGGCAGGGTAAGCCGGGTCCAGCGGCACGTAGGCCGCACCCGCCTTGAGGATCGCCAGCAAGGCGACGATCAGGCGCGGGCTGCGCTCGATGGCCAGCGCCACCCGGTCATCGGGCTGGATGCCCGTGGCCAGCAGGTAATGGGCCAGACGGTTGGCCTCGGCGTTCAGCTCGGCGTAGCTCAACTGCTGGTCTTCAAAGATCAGGGCCAGTTCTTCAGGCTGATTGCGGACCTGCTGCTCGAACAGTTCATGGATGCAGGGATTGCCCGGCAATGGCCGTTCGGTTGCATTCCAGCCATACAGCACGTGTTCGCGCTCTTGCTCGTTGAGCAGCGGCAGGCGGCTGACCGCTTGCAGATCGTTGCCCAGCAGGCCTTCCAGCAAGGTCTGGAAGTGCGACATGAAACGGGCGATGGTGCTGTCGTCGAACAGATCGCTGGCGTATTCCACGCTGCCGGTCAGGTCGGTGCCATCATCGGTCAGGGACAGCGACAGGTCGAACTGGGTGCTGCGATGCTCGTAATCCTCGGCGGTCAGCGTCAGCCCCGGCAGTTGCAGAACCGGTTCGGCGTCGCCGTTCTTCAGCGCCAGCATGCTCTGGAAGACCGGGCTGTGGCCCAGGCTGCGCTCAGGGTTCAGGGTTTCAACAACATGCTCGAAAGGCAGTTCCTGGTGACTGAAAGCCCCCAGGGTGCTGGCTTTGACTTGTTCAAGCAGTTGCGTGACGTTCGGTTCGTCGTCCAGCCGCACACGGATCGCCAGGGTATTGACGAAGAAGCCGATCAACGACTCGGTTTCCTGCCGTTGCCGGTTGGCGACCGGGGTGCCGACCACAATGTCGGTCTGTCCGCTCAGGCGTGACAGCAAGGCTGCCCAGCCGGCCATCAGGGTCATGAACAGGGTATTGCCATGACGACGGCTCAAGGCGCGCAGCCCGGATGTCAGGTCGGTGGGCAGTACGACGTTGTATTGCCCGCCTGCATGGCTCTGGACCAGCGGACGAGGGCGGTCGGCAGGCAGTTCGAGCAGGGTCGGTGCGCCCTGCAGATGCTGTTGCCAGTAATCCTTCTGGGCCTGCAGGCGTGAACCCGACATCCACTCCCGCTGCCAGACGGCATGGTCGGCGTACTGGATGGCCAGGGCAGGCAACGGATCGGCTTCGCCCTTGGCAAAAGCACTGTAGAGCGCGCCGAATTCGTCGATCAGCACGCCCATGGAGACACCGTCGGAAATGATGTGGTGCAGGGTTACCCAGAGCAGGTGCTCGCTATCGCCAAGGCGCACCAGATGAGCCCTGAACAACGGACCTTTGGCCAGATCGAAAGGCTTGCTCACCTCCAGCGCGGCCATGTGTTGCAGGGCTTCGTTGTCCAGAGCCTGGCTGACCGTGGTTTCGCTGATGGTGATGCTGTGTGGTGCTGCAATACGCTGACGTACTTGCGAGCCATGGCGCTCGAAGGTTGTGCGCAGGCTTTCGTGGCGTTCGACGATTCGGTCCAGCGCCCGTTGCAGGGCATTGCGGTTCAGCTCACCGCTCAGGCGCAGCAGTGCCGGGATGTGGTAGGCAGCACCGGCGCTGTGGTCCAGTTGGTCAAGGAACCAGAGTCGCTGCTGGGCCAGGGATACGGGCAGCGGCTGCTGCCTGTCGGCCAGAGGGATTGCCTGTGAGCTGGAGTGATCGGCCTGGGCGACATAGGCCGCCAGTTCCTGCAACGAGGACTGGCTGAACAGGGTGCGCAGATCGATTTCAACTCCCAGTTCGGTGTGCAGGCGTGCCTGCAACTGAACGCTGAGCAACGAGTGGCCGCCCAGCTCCAGGAAGCCATCGTTGCGGCCGACCTGTTCGACGTGCAGCAACTCCTGCCAGATTTTGGCAATGGCCTCTTCGACCTCGCCCTGTGGCGCTTCATAGGCACGGCTGGCCAGGGAGTCCTGACCCGGGGCGGGCAGGGCGCGACGGTCGAGCTTGCCGTTGGCGGTCAGCGGCATGGACTCCAGCTGCACGAAGGCGCTGGGCACCATGTATTCCGGCAGGCGCTTGATCAATCGTGCCCGCAGTTCTTCGGCAGAAGTCGGTTCGCCACAGACGTAGGCCACCAAGCGGTCCTCGCGAGCAATCACCACGGCCTCACGTACCGAGGCAGAGGCCAGCAGCGCGCTTTCGATCTCGCCCAGTTCGATACGGAAGCCGCGGATCTTGACCTGGAAGTCGTTGCGTCCGGCGTATTCCAGGCTGCCGTCGGCTTTCCAGCGGCCCAGGTCGCCGGTTTTGTACAAGCGAGCATGCTGATCGCTGGAGAACGGGTTGGAGACGAAACGCTGTGCAGTCAGTTGCGGGTTGTTCAGGTAACCGCGGGCCACACCGGCACCGCCGATATGCAGTTCTCCGATCACACCCACCGGCACCGGCTGGCCACGCTTGTCGAGGATCAGCACCTGCATGTTGGACAGCGGCTTGCCGATGCTCGGACGGTCGCCCAGCTCGCTGATCAGGCCCAGCGAGGCATCGACCGTACATTCGGTCGGGCCGTACATGTTGTAGAAGTGGATGTTGCGGCTCTGGCGCAGCTTGTTCCAGGTCGCGGCGTTCAGGGCTTCGCCACCCAGCAGAACGCTGACCGGCTGATAGCTGCGACGTTCCAGCAGACCAGCCGCCAACAGAGTATCCAGTTGCGACGGTGTGGAGTCGAAAGCATGCACTTGATGCTTCTCGAGGAAATCCAGCAGTTCCTGGCCGCTGGCACGGATCAGCGATGGAATGATGATCAGACGATGGCCGAAGAACAGCTGGGCGATGCCCTTGATGGACATGTCGAAGTAGAAGCCGGCATTGAGCGCCACATTGGCTTGCGGCGGGCAATGAGCGTGGGTGGTGCGTGCCATGACGTGGCTGAAGTTGAACACCGAACGGTGCTCGACCATCACGCCCTTGGACTGCCCGGTGGAACCTGAGGTGTAGATCACATAAGCCAGGTTCTCGGCGGTCAGGCCCACGGATTCCGGGTCGAAGTTCTCGTCGTACTGCGGATCGTTATCGACCGCTGTCAGGTCATGCTCGTCGAGCACGATCAGAGCCGGGCAATAGCGTGTCGCTGGCAGGTGAGGTATCAGTGCTTTCTGGCACAGCAACAGGCGAGCGGCACTGTCCTTGAGAATAAAGGCAATGCGATCGGCAGGATGGTTGGGGTCGATCGGTACATAGGCGCCGCCGGCCTTGAGCACGGCGAGCAGGGCCACGATCATCTCGATGCCGCGATCCGCACAGATGGCGACCCGTTGTTCGGGCTGAATGCCGTGTACCAGCAGCCGCTGGGCCAACTGATTGGCCCGACGATTGAGCTGGGCGTAGGTGAGCTGCTGTTGTTCGTAAACCAGAGCAATGGCGTCCGGTTGCGCCTGAACCTGCGCCTCGAACAAGGTCTGCAGAGGACGCGGGCTTCCGAAATCGCTGGCGGTCTGGTTGAAACCGCTCAGCACCTGCTGGCGCTCGGCTGCGGACAGGATGTCGAGGGCTTCTGCCAGACGCAGCGGCGTCTGTTCCAGAGCCTTGACCAGTGTGGTGACGGCCTGAATGAGATAGCCCGCGATTCTGTGCGGATCGACGCCAGCGGCTGTCTGGGTGGTCAGGGAGAATCCTTGCCCTTCATCGGCCACGGCGACTTCTATCGGGTAGTTGGTGCGTGCTTCGTTGCTCAGGAAGCGCACGCCATCCCATTGCAGTACGGCTTCGTCATTGGCCAGGGACCCGCCATCGGTCTGATGGCGATAGTTGAGCAGTGTGGTGAACAGCGGCAGAGAGGCCGGAACGCCGCTGCAACGCTGGGCCAGAGCCAGGGAAGCCTGTTCGTGCCCCAGCAGTTGGCCGAGATCCCGGGCCACTTCCCTGACCAGCTCTTGAGCACCTTGTCCGGCAAGACTGATACGCACCGGCAGAGTGTTGATAAATACCCCCAGCGCCCGTTCGGAGCCCGACGAACCTTGCAGGCGACCCGACACTACCGTGCCGAACACCACGTCGCTCTGATCGGTGCAGCGAGCCAGAACCTGTGCCCAGGCGGCGTGGAACAACACAGCCGGCGTCATACCCTGACGACGGGACTGTTCGCGGATGGCCTGTGCCAGTTCCGGTTCCAGATGCTGGCTGATTTCGCTGACGTCGGCTCCGTCGCCTTGTATATCGAGCAGATCGAAAGGTGCGGTCGGTGTATCGATGACGGCCAGACGTTCGCTGAAATAGGCTTCGTGAATCTCTGGCGTGCTGGCCAGGGTCTGGGCAACGAAATCCCGGTACGGCAGCGGAACCGGCAGTCGATCGCTGCGATCCTGCATGATCGTCTGGATTTCTTCGAGAATGATGGCAAGGCTGACGTGGTCGCTGATCAGGTGGTGATCGAGCAATGCCAGCAGCCAGCGCCGGGATTGCGGGTCCTGGACGATCCGGGCGCTGAGCAGCGGAGCCTTGGTCAGGTCCATGCGCAGATGGCGCGGGTCGCTGGCCTGTTGCAGTTGCTCCAGGGCGGTAGAGTGGCCTTTGAGTGCCAGGGTTTCGACCGGCAAGGCCGCATGGCGCTGTACGATCTGCACCGCCTGGGGCAGACCGCTCCACTGCACGGCACTGCGCAGAATGTCGTGGCGGTCGATGACCTGTTGCAAGGCATCGAGGAAGGCATCCAGGTGGGTTCGGTCGTCGAACTCGATCAGCGAGCGCACCAGATAAGCGTCGCCTTCATGCCCCAGCATGTGGTGATAGAGAATGCCCTGTTGCAGAGGCACCAGCGGGTAGATGTCCTGGACATTCGCGGCACCGCCCGGCACCCGCTGGATCAGGGTGTCGAGCTGCGACTGGCTCAATTGCACCAGCGGCAGCATGTCCGGCGTCAGTGCCGTGCAGCCATCGGGAATCAGGTTCGCCGGGGCGACGAACAGCGAGTCGCTGCCGCCCTCGATAGCCTTGGCCATGTCGCGCAACAGCGGCGCACTGAATACGGCCCGTACATCGGCCACCAGCCCTTGCTCGCGCAGGCGCTCGATCAGGCTGACGGCTTTCAGCGAATGTCCGCCCAGGGCGAAGAAGTGATCGTTGCGGCCGACCGTTGCAACGCCGAGTATTTCTTGCCAGACCTGTGCCAGCAGGGTTTCCGTGGCACCTTCCGGGGCTTCGTGGACGCGATTGGCGTAGGCTTCGGCGGTGGGTTCTGGCAGCGCCTGACGGTCCAGCTTGCGGTTGGCGGTCAGCGGGAAGGCCGGCAGGCTCACGAACGCGGCGGGCATCATGTATTCGGCCAACAGCGGCGTCAGTTGTGCATGCAGTTGTGATGCATCGATGCTCTGGCCTTCATGGGGCACCGCATAGGCCAGCAGACGCTTCTCACCTGCGCTGTCGGCACGGGCAATGACTGCCGCTTCCTTGATTCCCGGCAGGCTGCCCAGGCGAGCCTCGATTTCGCCCAGTTCGATGCGGAAGCCCCGCACCTTGACCTGGAAGTCATTACGACCCAGGTACTCGATGCGTCCATCGGGCAGGTAGCGGGCCAGGTCGCCGGTCTTGTACATCCGAGCATTCGACTGATCGCTGAACGGATCGGCCAGAAAGCGTTCCCGGGTAATGTCATCCAGGTTCAGATAGCCTCGGGCGACGCCATCGCCACCAATGAACATCTCTCCCGAGGCTCCGAAAGGTACGGGCTGTTGTTGCCCGTCCAGCAGGTAGATCCGGGTGTTGGCCATGGGCGTGCCGATGGTTGCGTTGCCGCTGGCTTCGCTGTCTTCGGCAGAGCCCTGAACATAGGCGGCGGTGCAGGAGACCGTCGCTTCGGTCGGACCATAGGTATTGACCAGCTTTACATGGGACGGGCGAATGCCTTCCCACTGCTGAAGCTTCTGTGCGGACAGCGCGTCGCCGGTCACGTTGATCAGGCGCACGTTTTTCAGTTGTCTTTCAGCCAGCGCGGCATTGAGGTGCCATTCACCCACCATGGTGTGCCAGTGTGCAGCAGTCATGTGCACCATGGTCGCGACCGGCTCGTCGTCATCCTGGCGGGTACCGAACAGGTTGCGGGTCGGCTTCAGGGTTGCGCCTGCCAGCAGGGCCGGGAAGATCTCTTCGATGGAAAGGTCGAAGTTCAGGGTGTTCTGTTGCAGCACGGTGTCGCGGGTACTCAACCCGAACAGGCGGGCTGCATCGAGGCTGTAGTTGACCAGCGCACGGTGTTCGATCATCACGCCTTTCGGATTGCCGGTGGAGCCGGAGGTGTAGATCACATAGGCCAGATGTTCGGGCCGCAGACCGGGAACCAGCGGATTGTCGTCGCGACCCGTGAAGGGCTCGTCCAGCAGCACCAGCGGAATCGACAGTTGCGGAACACGCCCCAGTACTTCGTGCTGACTGACCAGCACCGAAGGCGCGCTGTCTTGCAGCATGTAGGCAATCCGTTGCTCAGGATAATCCGGGTCCAGCGGCACATAGGCTGCGCCTGCCTTGAGGATACCCAGCAGACCCACCACCATCCGGGCGCTGCGCTCTACGCAGATCGCCACCCGGTCGTCCGGGCGGACACCCAGGCCGATGAGGTGGTGTGCCAGGCGGTTGGCCTGCCGGTTGAGCTCGCTGTAACTCAGGCGCTGGCCTTTGAAAGCCACAGCCAGTTCGTCGCCGCGCACGCTGGCCTGTTCCTCGAACAGACGATGAATGGTCCGGTCGTGGGGATAAGGCGTGCGGGCGGGGTTCAGATCCTGCAGGATCCGCTGACGCTCATTGGCGTCGAGCAGGGCGATATGTTCCACCACCGAGCTGTCATCGGCGGCCATGGCTCGCAGAATGCGCTCCAGGTAACCGAGATAACGCTGCGCTGTGGCCTTATCGAACAAGGCCGTGGCGTATTCGAGATTGCCGCTCAGGCGCCCGTTGTTTTCACCCAGATCCAGGGACAGGTCGAATTTGGCGATGTCGTTCAACAGCCCCAGGTCTTCCAGTTGCAGCTCGCCCAGTGCGGCCTGGCCGACGCCAGTGTCCTGCCAGCTGAGCATGGCCTGAAAGATCGGGGTGTGAGACAGGCTGCGGAACGGATTGACGATTTCCACGACCTGCTCGAAAGGCAGGTCCTGATGGCGCTGGGCAGCCAGGGTCCTGGCCTTGACCTGAGCCAGCAGCGAACTGACATCGGGCTGTCCCGAAGTGTCGACACGAATCGCCAGGGTGTTCACGAAGAAGCCGATCAAGGGTTCGACTTCGGCACGGGTCCGGTTGGCCATGGGCGAGCCGATCACCACTTCGTCCTGACCGGAAAGACGGCTGAGCAATGCCGCCCAGGCGCTCATCACGGTCATGTACAGGGTCGTGCCGTGACGCTGTCCCAAGGCCTTGAGAGCCTGGGTCAGATCTTTGTCGAAGGTCACCGGCAGGCTGGCACCGCTGTAACTCTGCTCCGCCGGGCGTGGCCGGTCGGTGGGCAAGGTCAGCAGCGCGGGCGCATCGGCCAGGGTTTCCTTCCAGTAGCGGCTTTGCTTCTCCAGAACCTCGCCGGTCAGCCAGCGACGCTGCCATGCGGCGTAGTCGGCGTATTGCAGTGCAAGAGGCGGCAATGGATCGGCATGGCCCTGACGCAGTGCGTCATAGAGTGCCGCCACTTCACGGGTCAGCACGCCGATCGACCAGCCATCGGAGATGATGTGGTGCAGGGTCACCAGCAATACGTGTTCTGTTTCACCGAGTCGAATCAGGGTGCCGCGTACCAGCGGGCCGCGCTCCAGATCGAAAGGTGCCAGCGCTTCCTGGTGAGCCAGAGTCTGCATCTGCAGTTCTGCATCGGCCTGAGCCGACAGGTTGATGTGTTTCAGGGTAAAGCCCGTGCCCGGGGTATCGATGACTTGCACCGCTTGCTCGGTGGCATGCGGCACGAAACGGGTACGCAATACTTCATGACGTTCGACTACGCGGTCCAGAGCGCTTTGCAGTACCGAAGCGTCGAGCACGCCGCGCAGGCGCAGTCCCGCCGGCATGTGATAGGCCTCGCTGGCACCTTCCATCTGTGCCAGGAACCACAGGCGCTGCTGGGCGAAGGACATGGGCAGGTCTGTCTCACGGTCCGCCGGCGTGATGTCCGGCAGGCTGCTCTTGCCGGCGCTTGCCGCCATTTGCGCCAGGTCGGCGAGGGTCGGATGGGCAAAAAGCTCGGCCAGATCCAGCTCGATGGACAGTTGCTGGCGCATCTGGGAGATCAGTTGAATGGCCAGCAACGAATGGCCGCCCAGTTCGAAGAAATGATCCTCGCGTCCGACCTGTTCAACTTTCAGCAGGTTTTGCCACAGCTCTGCCAGGGCGCTTTCCAGTTGGCCCTGAGGCGCTGCATAGCGGCGGCTGATCACGTCGCTCGCGGTCGGGGCAGGCAGCAGGCCACGATCCAGCTTGCCGTTGCCGGTCAACGGCAGGGTTTCCAGGCCGACATAAGCGGCAGGCACCATATAGGCGGGAAGCTGGGCCTGAAGGTGATCGCGCAGTTCACGGATATCCAGTGGCGAATCGCTGGTCGAGGTGAAGTAGGCCACCAGACGCTTCTCGCCGGAGGCTTCATCCCGTGCCAGCACCACGGCTTCCTTGATGGCCTCGTGCAGCGCCAGCTTGGCTTCGATCTCGCCCAGCTCGATACGCTGGCCACGGATCTTGACCTGGAAGTCGTTGCGTCCGATGTATTCCACCGCGCCATTATCCAGCCAGCGGCCCAGGTCGCCGGTCTTGTACAGACGGGCATCCGGGTCGCTGGAGAACGGATCGCGCACAAAGCGTTCGGCACTCAGTTCAGGCAGGTTCAGGTAGCCACGGGCAACCCCTACGCCGCCAATATTGATCTCGCCGGCCACACCTACAGGTGTCGGCTGACCATGGGGATCAAGGATATAGATCTGGATATTGGCGATAGGCCGACCAATCGGCACGCTGTCGCCTTCGTCGCTCGGGAGACATTGCCAGGAGGTAACGTCGATGGCGGCTTCGGTCGGGCCATACAGGTTGTGCAGCTCGACCGGGGCCAGTTGCTCCTCGAAACGCTTCTGCAGGCTGCGCGGCAAGGCTTCGCCGCTGCACAGTACGCGACTCAGGGCGTTGAAGCCCTGGTTGTCGCCATGCTCCAGGAACACTTCCAGCATCGAAGGAACGAAGTGCAGCAGGGTGATGTTCTGCTCGCGCATCACCTGGGCCAGATAGGCCGGGTCCTGATGGCCGCCGGGCCGTGCCATGTGCAGGTGGGCACCGGTCAGCAGCGGCAGTAAGAATTCCCAGACCGATACGTCGAAACCGAATGGCGTCTTTTGCAGTACCCGATCGTTTGCAACGACCCGGTATTCGTCGCGGGCCCAGAGCAGGCGGTTGACCACACCGCGATGTTCGTTCATCACCCCCTTGGGCTTGCCGGTAGAACCGGAGGTGTACAGCACATAGGCCAGGTGCGTGGCCTCAAGGCCCAGCAGTTCGGGACTCGGGTTGCTCTGCGGGAACACGGAGCGGTCGATATCGTCGTCCACCAGCAGTACGGGAATGTCGGCACGGGCGACATTATCCAGCAGGGCCTCGCAGGTCAGCATCGCTACGGGATTACTGTCGTCTAGCATGTAGTCCCGGCGGTTGTCCGGCAGATCCGGGTCAACCGGCACGTAGGCGCCGCCGGCCTTGAGGATTGCCAGAAGCGCGACCACCAGATCGTTGCTGCGACGCAGGGCCACAGCGACTCGGGAGTCCGCTTTCACGCCTTGTCTGATCAGTTGATGAGCCAACTGGTTGGCACGCCGGTTAAGCGCTTCGTAGCTCAATGACTGGCCGTTGTGGTCGCTGACTGCAGAAGCGTTCGGCGTGCGCTCGACCTGTTGCTCGAACAGGGCATGGATCAGTTCGTCGCGCGGGTAGTCATGTTGCGTCGCGTTGAAGGTGTGCAGAACGCGATCCTGCTCGGCCTGCGGCATGATCGGGAATTGTGCGACGGACAGTGCGTGGTGTTCGATCAGGGCTTCGAACATCGACACCATGCGGCCTTGAATGACCTGGACTTCCTCTTTGGTGAAGAAGGCGGTGTTGAAGTTGAAGTCCAGGTAAACGTCATCCGAGGCATGGTAGTCACGGACGAAGATTGCCAGCGGCAGACGTTCGTAACCGTTGTCCTGGGTGAAAATCTCGGTTTCCTGACCACCCAGCGTCGCGTCGCCATTGAGGCTTTCAAACGAGATCGAGATGTCAAACAACTGCCGACGACCTTCCTGGGCCAGCTTCAAGGTGCGGTTGAGTTCGGCAATCGGAAAGCGCTGGTGGCGATAGCAGCGACGCAACTGGGCTGCCGTGACTTGCATCAGATCCACAAGTGAAGCCTGGGTATCGACTTCCAGTCGGATCGGACTGACCGACGAGAACATGCCCACAGTCGCCTTCTGCCGGGCATTGGTGCGGTTGTGTACCGGCATGCCGATCACGATGGAGTCGACACCGGTGGTGCGGCAGAAATAGGTGCTGATGATCGTCATGAACACGTGTGCCAGCGACAGCCCCTGGCCTGTGGCGAACTCGGCGAGATCGTCGAACAGCTTGCGCGGCATCATCGTCTGCACCTGGGCGCTCGGTGCAATACCGTTGCCCGCAACGGCGAAACGCTGTTGCAGCAGCGGTGGTGGCAGCTCGGCGAAGACTTCCTGCCAGAACGTCCGGTCGCGCTCGAAACGACTCGACTCCAGATAGCCGCGGTCTTCTTCGAGGAAGGACAGATAGGACGGCCCTGGGGCCGGGTCATCTTCGCCAATCAGCAGCCCGTTATAGGCCTGTTCCACGGCGCGGCCCATCAGCATGACGCTGATGCCATCGGTCATCAGGTGGTGATAACGGGTCAGCCAGTAATACAGTTGCGGCCCGCAGCGGACCAGACGAACGCTCCAGAGTACGCCGGTCAGCGACGGGAACGGGCGGCGGAACTCCTCCTGCAGATACGCCCTGGCGACTTTTTCCGGGTCCTGCTCGGCGGAAAAGTCCACCACTTCCAATGCCACATCGACCCGAGGCAGTACCCGCTGGCAGGCCACTCCGTCCTGCACATCGAAACTCAGGCGCAGTGAGTCGTGACGCTCCACCACCAGCTGGATAGCCTTTTCGAACAACGGTACGTCGATCTCGCCACGGATCTCCATGGCCATGCCGATGTTGTAGTAAGGCAATTCGGGGTGGGCCATCTGATCGAGCCAGATACCTTGTTGTACGGAAGCGAGCCCGTACGCCGGGGTTTCTTGTTCAAGCACCTGGGGAGTGGATGAGGCCATGTCGGATCACCTGTATCGCGCAGTCAGTGAAGGCTCGTCTACGGGCGGTGGGCAGGCAGGCTGTAATGCGGACATTACCCATCGGCGTGACGAATCATGAGGTTCGATCAATAAAAGTCGTCTCGGCGGTCGCAGTCGGTGAACCGGCTTTTCGAGAGAGGAGTGCGCAAGCGAGCAACCATCCCGTGCCTGGGTCCCGGGTGCTTCCAGAGAGCCATGGCTGAAAATTAGAGGAACGCTTGCGCACTGTATGTCGCTGGAAGTGGGGACAAACGCCAGGCGCTTCATGGGGCAGACGATGTACCCGATTACGGTGGCAGACAGTGTGTGGTGGCAGCAGGCCAAATGGCTTTCTCGCCTTGTATACGTGTGGCGAAAGGCAAATGACCTCATCCGAAGGCCTTCTGATAATTGCTGTTCAAGGAGGTGCTCATGCGCCCGTCGTTTTATGAAGCCTGCCGTTTCCCCAAACTTGAAAACCTGGCCAGAAACTGGGAAGTGATCCGCGATGAGTTCTAGGCTCTGAATGCACCGACCCTGGAAATAAATCGCGTCAACAAATCCATCACCGAACTGTTCGAGGAACTGACCGAACACGTCAATAACGGCGGCGAGTACGGCTGGCTATGGGGCTGGGGCGACAACGACCAGTTGATGACCAACTGGACGCAATACGCGCTCATGGTCTATGACCAGCCTGTCCCCTATGCCCAGGAAAAGATGCCGCGCACTCTGGAGCTGTTGAGCAATACGCCAGGCATCAAACTGTGCGCGTTGCTGCGCCTGGAGCCCAATGTATTCCTCGGCACGCACTCCCACGGCGGGACCTGGGAAGAGGGCTTGTTGCACATGCAACTGACCATCGATGCGCCGACCGAGCAGAATTACAACTACCTGAACGTCAATGGTCAGTTCAGCCAGAGCGTCAACGGCAATCTGGTAGTTTTCGATGGCTCACTCGATCATTTCGCGGTCAACGCATCGAATGGTGTGCGCACGGTGATGTATGTCGAGTTCTATCGCGAACAGCATATGGTGGATCAGGCCTGAGGGCCTGATACATGGTTTTTCTCCGGATGTACCGGACAGGATTTTCAGGAGGCGCGGCCTCGGCGCCGCGCTGTCACGTAGCAAACAGGTAGCAGCGCGCTTGCCCTGGGCGGCACTCCGACGACCGAGTGCGAAGCACTCTCTACGACCTACGACTGCTGGCGCAGCCGGTCGCGGGCAAGCGCGCTCCTACCCAGGCTACATAATTTTCCTCAAGTCAGCGCGGGCTCTTCCAGCTCTTCCATAAAGCGGAATGCAGTGCTGCACGAGCGTGGGGCGTGTTCGAAAAACGCCAGGTGACTGCCGTTCTCCTCGACATGCAGACGTGCCCCTTCGATGCTCTGGGCGATATGCCGCGAACCACCGATATGCGTGGTCTGGTCGCTGTCGCCAGCCACTACCAGAGTCGGTACGACGATTTGATCGAGCAGCCCGTTGAGGTCTTTCTTGTTCAGGGCATCGTTGAGTTTCGAATAGCGGTAGAACAGCTCCGCGTTGGTGTACGGAAACAGGGCCACGTGGGCAATGGGTTCCGGGGTTGTAACCAGCGTGGCCTGATCGACAAACAGCATCTGCAGGTCGCCTGCTTCGTTGCGGTCAGCCGCAGCGGCTTCCATCAGCCATTCGAAATTGCGCTGGTGGGCTGTACGCAGGTTGTCATCGGCCAGGTTGTAGTCGCCATGCCACAGGCTCAGCGAACGCACGCGCTCACTTTCTTTATCGGCTGCGCACAGGGCGATGGCTGCGCCGCCACAGATACCCATCAGGTGTGCGCTGTCATGGCCAAAGTGATCCATGACGGCGAACAGGTCTGCCACCTGGGCATCGGCATCCACCTCCAACCGATCGAAATCGATGCAGGCACCAAATAATCCCCGTGTCTCCCAGGTCATGACGAAATAACGCTCGCCCAGCGCCTGGAACCATTCGCGGCACAGTTCGAAAGGCAGGCCGCAGGGCAGGGCAAGGACAATCGGAGTCAGTTGCCGGTTGGCACTGGCGTAAGTATTCAGCAGGACGCCGTCGCGGGTGATCAGGCTTGATCTCGCGATACCGGGCAGAGGAGGGCTGAAGTCGAAATCCTCGATCAGCGCCTGTTGCGCCTTGTCCGGTTCGGCAACGCCAAACAGCTCATAGTTGAAATCCAGCGCAGCGCTGATTTTCCTGCTGATGAACAATTCGAAGGAAGACAGTTGGGCAATGGCATCATGGTGATACTCCAGGTGTCGAACACCCAGGCGCTCGAAAGCCAGGCTGACTGCCTTTTGTGTTGCTGCTACGCCGGGGCCGGCGATGATCGAACGATCATCCTCGGCCCCGAGGAAGCCGATACGAATCGGCTCGGGAAGGTTGGTCGCCAGATGCCGGAGCATCCTGACTGCCTCGCACAGGCGCGTCGCCGCGTCAGTGAAATGGGACATGGTTAAACGCTCCTTACCAGACATTGTGGTGACCTGCCTTCTCGACTGCCGCTGACTCAGTCTTCCCTGAACTTCTTGCCGCGGGTGGTTTCGGTCACCAGACGGTTGTAGTCAGGGGTGTTATCGCCGATGACCTGCACCGCGCCGTATTTTTCCAGGCTGATCTTGCCGCCGTATTCCTCGATATGGTCGGAATCGGGGTAGACATGCACGAAGGACGGTACATAACGGGAGGCGAAGCCCATGCGCATTTCCTGGCTTTCGCCACTGTGCGGGTACGAGGCGTGCATCAGGGTCGACCAGAAAATGATGAACTGGCCGGCTTTCATCTGGATCGGCACGGCGCTGGCTTCGTCTGGCTTCCAGTTCTCGTCGATCTGCAACTGGCGATAGTCGTAGCCGAAGAAACCGCGGCGTACACCATCCTTGACCACCGAGTTGGAGGTTTCCGGCGAGTAGCTCATGCGCTTGGTTTCGTCGTAGTTCATGCTGTTCTGGGTGCCGGGAATGAACTGCAGGCAACCGTTGGCAATGCTGACGTCGGTGAAGGCCGTCCATACGGTGATGGTGCCGCCGAACTCTTCGTTTTCCGGCCAGATGATCTGTGGCTTGCCCGAGGCGTTGGCAAAGGTGTCTGCCTGGTGCCAGTCGGTGCCTTCATCGCCCGGGTATTTTGGGAAGAACTCGGTGCGCCAGCACAGAACGTCCGGGCCCAGAATGCTTTGCACGCGGTCGCAGATTTCCGGGCGACCGATATGCTCGGCCAGGAAATCGTCATCCAGATGACGGTCATAGTTGGCGATGTTGGTGCCACCGGAGATCGCGTCCAGATCCTGATAGGCCGCGTGGCTGCGATCCAGCAGGCGCAGGCGCAGGCGTTTCCAGGTTTCCTTCATTTCGTCCTGGTCATAGGCCGTGAAAGGACCGATGAAACCGTTTTTCTCGAATGCGGCGCGTTCTTCCTTGGAAAGGTGGAATCGCTTGATTGCTGTTTCAGACATGTGCGTGTTCCTTTTCGGTCAATGGGCGTTGGCAAGGGAGGTGCGAATGCTGTCGGCAAGAACCTTGGCAGTGGCTCCGTTCGCGAGCGCGCCAGGGTTGAGGTCGACCTTGTAGTGAGCCTTGAGCAGGCTGAGGGAACGAATCAGGGCCAGCGAGGTGCCGCCGTGATCGAAGAAATCGTCGTTCAGGCCAATGCCTTTGAGGCCGATGTCCTCGGACCAGACCTTGAGGACATGCAGCTCCTGTTCCGACAGGTTTCCTTGCTCGGTTTTGGCAAGGGCGCTACGAATATTGTCGGCAAGGACCTTGGCAGTGGCTCCGTCCGCGAGAACGCCAGGGTTGAGGTCAACCTTGTAGTGAGCCTTTAGCAGGCTGAGGGAGCGAATCAGGGCCAGCGAGGTACCGCCGTGATCGAAGAAATCGTCGTTCAGGCCAATGCCTTTGAGGCCGATGTCCTCGGACCAGACCTTGAGGACCTGCCGTGCCTGTTCCGAGAGGTTGCCCTGACCGGTTTTGGCAAGGGCGCTGCGAATATTGTCGGCAAGGACCTTGGCAGTGGCTCCGTCCGCGAGAACGCCAGGGTTGAGGTCAACCTTGTAGTGAGCCTTTAGCAGGCTTAGGGAGCGAATCAGGGCCAGCGAGGTACCGCCGTGATCGAAGAAGTCGTCGTTCAGGCCGATGCCCTTGAGGCCGATGTCTTCGGACCAGACCTTGAGGACATACTGTTCCTGTTCGGACAGGGTGTCCTGACCGGCTTTGACACTGCCGTGCTCAAGCGGTGAAGGCAATTGCTGTTTGTCGATCTTGCCGTGGGCGGTGACCGGCAGCGCTGCCAGGGCAATGTAGGCCGAAGGCCGCATGTAGTCCGGCAACTGTTGAGCGACCAGTGCGGCCAGTTCGCGGCGCAGTTCCTGAGTCACGCTCTGTGAGCCATCGGAGGGAACGATGTAGGCCACCAGGCGTATATCGCCCTGACCGTAGTCATAGGCGGTAACGTGGCTGGCAGAAATCTTCTTGCTCGACTGCAGGGACGCTTCGACTTCGCCAGCCTCGATACGGAAGCCGCGAACCTTGAGTTGCTGGTCGCTACGTCCGGCGTAGTGGTATTCGCCATGCTCGTCTTGCTTGAGCAGGTCGCCTGTGCGGTAGGCACGGATGCCGCTGCCTGGCAGGGTTACAAAACGCTCGGCCGTCAGGCCCGGACGATTCAGGTAGCCCAGGGTCAGGCCGGCACCTTCGATATACAGTTCGCCGATTCCGCCTGTGTTCACCGGTTGCCGGTTGTCATCCAGCAGGTGCAGGGTCCAGCCATCCAGCGGTTTGCCGACAGAGACGGTGGCCGATACTTCGAGGTCCTGGCCGCGCACCCGTTTGTGGGTGGTATGCACTGTGGCTTCGGTGATGCCGTACATGTTGATCAGTGCTGGGAGTGCGTCACCGTGACGTTCGACCCACGGGCGCAGGACGGTAGCCGGCAATGCTTCGCCGCCGAATACCACATAACGTAGCGACAGACGTTTGCTGGCCTGACGATCCGCTTCGTCAAGACCGCGGAAGGCCGATGGCGTCTGGCTCAGAACAGTGACCTGATTGCTGATCAGCCACTGCCTGAAGGTTTCGGGCGAACGGGAGATTTCGTAAGGCACGATAGCAACCTGGCCACCGTGGGCGAGAGCGCCCCAGATTTCCCAGACCGAGAAGTCGAAGCCGATGGAGTGGAACATCGACCAGATATCGTTGTGAGTGAAATGATAGATGCGCTGGGTGCTTTCCAGCAGGCTGCTCACATTGGCATGAGTCACCAGCACGCCTTTGGGTTCGCCCGTGGAGCCCGAGGTGTAGATCACATAGGCCGGAGCCTGAGAGGCATCGGCGCTGCTGGCCTTGAACTCGCCAGGGTTCTTTTCTGCCAGCAGCTCGTTCAGGAGCAGTACTTGCAGTGAAGGTGTCTTGGGAAGGCTGCACAGATCACGGGAACTGACGATCAGTTGCAGGCCGCTGTCCTGAACGATGTGCTCGATGCGTTTCGCAGGGTAGGCCGGATCGACCGGGACATAGGCGCCGCCGGCCTTGAGAATGGCGAGCAGGGTAATGACCAGATCGACATTGCGCTCCAGGCACAGGCCGACCAGGCTGCCGTCCTTGACGCCGCGCTTGCGCAAGCTGGCTGCCAGCGCCGAAGACGCGGCGTCGAGCTCTGCGTAACTGACGGCGCGGGTTTCGTCGGATAACGCTGTTCTTTCGGGAAACTCTCCGGCCCTGGCACTGAACAGCTCGTGCAGCAAGACGCCGGGTCGCAGCGGGGCTGACAACTGGTCTTCCCCTTTGCCAATTGGGTTGATCGGCATGAATGACACTCCTGTTTGATCACAAGTTGCAGTGCGCTGGACGCATTCGAAACCAGGTTCTGCAGCCCGTACCGAAGAGTTGTGAGGTACTTGCGAACCGCTCGTATTTGCGCAGCGGAGGCATTTCAGCACCGATCCCGCAAAGGTGTCTGTCGAGGGAAATGGGGACAGTCGGTGACGCAGTGAAAGGGCCGGAATGTCCCTAATTGCGGTGACAGACAGGCATGTCCGGCGATGCTTACATGCTGGCGCAAAGCGTGCCGGTACGGGAGGTTTCTCGAGCAGGCACGACCCTCGATATTCATCGCCCGGGAGTTATGCATGAACCTTGAAACCATCGATTTGCCTGAGCTGGACATTACCGAGTCACTGCGCTGGCCGGACAGCCACGGTGACAAAAAGGTACGCCTGTCGCTGCTGGATCCCGCCAACAGCCTGCCAGTGGTGATCGAACCCGTCGAAGCCGGGCTGGAGCCATTGGCCTGGGCCGCTGAAAACCGTGAAAGCATCGAAGCACTGCTGTGTCGACACGGGGCGATTCTGTTCCGTGGTTTCGGTCTGGATAGCGTGCCCCTGTTCGAAAGTTTTGCCGAGGCTTTGTCACCGGGACTGCACGGTGGCTATGGCGATCTGCCGAAGAAGGAGGGCGGTCGCAATGTGTACCGCTCCACACCTTATCCCGAGCGGGAAATGATCCTCTACCACAACGAAAGCTCGCATCTGGAAAGCTGGCCACGCAAGCAGTGGTTCTATTGTGAGTTGCCTTCGAAAGTGGGTGGGGCGACGCCATTGGTGGACATTCGTCAGATGCTGCTGCAACTGCCTGGCGAAGTGGTCGAGAAGTTCGAGCGCAAGGCGCTGCGTTACATCCGTACCTTTACTTCGGGTGTCGAACCCAGCTGGCAGAGCTTTTTCGGGACCGACAAGCCCGAAGTGGCAGAGGCCCGCTGTCGCGAACAAGGTACGGCGTTCGAGTGGCTGGATGCCGACACCCTGCAGATCCACACCCATTGCCCGGCGGTCATTCATCACCCGGTCACCGGGCAGGCGGCTTTCTTCAATCAGGTCCAGCTGCATCACCCGTTCTGCCTGGGTGAGGAAATGCGTGAAGACCTGTTCGACATGTTTGGTGAGGATCGCCTGCCGCGCATGGTCAGTTATGGCGACGGCACTCCTATCGAAGATGAGGTCATGGCTCTGGTTGGTGAGGCCTATGAGGCGTGCGCTGTGCGCTTCCAGTGGCAGAAGGGTGACCTGATCATGCTGGACAACATGCTCGCGGCCCATGCGCGTGATCCCTATGAAGAACCACGGCTCATCGCGGTGGCCATGGGTGAAATGACCACGCGGGACGCTGTCTGGCCGAGCAAATGATTGGCGCTTGTACTCGGAGTCCGGGACAGCCGCAAGCGGCCTCGTCCGTACACTGGCCTGTCTGAATTTCACTGTTTTTCCGAACCCGCTGGCGCTCATGTGCCAGCGACTCGCAATCGGTACTGCCCTATGGCCCGTCCATCCAAGGATATTGAGCAATGAGCAACGAGCAAGAGAAAAAGCCCAGTCCGGGTTCGATCATGCGCCTGTTATGGCGCAGCCATCCCTGGCTGACCCTTTTTACCCTGGTGACCGGCGTCATCAGCGGGGTCGCTTCGATTGCAGTGGTCAATGTGATCAACCAGGCCATCCATATGGAAGGCTCGCGAACCCAGGTGATGTACTGGTTCATTGGCCTGAGTGTCGTTGCATTCGTCTTTCGCAATGCCGCAGCGTTCTTTCCGGCTTATGCAAGCATGCACATCATGACCCGGCTGCGCATCGCACTGTGCCGCAAGATCCTGCGCACACCGCTGGAGGAAGTGGACAGACGCGGGCCGGCCAACGTGCTGACCATGCTCACCAATGATATTCCCCAGCTCAATACCACGCTGGTCGTGATGCCTACGGTACTGGTGGAAACCACCGTCTTCCTGTTCGGTATCGCTTACCTGGCCTACCTGTCCTGGGTGGTGTTTGCGGTCACGCTGTCACTGATGTTCGTGGGTGTGGTGCTTTATCTGTATTTCTTCAGCAGTGGCGTGAAGGTGTCGAGCCGGGTGCGTGACGAGTTCACCTCGTTCAACGAATACACCCATGCGCTGGTATTCGGCCTCAAGGAACTGAAGCTCAACCGTATCCGCCGTAACTGGTTCAGTCGTGCAGCCATCGATGCTTCGTCGACCCGAGTGGCACGTTTCAACTTCATCGAGCGTGTCTGGTTTACCGCTGGTGACAACGTGGGACAACTCACTCTGTCGATACTGCTGGGTTGTCTGTTGTTCGCCGCGCCGAAAGTGGCAGCCCTGGACCCCTCGGTGCTCACAGCCAGCATTCTGGCCGTGCTCTATATCATGGGGCCGCTTTCTCTGCTGGTGACCGCCATGCCGATTCTGGCCCAGGGGCGTGTTGCAAGCAGCCGTCTGGCGGATTTCGGTTTTGGCATCAATGAAGAACATCCGCAGGTTGTCGAGACGGAAGCGCCCAAGCTGTTGCACTTCCCGCAAAAAGCCTGGAATACCATCTCGCTCAAAAACATCAGGATGGATTATCAGAATGCCGATGTCGGTTCGGGGTTCGCCCTGGGACCTGTGGACCTGGACATTCATGCGGGAGAGCTCGTTTATATCGTCGGCGGCAACGGCTGTGGCAAAAGCACCCTGGCCAAAGTGCTGTGTGGTCTCTATATCCCGCGTCAGGGCCATGTGCAGCTCGACGGCGTCGAGATTACCGACACCAATCGCAGCCATTACCGGGACATGTTCTCTGCTGTGTTCTCCGACTTCCATCTGTTCAACCGTCTGATTGGTCCCGACGAGAAGGAAGCGAGCAGTGAGCTGGCGCAGAAGTACCTGACGACCCTGGGCCTGGCGGACAAGATCAAGATCGAAGGGCACGGCTACTCGACGCTGAAGGCGCTTTCCTATGGCCAGCAGAAACGCCTGGCGCTGGTCTGTGCCTACCTGGAAGACCGTCCGCTCTATGTTCTTGACGAGTGGGCTGCGGATCAGGACCCACCTTTCAAGCGCTTCTTCTACGAGGAGCTGCTCCCTGACCTGAAACGCCGTGGCAAGACAATTCTGATCATCACCCACGACGATCAGTACTTCCAGCTGGCCGATCGCATCATCAAGCTGTCCGACGGCCAGATCGCTTCCGATGTTCACTGCGGTATTCGCGACAAGCAGGCCTGAGGCCTGCGACTCTTTGGCCCCGTCCTGTGGCGGGGCTTTTTGTCAGACTCTTATCCTCCCTCATGCTGCCTGCGATAAGCCCCCGGCTGCACACCGATCGCTTTATTGAATGCCCGTGTAAACGCCGCAGTCGATTGATAGCCCACCGCCGTTGCCACCTGCTCGACCGTCCTGTTCGCCTTGAGAAACTGGCAGGCGTGGCGCATGCGCAGGGCGAGCAGGACTTGGCCCGGAGACTGACCGGCCAGTTCGTTGAAGCGTTTGAAAAAGGCCGAGCGTGAAAGGCCGGTACAGGCGGCCATGCTTTCCAGGCCCCAGGGTTGTTCCGGATGCTCGATCATTTTTGCCAGCAGGCTCGCGAAAGCCGGGTTTCTGGCCAGTGCAACCATGCCACCCAGTGCCGGGTTGTCGGCAACGTGCTGGCGCAGCACATACAGAAACAGCAGATGGCTGAGGCGTTCGAGAATTGACGAGGAGGGGCTCGGCAGTCGCTGACACTCTTGCAGGATCAACTGGAACAGGCTGCGGGCGGCATCGGAGGACGGTTCGTCGGCGCGCAGTATCAGCCAGTCCGGCAGGGCTTCGATCAGCAGTGACGACAGCCCTGACTGGAAATGGAAAAAACCGCAGACCAGCCCGACACCATCGGTGGCACTGCCGCTCAGTGCCTGCATCTCGATACGCGGCTGGCGGCGGGCGTCTTCGGGCTGTGCCTCGTTCGACAGCCGATAGTCCAGATCGCGCAGCAGAAACACCGCATCGCCGCTATCGAGCCGCTTCGGCTGTTCATGTCCCTCGATATGCAGCCAGCAATTGCCCTGAACCACCAGATGGAAACTGGCCCGCGCCATGCCATGGGTGCTGGCATGCCAGCCGCCGCAGTAGCGGCCCACATGAAACAGGTTGGCATCCAGCTCCAGACTTTCTAATAACCAATCGATAACAGGACTTGAAGAAATCATCTAAGGGAAACACTCAGGAGCAAGTAATTGCGACTTTAGAATATGGATAGGAATTCTTATAACCAACAGACTTGGACCCATCTTGTATCAAGGAGTCCACTCCATGTCTCGTGTCACTGTTCACTCCGTGCAAAGCGCTCCCGAAGCAGCCAGGCCTTTTCTGGAAAAGGCTCAGGCGACTTCCGGGTTCATTCCCAACCTGCTGGGCGTACTGGCCAATGCTCCTGCGGCGCTGGAAACCTACCTCACGGTTTCGGCCCTCAACGCCAAGGCTGAGCTAAGTCTGGCCGAAAGGGAAGTGGTACAACTGATTGCCGCCACGACCCATGAATGCAGCTTCTGCGTGGCAGGCCATACCTCCGTGGCGCTCAACAAGGCGAAGTTGCCCAGGGACGTTGTCGATGCCTTGCGTGAGCGCAGCGAACTGCCCGAGGAAAAGCTGGAGACACTGGCGGACTTTACCCGCGCCGTCATCGCGACTCGCGGCAATGTCAGCGACAGCACTTATGAGGCATTTCTGGCCGCCGGATACAGTCAGGGCCATGCACTGGAAGTGATTCTGGGTGTCAGCCTGGCGACCTTGTGCAATTTCGCCAATGTCTTTGCCAGAACCCCGCTCAACCCTGAACTGGCCCAGTACCAGTGGCAAGGTCCTGAACATCAATAAGCGGCACGGGAGAAACATCATGCTCGACTCCGAATCAGGCCGATGGCTGGACACACATGCCAATGCGCTTGACCTTGGCAGCCAGGACCCTGAGCAGGTACTTGCGCAACTGGTGGCGGGAGATGTGCTGGGCGTGGGGGTCGACACGGCTCAAGGCGGCAGGGGCGGTGACTTGACCGATGCGGTGGAAGCCGTTGCCGCAGTCGCCGCCCACTCATTGGCCGCCGCTTTCGTGCTCTGGGGCCAGCGGGCCTTTATCGAGTATTTGCTGCACAGCCCCAATGCGGCATTGCGTCAGCGTCTGTTGCCGGATTTGCTCAGTGGCAATCTGGCGGGAGCTACCGGTCTTTCCAATGCCATGAAGTTTCTGTCGGGCATCGAGACGCTGCAGGTCAGCGCCCGCGAGCAGGAAGGCTACTGGCAACTGAACGGTCGTCTGCACTGGGTCACCAACCTGCGCAAGAGCGGCTTCGTGGTGGCTGCCGCCATAGAGCATGAGCAGGGCGGCAAGCCTTTTATCCTGGCGATTCCGCACTCGGTCAGCGGCCTGCAACGCACGGATGACCTGCAACTGATGGGGCTGCAATCGACCAACACGGCGGCACTGGATTTCAAGGATGTGCAGTTGAGCAACGACTGGTTGCTGCATGCCGATGCGCGACAGTTTCTGCCAGCGGTGCGACCGGCGTTTCTGGGGTTGCAATGCGGGATGTCGATTGGTCTGGCGCGGCGGGCGCTCCAGGAGGTCGACAGTCATCTGCAAGGCTCACGCTCGGTGTTGCGTGGCGAGCTGGACGAATACCGGCTTCAGTTGGAGAACGCCGTAAGTGACCTCAAGCGCGGCCTGCTCGACGGACGTTTTCTGACTCAACCGGCTGCGCTGTTTCGCTTGCGCATTGCCCTGGCCGAGTCGGCCGCCAGTGCGGTGCAACTGGAACTGCAAGCCAGTGGTGGCAAGGCCTTTCTGTGTGAGTACGGCAGCGCTTTTGCGCGGCGCTGGCGCGAGTCGGCCTTTTTGCCGATCGTCACGCCCAGCCTGGTGCAACTGCGGGCCGAACTGCGCCGTCATGCCGGAGAAAATGCCGCATGAGTCGACTCTTGCTACAGGCTTCGTCCATCGTCCTGGGGTACGAGCGGGACAATGGCTGGCAAAACGTGCTGGAGAATTTCAACCTGCAACTGGCCAAGGGTGAGATCGTGTCCATTCTGGGGCCGAGCGGGGTTGGCAAATCCAGTCTGCTGCGCGTGCTGGCCGGTTTGCAGACACCTCGTGAGGGCACGGTGAGCCTGCTGGGCGAGCCGCTGCAAGGTCCTCATCCGCGCGTGGCGGTGGCTTTTCAGGACCCGAGCCTGTTGCCATGGCTGAGTCTGGAAAAGAACGTCGCCTTCGGTCTGGACTTTGCCCGCCAGCCGCAGTTGAGCGACGCCGAGCGCCATGGGCGTATCGATCAGGCCATTGGCGAAGTCGGCCTGCAGCACGCCCGCAATTATTACCCGGCGCAGCTTTCCGGCGGCATGGCGCAACGTACCGCACTGGCGCGCTGCCTGGCACGCCAGCCGCAAGTGTTGCTGCTGGACGAGCCGTTCGGTGCGCTGGATGAAGTCACCCGCACCGACATGCAACAACTGCTGCTCAAGGTGATTGCCCGGCATGATACGGCGGCCTTGCTGATTACCCACGACATAGATGAAGCGCTGCTGCTTTCGGACCGGATCCTGCTACTGGGCAACACCCCGGCGCGGGTTCTCGGCGAATGGCGCATCGAGCTGCCTCAGCCGCGTGCCGAGCTGGTCGATGAACTGGGCGCACTGCGTATCGATATTCTTAAAACCCTTCGGCGGGCGAGCCGCAATCCGCAACGCAACCCTCAATCGCTGGATCTGCCGGAGAATGGCCATGTGCCTGGACGATTTCACTCACACACGTCGTGACTTTCTGAAACTCAGCGCGATGCTGACGGCAGCCGGTGCCTTGCCGTTGCTCAACAGCCTGGAGGCGAGGGCGGCGGCCGAGCCGGACGCGCCGGTGCGTATCGGCTATTTGCCGATTACCGACGCCACACCGCTGCTGGTGGCGCACAACAATGGCCTGTTCGAGGCGCAGGGCATCAAGGCAGAACGCCCCGTGCTGCTGCGCAGTTGGGCACAGGTTATCGAGGCTTTCATTTCCGGGCAGGTGAACGTTATCCATCTGCTATCGCCAATGACTGTCTGGGCGCGCTATGGGAGCAAGGTTCCGGCCAAGGTGGTGGCCTGGAACCATGTGGGCGGCTCGGGCCTGACCGTGGCGCCGCAGATCAACGAGGTCCGGCAACTGGGCGGGCAGACGGTGGCCATTCCGTTCTGGTATTCGGTGCATAACGTGGTGCTGCAGAACCTGCTGCGCGACAACGGGCTGGTGCCGGTGAGCAAGGCGGCCACGGCCTCGCTGGCCGCCAACGAAGTGAACCTGATCGTACTGCCGCCCTCCGATATGCCGCCAGCCCTGGCGAGCAAGCGAATTGCCGGTTACATCGTTGCCGAACCTTTCAATGCCCTGGCCGAAGACCTCAAGGTCGGGCGCATCCAGCGCTTTACCGGCGACCTGTGGCGCAATCACGCCTGCTGCGTGGTGTTCATGCACGAGCACGATCTGAACAACCGTCCCGAGTGGTCGCAAAAAGTGGTCAACGCCATCGTTCAGGCCCAGGCCTGGACGCGGGATAACCGTGCCGAAGCGGCGAAGTTGCTGTCCAGGGACGGCGCGAACCGCTACACGCCCCATGCGCAGTCGGTGCTGGACCGGGTGCTTGCGCCACAGGCCAGCGAGCGTCAGGGTTATCTGGCCAGCGGTGCCATCCAGCACACGCAATGGGACGAGCAGCGCATCGACTTCCAGCCGTACCCGTTCCCCAGTTACACCGAAGAACTGGTACGGCGCCTCAAGGACACCCTGATCGAAGGCGACAAGGGCTTTCTTGCCAGCCTCGACCCCAAATATGCCGCACAGGACCTGGTGGATGACCGCTTTGTGCGTAACAGTATTGGCGCCATCGGCGGTCTGAAAACCTTCGGGCTTGCGGAAAACTTCGAGCGTACCGAGGAGTTCGGCTTTTGAGCGAGGTAAAACGATCAACTGCCGGACATGCACTTCTGGGCGTAGCCGGCCTGCTATGCCTGCTTGCATTCTGGTGGCTGGGCATCAGTGCTTTTGGTGAAGCGGGCGGTCTTGCCGAGCGCTTTTCGCCAGAGTCGACCTTCGCCAGCCTGTGGGAGCTGCTCGGTCGGGCAGAGCTTTACGAGCATGTAGGGGTAAGCCTCAAGCGGATTTTCGTCGGCCTGCTGCTGGCGCTGCTGATCGGTGTTCCGCTGGGCTTGCTGATCGGCAGCTCACGATCCCTGGAAGCGGCCACCAACCCTGCTTTTCAACTGCTGCGCATGATTTCGCCGCTGTCGTGGATGCCGGTGGTGGTCATGTTGATGGGGGTTGGCGACCAGCCGATCTACTTCCTGCTGACCTTTGCTGCAGTCTGGCCGATCCTGCTCAATACCGTGGCCGGCGTACGCCAGCTCGACCCTCGCTGGCTGCAACTGAGCCGCAGCCTCAGCGCCACCCGCTGGGAAACCCTGCGCAGGATCATCATCCCGGGCATCCTAGGGCACGTACTGACCGGCACCCGATTGTCCATCGGTATCCTGTGGATCGTGCTGGTGCCTTGCGAAATGCTCGGGGTCAGCGCCGGGTTGGGTTATTTCATCCTCGATACCCGTGATCGCCTGGCGTACTCGGAACTGATGGCCATGGTGCTGCTGATCGGTGTGCTGGGGTTCATGCTGGATGCGGCGGCGCGAGGGCTGCATCGGCGCTGGGCGCATTGAAGGGTAGAGTCCTCATCCCTGAACGTGTGGAATTGCTGCCGTTATGACCGAACCACCCCCGTGCCGGTTTTCAGCGCCGATGCTTGCGCCATGTTCCTGGCAGATGGCGCGGGCTATGGACAGGCCCAGGCCGCTGCCACCGCTATAGCGCGCCCTTGAGCGTTCGGCTCGCCAGAATCGGTTGAATACCAGGTCCAGATCTTTCTGCTCAAAGCCCGGGCCGCGATCTGCGAACGCCAGCGACACCTGGTCTTTGTCTGCCCGGGCGTAAATATGCAGCTCCCCGCCTTGCGCTGCATAGCGCACTACATTGTCTATCAGGATATTGACCACCTGACCCATACGGTCCCGGTCGGCTTCGATGTACAGGTCTGGCGCAATATCGACTGTGGGCTGGATACCTGCATTTTCGAGCGGGTCGCTGAACCAGGCCAGACGCTCCTCGATCAGTTTGCCCAGCGCGAAGCGGGTCTTGTCGAGTTGCAGTTGGCCGGCACGGGCCAGAGACAGCAGGTGAAGGTCATCCACCAGCTTGCTCAACTGATCCAGTTGTCTTTTCACCATATTCAGTTGTTCTGTATCGCAGGGAAAGACACCGTCGATCATGCCTTGCACACGGCCCATGGACGCATTCAGCGGTGTTCTCAGCTCATGGGCGATGACGGCACTGGATTCGCGGACTTCCTGTTCGTATCGATGCAACTGGGCTGTCATGCTGTTGAAGTCGCTGACCAGCGTTTGCAGTTCCTCAGGGCCTTTGTGGGTAACGGGAAGCCGGGTATTGAAATCGCCCTGGGCAACCAGACGCGCTACCTTTGCAATGGCCGAAAACTGGCTGGACAACGGGCGTGAGAACAGCAGCCCACAGAGAAGAATGACGGGCAGGGAGGCGACAACGAGAACTGCCAGCAGGAGCCAGTCTTTGTTGCTGATGCCGGCGACGAGATCCTCGATGTCATAGTACTGGGCAGATATCTGCCAGAGGCGTGCTTCGTTGAGGCGCGGGTCACTGCGCAGTTGCTCGAGCTCAATCCGGGTCTCGACCGGCATGCGCTGCAGGGTCTGCCATTCCAGGAACAGGAAGTGCGCCCACATGCTGAAAGCAATCAACACAATCGCGGCAATCGCCAGAAGGCTCATGCGTATGCCGACCCAGCGCCATAGCGGGTTGGGGTGTTTCTTCGAAAGATCGGTCACAGGGTTCACCGGAATCGATAGCCAACGGAACGTACGGTAACCAGTACACCTTCGATGCCATGGGTTTCCAGCTTGCGCCGCAGGTTGTGGACATGAGCATCCACGACTCTGGCCAGGGCATCGCTGTCCGGCAGGCATATTTCCAGCAGTTCGTCGCGGGTGAAGGCCTTGGCCGGGGTTTTCAGCAGGGTGGACAGGATCTTGAATTCGGTGGGGGTCAGATCGAGCAGGACCGGCTCGTCGGTATCCGTTTCGATTCTGGCGGTGACGGCGTCGAGATCCACCAGCAGATTCTTGTGGCGCAGATGCCGTTCGGCCAGCCCGGACCCTCCCGAGCGGCGCAGGACCGCGTGCACCCGGGCAACGACTTCCTTGGGGTTGTAGGGCTTGACGACATAGTCATCGGCGCCATAGCGCAAGGCCCCCAGTTTTTCCGGTTCGTCACCCATGGCCGTGACCATGATGACCGGTGTGTCGCTGCAACGCCTCACGGCTGAAAGCACTTCGGTGCCGCTCACCTTGGGAAGCATCACGTCCAGCAGAATCAGGTCCGGCTTGCACTGGCGGTGCAGTTCGATCCCGCGCTGTCCATCTTCGGCCAGTGTCACTGCAAAGCCATCCCGGCGCAGGTAGGCCTCCAGAATACTGGCGCTGTCAGCATCGTCTTCGACCACCAGAATACGTTTTTCCGACACGGGGATGCCTCTTGATGGAATCTTGATATTTCACGAACGGTTTATTGATAGACGGCACATAGGATCGCTCCAGATTTCATTACCGCGAACAGATCCTATGCCGCCAAACATACCGCTGTCCAAATCTAAAAGATCGAATCTGATCTGCTGGTCGGTGCTGTCGCTGGCCCTGAGTATTGCCGGTTGCTCGCTGGCTCCCGATTACCGCAGACCTTCCTTGCCCGTGCCGGTGGCACAGGGGGCGGATTTGCAGACAGCGCCTCATCCGCTGATGCCAGGGATGCCGCTTTCGGCGGATGAAATCCGTCTGCTGACAGAGCTGGAGCCCAATGGTGAGTTGCTGCGCCTTGTGCAGCAGGGGCTTGTGTTCAATCGGGACTTTCAGGTGGCATCGTTGCGGGTCAAGGAGGCACAGGCCCTGGCGGGTATTACCCGGGCAGACAAGTTGCCGACCTTGGCCGCCAGCCTCGAGCGCGACAAGCAACACTTCGATAATGCGGCTCTCAACGAGCGTTATGGGCAGAATCTGAAATACGCATCGGTGGGTATTTCGGATTTCGAGCTGGACTTCTTTGGGCGTGTACGCAGCCTTTCCGAGGCAGCGCGTCATGACTATCTGGCAACGAGCTATGGCCAGCAGGCTGCGCGAAGTGCGTTGATTGTCGAGGTTGCCCGGCTCTATCTGGCAGAGCGTCTGGCGTCTGCCCGACAAGGCGATGCCCGACGTATCGACGAAGCGCAGCAGACACTGCTGGGCATGGCCGAGGAGCAACAGGCGGCTGGGGCCATTTCTTTCGACGATGTCGCCCAGGAGCACGTGCGGGCGCAAGACACTCGTCTTCAGGTGCAGGAAGCGATTACCGACCACGCCCGTGCCTCCCAGGCACTGATGCTGATAACCGGTTATGCCACGCCGCTTGCACGAGAGCCGGAGCCTTCCGGCCCGCAAGTGTTTCCTGACCGCACGGACGCGCCCGAGACGCCGGCCTGGCTGGCGGACATGCCTTCGCAACGCTTGCTACAGCGTTTTGATGTGCGTCAGAGCGAAGAGCATTTGCAAGCGGCCAACGCCAATATCGGCGCAGCTCGCGCGGCCTTTTTTCCGTCTGTGCGACTCAGCACTGGAGCCGGTCTGGCCAGCGATGGCTTGCGTTCACTGTTTGATGCCGGCTCCGGTACCTGGCTGTTCAGTCCGCAGATTTCACTGCCGCTGTTCGATGCTGGACGCAACCGCGCCAATCTCGATCTGGCGCAGGTGCGCAAGGACATTGCCGTCGCTCAGTACGAGCAGACCATTCAGGCCGCCTTTCGCGAAGTTGCCGATGTGCTGGCACAGCGGCAACTGGTGCTTGAGCGCCTGCACAGCCAGCAGATCCTCATCGCCCTTGCCAGAAGCAAGGCCCAGCGTATTTCCACGGCGCTGGACGTCGGCGGGGCCAGCCGTCTTTCGCTGCTCTCTTCAAGGATTCTGCTCGCCCGGACGGACATGGCATGGCGTCAGGTCCGCCATGACCTGCTGCTTAACCGTCTGGATATCTATCGCGTGCTCAGTGGTACTGACGCCGCTCCCGCACCAACCACACCTCAAACCGGAGCTTCATCATGAACAACCGATACGCCACTTTCGATTCCCGTGTATCCCTGAAGGCTTTAATGACGTGCGCGACCCTTGTCGCGAGCTGCGCCGGGAGTGTCCAGGCGGCTGACGAGACCTCGGGCAACAGTCTTCTGGGCAAGAAGACCGATATCAGCATGGGGCTGGGTGCCGCAGTCACTGCGCGTTACATGGGGTCCGATCATTACCGCAGTACATTGCTGCCGGTGCTGAGCATTCAGCGCGGTATTCTGTTTGCCGACAGCCTTCGGGGGCTGGGCCTGCAATGGCAATCCTCGTCAGGCTTCAGTGCCAGTGCGGCGCTCAACTACGACATGGGGCGCAGCACGAAAAACAGCGGCAGTCGCTACGGTTCCACCGACCTCAAAGGCATGGGAACGGTAGAAGGGGCAACGGTTGCGGATATCAATCTGAGCCAGCAATTGTTGCCATGGCTTTCGCTCAATGGCGAGGCCGAGCTGCGAACTGGCGGTGAAGACCGCGGCAATCGCTACCGCCTGGGTGTCGAGGGCATCGTATTCCACAACAACGCCGACACCATCGCTCTCGACATCGATGCCCACGCAGGTGACGGGCGTTACAACCAGACCTATTTCGGTGTCACTCAGGCGCAGAGTCGTACTTCACGCTTCAGCAGCTTCCAGGCCGACAGCGGGATCTATTCGTATTCTGCCGCGCTCAACTGGCAACACACCTTCGATGCTCATTGGTCCGCGCTGACTTCGGTCGGTGTCACTCACTACACCGATCAGGTGCGTAACAGCCCGCTGGTGCAGACCGACGCCGAGGCCACTGGCCTGGCCACGATCAATTACAGCTTTTGACTGACGGGCAGGTATCGAGCATGCGCTGGCATTTCAATGCAAAGGGAATCTTGACCAGGAGGTTTTTCACCGACCTTTGTGTCGTCTGTCTTATAGCCCTGCAATTGGCAGGGTGTTCCGGTCAAGAGGCTGCTGCGCCGCCAGTGGCACGTGCAGTCAAGATTGAAACTGTCAGCGCCGGGCGAGGGGACGGCGTACGCCTCACTGGCGTGGTTCGCCAGAGGCAACGTGCCGCGCTGGCTTTTGAGTCATCAGGCAGATTGATGACGTTGAGCGTTGATCTGGGGGCTCTTGTGCAGAAGGGACAGGTGCTGGCGAAACTGGATGACGAACCTGCACGATTGCGTCTGAAACAGGCCCAGGCCAGTGTTGCCACCAGCCTTGCGCAAGCGCTGGAGCGCAAACGCAATTATCAGCGCCAGCAGAGCCTTTTCGCTTCGGGCAGCGTTGCACAAAGTGTTGTCGAGCAGGCCGAAACGGCCTGGCAGGATGCGAGTGCCCAACAGCGTCGGGCGGCAGCCGACCTTGCTCTGGCCCAGCGTGAGGTCGAGCGTGTCAGGCTGATTGCCCCCTTTGCCGGTCGGGTTGTGGCCCGGCAGGTCGAGCCGTACAGCGAGGTGGCAACAGGGCAGGTGGTGCTGGAGATCGAGTCCGACGACAGTCAGCAGATCCTGGCTGCCGTGCCTGTTGCCCAGGCATTGAAGATGACGCCAGGTGAGCGTGCTACTGCATGGATGGCCTCGCAACCGGCAGTCGCGCTTGATCTGGTGCTGGAAAGCCTTTCACAGCGTGCCGACAACGGGCTGACACAGACCGCTATCTTTCGTGTCGAGGATGCAGGTGAGCCGCTTCCCAGTGGTGTATCGGTATTGGTGCAACTCAGCCCTGAATCCTCTCCCGCGATGACCATTCCGATGCAGGCTCTGGTAATGGGCGACAAGTACTCCAAAGCCCGGGTATTTGTCTATAAGCCCGGGCAAGGCAAGGTATCGGCCCGCAATGTTGCGCTCAAGGGTGTCTGGCAAGGCCGGGCCGTGATCGACAGCGGGCTTGCCGAAGGCGAGCAGATCGTTGTCAGCGGCGTCGCCTTTCTGACCGATGGCCAGGCTGTCAGCCTGTTCCAGCCTTCCACTCGCCTGACCCAGAACTAGACCATGAATATTACACGCCATGCCCTCGGCTTTAGCCGATTGACGCTATTTGCTGCCTTTCTGGTACTCGTCGCCGGAGTCTTCACCTTTCTGGGGTTTCCCTCTCAGGAAGAACCTTCGGTGACTATCCGCGATGCGCTGGTCAGTGTTTCCTTCCCCGGCCTGCCTGCCGAGCGGGTCGAGGAGTTACTGGTCAAACCGACCGAAGACAAGTTGCGCGAGTTGCCCGAGATAAGGAATCTGGTCACCACGGTTCGGCCGGGAAGTGCGGTCATCCAGGTAACTGCCTATGACGAAGTCAAGGATCTGGGTGTGCTCTGGCAACGTGTCAGGGCCAAGGCCGCCGAGGCCGGGGCGGGCTTTCCGAAAGGCGCGTCGGGACCATTTGTGGATGATGATTTCGGACGTGTGGCCGTGGCTTCCATCGCAGTCACCGCCGAGGGTTACAGCATGAGCGAAATGCGTGGCCCCTTGACCCGGTTACGCAACCAGCTCTATGCCTTGCCCGGAGTGGAGCAGATTTCGCTGTACGGTATGCAGCAGGAACGTTTTTACCTGGACCTTGATCGTTCGCGGCTCGCTGCCGCTGGCATATCGGCCCGGCAGATCCTGCAGCAATTGCAGGGCCAGAACATGATCGTCGCGGCAGGCAGCCCTGTGATTGGCGGCCAGAGCACGACCCTGACCGTCAGTGGTGAGGTGCTGGGGCAACCCCAGTTACAGGCGCTGCCGATACAGCTTCCCGACGGCAAAACCATCGAGCTCGGCACGCTGGCAAAGGTTTCGGTCGCACTCGACAGGCAACCGGACACGGCAGCGATTTATCAGGGACAGGATGCCGTGGTATTTGCCGTTTCGATGAAGCCCGGGCTCAATATCGAGGCGTTCGGAACGCAGTTGCGCTCGCATCTGAAGCAACTCGAATCGCAATTACCTGTGGGGTTCGAGCTGCATATCGTGACGTTTCAGTCCGACGTGGTTCATCACGAAATGTCGAAAATGAATCATGTGATGATGGAAACCGTGGTGATTGTCATGGCCGTCGTCATGCTGTTTCTGGGCTGGCGAACCGGTCTGGTGGTGGGCGCCATCGTGCCGCTGACGATCCTGGGAACATTGATCGTGATGCGTGCGCTGGGCGTCGAGCTGCAGACCGTTTCCATTGCCGCGATCATTCTGGCTCTGGGGTTGCTGGTGGATAACGGCATTGTCATTGCAGAAGACATCGAGCGCCGGCTGGAAGCCGGGGAAGCGCGTCGACAGGCCTGCGAGGATGCGGGGCGAACCTTGATGATTCCCTTGCTGACGTCATCGCTGGTAATCGTCCTGGCGTTTTCCCCGTTCTTTCTGGGGCAGACCAGCACCAACGAATACCTGAGATCGCTGGCGATCGTGCTGGCCATCGCCTTGCTGGGCTCCTGGCTGCTGAGTGTGACCGTAACGCCGCTGCTGTGTTTCTACTTTGCCAAGGCGCCGCAGCCAGATGAGCGTCGCTCTGAGGAGCAGGCTTACGATTCGGCTTTCTATCGTGGCTATCGCCGGATCATCGAAGGGTTGCTCAGGCATCCGCTGAAGTTTCTGGGTTGCATGCTGGTGATGCTGACCTGTGCCGTGATCGTGCTGATTCAGGTGCCTTATGATTTCCTGCCCAAGTCCGATCGTCTGCAATTCCAGATCCCCGTCACCCTGGAGCCCGGTACTGCATCCGGCATGACGCAGCAGACCGTGCGCGATATCAGTCAATGGTTGAGTGCCGATCATGATGTGGTAAGCAGCATTGGTTATGTGGCTGATGGCGGACCGCGTATTGTCCTGGGCCTCAATCCCCCTCTGGCAGCCCCGGATACGGCCTACTTTACGGTGAGCATCAAAGAGGGGGCCGATCTCGATGCGGTGATCGAACGTACCCGTCGCTACCTGTTGAGCCAACATCCGCAAGTGCAGGCGCAACCCAAGCGTTTTTCATTGGGAACCACCGAAGCAGGCGTTGCCATTTACAGAGTGATCGGCCCGGACGAATCCGTACTGCGGGATATCGCTGCGCGTATCGAAAAGGCCATGCTGGCGTTGCCCGGAACCCTGGATATACAGAACGACTGGCGGCTGCGACTGGTGCGTTACAACATCGTGGTCGATCAGGACGCTGCCCGGCGCGCCGGTATCGGCAGCGAAGACATTGCCCAAGCCCTGCAACTGCGCAATGGCGGGTTGCAGGTTTCCTCCATGCAGGACGGCGAAGCGAACGTGCCGATTCTGATTCGGGAACCGGCAACAGCCATAGCGCCAGGCGATGATATTGCCAGTACGCTGATTTACCCCTCGAACGCTGGCGATGCGCTGCTTCTTTCAGCCATTGCCGCGATTGAGCCTGCGGTAGAGGCGTCGGTCATTCAGAGACGCAATCTGGAACGGGCGATCACCGTCACAGGCCACAACCCGTCGCTGACCGCCAGCTCCATCGTGGAAAAACTGGCTCCGGAAGTGGCTGCGATCAAGCTGCCCAGTGGCTATCGCATCGAAATGGGTGGAGAGATCGAGGACTCTGCCGCTGCCAACCAGGCGCTGTTGCAGTATTTGCCTCATGCGCTGGTCGCGATGCTGTTGCTGTTCATCTGGCAGTTCAACTCGTTCCGCAAACTGCTGATTGTGGTCAGTAGTGTGCCTTTCGTCCTGATCGGTGTATCGCTCGCTCTGCTGATTACCGGCTATCCCTTCGGCTTCATGGCCACCTTTGGCCTGCTGTCGCTGGCCGGCATCATCGTCAACAACGCGGTCTTGCTGCTGGAGCGGATCGAGGCTGAATCGGCTGCCGGTCTGGCGCTGAAGGAAGCAGTGGTAAACGCTGCGGTCATGCGCCTTCGCCCCATCGTAATGACCAAGCTGACCTGCATCATCGGCCTGATCCCACTGATGCTGTTTGCCGGCCCGCTCTGGAAAGGCATGGCGATCACCATCATGGGTGGGCTGGCGTTGGGCACCCTGATCACCCTTGGGCTGATTCCGGTGCTTTATTGGTTGTTGTTCGGGCGTTTGCCGGGGTGTTTTGGGGCAAGAACCAAGTTTAATGTGAGATAGCGTTTTTATGAAAGTTGTTGACATTTATTTGAGGGTGGAATATAGCGTTTAGCCATTATTTGGTTGATATGGATTTACTGCATGGAAGCTTCTTTTCTCTTCGCATATATCGGCGGATCGCGATTGATCCACCGCTCTCCATCAGCGTTAGCGCTCCCACATTTACTCGGCGGTCAGCAACTGCAAGGTTGACTTGGCGCCGCACTGAAAAATATGTAGCTGGCATGCCGACAGTGCAGCACCTCGTGTTCGCCATTGGTTGCTTCAAGCTACAGCAGTTTGATTTGACCCAAGGAAAGAGAGATGAGTGATAACAAGGTGGTGATAAACCTCTCCGTCAATGAAGCTGGAGTGCTGGAGGATTCTGAAGATAAGCTCCAGCAAGGGGCCTATGAAAAGTTACTTGAGAAAATCGAAAGTCAATTGAGTAATAGTAGCAGTTCCTATCCCTACCGTGATATTGAGGATGTGGACATCACCTATCCAAGGGCCCACAACGCCATCATGATTGAGGGCAGTCGTGGCAGCGGGAAAACCACATTCCTTCTCAATTCATTGAAGAAACTGAAGAAAGAAGAATTGCAGTTGAGTGTTCTTAAACTTATTGATCCCACTCTGGTTGAAACAAAAGAAAATATTGTTGTTGTTATTCTTTCGGCCATCGATGCAGTGCTTTCTCAAGGAAAAAGTGAAACGCATGAGTTGGGAGAGGCACGAGAGGCTTTGGCGGAAGGCCTAGGGCTGCTTGATGGGATTGGTTCTAGCTCAGTCTATGGAACCGAGTGGGAGGATGCGAAATGGGTGATGAGTCAAGGTTTGCGGAAGGCCAAGAAAGGCCGTGATTTTGAAAGAAGGCTTGGTTTATATATTGAGTCTGCACTGGATCATCTAAAAAAGAGGGCTTTTGTACTGGCTTTTGATGATGTGGATACTAACTTCAGTCATGGTTATACGATTTTGGAGACTGTAAGGAAGTATCTGACGCATCCTCGCTTAGTAGTAGTTTTGTCGGGTGATGTAAAGCTTTATGGTCGTCTGTTACGTAAAAATATATACAGGGCATTCGGTGAGCAAGTTTTAAGTAGAGATCCCAATTTGATTGGTCTGAGTGACCAAAGTGTAGGGGGTGCTGTGTTGGAGCTTGAAGAGCAGTATCTGCTTAAGATTGCTCCGCCTCAAAACCGGATTTCAATGGTGCCTCTTGGTGGGCTGAAACAGTATCATGAGGGTGGTGTAAAAGTTAGGTTGAAGGGAGTTGTTTCAAATTTGGAGGTGAGAGGGTGGGCAAGTAAAAGTATTAACGAGCTTATGTATGAATCCTCTCTAGATGGCGTTCACCCGTTTTTCAATCTGATTGCCATGGAGCCATTGCGGTTAGTGATAGGCTACATGCGGGCTCTCGATTCTCCAGATGATACAAAGTACAGTGCAATATTCACTGTTTTTTCGACTCGCCTTAACGCTCAAGGCGTGTCAGTAGATTCGATCTTCAAGGGTGATTTGGACCATTCTTTGCGGACAATTTTCGAGTGGATGATCAAGCAAAAAGACGCGTCTGACTTCGTAAGATTTGGAGTCTCATCCGATGTCAGTCGCGCGATTGTCGTACATTGCTTTGCTTTGTTGTTGGCTCAGAAGCTCAGAGGGCATGTGGGTAATACTCTCAAAGCACTACTGGGGCTTGCTTTGCCGCTGGCAATGATGCGAAGACCCACATTGCTGGATGTTGAAGCTAGACATTCACTGTTTGGTTTTCTCTGGAGCCAATCAACTGCAACGGCAGCTGAGTTGGCGGCGAGGCTGGGTGCGGTCGACCGTTCCCATGAACAGATTAGCAAACTAAAAGGCTCGTCTTTCGGTTCTGTAGGGTTGGCAAATAACGTTGTATCCAAGTCTATTTTGCATAATTGGTATGGTGTTGAGAGTCGACTACGTATTCGAGATGCAAAAGACTTTGTTAGTCCTTCAGATTACTCAAATAATTGGCTGGCTCTTCTTGGTCCTAATGTAGAAAAACTACAGATACGCTATGGTACAGGGTGGTTCTATATAGATGATCTAGTAGAGAATCGGTGTGGAAAATTTGGCGAGGTACTGCGACTAGTTGTTAGTAAGCGTTTCAACGAACGAGGTGAAGTGATGAGGTCTATTTCAGCTTTGTCGCTGTTCGGTGTGATTGCAGATCTGTTGGCTGCGAATAATATTGATGAGTTAAACACGTTTTCAGATTTTTCCGTAATATCTCCTTTTGGAAAGCCTGATTTTTCTCATGGTGTGCAAGATTACGATGTGGATGAGGGAGAGGAGTTTGATGGTGGTAATGAGTTTTTAGAGGGTAAAAATGAAAGCTCTTATAATTTTTTTATGAAGAGAATGAAAGAGTGGCACCGTTACGCCCGTGGCCTTGACTATAAGATCTCCCCGTCCATGTTGGGGCGTATTGCTCTAAGGCTTCATGATGATTTACTGAGCCTAGATGAGAGCGTGACAGCAAAGTGGCGAAGTGGTGAAATATTGCATAGACAAATTGTATGTGTTTTGCATGGTGTGCTGTCGACTGCCTCATTAGCTCAGGGGCGTAAAGAAACATCTAAAGTTTCTGATCAGTCCTTTGTTGATTTGTTGAGAAGATTTACTGATGAAGAAATGCCTGTGCTGGCAGCTGTACTGCTTTCTTGTCCACTTATATGGTTGTTCCTGCATCCAATTGGGATGAGGTCAAAGCAGCCGTTGTGGGAGGCGGCAAGTTTTGCACTGGCTAGATTTGCAACTAATAATCATACGCCAAGTGTTCATGTGATTGGTTTTAATGGTGAAAGTATTGAGGTGACAATAGGTTCGACTCATAGAAACTCTTATCAAATAGAAGTTGTGAGTTTTTACGATCTCTTGAACGTAGTCCCTCGCTATGCAGCCAAGTAACCCAAACCTCTGTCTTTCCACAGAAGCAGAGCACTTCCACGCTTGGGAAATAGTGACCTATGCCCGATCCGTCTTTCTCAATATCGACTTATTACGATTAATGGAAAGCACGGTTCGTGACAGCAATGGTGTCTCACTGGTCAGTCTCTATGAAGACGGTTTTACCAGGGGGCTGAGTGAGTCCTGGTCAAAAAGCTTCAAGCAAGGCCGCTTCATGCAAGTGAATCGTCTGCATCCTTTGATGACCGATGATGTGCTGGAAAAACGCTTGGCAAAAACCGTGAAAGATCTATCTGCAGAAGATCATCCGCACACACAGTTGCCTGCTTTGCTCAGTCGACTAGCCGACACATTTTTATGCGAAGGTCACGATGGTTCCATTCGTGTCCGCACCCGACTGTTTGAGCCTTGGCAGTCGCTGATTCTTGTCGTGCCACCTCTGCTGATCACTTCTGCCTGGATAGCCAGGCGTTTGAACTGGTCTGCTGATGAAGCACTGGACTATCAGGAGCAGAAGGAAGTATTGGAGCGCTTGCAGCGTTGGCTTTGCGATTCAACCTTGCCTGTGGACGACGATCCCTTTCTCGACCACCTTTGCCGCACCCAGGGGCTGGATGAAACCCACTTACATCTTAATGGCACTACTGAAGCTGAAAAGGTGTGGTGCGATGCTCTCGCCAGGCCGGAAAGTGTGGTGGGCGGCCTGAGCCATAAAATACTTGAGCGCGAATATGGGCTACATGTAGAAATCGGTAACGGTGTAGATCGCTTGTTGCGTCAGGAAGATCCAGAACTCAAGCCAGCCATCCTGATGCGACGGGTAGAAGATGCAATTGCGCTCAAGGCTCTTTTATTGCGTTATGCAACGGCAGGGCCGGAAACTCGACGAACTCAGGGTATGGATGAGCCAGCAGTAACCGCTTTGCGAAGTGCTCGCGAGAAGTGCCTTCCTGGTTCTACTCGCCGGTTAGGTGCAGTAGTGACTGAGGCATGGCAGCTAGTCACTCTGCTGACGGGCTTCAATCGCCATACCCTGTCAGAAAGTCTGGGGTGTGCTTTTTGGCATTACGCACTTGTTCGATCTCAGTTTTGCAGATTGCTGGTGCAGCAGGAGCAACATAAAGGCTTCGACCAGTTTCAGTACATCACCCACAACGAGTTGCGAGAAGCAACCGAGAAGGATTATGCCGAGCGCTTTCGTCAGCTTGAGCGCGGCCATCAGCAAACAATGGATTTTCTCGAGGGCCGCTTTGCCCCTAAAGATCATCCTGACAAGACCGCAGCACTTATCGGGAACATCCTGCGTGGTTATTTGCAGTTTCTAGGCGAAGACGTGAGTGGCCAGTATCTATCCATATCAAGCCCTTACTGCTCTTTGTCGGAGTTGCTGGAGCAAGTGCAAAACTTGGAAAAAGGCCACGCCAAAGCCCCTAAATCTTTACGTCGCCTGCGTCTGGGACTAGTACCGCATTTCATTAAAACGACTAAACCCAGCGAGCGTGATGCCTTCTTCTCGGATAAGGGAGTGCGTCCTCTATGCCGTGATGTCCGGGTGCGTCGAGAAACTGATCAGAACGCCCGGGCATTGGTGGCTTTGCTACAACGGACCCGCGGGCTCGACAGTCTGATCCGGGGGATCGATGCTGCCAGTAATGAACGGCATGCGGGACCAGAAGTGTTTGCTCCCGTATTCCGCCGGATGCGTGCTGCAGGTATACGGCGTTTCACCTATCACGTAGGAGAAGACTACGCGCATCTGGCCTCTGGTTTACGAGCCATTGCTGAAACGGTGCTGTATCTCGGTCTGGACGCTGGCTGCCGGATCGGACATGGCACTGCCGCCGGGGTGAGTCCTAAGAAGTGGTGGGATTCAGTTCAAGGTTATGTGGTGTTGCCGATGGAGGAGCGCCTTGATGACTTGGTATTTGCCTGGGACACCCTGTTACATGCTCGGGTCCATACAGATATCCTGCCGCTGATAGAGGCAGAGATCCGCTCCCTTGCCATGAGGATCTGGCAGAACCCCACAATTACACCGGATGTTCTGGCAGCCGCCTGGAAATTACGCTCTCTGGATCCTTTGGCGATGGAGAACCAACGCAACGATGTCGATCCGAATCGGCGTGAAGAAGCTAAGCGCTATGCTGAAGCCGCTGAGCGACATCCCATGGCCCATACTCAATTCCTGAGAAGGCATGGGGTGGGGGTAGAAGTCGGACAGTTGAAGCGCTGTCGGGAAGATATTGTGGTTTCGAGGGAGAGTGACGTTCTTAGTCCCAAAGTATTACGCGCTCTGCAGCAAGCTGTGCTTAAACGGCTCGCAGAATGCACCATAGCCATTGAGACGCTGCCCAGCAGCAATGTGCGTATAAGCATTCATGAGGGGTACGACGATCATCATGCAAGAAACTGGCTGGGGTTAGGCAAGTATCCGATGCAAAGCTCTGTTGCTGTGGTTGTTGGATCCGACAACCCAGGCATCTTTGCTACTGGTGTGCGTCAGGAATATGCACACTTGCTGAGGATGTTGCAGGTCCGTACCAAAGGTCTGGATCCATCTCATGCAAAGGCATTGATCGAGCGGTTGTGTACTGATGCCAAGCGGTATCGTTTTTAAGGTCAGATCCCATGAGCAGTTTCCCGTGTCAAGGCACTGCTCATGGGATGATCGATGGAGTAGTGCCTACTTCGTTGGCTTCACAAACCGCAACGTAAACCTGTCCGATTCGCCAATCGCTACATACCTGGCCTTGTCCTGCTCACCCAGTTTCAAGGCCGGTGGCAGTGTCCAGACGCCCGCCGGATAGTCTTTGGTGTCTTTCGGGTTGGCGTTGATCTCGCTTTGCGCTTCCAGTTTGAAGCCTGCATCGGTAGCCAGTTTCACCACGTAAGCGGTGGGCAGGTAGCCGCTTTGCTTGATGCTCTCCAGGTTGCTGCCGTCTTTGGCGCGGTGGTCGACCACACCCAGCACGCCGCCCGGTTTCAGTACCTTGAAAAAGGCCGCGAAGGTTTGCGGTGCATCGTCGGCAAGTACCCAGTTGTGCACGTTGCGGAATGTCAGGACCCGGTCGGCCGAGGCGGGCTTGCCAAAGACAGGTGTCCTGGGATCGAACTCGATAAATTCGGCCTTGCCGTAACGTTCCGGATCGGCCTTGAATTTCTGCTTCAGGCCGTCGGCAGCTTTCCTGTAGTAGTCACCCGAGGATGGCGTTTGCAATGCTGCAATGTAGTGGCCATGCTCCTTCAGCAAGGGCGCAAGAATCTCGCTGTACCAGCCACCACCGGGGGTTATTTCGATCACGGTCTGGTTGTTCTGCAAGCCGAAGAATTTCAAGGTTTCCTGCGGATGACGATACTCGTCGCGCACACTGTTTTGTTTGGAGCGCCATGAGCCTTCCAGCACGGTCTTGTACTGTGCGTCGCTGATCGAGGGATCGGGTACAGCCGCCTGGCTGAGGGATGGAGCGAGAAGGGTGGCAAAGCTTAAAGCAAGCATCCTTGGGTTCATGATCGTCCTTGAGTGGGTATGGTATGGCCGGGATAGCCGAGAGTCAGAAGAAAGAGTGCCGTTCGCAGGCTTTGCTGCCGCACCGGTATTTACTTTACCGGCAGATCAATCATTGCGATTAGACTTTCTGGCAATAAGAATAGATGCCGCCGATTGAGACCAGGCGAGCGTAGAGCCTGTATTTTTCCTGCCTTCATGAAAAATTGGCCCCGTTTTTGTATCCAGGACAAGGTTCTGAGTGTCAGGCATTAAATGTCTGTCATAGGCTGGTCTGGACTTTCTGTTGTTAGTGACTATCTGATTTTTATTATGACTGGCATATAAGAGCCTCGAGAGTTGCATGTTGGCTGTTGGTGGTGGCTGTGGTAGCTTTTGGCAGTTTTATCGTATCAAAACGTTGTTCTGTTAGTTGCTGTTAGTTGCTTTCCAGATCATGCATTCGGTTGACGAGGTGAATCATATGGGTAGCGCCGAGAGCGAATCAGGGCTCCTTGAGGCCGCCAGGGCTGTAGGGGCACTGGCGGCTTCCAGGTCTGCAGACATCGAGTCGCTGGGGTATTTGCCGCAGGAGATTGTTGAAGCGCTGGAGCAGTCCGGGCTCTACAAGATGTTGATACCCGCCGAGCTGGGCGGTGCCGAATGTAAAGTCGATGTATTCGTCAAGGCAATTGAATTGCTGGCGCAGGAAGATGCATCTACCGCATGGTGCACATTCATCTGCTGCACTTCTTCCGTTCTGTCGGCTTATATTTCTCCGACAACGGCCAAAGAACTTTTTCTTGCCGATACCATCAAGGTGGCGGGCGTCTTCGCACCGAGCGGTCGTGCCGTTCGTGTGGTCGAAAACGGTGTAAGAGGATTTCGCGTAAACGGTCGCTGGGCCTGGGGATCGGGCTCCAGAAATGCCGATCTGATTGTGGGTGGTTGTTGCATCATCGGCGAGGATGGTCAGCCAGAGTTACTGGCTAACGGTAAGGTCAGGCTGCAATCTGTCATTTTCAACAAGGATCAGGTGACGCTTCTCGACAACTGGACGGCGTTTGGGCTCAAGGGTACGGGTAGCGGAGAGTTTGAAGTCTCGAATGCATTTGTCCCCGAGCAGAACAGCACGTGTCTGTTTCTGGAGATGCCCATTGCCAGGCCCCTTTATCAGTTTCCGGTGTTCGGCTTGCTGGGGCTGGGGATCGCTGCCGTTTCATTGGGCGTGGCCAGGGCAGCCTTGCAGGAGCTCAAACGAGTGGCGTGTACGAAAGTCATGGTGCCCGGCAAGAAAACGCTGGCGCAACGGTCGATGGTGCAACAGGCCGTGGCTGTGGCGGAAGCCAAGGTACGTTCTTGCAGAGCCTTTACTTTCGATGCGATCCGTGAGGCATGGCGGGATGCAGAACAAGGCTCGGGGATTGCACTGGAGATGCGTCGTGACCTGAGGCTTGCCACGACCTATGCTGTCGATACTTGCGTGGAAGTGGTTCAGTCCATGTACTCGTTGGGCGGAGGGCTTGCCGTATTCGAGACGTCCAGGTTGCAGAAGTACCTGAGGGATGTGAATGTGCTGGCGCAGCATGTCATGGTCAATGATTCTACCTACGAACTGACAGGGCGCATGTTTCTGGATCTGGAAGTGGATATCGACACTCTCTGAAGTCAAAACCTGACCTCACCTCAAACCTCGCACAAGCCCCAATCCCGTCACCCGGATACAACGCGGCCGTATCGGCTCCGGCCACGTTGTATGGCGTGCACGCCATATCTCCCAGGTTTGTCACTGAAAAGTTGCGGCGTTCTATGGAGCAGAGCCATGACCGCCAGCGACCCGGAGCAGGTCTCTGTAAAGTGGGCGTATTGGCGGAAAGTTCTGGCAGGTGAGTGATTTGAAAACGCAAACTTTGTTGTCGGACTGTTGCAGGTTGAACAGTGGCGCTTATATGCATATTACTTATTGTTGTCAGGCATCACTTATATCGGCTTCAGAGGTTTTCATGCTTCAGGATGGCTGATCCAGAGCGCTCTCTGGTTTTTTCTGCATCAGGGAAGGTCAACTGTTTGCAGCGCAACATCGATCGGTCAGTTTGACCGTTATTCAACTTTCAAAAGGCGCTTATAGAGAGAAAGGTCGATAAGAAGTGGGTGGCACGACATCTGCAATGTGAACTTTCATAACATCTGATCGCTATTCGGGATGGGCCGCTTAATGCCTGTCTGGATATCGATCGATCATCAGGGAGTACTTGCAGTGCAGGCAATCAAGCGACAAGTCGGACGTTATTTTCCTCAACTAAGCAGCGCCGCCAGCGTGCCGATTCTCTTGGTTTTACTCGGTCCGTTTGCCCATGCAGCCGACGAGTCCGGTGGTACAACCCTGGGCAAGGTAACGGTCACCGGCACTGCCGCCAGTGAGGCGCTGAAGGACCGCAAGCGCTTGCAGAAGGTGGCAGGCAACACCGCAGTGGTGGACAACCGCCAGATCGAGCAGGGCAAGGCGGGCAGTGCCGAAGATGTGCTTGCCTTGCAGCCGGGCGTGTTCGCTCAGGCCACCAGCGGCAGTGGTGCGAACAAGATATCCATCCGGGGTTCGGGCCTGAACACGTTCTATCAGGGCTATGTGCTGGGCACAAAATTCCTTTTCGATGGCCTGCCAATCACCGGCCCCGGTGGCACCCAGGAAGACTTTCTGGACATGCAGGGCGTGGATCATACCGAAGTGCTGTATGGTGCCAATGCCTCGGAATATGCAGCGCTGTCGCTGGGCGGTGCGATCAATTTCGTCAGCAAGACCGGGCGTACCGACCCCGGCAATTACGCCCGTTTCGAGGTCGGCAGCTACGGTTATCGCAAGCAGCAGTTGAGCACTGGCGGTGTGGTCGGTGACAGCGATTACTACATCAATATCCAGCACAACGAGCGCGATGGTTATCAGGACCATGCTGCCAATGAAGCCCGTGGCCTGGCCGCCAATTTCGGACATGTGTTCAGCCCGAAACTGGAGACACGCTTTTTCCTCAAATATCGGGAAGAGGATCTGGTCAACGGCAATACCCTGACGCGCCAGCAACTCAAGCACGATCCGCGCAGCAACCTGGCACCTACCGGACGCCGCAAGGATGGCACCACCTTTCTGGCCAACAAGACCACCTACACCTTCGACGATGGCGGCAAGCTCGAAGTGGGGGCGGCCTACAACAATTATCCCTTGCTCAATGGCTGGCGCTACGCGGTTGCGCCACAGGACTGGCGCTCCAAGGATATCAACCTGACCCTGCGTTACTTCCGCACCGGTGACAGCTTCTTCGGTCTTCCCAGCGACAGCAGCATTATCTTCAGCAACACCCGGGCCTATCTGGCCGATGTCAAATCCCACAGCGCCAGCACCGGGGCTAAATTGCAGGAAACCAACTACACCGGTTCGCGGGACACGGTGCTGAGTTTCGGCAACGAACTGCAACTGACGGATCGCCTGTGGCTGTCATCGGGGCTTTCGTTCATCAATATCAAGCGCAAGGCCGAGATCGAATACACCAGTGGCACCAATACCAGCGACTTTCCCGACAGCGTTGCCTACACCGAGAACGACATCGCGCCACGTCTCGGCCTGCGCTATCAACTGACGCCGGACTTCCAGCTGTTCGGTAATGTCAGCCGCAGTATCGACCCGCCGGTAACCTGGCAACTGGGCAGCACCGGCAACCCTTATCTATTCGATGCCAGACCGCAGAAGGCGACCACATTCGAGGTGGGGGTTCGCGGCAGCAAGGGAATTTTCGATGGCAGCCTGACGCTCTATCGCTCCTGGATTCAGAAGGAGCTGCTGACGGTCGTGGTGCAGCAGGCCACTGCCACTCAGGATCAGATCACGACCACTTCCAATGCCAGTCCGACTATCCACCAGGGCATCGAGGCCGGGTTGAGCGCGCTGCTCTGGTCGGGCACCAACGGTGACACCCTGGATCTGCGCCAAGCCTACACCCTCAACGATTTCCACTACCGCCACGATGAGACTTTTGGCGACAACGAACTGCCCAGCCTGCCGCGTCATGTCTATCAGGCCGAGCTTGCCTATCGCCAGCACAGTGGCTTTTACGCCTCACTCAACCTTCGGGCAGCGTCGAGTTATTACATCGATTACGCCAACAGTTGGCAGGCACCGTCCTACGTGCTCTGGGGAGCCAAGCTGGGCTATCAGGCACCGGGCAAGCAGTGGGAAGTCTTTGCCGACCTGCGCAACCTCACTGACCAGCGTTACGCCACTGCCGCCAATACAGCCTACAACGCCAACGGTCAGGACTCGGCGAACTTCTATCCGGGGGATGCCTTTTCGGTGACCACCGGTGTGGCGTTCCGGTTCTGAACGCAGCCATTCAAGGAGAGCGATATGCCCAAACAATTGCACGTCAACCTGTTCGAGATGAACTGCGTCAGCCATATCACCCATGGCATGTGGGTTCACCCGGACAACAATCGCCACCGCTTCAACGATCTGGACTACTGGACCGAGCTGGCCCAGTTGCTGGAATACGGCACTTTCGACGGGGTCTTTCTGGCCGATGTAGTGGGCGTCTACGACCGCTTTCGCAATGGACCGGAAACCGCCTTGCGCGAGGGTCTGCAGGTGCCCAGCAACGATCCGATGCTGCTGGTCCCGGCCATGGCAGCGGTGACCCGTGAACTGGGTTTCGGCGTGACCTTTTCCACCACCTACGAGCCGCCGTTCAGTTTTGCCCGGCGCATGAGCACGCTGGATCATCTGACCAAGGGCCGGGTCGGCTGGAACATTGTCACCTCCTATCTGCCCAACGCCGCCCGTAACTTCGGGCTGGATCAGGAAGTGCCCCACGATCATCGCTACGAGATTGCCGACGAATACCTCGACGTGCTCTACAAACTCTGGGAAGGCTCCTGGGACGACGATGCAGTGATTCAGGATCGCGAGCAGCGCATCTACACCGACCCGGCCAAGGTGCGCTACATCAACCATGTCGGCGAGCACTTCAAGGTTGCCGGCCCACACTTGTGCCAGCCCTCGCGCCAGCGTACCCCGGTGCTGTTCCAGGCCACCGGCTCCCCGGCAGGTTCGGCGTTCGCGGGACGACATGCCGAAGTGGTATTTACCGGCGGTGTCACCCACGAAGATGTACGACGCAATATCACCACCATGCGCCGCAACACCGAGGAGCAGGGGCGCGATCCGGCGGGTATCAAGTTCATCGTGCAGGCAGGGGTGATCGTCGGGCGTAACGATGCCGAGGTGTCGGCCAAGCTCGACAGCTATCGCCGCCTGATCAGCGCCGATGGCGGGATGGCGCATGCCCAGATGGGCATCGACCTCAAGGCGTATCCGCCCCACGAACGGCTCTCCAGCATCATCAAACGCGGCGATATCGGCTGGGGTTCGCTCAACCGTTTCGGCCCGGATACCACAGTGGCTGAAATGCTCGGCAGTTTTTCAGGATTGCAGGAAGATCGTTACTTCGTCGCCGGTACGCCGACGGTGGTCGCCGACGAGATCGAGCGCTGGCTGGATGTGGACGGCATCGACGGCATCAACCTGCGCCAGTACCTGTCGTTCGAGACCGCCCGGGATTTCATCGACCTGGTAGTGCCTGAACTGCGCCGCCGCGGTCGTTTTCGCGAGCGCTACACGCCCGGCGAAACCTTGCGCGAGCGGTTGTTCGGGGCAGGGCAGTCGCGTTTGCCGGGCAATCATCCGGCAGCGCGCTACCGCGACCCTGCAGCGTTGAGCCAGCCCTCGCAGCCGTTGCGCTTTGCCGTGCCGGAACCGTCATGAACCGGTAGCCGGCGGCTGTTGCAGCAGCAACAGCGCATGGACACTTTGTTGGTCGTCCATCACCTGGACTGGCCTTTAAGTCAATGAATTCAATGGTTTGAGAATCGGCACGGGACCTGCAATACCTCTGCTATCAGCCGGTACAAAGCCATCGGACCTGTCATCCCCGGGAGCGATCTTGAAATTCGATATCCGTCCTTTCATTCCTTTATTTGCCGTCTCTGCACTGGCGTTAGCGTTGACCGGTTGCGAGCGTGCCGAGAAAGTTGCAATCCAGAGCGACCAGCCGGTGCACGGCGGCACTCTGGTGTACGCCACTGACCGTGAGCCCACCTGCCTCGATCCTCATGTGGCGGGTGACATGCCTCAGGTGTTCGTTGCTCAGCAGTATCTGGACTCGCTGGTGTCCATGGACAGTGAAGGGCGGATCGGTCCCTGGCTGGCCAAAAGCTGGGAAGTCTCACCCGATGGCCTGAGTTACACCTTCCATCTGCGCAATGACGTGCATTTCACCGACGGCACGCCCTTCAACGCAGCGGCCCTGAAGGCCAACCTCGAGCACATTACCAACCCCAAGACCCAGTCCAGCACCGCCGGTGGCTACATTCGCCAGTACCGCAGCACCGAGGTCGTGGATGACTACACCGCCATCGTGCATCTGGCTACGCCTTATGCGGCGTTTCTTGAAGTGCTGGCCCAAGGGTTTCTCGGTATCCAGTCGCCCACGGCGCTGGCGCGCAGCCGCGATGCCAACTGTGAAAGTCCGGTGGGCAGCGGGCCGTTCAAGGTGGTCAAGTGGGAGCGGCAGAGCCACGTGCAACTGGCGCGCAATCCCGACTACAACTGGGCACCGCCCACGGCTCGCCATCAGGGACCGGCCTATCTGGAGGGCATCGTCTGGAAATTCATTCAGGAGCCTTCGGTGCGCTTTGCCTCGCTGCAGGCCGGTGAAGTCGACGTGATCGAGGCTTTGCCGCCCGAGTCCCACGAAGCGGCGCGCCGCAACCCGGACTTGAAGCTGATCATCTCCCAGCGTCCGGGCAACCCCACCAATGGCACCTTCAATATTCGGCGGGCACCTTTCGACGATCTGCGGGTGCGCGAGGCGTTCGTGCGCAGCGCCGATGTCGAGGGAGCGCTCAAGAGTGTCTACTTCGGCGAATTCCAACGGGCAGGCGGTCCGCTGAGCGTGGCTACACCGTTCTACAGCCCGGACTTCGAGCGTGTTCAGGACTACGACCTGGCCCGCGCGGCGCAACTGCTCGACGAAGCCGGCTGGACAGGGCGCGATGCCGAAGGTTATCGCACCAAGCATGGCAAGCGTCTGCGCGCCGTGGTGCTGATCGGCTCACGGACGCCACCGTCGGAAGTGACCTTGTGGGAGCAGGTCCAGGCCACGACTCGTCAGGTCGGCATCGAACTGGTGATGGACCAGATGAGCGATGTGCAGTCCACGGCGCGTCAGGCCGCCTGGGATTACGACATCCGTATCGGCTACTGGAACACCAATACCCCCGATGTGCTGCGGATCATCTTCAGCTCCGCGTTTGTTCAGCCGGCCGGAGTTGGCGGCTATCACCAGAACACCGCCGGTTATGCCGATGCCGGATTCGATGCGCTGATCGAAAGTGCTCTGGCCACTCAAGACCCCGAGCAGCGTCGCAAGATTTATTACCAGGCCCAGAAACAGATCGCCGGGCAATATCTGGAATTGACCACTTACCCGCAAAGCACCCGGCTGGGTATCTACAAGACGGCCCACGGCGTGCGCCTGGAGCCGTCGCTGGCGGTGACTTATCTCTATGACTCATGGGTGACGAAATGAGTACAAGCGCAACCTCTGCGGATGTGATTGATTCCCGGCGCCAACGCCTGACCGCCCTCGGTCGACGTGCCGCCATTCGTGTGGCAGGCGGGGTGCTGGTGTTGTGGGCCGTGGCAACCCTGACCTTTTTCGCCCTGCGGCTGATGCCGGGCGATCCGGTGCTGGCCATTCTTGGCGGCCCCAGCGGCAACCCGACAGCGGAAACCATCGAAGCCACGCGCCAGGAATACGGCCTCGACAAGCCGCTGCCGGTGCAATACGCGGTTTATCTGGGCCGCTTGCTGCAAGGCGATCTGGGTAACTCCTATTCCCAGCATCAGCCGGTGACCCAAGTGCTGGCCGAGCAGGGCGGTGCGACCCTGGAACTGACCCTGGCGTCACTGGCGCTGGCCTGGGTGCTGGTCCTGCTGCTGACGGTGGTTACCTCCGGGCGCGGACGGCTGATCGGCGGCGCGGCGTCATTCGCCGAAACCCTGAGTGCAGCCTTGCCGCATTTCTGGCTTGGCGTGGTGCTGCTCGCGGTATTCGCCTTTGGCCTGCGCTGGTTCCCGCCAGCCGGCAGCGACAGCCTGGCAAGCCTGGTGCTGCCAGCGTTCTCCCTGGCCATTCCGCTGGCGGGCTTCATTGCCCAGGTCACCCGTGAGTCCCTCGAACTGACCCTCGATCAGCCCTTCGTACTGACCGCCCGGACCCGCGGCTTGAGCGATCTGGCGGTGCGTTTCAGACATGCCTTGCGTCATGCACTGCTGCCGGGCGTATCGCTGTCCGGCTGGGCCATCGGTGCGCTGATCAGTGGTGCGGTGGTCTGCGAGGTGATCTTTTCCCGCAAGGGTGTCGGTCGTCAGTTGTATCAGGCGGTACAGGCCCAGGACCTGCCCCTGGTGATCGGCATCAGTCTGGTGGTGGCTGCCGGTTATGTACTGGCCAATATTCTGGTGGACCTGCTTTATCAATGGATTGACCCACGGCAACAGGAGCCAAATTCATGAGCGAGTTGACGCTTGAGCAGACCTTCGGCCCGTTGCGCCGTCAACGACGTCTGCATCTGCCGCCTCTGGGCGCGAGCCTGGCGCTGCTGTTTCTTGCTGCATTGCTTCTGGCGGCGCTGGCGCCGCAACTGTTCACGCCCATCGACCCGCTGGCCATCGTGCCACGCGAGGCGTTCCAGGCGCCGGGCTGGGCGCATTGGCTGGGTACCGATCAGTCTGGCCGCGACATCTTTGCCCGGATCATCTACGGCACCCGCGAAAGCCTGTTTATCGGTGTCGCCGCCACGGCTCTGGCGATGACCATTGCCATTACCCTCGGGCTGCTGGGCGGTCTGGGTGGTGCGTGGGTTGATCGCGGGGTGGGCTGGTTGCTGGAAGTGTTGTTTGCATTTCCGAGCCTGGTGCTGGCCCTGCTGTTCGTGACGGTATTCGGCAGTGGCATCGGCCCGTTGATTGTCGCCACCGGCCTTGGGGCTGCGCCCGGCTATGCGCGAATGGTGCGCGGCCAGGTTCTGGCGGTGCGCAATGCAGGTTATATCGAAGCGGCGCGGGCGTTGGGGCATCCGACCTCGCGCATTGTGCTGCGCCAGTTGCTGCCCAATGCCATGCGTCCGCTGGTGGTCACGCTGACCATGGGTGTCGGTCAGGCGATTGTCTGGGCCTCGGCCCTGAGTTTTCTCGGCATGGGCGCTCAGCCGCCGGCCCCCGAGTGGGGAACCATGCTGTCCATGGGCCGTGACTTCATTGCCAATGCCTGGTGGCTGACGTTCTTTCCGGGTCTGTTCATCGTACTGACCACGCTGTCCACCACCGTGACCGGTCGCTATATCCAACAACGCCTGGAGGGCCGCCTGCCATGAGTGACAAGACCTTGATTGTCGAAGGCCTGAACATCGCCTTTGACGGCCGAACCGTGGTGCAGGATTTGTCGTTTACGCTGGCGCCCGGTCGCTGCGTGGCGCTGGTGGGCGAGTCCGGCTCTGGCAAGAGCGTCAGCGCCCGCAGTCTGGTGGGGCTGGCAGGCCGTCGTGCGCAAGTGGCGGCCCGGCGCCTGAGCTTTGCCGAGCATGATCTGCTGGCTCTGAGCGAACGCCAGTGGCGGTGCGTTCGTGGCAAGGATATCGGCTTTGTCCTGCAGGATGCGCTGGTCTCGTTGGATCCGTTACGGCCGGTGGGCAAGGAAATCCTCGAAGTGCTGCAAACCCATGGCTACGGCAATCGGCAGCAGCGCGGCGCGCGGGTGCTGGAATTGCTGGAACGGGTTGGTGTGCCCGATGTGGCGTTGCGCGCCCGCCAGCGCTCCGGTCAGTTATCCGGTGGTTTGCGCCAGCGTGCCTTGATTGCCAGTGCGCTGGCCATGGATCCGGCTCTGGTGATTGCCGACGAGCCGACCACGGCCCTGGACGCTACGGTGCAGGCGCAGATTCTTGAAGTCTTCCAGCAGATCAAGGCCCGTGGTGCTTCGCTGCTGATCATCAGTCATGACCTGGCGGTGGTGGCGCAATTGGCGGACGAGGTGGTGGTGTTGCGCCATGGCGAAGTGGTGGAGCAGGGACCGATGCAACAGGTCCTGAGCCAGCCGCAACATCCTTACACCCGTGAGTTGCTGGCCGCAGTGCCGTCCGAACGCCCGCGCGGCAGTCGTCTGTCTCCCGAACGGCCGGGCGTCAAGGGGGCGACAGCGCCCGCCAACAGTTACGAGCCAGGGCCAGTGCTGCTCCAGGCCCAGGGGCTGGGCAAGCGTTATCTGGGACCGGATGGCCAGCTTCGTCAGGTGGTGCAGGACGTCGGTTTCGAGCTGCGCGCCGGACAGACCCTGGGCATCGTCGGCGAATCCGGTTCGGGCAAGACCACGGTAGCGCGCATCGCCCTTGGCCTGTTGCAACCCGACGCCGGTCAGGTGCTGTATCGCGGGCAACCCTGGAACCTGCCCGGCAATGCCGTCGATGAAAACCGCCGCAGACCGCTGAGGCGCGACATCAGTGTCATCTATCAGGACCCCCTCGGCTCGTTCGATCCACGCTGGAGCGTGATGCAGATTCTTGATGATGCGCTGCATGTCGCGGACGTCGAGGTGAGTCAGCGTCCGGCGCGCATCAGCCATCTGCTGGAGCAGGTGCGATTGCCGCCAGAGCTGGCCCTGCGACGTCCCTTGCAGTTGTCCGGCGGCCAGCGCCAGCGAGTGGCGATTGCCCGAGCGATTGCCAGCGGACCGAAGCTGATTATCTGCGACGAACCGGTTTCGGCGCTGGATGTTTCGGTGCAGGCGCAAGTCCTGGACCTGTTGGCTGACCTGCAGCAGGAACTGGGGATGGCCTATCTGTTCATTTCTCACGATCTGGGCGTGATTCGTCACGTCAGCGACAACGTGCTGGTGATGCGCCACGGTCAGGTCGTCGAGCTGGCACCTGCGGAGCAGCTTTTCACCCGTCCAGCCCATGAATACACCCGGCGCCTGCTTGGCTCGGTTCCGCGCCTGCCCGGCAGTGGCGCGGAGCTGGTCGTACCGCCGCGGGACCCGGAACACGAAGCTTTTGACGTCTTCGATGAATCACGTCTCTGGAAAATCGCCATCTAGGCTGAGGACTGCCCATGACCACCTTTCAACGTTTTACCCCACACCCGCCGGCTGCCAGCGTCACTGAACTCAAGGCTCGCATCACGGCGCTGCTGCCGGCCATCGGTGCCGACGCAGCACAGCGTGAACGCGAGCGGCAATTACCTTTCGAGGCCATCGCCCGACTGGCGGCTGCCGGCCTGTATACCGTGCGTATCCCCAAACAGTATGGCGGTCCCGGCGGCAGTGTGCGGGATGTCATTGAACTGCTGCTGCGCATCGCTTCGGTGGACTCCAACGTCGCCCAGGCCCTGCGTCCCGGGCTGGCATTCGTCGAAGGGCTGCTGGTGTCCACGGGCGAAGAGGCCGAGGCCGAGCGTGCGCGCTGGTTTGCCCGTTACCTTGAAGGCGCGGTGATCGGCAATGCCGGGTGGGAACTGGGCGGAGCCAATGGAGCGATTGCCGCACGGCTGGTGCGTGAGGGCGATCATTATCGGGCCAATGGCAGCAAGTTCTACAGCACCGGTGCACTGTTTGCCGACTGGGTCAGTGCGGTGGCGCTGGACGAGGACGAGCAGCCAGTGTCATTCATTCTGCCGCGCGACCGGGAAGGTCTGGTGCTGCTCGACGACTTCGATGCCATGGGCCAGCGCCTGACCGCCAGTGGCACGACTCATCTGCAGAACGTGCGGGTCGAGGTCGGCGATATTCGTACCCGCACGGTGGAAGAGGGCAAACGCACCATCGTCACGCCATTCCTGCAATTGTTCCTGGGCACGGTTCAGGCCGGTATCGCTCGCAATGCACTGGACGATGCGGTCCGTTTTGCCAGGGAGCATGCTCGACCGATCAAGCACAGCAGCGCCCGTCGTTCGGTGGACGATCCTTATGTGGAACTGGCTGTCGGCGACATTTCCGCCCGGGCCTACGCTGCCGAAGCGCTGGTGCTCAAGGCTGCCGAGGCCATCGATCGTGCCTGGGACGCGCAACAGGCGCATGCCGAGGTCGAACAGGCCGCCGTCGAGGTGGCCCAGGCGCAGTATCTGGTCGCCGAGCTGGCGCTCAAGGCGGCTGAAACCCTGTTCGATGTCGGTGGGGCATCGACCACAGGCCGCAGCCATAACCTCGACCGCCACTGGCGCAATGCCCGCACCGTGGCCAACCATAATCCGCGGCACTGGAAGGCGGCGGTGGTGGGAGCCTGGCAGCTCAAGGGCACGGAACCGCCGACCTCGGGGCTGTTTTAACGGCTGAACGATGAAGCAGTCGCGAGCAAACTCCCTCTCACAGGATGAGAACAATCCTTGTGGGAGGGGCCTTGGCCGCGATTCAGTTCAGATCACCCGCGCATCATGCAATGACTCCAGCGCCTGGCTGCGTAGCCTTGCCAGGGTTTCGTCACGGCGGTCGCGGGGATAGGAGAGGGGCACGTTCAGCTCCCTGATGACGGTGCCGGGACGGTTGCCGATCACCAGCACCCGATGGCTCAGGTACAGCGCTTCGTCGACGTCGTGGGTGACGACCAGCAAGCCGATATGGTGATGTTGCGCCAGATCCAGCAGCAGGTCCTGAAGCTTGAAGCGGGTGAAGGCATCGACCGCACTGAAGGGTTCGTCCAGCAACAGAAGCTGTGGCTGGCCGTAAAGCCCGCGGGCAATCGCCACCCGCTGGGCCATACCGCCCGACAATGCCTTGGGCAGTGCATCGGCAAAGCCGGTCAGGCCGACTTCGTCGATCAGGCTGGCGACCCGGGCGCGGTCGTAGTCCTTGTCCTGGCTGAAGCCGATGTTTTCGGCAACCGTCAGCCAGGGCATCAGTCGTGGTTCCTGGAACACGAAACCCACTTCATCGGGACCTGTGCGCAACTGCCCATGAAAGTCCTGATCCAGTTGCGCCACCAGACGCAGCAGCGTGCTTTTACCGCAGCCGCTGGGACCGAGCAGGCTGACGATTTCTCCCGGTTGCAGTTGCAGGCCGAGCCGACCGAGCACGGCGGTATCGCCGAAAGCCTTGTGCTCGACATGCAAGTCCAGCAGCAGCGCTTGATCTTGCGGGGCTTGATGAAGTCGAGTCATGGCTGGGCTCCTGAATCTGTGCCATCGAAGGTGTCGCGCCAGGCCAGCCAGCGTTTTTCAAGACCGGCCAGCAGGCCGTCGCTGATTTTGCCGAGTAGCGCCAGGACAATGATCGCCGCCAGCACCAGATCCGGCCGTGAGGTTTCCCGGCCATCGCTGAGCAGATAGCCCAGACCACGGGTTGCGGCGATCAGTTCGGCGGCCACCAGGAACATCCAGCTCAGGCTCAGGGCGCTGCGCAAACCGGTGAACACACCCGGAAAGGCTGCTGGCAAGAGAATCCGCCGGGCCAGGCGCGTGCGGCTGAAGCCATACATGCGCCCGACTTCCACCAGCTTGCGGTCGATATTGCGGATCGCCGCGACGCCGTTGAGGTACACGGGGAAAAACGCACCGATGGCAATCAGCGTCACCTTGGAGGTTTCGCCAATCCCCAGCCACAGCAGCAACAGTGGCACCCAGGCCAGGCTGGGGATGGCCCGCAGGCTGGCGAAGGTCGGCTCCAGCCAGGCCTCGGCCTCGCGGCTGAGGCCTACCCAGGCAGCGAACAGCAGGCCGAGCACCGAGCCGATGAAGAATCCGGCCAGAACCCGGGACAGGCTCGCCCCGATGTGTTTCCACAGCGCGCCATCGGCGAGTTGGAACAGGGTCTGCGCCACTTCGCTGGGGGCGGGCATCTGGTAGGAGGCGATCCAGCCCAGACGCACCACGGTTTCCAGCAACAGGATGATCGCCAGCGGCAAGGCCAGGCCCTTGGCCCGACGTCGCCACTGGAGCGCACGGCTGGCCGGGCGCTCTGCCGGACTGGCCCCGGCGAGGGCTTTGCTGGACGTGCTCATCACTCGATACTGGCCTTGCCGAAGGATGGATCGATCAACTGGTCGATGACCTGATTGACATCCACGCCACGCTTGACCAGTTCTTCGGATACCAGAATAGGTGCGGCAGCTTTAGAGGCTTCGATATCCTTGTCGGTCAGTTGCGGAGCAGACAGGTCGGTGCGGGTCAGTTGCAGCCTGGCGACGTCCAGCGGCAGTTTGGATTCCTCGGCCAACAGCTTGGCGAACTCTTCAGGATGGGCAATGGCCCAGTGACGCGCCTGTTCGTAAGCCTTGATCACAGTCGTGATGGTATGTGGATGGGCTTTGGCGAAGGACTCGGTCACGCTGATCACGCCATAGCTGTTGAAGTCCTTGTTGCGGTACAGCAGGCGTGAACCGGCCTGCAGTTCGCTGGCGGCCATGTGCGGGTCAAGACCGGCCCAGGCATCGACATCGCCTTTCTCCAGCGCGGTGCGTCCGTCCGGATGCTGGAGGTGCAGGAGTTCCACGTCATTCTTTTCCAGGCCCGCCTTGGCCAGTGAGCGCAGAGTGAACAGGTATGGGTCTGTGCCCTTGGTCGCGGCGATCTTCTTCCCTTTGAGATCGTTCACGCTCTTGAGTGGCGAATCCTTGCGCACCACCAGTGCCGTCCACTCGGCACGACTGTAGACATACACCGACTTGATCGGGCTGCCATTGGCCCGTGCCAGTACCGCCGAGAGGCTGGCCGACGAACCGAAGTCGGCGCCACCGCTGTTCAGGTATTCCAGCGAGCGGTTGCTGCCCTGGCTGAATACCCAACTGACTTTCGAGTTCGGCAAGGCCTTTTCGACCCAGCCGAAGTGCTTGAGCACCAGGCTGACAGGCGAATAGTAGGCGTAGTCCAGACGTACTTCCTCAGGTGCATTTTCGGCGCGGGCCGACGGGTTCAGGGCCAGTGCCATCAGGCCGGAGCAGGCCAGAAGCTTCAGGGTGCGAGGGAGGCGGGGCAAGGCCAGATCAATCAGACGCATCGCGTGGTATCCAGTCAGGGTTGGGAAGTCATGACGCGATTGCAGGTGTCATGCCATGTGCTGCAGGCCACGGCCCGTGGACGTTACACGCAATAGAGGTGGAAACGGGGCTGTGCAGGCGAAGGCAGAATGCTGAACAACTGTTGCCTGGCGGACAGTTGCGGCAGAGACAAACTGCTCGGGTGGCCGTGTCGTGCACCCGGCCACTCGGCTTCCGCCGCCACTCGGAAAGTTCAGGCTCAGGAGTAGAAGGTCGGTGTCGGCCGCTTGCCGTTCAAGGCCCAGTCGCCCAGCTCGTGCAGTTTGTAATCCAGCGGGTCGTGCAGCGTCTGGGTACGCAGGTTGCGCCAGAAACGGTCCAGGCGCAGCGCGGCATGGGTGGCTCTGGCACCGGTCACTTCAAACAGCCGGCTGCACAGATCCAGGCCTGTGCGGGTGGCCGCGACCTTGGCGCTGCTGATGGATAGCGCCAGGCGCGCACGTTCTTCGCTGCCCAGGTCCGGCCCTTTGTTCCAGGCCTCGTCGAGTTGAGCGCAGGCGCGTTCCACCAGCGCTCGCACACCTTCGAGTGCTGCCCAGAACTCGCCGTAATGACGCAGTACGTAAGGATCTTCGCTGATGTCCCGGGCCTGTGAGGTGAACCACGGGCGACTCTCCTTGAGGGTGTACTGACGGGCTTCCTCAAAGGCACCTTCGCTGATGCCCAGGAACAGGTTGGTGAAGTGCAACTGGGCAATCAGCGGACGCAGGCAGGCAAACGGGGTGCTCAGCGGGCCCGGATCGAGCAGCAGCTCGGACTCTTCGATACGCACCCGCTCGAAGGTTGCGCTGCCGCTGTCGGTCTGACGCTGGCCCATATTGTCCCAATCGTCATGCAGGGTAATGCCTGTGCGGCCGGTCGGAATCGCGGCAATCACCAGCTTGCCACCGGCATTCTCATCCACCGCCGAGGCAATCAGCATTTCCGAGTCGCTGGCACCGGAACAGAAGCTCTTGCGCCCGGAAAACTCACGCCAGCCGTCAAAGGTTTTCATCACGGTGCGGGTGTCCAGAGGATTCAGTGCATTACCCCAGAACCAGTTCTGTCGGGCCGTCTGCTCGAACCACGGGTGCCATTGCTCGGGTCTGGCGAACAGCCGGACCGTGGCCAGCATCAGGTGGTGGAAACCGAACACATGGGCAATGGAACTGTCGACCCTGGCGAACTCGCGCACCACATCGAAGGTTTCCTGCCAGTTGGCACCCATGCCACCAAAGCGGGTCGGGATACTCAGGGCCAGCAGCCCGCTGCGGCGCAGGGCATCGCGTTCGGCCTGAGGAGTTCCGCCGTTCCTGTCGCGTTCGGCGGCGGTGCTGGCGAAATCTGCTGCCAGATTGCGGGCCAGTAGCAGCGGGGAAGAGGAGGAAGTGGACAGAGGAAATGTCACAGGCGCTCTCCCATACAGACTGACTCAAGCCACTTCTCTGGCAGCAACCTGTTGGCAGTCGGGATAAAAGGGCGACAGGCCCCGCTTGAAACAGCGATGACCTTCAATAGTCCACTCATGTTCGATTCCTTGTGATGAAGCTCCGTGAACAGAGCCGTATCGCTTGGTTGGCAAGTCCTGTGCCATAACATAACCTGCTGATATGGAAGGCTTTTCAAAACGTTGCGAGCGCGATGCTGTTGCCGTGCGGCTGTCACTGTTGCTCAGGTGTTGGCTGGGCAACAGTGACAGCCTTGTGCGGTTCAGCCCGAAGAGCGCAGATGCTCCATGGCCCATACCGCGGCCTCGACCCGCGAGCGCAGGCCGAGTTTGTACAGCAGGTTCTTGACATGGACCTTGACCGTGCCCTCGGTGATGCCCAGCTTGTGGCCGATGACCTTGTTGCTGTAGCCGCTGGCGATGGTCTTGAGTACCTGACGCTCTCGTTCGGTCAGTTCGATTTCGGGCTGACGGGATGGCGCGCGAAGCGCATTGGCCATGGCCAGGGTCAGTCCGGGGCTGACTACCAGGGCTCCGTCCAGGGCATCACGGATGTACTGGATCAGGAGTTCGGGCTCCATGTCCTTGAGCAGATAGCCGTTGGCGTCAAGGCGCAGGGCATCGCGAATATCGTCCTCGGCATCGGACACCGTGAACAGCAAGACCTTGCCCCTGTAGTTCGTGGCCCGCAGGCGACGCAGGGTTTCGATGCCATTGAGCTGCGGCATGTTGTTATCGAGCAATACCAGATCGGGCTTCAGAGGCTCGATCAGGTGCAGGGCTTCTTCGCCGTTGCCGGCTTCTCCCACTACTTCTAGATCCGTATCGAGTTCCAGCATCTGGCGGATGCCGCGACGCATCATCGGATGATCGTCCACCAGCAGAATCCGGTGTTTGCGGGGAGATGGGTTCATATGACGCTACCTTCTGTGAGGTGTCCGAGAAACTCGGGGCGGAATTCCATCCGGACCAGAGTGCCTTGAGGGGATCGGGAAGAAATCTGCAACAGGCCATGCAGGCTGCGGGCACGCTCTTCCATGATGTTCAGACCGTGGTGTTCGTGCCGGTCGTGGGGCTGGCCGAAGCCGCAGCCATCGTCTTCGATGGACAGACGTACCGTTTCGCCGTACTGGCGAAGTTGCAGCCATACGTTTTGTGCGTGGGCGTGGCGCAGGCAGTTGGACAGGGCTTCGCGGGTGATCTGCAGAATATGGATCTGCTCGCTGGCCGACAGCTCGAAGGCCAGGCTCTCGGCGTGCAGATGCACCTGGAAGCCTGCGCGGCGCGAGAAGTCTTCGGCAGTGTCCTTGAGTTCCTGTGCCAGCCCGGCTTCGTGAATCTGCAGGCGAAAGGTGGTCAGCAGTTCGCGCAACTGTCGATAAGCGTTGCTCAGTCCTTCTCGCAATTCGGCGGTGACGTTTTCCAAGGTTTCCACGGGTTCGCCACGGCGCATCAGGGTTTGCATGCGACTGACCTGCAGCTTCATGTAGGACAGTGCCTGGGCCAGTGAGTCGTGCAATTCCCGGGCAATGATGGCGCGTTCTTCGAAGAGCAGCAGGCGGTGATCCTGTTCGCGCTGGCGCTTGAGTGACAGCGAGGTGCCGATCAGGTTGGCCAGCGCCTGGATCAGCTCGGTTTCCCAGGTTTGTGGCATGTGCCCATCGATAAAGTAAGCCTTGAGCTCACCCAGTTCGCTGCCCTGGTTGCTGATATTGAAACTCTGTCTGTTGAGTTGCTGGTGCTGCTGACAGGTCTCGCAATGATTGTCCGTGCAGACATCTCGGTTGCTGGCACCATGCAGGACCAGCCGTTGTCGGGCCGGAGATTGCTGCTGGCCTTGCAGATACAGCGACAGGCGCAGCCCGGGCAGGCGTTGCTGGAAGTGCCGGATCAGCTCATCCAGGCCTTCGGCATTGGCCAGCTGGGTGGCCAGATTGCGACTGCTTTGATAAAGCAGTTCCAGAGCTGCATTGGCCTGTTGCAGGTTCAGGGTCTTTTGCCGGACCTGGGTTTCCAGAGTGTGATGAGACTGCTCGATGGTTTCGGCCATGGCATTGAAGCTGCTGGCCAGTTGGCCCAGTTCATCGAGTGACTGGTGATTGACCCGTGCCTGAAAGTCTCCACGCCGAAAGCGTCGGGTTGCATCCACCAGTTCCTGCAACGGGCTGACCACGCTGTTCTGCAGTTCGTACAGCCCAATGAACAGGACGAACAGGGTGGTGAACAGGGCGGTGCCCTGAATCAACTGCTGCCAGGTCTGCTTGTGTTCACTCTGACGCTGCAGCAGGTTGACGAACTGGTTCAGTCGTTCGACGAAAGGCTGGGCCTGAGCCTGGAAGCCGGCTGCATCTCCTCGCATCAGGGCTGGCTGCAACGTGTCGCTCCAGCGCTGCCGGATATCCCGGTAGCTGCTCAGCAGTTCAGGCTCTGCGTCTTCTTTCAGCACCATCCTGAGCGACGGGCTGTCCAGACGCTGCTGCAGGCTTTCGCTGATGGCGGTAATGGTTTCGGCGCTTGCACCTGTGCTGAGCTTCCAGCTCAGGTGATAGGTCTCCATGCGCACCGAGCCCGCCGTATTGATGGCCGCCGCGTCACCCTGACTGAACCAGGCGATCAGTCCGGCACTCAGGGAACTTGCCAGGGCCAATACCGATATCAGGATCACCGCCAGACTGGCACGGGCGGGCAGGGAACTGCGTAACCAGCGAATCATTGCCGAGACTCCAGGCAAGAGCAGGCTCTACCTCCAAAGAGTTGCTGGCCGTCGATTGTTCGCCACGGTGTCGCAGAACTCAGGTGCAAGCCCGATAAACAAAGGGTTTAAAGGTGTTTCATCACTACCTCTTTGGAGGTAGGTCGCACAAGCATAGGTTGCAAACCCTGAGGGCTTCATTGACCAGGGTCAGGTTTTCTCCGGGCCACTCTTTACTAGTCTGTCGCCATGGTTGACTGAATGGAGCTCGAGATGACCACACCACCTGTACGACAAGGCCCGTTGATTACTGACTGGCGCCCGGAAGATCCCGCGTTCTGGGGGAGCAGTGGCAAGCAGACGGCCACTCGCAATCTGTGGATATCCATTCCTGCACTGCTTCTGGCCTTTGCCGTATGGATGGTCTGGAGCACGGTGATCGTGCGTCTGAACGCCATCGGTTTCAGTTTCAGTACCGATCAGTTGTTCTGGCTGGCGGCCTTGCCCGGCTTGTCCGGTGCCGCCTTGCGGGTGTTCTATTCCTTCATGGTGCCCATTTTCGGCGGTCGGCGCTGGACAGCCCTGAGCACCCTGTCGCTGTTGCTGCCATCGCTGTGGATGGGGTTTGCCGTGCAGGACCCGACTACGTCCTACAACGTGTTTGTGCTGATTGCACTGCTCTGCGGCCTGGGAGGCGGCAACTTTGCATCGAGCATGTCCAATATCAGTTTCTTCTATCCCAAGTCTCAGCAGGGCACGGCCCTGGGCCTGAATGCCGGGCTGGGCAACCTGGGTGTTTCGGTGATGCAGTTCTGTGTACCGCTGGTCATCACCTTCGGCCTGTTCGGCGGGTTTGGCGGGCAACCTCAGGTGTCGGTCGACGGCAGCCGGTTGTGGTTGCAGAACGCCGGTTTTCTCTGGGTGCCTTTCATTATTGCCGTCAGCCTGCTGGCCTGGTTCTGCATGAATGATCTGTCCAGTGCCAAGGCTTCGTTCAGGGAACAGGCGGTGATTTTCAAGCGCAAGGACAACTGGCTGATGTGCTGGCTTTACCTGGCGACCTTCGGCTCGTTCATCGGTTTCTCGGCAGCGTTTCCGCTGCTGATCAAGACCTCCTTTCCGCAGGTCATCGCCCTCAAGTTCGCCTTTCTCGGCCCGCTGGTCGGCGCTCTGGTGCGGCCACTGGGTGGCTGGCTGGCGGACAGGCTGGGTGGTGCGCGGGTCAGCCTGTGGAATTTCGTGCTGATGATCGTGATGGTCTTCGGCGTTTTGCACTTTCTTCCGGCAAGCGATGGTGCTCTGGCGCAGGAGGGCCGCGGCGGTAGTTTCTACGGCTTTCTTGGCATGTTCATGCTGCTGTTCATCACCACCGGCATAGGTAACGGCTCCACTTTTCGCATGATCCCGGTGATCTTTCGCAGTCTCCATGAGCAGGCCGCTGCCGGCAGAGGTCCCGAGGCGCGTGAGCAGGCCATGAGGAACGCGGGCAAGGAGTCGGCTGCTGTCCTGGGTTTCAGTTCGGCCATGGGAGCTTTCGGTGCGTTCTTCATCCCCAAGACCTTCGGGACTTCAATGACCCAGACCGGTGGCCCGGCACTGGCCTTCTACATGTTCATCGTCTTTTACCTGAGCTGCATTCTGGTGACCTGGTGGTTTTATGCCCGCAAGGATGCCGCAACGCCCTGCTGAAAAACCGGATTCATACCTTGCATGAGTGGGGCAAAGAACCCTGCGGCAAGCCTGAGAGGAAAGCGTCATGAGTCACTTGCTGGATCAATTGCGGTTTTTCAATCGCAAGCAGGGCGAGTTCGCCGACGGTCACGGTGAAACGCGCAAGGAGTCCCGCGACTGGGAGGATGTCTACCGTTCGCGCTGGCAGTACGACAAGATCGTTCGCTCCACTCACGGCGTGAACTGCACCGGTTCCTGTTCGTGGAAAATCTACGTCAAGAACGGCCTGATCACCTGGGAAACCCAGCAGACCGACTACCCACGAACCCGTGACGATCTGCCCAACCATGAACCGCGCGGCTGTCCTCGAGGTGCCAGTTACAGCTGGTACATCTACAGTGCCAACCGGCTCAAGTACCCCAAGATCCGCAAGCCGCTGCTCAAGTTGTGGCGTGAGGCGCGTCAGTCGCTGGATCCGGTGGATGCCTGGGCCAGCATCGTCGAAGACAAGGCCAGGGCCGACTCCTATAAAAGCAAGCGCGGCATGGGCGGTTTCATTCGTTCCAGTTGGGATGAGGTCAACGAAATCATCGCTGCGGCCAACGTCTATACCGTCAAGCGATTCGGGCCTGACCGGGTGGTGGGGTTTTCGCCGATTCCGGCCATGTCCATGGTCAGTTATGCTGCCGGTGCCCGTTATCTGTCGCTGATCGGTGGCACCTGTCTGAGTTTCTACGACTGGTACTGCGATCTGCCGCCGGCCTCGCCCATGATCTGGGGTGAGCAGACCGACGTGCCGGAGTCGGCCGACTGGTACAACGCCAATTACATCATTGCCTGGGGCTCCAACGTTCCGCAAACCCGGACCCCCGATGCGCATTTCTTTACCGAAGTGCGCTACAAGGGCACCAAGACCGTGGCCATCACCCCCGATTATTCGGAAGTGGCCAAGCTCACCGACCTCTGGCTCAATCCCAGGCAGGGCACCGATGCCGCGCTGGCCCAGGCCTTCAATCATGTGATTTTCAAGGAGTTCCACCTCGACCGACCCAGCGCCTATTTCACCGACTACGCCAAGCGCTATACCGACCTGCCGGTGCTGGTGATGCTCAAGCCCATGCCCGGAGGCGGCGGTTATCAACCCGATCGCTTCCTGCGCGCCTCGGATCTGAGCGACAACCTCGGCCAGGACAATAATCCGCAGTGGAAAACCATCGCATTCGACGTCAGCGGTGAGCTGGTTTCTCCACAAGGCTCCATCGGTTATCGCTGGGGCGAAAAGGGCAAGTGGAACATTCTGGCGCGTGAAGGCGCGCAAGGGCGTGAAATAGACCTGTGTCTCAGCCTGATCGGTGGCGATGTCGCGGAAGTGGCCTTTCCATACTTTGCCGGTGAGAGCCAGTTGCACTTCCAGCATGTGGCCGGCGATGCCGTGCAATACCGCCGCGTACCCGTGCGCAGCCTGATCCTGGCCGATGGCAGCCAGGCCAGGGTGGCTACGGTATTCGACCTGTCGGCGGCCAATCTGGCCATCGACCGCGGGCTGGGCGGTGCCAATGTGGCCAGGGATTACAACGACGCCAGTGTGCCCGGCACTCCGGCCTGGCAGGAGCAGATCACCGGAGTCAGCCGTGAGAAAGCGATCCGGATAGCCCGTGAGTTCGCCGATAACGCCGACAAGACCCGCGGGCGCTCGATGATCATTGTCGGGGCGGCGATGAATCACTGGTATCACATGGACATGAACTATCGTGGGCTGATCAACATGCTCATGCTTTGTGGGTGCGTGGGCCAGACGGGAGGAGGCTGGGCGCATTACGTCGGTCAGGAGAAGCTCCGTCCGCAATGTGGCTGGCTGCCTCTGGCTTTCGGTCTGGACTGGAGTCGTCCGCCACGGCAGATGAACGGCACCAGCTTCTTCTATGGCCACAGTTCGCAGTGGCGTCATGAAAAGATGAGCATGCATGATGTGCTTTCGCCGCTGGCCGACAAGAGCCAGTTTCCCGAGCATGCCCTGGACTACAACATTCGCGCCGAACGGGCCGGCTGGCTGCCCAGCGCGCCACAATTGAACCGCAACCCGCTGCATCTCTGTCGCGATGCCGCCGAAGCCGGCATGACTCCCCAGGATTATGTGGTCAAGTCCCTGCATGAGGGGGCTCTGCGCTTTGCCTGCGAACAGCCGGACAACCCGCAGAACTTTCCGCGCAACATGTTCATCTGGCGTTCCAATCTGCTGGGCTCTTCGGGCAAGGGGCATGAGTACATGCTCAAATACCTGCTCGGCACCCGTAATGGCGTCATGAACGAAGACATCGGTCATACCGGTGCCTGCAAGCCTGAAGAAGCCGAATGGGTAGACGAGGGTGCCATCGGCAAGCTTGATCTGGTCACCACCCTGGACTTCCGGATGTCCTCGACCTGCGTTTACTCCGACATCGTTCTGCCGACCGCGACCTGGTATGAGAAGGACGACATGAACACCTCGGACATGCACCCCTTCATCCATCCGTTATCGGCGGCCATCGATCCGGCCTGGGAGTCGCGTTCCGACTGGGAGATCTATAAAGGCATCGCCAGGGCGTTTTCTTCCATGGCGGTCGGTCATCTGGGCGTGGAGCAGGATCTGGTCACCGTGCCGTTGCTGCATGACAGTGTCGGCGAGCTGGCCCAGCCCTTCGGTGGGACGGACTGGAAAACCGCAGGCGTGGTACCGCAGCCTGGCAAGAATGCTCCGAACCTGCATGTGGTAGAGCGTGACTACCCCAATATCTACAAGAAATTCACTTCACTCGGCCCATTGCTGGAAAAGCTCGGTAACGGCGGCAAGGGCATCAACTGGAATACCGAGGAAGAGGTGAAACTTCTCGGCGATCTGAATTATCGAGAGGGCGAACCGGGCATCAGCCAGGGGCGTCCCCGGATCGATACGGCCATTGATGCTGCAGAAGTCATCTTGTCTCTGGCCCCGGAAACCAATGGTCATGTGGCGGTCAAGGCTTGGGCTGCACTGTCCGGGTTCACCGGCATCGATCACAGCCATCTGGCACAGCCCAAGGCTCACGAGAAGATCCGTTTTCGCGATATTCAGGCACAGCCGCGCAAGATCATTTCCAGCCCGACCTGGTCGGGTCTCGAAGACGAGCACGTCAGCTACAACGCCGGTTATACCAACGTTCACGAAAATATTCCGTGGCGCACCATCACCGGTCGTCAGCAGTTCTATCAGGATCATCCATGGATGCAGGCATTCGGTGAGCAACTGATGAGTTACCGGCCACCGGTCAACACCCGGACCATCGAGGTGGTGCAGGGCAAGCGTGTCAACGGCCATCCCGAAATCGTCCTGAACTGGATCACGCCGCACCAGAAGTGGGGAATTCACAGCACTTACAGCGACAACCTGCTGATGCTCACGCTGGGCCGTGGCGGGCCGATTGTCTGGCTTTCGGAAATCGACGCCAGACGCGCGGGTATCGAAGACAACGACTGGATCGAATGCTTCAACGCCAATGGCGCGCTGACGGCACGTGCGGTGGTCAGCCAGCGGGTCAAGGAAGGCATGGTGATGATGTATCACGCCCAGGAACGGATCGTGAACGTGCCAGGCTCGGAAACCACCGGAACCCGTGGCGGCCATCACAACTCGGTCACCCGGGTGGTACTCAAGCCGACCCATATGATCGGTGGCTATGCCCAGCAGGCCTACGGCTTCAACTATTACGGCACGGTCGGCTGCAACCGCGACGAGTTCGTTGTCGTGCGCAAGATGGCCAGGGTCGACTGGCTCGACGGTTCCCGCGGCGATGAGCTGCCGCGCCCCTTGCCGACCGATGTGGATTGAGGAGTGTTGTGATGAAGATTCGTTCACAAGTCGGCATGGTCCTGAACCTGGACAAATGCATCGGTTGCCATACCTGTTCGATCACTTGCAAGAATGTCTGGACCAGCCGTGAAGGTCTTGAATATGCCTGGTTCAACAATGTCGAAAGCAAGCCCGGGATTGGCTATCCCAAGGAATGGGAAAATCAGGACAAGTGGAAGGGCGGCTGGGTGCGCAATGCCAATGGTTCGATTACTCCCCGGATCGGCGGCAAGTTCAGGGTGCTGGCCAATATCTTCGCCAACCCTGATCTGCCGAGCCTTGATGACTATTACGAACCGTTCGACTTCGATTACCAGCACCTGCACACCGCGCCTTCGGGGCAGCATCAACCCACTGCAAGACCGCGTTCCCTGGTGTCCGGCAAGCGCATGGAAAAGATCGAATGGGGCCCGAACTGGGAGGAAATCCTCGGCGGCGAGTTTGCCAGGCGACGCAAGGACAAGAACTTCGACCGGATCCAGGCAGATATCTACGGCGAGTACGAAAACACTTTCATGATGTATCTGCCGCGCCTGTGCGAGCACTGCCTGAATCCGGCATGTGCGGCATCCTGCCCGAGCGGGGCGATTTACAAGCGCGAGGAAGACGGAATTGTCCTGATCGATCAGGAGAAGTGCCGAGGCTGGCGGATGTGTATCAGCGGCTGTCCGTACAAGAAGATCTACTTCAACTGGAAAAGCGGCAAGTCGGAGAAGTGCATCTTCTGCTATCCGAGGGTAGAAGCCGGGATGCCGACCTTGTGTGCCGAAACCTGTGTCGGACGCATCCGCTATCTGGGTGTGCTGCTGTATGACGCAGATCGCATCGCCGAGGTGGCAGGCACCGGCAATGATCAGGATCTGTACCGGAAACAACTGGAGATATTCCTCGACCCCAATGATCCGGCAGTGATCCGTCAGGCTCTGGAGGATGGCGTTCCGCAATCGGTGATCGATTCCGCGCAACGTTCGCCGGTGTACAAGATGGCCGTGGACTGGCAGCTCGCACTGCCGTTGCACCCCGAATACCGCACGCTGCCCATGGTCTGGTATGTGCCGCCACTGTCACCGATCCAGAACGCTGCGGCGTCGGGCACCGTCGGCATGAACGGGGTGATCCCGGATGTCGACAGCCTGCGTATTCCCCTGCGCTACCTGGCCAACCTGCTGACCGCTGGGGATGAAGGACCGGTCAGGCTGGCCCTCAAGCGCTTGCTGGCAATGCGGGCCTACAAGCGCTCCCAACAGGTTGACGGTGTGCAGGATTTGCAGGTGTTGCAGGAGGTCGGTCTGAGTGTGAGTCAGGTTGAGGAAATGTACCGCTACCTGGCGATTGCCAACTACGAAGACCGCTTCGTGGTGCCCAGCGCGCATCGAGAGGACGCCATGAGCGATGCCTTTGCCGAGCGCTCCGGTTGCGGATTCAGCTTCAGCAGCGGCTGCAGCGGCAGTTCCGATATCAATATGTTCGGCGCGAAGAAGGCCAACCGTCGCGACATTCTGAAAACCGTTCAGTTGTGGGAGCAATGAGCATGCGCATTCTCAAAGTGATTTCGCTGCTGCTCGATTATCCGGATGAAGCCCTGGTCGAGGGACGTGAAGAACTGGAACAGGCAATCATCCAGGCCCGGGAAATCAGCCCGCAACAGCGTGGTGCCTTGTTTGAATTGCTGGAACTGATCTGCAGCAATGACCTGATGGACGGGCAAGAGCATTACGGAGCGCTATTCGGGCGTGGCCGCTCCCTGTCTTTACTGCTCTTCGAGCATGTACATGGAGAGTCCCGCGACCGGGGCCAGGCCATGGTCGACATGCTGGCGCAGTACGAGGCGGCCGGTTTTGTCCTTGGCATCAAGGAGCTGCCCGACTATCTCCCGTTGTATCTGGAGTTCCTTTCCACCCGGGAAGACATCGAGGCTCGCGAAGGGCTGGCGGATGTTGCGCACCTGCTGGCCTTGCTGGCGGCACGCCTGGAAGAACGCGAAAGCGTATACGCCAGTTGCTTTCGCGCGCTGCTGCAGATTGCCGGTGCCGAGCCACAGCAAGCGGTTGCCGGATTGCGGGAACAAGTGACCAGAGAGCCCCGAGACGACTCCCTCGAAGCACTGGACAAGGTCTGGGAAGAGGAGGCCGTGGACTTTCTCAAGGCCGAACAGCAGGACCGTTGCTCTTCGATGCCGGGCGGACCGGGCAAGGCTCGGGAAGAAAGCGCGGTACCGCTGCACTGGGTGGGGTTTCAGCATGAAGGGCCGGCCGGGGAGGTGGGCAATGTCTAAGTGGAATCTTCTGCTGTTCGGGGTCTATCCCTATGTCGCCCTGGCGATTTGTCTGCTGGGAAGCTGGGCACGCTTCGACCTTGCACAGTACAGCTGGAAAGCCGGTTCCAGCCAGATGCTCGACAACCGTGGAATGCGTGTGGCCAGCAATCTGTTTCATGTCGGTGTGCTGTTTGTACTGGTGGGGCACTTCGTTGGCCTGTTGACCCCCGTCTCGGTCTATCACCACCTGATCAGCACCGAGCACAAACAATTGCTGGCCATGGTTTCCGGCGGCTTTTTCGGTCTGCTGTGTCTGATCGGCCTGCTGATGCTGCTCAAGCGCCGCCTGACCGCGCCGCGAATAAAGGCTACGTCCAGCCCTTCGGACATTCTGATCCTGCTGGTATTGCTGACGCAGTTGCTGCTCGGGCTGCTGAGTATCTTCGTGTCCACTGCGCACATGGATGGCTCGGTCATGGTAATGCTTGCCGACTGGGCGCAGTACACGGTGATGTTGCGGCCCATGGATGCAGTCGCCGCGATTGCCCCGGTCAGTCTGATCTACAAGCTGCATGTATTTCTCGGCCTGACACTGTTTGTCCTGTTCCCCTTTACTCGCCTGGTGCATGTGATCAGCGCGCCGGTCTGGTACCTGGGGCGGCGTTATCAGATTGTCCGGCAGAAAACCTGAGGAGGCTGTCATGACAGATAAATGTGGATGTGGCAGTGGCGGTTGTGAGTCTCAGGGCGGTCGGGAGCAACTGATCGCCAGCAGTGAGCAGGAGTGGCCGGTCATCAGCGTCAATCAAGTGTCGATAACCCCGCAATCCCTGGCGCAGGAGTTGCAATATCATCCGGCGTCCAGCCGCGATGAGGCGGTATACCTGGCGGCCAGGGCGTTGGTGATCCGGGAGTTGTTGCAGCAGCGCATTGACGAGCTGGGCCTGACGCAGCAACTGGGTGCCGGTGAGAATGAGGAGGAGGCCGCCACCCGCCTGCTGCTCGAGCGCGAAGTGCAAATACCCGAGTGCGACGAGGCCGCTTGTCTGCGTTATTACGATAACAATCGGGAGCGCTTTCGTAGCGCGCCACTGCTGGCGGTTCGGCACATCCTGCTCGAATGCGCTCCGGACGATGCCGAGTCGCGCAGTCTGGCCCGAGAGCAGGCCCAGGATATGCTGCAACAGCTGGGCGAGTTTTCCGTTGGTTTCGCCGAGCTGGCACTGATGCACTCGGCCTGTCCGTCCAAAACCCAAGGGGGGAGCCTGGGGCAGATCAGCAAAGGCCAGACCGTACCGGAACTGGAGCGCCAGTTATTCGGCCTGGCACCGGGGCTATGCGAAAAGCCTCTGGAAAGTCGCTATGGCTGGCACGTGATCAATATCGATCAGCGCATCGAAGGTCAGGCTTTGCCTTACGAGGCTGTGGCCACAAGGATTCGGACCCGGCTGCAGCAGGGTGTCTGGCAAAAAGCTGTGGTGCAGTATCTTCAGGGCCTGATCGGTGCCGCGGATATTCGTGGCATTCATTTGCAAGGTGCCGACTCACCGTTGGTGCAGTGAACAGGGGAACGTCATGGCCAAACCCTTTCCCATTAGCCCGAAACACCCCGAGCGTATCTGCTGGGGCTGCGATCGATACTGTGCAGCTAATGCCCTGGCCTGCGGCAACGGAGCGGATCGCACGATGCACCCGGCAGAGATGATCGGTGACGACTGGTATCTGCACGGGGACTGGGGGATTGAACCGCCGGCCGCTGTCGACGGGACGGTTGAGGACAAGGACGTCTGATTGACGCCGTCTCGCGAATGAACCAATGCCGTGGGATTGGTAACACTTGATGCAGACAGAGCCAATGAGTCTGCGACTGGGGCCTCAGGCCCCGGCCATCCACCGTGCAAGGCCATGTCGCCCGCTGATACCCAGCTTTACGGTAGCGCGCTTGAGGTAGGTTTCCACCGAACTGGCCTTGACTCGCAGTCGTTGCGCCATCTCCGGTATGGTGCCGCCGGTCAGCAGGCCGAGGCAGACTTCCTGTTCGCGTGCCGACAGGTTGATAGCATCCTGTGCCAGGCGACCGCTGAAAGCCTGGTGCATGGACGCGGTTTCTGCATCCTGCTCGGGTTCGATGCGAGCCGTGCTTGTCACGCGAGTGACAGGTTGTGCGAGAAGCTGTGCATGGTGCTCGACCAGCGGCAGCAGTGTGTCGGACAGGCTCTTGAGCAGTGACAGTTCGCTCAGGGAGAACGGCCGCAGAGTTGGCAGGCGATAGAAACAGATGATCCAGCGCTGCTCGCCACGGTTCGAAACCAGATTGCACTGGTGGACCGTATATTGGGGGCTTTGTGTGCTCGACGGCACCTTGAGCTGTATGAGCAGTGGCGCATCCATCTGCAGGATACTCGGCAGCAGTGGATGATGCTGACCCTGAGGCGTCGGGAAGTCGTATTGCAGGCCTGCATTGCCAAGGCGGTTGGTCTGGCTGATGCTGGCCTGGGAAGCGTCCAGCGCCCACTCATTGAGATCCAGGCCGTGGACCGGCACCAATGCATCGACCAGTTGCAGCATCTGCCTGGCAAAGGCATTGCTGCCGGTGCTGGAAATAAGCTGACCCAGATGTTGATAAAAACGCGGGTCGTGACTGTGCTCGCGAGCGCTTGTCAGTTTCATACTTCTATCTTCCCTGATTCTGACCGTACTGATTAGGCTGGCCGATTCCTTATGTTGACGCCTGAATAATGACGCTGACGATGGTCTTATTCAATCCCAAGGGTTTGTTACATGTCTGTAGCGGAAAACCGGGACAAGCGCATTATTTGGTATGAACTTTATCTGACAAAGATAATCTCTTCGCTCGGTGACGAGCGGTCGAGGCAACTGACTACGCGGGCTAGAGCGGCTGTCAAGGTTTTTTTGGATGGTGGCTACATGCCATTGTAGGGGTTTTCTGGGACATACAGGGTCGGCGGGGCGGTGCTTGAATCCGCGGCTTCACTGCCTAGAAGGACCTGGACCATGTCAGCCGCCGATGTCTTCCCCCTAACCGCCGCCCAGCGCGATGTCTGGCTTGATCAGGTCAGCCGCGGTGATTCACCTCTGTACAACATCGGTGGCTATCTGAACCTTACCGGTCCGCTGGATCCGGTCTTGTATCAGCGTGCGCTGGAAAATCTGGTGGCGTCCCACGAAGGGTTGCGTACAGTCCTGCTGCCGGGAGCTGCCGAAGATGGTCTGCCGTTGCAGACCTACGCCGCATCGATGCCTGTGCCGATGCCGCTGCATGATCTGAGCGACCAGCCTGACCCGGTCAGTGCCGCCCATGCGCTGACCCTTGAGTACATGCAGCGTCCTTATACGCTCGATGGCAGCCCCCTGTTCACCTTCTGTCTTGTGCGTCTGGGTGTCGACCATCACTGGATGATCAGCGTGGCTCACCACCTGATTCTCGATGGCTGGGGCTTCGGGCAGATGATCAAGTCTCTGGGCGAGCATTACACCGCACTGGCTGAAGGCAGCAGCCTGGATTTCAAGGGGCCGGATTACCGCGACTTCATTCAGGAAGATGCGCGTTACCACGAATCGCCACGCTACGAGCGGGACAAGGCCTACTGGCTGGAGAAGTACAGCAACCTGCCGGAGCCGCTGCTGGTATCGCGCTACCACAACCGCCGGGCAACCGACCCGGCACCGTCCCATACCTGGGTACAGAATTTTCCGGAAGCACTGCACACACGCATGAAGCAGTTTGCCGAAAGCAACGGCTCTTCGGCGTTTCATGTGCTGCTGGCGGCCTTGCATGTGTATTTCACCCGTACCGCACAACGCGAAGACTGGGTGGTCGGCCTGCCATTGCTCAACCGTATCGGGGCACGTTTCAAGGCGACCATGGGCCACTTCGCCCAGGTCAGCGCGGTATGCATGACTTTTGACCAGCAATTGAACTTTGGCTCGCTGGTCAAGGAAGTGCGCGACACACTCAAGCGCGACTTTCGCCATCAGCGTTTCCCGCTGAGCGAGCTGAATCGTAACCTCGGTGTGGCCCGTGAGGAGCGGGGTCAGTTGTTCGAGGTTTCGGTGTCTTACGAGCAGGAAGACCATGAGTACCGCTATGGCGAAGCTCAGGCGCAGACGGTAAAAGTCTCGAACGGCTACGAAGCCACGCCTCTTGCCATTCATTTGCGCACCAACAGCTTCAATGACAACGCCTGGCTGCATCTGGTCTATCACCGCGCCTGGTTCGATGCCGAAGAGGCCGAGGCCATCGCCGGTCGTCTGTTGCAGGTACTGGAGCAGGCCCTGGAAAACCCGGGGTTGCGTGTCGAAGACTTTGACCTGCTGACGCCTGCCGAGCACCGGCAGTTGCAGCGCTGGAACGCAACCGATGCGATTTCCGGCAGCGAACAACTGATCCACAAACGCATCGAAAATCAGGCTCAGGCGCGTCCTGATGCCGTTGCGGCGACTCATCAGGGAAAACACCTGACCTACGCCCAACTCAACCGAAAAGCCAATGGCCTGGCCCGGCGCCTGATCGAACTGGGTGTGCGTCCGGATGATCGTGTTGCGCTGGTTGCCCGTCGTGGCCTGGAAACCCTGGTGGGCATGCTGGCGGTCCTCAAGGCCGGTGCCGCCTATGTGCCGGTCGACCCGGCGCATCCGCGTGAGCGCTTGTCATACCTGCTGAGCGACAGTCAGCCGGTGGCGGTGCTAACCCAATCGAATCTGCGCGACCGCTTGCCGACGCTGAATCTGCCGCTGATCGAGCTGGATGCCAGCGACTGGGGGCATGGCGACCACGCCAACCCGCGTATCGTCAATCTGAGCAGCAACAATCTGGTCTATGTGATCTACACCTCGGGATCCACCGGCCAGCCCAAAGGCGTCATGGTTGAACATCGCACGCTCTCTCATCTCGTCGACTGGCATTGCGAGGCTTTCTCCCTGGGCGTCGGCGGACACACTTCCAGCCTGGCCGGTTTCGGTTTCGATGCCATGGCCTGGGAAGTCTGGCCGGCCCTGTGCTCCGGTGCGACCCTGCATGTGGCTCCTACCCAGGAAGGCGGTGAAGACATCGACGCCTTGCTGCAATGGTGGCGCGCCCAGCCACTGGACGTCAGCTTCCTGCCGACACCGGTGGCCGAGTACGCTTTCAGCCAGGAAGAGGATCATCCGACCCTGCGTACCCTGTTGATCGGCGGTGACCGCCTGCGTCAGCTCAATCGAGATCCTGGCTTTGCCGTGATCAACAACTATGGCCCGACCGAAACCACAGTGGTTGCCACTTCCGGGCAAGTGCTGGTGGGCGGTGCTCTGCATATTGGCGGTCCGATTGCCAATACCCGCACTTACGTGCTGGATGCACGGCTGAAGCCGGTGCCGGTAGGCGTGACCGGTGAACTGTACATCGGCGGTGCGGGCGTTGCCCGTGGCTACCTGAACCGACCGGACCTCACCGAAGAGCGTTTCGTCGCCGACCCGTTCAGTAGCGTTGCCGATGCGCGCATGTACCGCAGTGGTGATCTGGTGCGCTGGAACAGTGACGGGACTCTGGATTATCAGGGCCGTAACGACGATCAGGTGAAGATTCGCGGCATGCGTATCGAACTGGGCGAGATCGAAGCGGTCCTGGCCAGCCAGCCCGGTGTAAAAGACGCCGTGGTACTGGTGCGTGACCAGCAACTGCTGGCCTGGTTCACCGAAAACGCTGTCGTGGACCCCGAAGCCTTGCGTCAGGCCCTGCGTGCCCGCCTGCCGGGTTATATGGTGCCGCGTGCCTTCACTTATCTGGCAGCCTTGCCGCTGACCAACAACGGCAAGCTCGACCGCCGCGCCTTGCCGGACCCCGATCCTGCATCCTTGCTCGGCCAGGCTTATGAGGCACCACAAGGTGCTGTGGAAGTCGCCATGGCCGACATCTGGGCTCAGGTGCTGGATGTGGAGCGAGTAGGGCGTCATGACAACTTCTTCGAGCTGGGCGGCCATTCGCTGCTGGCTATCAATCTGGTGGATCGCCTGCGCAAGGCCGGGCTCAAGGCCGATGTTCATGTCTTGCTGGCCCAGCCGACCGTAGCAGCCCTGGCGGCCTTCGACGGCAATGAGTCGCAAACGATTGCGGTGCCAGACAACCGCGTGCCGGCAGGTTGCACCCAGATCACCCCGCAAATGCTGAGCTTGACCGACCTCGATCAGTCGGCCATCGACCGGATTGTCGCCACCGTGCCTGGTGGTGCCGCCAACGTCCAGGAAATCTACCCACTGGCACCTTTGCAGGAAGGCATCCTTTATCACCACATCACGGCAGAACAAGGCGATCCGTATCTGCTGCAATGGCGTCTGGCCTTCGACAGTCTGGATCGGCTCCAGGCCTGGGCCGGTGCGTTGCAGCAGGTGATTGACCGCCACGATATCCTGCGCACTTCCGTGGTCTGGGAAGGACTGGAAAACCCTCAACAGGTGGTCTGGCGCAAGGCCGAGCTGATCGTGCAACCGGTCAGCTTCGATGCCCCGAATGCAGATGCCAGCATCATCGAGCGTCTGCAGCAACAGTTCGACGCCCGTCATCATCGTCTGGAATTGTCCCAGGCACCGCTGATGCGTCTGGTCCATGCCCATGATCCAGCCAACGGCCAGGTCGTGGCGATTCTGTTGTTCCACCATCTGGTGCTGGACAACGCGGCCATGGAAGTAGTCAGTAACGAGATGCAGGCCTTGCTAGCCGGTCACCTGGCTGATCTGGCACCTCCAGTGCCTTACCGCAACTATGTCGCTCAGGTGCGCATCGGCAGTGACGACAAGCGCCATGAAGCCTTTTTCAGCGAAATGCTCGGTGACGTCGACGAGCCGACCCTGCCTTTCGGCCTGCAGGACGTGCGCACCGACGGCAGCGGTATCGAAGAGTCCCGTCTGGTACTGGACAATCATCTTTCCCTGCGTCTGCGTGAGCAGGCTCGCCAGCAGGGCGTCAGCGCCGCCAGCCTGATGCATCTGGCCTGGGCACGGGTATTGAGCGTGCTGGCCAACCGTCGCGATGTGGTGTTCGGCACCGTATTGCTGGGGCGCATGCAGAGTGGCGAGGGCGCCGATCGGGCGCTTGGCGTCTTTATCAACACCTTGCCGTTGCGGGTCGATACGGCTGCAGGTGCAGGCGAGGCCGTGAAGAACGTGCATTCGCGGCTGTCTGCCTTGCTCGCCCATGAACACGCCTCGCTGGTGCTTGCCCAGCGTTGCAGTGGTGTTGCGGCGGGGTCTCCACTGTTCAGCGCCTTGCTCAACTACCGCCATAGCGCCAATGTGAAGCCGCTGGACGGTGAAGGTGCCTGGCAGGGCGTGCGCGTGCTTGGCGGCGATGTGCGCAGCAACTATCCGCTGACCCTGAGCGTCGATGACATGGGCGACAGTTTCGACCTGCACGTGCTGGCGCTGGAAGGCATTGGTGCCGAGCGAGTGGTCGGCTGGATGCACAACACCGTTGAACAACTGGTGCAGTCCCTGGAGCAGGGATCGCTGGCACCGCTCGATGCGGTGTCGATCCTGCAGGCCGAAGAGCGCCGCCAGGTGCTGCTTGACTTCAATGCCAGCGCGCAGGCTTTCCCGCAAGGCCAGACCGTGCATGCACTGGTGGAGTACCAGGCCGTCAACAGGCCGGATGCGCCTGCCGTGGTGCAGGGCGATGAAGTCTTGAGCTACGCCGAACTCAACCGCCGCGCCAACAGCCTGGCTCATCATCTGATCGGTCTGGGCGTGCAGCCGGACGAGCGGGTCGCTCTGTGCCTGCGTCGCAGTCCCGACCGTCTGGTCGGTCTGCTGGCCATTCTCAAGGCCGGTGCCGCTTATGTGCCGGTGGATCCGGCCTATCCTGCCGAGCGCATCAGCTACCTGCTGGAAGACAGCGCGCCGCGGGTGGTCCTGGTCGATGCTTCGACCCGGGATCTGGTCGGTGATGTGGCGCAAGTGGATCTGGGGCAGGGCGCATGGGATCAGGAATTCCACAGCAACCCGCAAGTGGCGGGCCTGAGCCATGAAAACCTGGCTTACGTCATCTATACCTCCGGTTCCACCGGACAACCCAAAGGCGTAATGGTCGAGCATCGCACCCTCACTAACCTGGTTCACTGGCACTGCCAGGCTTTCAATCTGAGTGCCGGCAGCCATACCGCCAGCGTGGCCGGTTTCGGCTTCGACGCCATGGTCTGGGAAATCTGGCCTGCGCTCTGTGTCGGTGCCGTGCTGCATCTGCCACCGGCCCATGTGGGCAACGAGCATGTCGATGAACTGCTCGACTGGTGGCTGGAGCAGCCGCTTCAGGTGGGGTTCCTGCCCACTCCGGTGGCCGAGCAGGCTTTCCGTCGTCCGCGTCAGCACCAGACCCTGCGTACCTTGCTGATCGGTGGTGACCGCCTGCGTCAGTTCGACCGCGATCCGGGTTTCGCCGTGATCAACAACTATGGCCCGACCGAAACCACAGTGGTTGCCACTTCGGGGCAGGTGCGGGTGGGTGAATCGCTGCACATCGGCGGTCCGATCTCCAACACCAGCATTTATGTGCTGGATGAACAACTGCAGCCTGTGCCGGTAGGCGTGAGCGGAGAGCTGTATATCGGTGGTTCGGGTGTTGCCCGTGGCTACCTGAACCGACCGGATCTGACCGAGGAGCGTTTTATCGCCGACCCGTTCAGCGATGCGGCCCATGCCCGCATGTACCGCAGCGGCGACCTGGTGCGCTGGAATGCCGACGGCACACTGGATTATCTGGGGCGTAACGATGATCAGGTGAAGATTCGCGGCATGCGTATCGAACTGGGTGAGATCGAAGCGGCGCTTGCCAGCCAGCCGGGCGTGAAGGATGCCGTGGTTCTGGTGCGTGGCGAACGCCTGCTGGCGTGGTTCACCGAAAGTTCGCCAGTGGAGACGGACGCATTGCGTCAGGCCTTGCAGGCCGGCCTGCCTGGCTACATGGTGCCGCTGGCCTTCATCCGTCTGGAAGCCTTGCCGCTGACCAGTCATGGCAAGCTCGACCGTCGTGCTCTGCCGGACCCGGACCAGTCCGATCTGGCCGCTCAGGTCTACGAAGCGCCGCAGGGCGAAGTGGAAGTCGCCATTGCCGAACTCTGGGCTCAGGTGCTGGGGCTTGACCGGGTAGGGCGTCACGATAACTTCTTTGAACTGGGTGGCCATTCGCTGCTGGCGGTCAGTCTGGTGGAGCGCATGCGCAATGCCGGTCTGAGTGCCGATGTGCGTGTGTTGCTGGGTCAGCCGACCGTAGCGGCACTGGCGTCTTCGGTTGGCAATGGTCGCGAAATCACGGTTCCGGCCAACCTTGTACCGGCAGGCGCTACACGTATCACCCCGGACATGCTGAGCCTGTCGAATCTGGACCAGTCGACCATCGACCGTATCGTCGAAACGGTTCCCGGCGGCGCCGCCAATGTGCAGGAAATCTACCCGCTGGCACCGTTGCAGGAAGGTATTCTCTATCACTACCTGACCGCCGAGCAGGGCGATCCCTATCTGCTGCAATTGCGCATCAGCTTCGACAGCCTGGAGCGTCTGCACACGGTCGCCGACGGCCTGCGCAAGGTCATTGCCCGTCACGACAGCCTGCGTACCGCGATTGTCTGGGAAGGACTGGAGGTTCCACAGCAGGTGGTCTGGCGTCATGCCGAGCTGCCGGTGGACGAAGTGCCTCTGGCACAGATCGAAACCCAGGACGGTTCGGCGCGGATCGATCTGAGCCAGGCCCCGCTGATCCGTCTGGTCTACAGCCACGATCCGCTCAGCTCGCGTCTGCAGGCCACGCTGCTGTTCCATCACATCGTGGTCGATGCCACGGCCCTGCAAGTGATGCGCGAGGAAATACTCGCTCACCTGCGTGGCGAGCCAGAGCCGCTCCAGCCTTCGGTACCGTACCGCAACTACGTGGCCCAGGCGCGTCTGGGTGTCAGCGAGGCGGAGCACGAAGCGTATTTCCGCGGGCAACTGGGCGATATCGACGAGCCGACCCTGCCGTTCGGCCTGCACGATGTCCAGGGTGATGGCAGCTCCATCGAAGAAGCGCAACTGACACTGCCCGACGATCTGACCCTGCGCCTGCGCAATCAGGCCCGGCAGATGGGTGTCAGCGTTGCCAGTCTGTTCCACCTGGCCTGGGGCCGGGTATTGGCCAGCGCAACCGGCAAGGACCGTGTGGTATTCGGTACGGTATTGCTCGGTCGCCTGCAAGGCGGTGCCGGAGCCGACCGCGGCATGGGCATGTTCATCAATACGCTGCCACTGCGCATTGATCTGGCCGATATCGGCGTTCGTGAAGGTGCGCGTGATACCCATGCCCGGCTTGCTGCATTGCTCGGTCACGAGCACGCCTCTCTGGCCCAGGCCCAGCGCTGGAGCGGGGTGGCTGCGCCATTGCCGCTGTTCAGCGCCATTCTCAACTACCGCCACAGCGCCGGTCAGGCCAGGCAGGATGCCCAGCGCGAAGCGTGGCGCGGCCTGGAGATCCTGGCCAGCGAGAAAAACACCAACTACCCGTTGAGCCTCAACGTCGACGATCTGGGCGACAGCCTGCGTCTGTCGGTCACTGTCACGCCTGAAGTGGGTGCCCGTCGGATCTGTGGCTATGTGCAGCAGGCATTGAGCGGTGTGGTCGAAGCCCTTGAGTCTCAACCGGATATGCCGCTGCAGCATCTGTCGGTGCTGGATGCCGAAGAGCGTCAGCGTCTGGTGGTGGATTTCAACCGGACCGAGGTCGACTACGATCTGGAGCATACTCTGCATGGCCTGTTCGAGGGGCAGGTCGCTCGCAAGCCACAGGCCGTGGCGCTGCGTGGCGAAGGCGTGCAACTCAGCTATCAGGCTCTCAACGAACAGGCCAACCGTCTGGCGCATCACCTGATCGGTCTGGGCGTGAAAACCGATGATCGAGTGGCGATCTGTGTCGAACGTGGCGTATCCATGGTGGTGGGGCTGCTGGCCATCCTCAAGACCGGTGCCGCTTATGTGCCGCTGGACCCGAGCTACCCTCGTGAACGCATTCACTACATGCTCGAAGACAGCGCGCCGGCTGTGGTGCTGGTGCAGTCGGCGACCCGCAAACTGCTGGACGAAGAGCGCACCCTGCGGGTAGATCTCGACGACAACACCTGGAGCACCCAGAGCATCGACAATCCGCAGATTGTCGGCATGAGTGCGGATCATCTGGCTTATGTGATCTACACCTCCGGCTCCACCGGCACGCCGAAAGGTGTGATGGTCGAACACCGCAGTGTGGGCAACCTGGTGCACTGGAGTTCGCAGGTCATTGCGCTGAAACCCGAGACGGCGCTGCTGCACAAGACGCCCATCAGCTTCGATGCCTCGGTATGGGAACTGTTCTGGCCGCTGTGTGCCGGTTTGCCGCTGGTACTGGCGCGTCCTGACGGCCATCGCGATCCGGCTTACCTGATGCGTGTGATCCGCGATCAGCAGGCCAGCGTGGTGCAATTCGTACCGGCCTTGCTCCAGCAATTCCTGGCACTGGAAGAAATCAGCCAGTGTACTTCTCTGACGGATATCGTCTGCGGCGGTGGTGAATTGACCACTGCCCTGGCCGAGCAGGTACGTCAACGCCTGCCGTGGGCACGTCTGCACAACGTCTATGGCCCGACCGAAACCACGGTGGACTCCAGCGCCTGGACCCTTGAGCCACACGAAGCGGTACCTGGCAGCGCCTTGCCTATCGGGCGGCCGATCAGCAACACCCGCATGTATGTATTGGACGAATACGACCAACTGGTTCCCCAGGGCGTGATCGGTCAGTTGCACATCGGCGGTTCGGGTGTGACCCGTGGTTATCTGAATCTGCCGCAATTCCAGGCCGAGCGCTTTATCGACAGCCCGTTCGTGGCTGGCGATCGTCTGTATCGCACCGGTGACCTGGTGTCCCAGCGTGCGGATGGCAACCTCGACTTCCTGGGGCGCAACGACGATCAGGTCAAGCTGTATGGCCTGCGCATCGAGCTGGGTGAAATCCAGGCGTGCCTGACCCGTCATCCGGGGATTCAACAGGCCGTGGTGCTGGCCCGCGACGAGCAACCGGGCGGTCAGCGACTGGTGGCTTACTACACCGGCACGCTGCTGCCGGTGGAAACCTTGCGTGAAGCGCTGCGGGCGCAACTGCCGGACTACATGGTGCCGGCGCTGTATGTACACCTTGACGCATTCCCTCTGACCCCCAACGGCAAGGTCGACCAGAAAGCCCTGCCTGCGCCGGGTGCCGACGCGGTATTGACCCGTCCCTACGAGGAGCCAGAGGGCGAAACCGAAGTCCTGCTGGCCGACCTCTGGGCCGAACTGCTCGGTGTCGAGCGGGTGGGGCGACACGACAACTTCTTTGAACTGGGCGGCCACTCGCTCCTGGCGGTCAGCCTGACCGCGCGTCTGCGACAGAAAGGCATTGAAGCCGATGTCCGGGCGCTGTTCGAACAACCTACGCTGGCCGGCTATGCAGCCATCACAGAGAGCATGGAGATTATCCTGTGAGCATCAACGAACTCCTGGCGACACTGAAGGCCAATGACATCAATCTGTCGGTCAAGGATGGACAACTGGTGGTGCAGGGCAATCGCCGTGCGCTGACCGACAAGGGCCTGGTGGAACACCTGCGCGAGCACAAGCCGGCATTGATCGAGCTGATCGAACAGGGCGAGTATCTGGCAACAAAACGCGGTGCCCCGAGCTTGCCGGAAAACGGTATTCCTGCCGGCTGTACCCGCATCACGCCTGACATGCTGACCCTGGTGTCTCTGGATCAGGAGGCTATCGACAGCCTGGTCGCGCTTGTTCCCGGCGGCGCAGCCAATGTACAGGACATCTACCCGTTGGCGCCCTTGCAGCAGGGCATTCTTTACCACCACGTCACGGCCAGCCACGGCGACCCTTATGTGATGCACGTGGAGTTCGCCTTTGCCGATCGCGCTCGTCTAGATGCATTCGCTCTGGCGCTGCAGACCGTGATCGAACGGCACGACATCCTGCGTACTTCGGTTCATTGGGACGGCCTGGAAACCCCGGTGCAGGTTGTCTGGCGTGAGGCAAGGCTCAAGGTCGGTGCCCTGTCGGCACAAGCCCAGGCCGTCATGGATCTTGGCCAGGCACCGCTGATCCGTCTGGTCTACGACGAAGCCGACCATACCCAGGGCGTGAAAGCCGCCTTGCAGTTCCACCACATCGCCATGGACCACAGCGCCCTGGAAGTGGTGCGCCATGAAATCCAGGCCTGCCTCAGTGGTCAGGCCGGTCTGCTGGGAACGCCGGTTCCGTTTCGCAACTACGTGGGCCAGGCCCTGCTGGGTGTCAGCGAGAAAGAGCATGAAACCTTCTTCCGCGAGATGCTGGGCAACCTCGATGAGCCGACCCTGGCCTACGACCTGCAGGACCTCAGTGGTGACGGCGGAGATATCAGTGAATACACCCTGTCTCTGGATCTTGAGCTCTGCCGCCGCCTGCGCAATCAGGCGCGAACCCTGGGTATCAGCGTCGCCAGCCTGTTTCACCTGGGCTGGGCGCGGGTGCTGTCGGGCCTGACCGGCCGTCAGCGCGTGGTGTTCGGTACTGTACTGATGGGGCGTCTGCTGGGTGCCGAGGCGACCGAGCGTGCTCTGGGTATCTTCATCAATACCTTGCCGATCCGTATCGACCTGGATGCTCAGGATGTGCGCACCGCGGTCAAGGCCACCCATCAGCGCCTGACCACGCTGATGCGCCACGAACATGCGCCGCTGGCCCTGGCCCAGCGCTGCAGCGGTGTTGCCGCGCCGACGCCACTGTTCAACGCCTTGCTCAACTACCGTCACAGCTCGGCCCAGACCACAGGCGAAACCTGGCAGGGCATCGAAGTGCTGCACGCCGAAGAGCGCAGCAACTACCCATTGGTGGTGAGTGTCGACGATCTGGGCGAAGCCTTCAGCTTCACCGCACAAACTACAGATGGCATCGACCCGCAGCGCACCTGTGCCTACTTTGAACGGGCCATGGAGCATTTGCTGGAGGCTCTGGAACATGCCCCGCAAATGCTGGTCAAGCGCGTGGAAATCCTGCCGGCCGATGAGCGCAAGCGCCTGCTGGAAAGCTTCAATGCCTATCACCTCGATCGGGAAACCGTGCTGACCATCCATCAGCGCATCGAGCGTCAGGCCCTCGATCAGCCAGACGCCATCGCCTCGCAAGTGGGCGACCAGCAGCTGAGCTACAGCGAACTGAATCGCCGTGCCAATGCCCTGGCCCATCACCTGATCGGCCTGGGCGTGCGCCCGGACGATCGCGTGGCCGTGGTGGCCCGTCGCAGCCTGGAAACTCTGGTCGGCCTGTTGGCCGTGCTCAAGGCCGGTGCCGGTTACGTGCCGGTGGACCCGGCGCACCCGGACGAGCGTATTGCTTACCTGCTGAGCGACAGCGCGCCGGTGGCCGTGTTGACCCAGCACAGCCTGCTGGCCGGTCTGCCGCCGCTGTCGGTGCCGGTGATTGCCCTGGACCGCCCGGACTGGGCC